>Ga0268299_1000052_pt1 | contig 447960 bp, 405 predicted proteins | sample NOBtaG_FD_193484 | JGI IMG/M metagenome (GOLD analysis project Ga0268299, IMG submission 193484) | Activated sludge microbial communities from bioreactor in Nijmegen, Gelderland, Netherland - NOB reactor | ecosystem: Engineered > Bioreactor > Aerobic > Activated sludge | place: Netherlands...
CCTCGCATGAATACGCGCCAGCCTCGGCCCATCGCCGACATGGACAAATTACGTGCGGCGGTCGAGCGCGAGGCCGGGCGTCTTGATAGCGCTCGGCGAGAGCACTCGACGCTGCTTGCCCAGACGGTGTACCTCGGTGCCCTCGGTCTGGCCTTCGTCGTCCCGGTGGTCGCGGGCGCCTACCTCGGGCACTGGCTGGACAGCGATGCGGCCGGCTACTCCGTGCGCTGGACCTTGAGCCTCATCAGTCTCGGGATCGTGGTTGGCAGCGTGAACGTCTACCTGATGATCAGGACCTGACCAATGGCAATGCCTGAGCTCCTTGGCATCCCGGTGGTCGCGGAGGTCGGCGGCATCGCGATCACGCGAACGGTGGTGACGACCTGGGGCATCATGGTGGGGCTCGCGCTCTTCTGCGCGTTCGCGACACGGCGACTGGACCTGCATCCCACGGGGTTGCAGACCGCCCTCGAAGGAATCGTGGGGGCGGTTGACGACACGGTGCGCACCGTGCTGCCCGACCACGCGGCGCGCGTCCTGCCTTTTGTCGGCACGCTCTGGATATATGTCGTCCTCGCGAATCTCGTGAGCATCCTGCCTGGCCTGCGCTCACCCACCGGTGATCTCTCCCAGACAGCGGCTCTTGCGGCCCTGGTGTTTCTGGCGGTGCACGGCTTCGGCCTCAGGACCCAGGGGTTGCGTACCTACCTCACTCATTACCTCAAGCCGAACCCCGTTTTCCTGCCCTTCCATCTTCTGGGCGAACTCACGCGCACGGTCGCCCTGACCGTGCGGCTCGCCGGCAACGTCATGAGCCTGGAGACCGCGGCACTTCTGGTGCTCTGGGTAGCGGGTTTTCTTGCGCCGGTCCCGGTTCTGATGCTGCACATCGTCGAAGCCCTGGTGCAGGCCTACATCTTCGGCATGCTCGCCTTGCTCTACCTCGCCGGCGCGATCCAGGCGCAGGAGCTCGCAGCCGCCCAACGAAAGGATTGATGCATGAACTGGTTCACGCTCGCCTCCACGGTGACCGTCGCCCTCGCGGTCGCAATCGGCATTGTCGCTCCCGCGCTCGCCATGGGGCGCGCCGTAAGCCAGGCGCTGGATGCGCTCGCGCGTCAACCCGAGGCGGAGAAGAGCATCACCCGCACCCTCTTCATCGGCCTCGCGATGATCGAGTCGCTGGCCATCTACGTGCTCGTGATCGCGCTCATCATCCTGTTCCGAAACCCATTGATCGAGTATCTGGTCAAGGCGCCGGTCTGACGCGCGGCGAGGAAACCGGGCACGAATCGCGGTACCGGGGCGCCGATCAATGGAGCTCAACTGGACCACCTTTGCGCTGGAGGTCGTCAACTTTCTGGTGCTCGTGTGGATCCTTCAGCGACTCCTCTACCGGCCGGTAATGGGAGCGATCGCGCGTCGCCGCGCGGCGATCGAGCGCTTGATCGGCGATGCGCGCGCGCAGTCGCTCGCCGCTGCACAGCTCAAAGAGGACTACGAGCGGCGCGCCGTCGAATGGCACGCGGAGCGCGAGCATGCAATCACGATGCTCGCGGGCGAGGTCGAAGCCGAACGCGTGCGCCGCCTCAAGGCCCTGGAGGTGGAGTTGGCCGAGGAGCACGACCGACAACGCGCGCTCGAGAAACAGCGTCTGCGCGACCTGGAGCGTCGCACGGAGCACGCCGCGCGCGGGCGTGCCGCCGCATTCTGCGCTCAGCTCCTCACGCGACTCGCCAATCCCGCCCTGGACGCGGCGATCTGCGCGGCCATGCTCGAAGACCTCGCACGGCTCGAGCCGGCGCTGCGCCAGCGGGTCGCGGCAGCCCCGACCGACGACGCGCTCGTCGTCGAGCTCACAAGTGCTCGTCCGTTGGGCGACGCGCAGCGCCACGCGCTGGTCGAGGCGCTTGTACAGGTTCTGGGCCGCCCGCCCCGGTCGTTCGAATTCCGCGACGACCCGGCGCTGATCGCCGGCCTGTCGGTCGGCATCGGAGCGTGGGTACTGCACGCGAACTTGCGCGAGGAGCTGAGCTTCTTTGCAGAGGCGGAGCGCGATGGCGCGTGAGCTGAACGAGGCGCTTGCCGGTTCGGAGATGCACGGCGGTGTGCGAAGTCCTCACGCGTTCCGGCTGCGCGTGCGCGAACAGGGCCGCATTCTCGCGGTCGGCGACGGGATCGCCTGGGTCGCAGGGCTGCCTTCGGCGGCGATGGACGAGCTGATCGCGTTCGAGGGGGGCGCCCGGGGGCTCGTGTTCCATCTGGGGAGCGACGCGCTCGGCGCCATTCTGCTCGACGACACGGACGGGCTGGCCGCCGGTGCCATTGCCCAGCGCGCGGGCGCACGCTTGACGGTACCGGTGGGTGACGCGCTCCTCGGGCGCGTCATCGATCCTCTCGGGCGCCCGCTCGACGGTCTCGAGCCGACTGCCTCCGGCGAAGTGCGGGACCTCGACGTCGCCGCCCCGCCGATCATGGCGCGCGATTTCGTCAGCAATCCTCTCTACACCGGTGTCAAGATCATTGACGCGATGATCCCGATTGCGAAGGGGCAACGCCAACTGATAATTGGTGACGACGGGACCGGGAAGAGCGCCCTCGCACTCGACGCGGTCATCAACCAGAAGGGGCGAAACGTCCTGTGTGTCTACGTGCTGATCGGGCAGCGACGATCGAGCGTGCTGGGCACGATCGAGATGCTTCGCGCCGCCGGCGCGTTCGCGCACACGGCGGTCGTCGTCGCCGAGGCAACGGCGACGCCAGGCATGAAGTACCTCGCTCCGTTCGCCGGATGCGCGATCGCGGAGGCCTGGATGTGGCGGGGCCGGGATACGCTCGTCGTCTACGACGACCTGACCTCGCACGCCCGGGCGTACCGGGAGCTCTCGCTCCTGCTGCGGCGCCCGCCGGGTCGGGAGGCCTATCCGGGGGACATCTTCTACCTGCACTCCCGGCTCCTGGAGCGAGCCGCCTGCCTCAAGGCGATCCACGGCGGAGGTAGCCAGACCGCGCTTCCCATCGCCGAGACCGAGCAGGGCGAGATCGCAGCCTATATCCCCACCAACCTGATCTCCATCACGGACGGCCAGGTCTATTTCGATGCGCGTCAATTTGCGGCGGGCTTTCTGCCGGCGATCGATCTCGCGCGCTCGGTGTCGCGAATCGGGGGAAGCGCGCAGCACCTCCGTGTCCGTGCGGAGGCCGGGCGGATGAAGCTCGACTATCTGCAGTTCCTCGAATTGGAGGTCTTCACGCGCTTCGGTGCGCGGCTCGAGGCCTCGGTCGAAGCCCGTATTCGCCGGGGGCGGGTGCTGCGTGAGGCCCTCAAGCAACCCCGGCTTGCGCCTGAATCGATCGAGGCCCAGCTTGCCTGGCTGATCGCGTTCAACGAGGGTTGGTTGGACGGCGTGGAACAGGGCGAGGTATCGGGGCGCCTCGCGGCGCTCGCTGTCCGCGCGCAGGCGAGCGGTCTCGGCCTTTCAGACGCGCGCACGGACTGGCTGCGGGCGCTGGCCGACGCGCGGCCGGCCGTGCACGAATCCGCGGCCGCCGGCTCGGCGTCGACTCGGGCGCAGCCTCTCTCTCGTCTCGTTCCGGCTTCCGACACGCAGGCGAAGGGAACGCACGCTTAGTTGGAGATCGACGGGATTGCCCGACGAAGCTTCGCCGCGTGTGACCGCAGAGCATGGTTCTGGTCGACAGGCTGGAATCTGCGAAGTAGATCAAGACAAAATGTGAGGAGCGGACAATGAACAGAAGTCTGATTCGTCTGGTGGCAGGACTTGCGGCTGCGTTGCCCCTCGCGGCCATGAGTGCACCTGACGACACGCAACAGCTGCTGTTCCGGCGCGCCATGGAAGCCAGGCAGAAACTCGTTTCCGCCCAGGCCACCTCCGGCCGTGAGAGGCAGCGGCTGATCATGGAGCACCTTATTGCCATGCGGGAAGTGGTGGCACGAATGCGCACCGCAAGCCCGGCCGAGAGCCTGACATCACAGCAGTTGCGCGAGTGGATCGATGAACACTTGAGACTCATGGACCTGGTGGCGGGCCAGATGATGGACGAGCATCATTTGATGCTGCAGGGGATGAGCAGGTAGCTCCATTCCACGGCGGGACGACGGGCCGCTCACCGGGACAGGGCGAGGAGATACTCGATGGCAGATCGGAGGTCGGCTTCGGAAAGCGCGGGGTTGCCGGCCTTGGGCGGCATGGCGCCCTTACCCTTGATGACTGAGCCGACCAGCGCCTCCAGTCCGAGTTTCGCACGCGGTTCCCAGGCCGCCTTGTCACCGATCTTCGGCGGCAGGGTGTTGTGGCAGACCGCACAGGCCCTTGCATAAACGTCCTTGCCGTCCGCGGCGGCCGGGCCCGCGCCAAGCAGCGCTGCGATGGCGATGATCGTCGTCGCTACACCCCTCAAGGTGTTATCCATGGACGCTCGAATCGGGGATCCGTCGTAGGCTGGCCGCACGCAGCGACTCCTCTGATCAATGCGCATGCTGTAACTTGGTTTTCGACGGGATTCGCGGCTGCGCGCGTGCGGACCCGCATCGTGAGCTCGAATGGCTCTTTGCCGAATACCTTGAAGGGCTTGCCGAAGCTCATCGCCTCGGCAAACCACCTCGGCTCGAGCGGCTTCTCCCCGGTGGAGAGCCCGGGTTCGCTGACCGTCGCCTCGACCTCGACATCGACGGGGGAAGCGTCAAAACAAAATCCACGCAAGCAGGAAGAGACTGTTGTTGTCGGACGCGCTCCTTCCGAAGCCGTCATAGTTCTCGCGTGACCCGTTGAACTCGCGGTACCACGTGTACCGCATGGCGAGCTTCACGCTCGGCCACGGCAGATAGTTCACCTCAGCCATCCATCCCTTGTTATTCGGACTCCCCGCAATGCTTCCCGTGACCGGTTCGCCGGTGTCGTAGCGCAAGGCGTCGGCAGTTCCGGTGGTCGTGAAGTACTGGACGCCGCCGCCCCATTTGCGCTGGTAGAAGTAATGCGCCCCCAGGCGGAAGGTCGTGAGCGTTGCGTCGATATTCGAGGCAAGCCCCGCACTGACGCTCGCGTCCCACTTCTGGCGCTCGCGGATCCAGGTCGCATCGGTGGTGAGGATGTGCGGATCGGAGATGTACTGGTACTGACCATCGAATGCGTAGTCGCGGAAGCGGTTCGTTCCGAGGGCGAAGTCGTCGTGCTCGGCGTAGACGTTGGCGACAAGCCCGTAGGTGCCTAACGCGAAACTGTGCGGCCCCGTTTCGTGCTGCACCGCGAGCCGCCAGTACGGCATCCCGCCCTTGACGACGTCGTCTTTCTCCCACCCCCAACCGAGCGCCTCGAACAGCCCGTTACGCGTCGACCGGTACACGCCCACCTCGCCGTAGACCAGGTTGTTCCAGAGGGCGTAGACGCTCGGGCCACCCACCTGTCCGGCCAGGGTCTGGTCCACGAGCGTCCGGGCGTTGGGCTGCACCGCGGCCGTGTCGGTGTGCGGGAAGCTCCACGCCGGCGTGCTGTTGTAGATGTCGGTGAGGGTCGGCTGGTTATTGAGGGTGACACCGTAGAGGAGCTCCTTGCCGCCCCACGGCGTGGCGGAGCTCGCGTAGCGGACGTCGAACATTTCCATGAGCCACGTCTTCTCGATCCCGTCATAGGAGTACTGCACGAGGGCGCCCGAGTTACCGTAGATCTGGCCGCCGTAGTAGACCCCCGCAGCCTGCACGATGGCCTTGTCGTTCTTCGGGAAGTTGTCGTCGGTCGCGCCGGTCGTGTCCGTGCTCCTGGTCGACGTGAGCGATCCTTGCACCAAGAACGCTATGGGCCATTTTCCGAAGATCGACTCCTGCATCTGTCCGCTCGACAGGCTGAAGCCGCGGAGCTTGAACTGGCGCCCGAACGGCGTCAGATTCGGGAAGACCGTGTGACACGCGGCGCACTCCATGCCCGTCTGACGGGCCATGCTCGGGACGGCGCGGGATGTGCCCGAGCCGGTCGTCAGTAGCGCGAACAGCACGAGGGCGACGCACCAAGTGGGGAGTCGGCGACGCGGCAAGTCGATCATTGGCCAGTTCCTCCATGGAAGTAGGGGCACCTCCGGTCCGATACGCATGGACAGCGCAGCCCATGGCCGAGGGGATTCGCGAATGCGCTGCTGAAAGCAAGAGCGCTCACACGCCTCGCGCCGCATGGTGACGGCGAATCGGAAAACTCCTGGAAGGAAGCTAGTTGTTGTTTCTACTTAGGTTAGATCCGGCCAAGTAACAGCAGGCTGACGCACAGATTACAAATTGGTCAGCGTCCGGCGCCGGCAAGCGTGCGCGCGGTAACCCTGTCGCGCTCGACGGTGCGCGGTGGCGGCTTAAGACGGCGTTAATCGGATCTGCCACCTCCAGCGTGAAGTGGGCTCGCGGCGCGTTATGAATGTCGGGCTAGCGCGAAACGTCCTTCCCGGTCTCGCTCGCGGAGCTAGAGGAAGTACGGTACGCGTTCTTGTACATCACGCGGTGCTACAGCCGCTCTGGAAATGCACAGCGCGCCGAGCTCGCGCAGCACGCGTGCGCGTCCTCCACAGCATCTCTGCAGAGCTCGGGGCGCTCAAAGCGCGACGCGCGATCAGCGTACTCCGGGCGCGCCACCTGCACGTGGACCCGAGCGAATTCGAGGAACCGGCGCCCCATCTTGGTGCGCGGGCGGCGGTTCCGCAGCCACTGCGAACCGAGGAGGGAGTCCTCGTTCTCGAGACCGTTGGCGCCGCGCAGGGCTTGCGAGAATTCTGTGAGATTCGAGCGCCATACTCACTATGTTCACGCTGAGCAGAGGCGGGGGCAGGTCGGGCGGGTCCGGAGATTGCCGCGCACCAGCGAGGCGATGTGGACCCGCCAATGTCACGAAAGCAGGAGCTTCGCGCGAGGGCGGTGTGAGGCGCGGATGCGACACTGGGCTTGAACGCGGAAAGGTCGTGGCTTCGGAGACTCTGGGGCTACGGATCCGCGCAAAGCGAAAGGAGCATCCAGATGTCGACGAGAAAACTGATCACCGTGGTCGTGGCGGGCGCTGCGCTCGTCGGATTCGCCGGCACCACGCTCGGGCAGGACGCAAAGGCGCGCTACGAGAGCTCGCGTGCGGGCCAGGCCGAGGCCGCGATCTTTGCCAACAATCCGTACTGGTACAACAAGCCGGGCTGGCGCCCGGGCGACACGCTAGCGACGGAGAAGCAACTGCCGACGGTCGCAAAGGACGTCAAGGTGCCATACGAGAAGTCGCGTGCCGGGCAGTCCGGCGCCGATGCGCTGCTCGGGTCCTATCACCTGCAGGACAAGCACAATCCGTGATCGCAGCGTTCTCGAGCCGGCGGGTCAAACCCGCCGGCGCGAACCTCCGTCCGGGAGCCGGTAAGGCGTTGCGTCAGCGGGCGATCGAGCCATGGGTCGGCTCGTTCGACGCGCTTGTCGCGGCGTGCCCTGCGGAGGCGCGCCACGCTTCGATCGGTCCGACCGTCCGACACACTGCCGCAGAAACCCGGTTGCAGGACGCCGCGCCCCGCGCGGCACCGAGGCGACGCGCTGCGTATGCGCACGTTGCGAAGGCCGGCAAGAGGCTCCGCTCGATCAAGCGCCGGCGTGTAATTGCGGCGACGTTCGCCGGACCGCGCACGGAGTACACATGAGCCTGCGCCGACAGATCGAGGACCGCGTGCGCTCGCTCGGCGATATTCGCGAGATCTTCGCTGCAATGAAGAATCTTGCCCTGATGGAGCTTCAGAAGCTCGCGCGTCTGCAGACGACGCAGCGCGAGTGGACCGGCTGGCTGGACGCTGCGGTTTCCGATCTGACGAGCTTCTACCCCGAGGTTTGGGCGTCTCCGCAGCAGACTGTGTACGTCGCACTCGGATCCGAGCGCGGGTTCTGCCGCGACTTCAACGAGCGAGTCGCCGCGGCACTCCGTGCGCGGATGGTGGCATCCGATGCCGCGCCTGGGTCGATCGTTGCAGTCGGACGACGTCTATGGCCGCTGGTAGAGCATATGACGCCTGCGCCCGTTCGGGTCGAGGGTGCGAGTGTCGCAGAGGAGATCGAGACCGTGCTCGCACGCCTGGTACGGTCCCTCGATGAGCGCAACGCGACGCATTCGCGATCGTCCCGGTGTTCGATCAGTATCGTGCATCACGACTTACGCTGCGATGGCGCGACCGTCGTCGAACTCGCTCCGTTCCGGCGCGGTCGCGCGCCGGTCAAGCGGTTTGCCCACGCTGCGCTCGTCAACGAGTCGCCGGACGCGCTGCTGATGGGCGTCGCGGAGGAGTACCTTTTCGCAGTGCTAAGCGCGATTCTCTGCGAGTCGCTTGCGGCGGAGAGCGATCTGCGCCTGCGCCACATGGACGACGCGCTGCGCCGCCTCGATGAGCGCGTCGCCGCGCTGGATCTCAAGCGGAAGGGACTCCGTCGCGAAGAGATCACCGAGGAGATCGAGGTCATCCTGCTGAGTGCGGGCTCGGTCGGCGACAGGGTTCGGGTTGCGGGGACAGCTGACCCCGACGGGCGTGAAGTGGGCAGCCGGGATGGGCGAGGGGTTGGAGGCGCTCCGAGGAACGACGCCCCCGGTTCATCGAGCGTTTTTGGCCTGCGCACATGAAGCAGATCTCGCCGACACCCGCGAAACCCGACCGCGCGCCGGCACCGTCGGACGCGCGCGCTTCAGTGGCCAAGAGATCGACGGCGGTCGATGTCCGGGTGCCGGGCAGGCCGGTTCGCGCACCGGGAACGGCGGGGGCAAACGCCGCGGCGTTCGTCGCCCATGTCGGCTGCGAGCGAGGCACCGTCGGTCCCTTCGATACGTACCGGACGCCGTACGCATGGTGACCCGCAAATCCCGGCGCGACACCAAGCAGCCCGCTCCGACATGGCGCAAGAAAATACGTAAGGCCCGCTTCGCGCTGCTGATGCTCACCGTCATCGTCGCATTACCGGCGCTCGGACTCTGGCTCGTAACCCTGGAGTTCGGTGCGCGCGCGCTAGCGGACACCGATCCAACGACCCTCGAGGTGGGTCGCAAGCTCTATGCGGTCCACTGCGCGGGATGTCACGGCACGGCGCTCGAAGGCGAAGCCAACTGGCGTGAGCGCAAGCCTTCCGGGCGCATGCCCGCACCGCCCCACGACGACCGCGGGCATACCTGGCATCACCCCGATGCGATGTTGTTCGGCATGACCAAGTACGGCCTGGCGCCGGGAAGATACGCGCCGCCCGGGTACCAGAGCGATATGCCTGCCTTCGAGGGAACACTGACCGATGGCGAGATCTGGGCGGTGCTCGCCTACATCGCCAGCGGCTGGTCGCCCCCACAGCGGACACATCAAGCCGGGGCGAACCGGCGTCCTCTGCAGTCGCGATGAGCAGCGATGACAGACAGTCGACGGGAAGCATGGACGGACCGAGGCGTCGAGACATCCTCTGCGACCGTCGCTGTGGTGCGCGTGGCGCGGTTCGTCTACACCGCAGGCGCGCAAAGCACGCCGCAAGGGCAGGCGATGGGCAATCTTCGCGTCGATTCAACATTTCCCCTGTCTAGATTGAGGGGATTGGGTACGCGCGCGGCCGAGGTTCACCGCACAGCGCTCGGGCAAAACGAAGAAATGCGAACAAGTCGCATTTGATCCTCATCAACCCGCATCTCCGCCACCGCCTGGAGAATCGCACCATGGGCATCGCGCAAATTCGACGTAGCGTCTTCCGGCGTCTTCGGCGCGCCGCATGGGCAAGACTGGTCGTGTTTTGCGCCGCGGCGTTCGTTGCGCTGATCCCCGTCGCACAAGCCTTCTGCTCCGTCGAGTTGCCGTTCGGGCATTCGTCGTCGAGTCCCGAACTCCCGGCGCATAGCCACGACGCTGGGTCGTCCGGGGGCGATGCACCCAACGGGCCGTACTGTGACTCGACCCCGGTCGTCCTCACCGCGCCGGACCAGAAATCGGATGCGTTCGCGAAGGCGCCGGGGCGCGCACTCGGCGAGCCCAGCGCGCTGACGATCAGCGGACGTGGGCTGGTGCGTCCTGCACCCACCGCGACCGCGATTCATCGCGACGTCATACCTCCTTCGACGCCGCCGTTCCGGCGGCTGAAGCGCCTCCTCATCTGATCGGTCCGGGCGGACTACGTCCGCCCGGGTGCGCCCTCGGCGAACGCCGCACCGGACGGTCCGCGCGGCGTGACCGCTCTGCCGAGTGGCGCTGCGGGTCCAGGATGGTCCGCTCCCTCCCCGTGCTCGCATCGCGCCGTACCGTGCAGCAGGCCGCGATGGGCCCGCGGGCGCACGTGACCGATCCGTTCAACCACGGAGTGAAGCATGACCGAATCATTGCAGACGAGGGCGCAGCGCTCGAGCGGACGCCGTTCCGCGCGCGACCGGAGGCGCGCCGCATGAGCTACCACGTTGCCGAACTCGCCCGCGCCGCAGGGGTGTCCCCTCATACCGTGCGCTACTACGTGGTGCGGGGCCTGCTCCAGGGCGAGAAGGATCCACGGAGCGGCTATCACCGCTTCGGCGAGCGCGATGTGCTCACGCTCGCCTTTGCCTTCGCGCGCAGGCGCTCGGGTTCACGCTCCGCGAGATCGGCACGATCGTGGCGATGAGCCAGAAGCGCCAATCCCCTTGCCCGATGGTGCGCGAGATCGTCCACCGCCGACTCGGCGAGTTCACGGTGGAGCTCGAGGCGCTCCACCAGACCTGCGAGCGGATGCGCAGCGCCCTCCGGAAGTGGCGGCGCATGCCGGACAGGGTTCCCAAGGGACACGAGATCTGCCATCTGATCGAGTCGGTCGGTGCCCTGGATTTGACCTTCGAGCCGCTCGAAGGTCGAGGATCGTCTCCGGACCGGGCCCCGCGTCGCTCCCGCCGCACGTAACTCCCATGGATACGCGAGCCAAGCCGCCGCCCGCCGACAACGGCCTGCCCTTGCGCGAGCTGCCGCGGCTCGCCGCGATCGTTCGCGTGGCAGCGGCGAAGGGCTGGCAGGGTTACCTCACGCGCCTCGGGCTCGATGCGCTCGCCGGGAACGCGCGCAGCGCTGACGCGTTGCCTACGAGCGATGCGCAGCGCCTGCGCGAGGCGTTGCAGGACCTTGGCCCGACGTTCGTGAAATTCGGCCAGATGCTCGCGACGCGGAGCGACCTCTTCCCGGAGGAGTTCGTGAGGCAGCTGGGCGAGCTGCGCAGCCGCGTCCCGCCGTTCCCGAGCGAGACCGCGCGCGAGATCGTCGAGCGCGAGCTCGGCGCGCCGGCAAGCGAGCTCTTCGCGGCCTTCGAGCCCGAGCCGTTTGCGGCGGCGTCGATCGCCCAGGTCCATCGCGCCCGCCTCGCGGACGGCCGGTCCGTGATCGTCAAGGTCCAGCGTCCGGGCATCGACGAGACAGTGAACTCGGACCTCGCGTTGCTTCGATACATCGCGCGCCTTGTCGATCGATACGTCGAACGGCTACAACAGTACAGCCTGCCGGCGCTCGTCGAGGAGTTCGCGGAGATGATCACGCAGGAGCTGGACTTCGCGCGCGAGGCCGCGAATGCCGAGCGCTTCGCCGAGGCTAATGACCGTGAGGCGTCGGTGTGGGTGCCTCCGGTGTTCTGGCCGCTGTCCTCGCGACGGGTCCTGACGATGGCGCACTCGACCGGCCGCGAGATCGGTGCGCTGCATCCGGCGGATCCGGGCGAGCGCCGTCGCCTCGCTGCAGAGCTGATGCGCTTGTTTCTCACGCAGGTATTCGAGCATGGCGTGTTTCACGCTGATCCGCACGCGGGCAACATTTTCCTGCTGGACGACGGTCGGCTCTGCTTCCACGACTTCGGGGCGCTCGGACAGCTCAACCCGCGCGACCGCGAGAACCTGCGCGCGCTCTTCCTTGCGATCATCGCCCGGGACGCCGGCTGGCTCGCGGACACCTATCTCGCGATGGGCGGCCTGGATGGCGCGATCGATCGCGAGGCCTTCGTCCGCGATCTCGGCCAGGCGCTCGAGACCTATTACGCAGTGGGCGGCCGCGGGCGGTCTTTCAGCTCGATCCTCAGTGAGTTCGTGCGCCTCGGGCGTGCGCACCGCATCCGGCTTGTGCGAGAGATGGCGCTCGTCGCGAAGGCGTTCATGACGATCGAATCGCTCGCGCATGGTCTGGATCCGAACTTCGACGCGATCGAGGTGTTCCGCCGGTACACGGGACGTCTCGTGGCGACGCTGCTGCGTCCCGACGCAGGGCCAGCCGCGCTTGCCCGTGGCTACCGCTCACTCGGGGCCGCGCGCGAGGCGGTCACCGGGCTTCCGGTGGCGGCGCGGCGCGTGCTCGACGAGCTGGGCGGCGAGGGACTTGCGATTCGGCTTCGCCACGAGCGCCTCGGCGGACTCGACCGGGCGATCGGCCGCGCGGCCAACCGAATCGCGTTCGCAATGATCGTAAGCGCGACGGTCATCGGTGCCTCGATCGTGCTGACCGTGCACGCCGGCCCGCATATCCGGGACCTGCCGCTGCTCGGACTTGCGGGATTCGCGCTTGCCACAGCGCTCGGGCTCGGGTGGGCCTGGCTCGCGGCGCGTTCCAGGGACCGATGATCGGAATGCATGGCGGGAAAGAGAGGCATCAAAGGCGCCTGCCTGGCTTTGCGGGTGGGTATTCGGGTGAACCACTTCTGGAAAGGAGATTGATCGTGAGAAAACTCTTGACTGCAGCCCTGGCGGGACTCGTGCTTGCGCTACCGCTCGCGGCGTTCGCGCCGCCCGACGAGATCCAGAAGCAGATGACCCAGCGGGTGCAGGAATCGAAGCGCAAGCTCGCCGCCGCACAGGCGGCCGCCGGCGCCGAGCGGCAGAAGCTCATGCAGGAGCACATGAAGCTCATGCAGGAAATCATGGCGCAGATGCGAACGGCGAAGCCGCGCGAGGGCCTGACTCCGCAGCAGATGCGCGAGTGGATCGACGAGCACATGAAGCTAATGGACCAGATGATGGGCCAGATGATGGACGAGCATCACATGATGATGCAGGGCACGGGCAAGTGAGCCGTGACGTTGCGGACGTGGCGCGGGCCGACACCTCCACCGGCGATTGGCCGGGTGAATCGGGGCTGGAGACGTATGCGGCGCATCGCTGCGCACCGGCCCGGGGAGCTGTGAGTTTGCGAGATCACCCTACGGAGGGTCTGCCATGCGATCGAAGCGGCCGCTGATGGTCATCGCCGTCGCCGCGTTGGCGTTTGGCGTCGCGCTGGCATTCGCAGGCGCGTCCTGGGGGGGCGTCGTGCTCGGCACCGCGCTCGCGCTCTGCGTCCTCCTCGGCGCGTGGATGCTGTGGGTGGCCTACCGCGTCGAACGCGAGAAGGTCGAGTCGGCGCATGACGCACCGAGGGGCGGCCGTGAACGCTGAATCCACGGCGTTCCGCAGGGCGCTCGCACGGGCCGCGGCCCTGCTGGGCGCCACGATTCTCCTTGCGACGGGGTTCGGCGCGGCGCCGCCCGTGCAGGCCGCCGAGTACAGCAAGCTTGCGGGGGGCTACCAGGTCTACCTCGGCGTGCTGCCCGCCGGCGTGCTGTTCCTTTACCGCCCGGACCACGGCGACGCGACGATGCACGGTGGGCCACGCGTAGGCGATGCGCACCATGTCCTGGTCGGGCTGGTCGATGCCGCGAGCGGGGCCCGCATCGCCGACGCCGAGATCACGGCCCGGATCACGCCAGCGAAGGGCGGGCCGCTGGAGAAGCGGCTCGAGGCAATGGCGGTCGACAGGTCGGTCGCCTACGGGGGGTTCTTCCCGCTGCGACGAGATGTGCGCTACCGCATCGACCTCACGATCCGCCGTCCGGGCACGGCCGTTCCGGTCGAGACCTCGTTCGACTACACGCATCGGCTGTGAGGCTCGAATGAAGACCACTGGAACGCGCCACGGCGTCGAGGTCGCGCCGAGGCCGCGAGCGGCCTGCGCGTCGAGGATGCGCCGGTGAGCGCAAGGGTCGGAGAGCCGGGCCTCGCGCCGGTCGCGAAGCGGCTCGAGCCGATGCCCATCGCCGGCGCGATGCGCTACGACGACTACTTCGTCATGCCCGGCCCGGACCCTACGGGATCGACTTGCGGATCGTCCGCTCCGGCCCCGGCAACTCGGTGGACGTCACCTTTACACATGCCCATCGGCGATGACTCGGCGCGCGTGACACGTGGGCACTGTCAACGATTGAAGGAGGCTTGAGATGCCGCAGCCCGAGCACCACGAACCCCGCACCGGTCTCTCCCGCAGCACCTGGGTGCTGATCGGGTTCTTCGCGATCGCCGCCTACTTCCTGCTGAGCGAGCATCGGGCGCACTTCATCCAGTTCCTGCCGTTCCTGCTGCTCCTCGCCTGTCCGCTGCTGCACATGTTTCACGGTCACGGTGGTCACGGTGGTCATGGCGGGGACGGGCGGGACCGAACCGGCAGGGCCGACAAGGCAGGCAAGGCGGCCGGCGCGGGCCACTCGCGTCACCCGGGAGGCCGGCCATGAGCCACGACGCCACGTCCAGTTACGGCCTCTGGTCGCTCGTCGTCATCAATTCGCTGGTGTTCATCATCTTCGCCTTCTCGTTCGCCAAGCCGCAGACGAAACGCGACTGGCGCTCGTTCGGCGCGTTCTCGGCGTTCCTCGTGGCCCTCTTTACGGAGATGTACGGTTTCCCGCTGACGATCTATCTGCTCTCGGGCTGGCTCGCAACGAAGTTCCCCGGCGTCGATTTTCTGGCGCACGACTCCGGGCATCTCCTTGAGGTGCTATTCGGCTGGCGGGGTAATCCGCACTTCGGTCCCTTCCACATCGCAAGCAACTTGCTGATCATCGCCGGCTTCTTCGTGCTCGCCGCGGCGTGGAAGGTGCTCTACGCGGCGCAGCGCGAAGGGCGCCTCGCAACGAGCGGCCCGTACGGGCGCGTTCGCCATCCGCAATACGTGGGCTTCGTGCTGATCATGTTCGGCTTCCTGCTGCAGTGGCCGACGCTCATCACGCTCGTGATGTTTCCGGTCCTCGTCTTCATGTATGTGCGGCTCGCGCAGCGGGAGGAGGGCGAGGTGCTCGCCGAGTTCGGCGACGAGTACCGGCGGTACATGGCACGCACGCCGGCATTCTTCCCGCGCTGGTCTCCCGCAGGACAGCGGGCGGCTTGAACGCAGGGCGACACGGCCGTGCTCCGAAAGCTCCTGCTCTTCCTCGCGCAGACGGCCGCGGCGGGCGCAATCGCCGCGGCCGGACTTGCCCTGCTCGCGCCGCGCCTCGCGCCCGGGCCAGGCACGCCGCCCCCCGCGCCGCTCGCAGCGCCGGCCCCGGGCGACGTGCGGCAGGTCGGCGTGGGGTTTCGCAATGCCGTCGCGAAGTCGGGACCATCGGTGGTGAGCGTCTACACGGCGCGGGCGGTACCGCGCAGCGCGCGCCCGGGCGAGACGCCTTTCTCCGGGGGACCGCCAGAAGGGCTCGCGGCCGGGCTTGGCTCGGGGGTGATCGTGAGCGCGAGTGGCTACGTGCTCACCAACAACCACGTGATCAACGGGGCGGACGAGATCGCGGTCGTCCTGGCCGACGGCCGGATCGCCGAAGCGAAACTCGTCGGGGTCGATCCCGAGATCGATCTCGCGGTGCTCAAGGTCGTCGCGCCCGGCCTGCAGCCGATTGCGATCGGCGATGACCATGCGCTCGCCGTGGGCGACATTGTGCTTGCCGTCGGTAACCCGTTCGGGGTGGGACAGACAGTCACGCAAGGCATCGTGAGCGCGACCGGGCGCAACCGTCTCGGCATCAATGTCCTCGAGAACTTCATCCAGACCGACGCGGCGATCAACCCCGGGAACTCGGGCGGCGCGCTGATCGACACGAACGGCAGCCTCGTCGGCGTCAGCTCGGCGATCTTCTCGCAGACCGGCGGCTCCCAGGGCATCGGCTTTGCGATACCCGTCAGCCTCGCACGTCAGGTGATGGACCAGATTGTCGCCACGGGCCGCGTCGTGCGCGGCTGGCTCGGCGTATCGGCGCGGGACGCGAATGACGGCGGCCCGCCGGCCGGCGCACGCGTCGTCGGCGTCTCGCGCGACGGGCCGGCGGACCGCGCGGGCCTGCGCCCCGGGGACGTGGTGGTCGCGATCGCCGACCAGCCGGTGGTCGACGCCGCGGGGCTCATCGCGCATGCCGCGGTCCTCGCGCCCGGCACCAAGGTCGTCGTGAAGGTCGAACGCGGCGGCAAGACGGTCGTCCTCAACGCCGAGATCGGCCGGCGCCCGCCGCTGACCCGCTGAGGGGAGAAGCGATGCCGATGGAGCTCACCTTTCTCGGGGCGACCGGAACCGTGACCGGCTCCAAGTCGCTCCTCAGGACGAGTGCGACCGCGGTGCTCGTCGATTGCGGGCTGTTCCAGGGCTTCAAGCAGCTGCGATTGCGCAACTGGCAGCCGTTGCCGGTCGAACCCGCCGACGTCGAGTCGGTCGTCCTCACCCACGCGCACGTCGACCACAGCGGTTACCTGCCGCTTTTCGTCAAGCAGGGGTTTCGCGGGCGCGTCTACTGCAGCGGCGCAACCGCGGCGCTGTGCGGATTGCTGCTGCCCGACGCCGGCCACCTGCAAGAGGAGGAGGCGCGATTCGCAAACAAGCGCGGCTTCTCGAAGCACAAGCCCGCGCTACCCCTCTTTACGGTCGAGGACGCGCGCAACGCCCTGGCGCACCTCGAGCCGCTGCCCTTCGGGCGCGAAACGCGGCTGGCCGCCGGCGCGTCGTTGCGCCTTCTGCCGGCCGGTCACATCCTCGGTGCGTCGATCGTCCGCATCGAGGCCGACGGCCGCACGCTCGTCTTCTCCGGTGACCTCGGGCGGCACGAGGACCTGCTGATGCGACCGCCGGCCAAGATTGATCAGGCGGACTACCTCGTAGTCGAGTCGACCTACGGCGACCGCGACCACCCCCGTAACGACGTCGAGGCGGAGTTTGCAGCCGCGGTGAACCGTGCACTCCACCGCGGCGGCGTGATCGTGATTCCCGCTTTCGCGGTCGGTCGCGCCCAGGCGCTGTTGCTCGTGCTCGCGCGGCTGAAGGCGGCGCGACGGATCCCGGACGTCCCGATCTTCCTCAATAGCCCCATGGCGACCGATGCCACCGAGCTCTATCACGAGCATCACGAGGAGCATCGCGTGAGCCCCGAGGAATGCCTCGCCATGTTTCGCGTGGCGCGGTTCGTGCGGACGGCCGAGAAGTCGAAGGCGCTCAACATGAAGTATGAGCCGATGATCATCATCTCGGCGAGCGGCATGGCGACCGGTGGCCGCGTACTCCACCACCTGAAAGCCTTCGCGCCGGATCCGCGCAACATGCTCCTCTTCGCCGGCTTCCAGGCGGCGGGGACGCGCGGCGCGGCGCTCCTCGGCGGTGCCGACGCCGTCAAGATCCATGGCGAGTACGTCCCGGTGCGCGCCGAGGTCGTGCTCATCGACGGCCTTTCCGCGCACGCCGACCGGTCCGAGATCCTCGATTGGCTCGGCGGCTTCACCGCGCCACCTCGGCGGACGTTCGTCACGCACGGTGAACCGGCGGCCGCCGATGCGCTGCGCCGCGCGATCGGCGAGCGCCTGGGCTGGCGCTGCGAGGTCCCCGACTACCGCGACACGGAGGTGCTCGAGTGAGCAGTCACACGAGCCACCCCGCCGGGACGCTGCGCCTGCGGCGCCTCGGGATCGACACATACCAGGAGTCGGTGGTCTACATGCGGAGCGATTGCCACGTGTGCCGCGCCGAAGGCTTTGTGGCGCGCGCACGGGTCGAGATCCGGTTGGGCGGCCGCGCGCTCGTCGCCACGCTCAACGTCGTTGCCACCGATCTCCTCCAAGAGGGGGAGGCGAGCCTCTCGGAGCACGCGTGGCGCTCGATCGGAGCGCGCGAAGGCGACGCGATCGAGATCGGGCACCCGCGACCGCTCGAATCGCTCGGGCATCTGCGTGCGAAGGTGTACGGCCGGCGGCTGGGCTTCGACGCGTGGCGTGAGCTGATCGATGACATCGCCGCCGGCCGCTACTCGGAGCTGCATCTCGCTTCCTTCGTCACCGCGTGCGCCGGCGGGCGGCTCGACCTCGCGGAAACGGAGTTCCTGACCCGCGCGATGATCGCCGCCGGCGAACGGCTCGACTGGCACGCCGGGGTGGTCGCCGACAAGCATTGCGTGGGCGGCTTGCCCGGCAACCGGACCACGATGATCGTGGTGCCGATCGTCGCGGCGTGCGGCGTGCTGATCCCCAAGACCTCCTCGCGGGCGATCACCTCGCCGGCGGGCACCGCCGATACGATGGAAACGATCGCGCCGGTCGAACTGAACCTTGCGGCGATGCGGCGGGTGGTGGAGCGCGAGGGCGGCTGCATCGTCTGGGGCGGCGCCGTGCGCCTCAGTCCCGCCGACGACGTGCTGATCCGCGTCGAGCGACCACTCGACTTCGACAGCGAGGGGCAACTTGTCGCCTCGGTTCTTTCGAAGAAGGCCGCCGCCGGCGCAACGCATGTCCTGATCGACATGCCGGTCGGCCCCACCGCAAAAATCCGCGACCCGGAGTCGGCGGAACGCCTGGCCACGGCGCTCGAAGCCGTCTCCATCCGCATCCCCCTCCAGCTGCGTGTGCTGCTGACCGACGGGAGCGCGCCCGTGGGTCGCGGCATCGGACCTGCTCTCGAGGCGCGTGACGTGCTGGCGGTGCTTCGGAACGAGCGGGAGGGGCCCTCCGACTTGCGCGCCCGCGCGCTGAAGCTCGCCGGCGCGCTGCTCGAATTCTGCGGCCGCACGCCGCGCGGCGAGGGTGAGGAGCTCGCGACGATCACGCTCGCGAGCGGGAAGGCGCTGCGCAAGTTCGAGGCTATCTGCCGCGCACAAGGCGGATTCCGCGAGCCGCTGCGCCCTGCCTTCGAACAGGTGATCGAAGCCGAATCCGCGGGACAGGTCGTTGCGATCGACAACCGCCGCCTTGCGCGGCTTGCGAAGCTGGCGGGCGCGCCGCGCGCTTCGGCCGCTGGGGTGCTGCTGCAGGCTGCCGCCGTCGGTTCGCGCGTCGCGCGCGGCGATCCGCTTTTCACGCTCTGCGCCGAGACCCCGGGGGAGCGCGACTACGCCCTCCGGTACCTCCAGGCCCAGCCTCCGGCTGTCACGATCGCGGAGGCGGCATGAAGCCCCTCATTTTCTCGCTGCCGGGGAACGAGGCATTCCTGAGCGCGCTCGGCGCATCGGTCAAGTTCGAGGCCGGCGTCCTCGAGACGCGTCGCTTCCCGGATGGCGAAGCGTACGTCCGGATCGACACGCCGGTCGAGGGTCGTCCGGTCGCGCTCCTGTGCACGCTCGCGCGTCCCGACCCGGTGTTCCTGACGCTGTGGTACGCCGCGCGGACCCTGCGCGAGCTCGGGGCGGGGCGCATCGGACTGATCGCGCCCTATCTCGCGTACATGCGCCAGGACCGGAGCTTCCAACCGGGCGAGGCGGTGAGCTCGCGGCACTTCGCGGCGCTCCTGTCGAGCGCGTTCGACTGGCTTGTCACCATGGACCCGCACCTGCACCGCTATCGCTCGCTCGCGGAGCTCTACTCGATCGTCGCATTTGGAGTGGAGTCTGCGCCCGCGCTCTCGGCCTGGCTGCGTGCGAACGTGCGCGACCCCATCGTCATCGGGCCCGACGCAGAAAGCGAGCAGTGGGTCGCGGCCGTCGCGCGGAAAGCCGGCGCGCCGTACCTCGTGCTCGAGAAGTCGCGGCACGGCGACCGCGACGTGGTGATCCGGCTGCCGGACCTCGAACGGGCGCGCGGGCGCACCCCGGTGCTCGTCGACGACATCGTGGCCTCGGGGCGGACCATGGCCGAGGCGACGCGACAGCTCGTTGCGGCGGGCCAGGCGCCGCCTGTGTGCGTTGGCGTGCATGCGCTCTTCGACGACGCGGCGCACGCAATGCTGCTGCGGGCCGGAGCGGCGCGCATCGTAACGACCAACACCGTCGCACACCCGACGAACGCGATCGACGTGAGCCCGCGCTTTGCCGCCTCGCTCGCCGCGTGTTTCGCGCCCACGCTGGCGGGTGCCGAGCGCCGCTCACGGGGGACACCGTGAGCGGACACGAGGCCGCGCGACTGCGCGGACGGAAACGCTTCGCCGGTTTGCACCAGGAGTATCGACGATGACTGCCGCCGCCGCCCTTGCACTGCCCCCGACCCCGGCCGATCCGGCTGCCCGCGATGCGGTTCCCGACGCACGGTCCGCCCCGGCAGCGGAGGGTCTGCCGGCGAACGCCGCGCTCGACTATGCATTCGATCTTGCGCAGCGCACGACGCTCTTCTTCGACATCCTGCGCACGCGCGCCGAGAACATGCTCGCACACGAGGCGGCAGGGCTGCCGCCGCTCCTGCACTTCGAGGCCGAGACGATCCTCGACGCCCGCACCTTTGAGCGGCCCGCGAACTACGCATTGCTCCGGATCACCCGGTGCGGCACCGATCAGCTCGAGCGCTTCGTGCGTGCCGACGCCCGGCCGGTGATCGTCATCGACCCCCGTGCCGGCCACGGCCCCGGCATCGGGGGCTTCAAGCGCGACTCCGAGGTCGGCGTCGCCCTGCGCCTCGGCCACCCCGTGTATTTCGTGGTGTTTTTTCCCGACCCGTGCCCGGGCCAGACGCTCGCCGACGTGCTGCACGCGCTGCGTCAATTCGTCGAGGAGGTGGCCAGTCGATACCCCGGCACGTCCCCCGCGCTGTACGGCAACTGCCAGGCGGGCTGGGCGGTCGCGATTCTCAGCGCGCACTGCGCCGAGCTTGCCGGACCGGCGGTACTCAACGGCTCTCCACTCTCCTACTGGGCCGGTGCGCCCGAGGTCAATCCGATGCGGCTCGCGGGCGGGTTGCTCGGCGGGGCATGGCTCACGCACTTCGTGTCCGACCTCGGCGATGGCCGCTTCGACGGCGCGTGGCTCGGACAGAACTTCGAGGCGCTCAACCCGGGCAATGCCCTCTGGGAGAAGCTCGATCACGTGCTCGCCGATCCCGACGGCGAGCGCGAGCGGTTCCTCGAGTTCGAGCGGTGGTGGAACGGGTTCTACTTCTTCAGCGGCGAGGAGATGACGGCGATCGTGGAGAACCTCTTCATCGGCAATCGCCTGGAATCTGGCGAGCTGCGCATCTGCGAGGGGAGCGCGGTCGACCTGCGCAAGATCCGCAATCCGCTGGTGCTCTTCGCCTCGCACGGGGACAACATCACCCCGCCGCAGCAGGCGCTCAACTGGATCGCCGCGGTCTATCGATCGACTGCGGCCCTTGAAGCGGCGGGCCAGCGCATCGTCTACCTCACCAGCGCCCACGTCGGACACCTCGGCATCTTCGTCTCGGCAAGCGTCGCGCTGCGCGAGCACCAGGCGATCCTCGGCGCGCTCGACGCGGTCGAGGCGCTCGCGCCGGGCCTGTACGAGATGATGATCGAGGAGGGCGCGAAGGGACTGCAGGTCCGGTTCGAGCGCCGCCGCGTCGAGGACGTGTGCGCTGCCTACGACCGGGAGTCGTTCGAGCGGGTGCGGCAGCTCTCCGAGTGGAACACGCAGCTCTACCGGACTTTCGCCGCGCCGTGGGTGCGAGCGGCCGCCTCGCCGTGGGCCGCCGCATGGCTCAAGTGGTTCCACCCGATGCGCATGCGCACCTGGATGTTCTCCGAGCGGTTCAACCCGTGGATGGCGTGGGTCGCGCCGGCTGCCCGGCTCGCCGCCGAACAGCGCCGCCCGGCGCCGCCCGGCAATCCCTTTTTTGCGCTCGAGCGCGAGGCGAGCGGCCAGGTGGCCGCGGCGCTTTCCCGATGGCGCGTCCTGCGCGATGCGTACCAGGAAGAGGCCTTCCGGGCGCTCTTCGGGTCGAGCGGGCGATCTGCCGCACCTGAAAATGCACCCCGGTAAGAGTCGTCGACGGCGAGTCGGGCCCTCGCGCATGGGAAGGGCGCCGTGCGCACCGGCGCGGCGAGGTTTCGAATGAACGCGGCGGAGCGCGCAGCGAACGCCCGCAACCACGGCGCTGGCGAGCCGAGAGTTCGTGAGCGCGGCATGCCTTTGACGACGCAGTTCGCAACGCTCCTCATCGGCGCGAGCTTCGCCGTCGGACTCGGCTACGGCGCGGTCCTGCCGCTTATGCCGATGATTCTCGTGCGGATCGATGCCGCCGATGTCGTTGCGTCCGCTGGCCTGCACGCCGGCGGCCTCACGAGCGCCTACATGTTCGCGTTGTTTACCGGCTCGTTCGCCTGGGGCCGGGCAGCCGACCGCCTCGGCATCCGGGCGGCCCTCCTCGCGGGACTCGTCGGATACGCGCTTTCGCTCGTCGCCGTGGCGGCAGCGACCGTGCCCGCGTGGGCGTATGCGCTACGGGCGCTCGCCGGCTTCTTCGCGGGCGCCGTCCCGCCGCTCGCGGGCGCCTTCGCCGCTGCGGATCCGGACCCGGTCCGGCGAGCGCGCATGTTTGCGGCGACCGGCGCGGCGACGCTTGTTGGCCTGCTGGCGGGACCGGCGCTCAGCGGGGGCGTCGTGTGGCTGATGGAGCACATGCCAGGAGCGGGGGACATGTCCGCCGCGACCCTGTTCTGGTCGATGGGCGCGCCTGCATCTATCGCCCTTGCCGTTGCCTTTGCGGCGTTGCGCACACCGGATCCGGAGAAGTCGGCAGGGGCCCTGACTGACCCGCTGCTCCTGCCGTCTCGAGCGTGGGCGCGCTGCTCCGGGCTCTTTGTCGCGAGCTTCCTCGTGCTGTTCGGGCTCGGGGCGTTCGAGGTCATGTTGCCCCTGCTGGGACCTCGCACCCTGGGCCTCGATGCCGGCTCCCTGGCACTCCTTTTCGCGGAGTGCAGCGCGGTCATGCTCGCGGTGCAGGCCGCGCTGTTCTTCTCGCCCGCGCTCGCCCGGGTGCCGGGACGCGCCGTGATCGCCGTCGGGTTCGCCCTGATGGCTGTCGGTGCCGCGGGGCTCGCCCTGGCGCGCACCGGATGGGGTGCTTACGCCGCGATCGCGGTCCTTGCGTTCGCGTCGGGCTGGTTACTGCCCGCAATTGGGTATCTCGCCAGCAGCGCGGGGAGCGCTACCGGCACGCTGCTCGGCGCGCTCACCGGGCTCGGCGTTCTCGGGCAGGCGGTTGGCTCGCTCGTGGGGGGCTGGCTCTACGACCGCGCCGCGGCCGGCGCGCTTTGGCTGCTCGCGGCGGTGCTTGCGGCGGGGGTGGCGATCGCTTTCAGGCGCGAGTTCGACCCGCACGCCGCATTGCTCGCTGCGCCCGCAGGCGAGCACGACGCTGCGGTGGGCCGACGCTTTCGAGCAATGCACCCGAGGTGGACGGGAAGAAGGCACATCGAGTCGTGCGCGTCCGGGCATGGAACCGCCCGCGGCGCGGACGACATCAGAGGATCGGATCAGTGACAGGAGGCAATGTGTACGAACTGCAGGTGCAAGTGAAGGTCAGGATCTCAGACGCTGCGGTGCGCGTCACCGGCGCGACAGCAGGAGCGATCGAATGCGCCCGCTGAACATCGTCATCGCGGAGCCCGTGCGCACCGCGATCGGGACGTACGGTGGCTCGCTCAAGTCGGTGGCCGCGACCGATCTCGGGGCGGCCGTCATCCGCGAAACCCTCGCCCGGGCGCGGCTCGAACCGGACGCGGTCGGCGCCGTCGTGATGGGGCAGGTCGTGCAGGCCGGCGCAAGAATGAATCCGGCACGGCAGGCCGCGGCGGTCGCAGGGCTGCCGGTTGCGGTTCCTGCGATGACGATCAACCGGGTGTGCGGCTCCGGGGCGCAGGCGGTCATCACCGCCGCCCTGGAGGTCGCCTCCGGGGCGATCCCGTGCGCGGTCGCCGGGGGCATGGAGAACATGGATCGTGCGCCCTATCTGGTGCACGGTGGACGCTGGGGCTATCGCATGGGCGATGCGACGCTGTTCGACAGCATGCTCTACGACGGCCTCGACGATGCCTTCTCGCAGCAGCACTCGGGCTGGCACACCGAAGACCTGGTGCGCGAGTATCGGGTCAGCCGCGAAGACCAGGACCGCTGGGCGTGGCGTACACAGACGCGATTCAGTGCGGCGCAGGCGGCAGGCGCGTTCAAAGCCGAGATCGTTCCGGTCCAGGTGCCGGGGCGCAAAGGAAACGTGCTGTTCGAGTCCGACGAGCACAACCGCCCCGACACGACGCTCGAGGCGCTGGCCAAGCTCAAGCCCGTGTTCCGCGCGGACGGCACGATCACCGCCGGCAATGCGCCCGGGTTGAACAGCGGTGCGGCGGCGATGATCGTCGCCGACGCCGGGTGGGCGGCGCAGCGCGGCCTGACACCCGCCGTACGCCTCGTCTCGTTCGGAATCGGCGCGGTCGATCCAGGGATGTTCGGGATCGCACCGGTATCGACCGTGCGCCAGACGCTCGAGCGTGCAGGCTGGAAGCTCGGCGACGTCGAGCGGATCGAGATCAACGAGGCGTTCGCCGCAGTCGCGATCGCCTGCTACCGCGAGCTCGGCCTCGCCGAGGACGTCGTGAACGTCGAGGGCGGCGCCATCGCCCACGGCCACCCGATTGGTGCAACCGGCGCGGTCCTCACGACGCGGCTCGTCCATGCGATGAAGCGGGACGGGCTGCGGCGCGGCGTCGTCACGCTCTGCATCGGAGGCGGGCAGGCGGTCGCGCTGACGCTCGAACGAGTCTAGAGATGAATCGACCGGGCGCAAGAGCCCAAGACCAGGAAGGTCCCGAGCGATGAGCACCGCCACTATCGAGGTCACCGGGCTGTTCACCGCAGCATGCGGGCTCGCGGTCGAGAAACAACTCATGAAGCTCCGCGGCGTCCGGCGCGCGACGGTGAGTGCCGTCTCGGCTACCGCCACCGTCGAATTCGACGAGCAGGTGATCGCGCTCGACGCGATCAAGCAGGCGGTGCGCGGGTGCGGGTACGGCTGCACCGGGCAGCAACTGCCGCATCACGTGTGCCAGCCGGACGATCCGCCGCCGGCCGCGATCGCGGTCGGCGCTGCCGCGACGACCGTGCCCTCAGGGCCTGCGCACGCCGATCATCCGCATGCCGGTCATGCGGCACACGCGCACGCTGCACCGGCGGGTCAGGCCCGGCCGGCCTCGCACGCGGAACATGCCGCCCACGCGCCGTCCGCGTCGCGGGAGATGGCGCACGAGATGGGCCACGGCGCGGGCATGGACATGGCCGGCATGGTCCGCGACATGCGCAACCGCTTCCTCGTGTGCCTCGGATTCACGATCCCGCTCATCCTCTGGGTGCCCATGGGGCTGCCGATCAAGCCTCCCGAGCCGCCATTCGGCCTCGCCCTGGAGCAGTGGCTCTTCCTCCTCGCGACCGGTGCGGTCGTCTGGCCGAGCTGGCCGTTCTTCGTCGCCGCCTGGCGCGCGCTCAGGAATCGCGTGCTGAACATGGCGACGCTCGTCGTGCTCAGCGTGGGCACCGGCTACGCCTTCAGCGTGGGGGCGACTTTCTTGTGGGGCGGGGCGCAGTTCTACGAGGCGGTCTCGGTGCTGCTCGTGTTCATCCTGCTCGGCCATTGGCTGGAGATGCGCGCGCGCGCCGGCGCGAACGACGCCATCCGCGCGCTGCTCGACCTCGCCCCGTCGATGGCGAATGTCATCCGCGACGGCAAGGAAATCCAGGTGCCGACCGCGGAGGTGCTCGCGGGCGAGGCGGTCGTCGTCCGGCCGGGCGACCGCATCCCGGTCGACGGCGTCCTCGTCGAGGGCGAGTCCCAGGTCGACGAATCGATGCTCACCGGCGAGTCCATGCCGGTGAAGAAGTCGGTCGGGAGCAGCGTCGCCGGTGCAACGATCAACAAGAGCGGGAGCTTTCGCTTCCGCGCGACCCGGGTCGGCGCGGAGACCGCGCTCGCGCAGATCGTGAAGCTCGTCCAGGAGGCGCAGAACTCGAAGGCGCCGGCGCAGCTCCTCGCCGACCGGGCCTCCCAGTGGCTCGTCCTGATCGCGGTCGTAATCGGCGTCGCCACGTTCGTCGCCTGGTACTGGCTCATCGGTCAGACGCTGCTCTTCGCGGTCACCCTCGCGATCACCGTTTTCGTGATCGCGTGTCCGGATGCGCTCGGGCTCGCGACGCCGATGGCGATCATGATCGGCACGGGGCGCGGCGCCCAGAACGGGATTCTGATCAAGAACGCCTTGGCACTGGAGGAGGCGACCAAGCTCAACGTCGTCATCTTCGACAAGACCGGGACGCTGACCTTGGGGCGCCCGGAGGTGGTCGAGATCGTTGTGGCGCAGGGTCGGACCGAAACGGACGTGCTTGCCCTTGCCGGGGGGATGGAGCAGCACTCCGAGCACCCGCTGGCGCACGCCATCCTGGACAAGGCGAAGGGGGTCGCGCTCAAGCCGGCCGAGCGATTCTCGAACGTCGACGGGATGGGGGCGCGTGCCGTCGTAGAAGGCGAGAGCGCGCTCATCGGCAACCGGCGCCTGATGGAGGCCGAGCGCGTCGTCTTCGGCGGGCTCGAAGGTGCGGCGGACCGCTTCGCCGACGGCGGGCGGACGGTCGTCCATGTCGCCCATGCGGGACGGCTCTGGGGGTTGATCGCGATCGCGGATGCCCCGCGTCCGACCTCGGCCACCGCCATCGCGGCGCTGAAGGCGCGGGGTGTGGAGGTCGCGATGCTCACCGGCGATAACCGCGCCACGGCAGAGCGGATCGGCGGCGAGCTCGGGGTGACCATCGTGCTGGCCGAAGTGCTGCCCGGGCAGAAGGCCGAGCAGGTCAAGGCACTGCAGACGAAAGGAAAGAAGGTCGGCATGGTCGGCGACGGGATCAACGACGCGCCGGCGCTCACCCAGGCCGACGTCGGTTTCGCGATCGGCGCCGGCACCGACGTCGCCATGGAGAGCGCGGACGTCGTGCTGATGAAGAGCGACCCGTTCGACGTGGTGGGCGCGATCGGGCTGTCGCGCGCGACGCTCACGAAGATGCACCAGAACCTGTGGTGGGCGGTGGCCTACAACGTCGTTGCGTTTCCTGTTGCCGCCGGTCTCTTCTACCCGCTCACGATCAGTCCCGAGGTGGCCGCGATCGCGATGTCGGGCAGCTCGCTGCTCGTGGCCGCCAACGCGCTGTTGCTCAAGCGGACGCAGATCGCGGGCCTGAAGTGATGCAGGCGGCGTTGACCCGTCCGGGATGGGGGCCCCGATGACCATCTCCCTGGATACCTTTCTTCACGAACCGCGCGTCGCGTATTTCTCGATGGAGATCGCGTTGCGCGGCGAGATCCCGACCTACGGCGGCGGGCTCGGCATGCTTGCGGGCGACACGATGCGCTCGGCGGCGGATCTCGACCTGGCGATGGTCGGTGTCACGCTCGTCAGCCGCGCCGGATACTTCCGGCAGAGGATCGTTGACGGCCACCAGGTGGAGGAACCGGACTGGTGGCAGCCGGAGGACTGGGCGCAGCGGCTCGCGGCAAAGACGGCGCTCAGGATCGACGGGCGGGACGTGTGGGTCGGCGGCTGGCTCTACGTGGTCGAGGGCCACATGGGCGGCGCGGTGCCGGTGATCCTCCTCGACACCGACCTCGCGGAGAACCAGCCCGACGACCGGTCGATTACGCACTATCTCTATGGCGGGGACGAACCCTACCGTTTCAAGCAAGAGTTGGTGCTCGGGATTGGCGGGATGCGCATCCTCGGCGCGCTGGGGTTCGACATCCGCAAGTACCACCTCAACGAGGGGCACGCCGCGCTGCTCACGCTGGAGCTGCTGCGCCGACTGGCCCCCACGGCCGAGGCCGCTGGCACCGGCGGCCCCCGATACGATGTCCCCGGGGTCCGACGGCGCTGCGTGTTCACGACGCATACGCCGGTCGAGGCGGGGCACGACCAGTTTTCCTACGCGCTGGCCGAGCGGTTCCTCGGGGGCCTGGTCGACTCGGGCGAGTTGCGGACGCTCGCCGGGCAGGACCGACTCAACATGACCCGCCTCGCGCTCAATTTGAGCGAGTACGTGAACGGCGTCGCAAAGCGTCATGCCGAGGTCTCGCGGAGCATGTTCCCGGGCTACCGGGTGCACGCGGTGACGAACGGCGTGCATCCGTGGACCTGGACCTCCCACAGTTTCCGCGGGCTGTACGACGCTCGACTGCCGCGCTGGTGCCACGAGCCGGAGCTGCTCGTCCGGGCCGACCGATTTCCGGACGACGAGGTGTGGCAGGCGCACACCGCGGCAAAGCGAGCATTGATCGATCGGATCGAGGCGCTGGGCGGCCCGCCGCTGGATCCTGCGCTGCCGCTGCTCGGGTTCGCGCGACGCATGACCGCATACAAACGTCCAGATCTGCTCTTCAGCGACCTCGATCGACTCAAGGCGATCGCGCGGCGGTGGCCCTTCCAGATCGTTCTCGCAGGCAAGGCGCATCCGCATGACGAGAGCGGCAAGCGCCTCATCGAGCGGCTTCACGAACTGGCGCGCGAGCTGGCAGGCGCAGTCCCGGTGGTCTTTCTGCCCAACTACTCCTTCGATCTCGCCCGGATCCTCGTGGCCGGCGTGGACGTGTGGACCAACACGCCGCAGCGCCCCCTCGAGGCGTCCGGGACGAGCGGCATGAAAGCGGCATTCAACGGCGTACCCAGCCTCAGCGTGCCGGACGGGTGGTGGCTGGAGGGCTGCATCGAGGGCGTCACCGGCTGGTCGATCGGCGGCGCCTCGGACGGCGACAATGCCCGCGACGCGAGCGCCCTCTATGACCAGCTCGAACGGAAGGTGCTCCCGCTCTACTACGAGGACCGCGCGGGCTGGATCGCGATCATGAAAGGTGCGATCAGCCGCAACGCGTCCTTCTTCAACACCCATCGGATGATGCGCCGGTATGCGGTCGAGGCGTATTTGCGCTGAGCGCGCGTGCCGGGTCGCGGCGAAAGGGACAGTGCCATGCCTGCGTTAGCCGAATCCGCTCGAGGCGGCCCGCTCCCCGTGGAGGAGCTGCGGAGGATCGACGCCTATTGGCGCGCCGCGAACTACCTGTCGGTGGGTCAGATCTACTTCTATGACAACCCGCTGCTGCGCGAACCCCTCGGGCCTGACGACGTCAAGCCGCGACTGCTCGGGCACTGGGGCACGACGCCGGGCCTCAACTTCATCTACGTTCACCTGAACCGGGTGATCAAGGCGCGCGATCTCGACATGCTCTACGTCGCCGGGCCCGGGCACGGCGGTCCTGCTCTCGTCGCGAACGTGTACCTCGAGGGCACTTACAGTGAGATCTACCCGAGCGTCTCCGAGGACGCCGAAGGCATGAAGAATCTGTTCCGGCAGTTCTCGTTCCCCGGCGGGATCCCGAGCCACGTCGCACCCGAGACCCCGGGCTCCATTCACGAGGGCGGGGAGCTCGGCTACGCGCTCGCGCACGCCTTCGGCGCCGCGTTCGACCATCCGGGTCTCATCGTGGCGTGCGTGATCGGGGACGGCGAGGCCGAGACCGGGCCGCTCGCGGCGGCGTGGCACTCGAACAAGTTTCTCAATCCCGTCACGGACGGCGCGGTGCTGCCGATTCTGCACCTCAACGGCTACAAGATCGCGAACCCGACGGTGCTCGCGCGCATTCCGCGCGCGGAGCTCGAGGCCCTCCTGGTCGGCTACGGCTACAAGCCGTACTTCGTCGAAGGATCGGCGCCCGAAGCGACGCATCAGCAGATGGCCGCAACCCTCGACGCGGTGCTCGACGAGATCGCGGCGATCCGGCGCGAGGCCCGCACGAACGGGAAGACCGGTTCGCGGCCACGCTGGCCGATGATCGTGCTCGTCACACCGAAGGGGTGGACCGGTCCGCAGGAAGTCGACGGCAAGAAGACCGAAGGTCACTGGCGCAGCCATCAGGTCCCGTTCGGCGACGTCGCGGCGAACACCGCGCACCTGGGATTGCTCGAGCAGTGGATGAGGAGCTACCGGCCCGAGGAACTGTTCGACGCCGACGGCCGCCTCGTGCCCGAGCTGCGCGAGCTCGCGCCGAGCGGCAACCGGCGCATGGGTGCGAACCCCGTCGCGAACGGCGGTATGCAGCTCAGAGATCTGAGAATGCCTGACTTCCGCGACTACGCGGTGCCGGTGCCCCGGCCCGGGCACGCGGTTGCGGAAGCCACGCGCGTCATGGGCGCACTGGTTCGCGACGTGATGAGACTCAATGCGGATCACCGGAACTTCCGCGTATTCGGTCCCGACGAGACCGCCTCGAACCGCCTCGATGCCGTGTTCGAGGTCACGGCGCGCACCTGGCTCGCCGAGACAGCGCCGTTCGACGAGCATCTCGCCGCGGACGGGCGGGTGATGGAGATCCTGTCCGAGCACACCTGCCAGGGCTGGTTCGAGGGATATCTCCTCACGGGCCGCCACGGCCTTTTCTCGTGTTATGAGGCGTTCGTTCACATCGTCGATTCGATGTTCAACCAGCACGCCAAGTGGCTCAAGGTCTCGCGCGAGATCCCCTGGCGGAGGCCGATCGCATCCCTCAACTATCTCCTGACTTCCCATGTCTGGCGCCAGGACCACAACGGATTCAGCCACCAGGATCCCGGATTCATCGACCACGTGGTCAACAAGAAGGCGGACATCATCCGGGTGTACCTGCCGCCGGATGCGAACTGTCTCCTCTACGTCACCGACAAATGCCTGCGCAGCCGCAACTTCGTCAACGTGATCGTTGCGGGCAAGCAGCCCTCGCCCCAGTGGCTCGACATGGATGCGGCGATCAAGCACTGCACCGCCGGGATCGGCATCTGGGAGTGGGCGTCGAACGACGCGGGCGGCGAACCCGACGTCGTGCTCGCCTGCGCGGGCGACGTGCCCACGATCGAGATCCTGGCGGCCGCAGCGCTGCTGCGCGAGTACCTGCCCGCGCTGAAGGTGCGCGTGGTGAACGTCGTCGACCTGATGACCCTGCAGCCGCGCGGGGAGCATCCGCATGGACTCCCCGACCGGGACTTCGATGCGCTCTTCACCACCGACCGGCCGGTGATCTTCGCCTACCACGGCTACCCGTGGCTCATCCACCGGCTCGCCTATCGCCGAACGAACCACGGGAACCTGCACGTGCGTGGCTACAAGGAGGAGGGCACGACGACGACACCCTTCGACATGGCCGTGCGCAACGACCTCGATCGTTTCCACCTCGTTGCCGACATCATCGATCGTGTCCCGAAGCTCGGATCCCTTGCGGCCTATGCGAAGCAGAAGATCCGCGACAAGCTCATCGAGCACCGCGAGTACATCGTGCGGCACGGCGAGGACCTGCCCGAGATCAGGGCGTGGACGTGGCCATTTTGACCGTGATCCGCGGCTGCAGGGAAAGAGGGCGTCCTGCCGGGGGATCCCGCGTGGCGCGGCGCCGGGCGGCTCGGGCCGGCTGTGGCGACCGGGATCGTGCCATCCGACGCATTGACATGCGACCGGCTCAAAGGTGAATACTTGCACAGGGACCTCCGCGGGTGTGGCCGGAGCCGAGGCCCGCGCGGGGATTGGGCAAACTGGAAGGAACGGAGGTCAGCGATGAAGTCTGAAGAGCTTTCGGGCGTAAAGGCGGCAGGCTCAACCCGGCGCGCCGCCAGCGCCCGCCCGGTTCATGCAAGCGCATCGCGCACGCCTGGGAAGCTGGATTGGGAAGTGCCTTCAATGGGTGCGCAGTCGCCCGTCAAGCATGAGATGGTTGCCGTCGCTGCGTATTACCTCGCGGAGGGCCGCGGGTTCGTCCCGGGGTTCGAACTGGACGATTGGGTCCGGGCGGAAGCTTCGATCGAGGCGCAGCTGAAGCCGTCGAAGGCGCCCGCCGAAGCTGCAACGATGAAGCGACGCGGGCACGCAGAATAGTCGATCGCTCGCTGTGCGTCCGCGAGCGTTTGCGCGGTGATCGCCTGAACTCGATTCTCTTCCTTACGACTTCCGCCGCCTCGCTTGAGACCCCCTCGAGCGCCGCACGCTGGCGGGGCCTTGCGGGGTCGAAGTTCCGGCGCGCCTGCTAGGTCGCAGGACGCGCCGGACCCGCTCAGCGCCGCTCCACTGCAACTCCCGCTGGCAGGAGGGCGGCCGCCTCGCTGCGCTACCCGATGCCGGCTATCTGGCGGCTCCGGGGGTGATTCTTGCGCGGCGAGGCGGCTCCTCGAAACCTCGGCCGCCCCGCGTCTCCAGCGCTTCCGACGTGCACCTCAACGCTTGTTCATCTCCTCATGCATGCCGGGCCGGTGGATGTTCTGCTCGTTCATCTCGTGGCCGGGATCCGCGGATCGGGTGGAGGCGCCATCCCGCCTCATCTGGTCGCGCATGCTGGGAAGGAGCGTGTTCTGCTCGTTCATGTCATGTCCGGTCACCGACACCGCGGTCGAGCCCGGCGCGAACTTGTCCTGTACGCGCATCGTCTCCTTCATCCCGGGGGCGAGCGTGTTCTGCTCGTTCATGTCGTGGCCGGGCGCAGGGGCCTGTCCGATCGCCATGGTGCTCGCGAGGACCAGCATCGATGCGAAGAGGATTTGGTTGGCTTTCATGATTCGTCTCCTGTCACTGGTAAGGGGTGCGTCCTACTACGACTTCATTCTGGACAAGGAATGTCGCGCAGGTCTCGCAGATCGCTGCGCTTTTCGTGGGCGAAGCGCACGCCATGGGCCCCGCGCGGGTATCCGGGCCGCACGGTCGACGGGGCTGTCCAGGTCGCCCTTTCCTGCTCGTGACTCGGCTGGAGTGGCGGTCCGGCCGTGCCGCATCGTCCAGACAACACGCAGGCTTCCGTGAGAAGCGCGTGAGACTTATCGCTGCCCCGGGGGCCATATCGGGCGCCGTTGGTCTGGTCAGGCGGGGGCGAAGCCCCGGCGGAGTGCCCGGGGAGGTGGCGTCAGGCGCGGGCGGGCACCCGCTGCGATCCGCCGACGCTCAGGATCGCCTCGAAGAAGATTCGCGGCCGCCCGCGCAGCGAATTGAAGAAGATCAGCGTCACGCTCGCCGCCATCGCCGCCATCGCCCAAATCGGATAGACGAGCCCGGTCGCAGCGAGCGGCACACCGATGCCGTTGAACAGAACCGCCAAGCCCACGTTCTGCACCATCTTTCGGTAGCTCCAGCGGCTGACCTCGCGGGCTTCGACGATCGCCTCGAGCCGGTTGCTCAGGATGATGATGTCGGCCGAATCGATCGCGACGTCGGTCCCGGCGCCCATCGCGACGCCCACGTTCGCCTGCATCAGCGCCGGCGCGTCGTTGATGCCGTCGCCCACCATTGCCACGTTGCCGGTGCGCTGCAGCTCGCGGACGACCGCCGCCTTCTCGTGTGGCAGCAGGCCGGCGTGCACCCCATCGATCCCCGCCTCGGCGGCGACGCGCCGCGCGGCAGCCGAGTTGTCACCGGTGACGAGGAGGGTGCGCATGCCCTCGCGCGCGAGCGCCGCGACGGCTTCGCGCGCGCCTGCGCGCAGCGGATCGCCAAAAGCGAGCAGGCCCAGCAGGCGGCCGCCGTGCGCGGCCACGATCACCGTTCGTCCGGCATCCTCGAGCGAGGTGATCCGAGCGCCGATCGCCTCGACCGAGACGCCATTTTCGGAGAGGAAGCGCGGGCTGCCGACGAGTGCCTGCGCGCCGCCGATCACCGCCTGCACGCCCCTGCCCGGGACCGCCTCGAAGCGCTCCAGCTCCGGCGGTACGACGCCGCCCGCCAGCGCAGCCGCCGTCACCGCTCTTGCGAGCGGGTGTTCCGAGGCGGCTTCCACAGCTGCGGCGACGCCGAGCAGCTCCGCCTCCGTTCCGTCCGCGGCCTCGATCTCACGCAGGCTCGGCTTTCCCTCGGTGAGGGTGCCGGTCTTGTCGAATACGACGTGCGTCGCGAGCCGGAACCCCTGGAAGGCCTCGCCGGTGCGCATCAGGATGCCGCGCTCGGCGGCTTCGCCGGCGCCGCGGACGATCGCGAGTGGCGCCGAGATGCCGAGCGCGCACGGATAGCCCATCACCAGCACCGTAAGCCCGGCGAACACCGCGCGCTCGAGTTCCGCCGACCCCCCGGTGAGCAGCGGAACGACCAGCCAACCGAGGAGCGCGGCAGCTGCGAGCGCGAGCACCGTCGGGGCGTAGACCTTGAGCACGCGGTCCACGAGGTGGAGCATCCCCGGCTTCAGCGCCCGGGCATCCTCGACTTCGCGCGCGACGCGCCGCAGGAAGCTCGCTTCGCCGATCGCGGTGACCCGGACGAGGAGCGTCCCGAGGCCGTTCAGCGAGCCGCCGATCACCGCGTCGCCCGCAACGCGCTCGACCGGCAGCGGTTCGCCGGTGACGAGCGACTGGTCGACGCCGGAGCGCCCCTCCACCACGGTCCCGTCCACAGGGATGCGGCTCCCGGGGCGAACGCGCACCAGGTCGTCGACGGCGACCTCCTCGACCGGGCGCTCGGTCTCGCGCCCGTCGCGCACAATGCAGGCGGTCTCGGGCTGCAGCGCGAGCAACCGCCGCACCGCCTGGGAGCTGCGCGTCTTCACGATCAGCGACAGCCACTCGGAGAAGATGTGGTAGTTGCACACCATCACGGCGACACAGAAGAATGGCGCCGTCGGGAAATCCGGCCCGCCGGCGGCGAGCCCGTACACGCCGCCGCCGAGCCCGGCGAACGCTGCCGCCTCGAGGAGGACGTGCTGGTTGATGATCCCGCGCCGCAGCGACTGCCAGGCCATCACGAGGATGTGGCGCGCGACGACGAACACCACCGCCACGGCGAGCGCTGCCGCGAGCCACGCCTCCAGCCCCGCGAGCCCGCCGATGGCCTTGAGCCACGAAAGACCGACCACGAAGCTGAGGGCCCCCGCGGTGCCGGCGATTGCCCGGCCGGAGCCCGAGGGGCGCAGAACCAGGAACACGAAGCCGAGCAGGCACGCGGCTACGAACGCTTCCAGCACTGCGTACCAGAAGTCGCCCGGGCGCGCGATGAGCGTGAGCGAACCGAGGCTGAATACCGTGGCGACGAGGAATCGTCGGCCTTCCTGCACGAGCCGCCGCTCCTGCGCCTCGAAAGGCTCGAGCTTGCGCGGGTCGGAGATCGTGTAACCCAGCTCGCGCAACGTCACGAGCAGTTCCTCTGGCCGCACCCGGCGCGGGTCGTACTCGACCAGCGCCTGTTCGTGCGTCAGGCTGACCGCGACCTTGTCGACGCCCGGATGCCGCCCGAGCGCTTTCTCGATCGTTCCAGTGCAGAGCGAGCAGTGCATGCCGGCGATGCGCGCCCGGATGCGCGCGCGGTCGGGCCGGCTCGCGGGCTCATGGGTCCAGAGCGGTAGTGCGGTCTCTGCGGCGCTCCCCATGAGGCCACCTGTCCAGTCGGATCTCCAGCCCTTACCCTAACATCCGTACCAGGCTCCCGGGTCGCGCACTATTTCAGCTCGACGAACAGGCCGAACCAGATCGACCACAGGCCGAGCGCGATCAGGAGCAGACCGGTCCAGCGCGGTATGCGGCCGGCGAGGCTCGCGAGCCAATCGAGCGCACCCTGGGCGCGCTTGAACAGCACCGCCACGACGAGCGGGAGCGAGAGCGCGAACCCGAAGAGGGCGAGCGAGAGGAATCCGCCCGCGACGCCGCCGGCGGTGGCGCCCGAAGCGGAGGCGGCGAGCAGCGCGAGGAGCAGCGGCGCCGCGCACGCCGGGATGTTCAGGCCGAATAGGAGCCCGAGCGCCGCCGAGGCGCGCACGTTTCCCAGCCGCGCAAGCCGTGGCCCGACCGAGCGCATCAGCCAGCCGATGTTCCCGGTCACGTAGAGGACGCCGATCACGAAATAGACCAGTCCGAGCACGAACCAGCCTGCCTTCTGGAACCCGAGGAACGCGGCGCCGATCAGCGCGGCGGCAGCGCCCAGCAGGCCGATGAAGAGCGCGCGGGTGAGGGCAAAGGCCGCAACCTGTCTCACCTTTGCTGCGGGCGGCCTGCCCTCGATCAGCTTGATGAACAGCAGCGTCGAGCCAATCGAGCATGGCTCGACGAAGCCGAACAGGCCGAGCCCGATCGGCAGCAGGAACGTCGCCGCGAACTCGGCGCCGTTCACGACGCCGCAGGGTCGGCGATCACCCGGTACCCCGCGCGCTCGATCACGGCCGCGATCCGCGCCGGATCGGTCGCGGCCGGGTCGTAGAGCACCTGGCCCTTACCGGCCGCGTGCGAAACGCTCACCCCCTTGACGCCGGGCTCGTGGGCGAGCAGCGCCTCGATGGTTCCGGCGCAGCCTTCGCAGTGCATGCCTTCGATCTTCAGCGCCAGCGATTTCATGGCCGGACTCCTTGTATGCGGTCGCACTGTCGGCGAAGTCGGCGCGGCCGCGTCGTCAAGCGTCTCGAGGATGGCTCCGAGGTGCCTATTAACGGTGTAGTCAAGCGTCTTGCGTACGCAATATTTGTTCACGCCTCGCGCCGGGGAACAGCGATCACGCCGGCCGCGCTGCAGGCGCGTCGGCCCGTCGCCTTGGTTGCCCGGTGATTGCAGTGCCGAACGCGCCGAAGCGCAGATAGAGCGCGGGTACCACGATCATGTTCAGGGCGGTGGAGGTGGCGAGCCCGAACAGAATGACCACCGCCATCGGCGCCTGGATCTCGCTGCCCGGCTCGCCGGCCGCGAATGCGAGCGGAACCAGGGCGAGCCCTGCCGCGAGCGCAGTCATGAGAATCGGGATCAGCCGCTCTTCCGCGCCACGCAAGACGGCCTCCAGTGGATCGCGAACGCCTTCCTTTTCCACCAGATGGTGGATGTGGGCGATCATCATGACGCCGTTCCGGGTGGCGATCCCGAATAGCGTGATGAAGCCGATGATGGACGCCACTGAGAGCACGCTGCCCGCGGCATACAAGCCGCCGACGCCGCCGATCAGCGCGAGCGGGAGATTCAGCATGACCAGCGTCGCGTCGCGCCCCGACCTTAACGCGACAAACAGCAGCAGGAAGATGCCGACGGTCACCGCTACACCCAGCGCCAGCAGGGTCCGCGTCGCCTCCTCGGCGCGCTCGAACTGCCCGCCGTACTCGATGTAGTACCCGGTCGGGAATTTGACCTGCGCGGTGACGAGATCGCGCAGCTCGTCCACGACGCTCTTCAGGTCGCGCCCGGCGACGTTCGCCATGACGACGATCTTGCGCTGCACGTTCTCGCGACTGATGAAATAGGGGCCGCGCTCGTTGCGGATGTCGGCGATGGCGGCGAGCGGGAGACGCGCGCCGGAGGGGGTCGTGAAGAGCGTGGTGCGAACTGCGTCCGCGGACTCGCGGACGGCCGGGTCGTACCGGACGACCAGGTCGAACGACGCCTGGCCCTGCAGCACTCGCGAGACGGCGCGGCCGGAGAAGGCCGTCTCGATCGCGTCCGACGCCTCGCGAACCGAAAGGCCGTGGCGCGCGAGCGCGTCGCGGCGGAATCGCACCGCGAGGAAGGGAACGTCGCTCTGAACCTCTTCGGCGACGTCGACGGCACCCGGTACGGATGCGACCGCGGACTTGACGGCGGCGGCGATCCGCCGGAGCTCGTAGAGGTCGGGGCCGAAGATCTTGATGGCGATGTTCGACCGGCTGCCCGACAGCATGTGGTCGATGCGGTGCGAGATCGGCTGACCCACGGTGATGTTCGTCCCCGGCACCGCCGCGAGGTCGCGGCGCAGGGCGGCCAGGAACTCGTCCCTGCTCCGGCCGGCCCGCTTGAGGCTCACCTCGATCTCGGAGGCGCTCACGTCCTGCGCGTGGGGGTCGAGCGGCGCGTTCCCGGTGCGCCGCGCCGTTGCCACGACCTCGGGGTGGCTGCGCACGATGTCTTCGATCATCCGGCCGAGGCGATCGGATTCCTCGAGCGATGTGCCGGGCAAGGTGGCCGAGTTCACTGTCAGGCTGCCTTCGTTGAAGTCGGGCAGGAACGCTCGGCCGGCGCCCACCAATGCCACCAGGGCGACGACGAGCGCCGCCAGGCTCGCCGCGGCGATGCTGCGCCAGCGCCACACCGTCGCGGACAGCAGTCGGCGATAGCCCGCCTTGAGCGAGCGCGTGAATCGCGGCTCGACTTTCCGGTGCACCGTCTTGGCCGAGGGCAGCAGCAGGCTCGCCAGCACCGGCGTGACCGTGATCGCGACCAGGAGCGAGGCGGCGAGGGACACGACGTAGGCGAACCCGAGCGGTGCGAGCAGCCGCCCTTCCACGCCGGAGAGGAAGAAGAGCGGCAAGAACACCATCATGATGATCAGCGTCGCGAACACGATCGAACCCTGGATCTCGTGCGTCGCGTCCAGCACCACCGCGGTAATGGCTCGCCGCTCCTCGACTGGCCGTGCGGCGTTCTGGCGCAGGCGCCGTACGATGTTCTCAACGACGATGATCGCGTCGTCCACGAGCGCGCCGAGGGCGATCGCCATCCCGCCGAGCGTCATCGTGTTCAACGTCGCTCCGAGGACCTGCATCGCCAGGATCGCGACCACCAGCGAGAGAGGGATCGCGAGCAGCGTGATGAACGTGGCGCGCCCCGACAGCAGGAAAGCGAGCACGATCGCAATCACCAGGATCGCGCCGTCGCGCAGGGCGGCGAGCAGATTGTCGATCGACGTGGCGATGAAGTCCGCCTGGCGGAAGATGCGGGTCTCGAGCTTCATTCCCGGCGGCAGGCTCGCCTGGATGTCCGCCATCGTGCGGTCGAGCTGCGCGGTCAGCTCGAGCGTGTTCGCGCCGGGCTGCTTCTGGACGGCGAGCACGACTGCCGGCTTGCCGTTGTGGGCCCCGACGCCGCGCTTGGGCGCGTAGCCGGTACCAACGTCGGCGACCTGGCGCACCAGCACCGGCTGACCGGCACGCACCGCGACCACGGCCTCCCCGATCTCCTCCGCACGCACGATACGGCCGATGCCGTGGATCAGGTACTCCTGCCCGCTCTCCACGACGAAGCCCGCCGAGGTGTTGCGATTGCCGCCGGCGACGGCCTCCGCGACCTCGTCCAGCGTCAGGTTGTGCAGGGCGAGACGCTCGGGCTTCACCGTCACCTGATACTGGAGGGTCTCGCCGCCGATCGGCAGCACCTCGGCGACCCCGGGCACGGCGAGGAGGCGCCGGCGGACGACGAAGTCGGCCGTGGTCTTGAGGTCGGCGGCGCTGTGACGGTCCGACACCAAGGCGATGAACAGGATCTCGCCCATGATGGAGGCGGCCGGCGCCATCACCGGCGTCGGCACCTCGGGCGGAAGCGCGTTGCGCGCGACCTGCAACCGCTCGGCCACGACTTGGCGGGCGCGGTAGAGCTCGGTTCCCCAGTCGAACTCGACGGTGATCACAGTGATGCCGACCTTCGTGGCCGAACGCACGCGCCGGACGCCCGGTGCGCCGTTGAGCGCGGTCTCGATCGGAAACGCGACCAGCGCCTCGATTTCGGTCGGGGCCATGCCGCGCGCTTCGGCCACGATCGTGACGGCGGGCGCGGTCAGGTCGGGAAACACGTCGACCGGCATGCGGGTCGTCTGATAGCCGCCCCACAGCATGAGCAGCGCAGCGGCGACGACGACGAATAGCCGGTTGCGAAGAGACCAGTCGATGATGCCGGCGATCATGCGCGTCACCCCTTAGTGCGTGTGGCCCTCGCCCGCGGACGCAGGGGAAAGTGCCGCGAGCCGCACGAGGTAGGCCCCGCGGGAAACTACCCGCTCGCCCGCCGCAAGCCCGCTGCGGGCCTCGACGAGCTCGCCCGCCCGCAGACCGGTCTCGATCAGCCGGCGCTCGAACGACTCGCCTTCCTTCTGCACGTACACGACCGCAAGGCCGCTCTCGTCGAGCACGGCGGAGGTCGGGATCACGATCGCATCGCGCGCTTCGCCGGACCGGATCTGCACGCTCACGCCCATGCCGATCCGAAGTGCACGGTCCGGGTTCGCGAACTCGATCAGGAGCGGCACGGTGCGCGTCGCACCGTCGACGACCCCGCCGAACCCGACGAGCCGCGCGTTGTCGCCCAGGCGCAGATCGAACCCGCGCTCGAAGCCCTCCGGCCTGAACCAGGCGCCGAGCGGCGTGCCGATCCGGCCGAGCGCGCTTTCGGGTACGCGGGCCTCGAGCCAGAGCCGATCCGTCCCGGCAACGTGGAAGAGCAGCTGTCCCTCGTTCACGAATGCGCCCGGGGCGACCTTGACCTCGGCGAGCACACCCGAGGCGCCGGCGCGGATCGGGATGCCGCCGCCTTTGCCCTGGTACTGTCCGAGGCGTCGCTCGGCGGCATCCAGTTCGGCCCGGGCGAGCTGCTCTTCCGCGCGCGCGGCGATGACGCGCTTCTCCGCGACTGCTTCCATGGCGTACAGGGCCTCGAGCCGCTCGCGCTCCCGGTGGGCGAGATCCAGTGCGACGCGCCCTTTGCGCGCGGCGGAGTCCAGCGTCGCGATATCCGTGTCGCCGCCCAGCCGGGGCGTGAGCCACGCCAGCACGTCGCCGCGCTTCACCGGCGCGCCGATGCGGGGGAACGCACCCGCGGCAGCCAGCACGCCGGCCGTCGGCGCGTTAATCAGCGCCTCCCCGTCGGGATGGGCACGCAGCACGCCGGTCGCCGGCACCGACGCCCCGACCGTGCGCCGGCTCGCCGCCGTCGTCGCGAAGTCGACCTTCCACTGCTGCTCCTTGAGGAAGGCGATGCCGTCATCGCCCTTCACCTGAGCGGCGTGGGCGGCCGCTGCGGACGGCTCGTCGGCGAAGATCGTCACCGCCCCCAGATCGTGCGCAGCGCTCGCGTTCGGTCCTTCTAGCAGAAGCGACAGCGTGCGTGCACCGGCATGTTGCGGATTCGCGATCGGCCGGAAGATGCCCGGCGCCGACGGCGCCTCGACCGCGAAACGCTCTTCGGGGACGCCGCCGCCCGCCAGGACCACGGTGACCCGTCCCGAATCGACCGGCTTGAAATCGGCGAGTCGCGTGAGATGGGCCGCAAACGCAGCCTCCCGCCCGACGACGAGCGGCGGGAACTCCAGGAACAGTTCGGTCGAGTCGGTGAAGACGGTGCGCTTCAGGCTGACCTGCGCCGCCTGCGCGCCGCGCGTCTCGCCGGATTCCCGGCCGCCACAGGCTGCGAGCGCGAGCAGTGCAACGCAACCGATCAGGATGCGATACGTGGTCATTGGATCACCCCGGTCAATTGATCGAGCTCGATTCGCGCCCGGCGGGCGCTGAGCTCCAGTTCGAGCGCCGTGAATTCCGCGTCCAGCGCCGCTCGATAGGCGTCGAGCAACTCCAGGATCCCGGTTTCCCCGGCCCGGTAGGCGGCTTGGGCGATGCGCACGAGCTCCGCCGACTGCGCGTTCGCCTCGCCACGAAAGGCCGTCCCGGCCGACGCGAGGCCGCGGCTCTGCTGCCACGCGCCGCGCAGCTCGCCCTCGGCGCGCTGCAGGGCAAGGCCGTACTCGCCGCGCGCGGCCTGAGCCTGGCCCGCCGCGCGCTGCCGTCTGAACTGCTGGCGGTCGAAGATCGGTAACGGAACGGAAACGGAGAAGAGAACGCCGCTCTCTCGAAGCGGGCCGTCCTCGACGCGCTTGGGCCCGACGCCGAGCGTGACGTCCGGAATCCAGCCCCGGTCGGCGGCACGGCCCTCGAGATCGGCGGCCGCCGCGCGCCGTTCGAGCGCCACGAGATCCGGCCGGCGCTTGATCGCGGCGAAGAGCTGATCGATGGGCGGAGGCTCGCTCGGCCCGAGCACGCCGGTGACCCCACGTCCGTCATAGAACGCCGCGGCGCCGACCAGTCCGGCGAGCCGCGCGCCGGCCCGTTCATAGGCGGCGCGCTCGACGGCCGCGCGCGCCCGCGCTGCAGCGCGCTCGCGGGCGGTGCGGCGCCGATCGTATCCGGAGACTTCGCCGGCCGCCTCGAGCTTCTGCACGACCGCGTCGACGGCATCGAAGCGCTCGATCCACTCTTCCACAGTGCGCAGGCGAGCCTGCCGGAAGAGCAGTTCGTAGAAGGCGCGACGGATCTCGGTGGCGATCTCAAGGCGACGAACGTCCATCTCCGAGACCACCGCGTCGGTCCGTACGCTCGCGGCTTCACCCCGCAGCGCGCGGCGTCCCGAGACGTCGAAGGTCTGGGAAAGCCGCGCGCGCTGCTCCACGAGGTCGCCCGCCGCGCTGTTGACGCGCTCCTGCTCGTAGTCGACGGTCGGATTCGGCCATAGACCGGCCTCGCCGGCGTCGGCTCGAGCCTGGCCGACGGTGCCCTGGGTCACTGCGGCGAGTGCGTCACGCGCGAGGCCAGCCGCGACCGCGGCGGCCTCGGTGAGCGGCGTTGCGCCAGGGGGCTGCGCTCCGGCCGAGAACGCAGCGCTCAGCGAGAGCACGAAGAAAATTCGGTTCATCGAGTTCCTCTGCGAACGTGTGCAAGGGAAGAACCCGACGGAGCACGACCGGCGCCGCCAGAGCGGCCCTGGTGTCCTACGGTGTACTGCGGAGTCGCGCGTTCCGCCGGATCAGCGGCGCGCGGCGAGCGGCGGACGGTCGAGCCGCGCCGGGATCGCGGAAAGGAAAATCTGCGGCCGAGCCGATGGTGGCCGGGGCTGGAGCGAAGGTGCGATGTCGATCGTCAGCGTCAAGAGGAGCGGTACATGTGGCGCGTGGCTATGGCCGGGCCCGCGGTCGTGCTGCGAATCGCCGTCGTGGGTCGCGCCGGCATCGCCGTGCTGCCCGTCGCGATCCGTGCCGACGTCGTGACTATGAAACAGAAACTGCTTCGCGCCGTCGCTGTGCGTCGAATGGCCCGAATACTCGTGGATCGCGGCCTGAATGCTCTGCAGCGGAAAGAGGCAAACCAGGAGAACGATGAGCCAGCGGCGAACCATCGCGTGGAGGATAACAGAGCCTTCCGGGTAAGTCATCGTGCGGAGATCGCCGGTGACTACTTGCCCGCGCTGGCGCAGGCAACGTCATTGGCGCTCGACTAGCAGCAACCGGTGCCGGGCGCGACGACGGGTGCTCTCGCCGAGCTGCTCGGCTCCGTCGGCGCAGCGTAAGCGTTGTCCAATCGTGGCCCCACTCCGACGCCGCGCTGCAAGCGGAGGACGGGGTCGCGGCACGTGACCGAAACGGGTCGAGCGGTGTCGGCGCGCCAGAGCGCTGCGTTCACTGCGACACTGCGACCTCAGGCAAACAGTGTCAGGACGGGCACTCCGCTAACGCTTGCCGAAGGGCCGCTTTGGCGCACGGCCGGCCCGCTCCCCCGCGGTCGGACGTGACAATCGGTGCCCGCCGGGCGCGCGGCCCGTTCGGGGACTGCGCGCACGGGATCCGACTGGAGGATCGTGACAGGCGCAAGCCTCGCCGTGCGCCGCTGCAATCAGCTCACCCAGGATCCCGCATCTGCGGGCGGCGCGGCTCGTGTCGCACTGCGCTCGCAAGGCGCCAAGCTGCTTCTCGAGCGCTCGCATGCTGGCGAGCCGGGCCCTCACGCGTGCCAGCTGCTCGTCGATCAGTCGATTGACGTCACCGCACTCATCGTCCGGCGATGTGACGAACCGGAGAAGGCGCTTCACGTCGGCCAGCGTTATGTCGAGCGCCCGGCAATGGCGGATGAAGGCGAGGCGCTCGAGATGCGCCGGTCCGAAGGCCCGGTAGCCGTTGGCTTCGCGCGAGGGGGTTGGCAGCAACCCCGCCTTTTCGTAATAGCGGACGGTCTGAATGTCCACGCCCGTTCGGCGGGACAGGTCACCGATGCGCATGGTGATGACTCCTGCGGCGGGCTTTCTCGACGCCCCCATTCTAGATCGCTTGACCCTGTACTGGCTATAGGGTTTTAGATAGCACCATTCGGAGGCACGCGATCGTGTCGGATTGCTGTTCGGGAGACTGCATCCCGCAACGTCAGGCCATCAGCCCCCGTTTCAGGCGGGCGCTATGGGTGGCTCTCGCGGTCAACACGACGATGTTTCTCGTCGAGATCACAGGCAGCCTGATGTCGGGTTCGGTGTCCCTGCTTGCCGATGCAGTGGACTTTGCCGGCGACGCGGCGAACTACGGGCTGTCGCTCGCGGTGCTGTCCCTCGGTCTGCAATGGCGCGCGCATGCCGCGCTCGTCAAAGGGCTAACGATGGGCGTCTACGGTGCTCTGGTTCTCGGCAAGACGGCCTGGGCGGCAACAGCTGGCGCTACGCCCGAGCCGATCACGATGGGTACGATCGCGTTACTTGCGCTGGCTGCGAACCTCGGCGTGGCCGCGATGCTGTATGCCTGGCGCGCCGGCGACGCGAACATGCGCTCGGTTTGGTTGTGCAGCCGCAACGACGCAATCGGCAACGTCGCCGTCCTTCTTGCGGCTGCGGGCGTCTTCGGCACCGGGACGGCTTGGCCGGACCTGTTCGTTGCCGGTGTGATGGGCACGCTCGCGCTCTCGGCGGCGTTAAGTGTAGTTCGGCAGGCGCGAGCGGAGCTCGCGGCTCTCGGCGATGACCTCGGCCGGATTCCGACCAGCTGACGGGCGCCGCGCTATTCCTTGCGCCTCATCACAGCGTTCGGCTAGACTCGCGCACGTGTTTCGCCTCAGCTCTTTCCGAGTCATGATCGTGCTGGCGCTGTTCCTCGTGAGCACCGTCGTGAGCGCGATCGCGCCGCTCGTGGACAAGCACAGCGTGCCTGGCTCCGCGAGCAGCGCACAAGCGCTCGTCGATGTAGGGGGCTTATCTGGCGACGAGGGGTCCGTCGGCGACGAAGGGCCGGCCGGCGACAATTCGACCTGCAACCACGCCTGCCATCTGTTACATCACTACCAGGGGAGCGTCGAGCGGCAGTCGACAGATTCCCACGTGCCCGGTTCTGCCACCTACCTCGCGGCCGAACCGAGCGTTCCTCCACAACTCTTCTTCGATACCCATCTCCGCCCGCCCCGCGTTCCCGCCTGGTCTGCCTGACGACGTCTGACGTCTCCAGCGCGGCGTACTGCACCGCCGCGTGTTGCAACCGGCAGGGAACACAATGGCATTCGGGCCTCTGCACGTCCTGTTCGCTCTGCGCACCGCGCGGCGAATCGCACTGATTTTCCTGGGCACACTGCTCGCTTCATCGGTGAGCGCGCAGGAGCTCGCGCTCGACGAAGCGCTCCGCCGCGCAGAGGAAGCGAATCCACGCCTTCGCGCCGCTCAGGGCGAGGCCTCGGCCCTCGAAGGGCAGCTGGAGGATGCGCGCGCGTTCCTCTGGAACAACCCGACGCTGGCCGGCGAGTTCGGCCGCCGCACGGTTCCGAACGACGCCCGGCAGCACGAGTACCTGGTCGGCATCTCGCAGGCGTTCGAGATCGCCGGACAGCGGGGATACCGCCGCGAGGAGGCCGAGCGGCTCCTCGCCGCCTACCGCGAACAGGTGCAGGAGCTGCGGCGCGAGATTCGCGCGGAGGTGTCACGGCGCTTCCTCGCCGTGCTCGCGCTGCAGACGCGCATCGAGACCGAGCGGGCGGTGCTCAAGCTCACCGAGGATTCGGCTGCAATCGTGGGCAAGCGCTTCCGCGCGGGCGAGGACACTCGCCTGCAGGCGAACGTCGCGGAAGTCGAGGCGGACCGGGCTCGCAACGACGTCCGGCTGCTCGACGAGCAGCTGGTGCAGGCGCGTGCCGAGCTCGCGACGCTCCTTCAGCTCGCTCCCGCAGAGCTGCCGATGGTCCGCGGCGAGCTCGAGGCCCACACGCCGGCGTACAGGCTGGACGAACTGCTGGGATCGGTCGACTCGCGACCGCAGTTTCATGCGTTGGGCCATCGGGAGGAAGCCGCCCGCAACCGTCTTGCGCTCGAGCGCGCGTCGGTGTTTCCGGATGTGACGCTGGGCGTCGGGACGGGGCGGGAGGGTCCGAGTGAGGCGCGCGAGAACCTGACGCTCTTCACGCTGTCCGTGCCGTTGCCTCTGTTTCGCCGCAATGCCTCCGGGATCGGGCGCGCATCAGCGGACCTCACCCGGACCCAGATCGAGCGGGATGCCGCGCTCCGGGACGCTCGCGCCCAGGTCATCGCGCTCTGGCGAACCTTCGAGAGCCTGCGCGCGCGCGTCGCGCGCTTGCGCAACGCCGTGCTGCCGCGGCTGAGCGAGAACCAACAGCTGTCGCAGCGCGCGCTGCGCGCGGGCGAGATCGGCATCGCCGAGCTGCTGCTCGTCAACCGCCAGCTGCTCGAGGCGCAGCGCGACTACTTCGCGGCGCTGACCGAGCACGAGACGACCCGGATCACGCTCGAGGAGGCAGCCGGCTGGCCGCCTGGGACGCGGCCGGCGGCGACCCAAGGACAGAAGCCATGACGAAGGCGCGGAGGACCATCATGACCCGGAGGATGAGCGGCGCAGTCGCGATCCTCGTCATTGCGGCCGCGGCGCTCGCGGGCTGCGGCGACCGGAGCGAGGGCGCGAACGCCGACGCGAAGCACGCCGCGGCAGGCGCGAAAGGCGAGGCAGGCAAGGCCGACGATCACGCCAAGGAAGAGAAGGGGACGAGCGAGGGTCTCAAACTCTCCGACGCGCAGATCGCGGCCGCGGGCATCAAGGTGGAGACGCTTGCCCCAGCGAGCGTGCGCAGCCGGATCGTCGTGCCGGCCGAAATCCTCCCGAACCAGGAGCGGATGGCGCACGTCGCCCCCCGCATTGCAGGGAGAGTCGTGCAGGCGCCAGCCAAGCTTGGCGAGCGCGTGCGCGGGGGGCAGACGCTGGCGCTGCTCGACAGCATCGAGGTCGGGGAGGCGCAGTCGACTTACCTGCAGGCGGCCAGCCGGTTCGCGACGGCACACGCCGACTACGAGCGCGCCGAAGGGCTGAATCGCGAGCAGATCATCTCGCAGAAGGAGTTTCTCCGGATCCGCTCGGAGCACGAGCAAAGTCGCGCTGCTTTCCGCGCCGCCGAGGACAGGCTGCGCCTGCTCGGCGTACGGGCCCCGGCGGCGTCCGAGCGTGCGACGTCAGTGTTCCCGGTCCTCGCGCCGTTCGCCGGGACGGTGATCCAGAAGGAGGCCGTGCTTGGCGAGCTGGCGACGCCCGAGAAGTCCCTGTTCACCATCGCCGACCTCTCCGTGCTCTGGGTGCAGGCCTCGCTCTTCGAGAAGGATCTCGCAATGGTCCGGGCCGGAGCGGCGGCCGAGGTCACGGTGACCGCGTACCCGGACGTGTCGTTCCGTGGCCGCGTCGCTTACATCAGCGACGTGTTCGACAAGGAAACGCGTACCGTCCGTGCTCGCATCGAGGTCGAGAACAAGGACGGGCGGCTCAAGCCCGACATGTTCGCGCACGCCGCCATCGACGCCGGTGGAACGACCGAGGCGCTCCTCGTTCCCGAAGAGGCGGTCGTCCTGTTGCAGGGGCAGCCCACCGTCTACGTCGAGGACGCGCACGGCTTCGAGCCGCGTCCAGTGCAGCTCGGCGCACGTTACGGCGGGCGCGTGGCCATCAGCGGTGGCGTCTCGGCGGGCGACCTGGTGGTGACCGCCGGGGCGTACGCTCTCAAGGCACGCGCGCTGAAGTCGCAGCTTGGCTCCGGCCACGCCCACTGAGGGAGCGACGCGATGCTCGAAGGAATCGTCGACCTCTCGCTGCGCTACCGGGTGTTGGTACTCGTGCTCTTCGGTCTGGTCATCTTTGCCGGCGTCCAGGCGTGGCGCGACCTGCCGGTGGATGCGTTTCCGGACGTCACGCCCAACCAGGTCAACATCTATACCGAGTCTCCCGGCCTCGCCGCCGAGGACGTGGAGCGGCTTCTCACCTTCCCGATCGAGACGGCAATGGCCGGGCTTCCGGGGGTCGAAACCATACGGTCGGTATCGCTCTTCGGCCTCTCGTACGTCAGCATCTACTTCAAGGACAGCGTCGACATCTATTTCGCGCGGCGCCTCGTCGGCGAGAAGCTTCAGGAGGCTCGGGAGCGGCTCCCGGAGGGCTACGGCGAGCCGGCGCTCGGCCCCAACAGCTCGGGCCTCGGGCAGGTCTACTGGTACACGATCAAGTCTGCCGATCCGAAGACCTCCCCGATCGAGCTGCGCACGCTCCAGGACTGGACGGTGCGGCCGATCCTGCGCACTGCCGCGGGCGTCGACGACGTGACGTCCTGGGGCGGCTTCGAGAAGCAGTACCAGGTCGTCATCGATCCCGACCGGCTCGTCAAGTACAAGCTCGGCTTCAAGGCGGTGGTCGACGCGATCGCGTCGAACAACCGGCAGGTCGGCGGCCAGTACGTGAATCTCGGTCCGGAGCAGTATCTCGTGCGCGGACTGGGGCTGGTGACCGGCACGGCGGACATCGGCAAGGTCGTCATCGCCGAGCGCGAGGGGACGCCGATCTACGTGCGCGACGTCGCGGACGTGCGCGAGGGACCCGCGCCGCGCTTCGGCGCAGTCACCGAGAACGGGAAGGAGGTGACGCTCGGCATCTCGCTCGGCCGCATCCACGAGAACGCGAAGAACGTCGTCGATGCCTCCAAGGCGAAGCTCAAGATTGCCCAGGCGGCGCTGCCGAAGGGCGTGACGCTGTCCCCCGTGTACGACCGCACGGACATCGTCGACAAGGCGCTCGCGACGGCCGAGCGCGCGCTCGTAGAGGGCGCGATCCTGGTCGCGATCGTGCTGTTCCTCTTCCTCGGTGAGCTGCGCTCGGCGATCGTCGTAATCGTCACCCTTCCGCTCGCAATGCTGATCGCCTTCATCCTGATGGGGCAGGCGAGCCTGTCCGCGAACCTCATGTCGCTCGCAGGCCTCGCGATCGGGATCGGGATGATGGTCGACGGCGCCGTCGTGATGGTCGAGAACAGCTTCCGGTTGCTCTCGCACTACGCGGGGAAGGTCGTGGATCGGACGAACGTAATCCTTCAAGCGGCACGCGAGGTGGTGAACCCGATCGCCTTCGCGATCCTGATCATCATCGTGGTGTTCCTGCCGCTTTTCTCGCTCACCGGACTGGAGGCCAAACTCTTCAAGCCGATGGCGTACACGATCACCTTCGCGATGGTCGGGTCGCTCGTCCTCACGGTGACGCTCGTCCCGGTCCTCGCGTCCCTGATCCTGCGCGCCAAAGTCGAGCGCGACACCTGGCTCGTGCGCACGGCGAAGCGTCTCTATCTCCCGCTTCTCAGCTGGGCCCTGGAGCGCAAGTCGCTCGTGGTGGGCGCGGCGCTGGCGCTGCTCGCGGGCTCGCTCGCGCTCTTTCCCTTCCTCGGGAAGGAATTCATGCCGAATCTGCAGGAGGGCGCGATCATGTTCCGGATCACGAGCATCCCGTCGACTTCGCTCGAGGAGTCGATCCGCATCTCCGGCGAGGTCGACGCCGTGCTGCGCAAGGATTTCCCCCAGACGAAGTCGGTCGTGGCCACGATCGGCCGCGCAGAGAAGGGCGAGACGGTCGACGTGAACTACATGGAGGTCCTTGTCGACGTCAACGACCCGTCGACGTGGCCTGAGAAGATGACCATGGCGGCGCTTTCCGAGGCGATGCAGGACAAGATCGCCGAGGAGATCCCGACGGTGGTGATCGGGGCGACCCAGCCGATCCAGATGCGCGTCGAGGAGCTGATCTCGGGCGTTCGCGCGACCCTTGCCCTCAAGGTCTATGGGCAGGATCTCGCTACGCTCGACCGGCTTGCGGCGCAGGCGAAGGCGGCCCTGGAGAAGGTGCCCGGCGTGGCGGATCTCTCCGCCGAGGCGAACAAGGGCAAACCGCAGATCGTCGTGCGAGTGAACCGGGACGAGGCGGCGCGCTACGGCATCAACGCGGACGAGATCCTCGAAGTCGTGCGCGCCGGGATTGGCGGCTCGGCGGTCAGCACGCTGATCGACGGCGTGCGTCGGTTCGACATCGCTGTTCGCCTGGATGAGCGCTACCGCGCGAACGTCGACGCCATCGGCCGCATCCCGATCCGAACTGCGGGCGGGGCGCTCATCCCGTTCTCCCGCGTCGCGACGATCGAGACCGCTGAAGGCTACAGCTTCGTGCGGCGCGAGCAGCTCCAGCGCTACGCCGTCCTGCAGATGGACGTTCGCGGCCGCGACGTGGACGGTTTCGTCCGGGATGCGAACGAGCGGCTCGCCGCGCAGGTGAAGCTTCCCGAGGGCTACTGGTTCGAGTGGGGCGGTGCGTTCGAGAACCAGCAGAGCGCCATGGCGCGGCTCGCGCTGATCGTGCCGCTCACGATCGGGCTGATCTTCATCCTGCTCTACACGGCGTTCAACTCGCTCACCTACGCCACGCTGATCATCGCCAACGTGCCGTTCGCGATCATCGGCGGGCTGGTGGGTCTCTTCGCCACCGGGCAGTACCTCTCGGTGCCGTCCGCGATCGGCTTCATCGCCGTCTTCGGGGTCGCGATGCTGAACGGGATCGTCCTCGTTTCGTTCATCAACCAGTTGCGACGCGAGGGCCGCGCGATACGCGAGGCGGTCACGGAAGGTGCGGCGTTGCGACTGCGGCCGGTGCTGATGACCGCATCGGTCGCGATCCTGGGGCTGGTCCCGATGCTGCTGTCGCAAGGTGTCGGCGCCGAGACGCAACGGCCGCTCGCCACGGTGGTCGTCGGCGGTTTGTTCACTTCCACGGCGCTGACCCTATTGCTCCTGCCGCTCCTTTACGAATGGGTCGAGACGCGGCGGGCAGCCGCCCGCGACCGTCGCCGCGGGGCCGCCAGCGCGGCGGCGACTTGAATGGATCGAATCGTCAACCGGAAGGAACCTGTCATGCCCAGGCTGAGGCATTTCGCCGTCCTTGCGTTCGTGCTCTTCGTCGCGGCCGGTCTCCCGCCCGCGATGGCCGCCGACGATCACAAGCATGACAAGCAAGGCGCGCACAAGCACGACGAGAAGGCCCACGCTGGGCATCACGGCGGGGTAGTCGCCACGGCGGGACACACGGAGTACGAGCTGGTCGCCAGGCCCGACGTGCTCACGATCTACGTCTCCGTGGAAGAGAAGCCCATGTCCACCAAGGGGGCGAGCGGCACCCTGACCCTGCTCGCGGGCAAGGATAGGGCCACCGCGACCCTCGCGCCCGCGGGGGACAACCGCCTGGAGGCGAAGGGGGCATTCAAGCTTGCGCCGGAGACGCGCGTAGTCGCGACCATCACGCTGGCTGGGCACAAGCCCCATCAGATTCGGTTCACGCTCAAGTAGGGCAACGCAGGTAGAAGCGACCGGGAGGGAAAGCCATGAAAGAGATCAAGGCCTACGTGCATCGCAGCCGGGTCGCTGGCGTGATCCAGGCGCTGAAGGAGTCCGGCCTATGCGATTTCGGCGGGCAGTCGGGCGGGCGGAACGTGACGGTGTACGAGGTGAAGGGGTCACTGGAGCCGCTCGACGACGACGAGCAGCACTACTCGGTCGATCTTGCCGAGGCGGTCATCCACGAGTACAAGCTGGAACTCATCTGCGAGGACGCGCTGGCCGACCGCTTGGTGGAGGTGATCCGCAAGACTGCCCGGACCGGGCAGGACAACGCGGGCTGGATCTGTGTCGTCGATCTGGAGCGGGTAGTGCCGATCGGCAGGCTATCTTGATCTGCAGCGGGTGCTGGGGGATCGTATGCCGAACGGCAAGGTCGACGACCGGCAAGACGACGAGCGGTGGACGGACCTCCGGAGCCGGTTCGCGGATATCCGACAACCCGCGACGAAGGGGCGCTGGGCCGTTATCAAAGACCGACTCGCGATTCTCGCGGTCATTGCCGTGCTCGCGTTTCTCGTCTTCATGATGGTTGACGGCTCGATCGAGAACTTCCGCTGCAGCTTCGTCCAGTTCATTACTTTCGAGTGCAACCGGTGGGACGCGGCGCCCAAGCCGTGGAAGTAGGCGGCCGATCCCGTTGCGCCAAGTCAGGCGTAGCTGATACGTGCAAGCAGTCGTTCGTCTTCATCCCACCCCCTCGCGCGGTCTACCGCGATCTTCTACAAATCACGCCGGAACACCTCGCTCTCGAAGGCGCGTGCGCTGATCCGAGGGGCGGTTTGTAGAAGGCGGACGGGGTTAAGGCATTGATCGGGGGCGAATCGAAGCCCGGGTTTCGGTCTGCTGCACGGGTAGACGCACGCAAGTCGCGCGTATCGCGATGAGCGGTAACGAAAATTTGGTTCGCGCGCGCATTCTGCTCAGGCGTTGCGAGTGCATCGGAGAGCAAGCACTGGGCGCTGGACTCAGCCTTCCGGCTGCTTGACGCTCGCATCGCGTCCCGGTACGGTTCGCGCGGCAAGAACAAGAAATACACACACACCCGACCGACTTGAGGGGAGTCGATTGGACTTGCAGGACGCCGCGCGCGCTGCTCGCGCCGACACGACCGATTTCGGTCTGCATTGTCTTTCGCTCCTCGCTCGGATTCACGGGGTCGTCGCCGATCCCGCGCAGCTTGCCCATCAGCACGTCCCGGCGGGCGGTAGAGCCGGCGTCCCCGAGCTCCTCCTCGCTGCCAAGTCGCTCGGCCTGCGTGCCAAGGCCGCCACGCTGACGGCGGAGCGGCTCGCCGCCACCCCGCTTCCCGCGATCGCGCAGGACCGGCAGGGCGGGTTCTTCGTTCTGGCGGGGATCCAACCGGCCTCGTCGTCGGAGGCGGGACCCGGCGCCGGGCGCGTCCTCATCCACGATCCGGCCGTCGAGCGGCCGCAGGTCCTCACGCTGGAGGAGCTGGACGCGCGCTGGTCGGGCACGCTGATCCTCCTTGCCTCGCGCGCCTCGCTCGCCGCGGAGCTCGCGCGGTTCGATTTCTCGTGGTTCGTCCCGGCGCTGGTGAAGTACCGGAAGCTCCTCGGCGAGGTCCTCGTGGCCTCGCTCTTCATCCAGCTCTTCGCGCTGGTGACGCCGATCTTCTTCCAGGTCGTGATGGACAAGGTGCTCGTCCACAAGGGCTACAGCACCCTCACGGTGATCGGGGTCGGGCTCCTCGCGATCGCGATCTTCGAGACGGTGCTCTCGGGGCTGCGCACCTACGTCCTGTCGCACACCACGAGCCGCATCGATGTGGAGCTGGGCGCGAAGCTCTTCCGCCACCTGATCCAGCTGCCGCTCGCCTACTTCGAGGCGCGGCGGGTGGGCGACTCGGTCGCCAGGGTCCGGGAGCTTGAGCACATCCGCCAGTTCCTGACCGGCTCGGCGCTCACCGCGGTCCTCGACCTCCTCTTCTCGGTCGTCTTCATCGCGGTGATGGCCTTCTACAGCCTGTGGCTCACCCTCATCGTGCTGGCGTCGCTGCCCTGTTACGTCCTGATCTCGGTGTTCGTGACCCCGGTCCTGCGTCGGCGCCTGAACGAGCGCTTCAACCGCGGCGCCGAGAACCAGGCGCTGCTGGTGGAGACCGTCTCGGGCGTCCAGACGGTGAAGGCGATGGCGGTCGAGCCGCAGCTCACGCGGCAGTGGGACAACCAGCTCGCCGCCTACGTCGCTTCGAGCTTCCGGGTGGTGCGCGTCGCCACGGTCGGACACGAGTCAGTCACCTTCGTGAACCGCCTCGTGACGGTCCTCATCATCTGGCTCGGGGCCTACCAGGTGATCGACGGCCTGCTCACCGTCGGCGGTCTCGTCGCGTTCAACATGCTCGCCGGCCGGGTCGCGCAGCCGGTCATGCGCCTGGCCCAGCTCTGGCAGGACTTCCAGCAGACCGGGATCTCGGTCCAGCGGCTCGGCGACATCCTGAATACCCGGACGGAGCTCGCCCCGAGCGCCCGGGCGAGCCTGCCCCCGATCCGCGGGGCGATCGCCTTCGATGCGGTCCGGTTCCGCTACCGCCCGGATACCGACGAGGTCCTGCGGGGCGTGTCTTTCGAGGTGAAGCCGGGCGAAGTGATCGGGATCGTCGGGCGCTCCGGCTCGGGCAAGAGCACGATCGCGAAGCTCGTCCAGCGGCTCTACACCCCCGAGCGCGGGCGGGTGCTGGTCGACGGGATCGACCTCGCGCTCGTCGACCCGGCGTGGCTGCGCCGGCAGATCGGGGTGGTGCTGCAGGAGAACACGCTCTTCGCGCGCAGCATCCGCGAGAACATCGCCCTGGCCGATCCGGGGATGCCGATGGAGCGCGTCATCGAGGCGGCCCAGCTCGCCGGGGCGGACGAGTTCATCCGCGAGCTGCCGCAGGCCTACGACACGCTGGTCGGGGAACACGGGGCGACGCTCTCGGGTGGTCAGCGCCAGCGCATCGCGCTCGCCCGGGCGCTCGTGACCGGCCCGCAGATCCTCATCCTGGACGAGGCGACGAGCGCATTGGACTACGAGTCTGAGCGGGTGATCCAGCAGAACATGGCCGAGATCTCGAAGGGCCGCACGGTCATCGTGATTGCGCACCGACTCTCGGCGGTGCGCAACGCTGCCCGGATCCTGGTGCTCGACCACGGCGAGATCGCCGAGGCGGGGACGCACGACGAGCTGATCGCGCGGCCCGACGGCCGGTATCACCGCCTCTGGGCGTTGCAGACGGGGCCGGGGATGCGCGTGGCGACCCAGGAAGGATGAGGTCAGGCGAATGAGTGCACGGATCGGCGCGATCGGCGAGCTTCTCGGGCGTTACGGGCGCGTGTTCAGCATGAGTTGGAAATCGCGCCGGGCGCTGGAAGCCCCGCGGCGGCTGCCGCTCGAGCGGCAGTTCCTGCCCGCGGCGCTGGAGCTCATGGAGACCCCGCCGCCTGCGCTGCCGCGTGCGGTCATGTGGACGCTGGTCGCGGCCTTCCTTGTCGCGCTGGTCTGGTCGATTGTCGGCCGGGTCGAGACGGTGGCGGTTGCCCACGGGCGGATCATCCCGAGCGACCGGGCGAAGGTGATCCAGCCCGCGGAGACCGCCGTGGTGAAGCGCATCCTCGTGAGCGATGGCCAGGCCGTAAAGGCGGGGGATATCCTGATCGAGCTCGACGCCACCGTCTCCGCGGCCGAAGCCCAGCGCTCCAAGGAGGAGTGGCTCGCCGCGCGGCTCGAGGCCGCGCGCGCGAAAGCGCTCCTCGAGGCGATCGAGCACGGCACCGTCCCGGGGCGGATCGAGCCGGTCCCCGACGCCGCGCCTGGGATGCTCGCGGCCGAGTCGAGGTTGCTCTCGAGCCAGGTGCAAGAGTTCCGCAGCCGCATGGCGGCCTTCGATGCCGAAATCGCCAAGCGAGAGGCGGAGCTCCAGTCCACCAAGGAGCTCGTCGCGAAGCTCGAACAGACCGCGCCAATCGCCAAGCGCCGCGCGGAGGATTTCAAGAACCTCGTCCAGCAGAACTTCGTTTCCCAGCACGGGTATCTCGACCGCGAGCAGGCGCGGATCGAGCAGGAGCGCGATCTCGCCCACCTGCAAAGCCGCGAGCGGGAGCTTCGGCTCGCGGTCGACGAGGCCCGGCAGAGGAAAGCCGCCTTCGCGGCCGAGGCGGCGCGGACGGCGAGCGATACGCTGAGCGCTGCCGAGAAGCGGCTCGCGGTGTTCGGGCAGGACGTGATCAAGACGAAACAGCGCGAGAAGTTGATGCAGCTCGCCGCGCCGGTGAGCGGGACGGTGCAGCAGCTCGCGGTGCACACGGTGGGCGGCGTCGTCACGCCTGCCCAGCCGCTGATGGTGATCGCGCCGCGGGACTACTCGGCGGAAGTCGAGGCGGTCCTGGAGAACAAGGACATCGGGTTCGTGAAGGCGGATCAGCGCGCCGAGGTGAAGGTCGAGACCTTCCCCTTCACGCGCTACGGGACGGTGCCGGCGAAGGTCATCTTCGTGTCGCAGGACGCGGTGCAGGATGAGAAGCGCGGGCTCGTGTTCCAGGCGCGGTTGCTGCTCGAGCGGGGGAGTCTGCAGGTCGACGAGAAGCTGATGACGCTTGCGCCCGGGATGGCGATTACGGCAGAGATCAAGACCGGAGAGCGGCGGTTGATCGAGTTTTTGATTGAACCGTTACTGAGGGCAACAAATGAGAGCTTCAGGGAAATTTGAACGGGCGCCTCTCAACCGGGCACTGACGGCCCCTGGTGCCCGCGTGATGGCGCCCGCTGGCCGCACGAGACTCTTCCTTGCCCTAAGAGAGGGGCGTTGGCCTCGAGATCGAATTGCGTACCTCCTTATGAAACCCATCATCGCGTTGTTTATCGCACTGTGCACTCTGGGCGTTGGGGCCTCGCCAACTTACGGCCAGGAGCCGGTGGATAGCGGCATCCGGCGACACTACACAACCGATTCTTCCGCGAAGATATTCGTCATCGGAAACACTACGTTTTCCATACCAGCTGCGTACGTTTTCCGAAGAGAAGAACGGGGCGGCACAAGGACGACCGCATTGACATTAATTGGCATTCTGCCCGGGATACAGCATTTCTCGAGCTCCAACGCGCATGAGTTTGAGTGCAAAGGCCACTGCAATCGAATCGAGTTCACCATTCGGACGAGACACAAAACCCCCGGTAGTGATGGTGGCCATCAAACGGTAGAGCAGTTCGTTCGCGAGTTCAGCAAGTTTCACGAAGACGCGAAGCCCACGGGCAAGGCCCTATATGGCTTACGTGTCATCGACTATGCCCAAGGGCAAGAGCAGTTACTCGTTAAGTATGTTGATTCAAAGCCAGTTGCTTTCGTGCGATGTCAGAACCCTGGCACGCGAGTCAGCCCTGGGTGCAGTGGGTTTCTTGACTATTCAGACGAGCTTGTCGTTTCGTTTCGATACGGGAGAACACATCTTCCGTCGGCAGCGCAGATCCAAGACCAGCTTGCGTCGAAGGTTGCGGATTGGGAGGCTGCGGCTAGGATCAATCGGCCGGGCCAGTAACTAACCGAGGGGCTGAATATGGCAACCACCATCTCACTGAATACGTATAACGCCGCTCGTGCTGCCGCGCTCTCTGGAGATGTTGCGGGCGCATGGGATGTGCTTGCTCAAGCTGGTGACAACTATGCGGACAATACTCATAAGGTTACTAGCGGTGATCCCGACCCTCTTCTTCCGGTGGATTGGTCTTCTCTCGTTCGCGACTATTGGCTTTCCCGAGATGCAGACCTCGGAAAGTTCGATCAAGTCGCGAGGGACTTCCTGCGCGAGTACCTGGACCGCATTCAAGAGAATGGCTTGACGCTTCCAGATACTCGACAAATTGAGCAGAGCTATCGAGCGGCTTTGGATCAGAACGGCGTAGCGCCGGAGGTGGCCATTGATTCACAAATGCCGGTTGAGGTGTGGGGCCGAATCGCAGGACTTGAACCTTCAAGAATAGTGAGCTCGGACATCTTTGACGATGTTCCGGGTGCACGACAGCTGCACTCGCCATTTGTTGCGTTCTACGAGCTCTTCATTCGAATGCATCGTTACGCGCCAAGCGGAAATAGCTTCGAACTCGAGGTTCGGGGAATGCTGGAGCTAGCTGGCTTGTCGTTCTCTGATGCTCAACGAGCAACGGAACGCCGCGATCCGCTTGTCATCGACGTGGATTTCGACGGATTGGAGACACTCGCTATTTCTGCAGGTGTGTTGTTCGACCACGACGCTGACGGCGTCGCCAGCGGCACAGGCTGGGTTTACCGCGACGACGGTTTCCTCGTCTGGGACCGCAACGGCAATGGACTGATCGACTCGGGGCGCGAACTGTTCGGTGATTCGACGCTGAAGAGCAATAGCCAACCTGCGGTCGACGGCTTCGACGCGCTGGCTGACCTCGATGTCAATGTCGACGGCAAAGTCGACGCCTTGGATCCGAATTTCGCGAACCTACGCGTCTGGCGCGATCTGGATCAGGACGGCATCACGGATGCGGGAGAACTCTCTTCGCTGGCCTCGCTCGGCATCACGGGCTTCAACACCGCCAAGACCGCGAACAACCAAGTGCTACCGGACGGCAACCGGATAGCTGACCTTGGTACGTACATTAAGTCGGACGGCTCCACGGCCACGATGGGCGACGTCGGCGAGATGGCCGACATCGATCTCTCCGAGGACACATTCAATCGCCGGTTCAGCGATCAGATTCCGCTCACCGCCCAGGCCGAGACCCTGCCGAACATGCAGGCCTCCGGCTTGGTCCGCGACATGCGCGAGGCGGCGAGCCTTCCAACGACCGAAGGCAGCGCTTTCGCAGCTTCGCTTTCCAATTACGCCGGGCTGACAACGCGTGGCGCGCAGCTCGCCGCGCTCGACGGCCTCGTCCACGCCTGGGCTGACACCAGCACGATCACGACCTTTGTCGACGACTCGCGCGGGGCCGCAGTCCCCGACGCGCAGAACCAGGCGAAGCGCTATCGATTCAGTTTCGGGAGCGAGAGCCCGATCGACCTCGCCGCGCCGATTAACGCGGGCGAGAGCCGGGTCGTCACGGTGAACGGCCAGCCTGTTACGGTGTTCGGACTGGCGGACGGCGACCAGTGGGGTTACACGCAGGCGGCACTCGATTGGATCCGCACGCTCAAAACCTTGGAGGCGTTTAACGGGCGCAACTTCGTCGACCTCTCGCCCACGGCAAACCACGGGGGCACGGGGTTCAGCGTGCACTCGACGACTAATAACGGCGGCATCACCGAGACGGTGTACTCGGTCGGCATTAACGCGGCCCAGCTCAGCCTGCTCGAGCGCAGCGACGAGGCGCTCAGCGTCTCGGTGTACGAGGCGCTCATTTTGCAGACGCGCCTCAAGCCCTACCTCGACGGTGTGGAGCTGACCTTGGCCGAGACCGGGATCAGCGCCGTGTTCACCGGGCTGACCGACCATTACACGACGGTCAAGCAGGGCGACCTCGTCACTGCGCTGACCGATCTGACTGAGCTCGCCCGTTACTCGGGTGCGAGCCTGCAGAGCCTGGGCTGGGACGCGCTCGCCTTCCAGCGCGCCGAGTTCGAGCCGAACCAGTCCAACCCCGCCGTCCAGGCGCTCATGACCGAGCTGGGCATCAGCTTCGTGTCGGGCAGCAAGTCCGGCACCGCCGCCCACGAAACCTTCTTCGGCGGCGCGGCCGCAGACTCGCTCTACGGCGGCGACGGGATCGATCTTCTATCCGGCTCGGCCGGCAATGACAGCCTGAGCGGTGAGCTTGGCGACGACCTTCTGGACGGTGGCGCCGGAAACGACTACTTCCGGGGCGGCCGAGGCAGCGACACCTACGTCTTCGGGCCGGGCGACGGCCAGGATGAGATCGAGAACTACGACTGGTGGAACAGCGCGCCGGAGGCCGACTGGCAGAGCGCCGTTGATGTGCTGCAGTTCAAGGCCGGCATCAGTTCGGCGAACGTCGTTGCCGCACGGTCCGGCGGCGACCTATTGCTGACGATCGCCGGAAGCGATCAGGTCCGGGTGGAGGCGTACTTCGCGAACGATTCGACGAGCCTCGGGTTCGGGGTCGACGAGATCCGCTTCGTGGACGGCACGGTTTGGACCGACACCGAGATCCGCGGCTTCGTCACGCAGGGCACCGCCGGCAATGACCTTCTGATCGGGTTCGCAGACGGCGACGACGCGATCGACGGTCTTGCGGGCGACGACCAGATCCAGGGGCGCGCCGGCGATGACGTGCTGGACGGGGGCGACGGACAGGACATCGTCTCCGGGGAAGCGGGCGATGACACGCTGCGCGGCGGGGCGGGAATCGACTCGCTCAGCGGCAGTGACGGCAATGACCTGCTCCTGGGCGGCGACGGGGACGACGGCACCGCGCACTGGTCCCAGGGCGGGAACAACGGCGGCGGGATGTACGGGGGCGCCGGCGACGACGACCTGGACGGCGGTCCGGGCGCGGACTTCATGGAAGGCGGGCTCGGCAACGACACCTACCGGTTCGGGCGCGGCTACGGCGCGGACATCGTCAACAACTTCGACCTCTGGTGGGGCACCACCCAGGCGCAGGCCGACGCGGAGACCGACGTCCTCGTCTTCAACGCCGACGTCCTGCCGGGGGACGTGACCGCGCGCCGCAGCGGCAACCACCTGCTCCTCTCGATCAACGGCACCACCGACAGCATCCGCATCACCGAGTACTTCCAGGGCGACACGACGCAGAACCCGACCTCGATCGACGAGGTGCGCTTCGACGATGGGACGGTGTGGACGCGCGCGATGATCCGCACGCGCGTGCTCGAGGGCACTGCGGCCGGGGAGACGATCACCGGCTTCCTGGACGACGACACGTTCTTCGGGCTGGGCGGCGACGACGTCCTCTACGGGCGCGCCGGCAATGACGTGATCGACGGGGGCGACGGCCGGGACACCCTCCAGGGCGAGGACGGCAACGACGTGCTGCTCGCCGGCCCGGGCGACAACGAAGGGGTCTATGGGGGTGCCGGCGACGACACGCTGGACGGAGGTCCGGGCACTGACTACCTGAAGGGGAACACGGGGAGCGACACCTACCTCTTCGGCCGCGGGGACGGCCAGGACCAGGTCCGCAACTACGACGAGTGGAACGGCGTGCCCGAAGCCGACTCGGCGACCACGCTCGACGTGCTGCGCTTCAAGGCGGGGGTTCTTCCGAGCGAAGTGTCGCTTCGCCGCAGTTCGGACCACCTGATCCTCTCGATCGCCGGCACCACGGATGAGATGACGCTGCTCAACTACTTCTCGGGAAACCGCATCGACAACCAGGTGCGGGTCGACGAGATCCGGTTCGAGGACGGAACGATCTGGGACGGCAGCGCGGTCACTGCGCGCCTCTTTGCGGGCACGAGCGGCGGGGACTCGATCAGCGGCCTCATCTCCAATGACACCATCACCGGCCAGGCCGGCGATGACTACCTGTACGGCGGCCCCGGCGACGACACGATCGACGGGGGCGACGGCCGGGACAGCCTCTCGGGCGAGGCGGGCAACGACGTTCTTCGCGCCGGCCCCGGGGACAACGAGTCGATCTCGGGGGGCGACGGCGACGACCTCCTCGAAGGGGGCGCGGGGATCGACGCCCTGAACGGCAACCGCGGCAGCGACACCTACCTCTTCGGCCGCGGCGACGGACAGGACACCATCACCAACTACGACTATTGGAACGGCTCCCCGGAGACCGACGCGGCCACCACGACCGACGTGGTGCTCTTCAGGCCCGGCGTGCTGCCCGCCGAGGTCCTCGCACGCCGCAGCAGCAACAACCTCGTCCTGTCGATCACCGGGACGAGCGACCAGGTCACGCTGCTCAACTACTTCTGGAACGACACCACCGCGCACAACTACCGGGTGGACGAGATCCGGTTCGACGGCGGCACGGTGTGGGACGCCGCAACCGTGCGCAGCCTGGTACTGGCCGGCACGGCCAACGGCGAAACGCTGATCGGCTTCGCCGATCTCAACGACACAATCGACGGAGGTGGGGGCACGGACTACCTGTACGGGCGGGCCGGCGCGGACACCCTGCGCGGCGGCGACGGCGACGATTCGCTCTCCGGCGAAGACGGCGATGACACGCTCGAGGGCGGGGCCGGGGCCGACTACCTGGGCGGGGATGCGGGCAGTGACGTGCTGGACGGGGGCGCCGGCAATGACCTGCTGCGCGGGGTCACCGGGAGCGACACCTATCTCTTCGGGCGCGGCGACGGGCAGGACACGCTGCGCAACTACGACTGGTGGAACGGGACCCCGGAAGCCGACGCCGCGACGACGACCGACGTGCTCTTGTTCAAGGCAGGCGTGACCCCGGCCGACGTGATCGGGCAGCGCAATTCCAACAGCCTCCTCATCACGATCGCCGGCACGAGCGATTCGGTCAACCTCCAGGAATACTTCTCGGGGGGTACCACGGCGAACAACGTCCGCGTCGACGAGATCCGCTTCACCGACGGCACCGCGGTGTGGGAGTTCGTCGCGGGGGACGCGAACGCGAACACGCTCGTCGGGACGAGCGCGAACGACTGGCTGCAGGGCGATGCCGGGGCCGACCAGCTCCAGGGCGGTGCAGGCCATGATCTCCTGAACGGCGGCACCGGCAACGACACGATGACCGGGGGTGCCGGCAACGACGTTTACGTCGTCGACTCGACGAGCGACGTGACGACCGAGAACGCGAGCGAAGGGACCGACACGGTCTACAGTTCGGTGACGCTCACGCTGGCGGCCAACCTGGAAAACCTCGTCCTGACCGGGACGGCCGCTCTCAACGGCACGGGCAACACGCTCGCCAACACGATCACCGGCAACGCCGCCAACAACACCTTGTCCGGTGGCACCGGGGCCGACTCGCTGCGCGGCGGGGCGGGGGACGACACCTACGTCGTGGACAACACCGGCGACACGGTGGTCGAGAACGCGGGCGAGGGGACCGATCTCGCGCAGTCGAGCGTGACCTACACGCTCGCGGCGAACGTCGAAAATCTCACGCTCACCGGGACCTCCGCGATCAACGGGACCGGCAACGCCGCCAACAACACCCTGACCGGCAACAGCGCGAACAACACGCTGACCGGCAACGACGGCGATGACTGGCTGGACGGCGGGAGCGGCTCGGACACGATGCGCGGCGGCCTCGGCAACGACACGTACGTGGTTGCGCAGACCGGCGACGTGGTGACCGAGAACGCGAACGAGGGCACCGACCTCGTCCGCTCGAGCATCACCCATACCCTGGGCTCGAACCTCGAGAACCTGACCCTCACCGGCACGACCGCCATCAACGGCACGGGCAACACCCTCAACAACGTCCTCACCGGAAACAGCGCCAACAACACCCTGACCGGGAATGCCGGGGACGATTGGCTGGAGGGTCTCGCGGGCTCGGACACGATGCGCGGCGGCACCGGCAACGATACCTACGTGGTGACGGAAACCGGCGACGTCGTGACCGAGAACGCGAACGAGGGCACCGACACCGTCCGCGCGAGCATCACCTACACCCTCGGGAGCAACGTCGAGAACGTGATCCTCACGGGCACGGCGGCGCTCAACGCGACCGGCAATACGCTTGCCAACGCGCTCACGGGAAACTCGGCGAACAACAGCCTGACCGGGAACGCCGGCGCGGACACGCTCGACGGGGGTACGGGGACGGACACCCTGACCGGAGGGATCGGGAACGATACTTACCTGCTCGGCCGCGGCTACGGCGCGGACACGGTGGTGGAGAACGACGGGACGGCCGGGAACACCGACATCGCGCGGTTCCTGACGGGCGTCGCGCACGACCAGGTCTGGTTCCTGCGCTCGGGCAACAACCTCGAGGCGAGCATCATCGGCACCGCCGACGCGTTCATCCTGAAGGACTGGTACCTCGGCACCCAGTACCGCGCGGAGCAGTTCAAGACCACCGACGGCAACAGGACGCTGCTCGAGGCGAACGTACAGAACCTGGTGAACGCGATGGCGAGCTTCGCGCCGCCCGCGGCCGGGCAGACCACGCTACCGCCGGACTACCAGACCGCGCTCGCCCCGGTGATCGCGGCGAACTGGCAGTAGAGTGTGTGTCGGGCGAGTACAGGCCGCAGTGGTCGTTCAAGAGCTTCTACAAATCGGGCTAAGATGCTCTAGCCTCGAAGGAGCGCATGATGAGCCAGGTCGCAATTTGTAGAAGACGAGCGAGGCTAAAGGATTGATTGGGGCCGAATCGAAGTCGAGACTCGAAATCTGTTTCAGGGCTTGCCCTGACGGGGGTTCGAATCCCTCCCTCTCCGCCACGAATCAAAGGGGTCCGGCCCGGACACAGGGGTGACGGGCCGTACCTAAGACATGGGTGACACCCTCGGGCCGAACGGGTTGTCCAGGGGTTGCAGGGTCCTCTGTTCCAAGTCGACGTAGCCCAGATCGTTGTGCATGAAGCTGACGAGCCAAATGCCCTCGTCGACCTCCTTGATGCCGAGGCGCTGACCGGCAAAGACGTGAGAGAGGTTGACGCGTTTGCGATGCATGCAGATGCGCCCGCAGGCGGTGACGACGACATCTCGATCGTGCAAGGGATAGCTGAGCTCGGGCAGGCCTTGGTAAGGCCGAGGTGAGGCCGTGTACACGTCTGCTGGGCTGTTCATGTCCAGGGCCTCGTGGGGCCGCTCGGTGTTGAATTCCCGGACGAAGGAATCGAAGCGTGCCTGCTGCTGGAGGCTGTTCATGCTCGGCGGGCGGGTGGCTTCCTTCTTGAGCGTGAGGTGCATGCGCTCGTGACGGCCGTTCTGCTGCGGGTGGCCGGGCCGGATGCGCTCGATCGCGATGCCCAGGCGCAACCACCAGACCGACAGCTTGGAGAGGTTGAACAGCGCGTTGGGGCTGGCGAAGGGCACGCCGTTGTCCGATCGGATTGCCGCGGGCAGACCGCGCTCGAGGAATAGCTGCTCGAAGGCGGTGATGGCGAAATCTGCAGGCCTAAAGATCAACTAGGAGTACGAGTGACCTGCCCACGGCTCCTCGGACCATCAAGTCCTTGGACATAGCGCGCTGTGACGTCACTGTACTCTATGGAAGGTCACTGCCCGGCTGCCTGGACTGGTGGGAACGGCCCCGGAACGTATCGAACCGATGACGTCGCGCGGGGAACTTGCGCTTGCCGCCGCAGCCTCCCGAGTCTGCGACACGCGGCATCCGCGGGTGCCTGGCGAGCGGGTCACTCAAGCTTCAAATTGGCCCCCTCGATAGCCCGCCGCCAATAGTCAAGTTCGGCTCGCCAGAACCGATCTAGCTCTGCCGCCCCCATCGGAGCCGGTACAGCGCCCAGCTCCTTGAGCTTCGCTACGGTGTCAGGGTGTTTGATCGCCTTCAGAGCCTCGGATTCGAGCTTTGCCAGGACCGGCGCGGTCACCCCGGCGCGGGTGTACACGGCGATCCAGCTCGAGTTCTTGAACTCCGGGAGCCCCGCCTCAGCGAACGTCGGTACGTCGGGCAGCGCAGCCGCGCGTTCTTCGGTTGACACTCCGAGCACCTTCACCTTCCCCGATCGGATGAGTCCAATCGTGCCGGTGATGTTGTCGAACACCGCGGCAATGTTTCCTCCCATTAGATCCTGGATGGCGGGCGGGGCGCCCTTGTAGGGCACGTGGACCATGCTGATCCCTGCCATCTTGTTCATCAACTCGCCCGAGAGGTGCATCACGCTTCCCGTTCCACCGGTACCGTAGTTCACCTTCCCAGGATTCGCCTTGGCGTAGGCGATGAACTCGAGGAGGGTGTTTGCCGGGACGTCGCGATTCACGATCATTACGTTCGGGAGTTTCGCGATCATCGCGACAGGCTGGAAGTCCTTCACGTCATACTGGAGGTTCTTCTGCGTCAGCGGGTTGATGACCGCCGTTGTCACGATGTGCACGATAAGGAAGTACCCGTCAGGGGCCGCCCGGGCGACCTCGGCGGAGCCGATAGCGCCGGCAGCCCCCGGCTTGTTCTCCACGACGACCGGTCGACCCAGGCCCTCCGCCATGCGCGCCGCAACGAGCCGACCGACGAGATCAGTGGACCCGCCGGGCGGATACGGGACGACCAGGCGCAGCGGTCGGTCCGGAAACGAAGCTTGGCCGGATGCAGGACCTGTCCAGAGCGTCATTCCGAACAGCACGGCGGCAACGGTCGTCGCGCCTCGCACAACCTTGAAAGCACAGGACCAACCGGAAGACCTAGCAGTCATCTCCATTCCCCTTCGATTCACAGTCCAATCGAGGCGCGCACATGCGCGACCGCCTCGGCTCGCGTGCCAATCCAGATGTCGTCCGCCGCCTTAACGCGGCGGATCAACTCCTCGAATACCCCGATTCCGCTTATCCGGCCGAACACGTGTCCGTGTATCGACGGGTCAATGCGTGCGGCCCCTCGCTCGTGCCGGCGGACGTAGTCGATCCAGTCTTCGAACATCTCGAGCATCATCCGCGGGGAGTTCCCATAGCGGATGTACAGTGGCGTGTCGTTCATCTCCATGTTGCCGGGGAAGGCCACGATCGCCTGGTCGCCGAACCTCACGACGTACGGCAGGTCGTCGTTCATGGTGTCGCCGTGCCACTCGTAGCCCGCTTCGACGAGCAGGCGCGCTGTGCGCGGGCTAGGCGTCGCGCGCGGGCTGATCCAGCCTCGCGGCCGCACACCGGCAGCTCTCTCAAGCAACTCGGTCGTCCGACGGATGTTGGCGCGCTCCTCTTCCTCGGTGAGATAGGCCGGGATCACGTCCATCCCGTACGAGTGGGCAACGATGTCATGCCCCGCTTCGGCAATGCGCCTGACAACCTGTGGATAGCGCTCGGCGATCACCGCGCAGACGATCATGGTCGTCACGATCCCGTGCCGCTCGAGTACTTCCAGGATGCGGTGTATTCCCCGCCGCACGCCGTACTCGACCCAGCCAAGTGCATTGAGGTCGGGCGTTCCTGGCCGCAATGGATTGCCCATCGGTCCGAGGGCAGGCCATTGACCCGCCGACCAGCCCTCGAGCGCGACGCGAAAGAACACCGCGATACGCTTGCCGCCCGGCCAGCGGAAATCGGGCGGCGTCGGGACTTCGATCCCGCCCGCATGGACATCGAACGCCTCTGCTCCAGACATCTCTAGTCACCTGTTCCTTATCTTCCGGTTCGTGCCCGAGCGTCCGCCCCGTCCCGGCGATGCAGTGCCATTGCAGCCAGGCCGACGGCCAGGCCTCCGATGTCGGCCCATAACTGCGGCGCATAGAGCAGCAGCGCGGCGAGCGCGAACAGCGCCCTCTCTAGCGCAGTGGTCCGGCGCAAGAGCCATCCTTCGAACGCGGCCGAGGTCAATACCAGGGCAACGCTGCAACTGATCCAGGTCCGGACCACTTCCTCCCACGTGCCCGTTGCCAGCATCGGGGTGAATACGAACAGAGTCGGAATGATGTAAAGGGGCTTGCCTAGGTATACCGCGCTGAAGCCGGTCCGCATCGGGTTGCTCTTCGCGATGCTTGCCGCGACGAATGCGTTGATGCAGAAGGGCGGGGTGATTGAAGCATCCTGGCTGATCCACAGCAGGAACATGTGCGTAATCAGCAACGGCACCCCGAAATCCGTCATTGCCGGTCCGGCAAGGATCGCGAGCACGATGTAGCTCGCCAGGATCGTCATTCCCATCCCGAGCACGTACGAGATCAGCACCATCAGCAGCAGTAGGAGCGGCAGCAGTCCCAGCGAAAGCCCTATCACGATGCTCGAGAACTTGATCGCGACCCCCGGCAGGAGTACGCCCGCAAGGACGACCCCCATCACGCCGCCGGTCACGCCGACCAGCACGGACGAAATCGCCCCTTCGGACAGGGTGGTCACCAGGCTGCGCAACGACATACGTGCTTCGGCGTCGAAGAGGTTCACGACCACGATGGCGAGGATCGCGAACACCGCTGCTCGATAGACCGAGTAGCCCGCCCCGAGGAGGACGCAGAGCAGCAGGAGTGGGATTAACCGGAACCACCCGCGCCTGAGCACACGCCGCCAATCGGGCACTTCCTCTGTCGACAGTCCCTTGATGCCCTCCCGGCAGGCTCGCAAGTGCACCGTCGTGAAAAGGGACACGTAGTACAGGAAGGCCGGCACCACCGAGATCAGCATGATGTGGGTGTAGTCGGTCTTCGTGAACGCCGCGACCACGAAGGCTGTGGCGCCCATCACCGGGGGCGCGAGGTGACCACCGAGGGACGCGACGGCCTCGACCGCGCCCGCAAATTCGGGTTTGAAGCCGTGCCGCTTCATGAGCGGGATGGTGATGCTTCCGGTCACCACGACGTTGCCGGCGCCGCTACCGAGCACGGTGCCGAGCAAACCGCTCGCCACCACGGCGACTTTCCCGGCGCCGCCGCGTGCGGTGCCGAACAGACTCATTGCGAGATCGATGAAGAGCTTGCCAAGACCGGAGCTCTGCAGGAAGGCCCCGAAGACAATGAACAGAAAGACGTACGTGGCGAAGGTCGATGTCACCACGCCGAACACACCTTCCTCGCTGAAGGTGAACGAAACGAACTGATCGAAGGCGATCCCGTTGTGCGCGAGCAGGCCCGGGAGACCGGCGCCAAAGACGTTGTAGATGATGAGCATCACGGCGATCAGCGGCAGGATCAGGCCCATGATGCGGCGGCACATCTCCAGACTGAGGAGGATGGCAATACAGCCGAAGAACAGCTCCACCGGAGCGACAGCCCCACCCGCACTGGCCGTCCGTTCATCGTTGGTCGCGATGTACCAGACGACTGTCGCGACGGTCAGTAGGCTCAGCGCGACGTCCGGTACGCTGGGCCGGTGCCGGGGTGACGCGGATCGGGCGGGCCAGCACAGGAATGCGAGCACCCCGGTGAACCCGAAATAGAGCGAAAGGAAGACCGAGAAGTCGACGAACGCGAAGGCGAAATAGATATAGGTGAGCGCGAAGATCGCGCCCAGCCCGGTCGTGATGAACAGCCAAGCGTCCGAAAAGCTCCGCCGCTCGGGCATGTCCGGAGCGAGTAGCTGCCGGAGCCCCGGGCGCGTGCCTGTCGACACCGCAGCACTCACCATCTACCCCAGGCGATGCGGAGTAGCCCGGCCGCGCGAGCCCTGTGCCTTCGCCTGCTGACCGGGCTCACTCCAGTGCGGCGTTCTTGATGTCCGGGAGCTTGACGCCCCGATCGGCCCAGTATCGCACTGCGCCCGGATGCATTGGAAGGCCGATCCCCTGCAGGATCTCTACCAGCGGCTCCTTCGGGAGTTCCTTCCATCCGTCCCCGACCTTGAGCAGGTGTGCGCGTGCCTCATCGGTCAGCCAGACCGTGAGGAGTTCGCTCACCATCGCGTCGGGGACATCCTTGTTGGCGAACATGAAGCTCCAGTGCCCCAGCGAGGGCGCGTCCCCCGTCTGCCAGGTGTAGGTCCCCTTCGGGATCACTTTCACCGTACGACCCGGCGTCGCGGCCGCGCCCTTCTTCAGCGTCTCATCGCGCCACGGAATCAGCGCGAGGCCACCCCCGCCAGTTAGCCCAACGAAGGCAGGGTACGGACCGCCAGAGTTGGCGCACATCACATCGATCTTTCCGTCGCGCATCGCATCCACCGACTGGGACGGATTCAGGTAAACCACGGTCGCTTTGTCGGCAAGCCCCGCTTCCTTCAGAAGCGTCTCGGCAACCACGGCCCCGCTGGTGGCCTTCAGGCCCACGCTGATCCGCTTTCCGGCCAGATCGGCCTCGCTGCGGATCCCCTTGTCCCGGAACGCCACGCAGTGAAGCTCCGCAGGCCAGATCGGATGCACAGCGCGGATGTTCGGATGCTTCTCCTTGAACTCGCCGATGCCACGCAGCGCCTCGTAGAAGGTCGGGGCCGCCGAGAAGCCGAGCGCCACCGAACCCGCATTGACGAGACGCACGTTCGCCGAGAACCCTTGGCTCGCCTGGGCCGAGACATTGAGCTTCGTGCTCGTCTTGCTCAGGTAGTCCGCGAGTCCGCCACCGTAGACGAATGCCGCTGAGCCTGCCCCTGCCAGCGCCAGGTTGAGTTGTTGCTTCTGCCCATGCACCGGCATCGCGGACAGCGCGAGAACCAGGAGCGGTGCGATCGCATAGCGTGTCATGGCGACCCTCGCTTTCGTCGATAAAGAGCGGTTACATTCGGGTTTGCACTACGAGAAAGCACGACGATGCAGGCCTCCCCGTTTCGATGGAGATCTCGACATGCAGACGGAACACAACGCTGTGCGGATGCGGCTCGACGGCCGCAGTGCCCTGGTGACGGGGGCTGGCAAGGGGCTCGGTCGCGCGGTCGCCATCGGACTCGCCGAGGCGGGGGCGGACGTCGCGGTTCTCGCGCGCACCGCTGCGGATCTCGAAGCCGTAGCAGACGACATTCGGGCGCTTGGTCGGCGCGCGCTGGTCAAACAAGCCGACGCCACCCGTGCGGCGGAAGTCGACGCGGCGGTCGCCGACATCGCCGCCACATTCGGCCGCCTGGATATCCTCGTGCACGCGGTGGGCGCGAGCATGCGCAAACCGGTGCTGGATCTGAGCGACAGCGAATGGACGTGGTTGATGGAGACCAACCTCACCTCGACGTTCGTGGTCTGTCGAGCGGTCGGCCGAGTGATGACGGCGCAGCGTGGAGGCTCGATCATCAACATAGCGTCGGCAGCTGGCCTTCGCGGCAGGCCGACCAACGCGCCGTATTCGGCGGCGAAGGCCGGGATGATCAATTTCTCCCGTGCGCTCGCCATGGAATGGGCATCGGTCGGTGTTCGCGTCAACACGCTTGCGCCTGGCAGGTTCCTCACGCCGCTCACGGCACCGGAGATGACCGACCCGGCAAAATACGAGGCCTTCGTGCGGCAAGTGCCACTGCGCAGGATCGGACAGCCGGACGAGCTCAAGGAAATCGTCGTGTGGCTGGCGTCCGACGCCTCGAGCTTCGCCACGGGGAGTGTGATCGTCATCGATGGGGGTCAGACTCTGCTCTAGTGCTGTCGGACTATCGAGGCCCTTTAGCGACGCTGGCCGCGAGCAGCCGCCGGGGCGCTGCGCTTTCTCGCCCTTGGCCGGGCAGATCTGGCTCTCGCTGGGTTCGCAGCCCTTCTCCCCGACCGCGCGATCGCAGGTGTGATCTCGAACACGCAGACCGTCTCGACCGGTGCGGTGTATATGAGATCCGGAACGCTTAGACTTGCCCGCGCCATTGCGGCGCGCTCCGGACCGAGTACCTCCACAAACAGGTCGGAAGCCCCGTTTGAGACGAACGGAGCCTTCTCGAACCCGGGGGCGCCGTTCACGTACACAGTCAGCTGGACGACCCGGACGATGCGATCGAGATTCCCCAGAACCGCCTTAGCTTGCGCGAGGTGATTGATTGCGCATAGCCTCGCCGACTGATAGGCCTCCTCGACCGTCACCCTGTCGCCCACCTTCCCCAGGTAGGGGAACTCGCCGTTCGTATGGCCGAGCGTTCCCTGGCAGAAGAAGAGGTTTCCCACGGCCACACCCGGTACGAGCGACGGGTTGGCCTTGACCACAGGCGCGTTCGGAAGGGTGATCCGCAGCTCCCGCAGACGCGTCTCAATTCTCGACATCTTTCTTACCTCCGCACGATCAGAGCTCGGCCACGCACTCGATCTCGAGCAGGAAGTCCTTGCGCGGCAGGCGCGCCTCTACGGTTGTGCGCGCAGGCCACATCATCGGATCGTTACCGAAGAACTCGCGATAGATCTCGTTCATCTCGTCGAAGTCGGCGCGTCGATCGAGGAAGACGTTCACCTTGACGACCTTCTCGAGAGAGGAGCCGGCCTCCTCGAGAATGTGCTTGACGTTGGTGAGGGACTGTCGCATCTGGGCGGCGAAGTCCCCCTTGGCGAGCTGCATGTCGCCGAAGTACGCGGGGCACCCCGACACGAACACGAGGTTCCCCGTCTTTACGGCATGTGCATGAGGAGCCTTGCTCCGAGTGACCTTGGGGCTATAGATCACGGTCTTTGCCATGGCTGTTCCTTTCCTCTCGTGTCCTTCAGTCGGAACCGGACCCACACCAGCGCCGTTCGGTGGCGCTTCGACCTCCTGGCTCGAGCAGACGCGTCTACCCGTCGGACATGAGCAAAGCGCGCTCAGGAGTCAAGTCTACGGATGGCCCGCTATCGGATGCTATGCTGATTTACCGATCATGAATATCGGTTTTAGCCAATAAGCTGACGAGGGCCGGGGTATGAAATCACTCGATGTTCACGCGTTTGCCTCTCTGATTGCGCTCGTCGAAGAGGGACACGTGAGCCGCGCAGCGCAGCGCATGGGCGTCGGCCAGCCGGCGATGAGTGAGACGCTCGCCCGGCTGCGCGAGGCGTTCGGAGACCCGCTGCTCGTTCGAACCCGTGGGGGTATGACGGCTACGCCCCGCGCCGAGCACGTCACGGCGACAGCCCGGGAGATTCTGGCGCTGGTGGAACGAGCGATCGCCGGCAATGAAGGTTTTGACGCCGCTCGGGCCCACGCGGACTTCCGGCTAGTGGCGCTTAACTCGCTGAGCTTCTCGCTGCTGCCGCATATCGTCAGCCGGCTCGAGCGCGAGGCGCCGGGCATCCGGGTCCTGGTGCAACCCGGTGACATGCGCCGGACCCGGGAGATGCTGGAGGCCGACGACTGCGACATGGTCATCGGATTTCCGCCGAAGGTATCGGTGGGGCTTCATGCAGTCCCGTTGACTCGTCTGCGTCTGTGCTGCATCGCGCGAAGGGATCATCCTGAGATCCGGGGCAAGGTTACGCTGACCCAATTCGCCCGATATCCCCACGTCGTGCTCGGCGCTGGTCCGGTCCCGGTCTCGGCGATTGAATCGACCATAGAGCGGAGTCTGCGCGTACACCGGATCACGCGTCGGGTCGGCGCGCGGGTACCGGATCTCCTGATCACCCCGGCGGTCGTCGCAGAGACGAACTTCTTGGCCACGGTACCCGAGCGCGTCGCCGCCAGTTTTGCGGATAGCCTTGGTATACAGCTGCTCAAGCTGCCGTTCTCCCTCGTCGACCCGAGCGTCTTGATGGTCTGGCACGAGCGAAGCCAGCGAGATCCAGGGCACCGGTGGTTTCGTCACGTCATACGCGACGTCGCTCGCAGCGTACTCTCCGGTAGGGCCCCTAGCTAGGTCAGCCTTGATCGCTCGCGCAGAGGGCCAAGCACCTCGCAGAGATGTCCACGCCACTGGCGCGGAAATCATCGGAAGAGCACGGTGTGCGCCAAGCGCAACGGTGGCGCTTCATTAGCGAGCAGTACCAGCGCACGATCGTCGGGCGCTGCCGAGCGAGACGATCGAACTCTAGGCGGGAGTGTGGCGTGCACGAATGCTGTGGCAGCTACTCTCGGGTCGCGGGTCCACGCCGAACCCGCGGCGATTTCAGTCTCTCGAGCGTCTGCGTCGATTTCGATGTCGCGGGTAAGCTCGACCAGTTGCCCGCTATTGCCCCGCCTCCAGAAACGCCTTCAGCAACCGCCACATCCGCTGGCGCTCGACGCCGAGCGGCGTGCAGTGAGCGAGGCCCGGAACGACCGCGAACTGCTTGTCTGGCGAGGGCAATCGCTCGAAGAAGGCGAGCAGGTCGGCCATCGACGCGATGCCGTCGTGCTCGCCGCGCGCGATCAAGGTCGGTGCGAGCACCTTCGCAGGGTCGACGACCGGCAGGTTGACCGTCATGTCGAGGTAGGTCCCGGTGGGCACCGAGTCGGCATAGGCGAGCTGCGCCGCCACGCAGGCGCGGACGACCTCCGGATCGGTGGTGCCCTCGCGGTCGCGGGTGAAGATCGACGTGATGAACGCCTCGTCGATTGGCCGGCGCTTGTGCGTGCGGAAGTACTCGGCCCCCTCGCGTCGCTTGGCAAGCGTCGGGGAGCCTTCGCCCGTCCACACGAAGCCGTCCAGCGCGAGGCGCCCGACCCGCTCGGGGCACGCCGTTGCGAAAGCGGCCGCGCGCAGTGCGCCCGATGAGAGGCCGTACAGCATCAGCCGCTCCGCGCCGGTTTCCTTGCGGATAAGGGTGGTCACCACCTTCAGATCCTCGACGCCGCAGGCGACGTCGGAGTTGCTGTCCGTCACGGTCGACCGACCATAGCCCTCGTGGTCGCAGGTCCAGACGTCGAACCCCCGCGCGGCGAACCAGGCCATCATGGAATAGTCCGGTTTCCCCGGCACCGCGAGGTCGAACGTCGGCAGCGCCGAGAGCGACGAGCCGTGGACGAGGACGAGCACCGGTCGGTCTGGGCGCCGCGCGTCGCCCGCCCACTTGTGCCACACGAAGAGCGCGACGTCTCCCTTGCGTGCGATATACGCCGCCTCGCGCACTGCGCCGTCGACGGCCGTAACGGTCACTTCGGCAGAAACTCGTTGGTGAACGTCTGCGGAAAATCGACCTTTGCCGGCCCTTCGGGCTGCAGGTAGGCGAAGGTCGCGCGCGCCTGGGCCTCGGTCATGTGGCCGTTCGGCGGCCAGACCTGATTCACGGTTTCGTAGACGAGTTCGTTCGCCGCCGCGCTCATTTCAGGGTACTCCTTCGCCATGAGCGCCTTGCCGCGCTTGGGGTCCTTGAGGATCCGGGTCGCCTCGGTGAAGATGAGTGCCACCTTTCGCAGGAGCTCCGGCTTCTCGCGGATCGTGTCCGGGTGCGCGGTGAGCGTCATGAAGATGACGTCCCGGAACTCGGGCACTTCGCCGTTCATCACGTTGACGAAGATCTGGCCCATGCCCGCCTGCTGCACCATCACGCCCGCCGGCTCCACCGGCACCGCGGCGTCGATCAGCTTGCGCTGGAACGCGGCGAGGTAGGAACCGGGCTCGCTGCCGAGATAGACGGTGCTGATGTCGCCCGGAAGCTTCAGGCCGAAGCGATTCGCGAGCACCTTCAGCATCTTCTCGCCCGATCCGTTCGCCGACGGCAGACCGACGCGCTTGCCCTTGAGGCGCTTGATCTTGTCCTCGAGGCTCAGTCCCCCCGCCCCCGAAGCGAGGCCGGCATCGACGATCACGTTGTTGAGGGGCCGGTTCGCGATGTTGTAGAAGGACACGATGCGCCGTCCCTGGACGGCGGCGGTCAGGACGTGCTCGTAGCTGAGGACCCCGACATCGGCCTGCTTGGTGAGGACCGCCTGGAAGGCGAGGGCACCACCCTGGACGAACACGATCTCCGGTTCGAGGCCGTGCCGCGTGAAGAGCCGCTCCTGCCGCGCGACGTACAGTGGTCCGGAGAAGTATCCGTGGCCGATGTTCACGATCTTCACCGATTCGGCGCAGGCGGGCACTGCCACGGCCCCGAGCGCGAACGCGAGGACTGCACAGACTTTCTTCATAGTCGCTTCCTCCTTTGTATTGGACGTCGTTACCGGCCGATGACGCGCCAGCGCTCCGCCCGCTTCTGAAACACGCCCACCACTCCGTTCAGCACGACCGCCAGCACCGCGATCACCACGAGCGCAGCGAAGACGCCCGCCGTATCGAATTGCGCCCCGGAGAACTGCACGAGGTAACCCAACCCGCGGTTGGCCGCGATCATCTCACCCAGCACCGCGCCGATCAGCGCGTAGGGAACGGAGATCTTCAGGCTAGCGAAGACCCACGAGGCGGTCGAGGGGATGATGACCTTCATGAGGACCTGGAACCGGTTCGCCCGCATCAGGCGCACGCAGTCGATCAGGTCCTGGTCCACCTCCCGCACGCCCGAGTACGTGTTGAGGAACACGAGGAAGAGCACCAGGATCGCGGCCAGGGCGATCTTCGACTCGATGCCGATGCCGAACCAGAGTACGAAGAGCGGCGCGAGTGCGACCTTCGGGAGTGCGTTCAGCGCCGAGAGGTAGGGATCGAGCAGCCGGCTCGTGAAAGGCGAAAGGCCGAGCCAGACACCGAGCACGAGTCCACCGACGGTGCCGATCAGGAATCCCAGCAAGGTGGCGTAGACGGTTGCGGCGACGTGGACGAAGATCGACCCGTCGACAGTCCACTTGAACAGGCGCTGCGCGATGCTCGCCGGATTCGAGACGAAGTAGTCGTCGACGACCCAGCCCGAGAGCGCTTGCCAGATTCCGGCCAGGCCGAGGCCGAGCGCGACCTGGCAGGCGAGCATTGCCGCGCCGCTCATCTCGCCCCAGGGCCTGCGCCTCGCGCTCGTCTCCCCCACGACCCGCCGCGCCTCGAGGCTGTCGCTCATACCCGGTCCTCCTGGTACTCCTGCCGCAGCCGGTCCCAGATCGCGTCATACAAGGTCTTGAACTGAGGTGTGAACCGGACGTTCATCACGTCGCGCGGGCGCGGAAGGTCGATCGGCTGCACGAGCGCGACGGTCGCCGGGCGGCGGGTACATACCACCACCCGATCGGCGAGTGTGACGGCTTCAATGAGGTCGTGGGTGACGAGAACCACGGTCTGATTCGACTCGTCGGCGAGGCGCAGCAGGAGCTCGTGCATCGCGATCTTGAGCTGCGCGTCGAGCGCAGCGAAGGGCTCGTCGAGGAGCAGCGACTCGGCACCCTGGAGCAGCATCCGGGCGAGGCAGGCGCGCTTCCGCATACCGCCGGAGAGCTCGGTGGCGTACTTCGTCTCGAAGCCCTGGAGCCCGACGTGCTCGAGGACGCGGTCGGCGCGGGCGTTGCGCTCTGAAGCTGGTACGCCGACGAGCTCGAGCGGAAGCGCGACGTTGTCTCGGATGGTGCGCCAGGGCAGGAGATTGTCCTTCTGGGTCATGTAGCCGACGGCAGTGTTGACGTCGATGACCACGCGTCCGCCGTAGACGACCTGCCCGTTCGTGGGCGGGTACAGTCCTGCGATCATGTTGAGCAGCGTCGATTTGCCGCACCCGCTCGGGCCAATCACAGCGACGATCTCACGCCGCCCGATCGTGAGGTCGATGCCCGCGACAGCCTGCACGACATCGTGTCCTTTATAAAAGGACTTGTGCAGGTTCCGGATCTCGATCATCGGCCGGCCGCGAGCGTCAGAGGATGGAGCGCTGGTATCCGCCATCCACGTCGATGTTCGAACCGCACATGAACGACGCGCGCGCCGAGGCCACGAAGGCGACCGCGTTCGCAATGTCCTCCGGCACGCCCCACCGGCCCATCGGCACCTCCGCGCCCCATCGCGACTGCTGCTGCTCGAGGCTGCGGCCGAGGTAGACCTCGTTGTGCAGCGTCAGGCGGTCGGTGAGCGGGCTCGAGATCCGGCTGGGACAGACGGCGTTCACCAGGATGTTGTCGCGCCCGAGGTCGTCGGAGAGCGACTTCACGAAGGCATGCTGCGCCGCGTTGCTGATCGCCGAGGCGATGATGTGCTGTCCCGGCACCTTGCCGGCTTGGCCGATGATGACGATGAACCGCCCGCCGCCGCGCTTGCGCAGGTGGGGAGCAACGCGGCGCGCGAGCTCCCACGGGCCGAGGATCTTCGTGGCGAGGTGCGCCTCGAGTGCCTTCACGTCGACCTCCTCGAAGCGTCCCTGGAGGTGCGTGCCGGCATTGCTCACGACGATGTCCAGCCCGCGGGTGGCCTTCACGACCTGGCGCACCAGACCGGCGACCTGACGCGGCTTTTGCAGGTCCGCTGCGAAGCCATGCGCCGCGATCCCTTCGCCCCGTAGCGATGCCAGCGCGCTGTCCAGCTTCGGCTCGTCCCGCCCGCAGATCGCGACGACGCAGCCTTCCTGTCCGAGGCGCCGCGCGATCGCGAGCCCGATGCCGCTGGTCCCGCCCGTCACCAGGGCGACCTTGCCTTTCAGTCCGAGGTCCATTCCGGTCCCCCTAGCCGAAGACGTAGCGGTGATAGCCGCCGTCGACGCTCACCGAGCTGCCGCAGACGAAGTTCGCGCAGTCGGAAGCGAGAAACGCCACCAGGTCGGCGACCTCCTCCGGTCGGCCGGTGCGCCCGAGGACGTTCGCCCGCGTGAATCCCGCCGCGGCGGTTGCACGGTCCACACCGCGCTCGCGCATCTCCTTCTCGATCAGCGAGGCAAGGAGCTCGCTCTCGATGTACTGAGGACAGACCGAGTTGACCCGCACGTTGTCGCGCGCCACCGCGTCGGCGACCGACTTGGTCAGCGCCATCAGTGCCGCGTTGGTGACCCCGGAGGGAAAGCGGTCGGGGTGGGGGTGCCGGGCGGCCTGGCCCACGATGTTGACGATGCGGCCGTCGCGCTGCCGGCGCATCGCCGGCAGGACCGCGCGGATCATCAGATAGAAGCCGAACACCTTGTCGCGGAGCTGCCGGTCGAGCGCGCTCAGGGTCGTGTCCTCCACCGTGCCGCGAACGTGCGTTCCGGCGTTGTTGACGAGAATGTCGATCCGGCCGAATGCCTCGTCGACCGCCTGCACGAACCGCTGCACCGCGCCCTCGTCGGTGACGTCGGTCGCGACCGCGACCACGCGTCCGCCCGCCGCGCGCAGGTCGGCCGCGGCCGCCTCCAGCCGCTGCGCGTCGCGCGCGCAGATCCCGACCGCGCAGCCCTCGTCGACGAGCGTCTTCGCGATCGCCTTGCCGATCCCGCGCGACCCGCCGGTCACGATAGCGGTCTTGCCTCGCAGCCCGAGCTCCACACCTTCCTCCTATGATTCCGGCGAGCGTATTCGCTCCACTCCCGCGCCGCGGATGCGGCACGGCACTCACGTCCTGGGCAGGTGCCGATCGAGGAACGCGAGCGTCAACGCCAGCGCCTTTCGGGCGCTCGCTTCGTGCCATTCCCCGCGATGGTCGCAATTGAAGCCGTGATCCGCCGGGAAAGTGTGCACCTCGATGTCCGGGTTGTGCGCGCGGATGCGCGCGACGTCCTCGGGCGGAATGCGCGGGTCGAGCTCGCCGAAGTGCAACAGCAGCGGCACGCGGATCCGCTCCTCGGCGAAGGGGGCGATCTGCCCGCCGTAGTAGCCGACGGCGCAAGTGACCCCGGAAAGCCGGGTCGCCGACAGGAACGCGAGCGATCCGCCCCAGCAGTAGCCGAGGACCGCGACCGGTCCGGCGGCGGCGGCCGCGGCGATCGCCGCGGCCACGTCGAGCAGAGAGGCGTCCCAGCCGATCGCCGCCCGCAGGGCGCGGCCGCGCGCGATCGAGGCGCGCGAGTAGTCGAGCTCCACGCCGCGTTCGGCGCGGTCGAAGAGCGCGGGCGATACCGCCAGGAAGCCCCGGCGCGCATAGCCGTCGCAGACCTCTCGGATGTGCGCATTGACGCCGAAGATCTCCTGCAGCACGACGAGGCCGGCCCGCGCCCGCCCGGCGGGCGCGGCGCGGTAGGCCGCGAGGGCGTGGCCGTCGCTCGCGCGAAGCCCAACCGTCGCGGTGCGGATCTCGGCTTCGCCGTCCGGGTTCATCGCAACTCCCGCGCCCGGCCTACCAGAGGCTCTTGAGACGGCCGCCGTCGAGGTTCACGGACACGCCGGTGATGTAGCTCGCGCGCTCCGAGCACAGGAACACGATGGCGTTCGCCAGCTCCTCGGGCTTCCCGAACCGGCCGAGGGCGTTCTTCTTCGCCGCCAGACGCCGGGCATCGTCTTCCGAGCTTGCCCCGAGCTCCTTCTGCAGGCCGGTGGCATTCGCGCGCCAGAGTCCGGTATCGACCCAGCCGGGGCACACCGCGTTCACCAGGATGTTGTCCGGGGCGAACTCCGTCGACAGGGACTTGGTGATGTTGAGCAGCGCGCTGTTGGTGATCCCGCTGCCGAACATGTAGGGGTCGGGCTCCTTGCCCGCGCCGCCGATCATGTTGATGATCCGGCCCCAGCCGCGCTGCTTCATGTACGGATGCACGCGACGGATCAATCGCATGAAGCCGAAGAGCTTGGTGTCGAGCTGCTTCTGCAGGCCCTCGTCGGTGAGGACCTCGAAGCGGCCGGAGTACATGGTGCCGGCGTTGTTGTGCAGGATGTCGATCCCGCCGAAGCGGGCCGCGACCGCCCCGACGAAGCGATCGATGTCCGCCTCGCTCGAGGTGTCGCAGCGCATCCCGAACACCTCGCCCCCGGGATCGCGCGCCATCGCCTCGACCGCCTTGGCCACCTCCGCTTCGTCGCGGGCGCAGATCGCGACCTTGACGCCTTCCTCGAGGAACTGCCGCGCGGTCGCGCGACCTATGCCGCGGGTGCCGCCGGTCACGATCGCGACCTTGCCCCGGATTCCCAGGTCCATCCTCTCCTCCGTCTTCGTGGACGAGTTCTGCCTGCGACCATCCCCGGACCTGGTCGTCGCTCAGCTCATCCTGAGCCCAGACGCGCCGGGCAGTTGCCTCCGGTTTCCGGTGGGCTGGCCGCTCGCGCTGGAAGCTATCCAGGACGACCATGCCGCACGATGGGGAAGGCGTTATTCGCACTGCACCAATTTCTGCGTTGCCGAAACCACCTTGCAAACTGTAACGAAATTTGATCAACTTTTGTGGCCCGCGCTGAAGCCCTCCGCGCGACGAATTCCGTCACCCCACCGGCAGAGGAGGCCGCCCATGTCGCCAATTCGCACTGCCGCCACGCTCGTGGCGTTCGCCATCGCCGGTGTCGCGGTCGCGCCCAGCGCGGTCGCGCAGGCGCCGGAAATCCGCATCGGGCTGCTCTATCCCACGTCCGGCAACGCCGCAAAGTCGGGAACCGAGACCCTCGAGGCAATCAAGCTCGCCTACGACATCGTGAACGGCAGCTTCGACATCCCGCTCCCCTACGCCAAGACCGCGGGCCTGCCGGGCAAGGGCGGGGCGAAGATCCGTCTCGTCATCGAGGACCACGGCGGGCGCCCCGAGCGTGGCCAGGCGATCGCCGAGCGCATGATCACCGCGGAAAAGGTGCACCTCCTCCAGGGCGCCTTCCAGAGCGCAGTCGCCGCTCCGGCGAGCCAGGTCGCGGAGAAGTACGGTATCCCGTTCGTCACCGGTTCGTCCGAGGCACCCTCGCTCACCGAACGCGGGTTCAAGACCTTCTTCAGCGTGACGCCAACCGCCGACGACATCGCGCGCGACTTCTTCAGCTTCCTCTCGGAACTGCGCCAGGACAAGGGCGTGCCGATGCGCACGCTCGGCGTCATCCACGTGAACGACAACTGGGGATCGAGCCTCGCCAAGGCCGCCGAGGGAAGCTACAAGAAATACGGCTTCGAGAAGCTCACGCTGATCAGCTATCCGACCCAGACCGCGGACCTGCGCAGCGAGGTGCTGAAGCTCAAGAACGACGCTCCCGACATTCTGCTGCAGGCGTCGTTCGACTCCGACGCGATCCTCGCGGTGCGGACCTACCAGGCACTCGGCTTCACGCCGAAGGGGATCCTGGCGATGGGCGCGAGTTTCGCGTCGCCCGACTTCATGAAGGCGCTCGGTAAGAACGCCGACTTCGCGTTCAACCATACGAAATTCAACCCGGCGCTGATCGAGAAGCGCCGGGCGGCCGCGGCGGTCAACAAGCTCTACGAGCAGCGCACGGGACGGCCGCTGTGGGACGCGCCCGCGCGCGAGTTCACTGCCGCGCTGGCAATCGCCGATGCACTCAATCGCGCGAAGTCCCTCGAGCCCGCAGACATCATCCAGGCGCTGCGCGAGACGAACATCGACGGTTCGGACACGATCTCGCCATACAAGGGCATCAAGTTCAACGAGCGTGGGCAGAACGAGCTAGCCACCGGGCTGATCACCCAGATCCAGGACGGCGTGCACTACCCGGTCTGGCCGAAGGAGCTCGCGACAAAGCCGGCGGTGTTCCCCGCCCCCGGCTGGGACAAGCGCTGACCGCGACCGGGCCGGCGCGGCGGGCCGCCAGGCCGCGCGCCGGCCTTTTTGCGTCCGACGCGGAGCGGTGCGGGCCCACGAAGTGAGCCGATGATCTACGGCCAGGTCCTGCTCGACGGCCTGATCGTCGGGCTCATGTTCGCGCTCGTCGCGATGGGGCTCTCGCTCATCTACGGCGTCATGAACATCGTCAACTTCGCGCATGGCGAGTTCATGATGCTCGCGATGTACTTCTGCTTCTTCATGTGGAGCCTGTTCGGCGTCGATCCGCTGCTGTCGACACCGCTTGCCGCGGTGCTCATGTACTTCGTCGGGATCGCGGTCTACCGGCTGCTCATCCGCCACGTGCTCTCCAGCTCGATGGTCGCGCAGATCTTCGCCACCTTTGGCCTGCTGCTCTTCATCCAGGCGGCGGCGAACTTCCTGTGGCGCACCGACGTGCGCAGCATCCCGACCAGCTGGGCCGCGGGCAACTTCCAGTTCGCCGGCCTGTTCTTCAGCGGCCCCGAGGTCGTGGCCGCGATCGGCGCGCTCGTCACCGCCGGTGCGCTCTACTGGTTCGTGCACCGCACCGAGACAGGCCTCGCGCTCCAGGCGGTCGCGGAGGACGCGCAGGCGGCGCGGCTGATGGGCATCGACTCGGACCGGATGTACGCGATCGCCTGGGGCGTTGCCTGCGGGGCCGTCGCGATCGGCGGCGGGCTGCTCTCGACCTACTACGCGATCTCGCCGCTCTCCGGATCGCGCTGGGTGCTGCCCGCGTTCGTGGCGGTGGCGATCGGCGGGTTCGGGTCGATCTCGGGGGCGTTCATCGGAGGATTGATCATCGGTCTGGTGCAGACGGTCGGAGGATTCCTCACCTCGCCGAGCTACAAGACGCTCTTCGTCTTCGGACTCTATCTCCTCGTGGTCTTTTGGCGACCTTACGGGCTGCTCGGCCGTCGATGACCGCCCTCCTTGCGCGCCGGATCGAAGGCCTCCCGATCGTCGCGGTCGGGGTGCTGCTCGCCGCCCTGGCGCTCTACCCGCTGGTCGCGACCATGCCGTTCTGGCGCCACGTGCTGATCATGTCGATGCTCTACGGTGCGATGGGCGTCGCGTGGAACATCCTCGGCGGCCTGGCCGGCCAGGTTTCCTTCGGCCACGGCCTCTATTTCGGGATCGGCGCCTATACCGCCGCCTACTGCTACAAGTTCCTCGGTCTGTCGCCGGTGCTTGCCGTTCCGCTCGCGATTGCGCTCTCGACGCTCGCGGCGGTGCTCGTGGGGCTGCCCACCTTCCGGCTCCGCGGCCACTACTTCGTCCTCGCCTCCGTCTTCATCATGGAGGGGATCTACATCGTGGTCTCGAATTGGGAGCGCCTCGGCGCGGCGATCGGCATCGAGTACCCGGTGTACCGGGCGCAAGGCTTCTTTGACGCGTTGTGGCACGGGCAGTTCCGAAGCAAGCTGCCGTACTACTACGGCGCGCTCGCGCTCTTCGTGCTCGCCCTCGGAGTGTTTCACTGGATTCAGCGGTCGGCCTTCGGGCTGTTCCTCGTGGCGATCCGCGAGGAGCAGGATGCCGCCCGCAGCCTCGGCATCGACGTCGCGCGGTACAAGCTCTACGCCCTCGTCGTGTCGGCGGCGCTCACGACCCTCTGCGGCGTCTTCTTCGCTCAGTACGTGCTCTACGTCGAGCCGATGTCGACTGTCTCGCTCGTGGTCTCGCTCGAGATCTGCTTCATCGCGATCCTCGGCGGGATCGGGACGCTCTGGGGTCCCGCGCTCGGCGCCTTCGTCATCGTTCCGCTCACCGAGTTGCTGCGCGCCTATCTCTCCGGCCAGATCGCGCTCGATGCTTCCGCCCTCGCCGGCGGCGGGTTGATGGCATGGCTCCAGTATTACGCCCGGGGCGGGGGCGGCAATCTCGACCTGCTCGCATACGGCCTCGTGATCATGCTGATCGCGCGCTACCGGCCGGCGGGCGTGCTGGGGTTCTTCCGACGGATCGACTGACGATGGCCGCGCCGCTGCTCGAGATCCACGAACTCACGAAGCGCTTCGGAGGGGTCTACGCGAACCGCTCGGTATCTTTCACGGTGGGCGAGGGCGAGATCGTGGGCCTGATCGGGCCGAACGGGGCGGGCAAGACGACGCTCTTCAACCTGGTGACGGGTTTCATCCGTCCGGATGCGGGCACCGTCGGCTTCGCCGGCGCGGAGGTGACGGGCATGCGCCCGGAGCGTCTCTGCCGCCAGGGCATCGCACGGACCTTCCAGATTCTCAAGCCCTTCCCGCGGCTCACGGTCGAGGAAAACGTGATGATCGGCGCGCTCGCCCGGGAGCGCGGGCTCGCGCGTGCGCGGGACACTGCCCGCCGGTGCCTCGAGCTCGTCGGGCTGGACCACAAGCGCGACGTCCAGGCGCGCGGCCTCTCGACCGGCCAGCGCAAGCGCCTCGAGATGGCGCGGGCGCTCGCGACCGCGCCCCGGCTGCTGCTGCTCGACGAGATCACCGGCGGGGTGGACCAGCCGAGCATTCCGGGGCTCATCGAGCTGGTCGGCCGGCTGCGCGGGGAGGGCGTCACCCTGCTCGTGATCGAGCACAACATGAGGGTGATCATGGGGCTCGCCGATCGCGTCGTGTTCCTGCACCTCGGGGCCAAGCTTGCAGAGGGCACCCCGCGCGAGATCGCCTCCCACCCCGAGGTCCTCGCGCTCTACCTGGGGCGGGACCATGACCGGGCCTGAACCGCTCCTGCGCATCGAGGGCCTGGAAGTCGTCTACGGGGACTTTCAGGTGCTCTGGGGCGTCTCCCTCGAGGTCGGACCGGCGGAAGTCGTCTGCCTGCTCGGTCCGAACGGCGCGGGTAAGAGCACGGTGATGAACGCAACGACGGCCCTCGTTCCGCGCCGGGCTGGCCGCGTCCGCTTCGGCGGTGAATCCCTCGAAGGCGTGCCCACCCACCAGATCGCCACGCGCGGGCTCGGGCACGTTCTCGAGCGCCGCCGCCTTTTCCCGACGCTGACGGTGCGCCAGAACCTGCTGCTCGGCGCCTGGAACCCCGCTGCACGACGGCACCGCGACGAGACACTGGCGTGGGTCGAGGGGCTCTTTCCGGTGCTCGCGGAGCGCCGGGATCAGGCCGCGGGCACGCTTTCGGGTGGGCAGCAACAGATGGTCGCGATCGCGCGCGGCCTGATGGCGCGCCCGCGGCTGCTGATGATCGACGAGCCGTTTCTGGGACTCGCGCCGCGAGTGGTGGACGAGATCCTCGAGATCGTCCAGCGCGTCAACCGCGAAGGGGTCGCGGTGCTTTTCACCGAGCAGAACGTCCAGCTCGCGCTATCGGTGTCCCACCGCGGCTACCTCCTCGAGAGCGGCCGCATCGTGCTCGAGGGTGCAGGGCGGGAGATGCTCGAGAACGAGACCGTGCGGCACGTCTACCTGGGGCTCTGAGGGCCGAAGAAGTGAAACTTACCCGGGGCCGGCAATCCCACGAGACGCAGCGCGAATGGGTCTACGACCAGCTCAAGCACGCGCTGATGTCCGGCGCCTACGCCCCCGGCCAGAAGGTCACCCTCGCGCGCATCGCCACCGATCTGGGCGTGAGCATGATGCCGGTGCGCGAGGCGCTGCGTCGCCTGGCGGCCGAACGCGCTCTCACGATGCGCCCGAACCGGTCGGTCACCGTGCCGCGGCTCTCGCGCGCGGAGGTGCTCTCCATCCGCGCGATACGCCAGATGCTGGAAGGCTACGCGGCCGCCACCGCGGCAGGACTGGTCACCGACGACGAGCTCGCGCGCCTGGATGCGCTGCGCAGGGAGCTCGCGGAGGCCCGCTCGCGCGGGGACGGCAAGCGCGTCCTCGCCGCGAACGAGGCCTTTCACTTCCTCGTGTACAGCGCCGCCTGCATCCCGGTGCTCGTCGACGTCATTGCGACGCTCTGGCTGCATTCGGCGCCGACCCTGAACCTTTTCTTCCGGACCGGCGTCCGGTCCCCCGACTACGTCGCCAAGCAGAACCGCAACAACCTCGCGCTCGTCGAGAGCCTGCGACGGCGCGATCCTGCCGGCGCACGCCGCGCCGTGGAGGCGGAGATCGTCGAGGGCAGCCGCCTGCTCGACCGCCTGATGCGCGAGGCGAACTGGGACGAGGCCGCGGCCGGCCCGCCGGGTGGACGCGAGCGCCGCCTGGTGCCGCGGCGCAGCTTGCCCGGACGGGGTTAATTTGATCAAATCTGCCAGACCCGCGACCGTCCCGCACACCACAGCTCCCATGCTCCGCGTCGGCGCCGATATCGGCGGCACGTTCACCGACCTCGTCTTCCTCGGGAGTGACGGCTCGATCCACGCGACCAAGCTCCTGTCCACGCCCGAGGACTTCGGGCGGGCGATCCTCGACGGGCTGCGCGCGGGCCTGGCGCGCGCCGGCCAGGCCCCGGGGGCAGTTGACGAGATCGTGCACGGCACGACCGTCGCCACCAACGCGATCCTCGAGAAGAAGGGCGCGAAGGTCGGCCTCATCACCACGCGCGGTTTTCGCGACGTGCTCGAGATCCGCCGTGTCCGCCTGCCGGTGCTGTACGACATCACCTGGCGGAAGCCCGAGCCGCTCGTGCGCCGCGAGCGCAGGCTCGAGGTCGACGAGCGGGTGGGGGCGGGCGGCGAAGTGCGTGAGCCCCTCGACCTCGCGAGCGCGCGCGTCGCGATCGAGCGGCTGCAGGCGCTTGGCTGCGATTCGATTGCCGTCTGCCTTCTGCACAGCTACGCGAACCCCGCCCACGAGCGCGCGATCGGGGAACTTCTGGAGGGGGCGTTCGCCAACGTGTCGCTCAGTTGCGAAGTGCTGCCCGAGCTGAGGGAGTACGAGCGCACCGCGACCACCGTCGTGGACGCTTACGTCAAGCCGGTGGTCGGCAGCTACCTCGGCAACCTCCGGTCGCATCTCGACTCGGCGGGCGTCGGCGCCCCGGTGTTGGTGATGCAGTCGAACGGCGGAATCTTCTCCGAGCGCGCCGCCGCCGCTAGCCCGGTGCGCATCATCGAGAGCGGTCCGGCGGCCGGCGTCATTGCGGCGGCGGCGGCCGGGCGCGCGGTCGGAATCGAGAACCTGATCACCTTCGACATGGGCGGGACGACCGCGAAGGCGTCGATCATCGAGCGGGGCGCGATCACCCTGTCGTCGGAGTACGAGGTCGCGGGCGGTCTCAACCAGGGCAGCCGTCTCATCAAGGGCGGCGGCCATCTGATCCGCGTGCCCGCGATCGATGTCGCGGAGGTCGGTGCGGGCGGCGGATCGCTCGCCTGGATCGACGCGGGCGGCGTGCTGCGCGTCGGCCCCGAGAGCGCCGGGGCGGTGCCCGGCCCGGCCTGCTATGCGCACGGCGGCGAGCGGCCGACCGTGACCGATGCGAACCTCGTCCTCGGCTACCTCAATCCCGACCATCTGGTAGGCGGCGAGCTGCGCCTCGACGCGCGCCGGGCCGAACAGGCGCTGCGCACGCACGTTGCGGAGCCGCTCGGCCTGTCGCTCGCCGAGGCCGCCGACGGCGTCCACATGATCGCCAACGCGGCGATGCAGCGCGCCATCCGCTCGGTGTCGATCGAGCGCGGCCGCGATCCGCGCGACTTCACCCTCGTCGCCTTCGGTGGCAGCGGCCCGGTACACGCCGCAGGGCTCGCCGAGGCGCTCGATCTCGAACGCATCCTGATCCCGCCCCACCCGGGACTATTCAGCGCGATCGGCCTGCTCGCCGCGAGCGTCGAGCAGCTCTACACCCGGTCACTCTTGCGCGAGCTCCGCAAGGCCGACCTCGACGCGGCCGAGGCCATCCTTCGCGACATGGCGGCGAGGGCGCGCGGTGACCTCGCCGACGAGGGCTTCGGCGCGGACAGCGTATGCATCGAGCGGTTCGCGGACATGCGCTACAGGCGCCAGATTTCCGAGCTCCTCCTCCCGCTGCCGGCGCGCGCGCTGGAGCCCTCCGACCGCGCGCAGCTAACGGAGGCGTTTCACCGCGAGCACGAGACCACCTACGGGTACGCGATGCGCGATGAGCCGGTGGAGATCGTCGCGCTCAAGCTCAAGGCACGCGGGGAGCGCGCGCGCCCGGCCCCGGACTGGGCGCGGATGGATGCCGGCGTTCCGGTCGCGGGCGAGCGCGAGGCCTACTTCGGTCGCAGCCGCGGCGCGCTGCGTGCGCGCGTGCTGTCGCGCGGGGCGCTCGATGCGGCGCCGCAGGACGGCCCGCTGATCATCGAGGAGTACGGCTCGACGACCGTGGTGCCGCCGGGCTGGCGCGCGCACCGCGGCGCGCACGGGTTCGTCCATTTGGAGCGCATGCCATGAGACGCGATGCGGTGATTCCCGGGATCGACCCGGTGACCTTCGAAGTGCTGCGCATGGGGCTTGACGCAATCGCCGACGAGATGGCCTACACGATCGTGCGCAGTGCGCGCTCGACCATGATCAAGGACTGCATGGACTACTCGGCATCGCTCTGCACGGCGCAGGGCGATCTGATCGCCCAGGCGGTGAATATTCCGATCATGATGTGCTCGACGCCCGATGCGCTCGCCCCGACGCTGCGCAAGCTTGGCGCGGGCCTCGCGCCGGGCGACTGCATCATCCTCTCCGATCCCTACGAGGGCGGTTCACACCTTCCCGACATCTTCATGTTCACGCCGATCTTCTGGGAGGGGCGGCTCGTCGCGTTCTCGTCGACCTGCGCGCACCACGCCGACGTCGGCGGCATGGTCCCGGGCAGCGGATCGAGCGATGCCACCGAGATCTTCCAGGAGGGCCTGCGCATCCCGATCGTCAAGCTCTACGAGCGCGGTGCGCCGAACCGCGCGCTGTACGAGCTCATCCTGCGTAACGTCCGCTTCCCGGCGATGCTCGAGGGCGACCTCGAGGCGCAGCGCGCCGCGTGCCTGATCGGCGAGCGCGAGATGCACCGGCTCATCCGGCGCTATGGCGTGGACACCGTGACGCACGGCATGGCAGCGCTGCTCGACTACTCCGAGCGCATCGTGCGCGAGGAGATCCGCGCGATGCCCGACGGCGTGTACGAGTTCACCGACTACGTGGACGAGGACGGCATGGATCCGGAGCCCGTTCCGATCCACCTTCGGCTCGAGATCCGCGGCGACCGGGTGCTGGCCGACTTCTCGGGCTCGGCGAAGCAGGTGCGCGGATCGATCAACTGCTCGCTTTCGGTGACGAAGGCCTCGACTTTCACCGCGATCAAGTGCTTCTGCCGGCAGCCCTTCCCGCCGAACTCGGGCTTTTTTCGGCCGATCGAAGTGATCGCACCAGAGGGTTCGCTGCTCAACGTCGCGTTTCCCGGCGCGACCTTCATGCGCGGCCTGACGATCTACCGGATCAACAACGTGCTGTTCGGGGCGCTCGCGCGCGCGATGCCCGAGCGTGCGATCGCGGCGGACGAGGGCGGGACCTCGATCGTGGTGATGGAAGGGCGCGACGCCGCTGACGAGCGCTTCCTCTACATGGAGACGATCTCGGGCGCGTGGGGGGCGCGGGCCAACGCCGACGGGATCGACTGCGCCTCGAACGTTACCGGACTGCAGTCGAACACGCCGGTCGAGGTGCTCGAGACCGAGTACCCCATCGAGGTGGTGCGCTACGGCTTCGTGCCCGATTCCGGCGGTCCGGGCCGTCATCGCGGCGGGCTCTCGCTCATGCGCGAGTACCGCTATCGCGCGGAGAGCGGGACGCTTCAGATGCGCGCCGACCGGGTGCGCTTCGCGCCCTACGGCCTCTTCGGCGGTCGTCCCGGCGGGCGCAGCGGCAACTGGCTCGATCCGGACGGCCGCAACGTCGCGCTTGAGTCGAAAGTGAAGAGCCGGCCGCTCAGGGCGGGGGACGTTGTGCGGCACGTGCTGGCGGGGGGCGGCGGGTACGGGTGGCCCTTCGAGCGCTCGGTCGAGTCTGTCCTGGAGGACGTCCGTGACGGCAAGGTAAGCACCGAGGGGGCGCGGCGCGACTACGGCGTCGCGATCGATCCTGTGCGCCTGACCGTCGACGAAGGCGAGACGGCGCGCCTGCGCGCGGCGATGCGCGCCGGCGTGGATCTCGAGCATCCGCCGGTGGCGATCCAATGAGCCGGCTAGACGGCAAGGTCGCGATCGTGACCGGGGGCACGCGCGGGATCGGGTTCGCGGTGGTTCGCGCCTACCTGAGCGAGGGCGCGCAAGTGGTCTTCACCGGCACCGCGGACAAGACTGTCTCCGCCGCCCTAGGCCGTCTGCCGGAGGGCGCCGCGTGCGAGGGCGTCGTCGCCGACCTCGCCGACCTCGCCGCCGGCGCGCGCGTGATCGAGCGCGCCGTGCGCCGCTTCGGCGGCCTCGACGTGCTCGTCAACAACGCCGGCGTCATGAGCCGGGCAGACGAATGGCAGACCACGCCGGAGGACTGGGACCGCGTGCTCGGGGTCAACCTCCGCACCGTCTTCTTCCTCTCCCGCGACGCGGCGCCGCTCATGCGCGCGCGCGGCGGCGGCAGCATCGTCAACATCGCCTCGGTCGCAGGGCAGATCGGCGGCATCGCGGGCAGTCCCGCGTACTCGGCGGCCAAGGCGGGCGTGCTCGGCCTGACCAAGTCGCTCGCCCGGCGGTTCGCGCCCCTGCGCATCCGGGTGAACGCGATCTCGCCGGCCGACATCGAGACCGACATGACCGCCTCGTTCACCCCCGAGATCCGCGCCCGTCTCGTCGCGCTGACGCCGCTCGGTCGCTTCGGCACGGTCGAAGAGGTGGTGGGCGCGGCGGTGTACTTCGCTGCCGAGGAGTCGAGCTACGTGACCGGGCAGACCCTGGCGATCAACGGCGGCCTATTCATGGTCTGACCTGCAGGCCCACATCCGCAAAGGAGCACATTCATCATGCCAAAGCTGGAGTTCAAGCTGTCCAAGGGCGGGATCTTCGTTGCCGACCTATTCGTGGAGAAGGTGCCCCAGACCTGGGAGCTCATCCGTGCCTTCCTGCCGCAGACGCGCGAGGCGTACAACGCGCGCTGGTCCGGGCGCGAGACCCACGCGCCGCTCAGCCTGCCGACCAAGCCGCCGCGCGAAAACCAGAGCTGCCAGGCCTCCATCGGCGACGTCATCTACGGGCGCGAGTGGGAAGATCGCAACTTCACCGGCTTCGAGGCGATCGGCTGGTTCTACGCCGCGGAGACGATCCGCGATTGGCGCGGCCTGCACGCGGTGAACATCATCGGGCGCGTCCAGCCGCAGTACTGGCCGCTCATCGAGGAGGCGGGCATGCGCATCTGGCGCCGCGGCGGCGAGGACTGCGCGATGCGCATCATCGAGTAGGGCTCTGACGATGTACACGGTGGCGGTTGACATCGGCGGCACATTCACCGACGTGGTGGCAATCGACGCTCGTTCCGGGCGCATGGGGATGGGCAAGGCCCTCACCACGCCCGACGACTTGCAGCGCGGCGTTCTCGACGGTCTCGCCGACGCCGCCGGCGGGCTTGGCGTGAAGCTTGCAGCGCTGCTCGGCAACGCCGAGCGCATGGTGCACGCAACCACGCAATCCTCGAACGCGGTGTTTGCTTTCACCGGGGCGCGCACGGCGGTCCTCACGACGCGCGGCTTCGGCGATACGTTGCTCATCATGCGCGCGACCGGGCGCGTGGCGGGCCTGTCAGTATTCGAGCGCCACCACTACCGCGCCACCGACAAGCCGCGCCTGCTCGTCGACGAACGCGACATCTGGGAGATCGGCGAGCGCGTCGACCATCGTGGCCGGATCGTGGTGCCGCTCGACGAGGCGGGGGTGCGCGCGGCGGCCCGTGCGATCCGCGCCAAGGGCTACGAAGCGGTCGCGGTCGCCTATCTCTTCGCGCACCAGAACGCCGTCCACGAGCGGCGGACCGCAGCGATTCTCGCCGAGGAGCTGCCCGGCGTGTACGTTTCGATCTCCGCGGACGTCGCACCGGTCATCGGCGAGTACGAGCGTTCTGCCACGACCCTGTTCAACGCCTACGTCGGCCCGGTGATCGAGGGCTACCTGCGCCGGCTCGAAGCGACGCTCGCGGCCGCTGGATTGAGCCAGAAACTGCTGGTCGTGCAAGCGAACGGTGGCGTGACGACCACCACGCAGCTCGTGCCGATCTTCACCGTGGAGTCCGGGCCGGCAGCCGGCGTCGTCGGTGCGGCGCACCTCGCGCGCAGCCTGGGCTGCGCGAACGTGATCGCGACCGACGTGGGGGGGACCACCTTCAAGGTCGCGCTGGTGCACGCGGGCGAGTGGAGCTACAGCCGCGAGACGGTGCTCAACCAGTATCAGCTGCGCCTGCCGATGATCGACGTCGCTTCCATCGGCGCGGGCGGCGGGTCGATCGCCTGGGTGGACGGCCAGCGGTTGCGCGTGGGGCCGCGCAGCGCCGGGGCGGCGCCCGGCCCCGCCTGCTACGGCCTCGGGGGCACCGAGGCGACGGTGACCGACGCCGACGTGGTGCTCGGCTACTTCTCGCCGGAGCGTTTTCTCGGCGGGCGCATGGCGTTGCACGTCGAGCGCGCGCGTGAGGCGATCCGCGCGCGCGTCGCCGCGCCGCTTTTCGAGGGGGACGTGCTCGCCGCCGCCGCGGGCATCCGCCGCGTCATCGACAGCCAGATGGCCGACCTGATCCGTAAAGTGACGCTCGAGCGGGGCTACGACCCGCGCGATTTCGCCATGATGGCCTACGGCGGCTCCGGTCCCGCGCACGCAGGATCCTACGGCGCAGACGTGGGCGCGGGCGAGATCATCATCCCGTACTTCGCGACCGTGCACTCTGCCTACGGCGCTGCGCTGTCCGACATGCACTTCAGCCTGCGGCACTCCGAGCCGATCGTCCTGCCGGTGGACCCGCATCGCCTCGAGGGGATCTACACCGCGATGGAGGTGCGCGGGGCCCAGGCGCTCGCGGCCGCCGACGTGGCGCCGCCGCGGCGCATCTTCCGCCGCTGGGTCGAGGCGCGTTTTCGCCGGCAGGTCCACCACGTGCGGGTGGCGGCCCCGGCCCGCTTCGACGAGGCGAGCCTCGCCGCACTGCCGGCCGTCTTCGAGCGCGAGTACGAGCGCCTCTTTGGTCGCGGCTCGGCGCTGAAGGACGCCGGCGTCGAGCTCGTCAACTACGGTGTCGAGGCGATCGGCGTCGTCGACAAGCCTCCGCTCGAGCGCGCGAGCGCCGGCGCGGGCGCGACCCCGCGCACCGAGCGTCCGGCCTGGTGTCCGCAACGCGGTGCAATGGTGTCGACGCCGATCTACGACGGCCCGTCGCTCCCGGCCGGCACCGAGCTCGAGGGTCCGCTCGTGATCGAGCATCCGGGCACGACGATCGTGGCACTCGCCGGTCAGCGCGTGCGCATCGACGAGTGGCGACACACCCGCCTGATGCTTCCATCGGTACGTCGCGGCGCTGTGCCGGCGCCGCATTGAGCGCTTCCGAGGTCCCCGATGCTCCAGCGCGCAGCTTCACCGATCGACCCCACCACCTTCGAGGTGCTCAACCACCGCCTCCTCAACATCGTCGAGGAGATGGGGATCCAGTACATGCGGTGCTCGGGCTCGAACGTTCTGATCACCGGCAACGACGCGGCGACAGCGATCATGCGTCCCGACGGCGCGCTCGTCTCGGTGGGCCCCTATATCGTGACGCAGGGCAACGTCCTGCCCCTCATCGTGGAGAGCACGATGCGGCTCGCCGCCGACATCGGCTACAACGACGGCGACGTTTTCATCTGCAATGACCCGTACCTCGGAGCGATCCACGCGCCGGACTTCGCGACCGTCACGCCGATCTACCACGACGGTGAGCTGATCGCGTGGCTCGGCGCCTCGGGCCACCAGCTCGATACCGGAGGGATGGACCCCGGTGGGTTTTCGGTGAAGGCGGTCGACGTCCATCAGGAGGGCCTGCGCATGCCTCCGGTGAAGATCGTCGAGGCGGGCCGGGTCCGGGAGGATGTGTACCGGTGGATCATCAATCAAGTGCGCGACCCGCTGGTGGGGCTGGACGTGCGCGGCCAGCTCGCGGCGCTCAATTCGGGGCGCGCGCGCATTCTGGAGCTCGTGCAGGCGTGGGGCGTCGCGACGTTGAAGGCGGTCATGCAGCGCTCGATCGAGCATGCCCGCGACAAGCTCGCCGCGCGCCTTTCGTCACTGCCCGACGGGGAGTGGCGTGACGTCCAGTACATCGACCATGATGGACACACGCCCGACATCTACAAGATCGTCTGCACGATGCGCAAGCAGGGTAGCCGGCTCGCGTTCGATTTCGCCGGCACGAGCCCCAATGCGCGCGGGCTCATCAACTCGACCTGGTCGGGGTTGCAGGCGGCGGTGCTCTCCTCGGTCTACATCAATCTCTGCTGGGATATTCCCTGGAATCGCGGGGTACGCGACTGCCTCGACATCCGCGCCGAGCCGGCGACGGTGAACAACTGCGCCTATCCGGCGCCCTGTGCCATGGCCACGATCAGTGCCGTCATTGTCACGATCGATGTGACGTGGCGCTGCCTCGCGCAACTCCTGCTCGCCTCGGACGATCATCACAACGAAGCGATGGCGAACTGGTCGGGCACGTCGATGGCGCCGATCTTCGCGGGCACGAGCCAGCACGGCTTCCGCTTCGCGGCCACCGAGATGAGCCACTTTGGCGGCGGCGGGGGCGCGCGCATCGATGCCGATGGCGTCGATACGGCGGGCATCGTGTTCAACACCACGCCGAACATGCCGAACATCGAGGACCAGGAAGCAGAGTACCCGGTGCTCTATCTCTTCCGGCGCCACCTGTCCGACTCGGGCGGACCGGGCGCATACCGGGGCGGCCGCTCGGCGGAGCTTGCCTACACCGCCTACGACGCGCCGGACCAGCGACTCGAGGGCCTGTTCGCGGGCACCGGCGCGGAGATGCCCAACGCGATCGGCATTGCCGGCGGGTTCCCGGGTGCGGCGATCCGCGTCGCGCGCGTGCTGGAGACGGATCTCTCCGCCCGGCTTGTGCGGGGCGACGCGCTGCCGGCGCGGTTCGAGGATATCCCGGGCCGGCGGGAAATCCTGGCCTGCAAGCATGAGCGCTCCCCGATGTTCGCCGGCGAGGTCTGGTACCACAGCTGGCAGGCGGGGGCGGGCTACGGCGACCCGCTGCTGCGCGATTCGCGCCGCGTGGCGATGGACGTGGCACGCGGGGCGGTGTCGCCGAGTGCCGCGCGCGCGATCTACGGCGTCGTGATCGGGACCGATGGCGAGCCCGACGCCGATGCGACGGCGAAGGCACGCACGGCCGCGCGCGCCATGCGACTCGCGGGGGCGGGAAGCGCCGAGGGCGACGGCGCAGTGGTCGCGTTCGAGGGAACGGGATCGCACCGGTTCGGCACTGCGCTGACGCTCGAGCTCGATGCGGGACGGATCGACTGTGCTCAGTGCGATCATCGCTTGGGGGCTCCTGGCGAGAACCTGCTGCCGCGTCTGCGGGAGACGGTGCTGCCGCTCGCGGCCGCGGGTCCGGTGCGCGGGCAGGACTACGACCGCGGCCGCTTCGGCCTGCGCCTACTTCTCTGTCCAGGCTGCGGGAGCGCGATCGACGTTCACCTCGCGTTCGAGGGCGCACCGAGGCCGTCGATGCGGATTTGCTATGCCTAGACTTCACCACCGATCCGGGACGAGTTAGGGGACGCATGCCAAAGACCATCGTCACCAGCCCGCAGTTGATGCAGCCGATTGCCCATTTCTCGCATGGGGTCCGAGTCGGCACGACAATTCACCTGGGTGCCGCGGCGGGAGTGGATCGCGAGCGCCGCCTCGTCGGGGCGGGTGTCGGCGTGGGCGACGCGGGTGCGCAGGCCGAGCAGATGTTCGCGAACCTGCGGCTCGCCCTTGGCGCGCTCGGCGGCGATTGGTCGAAGGTGGTCAAGGTGAAGTCCTACATCGTGGACTGGCGCGATCTGGCCGCTTACGAGACGGTGCGCAGCAGGGCGCTCGACGCGGTACAGGCTGCGACAGGCACCGTGGGGACGTGGGGGTTCCCGCTGCCGCAGATCCTGCTAGAGGCCGAGCTGGTCGCCTCTCTCGAGGCGGTCGAGCGCTTCGGCGCCGCATCCGGCGAGGGAGGGGCAAGCGCGCGTGTGGGCGGGCTGCACTACTGCACCGCTACGCCAAGTCCTGCGGGCTCCGGGTTGATGGCGCCTTTCGATTTGCAGGTGGCAGAAGTGCTGCGAACGCTCGAATCGACGTTGGAACGCGCAAACCTTCGTCCGAGCGATGTCGTTATGGTGAATCTTTCGATCGCCGATGTGCGTAATCTGCCGGTGTTCGTCCGCGCTTTCCAGCGCGTCTTCCGCCCTCCTTTCCCGGCGCTGAGTTTGGTCGGGGCGCCGCTTGCGGGGGCGGGTCAGCTCATCGAGCTCGAATCCACTGCGACGGCCGGCGGCGGAGCCGCCGTCGGCGACGGCGAACCGGCGGCGCTTCCGGCATCGCCCGGGATGCTCGCCGGAGACTGGCTTTTCGTGAGCGCCATGAGTGACGGCGCGCCGGACGCGGGAGCGCAGACGCGACACGCGTGGCAAAAGATCGCCGCCGTGGCGGAGGCCGCCGGGATGGGGCTCGAGGATGTCGTGCGAACGAACAATGTCCTGACCGACTGGCGCGACTACGCCGCGTTCAACGCCGGGTACGGGGAGTTCGTGTCCCGGCCGTATCCGCCGCGCGCCACGGTTCACGGGCAACTCGACGCACCCGGCGCTCGCGTACAGATCGCAGCGATCCTGCATCGGCAGGGCCGCCATGCGACGGTGCTCGAGGCGCAGGGCAGGTAACGATGAACCCCCGGACACCTCCCCCTCGCCGATCGTGCAAGAAACGCTCGTGCGCTCCACAAGCGCGCGAGCCGACGTGCAGCACCGCCCTGTCATCAACTTCCCAGGAGAACGCCGTGAAGCAATTGCTCGCCGTGCTCGTTGTCTCCATTTCCGCCGCCATGGCGGCCGGTCCCGCGTCCGCTCAGCAGAAGACGGTCATCAAGTTCGCGCATCACGCCCCGTTGACGTTCCCGTACCAGGATGGCGCGCTCAAGTTCAAAGAGGTGGCGGAGCGCCTCTCCGGCGGGCGCATCGAGGTGCAGGTGCTCGGCGGCGCTCAGCTCGGCGGCGAGCGCGACCTGCTTGAAGGGGTCCGGCTCGGCACCGTCCAAATGGCGATCGGCGCCGGCGCGCTGGCCAACTTCGCGCCGGCCTACAACGTGGTCCAGCTTCCGTTCCTGATCAAGAATCAGGAGCACATGGTAAAGATCGCCGACGGTCCGGCAGGCAAGCTCCTCTCGCAGCGCATCGAGCAGCAGGGCGGCTTCAAGGTCCTCGGCTACTTCAGCACGGGCGATAGCGGAATCCAGACCGTCAAGGGTCCAGTGCGCACGCCGGCGGACCTCAAAGGGGCGAAGATCCGCGTGATGGAGAATCCGGCGCTGATCGAGTCGATGCGCGCTCTTGGCGCCAACCCGACGCCGCTTCCGTTCCCCGAGGTCTATACGTCGATCAAGCAGGGTGTGGTCGACGGCGCGACGATCGACTACACGGCACTCTGGACCACCAAGGTTTACGAGGCGATCAAGTACGTGACCGAGCCCGGCTTCCATTTCCTCGCCGAGCCGAGGCCGGTGGTAATGTCGGTCAAGTATTTCTCGAGCCAGCCGGCGGACGTGCAGAAGTGGATTATGGCGGCCGCAACGGAAGCCATTGCTTACGAGCGCTCGATCTTCACGGAGCGGCAGAACAAGGCGATCGAGGACCTCCGGGCCAAGGGGATCATCTTCGTCAAGATGGACGATGCGGCCTTCCTCGAAGTCTTGCGGCCGGTGTGGCAGCGCGTCGCGGCGACCTACAAGGCCGAGGATCTCCTCGAGGCCATCGTCAAGGCAGGCCAGTAACCCATGACCCGGGCAGTCGACGAGGGGCTCGCGCTCGAGCCCCTGTCGGGGGATGCGTCGGGCGGACTATGGCGCCTGCTCGAGATCGCCGCGGGGCTCCTGATCGGTGTCCTCGCGGCGCTCGTGTCCTTCCAGGTGTTCGCGCGCTATGTGCTAAACGACACGCCACCCTGGAGCGAGGAGCTTTGCCGCTACCTCTTCGTCTGGGTCTCGTTCCTCGGTGCGTGCGTTGCGCTGCGGCGGACGTCGCACCTCGGCGTCGACAGCGTAGTGGTGCGTCTGCCCCCCGGCGCGCGCGAGCTCGTCCGGCACGCGGTTACCGCCGTCGTGGCGGCGTTCGCCGCAATCATGGTCTGGCAGGGACTCGAGCTGGTGCCGGAAATGGCGTCTCAGCGCTCGCCTTCCATGGGAATCTCGCTTCAATACCTTTTCATCGTCATGCCCATCGCCGGGGCGATCATGCTCTTCCTGCAGGTGCGCGAGCTGGGACGGGCGTGGGCGTCACCGCGCGTACGCACGGGCATTGCGATCGTGGTTATCGCCGCCGTTGCCGTCGGCCTGACCGGGCGATTCGTCGAGGTGTCGCCGCCGGTGGCGCTGGTGGCGCTGCTCGTGGTGATGATCGTGCTCATCGCTGTTCACACGCCGATCGCGTTTGCGGTCGGGATCTCCTGCGTCGTGTACGTGCTGCTTCGCAGCGACATTCCCCTGATCGTGGTGCCCCATCGGATGATGGGGGGCATGGACTCGTTCCTTCTGCTCGCGCTGCCGCTGTTCGTCCTCGCCGGCGAACTCATGAACACCGGAGGCATCACCGAGCGCCTGGTCGGTTTCGCGCGGGCGCTGGTCGGGCACATCCGCGGCGGCCTCGGGATGACCACCGTCGTCAGCGAGTACATGTTCTCGGGCATCTCCGGGTCGTCCGCGGCCGACGTGTCCGCAGTGGGCTCGCTGCTGATCCCGTCGATGACGCGCGCCGGGTACCGGCCCGAGCTGGCAGTCTCGATCGTGGCGGCCGCCTCGGCAATGGGCGTGCTGGTGCCCCCGTGTCTGATGATGGTGGTGCTCGCCAGCCTTACCGACCTCTCCATCGCGGCGCTCTTCATGGCCGGCTTCCTGCCCGCCGCGGCGATGGGCGTGCTCCTGGTGGGCCTCATCTACTTCCAGGCCCGGCGCGAGAACCTGCCGCGGGAGCGCCGAGCCTCGGCGCGGGCCGTGATCCGGGCGAGTGCGCGAGGCATCCTGCCCCTCCTGGCCCCGGTGATCATCCTCGGGGGGATCCTTGGCGGCATTGTGACGCCGACCGAGGCCGCGGTCTTGGCCGTGCTCTATGCGCTCGTGCTCGGCCTCGTGATCTACCGCGAGATACGCCCGCGCGACCTCATGCCGATCCTCGTCAACACCGCCTCTCTGACCGGCATGGTCATGCTGCTGGTGGGGACGGCCTCGGTGCTTTCGTGGATTTTCGCGTCGCAGGGCGTTCCGAAGTTGATCGCCGACCTGCTGCTTGGCCTCTCGTCCGATCCCAAGCTGCTCCTCCTGATCACGATCCTGGTGTTCGTGCCGCTGGGGGCGGTGCTGGAGGGCGTCCCGGCGATGATCATCCTGGTGCCGGTGTTCTTTCCGATCATTGCGAAGTTCGGCATCGATCCCCTCCACTACGGCGTACTCGTTGTAGCAGCGCTGGGACTGGGCCTCTTCGTTCCCCCCTTTGGCGTCGGGTTCTTCATCGCGTGTGCGCTCGGGCACACGTCGGTCGAGGGCGCGGCCAAGGCCTATCTGCCTTACCTCGCCGCGCTGCTGATCGGGCTGCTGCTCGTGGCATTCGTCCCATGGATCACCCTTGTGGTGCCGAGGCTGATGAATCTATGAGAGTCGAGCCCGTCATTCACGAACTCGCCGCCACGCCAGCGACCTGTTTCTGGGGGTTCTTCGACGCTGCGCTACCGCCCGTGTTGAGCATCCGCTCGGGCGATCTAATCCGCATCGAGACGCTCACTCACCAGGCCGGGGATGCCCCGGACCTCATGATGGACGAGGGCGTGGAGGCCGTTTATCGGGCCATTCCCATCGGCACTCGCGGTCCCGGCGTGCACATCATGACGGGCCCGATCCACGTGGCCGGCGCCGAGGTCGGCGACACCCTCGAGATTCGGGTCCTTTCGATGGAGCCGCGGCTTCCGTATGGCACCAATATCGCGGCCTGGTGGGGGCATCTGTACGAGGATTTCGGCAAGGAGCGCATCACGATCTACCGGATCGACGCTTCTTCGGGACTCGCGCGGGCTGCTTTTGCGTTCGACTACAACACGACACCTCGATACGAGCAGCCCGGCATCGTTGTGCCGCCGTCTGTCGACGCGAGGCAATCAGCGCTCGCCAACGTCGTGGTGCCGCTCCGACCTCATTTCGGGGTGGGGGGCGTTGCGCCTCGGCAGCCGGGGCGGATCAACAGCATCCCGCCTGGCGAGTTTGGCGGCAACGTCGACAACTGGCGATTCGGGCCGGGCGCGGCCATGTACTACCCCGTGCTGCAGCCAGGCGCCCTGTGCTACCTCGGCGACCCGCACATGGCCGAGGGCGACGCCGAGCTGTCCGGCACCGCGATCGAGGCCTCGGCCAACGCGATCGTACAACTGCGCGTGCACAAGGGCCTGCGGCTGAACGGTCCCCTGCTCGAAACGCCGACCCACTGGATCACCCACGGTTTCGACGAGGACCTCAACCGCGCGATGAAATCGGCGGCCCGCGCGCTTCTCGCTTTTCTGGTCGAGCAAAAGGGCTTAAGCCGGGACGATGCCTATTCGCTGATCTCCGTGGCGGGCGATTTCGGCATCACGCAGGTCGTGGACCAGCGCCAGGGCGTGCACGGGATGATCGCGAAGAACCTGTTTCTGCCAACCGACAAGGGGTAGGGCATGGCTTACGACCTGGTTGTTCGGGGCGGACTGGTTGCTACCGCGACAGACGCGAAGGTGGTGGACCTCGGCATTCGGGGCGGACGGATCGCCGCGATCGACGCGGGGCTGCCGCAGGGCAAGCAGGAGATCGACGCTCGCGGATTGACCGTGGTTCCGGGCGGGGTGGACGTGCACACGCACCTCGATCTGGAGCTGTGCGGCACGCGCACGGCGGACGACTTCGAGTCCGGGACAGCAGCGGCGGCCTGCGGCGGCGTCACGACGATCTGCGATTACGCGTGGCAGAAGGTGGGCGACAGTCTGGCCAAAACGATCGACATATGGAAATCAAAGGCGGCCGGCCGGGCTCACGTCGACTACGGCTTCCACGTGATCGTGTCCGACGCGAGCGATGCGATCTTGAAGGAGTTCCCGGCCGTGGTCGGGGCGGGGTTTCCCAGCGTCAAGGTATTCACCATTCGCGACTTCGGGGTCTCTGATGAAGCGCTGCTGCGGGTCATGCGCGCCGCAAGGGCCGCGGGCGCCCTTGTCAACGTGCACTGCGAGAACAGCGACATGCTCGACATCGCCCAGGCGGACCTGATCGCAGCAGGGCGCACCGATCCGCGCCACTACGCTGGCAGTCGCCCCGCGCTGGCGGAGACCGAGGCGACCCGGCGCGTGATCGACTATGCCGAGCTCGTCGACGCCGAGGTGTACATCGTCCACATGTCGTGCTCGGGTGCGGCCGACGCGGTCCGGGCTGCGCGCCGGCGCGGCTTGCGAGTGTGGGGGGAGACGCGGCCAATTTACCTCGGTCTCACCGACGAGGCCTACGAGAAGGGTGGACTCGAGGCGGCCAAGGTATGCGGGGCGCCGCCGCTGCGCACTGACACCGATCTGAACGCGCTCTGGGACGCGATGCGTTCGGGCGACATCCAGACCATCGGTAGCGACAACACCTCGTGGACCGTGAAGCAGAAGGCCGAGGGCGCAACGGATTTCCGCAAGGTCCCCTACGGCGTTCCCGGCTTGGAGACCGAGATGCGCGTGATCTACTCCGAAGGCGTGGCACGCGGGCGCATCTCATTGCAGACTTTCGTCGCCGCGTTCTCGACCACGCCGGCGCAGCTTTTCGGGCTGTATCCGCGCAAAGGCACGATCGCCGTCGGCAGCGATGCCGACTTGCTGGTCCTCGACCCTAACGCGATCCAGACGATCGACGAGCGCGTGCTGCACTCCCGGGCCGGGTACGATCCATTCCACGGCTTCGAGGTGCGAGGCGTGCCGCGGCTGACGTTATCGCGCGGCGAGGTCATTGCGCGTGACGGGAGGATTCTGAGTCAGCCGGGCCGTGGCGAGCTTGTGCTACGCGAGCGCCGGCCGGGGTAAGAACGGTTCTCGTGCGCAAGTACCCGATCACGCGACCGCAGGCGCCAGTGAATATTCATGATGCAACCCGCCCAGCGCCAATTTCGCGAGCACGAAGAGGCCCTCGCGAACGCGATAGCGAGATTGTTACGAGTGGAATGCGGTAGACGTGGAATGCGGGTCGGGCACGCCGGGTCCCAAGGCCATGTGCGGTCGCGAGCTGTTGTGATGGGCGGCCCAGACCTTGAGGCGCGGTCGTAGGTGCGCCTCTGATATTGGAATCACCCAGTCCAGGGACTCGCGCCGCATGGTGCCAATCAGCCGTTCGCATTTGGCATTTGCCACGGGACTCCGCCGAGGCGACTTGAGAACCCTCAACCCGAAGCTCCCGATGGATGGATCGAGGTGTCTTGCGAAGATGCTGTCCCGATCGTGGAGCAGATAGCGATAGTCCCCCGAGACAGCACCACGTCTGCGGAGCCGCGCGGCCGGACGTGTGGACGTGAACTGACTGGTCGCGTGCTCGGCGGCGTGTCACCGGCGCGTGCCCTGGCGGCATTGCACAGCATCGACTCGGACGGAGGTGAACGATGGCGGACGTGATCGCATTCCCGGCGGGCGGGTACCGGTACATCCCCGGGGTCTTCCAGTACTCGGCCGGGGTCGCGGCGGAACCCGGCTTCGAAGTCGAGCGGGCGCGTCTCGCGCGGCCGCTGCCCCTGCTCGAGGGATTTGCTGCCGTCGAGAAGCATCTCGGAGCGATCGGTCGCCCCGCGACGGCGTTCTGCGCGTGCGAACTGCGCTCCCCCGCGCCCTTCACGGAGGCGGGCTTCACTGCGTTCAATCGCGAGTACGTGACGACGCTCGAGCGCTGGGGGCTCTATCGTGACGGTCGCAATCCCGTCGCGCGAAGTAATGTCTGCCCCGAGGTTGCACCGCCTGCGGTGCCGAGCCTGTACGCGTTCTCCTACACAGTGCCGGCGCGGCCAGGCGCGCGCGGAACCTTCGTGGTGGCAGGAAGCGGGGAGGCGCCCGAAGGAAAGGGCAGCTACCTCGAGCGCTGCATTCGTCGCGGGGACCGCTCGACCGAAGGGCTTCGCGAGAAGGCGCGCTGGGTGCTCGGCGAGATGGAGCGGCGCATGGCCGCGCTGGGGTTCGACTGGTCGGACGCGAGCGCGACGCAGCTCTACACCGTTTACGACGTGCACCCGCTCCTCGGAGAAGAAATCGTGAAGCGGGGTGCAACCCCGGCGGGGCTGACCTGGCACTTCGCCCGGCCTCCGGTCCAGGAACTCGACTACGAGATGGACGCCCGGTCCGTGGCTCGAGAGATGGTGATCTAGGCCGCCTCAATCAGCAGGCGTGCGCAGGCTGGAGCGGCGACGGATGCGCTGCGGCGCGAGACGCCTGCATTGCGAAGGGATCGGGCCCGCAGTTCGCCAAGCGCGCTCGCCCGGACTCGACAGTGCCACCAATCCGAATGCTTGGTGCGCGGTTTAGGTCCCCGGACAGAGCGCTTCGACGATTGATTCATTGCACGCATGCGCCTATGCACGCGCACGCAAGAGCGATCCGCGCGCATGGAAGGAGGCGTGATTGATCGGCCCAACCTTCTACAAAGCGCGGGGAAGCGCCGGTTTCGAGAGGCGGCGCCCGCTGGTCGGCGCACTTCAAGAGCACGCCAACAAGAAGTCGAGTCGCGACTCGTGACCTGCTCCCTGTAGATTCGAGTGTTGGCTTTCTCGCCGGCATCGCGATCGCAATGTTCGCGGGGTCCGGTGTCACTCTACGGTTTCGGGTTGCACACTATTGCGCTCAGATCAATTACCGTGGTAATGTGCTGGCCGTGACGATCGCCCATTCAAAGCTCACTGCGCAGGGGCAGATCTCGGTCCCGGCCAAGGTGCGGCGCAAGCTCGGGGTCGGCCCCGGGTCGGTGCTCGAATGGCACGAGGAGGGAGACCGTTTCGTGGTGCGTCGCGCCGGGCGCTATTCCTCCGAGGATGTCCACCGGGCGTTGTTTTCAAGAGGGCCTCCGAAACCGCGGACCCTCGAGGAGCTCAAGGCCGGGGTACGCCGCTACGTGAAGAAGCGGCATGCGGTCCGTTGACACGAACGTTCTCGTGCGTCTGGTCACGCGCGACGACGCCAGGCAGGTTGCGGCCGCGGAGGCTTTCGTGCAACGGGGCGCCTGGGTCCCGCAGCTCGCGCTCGCGGAGGCGACCTGGGTGCTGTCTGCAGTCTACGAGCTCGATGGGCGCGCGATTGCAACGGCGGTGGAGATGCTGCTGAACCATCGGGACCTGACGCTCGAGGGCGCGGAGGTCGTCGCCGGTGCACTCGAGATCTTCCGGAAGCGACCTGCGCTCGGTTTCTCCGACTGTCTGATGCTCGAGGCGGCCCGCAAGGCGGGGCACCTGCCCTTCGGGACGTTCGACCGAAGCCTCGGGAAACGGGAAGGCACCGAGATCCTCTGAATGGGTCGCCAGAGCGTGGTTGCGGGAATGGTCGCCGGCGGTCTTCTACAAGGCGCGCCGTTACGCTTTTTCCCGAATGAGCGCGATTTCGGCCATGTTGCGGCTTGTACAAGTTGAGCGCAGCTCAAGCATTGATCGGAGCGGAATTGAAGCCGGGACTCGAAATCTGTTTCAGGGCTTGCCCTGACGGGGGTTCGAATCGCTCCCTCTCCGCCACGAATCAAAAGTCCAGCCGATCGCTTACACGGGTCGCTCCATGCGGGCGGCGCACCCTGCCGTCAGCGCCGCTCAGCGCGGCGCCGCATGCGGGCTGACGTAGCCGCCGACCTCGGTGCGGAACGCGACATTCATCCGGTTCCAGCCGTTGATCGCGATGATCGCCAGCGTCAAGTCGACGATCGCCTTCTCGTCGAAATGGCGCCTCACCTCCTCGTACAGCGCGTCGGGCACGCCGGCGACGGCGATCTGCGTGACGGCCTCGGTCCAGGCCAGCGCGGCACGTTCGCGATCGCTGTAGCACGTGCACTCGCGCCAGGCCGACAGCAGGTAGAGGCGCTGCTCGGTCTCGCCGCGCGCCCGCGCGTCCTTGGTGTGCATGTCGAGGCACCAGGCGCAGCCGTTGATCTGCGAGGCGCGGGTCTTGACCAGTTCCAGCAGCGAGGCTTCCAGGCCGCTGCTTCGCACCTGGTTCTCGGTGTTGAGCATGGCCTTCCAGGCGTCGGGCGAAGCGCGCTTGTAGTCGAGCCGCTGATGCATGCTTGGGTCCTCCACGAAAGAAGCCTCAGGCCTGGGTGAACAGGCGCTGCATGTCCCTGTAGCCGAACGGCGCGTCGAGCGCCTCGAAGCGGCCCGTCCTGCCCAACGCGTCCGCTCCCGCGCGCGCGGCCGAGAGCGCGAGCGTGGCGAGCCGCGTCGCGGTGCTGACGCGTGCGACCCCGAGGCGGCCGAGTTCGGCCAGGTCGGGGAGGCCGGGGCGCGCGCCGAGGTTGATCGGCGCGTCGAGCGCCGCCACCAGCGCCGCGATCGTAACGCGATCGACGAGGCCGATCGGGTAGATGCAGTCGGCACCGGCGGCCAGGTAGGCGCGGGCACGCCGCAGCGCCTCGTCGAGACGCTCGGCCTCGTTTGCGCCCATCCCCACCATCCAGACATCGACGCGCGCGTTGATGACGATCGGCACGCCGGCGGCGTGCGCCGCCGCGCGCGCCGCTGCAATCCGTCGTGCGGCGTCATCCGCGTCGCGCAATGTCGCGTGCTGCACGCCGTCCTCCAGGTTGATGCCGGCCACGCCCGCGTCGATCACCGCGCGCACGCTCGCGCCCACCGCCTCCGGCGTCTCGCCGTAGCCCGCCTCGATGTCGGCACTGACCGGGAGGGCCGTCGCGCGCACGATGCGTCGCGTAGCCGCGCTGACCTCGGCCAACGGCGCCTGCTCGCCGTCGGGGTACCCGAGCGACCAGGCCACCCCGGCACTGGTGGTCGCGATCGCGGGAAAGCCGAGTTCGGCGAACACGCGCGCGCTCCCGGCGTCCCAGGCGTTGGGCAGCAGCAGGATCCGCTTGCGATCATGCAGCGCACGGAACCGCGCCGCCCGCTCGATCTGCGTCTGCTTGTCCATGAAAGGCTCCTCTCGCGTGACGATCGACGTCGAACCTCTCGCTCGCGGCTTGTCTGCGCCAGGCAAAGTCTACGGCCTGGGCGATTGCGCGACCCGCAGACCCGGGCCTGCCATCGGCCGCGTGTGAACGTCACCCGTATCGTGCCACCCGTCCACGCCTCAGCGCAGCGGGGGTGCGAATCCCTCCCTCTCCGCCAGAAACGAGAGAAGCCCGCGACTGCGGGCTCCGTCGTTTCTGGCGTTGGAGGGGCGGGCAACCTGCTCTGCCCGTGTGGCCATGTGGTTCTGGGACGGCAGCCGTGCGGATTACAGCGCGCCGATGGCAACCAGCGCGCGACGCACTTCCTCGACGCCCTCCGGCGGCAACGGCGTCTGCGGGGGGAGGGGCGCACCCACGGCATAACCCTGCAGCTCGAGCCCGCCTTTGATGCAGGCGGCGAGGTTGTACTTCGCAAAAGCCTGATTCAGGTTCCACAGCGGCCGCTGGCGCTCCATTGCTGCGGCCCAGTCCCCGCGCCGGCAGAGCTCGTACAGCTCGACGCTCTGCCGCGGGGCAACGCACGCCGGCCCGGCCATCCAGCCGACCCCACCGATCATCATCACGCAGACCGGAATGTGCGCCGAGGCCGCGAAGACCTGCATGCGTCCCTCGACCCGGTTGAGGATCGAGAGCAGCCGGCCGGTGTTGAACGAGGCATCCTTGATGTAGCGGATGTTGGGGACGCGGCTCAGTCGTTCGATGACGGGCAGGCTGAGATCCGAGCGCTGGAAATTCGGGTTTGTGTAGAGCACGACCGGGATCGAGACGGACTCCGCGATCGCCTTGAAGTAGGCGAACACGCCCTCGTCGGCAATCGGGAAGTAGGCCTCCAGGATCGCGAGGATGCCGTCGCAGCCGATGCGCTCGAACGCGCGGGCCTGCGAAACCGCGTCCGCGATCGTGGTGGAGGCGACGCCCGCCACGACCAGCACGCGGCCGCGCGCCGCCGCGACGACGACCTCGACGACCCGACGCCGCTGCGGCCAGGAGAGGTAGGCGAACTCACCCGTGGAGCCGAGCGGTGTCAACCCGTGGACGCCGGCGCCGACGAGGTCGTCGCACAGGCGCGCCAGGACCTCGGCATCCACCTCTCCATCCCCGCGGATCGGGGACACGAGATACGGGAAGACCCCGTGAAAATCGGACGCGCTCATCGCGGTTCCTCGATCGGGCCGTCAGGCGTGCCGGCGGATGTGTTTTCGCCTTTGCGCTTCGGCCACGAAGTCCTCCACGTCCGGGTCGAGGGCCATGCGGGCCGAGACCATGCCGACCGGCCGGCCGCGCTCGACCACCGGGGCGTGCCGAAAGCCGTGCTCGTGCATCATCAGCATCGCATACCCGAACGACTCGTCCGGTGCGACGGTTTTCGGGGCGGGCGTCATCACCTCCGCCAGCCGCGTGGTGCCCGCGTCGCGCGCCTTCGCGATGACCCGGTAAACCGCGTCGCGCTCGGTGAAGATCCCGATCAGCCGCCCCTTCTCCACGACCATCACTGCGCTGACTTTCTTCCGGGCCATGAGCCTGGCGGCCTCGCTCACGCTGGTGTCGGACGGCGCGACGAGAATTCGCTTGCGCTCCATGACGCTTCGGATCGGCAGTTCGAACATGGTCCATGCACTCCGGCACCTGGAGCGGTCCAACCTAGCGAAAGAGCGGCTTCCGGCATTTGATGGGTATCAAGGATCGCGCCGACCTGACCGTCATCCCCGACGGGCGCCCGGCAACCGGCTAAGCTTTGGCCCGGCGGCGGCCGCTGGCCGCCGCGAACGATCACTCCGACGACAGAAGGGAGCAGACGATGGCGAGCGTCCTGGGCAGCGGCGAGCACCGCTACCGCGTGGTGGAAGGCTGGGCGAAGCTGCCCGAAGGCTGGGAGTTCAAGGACGTCGCCGCTGTTGCGGTCGACAGCAAAGACCGCGTCTACGCGTTCAATCGCGGCGAGCACCCGATGATGGTGTTCGAGCGGGACGGGACCTTCCTGCGCTCGTGGGGCGAGGGCACGTTCACGCGCGCGCACGGCCTGCACATCGACGCGCACGACAACCTGTACTGCACCGACGACGGCGGGCACTTCGTGCGGAAGCTCACCACCGAAGGCAAGGTGCTGCTCGAGATCGGCGTGCCCGGCCAGCCCGCGCCGTACATGAGCGGCAAGCCGTTCCATCGCTGCACCCACACGGCGCTCTCGCCAAGAGGCGAGATCTACGTGAGCGACGGGTACGGCAACGCCCGCGTCCACAAGTACTCCCCCGACGGAAAGCTGCTCCTTTCCTGGGGCGAGCCGGGCACCGACCCCGGCCAGTTCAACATCGCGCACAACATCGCCACCGACCCGGAGGGCTGGGTGTACGTCGCCGACCGCGAGAACCACCGCGTGCAGGTGTTCGACGGCAACGGCCGCTACGAGACGCAGTGGGTCAACATGCACCGGCCGTGCGCCCTGTACTGCTGCCGCAACGCGAGGACGCCGTTCATCATCGGCGAGCTCGGTCCGGGCATGGCGATCAACCGCGACCATCCCAACCTCGGTCCGCGCCTCTCGATCGTGGACCCCGAGGGGAAGGTCATCGCGCGGCTCGGCGGCGAGGCGGGGCCCGGGCTCGAGCCGGGTCGGTTCATCGCGCCGCACGGGCTCGCGGTCGACTCGCGCGGCGACATCTACGTCGGCGAGGTCAGCTACACCGAGTACCCGCGCCTCTTCCCGGGCAACACGATTCCCTGGCGCATGCGTTCGCTGCAGAAGCTGGAGCGAGTGAGCTAGCGTCCCGCTGCACGGAGGTTCGGCACGGGAACCGTCGCCGCCAGGCGGACCGCGGGCGACTCGAGCGCAGCGGCTTCAGAAGTGCCGCGCAGCGGTCACCGGCTTGAGCGCGGGATCGAGACGTAGATCGATCAGCGTGCGCGGACCCGCGTCTGCGCCCGAGGGCGCAAGCGCCTGCGCGAGGGACGCTTCCGAATCGACGGCGCAGTAGCGGTAGCCGTACAGGCGCGCGAGCCCGGCGAAGTCGATCACCGGCGGCTCGAGGCTGTAGAGGCCGAGCTCCGGTTTGCCGGCGATGCGCGCAGCGCCTTCGTTCAGCGTCGCGTAGCGCCGGTTAGAGAGCACGACGAGCGTGTGGCGGGCGCCGTGATGCGCCGCGGTCCACAGCGCCTCGCTGTTGTAGAGCGCGGAGCCGTCGCCGACCAGCGCGACGACCTCGCGCGCGGGGCGCGCGAGCGCGATCCCCACCGACGCCGCGAGTCCCCACCCGATCCCGCCGCTGCCGTTGATGAAGTAGTCCCCGGCGGCGGCGTCGAGCCACTGCTTCACGTCCGACGTGGACAGCCCGGATTCGTCCACCAGCGTGGCGCTCCGGTAGCGCTGCAGCAGCGCGTGGATGGCGCGAGTCGGGTGCAGCGCCGCTGCGTCGGCCGGCGGAAGCGCAACCTCGGCCCGGTGAACGGTCGCGCCGCGCGCCGCGCCGAGGACGGCGGCGATGCGGGCCAGGCTCTCCTTGAGGCCGGCGATGCGCGCGAGCTCGAACTCGCCGCTCTCGCCCGGCAGCGCGGGGTCGTCGCCGAGCCACGCTTTTCGCTGCGGCAGGCTGCCGCGGTTGAAGAGGGTCGTGCGGAAGCCGCGCGCCCCCGCGTAGAGCAGTAGGTCATGTTCCGCGAGGCGCTCGCCGATCGCCTGGAAGCTCGGCGGCAGGTAACCGGCGTAGCAGGGGCGGGACGCATCCACCGGCAGCATGCCGGTGTAGGGCGCGGCGTACACCGGCGCGTCCAGCGCTTCGGCGAGCGCCGCGAGCGCCGCCGCCGCGTCGTGCCAGTGGACCGACTCGCCGGCGACGATCGCCGGCCGTCGCGCCGCCCGGAGCAGGCGCGCGAACGCCTCCGCTTCGTGCGGGCCGAGCGGCGCGAGCGAAGGCGGACGCACCGCGACCGGCGCGTCGTCGATCGGCGCGTCGAGTACGTCGGGCGGGCAGATCAGCGCGACCGGACCGGTCGGCGGGGTCAATGCATGGCGGATCGCGCGCCGGACGTTGACCGCCGCATCGTGCGCGGACCCGAGGCGATACACCGCCTTGCACACGCACGCGGCCATCTGCTCGACCGGGCCGTGCAGGATCGGATCGGTGTGTGCGAGCCGCGAGTCCTGCGCGCCGACCAGCACGAGGAGCGGGGTGCCCGCCACCGCCGCGGTGTAGAGGTTGCCCATGCCGTTGCCGAGGCCGGGTGCGACGTGCAGGTTGACGACGCCGAGCGAGCGGGTCGCGCGCGCATGCCCGTCGGCCATCGGCACCGCGGCGACCTCGGACAGGCCGACCACGTACGCCGGTCCGCCGGGGCGCTCCTCGCAGGCGCGCACGAGCGGGATCTCGGTGGTGCCCGGATTGCCGAAGAGGCGCGGCGCGCCGCAGAGCGCGAGCGTATCGAGCAGGAAGTCGACGATCTTCATGCGACTGCGAGGATACCCGACGGGCAGACCGCATCGCATTGACGCTCGTTCGCGCCGCTCCGTAGAATGCGTCGCGCTATGGCACGCGGCCCCGAACGCCGCGCGCTTGCGTCCCCCAGCTGCGCTCCCGGAGGAACGATGGATAAGGCCAGCGAAGTCGGTTTCATCGGGCTCGGAAAGATGGGCGAGCCGATGGCCGCGCGGCTCCTCGCCGCCGGCTACCGGCTCGTCGTGCACGACGCGCGGCCGGAGGCGGTCGCGGCGCTCGTCGCGAAGGGCGCGCGCTCCGCGGCATCGCCCGCGGCCGTTGCCTCCGAGGTCGACACGATTCTGCTCAGTCTCCCGACGCCGCCGGTCGTGCGCGAGGTGGCGCTCGGCGCGAGCGGCGTCGCGAGCGGGTCGAAGGTGCGGACGCTGATCGACCTCTCGACGACCGGCGCGACCGTGGCGCGCGAGATCGCCGTTGCCCTTGCCGCGAAGAACATCACCGCGGTCGACTCGCCGGTGAGCGGCGGCGTCGCCGGCGCGGTTGCCGGCACGCTTGCGGTGATGGTCGCCGGGCCGCGCGCGCTCTGCGCCTCGCTCGAGCCGCTGCTCGCCGTCTTCGGCAAGGTGTTCTTCATCGGCGAGCGGCCGGGGATTGGCCAGACGATGAAGCTCGCCAACAACCTGCTCTCGGCCACCGCGATGGCGGCGACGGCGGAGGCGATCGTGTTCGGCGTCAAGGCGGGACTCGACCCGGCGGTGATGTGCGACGTGATCAACGCCGGCAGCGGGCGCAACACCGCCTCGCAGGACAAGGTCCCCCGCCAGGTGCTCACGCGCCGGTTCAACCAGGGGTTCGCGACCGGGCTCATGTACAAGGACGTGCGGCTCTGCCTCGAGGAGGCGGAGGCCGCCGGGGTGCCGATGCCGGTCGCCGCGGGCGTGCGCGCGCTCTGGGCGCGCGCGAACGACGAGCTCGGCGCGGGGTCCGACATGACTGCCATCGTGCAGCTGCTCGAGCGCGCGGCGGGGGTCGAGGTGAAGGGCGGATAACGGAGGACGCGCGATGGCCGAACCGATCCCCTACGAGGTCTACGCGATCAAGTACGCCCACCACGACCGGCGCGCCGCCGAGAACTTCATCGGCGGCGACCCGCACGACGGGCCGATGCCGCTCGACTACTTCGTCTGGGCGATCAAGGGGGCGGACCGGACCTGGGTCGTCGACACCGGCTTCGACGCGGCGATGGGCCGGCAGCGCAGCCGGCACCACATCCGCTGCCCGTCCGAGGGCCTCAGGGCGATCGACGTCGACCCCGACAGGGTCGAGGACGTGATCATCACGCACCTGCACTACGACCACTGCGGGAGCCATCATCTCTTCGAGCGCGCGCGCTACCACGTGCAGGACAAGGAGATGTTCTACGCCACCGGGCGCTGCATGGGCCACCCGCCGCTGCGGCACGCCTTCGACGTGGAGGACGTGGTGAAGATGGTGCGGCGGCTGTACGACGGGCGGGTTGCGTTCCACGACGGCGACGACGAGCTCGCCCCCGGCCTGAGCGTGCACTTCGTCGGCGGGCACACGATGGGCCTGCAGATGGTGCGCGTCTGGACGCGGCGCGGCTGGGTGGTGCTCGCCTCCGACGCCGCCCACTATTACGCGAACATGGAGCAGGCACGGCCGTACCCGATCGTCTACAACGTGGCCGACATGCTGGCCGGCCACCAGCGCGCCTATGCCCTCGCGAGCTCGCGTGCCCACGTCATCCCCGGCCACGACCCGCTCGTACTCGAGCGCTACCCGGCGCCGAGCCGCGCGCTCGAAGGCATCGTGGCGCGGCTGGACGTCGAGCCGCGGGAGCGCTGATCGGGCCATGGCGAGCCGACGGAAACGGGTCCGATGAGCGGCGGCGCGAAGCTCGAGGTCCTGCTCGACGGACTCAAGTTCGGCGAAGGGCCGCGCTGGCGCGACGGCAAGCTCTGGTTCTCCGATTTCTACGCGCATCGCGTCGCGACGGTCGGCCTCGACGGGCGCAGCGAGACGATCGTCGAGGTGCCGCAGCGACCGTCGGGGCTCGGCTGGACGCCGAACGGGGAGCTCCTCGTCGTCTCGATGGTCGATCAGCGCGTGCTGCGCTTCGACGGCAAGGCGCTGCACCTCCACGCCGATCTTGCCCGGCTCGCCGGCGGTCTCTGCAACGACATGGTGGTGGATGCCGCCGGCCGCGCCTACGTGGGCAATTTCGGCTACGACCGGCACAACGACGCGCCTCCGCGCAACACCCGCATCATCCGCGTCGATCCCGACGGGCGCGCGGCGAGCGTCGGCGCCGAGCTCCACTTCCCCAACGGCATGGTGATCTCCCCGGACGGCCGGACGCTGATCGTCGCCGAGACGTTTGCCCACCGGCTGAGCGCGTTTGACGTCGGCGCCGACGGCGGGCTCGCGAACCACCGCGTCTTCGCGCCGCTCGACGGCATCTATCCGGACGGGATCTGCCTCGACGCCGAGGGCGCCGTGTGGGTCGCCGATGCGCGCGGACACCACGTGCTGCGCGTGCTGCCGGGCGGCCGGGTGGCGCAGGTTGTCCGCACCGCTCCGGACCGCTGCTCGTTCGTCTGCATGCTCGGCGGCCCCGACCGGCGGACGCTGTTCGTCATCACCAACACCGGCAGCGGGCCGAAGATGGCGGCGAAGTCCGACGGCCGGATCGAGACGGTCCGGGTCGACGTGCCGGGCGCCGGCCTGCCGTGAGCGGATCTGTGGATCGCGGTCACGCGGCGGCGCGCGCACCGCACCGGAACCGGACGGGGGACGTAACGACCGCACCGATCATTTGATGCCGGTCACGTGCGGCCGATCGACGGCCGCGGTAACCTGCGCGCGACGCCGGGCGCCGCCCGGCGCGGTGGTGGAGACCCGGACGCCATGAGCAAGCAGGCCGACTACGAAGACATCCTCTACGACGAGCGCGAGGGCGTCGCGACCATAACGATCAATCGCCCGGCCAAGTACAACGCGTTCCGCGGCAAGACCTGCGACGAGCTCATCCACGCCTTCGGGCGCGCGGGCTGGAACAAGACGGTGGGCGTGATCGTCCTCACCGGGGCCGGACCCAAGGCGTTCTGCACCGGCGGCGACCAGTCCGCCCACGAAGGGTCCTACGACGGGCGCGGCACGATCGGGCTGCCGATGGAGGAGCTCCACGCCATCATCCGCGGCGTCCCGAAACCGGTGATCGCGAAGGTGCGCGGCTATGCGATCGGCGGCGGCAACGTCCTCGCGACGATCTGCGACCTGACGATCGCGTCCGAGACCGCGCAGTTCGGCCAGGTCGGCCCGAAGATGGGGTCGGTGGACCCCGGCTTCGGCACCGCCTACCTCGCGCGCATCGTCGGGGAAAAGAAGGCGCGCGAGATCTGGTACCTCTGCCGGCGCTACTCGGCGCAGGAGGCGCTTCAGATGGGCCTGGTCAACAAGGTGGTGCCGGACGGCGAGCTCGACGCCGAGGTCGACGCCTGGTGCCGCGAGCTGGTGGAGCGCAGCCCGACCGCGATCGCGATCGCCAAGCGCTCGTTCAACGCCGACTCGGACTCGATCGCGGGCATCGCCGGGCTCGGCCTGCAGGCGCTCCGGCTCTACTACGAGACCGAGGAGTCGAAGGAAGGCGTGCGCGCGCTCGCCGAGAAGCGCAAGCCCGACTTCCGCCGCTACGTGAAATAGCCGCGGCGGGACGTGCGGACCGCGCGGCGGCGACGTGACCCAGCGCGGAGCGAGGGAGGCTGAGGTGTTCTATCACTTCGTCATGATGCGCTATACGGACAAGGCCGACGCCGAGTTCCAGCGCCGGGTAGAAGGCTATGCGGAGCGCGTGCGCCGCGAGTGTGCCGGGCTGGTCCGCTATGACTACGGGACGAACGTCGCCAGCCGCGCCAAGGGCTACGACTGGGTGGTCGCGGGCGTGTTCGAGTCGAGCGCCGCGCACGACGCCTACCAGGTCTCGCCCCCGCATCAGGAGATGAAGGCCTACATGATGCCGTTCATCGCCGATCTCGTCGTGTGCGACATGGACCTCGCCGACTGAGCGTCGCCCCATGATCCTGACCGACGAGCAACGCATGGCGCGCGACACCGCGCGCGAGTTCGCGCGCCGCGAGCTCGCGCCGCACTCGGCGGAGTGGGACCGTACCGCGACGTTCCCGCGCGCGGCGGTGCGCGCGCTCGGCGCGCTCGGGTTCCTGGGCGTCACCGTGCCGCCGGAATGGGGCGGCGCAGGGCTCGACTACGTTGCGTACGCGCTCGCGCTGGAGGAGGTGGCGGCCGGCGACGGCGCAGTGTCGACGGTGATGAGCGGGCACAACTCGGTCGGGTGCATGCCCATCCTCGAGTACGGGACGCAGGCGCAGAAGGAGAAGTACCTGAAGCCGATGGCGCGCGGCGAGATGCTGAGCGCGTTCTGCCTCACCGAGCCGCAGGGAGGCTCGGACGCGTCGGCGCTGCGCACGCGGGCGACGCGCACCGCGGACGGCTGGGCGCTGAACGGCACCAAGCAGTTCATCACCAGCGGCAGCACGGCGGACGTCGCGCTCGTGTTCGCCGCCTCCGACCCGGCGGCGGGCAAGCGCGGGATCAGCGCGTTCATCGTCGCGACCTCGAACCCGGGCTACAAGGTCGCGCGCGTCGAGAAGAAGATGGGGCAGAACGCGTCGGACACCTGCGAGATCGTGTTCGACGACGCGCGCCTCCCCGCCGACGCGCTGCTCGGCGCCGAAGGCGAGGGCTACCGCATCGCGCTCGGGAACCTGGAGGGCGGGCGCATCGGCATCGCGTCGCAGTGCGTCGGCATGGCGCGCGCCGCGCTGGAGATCGCGCTCGGGTACGCGCGCGAGCGCATCACGTTCGGCAAGCCGATCATCGAGCACCAGGCGGTCGCGTTCCGGCTCGCGGACATGGCGACCGCGATCGAAGCGGCGCGCCAGCTCGTGCTGCACGCGGCGGCGCTGCGCAGCGCCGGACTGCCGTGCCTCAAGGAGGCGTCGATGGCCAAGCTGTTCGCCTCCGAGATGGCCGAGCGGGTGTGCTCGGACGCGATCCAGACCCTCGGCGGCTACGGCTACATCGCCGACTACGGCGTCGAGCGCATCTACCGCGCGGTGCGCGGGGCCAAGATCTACGAGGGCACGAACGACATCCAGCACCTCGTGATCAGCCGGGCGATCGCCGGCGAATGACGGCGGCGCGGCGCAGGCGCGCGGGCTGAGGGGGCGATGCGCGCGGTTCGCGTGGTGCGGTTCGGCGAGCCCGAGGACCTCGTGCTCGCCGAGGTGCCGGCGCCCGCGCCGGGGCCGGGCGAAGCGCTGATCGAGGTCCACGCGTGCGGCGTGAACTTCCCGGACCTGCTGGTCGCGCAGGGCGGATACCAGATCCTCGCGCCGCTGCCGTTCAGCCCGGGCAAGGAGGTCGCCGGCATCGTGCGGTCGGTGGGCGAGGGCGTCACCGCGCTCGCGCCGGGCCAGCGGGTCGCGGCGCAGATCGAGAACGGCGGTTACGTCGAGCAGATCGCGGTGAAGGCCGCCACCGTGTACCCGCTGCCCGACGGCATGGACTTCCTGACCGGCTCCACCCTCGGGCTCACCTACCTGACCGCCCACTTCGCGCTCGTCGAGCACGGCCGGTTCCGCGCGGGCGAATGGGTGCTCGTGACCGGCGCGAGCGGCGGCGTCGGCAGCGCCGCAGTGCAGCTCGCGAAAGCGCTCGGCGGACGCGTGCTCGCCGGCGTCGGGACGCCGTCGAAGGGCGAGTTCGTGCGCGCGCAAGGCGCGGACGCGATGATCGACCTGTCACGCGGGGGGCTGCGGGACGGCCTGCGCGACGAGGTGCGCGCGCTGACCGGCGGGCACGGCGCCGACGTGGTGATCGAGAACGTCGGGGGCGAGGTCTTCGACGCGTGCCTGCGCTCGCTCGCCTGGTCGGGCCGCATCGTCGTGGTGGGTTTCGTCGGCGGCGCGTTTCCGACGATCAAAGCGAACTACCTCCTGATCAAGAACATCACGGCGTCGGGCCTGCACTGGAGCGACTACCGCGAGCGCGACCCCGCCTGGGTGCGCCGGGTACAGGAGGCGCTCTACGGCCTGTGGCGCGAAGGCAAGCTGAAGCCGGCGGTCGCGGCCGTCTACCCGCTCGAACAGGCGGCGGTTGCGCTGCGCAGAATGGCAAGCCGCAGAGTACAGGGTAAGCTCGTGCTTGCGACCCGGGCCGGGATCGCGGGCGGGATTTCACTGCGCGCGCCGGACTGACCCCCGCGCCGTCGAGGCCAAGGGAGAGGAGGAGGGGACCATGGCATTTCAGATCAGCCTATCCGAGGCGCGCTTGCGCGCCGAGCAGGCGCGCGGCCTCTGGCCGAACCGCATTCTCACCGACTACCTCGACGCGGCGGTCAAGGCCAAGCCCGACCAGGTTGCGATCACCGGAACGAACAGCGCGACCGGCGAGCGCACGACGCTCACCTACGCCGATCTCGCGCGCCGCGTGGAGCGGATCGCGCTCGGGCTCGCGGGGCTCGGTGTGCAGCCCGGCGAAGTGGTGTCGTTCCAGCTCCCGAACTGGTGGCAGTACCCGGCGCTGTATCTCGCGTGCGTGCGCATCGGCGCGGTCGCGAACCCGCTGATGCCGATCTTCCGGCAGCGCGAGCTGCGCTACATGCTCAACTTCGCCGAGTCGCGCGTGGTGATCGTGCCGGCCAGCTACCGCGACTTCGATTACGCCGCGATGCTCGCGGAGATCCGGCCGGACCTCGCGAGCGTCCGCCACGCGTTTGTGGTCAACGGCAAGGGCGAGCAGTCGTTCGAGCGCCATTTCCTCGATCGTGCCTGGGAAAAGGAGACCGACGCGCAAGCGCTCTTCAAGGCACGGCGCCCGGGCCCGAACGACCTCACGCAGCTCCTCTACACCTCCGGAACGAGCGGCGAGCCGAAGGCGGTGATGCACGTCTCCAACACGCTGCTCGTGATGGCGCTGCAGTACATCGAGTGGGTGCGGCTCGGTTCGAAGGACGTCGTATTCATGGCCTCGCCGCTCGCCCATCAGACCGGCTTCGTCTACGGCATGATGATGCCGGTGGTGCTCGGGACCAAGCTCGTCCTCCTCGACATCTGGTCGGCGCCCGACGCCGCGCGGCTCGTCCAGGCCGAGGGCGCGACGTTCACCATGGCGTCGACGCCGTTCCTCTCCGATCTCGCCAGCAACGAGGCGGTCACGCGCGAGGCAGTGAAGACGCTGCGCACGTTCGTGTGCGCGGGCGCGCCGATCCCGAGCGTGATCGTGCAGAAGGCGACCGAGCGGCTGGGCATCGAGGTGTTGTCCTGCTGGGGCATGACCGAGAACGGCGGGGTGACCATCGCGCGCCCGGGCGACCCGCCGGAGAAGATCTTCGGCACCGACGGTCACGCGCTCGGCGGGATGGAGGTGCGGGTGGTGGACGCGGAGGGCCGTCCGGTCCCGACCGGCACGGTGGGACGACTGCAGGCGCGCGGCACGTTCACGTTCGTCGGCTACCTGAAGAAGCCCGAGCTCAACGCCTGGGACGAGGAAGGCTGGTTCGAGACCGGCGATCTCGCCCGCATGGACGGGGACGGCTACATCCGCATTGCCGGCCGCAGCAAGGACGTCATCATCCGCGGCGGCGAGAACATCCCGGTGGTCGAGGTCGAGAACCTGCTGTACCGCCACCCGAAGGTGCAGGATGCCGCGGTCGTGGCGATGCCCGACCCGCGCCTCGGCGAACGCGCATGCGCGTTCGTGGTGCCACGGCCGGGCGAACGGCCGAGCTTCGAGGAGATGACGGCCTTCCTCGCCAAGGAGGGCATGGCCAAGAGCTACTGGCCCGAGCGGCTCGAGATCGTCGAGGCGATGCCGCGCACGCCCTCGGGCAAGATCCAGAAGTTCAAGCTGCGCGAAGCCGCGGCGAAGCTCGGCGCCGAGGCGCGGTGACGTACCGAAGCGTCCTCGTCGAGCGCGCGGGCGGCCTCGCCGTCGTCACCCTGAACCGGGCGGACAAGATGAACCCGCTCGACTGGGGGACCGTGCGCGAGCTGCGCGCCGCCGCGGCGGACCTCGAGCGCGACGCCGAGGTGGGTGTGGTCGTCATCACCGGTGCCGGCCGGGCGTTCTCTGCGGGCGGCGATCTCGCAGGCTACGTGAAGCTGTATCGCTCGCCGGCGGAGTTCCGCGCGTTCCTGCAGGATTTCCATGATCTGCTCGCCGCGCTCGAGGCCTCGGAGAAGATCTACATCGCCGCCGTAAACGGCTTTTGCGTCGCCGGTGGGCTCGAGCTGATGCTCGCATGCGACATGGTGCTGGCCGCGGAAGCGGCGAAAATCGGCGACGGCCATCTCAACTTCGGGCAGCTTCCCGGCGCGGGCGGCTCGCAGCGCCTGCCGCGCGCGATCGGCGCGCTGCGCGCGAAGCGCCTGATGCTCTCCGGCGAGCTCCTGCCGGCGCGCGAGAGCGAGCGCATCGGGCTGGTCGCCGAGGTCGTGCCCGACGGCGAGCTCCTGCAACGCGCGCGGGAGGTCGCCGCGGGCCTGCTCGAGAAGAGCCGCGCGGGGCTGAAGGGAATGAAGCACCTCGTAAACGCCGGCATGCAGCGCTCGCTCGAGGACGCTCTCGCATTCGAGATGGACTACGTACACCGCTACGCCACGACCGATTCGGACGCGACCGAGGGGCTGCTCGCATTCGCGGAGAAGCGCAAGCCCGCGTACCGCAAGGGCGGCAGGTAGGACGCAGCGCACCATGTGGACCCTGCGCGACAAGTACTGCATCGCCGGCATCGGCGAGACCGCCTACACGAAGGCCTCGGGGCGGACGGTGCTCGACCTCGCCTCGGAGGCATGCCTCAATGCGGCGAAGGACGCGGCGGTGCCGGTCGAGGACATCGACGGCATCGTCAGCTTTCACTTCAACGACTCGGTGCCCGCAATCGCGGTCGCCACCAACCTCGGCATCCCCGCGGCGATGTACGCCGTCGACTACGCCGGCGGCGGCAACGCGGCAAATCTGATCGTGCTCGCCGCCGCGGCGGCGATCGAAGCGGGCCTCGCCAAGAACGTCCTGTGCTATCGCGCGATGAACGGCCGGTCCGGCTTCCGCCTCGGCGGCGGGCGCGAGCTCTCGGCGCGCGGGATCACCCAGTACACCGCGCCCTTCGGCTGGATCACCTACCCGCAAGCGATGGCGATGTGGTGCCGGCGGCACATGCTCGAGTACGGCACGACGAGCGAGCAGCTCGCGGAGGTGGCGATCACTTGCCGGCAGAACGCCGCGCTCAACGAGCGCGCGATGCAGCGCGAGCCGATCACGCTCGCCGACTACATGGCCTCGCGCATGATCGTCGAGCCGTTCCGGATGCTCGACATCTGCCTCGAGTCCGACGGCGCCTGCGCGGTGCTGGTGACGAGCGCCGCGCGCGCGCGCGACCTGCCGCGCCGCCCGGTGCACATCATGGGCGGCGCCTACGGCGGGGGGCCCAACCAGGGCGACGACCTCTTCGACGCGCTGCGCTGGCCGGACCACGCGCACAACTACAGCAGGTACATCGCCGCCGACCTCTGGAAGAGCGCCGGCGTGGGCCCGGGCGACGTGGACGTGGCCGAGATCTACGACTGCTTCACCTACAGCGTGATCATGCAGCTCGAGGGCTTCGGCTTCTGCCGGGAGGGCGAGGGCGGGGCGTTCGTGCAGGGCGGGCGGATCGCGCGCGAGGGCGAGCTGCCGATCAACACGCACGGCGGACTCCTCTCGGAGGCCTACATCCACGGGCTCAACCACGTCCTCGAGGGGGTGCGGCAGCTGCGCGGCGACGCGGGCGCGCGCCAGGTCCCCGGCGCGGAGATCGCATTCACCAGCGCGGGCGCGATGACCTGCGGCAGCGCGATGGTCCTCAGGCGGTAGCGCCATGGGTGACTACCTGAAGCCCGTTCCCGTTCCCGATCCGGACTCGGCGCCGTTCTGGGCCGCCTGCCGCGAGCACCGGCTGATCCTCCAGAAGTGCGCGGCGTGCGGCGCGGTGCGCTATCCGCCCGGGCCGTTCTGCCCGCGCTGCCGGTCGCGGGACGCGGCGTGGATCCAGTCCGTGGGGCGCGGGAAGGTGTTCAGTTGGATCGTCGTGACCCACCCCGTGCCCAAAGACGTCTACGCCGGGGATGTTCCCTACGTGGTCGCCCTCGTCGAGCTCGACGAGGGGGTTCGCATGGCGAGCAACGTCGTCGGCTGCGCGCCGTCAGAGGTGCGCGGCGACATGCGCGTCGAGGTGGTGTTCGACGACGTCGCGCCGGGCACCACGCTGCCGCGATTCCGCCCTCTTGGCCAATGAGGGAGACCGAACCCTTCTTCGGGCGCTCGGCCGCGCTCGCGCCGTTCGAGCGCATGACCCGCGCGGAGCTCGACCGGCTGCTCCTCGCGAAGCTGCGGCGCCAGCTCGAGCGCGCGTGGCACACGAACCCGTTCTACCGGCGCAAGCTCGAGTCGGCGCGCATGCGGCCCGAGGACCTGCGCAGCCGCGCGGACCTGCGGCGCATCCCGCTCTCCACCAAGGAGGAGTTCCTCGCCGACCAGCAGGCGGCGCCGCCGTTCGGGACCCGCCTCGGCGTGCCGCGCGAGGAGGTGGTGCTCGTCAACATGACCGGGGGCACCTCCGGCAAGGGCCAGGAGATCTACGGCCGCACGCACCACGACGTCGCCCTGCAGGGCTTCCTCCACTACCTGCCCTGGTACATGGCGGGCCTGCGGCCGGGACAGATGGCGCTCAACTGCGTGCCCGCGGGCGGCGTGACCACCGGCGGCTGGGGACCCCCCGAGGGCTTCCGGATCGCGGGCGCGACCGCGGTGCACGCGGGCGGCGCGCTGAGCACCGACGCGAAGGTCGACCTCCTGCAGCGGCTGGGCGAGCTGCACTTCATCTACGCCTCGACCAACTACATGCACACGCTCACCGAGGCGTTCCGCCGACGCGGCATCCGGCCCGCGGACCTCCTGCCGATGATGCGCGGCATCTTCATCGTCGCCGAGGGCTATCCCGCCGAGTGGGCGCGCGCGATCGAGGACGCCTGGCAGTGCCGGGTGCACGAAGGCTACGGCAGCACCCAGGGCACCGGCTTCGTCTGCTCGACCTGCGAACACGGCGCGGTGCGCGCCGACGCCCGGCGCGGCCTGATGCACGTCTTCGAGTGGCTGAACTACACCGAGGTGGTCGATCCGGACACCGGCGAACCGGTCGCGCCCGGCGAGGAGGGCGAGATCGTCCTGACCAACCTCGACATCCAGGGCTCGCCGGTGCTGCGCTTCTCCACGCGGGACAAGGGCCGGTGGTTTCCGCACGACGCGTGCGACTGCGGACGGCCCTGGGACTGCATCGAGGCGGGCGGCGTCGGGCGCTACGACGACATGCTCAAGATCCGCGGCAACAACGTGTGGCCGCTCATGGTGGATCAGGTGATCTTCGCGCATCCGGAGGTGGCCGAGTACACCGGCCGCGTGTTCGTCGACGAAGCGGGGCGCACCGAGGTCGAGATCCGGCTTGCGCTCAAGGCGGAGGCGCTGGGGATGCCGGCCGAAGCGCGGGAGCGGCTGCTCGCCGCGATCCGCGACGGGATCAAGGAGCGCACGAACGTGCTGATGCATCTGCGCGAGGTGCCGCTTGCCGCGCTGCCGGAGTACCTCTACAAGGCGCGGCGCTGGACCGACGAGCGCAAGAGCGGCTATGCCGCAAGGAAATAGCGGGGGCGCGATGGGCGGAGACGACGAGACGAGGATCCTGGAGACGTTGCGGCGCGAGGCCGAGCGGCTGCTCGCGAGCCCCGATCCCCTGATGCGCAGCCAGTACCAGCACCTTTACGGCCGCATCACCGCGCTGATCGCCGAGCGGACGTGCGCGGCTGACCCGGCGGGCCAGGGGTGAAAGGAGAACGGGTTTGGCGCGGCTGAAGGACAGGGTGGCGATCGTCACCGGTGGCGCGTCGGGGCTCGGGGCGGCGACGGTGCGGCGCTTCGTCGAGGAAGGGGCGCGCGTCGTGATCGCCGACGTCGACGAGGCGCGCGGCGCCGCGTTGGCGCGCGAGCTCGGCGCGGCGGCGCACTTCGTGCGCTGCGACCACACCGACCGCGCCCAATGCCGCGCGGCCGTCGAGGCGACGCTCGCGCGCTTGGGCGCGCTCGACATCCTGCACAACAACGCCGGGGGCCCTTTCGCCGGGCCGGTGGAGACTGCGGATGACGCGACGCTCGAGCGCGTGATCGGCGTCAACCTGATCGGAGTCTTCAAGATGACGCAGGAAGCGCTACCCGCGCTGCGCGAGGCGGGCAAGCGCCGTCCGGCCGGCGCGGTAATCCTGTTCACCTCGTCGCTGCAGGGCATCAAGGCGCGCCCGAACTACACCGTCTACACCGCGTCGAAGCACGGCATCGTCGGGCTGGTGAAGGGGCTCGCGCTCGAGCTGGCGCCCGCGAACATCCGCGTGAACGCGATCTGCCCGACCGTCACCGAGACGCCGATGCTGCCGAAGTTCCTGCCCGGCATGGCCGACGACATGGAGGAGGCGCGCAAGCGCTTCCGCGCGACCATCCCGCTGGGTCGCATGCCCGAGCCGGTGGACACCGGCAACGCCGCGGTCTTCCTCGCGTCCGACGAGGCGCGCATGATCACCGGGATCGCTCTGCCGCTCGACGGCGGCCAGATGGCGGGCTGACGGGGCCGCGATGGACGCGTTCCCGTCGATGCACCTGGACGGGCAGGTCGCAGTGGTCACCGGCGGCGGAGGCGGGCTCGGCAGCCTGGCGGCGCGTGCCTTCGCCGCGGCCGGCGCGGACGTCGCGGTCGTCGGCCGGACTGCCGCGAGCCTGCAGGCGGCCGCGGATGCGGTGCGCGCCGCCGGCCGGCGCGCGGCGGCGATCGTCGCCGACGTCACGCGCAGCACCGACGTGAACCGGATGGTCGAGCAGGCGGTCGCCGAGTTCGGGCGCATCGACATCCTGCTCAACAACGCCGGGGTCACCTCGCCCAAGACGCTCGTCGAGCTCACCGACGAGGACTGGCACCGCATCATGGACACGAGCGCGACCGGCGCGTTCTACTGCGCCCGCGCGGTCGCGCCGGTGATGATGCGCCAGCGCGAAGGCTCGATCATCAGCATGGGGTCGATCCTGTCCGTGCGCGGCATGGCGAAGCGCACCGCCTATTCCGCGGCGAAGGCCGCGATTGCGAACTTCACGCGGGCGCTCGCGCTCGAGCTCGGGCCGCACGGGATCCGGGTGAACGCGATCGCGCCGACGGTGATCGTGACCGACCTCAACCGCGAGCTCGTGCGCACGCAGCCGCAGCTCTACCAGGCTGTCGTGGACCGCACCGCTCTCGGCCGGCTGGGCGAGCCGGAGGACATCGCGGGTGCGCTCGTCTTCCTCGCGTCCCCGGCCGCGCGCTTCATCACCGGGCAGACGCTGTTCGTCGACGGCGGCTACACCGCGGGGTGAGCGGCCTCTAGAGCGCCGGCGAGACCCCGCCGGTGACGGCGAGGATCTCGCCCGTGACGTAGGCGGACTCGTCGCTCGCGAGGAAGAGCGCGGCGTTCGCGATGTCGAGCGGCTCGCCGAGCCGTTTGAGCAGCGGTTTCGCGGCGTAGCGCTCGAGCTCCTCGGGCGGCATGCGGCTCACGACCGTGGTGCGGATGGTTCCCGGCGCGATGCAGTTCACGTTCACGTGCGGCGCGAGCTCCATGGCCAGGGTGCGGGTGAGCGAAGCCACCGCCGCCTTGGCCGCGCTGTAGTCCGATGAGCCGAGCTCGCCGGCGTAGTTCATCGACGAGAGGTTGACGATCTTCCCGTAGCGGCGCTCGAGCATTCCCGGCGCGACGAGCCGCACGAGGTGGAAGTTGGCCTTGAGGTTGAGCCGGAACGTGTCGTCCCAGCGCGCCTCGTCGAGCTCGAGGAGCGGGGCAAACAGCGTCGCGCCGCGGATTCCGCCCACGACGTTGACCAGGATGTCGATGCGGCCGCAGCGCGCGAGCCCCGCCTCGACCACGGCGCGCGCCTCGTCGCGCTGCGTCACGTCGGCGCGATGCGCCACGACGACGGCGCCGGGGGCGAGCGCCGCCTCCACCGCGGCCTCGCCTTCGCGCAGGCGGTTGCCCGAGATCTCCGCGAGGACGAGGGAGGCGCCTTCCTGCGCGAAGCGCTGGGCGATCGTCCGCCCCATCGGGCCGCCGGCGCCGGTGACGAGTGCGATCCTTCCGGCGAGACGCAGTGTTCCGCTCATCCCTCGACGGCGCGCCGCAGCTCGTCCACCGCCTCGGGGTTCACGAGAGTAGTGAGGTCGCCCGCCGGCGCGCCGGTGAGCGCGGCGCGCACAACGCGGCGCATCGTCTTCATGTTGCGCGTCTTCGGCAGGTCCGACACGAACACGATGCGGTGGGGCCGGAACGGCGGTCCGAGACCGGCCACCACCGCCGCGGCGAGCGCGTCGGCGAGCGCCGGGCTGGCGGCCTCGCCGGGGGCGGCGACGACCGCGCACACGACCGCGGAGCCCTTCGTCGGATCGGGCACGGCCACCGCAGCCGCGTCGGTCACGCGCTTGGTCGCGAGGACGAGCGCCTCGATCTCGGCGGGGCCGGTGCGCTTGCCGGCGATCTTGATGGTGTCGTCCGAGCGGCCGTGGATGTGCCAGCACCCGTCGGCGTCGCGCGAAGCCCAGTCGCCGTGCACCCACATCCCGCGAATGCGGTGCCAGTAGTTCTCGAGGTAGCGTTCCGGGTCACGCCACAGCCCGCGCGTCGTTCCGATGCAGGCCTCGCGCATCACGAGCTCGCCCACCTCGCCGGTCGCGACGCTCCGGCCGTCCGCGTCGACGATGTCGGCGCCGGTGCCCGGGATCGGGCCGAAGAAGCTCGCCGGCTTGATCGGGTAGAGGACGTTGGTGGCGACGAGCCCGCCCATTTCGGTGCCGCCCGAGTAGTTCATGAGCGGCCCGCGCCGCCCGAGCACCTTGTCGTACACCCAGTTCCACGACTGGGGGTCCCACGGCTCGCCGGTCGAGGCGACCACCCGCAGGCTGGAGAGATCGTTGCGCGCCACCACATCGTCGCCGTGGCGGAGCATGATCCGCGCGATGGTGGGGCTCAGGCCGAGGAAGCTCACCTTGTGCGTCTCGATCAGCCGCCAGAGCCGGCCCGGCTCCGGATAGTCGGGCGTGCCTTCGGCCATGACGAGGGTCGCGCCGGCGAGCGTGGCGGCGATGATCTGGATCGGGCCGACGAGCCAGCCCATGTCGGTCATCCACATCATTCGGTCGGCAGGCTTGAGGTCGAAGCACAGGAGGTAGTCCTCGCCGGTCTTTACCGTGAAGCCGCAGTGGGTGTGGACGGTCCCTTTCGGCTTTCCCGTCGTACCGGAGGTGTAGACGATGAGGAGCGGCGCCTCGGCATCGAGCACCGCCGCGGGGAACGTCGGCGGCAAGCCGTGGACCAGTTCGTGCCACCATACGTCGCGGCCCGCCTGCATCGGCGCGTCGTCCGCCACACGCCGCGCGACCACGATGTGCCGCAACGTCGGCACCTCGCGCGCGGCCTCGTCGAGCGTGGCTTTCATCGGCACCGTTTTCCCGCGCCGCAGGCAGGCATCGACCGTGATCGCGGCGACGGCGTTCCCGTCGTTCAGCCGGGTGGCGATTGCCGCCGCACCGAAGCCGGAGAAGAGCGGCAGCGCAATGCAGCCGAGCCGGGCGACGGCGAGGAAGGCTGCCGCGGTCTCCGGCATCATCGGCATGTAGAGACCGACCGCCTCGCCGGCGCGCAAGCCGAGCTGCGCGAGCCCACCGGCGAGCCGGCAGGTCTCGGCGTGGAGGTCCGCGTAGGTCCAGGTCCGGACCGCCCCGTCCTCGGACTCCCACACGATCGCGGGATGGTCGCGGCGCGGCGTCTCCACGTGCCGGTCTAGGCAGGAGAGCGTCGCGTTGGTAGTGCCGCCGACGCACCACTTCGGCCACTCGACGCCCGCCGATGCGTCGAGCACCCGCGCGTACGGCGTGACGAACCGGACGCCGAGAAACCGGATGAGCGCATCCCAGAACCACTCGGGGTCGGACGAGGCCTTGCGCGCGAGCGCGGGATAGTCGGGCAGCCGCTCCGCGCGGAGGAACGCCTGCCAGTTGGCGGCCGCCTTGAACGCCTCGGTGGGCTGCCAGACGAACCCGGCCGGCTGCGTCGCGTCGGACCTGCTCATGCGGCGGCGCCGAGTCGGCACGGGGCCTGTGCCGTCGCGTAGGGATTCGCTTGAGCGCTGGGGTCGGACATGCATCACCTCGCGCGGTGCGCACCGCGCGCTCGGCGCCCGAGTCTAGCACTGCGCTCGTCGCGCTCGAGCCGGGCGAGATCAAAGAATTGCGTAATGGCGATGCTGCGGCGCAGGATGTCGCGGCGCGGCGGCGCGCCTTTGCGCGGGAGCCTTGACGCTCAGCGCCGATCGAACGATCCTTCGGCGCGCGGGCCGGGGCAACCGAGACCAAGAAAGGCCGCGGTTCCGCGCGGACCGAACTCGACTAGGGAGGAGTCGCGTCCGCGCGTGCCGGCTGCGGCGTGCGCGGGCGCGGGAGCGAACGATGCTTCTGCAGGCGCTCAACGGGCTCGTCTACGGCGGCCTGCTCTACATCCTCGCGGTGGGGCTCGTCCTGATCTTCGGGCTGCGCCGCGTCGTGAACTTCGCGCACGGCAGCCTGTTCATGGTCGGCGCATACGTCGGCTACGCGATCGCGACGTACTTCGGCAACTTCTGGCTCGGGCTCGTCGTGTCGGTCGTCGTCCTCGCCGCGCTCGGCGTGTTCCTCGACGCGGTCGTGTTCCGCCCGCTGCAGCGCGAGGACCCGATCGTCACCGTGCTGGTGACCTTCGGCATCCTGCTCGTGCTCGAGGACGCGGTGCGCACGATCTGGGGGAAGGACTTCCTGTCGCTCAAGCCGCCCGCGGCGCTCGCCGGGACGGTGCAGATCCTCGGCGAGAGCTTTCCGACCTACCGCCTGTTCGTCATCGCGCTCGCCGCGGCGGTCGCAATCGGGCTTTCGCTGTGGCTGCGCATGAGCCGCATCGGGCTCTTCGTCCGCGCCTCGAGCGTGGACCGCACGACGACGGCGATCCTCGGCGTGAACACCGACCGTGTGAGCCTCCTGGTGGTCGCGGCCGGCGCGGCGCTCGCCGGCCTGTCGGGGACGGTGTCCGCGCCGCTGCTCGCGCTCTCGCCGAGCATGGGCAGCTTCATCCTGATCGACTCGTTCATCGTGGTGGTCGTCGGCGGGCTGGGCAGCTTCTCCGGCGCGTTCGTCGCCGCCCTGGTCATCGGGCAGCTGCACAACTTCGGCGTGGTGTACGTGCCCTGGGCGGCGACGATGATTCCGTTCCTGCTGATGGTGGGGATCCTGATCTGGCGGCCGTCGGGGTTCGCGGGTCAGCACGTATGAAAGTCCCCGCCGAGCGCATCGCGCTCCCCGCCGCTTCGGTCGGCGCGGCGCTCTCGAAGAAGGCCTGGCTCGGGCTCGCGGCCACGATCGCCGTCGGGGCAGTGCTGCCCCTCGTGGTGACCTCGACGCTCGCGATCACGCTGCTCACCCAGGCGGTCATCGGCGGCATCCTCGCGACGGCGGTCGGGCTGCTGATCCGCCAGGTGGGCGTGGTGAGCTTCGGCCATGCGGCGTTTTTCGGGCTCGCCGGCTACTTCATCGCCCTGCCGGCGAAGCACGGACTCTGGCCGGCGGAGGTGTCGATCGTGCTCGCGGTGGCGGCGCCCACCCTGCTCGCATTCCTGCTCGGGCTCGTGATCGTGCGCATCCCGGGGGTGGCGTTCTCGATGCTCACGCTCGCCATCGGGCAGGCGTTCCACGAGTTCGCGGTGCGCGCGCGGGAGGTCACCGGCGGCGAGGACGGCCTGGCGATCACCCTGCCGAAGACGATCTTCGGCGCGGCGACCGAGATCTTCCAGCGGCCGCAGTCGATGTTCGTGATCTGCTGGATCACGCTCGTCGTGATCCTGTTCGGGTTGCACTTCATGGTGCACACGCGGTTCGGCCGGGTGACGACCGCGATCCGCGAAAACGAGGAGCGCGCGCGCTTCCTCGGGTATCAGACGGTGGTGCCGCGCGCGCTGATCTTCGCGCTCTCGGCCTTCATCGGGGCCGTCGGCGGCACGCTGTTCGCGCTCTACAACGCGTTCGTCTCGCCGGAGGTGCTGCACTGGAGCCTTTCGGGCTCGGCGCTCATCATGGCGATCGTGGGCGGCACCAAGCTCCTCTGGGGGCCGGCCTTCGGCGGCGTGGTGTTCTTCTTCTTCAAGGACCTGGCCGGCGATCTCACCGAACACTGGCCGGCGATGATCGGGCTCACGCTGATCCTGGTCACGGTCGCGCTGCCGATGGGAATCGGCGGCGCGCTGGCCCGCCTCGCAAGCCGCTTCCGTCCGGCCGGCGGCCGCGCGCATGGCTGAGACGTGCGCGATCGAGGGCGAAGGGCTGACGCGCCGCTACGGCGGGTTCACCGCGCTCGATGCCGTGCGGATCGCCGTCCCGGACGGCGAGATCCGCGGGCTGATCGGGCCCAACGGCGCGGGCAAGTCCACGCTGATCGACGTCCTGTCGGGGCGCGCCGAGGATCGGCAGGGGACGGTGCGCCTGCGCGGGGCGGACATCAGCCGGCTGACCGTCCAGCAGCGCCGCCGCGCCGGGCTCGCGCGTTCGTTTCAGCGCACGAACGTCTTCCCCGAGCTCGCGGTGCGCGAGCAGCTCGAGGTCGCCGCATGGCACGCCGAGACGCCGAACGTCGACGAGGTTCTGCACGAGATGAGGCTCGCCGGGATCGCGCACATGCGGGCCGCGGACGTCTCCTACGGCGACCGCCGCCGCCTCGACCTCGCGCTCGCGCTCATCGGACGCCCCACCGTGCTGCTGCTCGACGAGCCGGCGGCCGGCCTGTCGATGAAAGAGTCGGTCGCCCTCGCCGAGCTGCTGCGCGACCTGGCGAGCCGCTGGAAAGTGACCGTGCTCCTGGTGGAGCACGACATGGACGTCGTGTTCTCGATCTGCGACCGGATCACCGTGCTGCACCTCGGGCGCGTGCTGGCCGAGGGCACGCCAGCCGAGATCCGCAGGATCCCGGAAGTCGTGACCGCCTATCTCGGGAGCGCCGTCGAGTGAGCGAGCTGCTCAGCTTCCGCGGGGTGGAGGCCGGTTACGGCGAGGCCCGAGTGCTGCACGGCATCGACCTCGCGGTGGGCGAGAACGAGCGCGTGGCGATCCTCGGCCGCAACGGTGTCGGCAAGAGCACGGTCGTGAACACCTTCCTCGGCGTCGCACGGCTGCGCGCCGGCCAGATCCGCTTTCGAGGCGCGGTGCCGAAGACGATCCAGCACTTCACGGCCGCGCGCGCCGGGGTCGCCGCGGTCCTCCAGGGGCGGCACATCATCCCGAACCTCACCGTGCGCGAGAACCTGCTCCTTGGCGCGGCGGTGCGGCGCCCGGGTGCCTGGAACCTCGAGCGGGTGTTCGAGCTCTTCCCGGTGCTGCGTGAGCGCGCCGACACCCCCGGCACCGCGCTCTCGGGCGGGCAGCAGCAGATGCTCGCCATCGGCCGCGCGCTGATGGCGAACCCGGCGCTCCTCGTGCTCGACGAGCCCTCCGAGGGGCTCGCGCCGGTGATCGTCGACGAGCTCGCCGTCGTGCTGCGCCGCCTCGCCGACGGCGGGACGGGGCTGCTCCTCATCGAGCAGAACTTCGGGCTGGTGCGGCGGGTCGCCGAGCGGTACTACGCGCTTTCGAAGGGGCAGATCGTGGACCAGGGCAAGCTGGCCGATCTCTCCATGGAGAAGCTGAAGGAACACGTGGCGGTTTGATCGGTGGCGTTTTCTTGCGAACGGAGGAAGTCATGCATTCGAGGAAGTTGAGCAGCGGGTTGATCGGGCTCGGAGTCGCGGCGGCGCTCGCCGCTGCGGCCCCGGCGCTGGGGCAGGAAACCATCAAGATCGGCGTGCCGACCGCGATGTCGGGCACCTACGCCGACCTGGGCAACCAGGCGAAGCGCGCGGTGGATTTCGCGATCAACGAGGTGAACGCGAGGGGCGGCATCGGCGGGCGCAAGCTCGAGTCCAAGGTGCTCGACACCGAAGCGAAGCCCGAGGTCGCGCGCAAGCAGGCCGAGAAGCTCGCGCTCGAGGGCTACAAGATCCTCACCGGGACGATCGCCTCGGGCGAAGGCCTCGCGATGGCGCCGATGCTCGAGCGCTGGGACGCGATCTACGTCGTGACGATCAACAAGGCCGACGCGCTCACCGGCGCCAACTGCGTGCCGCGCGTGTTCCGCGTCAACCACCCGGACGAGCAGGACGCGGCGGTGGTGCGGCCGTGGCTCGGCACGCGCAAGGAAGCCAAGTGGGCGATCATGGCCGCGGACATCGCCTGGGGGCGCAACTCCGGGCAGAGCTTCGGTGCGGCGGCGAAGGCGCACAACAAGCAGGTCGTCGGCGAGTTCTACTCGCCCTTCGGCACGAACGACTTCGCGCCCTACATCCAGCAGATCAAGAACTCGGGGGCGCAGGGCGTCTGGATCGCGCTCGCGGGGCGCGACGCGATCAATTTCGCCACCCAGGCGAAGCAGTTCGGCCTGCTCGACAGCACGTTCGTCGCGGGGGTGAGCTTCGTGACCGACAACACGGTCAAGACGCTCGGCGACACCTCGAAGGGGATCTGGGGGATCATCAACTACAGCTCGACCCTCGACACGCCGGCGAACAAGCGCTTCGTGGAGGCGTGGAAGAAGGCCTACAACGGCGACGAGCCCACGAACTTCGAGGGCGAGACCTACGTCGGCATGCAGGTGATCATCCAGGCGATCGAGCGCGCGAAGAGCGACAAGCCGCTGGAGCTCGCGCGCGCGATCCGCGGCGGGACCTTCGACACGATCTACGGCAAGTCGCTGATCCGCGCCGAGGACCACCAGATGGTGCAGCCGAACTACTTCGGCTACGTCGGCGAGCAGGGCGGCAAGCTGCGGCCGGTCATCACCACCACCTTCGCAGCCGACCAGGCGAGCCCGCCGCCGAGCGGCACGTGCAAGATGCCGAAGTTCTGAGCGGCCGGCGCGGCGGCGGCTACCGCCGCGCGGGCGCGTCGAGCAGCGCGTTGTCTGCGCCAAGCGGCGGATAGCCCGCCGCGAGCGTCGCGGCGCGAAAGGTCTCGGCGATCGGCACCGGCAGCGCGGGGAGCTGCCGGTCGCCGGCGACGAGCCGGCGGGCGAACAGCCCGCGCTGGACGAAGTGCGCGTCGGCAAGCGCCTCCTCGACCGATTTCACGACGCACGCGCAGCAGTCCACGCCCGCGAACGCGCTGCGCCAGTGCGCCGCCGGCTGCGCGCGGATGCGCTCGGCGACCGCCCGCTTCACGGCACCCGGATCGCGGGCGTCGTCGTGCGCACCCGCGTCGAGCCCGATCGCGGCGCAGAAGTTGCGCCAGAACTTCTCCTCCAGCGGCGCGGCCGCGACGAACGCGTCGTCGGCGGTGCGGTAGACCTGGTAGCGCGGCGAGCCGCCGGTGACGAGCGCCGCGCCGGGCTGCGGCCACTCGCCCGACGCGAGCCCGCTTCCGATCGCCCAGTACATGAAGGTGAACAGGTTGTCGGCCATCGCGACGTCGAGCTTGCAGCCCGCGCCGGTCAGGTCGCGCTGCCGGAGCGCGAGCAGGATGTTCATCACCGCCGGATAGGCGCCGCCGGCGATGTCGGCGACGAGTGCCGCCGGCACGACCGGGGCGCCGTCCGCACCGGCCGCGAGCCCGAGGAGGCCGGATTCCGCGACGTAGTTGAGGTCGTGCGCGGCCTCCCGCGCGCGCGGCCCCGCCTGGCCGTAGCCGGTGATCGCGCAGTAGACGAGCCGCGGATTGAGCGTCCTCAGCCGCTCGTACCCGAGCCCCAGCCGGTCCATGACGCCGGGCCGGAACTGCTCGACCAGGACGTCGGCGGCGACGACGAGCGGGATCAGGCGCTCGACTTCCCCCGGATTCTTCAGGTCGATCGCGATCGAGCGCTTGCCGCGGTTGAGCAGCGCGAAGTTCACGCTGTCCGACCCGAGCTTCGGGTCGTAGGACCGCATCTCGTCGCCGCGTCCCGGGCGTTCGATCTTGACCACCTCCGCGCCGGCCTCGACGAGGAGCAGCGTGGCGAGCGGTCCGGGCAGCAGCGTGCTGAAGTCGAGCACGCGCACGCCGGAGAGGGGTTGTCCGTTCATCGCACCGCCTCCTTGTCCATGACCTCGATGACCGCGCGCTCGCGCCGCGCGAGCGAGACGAGCGCGACGCGCGCGACGCCTCCCCCGGCGGGCACGCGGGCCGCGATCTCCTGCGCGACGCGCAGCCGGCCCGCGTCGTCGGCTTTGTTGATCAGCAGCACGACCCGCGCGCCCGGCGGGACGCGCTTGCCGCCGCCCCGGGGGTGAGTGGCGACCGCGGCGACCATCGCGGGCGTGACGACCGCCCCGGAATGAATGCGCGCCACGCGCTCGGGCCGGTGCACGTGCATGGCGTCGAGCGGCTGGCCGACGGCGTCGACGCCGACCACCCACACGACGAGCGTGGCGCAGGGCGGCACGACCGGCTCGTGCTCGGCCGGCGCCTTGAACGGCAGCCGGCGCGAGCCGTCGGCCTCGACGAGCAGCGTGACCCCCGGCAGGCGCAGCGCGCACAGCGCCGCGGGATCCACGCCGAGCGCCTTGTCCGTGGCCGCGTCGAGGCCGCCGGTGAACAGCACGTGGCGCGCGGACGCGAGCGCTCCGGGCAGATCCTGCGCGCGCCGGACGTGAGCCGGTGCGCGGCGCATCTCGCTCGCCGCGAGGCGCGTGGTGGTCGTCGTGACGACCCGCCCGCCCGCGGCCGCGATCTCGTCGGCGAGCCGGAACAGGGCGCTCGTCTTGCCGCCCGCGCCGACGAACGCGACGACTTCGCCCGCGGCGACGCCGAGCGCGGATGCAAGCGTCGTCTGGCTCATTGACACTCCGGAAGGGGCCTCCTACAGTTTGTAGCACAAACCATGACGCGCGCCCGCCGTTCGACGCCCCAGCGACCATCCCGCCGCCCGCCGCCGCCGGCGCTCGCCGCGCCGCTCGAGCTCGGCAAGCTCGCCGGCTACCTCGGCTACCAGATCCGCCAGGCGCAGTCGGCGATCTTCCGCGACCTCGCGCGCGCCACGCGGCCGCTCGGCGTGACGCCCGGGGAGTTCAGCCTGCTCGCCACGCTGCAGCGCAATCCGGGCCTGAGCTCGATGCGGCTCGCGGCCGCCTATCAGCTGGACAAGACCTCCCTCTCGCTCGCCCTCAAGCGGCTCGCAGGCCGCGGGCTGGTCGCGAGCAACCGGAACGAAGGGGACCGCCGTTATCACGCGCTCGCGCTCACCGCGGCCGGGCGCGCGGTGCTGCAGCGCGCAACGCGGCGCATCGAGGCGCAGGAGCGCGCGATGGACGCCCTGCTCGGACCGGGCGAGCGCGCGCTGCTGATCGACCGCCTGCGCCGCATCGCCGCCGCGTTCGCGCGCTGAGCCGCGGCCCGCGCGCGGGCCGCAGACCGGGCTTTGATTCACGTCACACCGGCCGCCGGCGGCCGCGCCTACAGTTTGCAAGGCAAACTGTAGGGCGGGATCCGGAGGCCGCGCATGCTCCTCTACGACTTCGACTACGAGCGCGCCGGCGGGCTCGCGGAGGCGGTGGCGCGCCTGGGGGCCCTGGGCCGTGACGCGCGCGTCATCGCGGGCGGCACCGATCTCCTGCCGAACATGCGCTCGGAGGTCGTCGGACCGGGCGTGCTCATCGGCCTAAGCGGCATCGCGCCCGATCCGCCGGCGCGCCTGCCCGACGGGTCGATCCGCATCGACGCGCTCACCCGTCTCGCAGACCTCGTCGAGGCGCCGCTCGTCGTCGCGCACGCGCCGATGCTCGCCGCCGCGGCGCACGCCGTCGGCGGCCACCAGATCCGGCAGATGGGCACCCTCGGCGGCAATCTCTGCCAGGAGTCGCGCTGCCTGCAGTACAACCAGCGGCACGACTACCAGTTCGTCGCGCCCTGCTACAAGCGCGGCGGCGAGCGCTGCTATCCCTTCCCGCAGAACAAGCCGGGCGTGTGCTGGGCGGTGCACATGTCCGACGTCGCGCCGGCGCTCGTGGCGCTCGGTGCCGGGCTCGACGTGATGGGAGAGCAGGGTACGCGCCGCATGGCGGTCGACGCCCTCTACACCGGCGACGGCCTGCGACCGGTCGCGCTCGGCGACGCCGAGCTGATCGGCGCCGTGATCCTCCCGCCCCCGCCGCCGCGAGCGGGCTGGGGCTTCCACAAGGCGACCGTCCGCGGAGGACTCGAGTTCGGCATGGCGGTGATGGCGGTGCGGCTCGCGCTCGCCCCGGACGGCTCCTGCGCGGACGCACGCATCGCGCTCGGGGCGATCCGCGAGCGTCCGGTGCGGGCGAGCGCGGCCGAGCGGCTGCTCGCCGGCGCGGCGCCCGAGGACGCGTTGCTCGCGCGTGCGGCCGCCGAGGCGGCGCGGGAGGCGAACCCGCTGCCGCACCACGGCTTCAGCAAGCGCGGCCTGACCGACGCGATCCGGGTGCATCTCAGGCGCACGCTGTCGGCCGCACTAGAGCGCGCGCGCGCCGCGCGCTAGGGGAGGAGGAGCGCAATGCTGGACGTCACGCAGGACGCGATCGGGTCGAAGCTTCGCGCGCAGTCGCGGCTCGTGCGGCTCGCGGTGAACGGGGAGTGGCACGAGGTCGTGGTGACCCCGCGGCTCACGCTGGTGGAAGCGATCCGCGACCGGATCGGCCTCACCGGCACCAAGGCGAGCTGCGAAGCGGGAACCTGCGGCGCGTGCACGGTGCTCGTCGAGGGCCGCCCGGTGCTCGCCTGCATCACCCTCGCGATCGAGTGCGAAGGCAAGCGCGTCGAGACGGTGGAAGGGCTCGCCGACGGCGAGAAGCTGAGCGTGCTCCAGGAGGCGTTCCTCGACCAGGGCGCGGTCCAGTGCGGGTTCTGCACGCCCGGCATGCTCATGTCCGCCACCGCCCTCCTGCGCGCGCATCCGCAGCCCACGCGCGAGCAGATCAACAAGGCGCTCGAGGGCAACCTCTGCCGCTGCACCGGCTACAACGCGATCGTCGCCGCGGTGCGCCAGGCGGCCGGCGAGCGCGTCGACCCGGTGATGAAGTGAGGCGCCGATGAGCGAGCTCCAGTACGTCGGCAAGAGCTTCCGGCGCAAGGACGGGCCGGACAAGGTCACCGGCCGCGCGGTCTACACGCAGGACGTGAAGCTGCCGAACACGCTCGTCGGCCGCATCCTGCGCAGCCCTCATCCGCACGCGCGCATCGTGCGCATCGACACCGCGCGCGCGAAATCCCTGCCCGGCGTGAAGGCGGTGATCACCGTCGCGGACACGAAGGGCATCAAGCACGGCTTCGTGGAGACGCCGCGCTATCCGCCCGACCAGGAGGTCCTGGCGCGCGACAAGGTGGTGCACGTCGGCGAGGAAGTGGCGGCGGTCGCCGCGGTGGACGAGCCGACTGCGCTGCGGGCGCTGGAGCTGATCGAGCTCGAGTACGAGCCGCTGCCGGCGGTGTTCGAGCCGGAAGCGGCGATGAAGGCCGACGCGCCCGAGATCCACCCGAGCCACCCGAAGTTCCGCGGGGCCGAGAAGAACGTCGGCGGCGACACCCAGACCGAGTGGGGCGACGTCGAACGCGGCTTCGCCGAGTCCGACTACGTGCGCGAGGACCGGTTCGAGTGCCAGCTGCGCACCCACGGCTACCTCGAGCCGCACGTGACGCTCGCGCAATGGGAGAGCGGCAAGCTCAACGTCTGGACGTCCTCGATGGGCGCGTTCGTGAAGCGCGCCAAGCTCGCCAAGACGCTCGACCTGCCGTACTCGTCGGTGCGCATCCACAAGACCTACGTCGGCGGCACCTTCGGCGGCAAGATCGACCTCTACTCGCACGAGTACTGCGCCGCCCGCCTCTCGATGCTCACCGGCCGGCCGGTGCGCATCGTCGCGAGCCGCGAGGAGATCTTCTCGGCGTTTCGCCACGCCCAGCCCCTGATCCTCGAGATCAAGACCGGGGTGAAGAAGGACGGCACGCTGGTCGCGCAGCGCATCCGGGCGATCAACAACGCCGGCGCCTTCCGCGGCAGCGGGGTGGTGGTGATCTTCCTCGCGTGGGGGTTCACGATGATCCCCTACCGCATCCCCAACCTGAAGTACGAGGGGCTGTCGGTCTACACCAACCACACGGTGCGCGCGCCGCAGCGCGGGCACGGCGCGCCCAAGGTGCGCTTCGCGATCGAGTCGCAGCTCGACATAATCGCCGAGGCCCTCGGCATCGACCCGATCACGATTCGCCTGCGCAACGCGCGCCAGCCGCAGGAGATGCTGCCGAACGGCGACAACACCCACAACTGCGGGCTGGGCGAGTGCGTCCGCGTCGCCGCCGAGCGATCGGGATTCCTGGAGAAGTACGGCCGCGACCGGCGCGCGCCGCCGGCGGGACGCATCCGGCGCGGCATCGGCATCGGCGTGTCCGCGTACATGGGCGGCACCCTGATCTACCCCAACGGGTCGGGCGTGATCGTCAAGATGAACGACGACGGCTCGGCAATCGTGCTCACCGGCGCGATCGACATCGGGCAGGGCTCGGAGACGGTGATCGCGCAGATCGTGGCCGAGGAGCTCGCGATCGGCATGGACGACGTGAAGATCATCTCGTCGGACACCGACACGACGCCGCAGGACATCGGCGCGTGGATCAGCGGGATGACCTACGTCACCGGCAACGCCGCGCGGCAGGCCGCCGGCAACGCCCGGGAGAAGCTCCTCGAGCTGGCGGCGGAGAAGCTGAAGCTGCCGGTCGGCGAGCTGCAGGCGGTGGAGAAGGGCGTGCAGCACCGCCTCGACCCGGAGCGGCGTGCGACCTACCGCGAGCTGATCGCCCACAGCGTCGCGACACGGCGCGGCGACACGGTCGTCGGCGAGGGCTACTGGCGCACGATGCGCGACGAACCCGCGCACCCGAGCCTCGCCACGACCAAGGGCCGCTGGACCGAAAACTACGCCTTCAGCGCGCAGGTCGCGGAGGTCGAGGTCGACATCGAGAGCGGCGAGGCGCGGCTGGTGAAGGCGCTGACCGTCCACGACTGCGGCTTCCCGATCAACCCGGCGCTGGTGAAGGGGCAGGTGGACGGGCAGATCTCGATGGCGCTCGGGCACGCGTTCATGGAGGAGGTCCTGACCAAGGACGGCTACACGCTGAACCCCAACTGGCTCGACTACCGCATGCCGACGATCCACAACATGGCCGAATCGGAGGAGGCCCACGTCATCACCGAGCAGTACCGCGTCGGCCAGCCGTACCGCACCAAGGAGGTGGGCGAGGGGCTGATCTCGGGCGTGCTCGCGGCGATGGGGAACGCCGTCTACGACGCGACCGGGGTGCGGCTGCATTCGACGCCGTTCAGCGCCGAGAAGATCCTCGAGGGCCTCCGGCGGCTCGAGTACCAGGCACGGACGCGCCGCAAGGTCGCGGCCGCGGGCGGCGACGCATGAACGCCGCGGCGATCACCTACTGGAACGAGCGGCTCGAGCGCATGCCGCGCCCGGACCTCGAGCGCCACCAGCTCGGCCGGCTGCGCGAGCAGCTCGCCCACGTGCGCGAGCGGAGCCCGTTCTACCGGCGCAAGCTCGAGGCGGCCGGCGTCGCGCCGGAGGACATCCGGACGCTCGAGGACCTGCGCCGGCTGCCGTTCACCGAGAAGGACGAGCTGCGCGAGAGCCAGGAGCGGTGCCCGCCGTGGGGCGACTTCGCGTGCATCACGCCGAAGGACGCGGTGCGCGTGTTCCAGACTTCGGGCACGACCGGCCGCCCGGTCAGGGTGATGCTGAGCCGCAAGGACTGGCTCGAGAACTTCTACGAGCAGTTCAGCTACTTCCGCTGCGGCTACGGGCTCACCGAGGACGACGTGCTGTTCGTCCCGTTCAACTACGGCCTCTTCGTCGCCTGGTGGGGCTTCCAGATGGCGATGGAGCGCGCCGGCCTGATGGTGATCCCGGGCGGGGGGCTGGGCTCGAAGGACCGCCTGCGCGCGATGCTCGACTGGGGGGCGACCGTCGTCTGCGGCACGCCGTCGTATCTCCTCTACCTCGCCGAGACCGCGCGCAAGAACGGCATCGACCTGCCCGGCTCGTCGATCCGCAAGGTCGTGGCGGCGGGCGAGCCCGGCGCGGCGGTGCTTGCCACCAAGAAGGCGCTCGAGGCGCAGTGGGGCGCGGAGTGCTTCGACGACGTCGGCTCGACCGAGATCAGCAACTTCGGCTACGAGTGCACCTGCCACCAGGGCACGCACGTGATCGAAAGCATGCTGCTCGCCGAGGTGCTCGACCCGGAGACGCTCGCGCCGCTCCCCGACGGCGCGGTGGGCGAGCTGGTCCTGACGAACCTGTGCTGCGAGAGCATGCCGCTCATCCGCTACCGGACGCGCGACCTGGTCCGCTTCAACCGCGCGACCTGCGAGTGCGGGCGCACCTTCCTGCGCCTCGACGGCGGCGTGCTCGGCCGCACCGACGACATGTTCCACTTCGCCGGGGTGAACATCTTCCCGACCCAGATCCAGAACCTGCTGCACGGGGTGGACGACTTCTCGCAGGAGTGGCAGCTCGTCGTGCCGCCGATGGGCAGCGGCCGGCACCTCCGGATCCGCGTCGAACCGGCGAGCGAGCAGGTTCCGCGTGCGCGCGTCGACGCGGCGCGCGAGTACCTCGTCGAGACCGTCAAGTACCGCGTCGGGGTCACGCCGGACGTGGAGGTGTGCGAGGTCGGCAGCCTGCCGCGTGTCGAGGGGAAGGCGCGCCGGATCGTGCGCGAGACCGCCTGATGGCCCTCGCTTCCGCGCTTGCGCCGGCGTCGCCCCGGCGCGCGGCCGAGGCCGCGCTCTCGCCGGTCGTCCTGTTGAAGGGCGCCGGCGAGATGGCGAGCGGCATCGCCTGGCGGTTCCACAGGGCCGGCCTCCGGCGGATCTGCATGCTCGACCTGGCGGCGCCGCTGTGCGTGCGCCGGCAGGTGTCGTTCTGCACCGCGCTCGAGTCCGGCGCGGCGGAGGTCGAGGGCGTGCGCGCGGTGCGCGCCCGCACGCGGCGCGAGGTCGAGACGGCGTGGGCGCAGGGCGCGATCGCAGTCGCGTCCACCGACGACTGGGCGCACATCCGGGGGATCGACCCGGACGTCGTCATCGACGCGATCCTCGCCAAGCGCAACACCGGCACCGCCAAGCACGACGCGCCGCTCGTGATCGCGCTCGGGCCGGGATTCGAGGCGGGGACCGACTGCCATCTCGTGATCGAGACCAACCGCGGCCACGATCTCGGGCGGCTCATCGAGCGCGGCCGGGCGGCACCGAACACCGGCGTGCCGGGCGACATCGCGGGACACACGCGCGACCGCGTGCTCCGCGCACCGGCGGCGGGCGAGTTCCGGACCGAGCGGCGCATCGGCGACCTCGTGCGCAGGGGCGACGTGATCGGCGAGGTCGCGGGGCAGCCGGTGAGCGCGCCGCTTGACGGCGTCCTGCGCGGGCTGATCCGCCCCGGGACCGCGGTCGCCCCCGGCCTCAAGCTCGGCGACGTCGATCCGCGCGGCCGGCGCGAGTACTGCGACACGATCTCCGACAAGGCGCGCGCGATCGCCGGCGCGGCGCTGGAGGGGGTGATGCGCCACTGCAACGGCGTACGCACCGGAACGTGATTCGAGGAGGCTCTGCCATGGACATGGACGCCCGGAAGGCCTGGGTCGTCGGCACCGACATCGGCGGCACGTTTACCGACGTCATCTGCGTCAACCTCGTCACCGGCGAGCAGCGGCTGGGCAAGGTGGCGTCCACGCCGCCGACGTTCTTCGACGGCGTCATCAACGGCCTGGAGCGCGCCGGCATCCGGGGCGAGGAGGTGCTCTCCTTCCGCCACGGCGCGACCGTCTCGACCAACGCGATCCTCGAGCGCAAGGGCGTCAAGACCGCGCTCGTCACCACCGAAGGCTTCCGCGACGTGCTCGGCGGCGGCCGCGCCGAGCGCATCTCGGCGTTCGAGCTCGACTGGGACCCGCCCGAGCTGATCATCCCGCGGCGCAACGTCCTCAGCGTGCGCGAGCGCGTGAGCCCCTACGGGGAGATCGTGACGAAGCTGAACGAGGCCGACGTGCGCAAGGCCGCGCGGATGATCGAGAAGCGCGGGATCGAGTCGGTGGCGGTGGTCTACATCGATTCCTTCATGAATCCCGTGCACGAGGTGCGCACGCGCGAGATCCTGCACGAGGAGCTGCCCGGGCTCGACATCACGCTCTCGCACGAGGTGCTGCCGCAGATGCTCGAGTTCGAGCGCACCTGCACCACGGTGCTGAACGCGTACATCTCGCCGATCCTCAAGAACTACCTCTCCGGGCTCGAGCGCCGGCTGAAGAAGGACTGGAACTACAGCGGCCCCATCCTGGTCACCACTTCGGGCGGCGGCGTCATCGGCATGGACGAGGCGGTGAAGTTCCCGGCCAAGACCTTCCACTCCTCGCCGGTGTCGGGCGCGGTGGGGCTCGCCGGCTACATCGGCTCGCTCGCCGGGTTCGAGAACGTGATCGCCTTCGAGACCGGCGGCACGACCAACAACGTCTCGATCATCTACAAGGGCAAGCCGGCGATCACCCACGAGTGGAAGATCCTGTGGAACGTGCCGTGCTGCCTGCCGTCGGTCGACACCATCTACATCGGCGCCGGCGGCGGCTCGATCGGCTGGGTGGACAAGGGCGGCATGCTCAACGTCGGTCCGCAGAGCATGGGTGCGGTGCCCGGGCCCGCGTGCTACGGCGCGGGCGGCGACGAGCCGACCAACACCGACACCCAGATCGTGCTCGGGCGCATCGACCCCGACTACTACCTCGGCGGCGCGATGAAGGTGGACGGGCGCCTGTCGCACAAGGCGCTCGAGCAGAAGATCGGCCGGCGCTACGGCTGGGACGCCGCGACCTCCGCCGCGAACATGTACATGGTCGCGATGACCAACCTGATGATGGCGATGCGCCTGCAGACGGTGAGCCGCGGCTGGGATCCGCGCGACTTCGCGATCGTGCCCTACGGCGGCGGCGGTGCGATGTACGCCTGCGACCTCGCGCGCGAGGTCGGCGCCTCCACCGTGATCGTGCCGCCGCTGCCCGGCTACGCGTCGGCGTTCGGCGCGATCCGCGTGGACGTGAAGCACGAGTTCACGAGCGCCATCCACAAGATCGAGACCGAGCTCGACTACTCGTGGCTCAACCGCCAGTTCGCGAGCCTCGTGCGCAAGGCCGAGCGCACGCTGATCAAGGAGGGGATGAGGCGCGAGCAGATCACCATCGAGCGCTATCTCGACGTGAAGTACTTCAGCCAGAGCCGCTTCTTCACCGTCGAGGCGCCGGCGGGGGAGATCCGGGACCTCGCCGGGATCACCGCGACCTTCATGCGGGACATGAAAACGGCGTACGGCTACAACCTCCCGCCCGGCTATGCGCCGGTGGAGATCGTGAATCTCCGCGTGGTCGCGAAGGGCGCGCTGCCGAAACCCGACCTGCGCCCGATCGGCAACTCCGGCAGCGCCGCTCAGGCCACGAAGGGGCATCGCAAGGTGTGGTTCCGCGACGCCGGTTTCATCGACGCCGCCATCTATGAGCGGGGCCGGCTCGCCGCCGGCGCGACCTTCGACGGCCCGGCGATCGTCGAGCAGCCCGACACGACGACCGTCCTGCCGCCCGGCACGCACTGCCGGGTGGACAAGTGGGGCAACCTCGTCATCAAAGTCGACCGGTAGGAGGCGGGCATGGAACGCGAGATCAAGGCGCTCGAAGCGCGGCACGCCGAGAGCGGCAGCCGGCCCCGCCGAGGGGCCAAGGCGAAGGCGGCGCCGGTCCTCGACGTCAAGGAGAAGCTCGCCAAGCCGGGCGAGATCGGCATGGACCTCATCACCTTCGAGGTGATGAGGAACGCCTTCGTCGCGGCCTGCTACGAGGCCTCGACGACGATCGAGCGCGTCGCCTATCACCCGGTCGTCGGCATGGGGCGTGACCGCTCGAACGCGATCCTCACGCGCGACGGACGGCTCGTGGCGCACGGCTTCACCGACGCCGCGGCGCACTACGCCTCGTTCGGCCCATCGGTGCGGGAGTTGCTCAAGGACGAGCCGCTCGAGACCATGCGCCCCGGCGACACGTTCCTCTTCTCCGATCCCTATCGGTGCGGGTCGCACGTGAACGACACGCGCCTCATCCGGCCAATCTTCTTCGAGGGCGAGATCGTCGCGTTCGCCTGCACGGTGATTCACTGGGCCGACATGGGCGGACCCAACCCCGGCACGTTCAATCCCGAGGCGACGACCTGCTACGCGGAGGGCATCCGCGTGCCGCCGATCCGCCTCTTCAAGCAGGACAAGCTCGACGAGGAGCTGTGGCGCTTCATCGCGATCAACATCCGCGGCGCGATCGAGCGGCGCGCCGACCTGCAGGCCCAGGTCGAGGCCTCGAAGCTGATCGAAGCGCGCGTGCTGGAGCTCTGCCGCCGCTACGGGAAGGCGACGCTCTTCCAGGCGTTCGAGGAGCAGTTCAACTACACCGAACGGCTGATGCTCGCGGAGATCGCGGCGCTGCCCGACGGGAGCTGGGAGTTCGAGGACTGGGGCGACCAGGACGTGAACTCGCCGGGCAAGCCGCCGATCTACGTGCACTGCCGGATGACGAAAAAGGGCACCACGCTCTCGTTCGACTGGTCGAAGTCCGGCCCGCAGCCGCGCGCCTCGTGGGGCGCGAGCTACGCGACGCTCACCGGCGGGAACTATCTCGGCTTCATGATCTGCTTCCCGCAGCTCTTCCCGCTCAACGAGGGGATCATCCGCAACATCGAGATCCGCTCGAAGAAGGGCACCTGCGTCGACGTGGTGGAGCCCGCGCCGACCACCGGCTACTGCTCGGGCGCGTTCGACAAGGTCGAGGCGGTCACGATCGCCTGCCTCGCGGGGCCGCTCTCGAAGACCCAGCCGTGGCGCGTCTACCCGGCCGCAGTGAGCCTCACCAACCTGTGCATGGGCGGCTACAACCCGCGCACCAAGAAGCAGTTCGTCCAGTACACGTACGCCGTGGGCGGGGAGAACGCGCGCACCTTCAAGGACGGCAAGTCGCTCATCTTCATGCGCTTCTGCAACGCGCGCACGATCCCGCAGGAGCTCGAGGAGCGCTGGTTCCCGGTGATGTTCACGCGCTACGAGGCGCGCACCGATTCCTGCGGCCACGGGCTGCGCCGTGGCGGTTTCGGCCTGGTGCGCGAGTTCGAGGTGCTGACCGACGTGACGATGACGATCCACGGCGACCGCGAGAAGTTCACCCCGTTCGGCATCGCCGGCGGCCTGAACGCCGGAGGCTCCATGCTGATCGTCAACAAGGGCACGAAGAAGGCGCTGAACGCGGGCATGTATGCGACCGGCGTCGAGGTGCGCAAGGGCGACCGGATCTTCTACTCGTCGGCCGGCGGCGGGGGCTTCGGCAACCCGCTCGAGCGCGAGCCGGAGCTCGTGCTCGAGGACGTGATCGACGAGTGGCTGTCGCTCGAGGCGGCGCGCAAGTACTACGGCGTGGTGATCCGGGTGAAGGACGCGGAGGCGCTCGACCACCGCATCGACTGGGCGGCGACGAGGAAGCTGCGCGCGCAGCTCAAGAAGAAGAAGTTTCCCGAGGGCACCGGCGCCCACCAGGTCCACCCGCTCGGCAAGAAGATCCGCGTCGCCTGGGTGCCGACGGTCGAGGAGGTGCAGCCGCACATCACGATCTCGCGACCGCCGGGGTGGTAGGCGCGCGGCCGGGTGCGGCATCATCCGCCGTGCGCGCCCCATGACCCTCCCCAACGTCCATCCGACGGTCGTCCACATGCTGGCGGACGCCGCGCGGGTCGCCGGCGACGCGACCGCGCTCGTGTTCGGCGAGACGAGGCTGACCTACGCGCAGTACCTGCGCTGCGTGGCCGGGTTCGCGCGCGAGCTGGAACAGCGCGGCGCGCGCGGCTCGCGGGTTGCGCTCGTCTGCGGCAACTCCCTCGACATGCCGGTCGCGCTGTTCGCGGCGCATGCGGCGGGCGCGCAGGTCGTGCCGATCAACCCTGCCTACACCGCGCGCGAGCTCGAGCACATCCTCGGCGATGCGGCGCCCGCCGCGGTGGTCCACGACGCGGAAGTGCGCTCGACGGTGGCGCCGCTGGCGGCCGCGCTCGCGATCCCGCACCGGCTCGAGGTCGGGGGCGCAGCCGGGGCGTCGCTGACCCGCTGGCGGGACGATGCGACCCGGGCGCTGCCCGCGCCGTCGCCGTCGCCCGACGCCTTCGCGTCGCTTCTGTACACGGGCGGAACGACCGGGCTGCCCAAGGGCGTGAACATCACGCATCGCCAGATGACCGTGAACATCAGCCAGCGCGAGGCCGCGCTCCCCACGCGTCCCGGCGACGAGGCGGTGCTGTGCATGATGCCGCTCTTTCACGTGTTTGCCGCGGCGATGTGCCTGCACCTCGCCGCGTACTGCCGTGGCAGACTGGTGATCCTGCCGCGGTATCGGCCGGAGTCGGTGCTCGAGACGATCGAGCGCGAGCGCATCACGCGGCTGCCGGCGGGGCCGACGGTGTTCATCGGCCTGCTCGCCCACGAGCGCTTCGCGCGCACCGATTTCTCCAGCCTGCGAACGGCGTACTCAGGCTCGGCGCCGCTGCCGGAGGCGACGCTCGCGCAGTGGCTCGCCGCGACCGGCACGCCGATCCTCGAGGGCTTCGGCCAGACCGAGGCCGGCCCGGTGCTGACCTACGTGCGCGAGGGCGAGCGCCTGCGGCCCGGCTCGGTGGGGCCGGCGCTGCCGCTCACCGAGATCCAGGTCGTCGACGTCGAGAGCGGGACGCGCGTGCTCGCGGCCGGCGAAAGGGGCGAGATCCGCGCGCGCGGCCCGCAGATCATGAGCGGGTACCGCAACCGGCCTGCGGAGACGGCGGAGGCGCTGCGCGAGGGCTGGCTCTATACGGGCGACATCGGCGAGCTCGACGCCGACGGCTGGCTCTACATCCGCGACCGCAAGAAGGACATGGCGATCGTGGGCGGCTACAACGTCTATCCGCGCGAGGTGGACGAGGTGCTGTTCGCGCACCGGGACGTGAAGGAGGCGGCTTGCGCCGGCGTGCCGGACCCGTACTACGGCGAGGCGATCCGCGCGTACGTCGTGCTCAAGCCCGGCGCGCGTGCGAGCGCCGAGGACCTCCTCGCGCACTGCCGGGCGAACCTCGCGCGCTACAAGGTGCCGGGAAGGATCTACTGCGTGGCCGAGCTGCCGCGCACCACGGTCGGGAAGATCGACCGGATCGCGCTCCGCCAGCGGCTCGCGGCGGAGGCCTAGACTGCAGGCTGCGGGCAAACAAGGACGAACGGAGGGACGCCATGAAAGTGAACAAGATCGACCACATCTGCGTCGCGGTGCGCAACCTCGAGGAGGCGCGCAAGGTGTGGGAACCGGTGCTCGGCAAGAGCGGGCCCGACGACGCCTACGTCGACGAGCCGGAGAAGATCCGCGTCGCGCGCTACTGGCTCGGCGAGGTCGGCTTCGAGCTGATGGAGTCGACCACGCCCGACGGCGAGGTGGCCAAGTTCATCGCCAAGCGGGGCGAGGGCGTGATGCTGATCAGCTTCAACGTCGAGAACACCCGTAAGTCGATGGAGGAGCTGAAGGGCAAGGGCTATCCGTTCATCGGCGGCGCGCGTCCGTTCCGCGACTGCGAGTTCGCGTTCCTCGCGCCAAAGACGATGAACGGCGTGCTGCTCGAGCTGATCGACTACAAGTGGCGCGAGCTGGAAGGACGCAAGGCCTGACGCGCGCCCCCGGCGCCCGCACCCCTCGTCAGAAGTAGGCGAGCGGATTCCAGAGGTCCGCCAGCTGCAGTCCGGCGAACCCCGCCGCGATCGCCGTCGCGGCGACGACGACGGCGCGCCAGCCGATCGCGGCGCCGCCGGTCAGCCACGCGAGCGCGCCCTTCGACAGCGAGTTGACCGCGACCGCGACCAGGATCGCCTTCGACGCGGTCTCGGGGTCGAGCGCGGTGCGCGCGAGCCGCGTCAGCGAGAGCGTGATCGCGTCGACGTCGGCGAGGCCGGAGGCGGCCGCGAGCGCGTAGGCCCCGCCGGCGCCATAGACGCGGATCAGCCCCTCGGCGATCAGCATCACCACAGCGAGCAGCGCGCCGAACTTCAGCACCGTCGCGATCTCGAACGGATTCGTCAGTTCGAGGTCGCCGCTGGCCCCGAGCGCCCGGCGCGCGCGCAGCAGGACGACGCCGCTGCCCGCGAGCGAGGCGAGCCCGGCGAGCGCGAGCGCGGGGACGAGCCAGCGCAGGAGATCGGGATTGAAGATCCCGGCGATCACCAGCACGCGCGCCATCATCGCCGCGCCGCCGAGCGCGACCGCCCCGGCGAAGAACGCCGCGCGCTCCGGGTGGGCGCGCGCGAGCCGCGCCATGTCGAGCGTGACCGCCATCGACGAAACGAGGCTGCCGGCGACCGCCGAGAGCAGCAGGCCGCGGCGCTCGCCCGCCACCTTGACCGCGACGTAGCCGCCGAAGGACACCACCGCGATTGCGATCGTCATCATCCAGACGTCGCGCGGGTTGAGCGCGTTCCAGGGGTCGACGGTCCGGTCGGGCAGGATCGGCAGCAGAATGACGGTCATCGCGGCGAGCGCGAGGCTCGCGCGCAGCTCCGCCCAGGTGAGGCGCTTCACCCACTCGTGGAGCACCGATTTCAGCGCGAGGAGCCCGGCGGTCGCCACGCCGGCCGCCGCGGCGACCACCATGTCGCCGAGCACCGCGAGCGCGCCGAGCGCGAACACGAGCATCGCCGCCACGACGGTGGTCGCGCCGTAGCTCCCCTCGCGGACGAGCTCGCGATGCCGGAAGAAGGCGACGACGGCGGAGAAGACGAGGAACGCGAGCGCGAGGGCGATCGCCGAGTCGTCGGCGGCCGCGAGCGCGCCCCAGACCCCGCCGAGCAGCCCGGCGAGCGCGAAGGTGCGCAGGCCCGCGGCGCGCTCGCCCTCGCGCTCGTCGCGCTCCGCCCAGCCGCGCTCGACGCCGACGAGGAGCCCGATCGCCAGGGCCGCGGCGAGGCGCTCGAAGAGGGCAGTCGGGTCCATCGCGCTCGCCCCGTCAGACGGCCCGCGCGAGCGCGGCCATCAGCCCGCCGATCGCCGCGTCGAGGTCCGCCCCGCGGTTGATCACCTCGTCGAGCGCGAAGGTGATCGGCATGTCGACCCCGAGCCGGCGGGCGAGCGTCGCGACGCCCTCGACCGAGAAGGCGCCCTCGGTCACCTCCTTGCGCGCGGCGAGCACGTCGGCGAGCCGCTTGCCCTCGCCGAGCGCGACGCCGAGCGTGGTGTTGCGCGATTGCAGGCTGTTCGCGGTGAGCATCAGGTCGCCGATCCCGCACGCCCCGGTGAAGGTTTCCGCCCGCGCGCCGAGCGCGCGCCCGAGCCGCACCGTCTCGGCGAGACCGAAGGTGACCAGGGTGGCGCGCGCGTTCTCGCCGAGCCTGCGGCCGGCGGCGATGCCGCTCGCGATGCCGATCACGTTCTTCATCACGCCGCCGATCGCCGCGCCGACGACGTCGTCGGAGGGGTGCAGGCAGAACCGCGGGCTTGCGATCTCGCGCACGAGCCGCGCGCGCACGCCCGCGTCGGCGCAGGCGAGCGTCACGCCGCACGGCAGGTCGGCGGCGATCTCGCGCGCGAACGACGGGCCCGAGAGGACCGCGATCGCGGCGCCGGGCAGCGTCGCCCCCAGGACCTCCGGCATCAGGGCGCAGGTGCCACGCTCGATTCCCTTCGAGCAGGTCACCACTGCGGCGCCCGCCCGGACGGCGGGCCGCATCGCCGTCGCCACCGCGCGCAGGTGCTGCGCGGGCACCGCGACGACGAGGAAATCCCGGTCCCGGACCGCTTCCGCGAGGTCGTTCGTGGCCCGGATGCCCGCGGCGAGGCGCACGCCGCTCAGGTAGAGCGGATTGATCCCGTCGTCGTTGATCCAGGCGGCGACCTCCGGCTCGCGCGCCCAGATCACCGGGTCGTTGCCCGAGCGCGCGAGCACGCAGGCCATCGCGGTGCCGAACGCACCGCCGCCGATGACGCCGATCCTCGCCATGATTGGATGTTGGAGCGGCTCTCCGGTACCCTCTTGACCGAAATCAAGCCGCCGGTGGGGTGGTCTCCCTAGATTCGGGGCGCTGATTCTCTGTCCATCGAGAGGAGGAATGTCATGGTTCGACGCCTGAAGGCCGTCGCGGCGGGGCTCGCCGGACTGGTGATCGCGGCCAGCCCTGCGGCAGCGCAGCAGATCGAGAACGACCTCGTCCTCATCACGCCGGTCGCGAAGACGCTGACCGATCCGCTGCTCGCGGATTTCGTCCAGTACGCGAAGGAGCGCTGGGGCGTCACCGTCAAGGCGAGCGCGCTGGCGGCCGGGACCCCCGTCGCGTACGGCCAGATCGTCGAGTGGAAGGGCCGCCCGCAGGCCGACATCTTCTGGGGCGGCGAGAGCGCGCTCTTCGACAAGCTCGCCGAGCAGAAGCTGCTGGCGAAGCTCGATCTGCCCAAGGCGGTGATGGACGCGATCCCGGCGAGCATCGGCAAGCCCAAGCCGATCCCGCTCAAGGATCCGAACGGCTTCTGGACCGGGACGGTGCTCGAGCCCTACGGCCTCGTCTACCACCCGCGCCTGTACCAGCGCCTCGGGATCGAGCCGCCCAAGGACTGGGACGACCTGCTGCATCCGAAGCTCAAGGGCAACGTCGCCCAGTGCGCGCCGACGCGCTCCTCGAGCAGCCACGCGACCTACGAAGTGATCCTGCAGCGCGACGGCGACGACAAGGGCTGGGCGTGGCTGCAGCGGCTCGGCGGCAACACCGGGATCTTCACCGCGCGCAGCCGCGACGTGCCGTCGGTCGTGGCGAAGGGCGAGTTCGCCGCCGGCTTCGCGGTGCCGAGCTACATGGCGTTCGAGGATCGCCTCGCCGGCTTCGACATCAAGTTCGTCGCGCCGAAGACCGCCTGGATCACGCCCGAGCCGATGGCGATCCTGGCGGGCGCGAAGAACCCGAAGGCGGCGCAGGCCTTCGTCGAGTACGTCCTGTCGGAGCGCGGCCAGCGCGTGGCAATGGAGCGGGGCGTCTTCCCGATCACCCCGAAGTACCGCGTCCAGGGGCCTCCGGGGTCGAAGGCGGAGATGGCGGTGGAGTTCACCGGGGGCCTGCGCTCCTACTTCGACGTCGACGTCACCAACATCTACGACGACGCGCTCGCGCAGAAGCGCTACGAGGCGGTGAACGCGCGCTACCGCAAGGACATCGAGTCGATCGCCGACGAGCTGAAGAAGAGGAACTGAACGAACCCGAAACGCCCGGAGCGCGGCCATGCGCATCGCTGTTCATGACCTCACCAAGCGCTTCGGGCCCCTCGAGGTGGTCAGCCGCGCGGGCTTCTCGATCGCCGAAGGGGAGCTCTTCACCCTCCTCGGTCCGTCCGGGTGCGGCAAGACCACGCTGCTGCGCCTGATTGCCGGTTTCTACGCGCCCGACGAGGGCGAGGTCCGCTTCGACGACCGCCGCGTGAACGAGACGCCCCCGCACGAGCGCGGCATCGGCATGGTGTTCCAGAACTACGCGCTCTGGCCGCACATGACGGTGCACCAGAACGTCGCCTACGGCCTGAAGCTGCGCCGGGTCGGGGGCGCGGAGATCGAGCAGCGGGTCGGGGGCGCGCTCGACAAGGTGCAGCTCGCGGGGCTCGGCAACCGCTATCCGGGCCAGCTCTCGGGCGGGCAGCAGCAGCGGGTGGCGCTCGCCCGGGCGCTGGTCCTCAATCCCAAGATCCTGCTGCTCGACGAACCGCTTTCCAATCTCGACGCGAAGATCCGGATCCAGGTGCGCGCGGAGATCCGCAAGCTGCAGAAGGAGCTCGGGATCACCACCGTGTACGTCACGCACGACCAGGAGGAGGCGCTCACGCTCTCCGACCGGATCGCGGTGCTGAACCAGGGCAAGCTCTTCCAGGTCGGCGCGCCGCGCGAGCTCTACGAGCGGCCGGCCAACCGCTTCGTGGCCGACTTCATCGGCATCAACAACCTGATCGACGGCACGGTCCGCACGGTCGACGCGGCGGGCGGCCGGCTGACGGTCGACAGCGCGCTCGGCGCGCTCGGCGCACTGCCGAACGCGCGCCTGCGCGCCGGGGACAAGTGCGTGATCTGCGTCCGGCCCGAGAACGTCGCCATCGGCGAGGTCGCCGGCGAGCGCAACGCCGTCAAGGGGACGATCGCCTTTGCCGCCTATCTCGGCAACACGTTGCGCTACGACGTGGACCTCGGGCACGGCGTCACGTTCAAGGCCGACATCAAGGATCCGTGGCACCACGAGCAGCTCCCGACCGGCGCCGCGGCGGGCCTGAGCTTCAGCGTCGCGAGCACCCTGGCGATTACGGCCGCATGAGCCTCCCGCGCTCCCCGCTCGCGGCGCTCGGTTTCGCGCTGATCTGGCTGTTCCTGATCACGTTCGTGTTCTACCCGCTCACGCGCATCTTCTACGACGCGTTCACCGACGAGGCGGGCCGCTTCACGCTGGTGAACTTCCACGAGTTCTTCACCGACTCGTTCTACCTGCGCTCGCTCTGGAAGTCGCTCGCGCTCGGCGCGGCGGCGGTCGTCACCACCTCAATCGTGGGGATCGCGGTCGCGTTCCTCCTCATCCGCTACGAGTTCCCCGGCCGGACCGCGTTCTCGTACCTGACGATGCTGCCGCTGATCCTGCCGCCGCTCGTCGGCGTGCTCGGCTTCGTCTTCATCTTCGGCCGCGCCGGCACGGTGAACGTGCTGCTGCAGGACTGGTTCGGGCTCGAGCACCCGATCAACTTCATGTACGGCGTGCACGGCGTGCTGCTCGTCGAGACCGTGCACCTCTTCCCGCTGATGACGCTCAGCATCCTCGACGCGCTCGCCAAGGTCGACCCGTCCCTCGAGGAGGCCGCACAGGGCATGGGCGCGAACGGCTGGCGCAGGTTCCGCGACGTGACCCTGCCGCTCACCACCCCCGGGTACATCTCCGGCGCGCTGCTCGTTTTCATCTGGACCTTCGCCGATTTCGTCACACCGCTGGTGGTGGGCGTGCAGGAGCTGCTCGCCCCGCAGGCGTACCTGAACATCGTGCAGTTCGTGGACCGGCGGATCTTCCGCATGGGCATCGTGATCTCGGCGCTGCTCGTGCTGCTCGCGATCTTCTTCGTGCTCGCCGCGCGCCAGTACGTGGCGATCAAGGACTACAGCTCGCTTGCCTACTCGAGGGTCGAGCGGCGCCGGCTGGGGCCGGTGAAGCGCTGGCTGGCGGTGGGCTTCCTGTCGCTCCTGCTGTTCATCTCGTTCGTCCCGCAGGTCGGCGTGCTGCTCGCGGCCGTCGGCCGCGGCTGGTCGCTCACGCCGTTCCCGGTCCACTACACGCTCGAGTTCTTCGAGCAGGTGGCCGTGCATTCCCCGCGGTTCATCGTCAACTCGCTCCTGTTCTGCGCGATCGCGGTGTTCATGTGCGTCGCGATCGGGGTCCCGATGGCGTGGATCATGGGACGGACGCGCGCGCCCGGGCGCGGCGCGATGGATGCGCTGACCACGCTGATGCTCGCCATCCCGGGGACCGCGGTCGGCATCGCCTACGTGCGCGCCTTCAACTTCCCGCTGCCGATAATCGATGTTTCCCTCACCGCCATGTGGATCATCCTTCCCCTCGTGCTCGCGGTGCGCCGGCTGCCCTACACGGTGCGCGGCAGCTACTCGTCGCTGCTGCTCGTTCACAAGTCGATGGAGGAGGCGGCCGAGAACGTCGGCGCGACGAAGCTGCGCACGTTCTGGGACATCACGGTGCCGCTGGTGTGGAAGGGGATCTTCGTCGGCGCGCTGTTCTCGTTCATCACGTCGATCCAGGAAGCCTCGGCGACGATCTTCCTCACCCTCGGCGGCTTCGAGATGATGCCGTATGCCATTTTCAGCTTCTACATCGCGGGCTCGCAGAGCCAGGCGGCCGCGCTCGGCGTGATCCTGATCGTCATGTGCGCCCTGAGCCTCTTCGTGGTCAACCGCATCGCCGGCGCGCGCGTCGGCGGGCTGTTCGGCTGAGGGCGCGGGACGGGAACGGGCGACCGATGTTCGAGCGCATCCTGGCGGCGATCGACGGCAGCGACACCTCGGCGCTCGTGCTCGCCCACGCGACCGAGCTCGCCCGGGCGCACGGGGCCCGGCTGCTGCTCGTCCACGTCGTCGACGAGCTGACGGCGCGCGTCGCGGCGGCGCCGACGCCGGAGGCGTTCTGGAAGGCGGCGCGCGGGGAGGGGGAGCGGATCCTCGAGCGCGCGCGGACGGATGCGGAGAAGGCGGGCGTCAAGCCCGAGCTCAGGCTGCTGGAGATCCGGACCTTCGGCAGCCTCGTGCGGCGGATCCCCGCCGTCATCGCCGCGGAGGCCGAGCGCTGGCCGGCCGATCTCGTGGTGATCGGCACGCACGGCCGCCGCGGGCTCAGCAAGGCGCTCCTCGGCAGCGTGGCCGACGGGGTGGTACGCAGCGCGAGCGTGCCGGTGCTCCTCGTCCGCTCGGCGCCCGCACGGAGGCGCGCCCGCTAGCGACGGCGCGGCGGACCCGAAGGGACCGAAAGCGCTCGCGCGGCTCGACGCGCATCGACACCGCTTTGACGCGGGTCAAGCCGGCGGCGCCCCGCGCGCCCTATCGTGGGACCGTAAGCCCACAGCAGGGGAACATGTCATGTCGGACTACGACTACGAAGTGGCGCGCGCGCGCCTGGCGGACGACGTAAAGGTGGTGCTCGCGGACACCGAGGAACTGGTCGAAGCCGTTCGCGCCGACTCCAAGGAGCGCATGAGCGCCGCGCGGCCGCGGGTGGAGGCGGCCCTGACGCGCGCGCGGGCGCGGCTCGCCGAGCTCGAAGCGAGTGTGGCCGCGCGCGCGCGCCAGGTCGCACGCGAGGCGGACCTCTACGCCCACGAGCACCCGTGGCAGACGGCCGGGGTGGCCGCCGCCGGCGGGGCGCTGATCGGCGCACTGGTTGGCGTACTGCTCGCCCGGCGGTAATACTGGCGCGTTCGGGCGCCGCGTCGACGCGCCCGCGGGGGCGGGCGATGGACGACACGGACGACACGACGCTCGGAGCGGACGCGGCGGAGTCCGCGGGGTGGCACCTCGCGCGCGAGGTGCCGACGTTCGTTCCCGGCACGACGGCCGGCGCGGCGCGGGCCGCCATCGCCGGCCGGCGCTTCGACTGCGTCGACCTGGTCCTCGTCGTCGATGCGTGGCGCCGGGTGGTGGGCGTGCTGACCGTCGGGCAGCTGCTCGCGCTCGACCCGGCCGCAACGCTGGACGGCGCGATGCACCGCGAGTTCCCCATCGTGCGCGGTCACATCGACCAGGAGCACGTCGCCTCGGCCGCCCTCGAGCATGGCCTCACCGCGATTCCGGTCGTCGACGACGCGGGCGGGCTGGTCGGGGTCGTGCCCGCGGCCGCCCTGCTCGAGATCCTGCGCCGCGAGCACGTCGAGGACCTGCACCGGCTCGCCGGCATCGCGCGCGAGACCGCGTTCGCGCGCGACGCCATCGAGGCGCCGCCGGTGCGGCGCATGCGCCACCGCCTGCCGTGGCTCCTCGTCGGGCTGGGCGGCAGCGTCCTCGCCTCGCTCGTGATGGCGCAGTTCGAGCAGGTGCTGGCCGCCAACCTCGCGGTGGCGTTCTTCGTGCCGGGCATCGTCTACCTGGCCGACGCGATCGGGACCCAGACCGAGACGATCGCGGTGCGCGGGCTCTCGCTCAGCCGCGTGCGCTTCGGGCAGTTGCTCGGCGGGGAGATCCGCACCGGCCTGCTGATCGGCTTGGTGCTCGGCCTCGCGACCTTCGCGGGCGTCGGCCTCGCGATGGGGGACCTGCGGCTCGCGGCGGCCGTGGCGCTCGCCCTGTTCGTCGCGGGCGGGCTGGCGACCGCGATCGGCCTCGCGCTTCCCTCCCTGCTGCACCGGCTGGGCCGCGATCCGGCTTACGGCAGCGGGCCGCTCGCCACGATCATCCAGGACGTCCTCAGCCTGGCGGTCTACCTGATGACCGTCACCTTCATCATGCAGCGTTAGGCGCGGACGCGGAGGGGCCATGGACAACCCGCCAGCGATTCGGCGCGTCGTCATTCTCGGGGCGGCCGGGCGCGACTTCCACAACTTCAACGTCGTCTACCGCGACGATCCGCGCTTCGAGGTGGTCGCGTTCACCGCGGCGCAGATCCCCGACATCGCCGGCCGGCGCTATCCGGCGGCGCTCGCCGGGGCGCGCTACCCCGAGGGAATCCCGATCGTGCAGGAGGCCGAGCTCGAGGGCGTGTGCCGCAGCCTCGGCGTCGACCAGGTCGTGTTCGCCTACAGCGACGTGCCGCACGCGCACGTGATGCATCTCGCCTCGCGCGCGCTCGCCGCCGGCGCCGACTTCGTGCTGCTCGGACCCGACCGCACGATGCTGGCCGCGCGCGTGCCGGTGATCGCGGTGTCCGCGGTGCGCACCGGCTGCGGAAAGTCGCAGACCGCGCGCTGGATCTCGCGCCGGCTGCACGACCGCGGACTGCGCGTGGCGGTGATCCGCCACCCGATGCCCTACGGCGACCTCGAGCGGCAGGCGGTGCAGCGCTTCGGCTCCAGCGGCGACCTCGTCGCCGGGCGCTGCACGCTCGAGGAGCGCGAGGAGTACGAGCCGCACATCGCGGCCGGCAACGTGGTCTACGCGGGCGTCGACTACGCGCGGGTGGTCGCGGCCGCCCAGGCCGAGGCGGACGTGATCGTGTGGGACGGCGGCAACAACGACTTCCCGTTCGTGCGGCCCGGCCTGCACGTCGTGCTGGTCGACCCGCTGCGGCCCGGGCACGAGACCGACCACCATCCCGGCGAGACGGTGCTGCGCATGGCCGACGTGGTCGTGGTGGCGAAGACCGACGCCGCGGCGGCGGCCGACGTGCAGCGCGTCGCGGAGACCGCGCGCCGCATCAATCCGCGCGCGCCGATCGTGCGCGCGGCCTCGCCGATCCGGCTCGACCCGCCCGACTCGGTGCGGGCGAAGCGGGTCCTGGTCGTCGAGGATGGGCCGAGCACGACGCATGGCGGGATGGCGTACGGCGCGGGCTACGTCGCGGCGGTGCACGGTGGTGCGGCCGCAATCTTGCACCCGCGCGAGTACGCCGCGCCGGAGATCGCGCGGCTCTACGCCGAATACCCGCACCTCGGACCGGTGCTCCCGGCCATGGGCTATTCGCCGACGCAGCTCGACGCGCTGGCGCGCAGCATCGACGCCGCGCCCGCGGACGTGGTCGTCTCCGGCACGCCGATCGACCTGGCGGCGCTCGTCCGGCTGAACAAGCCGGTCGTGCGGGCACGGTACGAGTTCGCCGAAGTCGAGACGCCGGGGCTCGGCGGGGAGATCGACCGTTACCTGGCGCGAACCGGGCTGACGCGGGAACCTTGACAGCCGTCAAGGGGACGGCGGGCCGGGCGGGTACCCTGAAATCAGGGTCGCCGGACCGAACGAGGTTGCTGGCCCCCAATCGAGCGGAGGTTCTATGACCGTCGGCCAAGTCTGCAACCGGATCGTCGTATTCGCCTACCGGGACACGCTGCTTCCCGACGCGGCAAAGCTGATGCGCGAGAACCACATCGGCAGCCTGGTGATCGTCGAGGAGGCCGAGCGTGGGCGGGTGCCGGTCGGCATGCTCACCGATCGCGACATCGCAGTCGCGGTGGTCGCGCAGGCGCTGGACCCGCGCACGCTCAAGGCGGGCGAAGTGATGAGCGGCGAGCTCGTTACCGTGAACGAGCAGGACGACGTGCTCGACACGCTGCAGCGCATGCGGCGGCGCGGCGTGCGGCGCGTGCCGGTGCTCGCCGCGAACGGCACGCTCGCCGGAATCGTGACGCTCGACGACCTGCTCGAGCTCGTCGCCGAGCAGCTCGGCGACATCGTGAAGGCGATCACCGCCGAGCAGTCGCGCGAGGCGAAGACCAGGAAGTGAGGCGGCGATGGCGGCGAAGCAGCTCGTATTCGACGAGGCGGCGCGCGCGCGGATCCTGAAGGGGGCGACCGTGCTCGCCGATGCGGTGCGGGGGACGCTCGGGCCCCGCGCCCGCACGGTGGTGCTCGAGCGCGCCTACGGCGCGCCGATCGTGATCAACTCGGGCGTCGCGGTCGCCAGGGAGATCGAGCTCGCCGATCCGTTCGAGAACATGGGCGCCCAGATGGTGCGCGAAGTCGCGGCCAAGACCTCGGAGGTGGCCGGCGACGGCACCACGACCGCGACGCTGCTCGCGTACGGGATCATCCGCGAGGGCATGAAGTTCGTCGCTGCGGGCATGAACCCGATGGACCTGAAGCGCGGCATCGAGCGTGCGGTCGAGGCGCTGGTCGCGGAGTTGAGGCGGCTCGCGAAGCCGTGCGCGACGCGCACCGAGATCGCGCAGGTGGCGTCGATCTCGGCCAACAACGATGCCGCGATCGGCGAGCTGATCGCGAACGCGATGGAGAAGGTCGGCAAGGAAGGGGTGATCACGGTCGAGGACGCCTCGGGGCTCGCGAGCGAGCTCGAGGTCGTCGAGGGCATGCAGTTCGACCGCGGGTTCCTCTCCCCGTACTTCATCACCGTGCCCGACAAGCAGCGCGCGGTGCTCGAGGACGCGCTCGTGCTGGTCTGCGACCGCAAGATCTCGACGATCGCGGATCTCCTGCGGCTGCTCGAGAAGGTGGCGCAGGCCGGCAAGCCGCTGCTCGTGATTGCGGAAGAGGTCGAGGGCGAGGCGCTCGCGACCCTCGTGGTGAACAGCCTGCGCGGCGTGCTCAAGGCGTGCGCGGTCAAGGCGCCGGGGTTCGGCGACCGCCGCAAGGCGATGCTCCAGGACATCGGAATCCTCACCGGGGCGACCGTCATTGCCGAGGAGGTCGGGCTCACGCTGGAGAAGGCGGGACTCGAGCACCTCGGCCACGCGAAACGCGTCGAGGTCGACAAGGACGACACGACGATCATCGGCGGGGCCGGCGACCCGGCGCGGATCAAGGGCCGCATCGACCAGATCAGGGCCGAGATCAAGGAAGCCGCCAGCGACTACGACCGCGAGAAGCTCCAGGAGCGCGCAGCCAAGCTCGCCGGCGGGGTTGCGGTGGTGAAGGTCGGCGCCGCGACCGAGACCGAGATGAAGGAGCGCAAGGCGCGCGTCGAGGACGCGCTGCACGCCACGCGCGCGGCGGTCGAGGAAGGCGTCCTGCCGGGCGGCGGCGTCGCGCTGCTGCGCGCGCGCGCAGCACTTGGCGAGCTGCGGGGTGCGAGCCACGACGAGGACTGCGGGATCAAGATCGTGCTGCGCGCGGTCGAGGACCCGCTGCGGCAGATCGTGGTCAACGCCGGCATCGAGCCTTCGGTGGTCGTCGATCGCATCGCCGCGGGCAGCGGCAACTTCGGCTACAACGCGGCGAGCGGCGAGTACGGAGATCTCGTAGGGATGGGCGTGCTCGACCCGTGCAAGGTCACGCGCTCGGCGCTGCAGAACGCCGCGTCGATCGCGAGCCTGATCCTCACGACCGACTGCATGGTCGCGCGGATCCCCGAGCAGGAGGCGCCGGCCGGCGCACCGCCGGAGATGTAGCGCCCGGGCGCCTGCGCCCGACGCGCCGTGGCAAGATCGCGGCGCGCGCGGATCGCGCAGGAGGTTCGAGGACATGAAGCGAGGCACCGGGAAGGGCGTCCGGGAGGTCGGCTACATCGATTGCGCCGGCGGCGGCCAGGTGGTCGTGCGCGACGGCGTTGCCTACATCGGCAACATGAGCGCGCCGGACGGGACGCTCGTCGTCGACGTCGCCGATCCGAAGCGCCCCCGCGAGCTGGCGCGCCTCGGGATGATCACCGGCACGCACTCGCACAAGGTGCGCGTCGAAGGCGGCCTCATGGTCGTCAACCGCGAACGCAATCCCTACCAGCTCGGGGCCCCCGAGTCGTTCAAGGGCGGGCTCGGGATCTACGACGTCTCGACGCCGGCCAGGCCGCGGCTGATCGTCAACTGGGAGACCGCGGGCATGGGCGTCCACCGGTTCGACTTCGACGGGCGCTACGCGTACATCTCGCCCACGGTCGAGGGCTACCTGGGGAACATCGTCATGATCCTGGACCTCGCCGATCCGGCGCGCCCGGTCGAGGTTGGCCGCTGGTGGAAGCCGGGGCAGTGGACCGCGGGCGGCGAGGTGCCGACCTGGCACGGCGCCGATCATCGCTGCCACCATCCGCTGCGTCTCGGCGACCGGCTCTACACGAGCTACTGGCACGGCGGATTCGTGATCCTCGACGTCGCGGATCTGTCGCGGCCGAAGCTCGTGTCGTCCTACCTGACGAGCCCGCCGTTTCCGTGGCCGACGCACACCGCACTGCCGGTCCCGTTCCCGGTGCAGAACCGGCGCCTGCTGCTCGTCGCGGACGAGGACGTGCGCAAGAAGTTCCCGAGCTATCCCGCATTCCTCTGGCTCTACGACATCAGCGACGAGACGCGGCCGATCCCGTTCGCGAGCTACCAGGTCGAGGGCGTCGACGGCACGCCGCAGGAGGACTACACCGGCTGCCACCAGCCGTGCGAGCGCATCACCGGGACCGAGATCCCGGTGGCGTGGTTCGCGCACGGGCTGCGGGTCGTCGACATCGCGAATCCGCACGCCCCGCGCGAGGTCGCATGGTATCTGCCCGACGTCGCGCCGGGCGACGGCGGCCGGGCGCAGTCGAACGACGTGACCGTGGACGACCGCGGGCTGATCTACCTGCTCGACCGCATCCGCGGCTGCCACATTCTCGAACGAGCCTAGGGCACGACGTCCTCCGGCAGGGCACGCGCGTAATCCGCGATCGCCCCCGGTCGCGTGAGCCAGATGCGGTCGCGCGCCCGGAGGATGTGCTCCACCAGCCGCCGCAGCTGCCGCAGCCGGAACGCGTGCCCGATCAGGTAGGGGTGCAGCGACAGGTTGAAGACGAGCGGCTGCCGCCGCGACTGCTCGAGCATCTCGTCGAACTGGTCGATGAGGAGATCGGTCCAGGCCGACGGCACCACTTTCGCGCCGTGCATCAGGGGCAGATCGTTCGTCGGGCGCGGGTAGGGCACCGAGAGGATGCGGCCGCGGGAGCGCGTGCGCAGCCACACCGGCTGGTCGTCGTGGCCCCAGTCGAGGAGATAACGGTAACCGGCCTCTTCGAGGAGGTCGGGCGTGACGTGGGTCTCGGACACCCAGGGTCCGAGCCAGCCCGCCGGCGGACGGCCTTCCTCGCGGGCGATGCGGGCGGTGACCGCCGCGATCATCGCGCGCTCCGCGGCCTCGTCCATGTCCGACTGCCGCTCGGCGTTGGTGCGGCCGTGCCCGACGAACTCGTCGCCGCGCTTGCGGAACGCCGCGATCACCTGGGGGCAGTGGTCGTAGAGCGCGGTGTTGGCGAGCGCGGCGCAGGGCACCGCATGGGCGTCGAGGAGCTCGAGCAGCCGCCACACGCCGACGCGGTTCCCCCAGTCGCGCCACGCGTGGTTGACGACGTCCGGCTCCGGCTGGCGCGGGTTCAGCTCCGGACCCATCCCCTCGCCGAACGGGAACTGCTCGAGGTTGACCGCCACGTAGACGGCGAGCCGCGTGCCGTTCGGCCAGTCGTAAGGCGGCCGCTCGACGATCGGCGAGTACGCGTATCGGCCATGCGTCCTGAGCACTGTTTGTTCCTCGTGGTGCGTCGCTTGCGGCGCCCGGACTATACTGCACGCGTCCAATGACCGGACCCGGGAGGAGACGAAATGCGACGCGGAAGACTGTACTTCTGGCTGGCGGGTGCGCTGATTGCGGTGTACTCGGGCGCGGGACTCGCCCAGGCGCCGACCAAGCTGCGCTTCACGCTCGACTGGCGCTTCGAGGGCCAGCTCGCGATGTTCATGATGGCGAAGAACAAGGGCTACTACGAGCGCGAGGGGCTCGACGTGCAGGTGGACTCCGGCGCCGGATCGGCGGCGGCGATCTCGCGCATCGCCGGCGGCTCGCACGACGTCGGTACCGGCGACATCACCTCGCTTATCGAGTACCTGAGCAACAACCCGGGTCCCACCCGGCTGCAGGCCGTCTATCTGCTCTACAGCGAGACGCCGTTCATGGTGCACGCGCTCAAGAAGTCGGGCATCGCCAAACCGCAGGACCTCGCGGGCAAGACGATCGGCGCGCCGGTGTTCGACGCGGCGCGCAAGTCCTTCCCGATCTTCGCCAAGCAGGTGGGCATCGACCCGAAGTCGGTGACCTGGCAGAACGTGGACGCGGCGCTGCGCGAGACGATGATCGCGCGCGGCGACCTGACCGCGGCGACCGGCTTCGAGGTGAACCGGCTGAACCTCGTCGCGCGCGGCGTGAAGGAGGAGGACATCGTGATGTTCCGCTACGCCGACCACGGCGTGAAGCTCTACGGCAACGCGATCCTCGCCTCGAAGAAGCTCATCGACGAGAACCCCAAGGCGCTCGCCGCGTTTGTCCGCGCGTCGAACCGTGCGCTCGTCGACACGATCGCCGACCCGGCGGAGGCGGTGAAGTACGTGAAACAGTTCGATCCGCTGGTCGACGAGGCACGCGAGCTGCAGAAGCTGCGGCTGACGCTGCGCGCGATCGACACCGAAACCGCGCGCTCGGGCGGGCTCGGCGCCGTCAACAAGGTCGCGCTCGAGACGCAGGTCGACGACGTGACGGCGGCGTTCGGGCTGAAGACCAAGCCGAACGCGGACCTGATCTTCAACTCCGACTTTCTGCCGCCGCGGGGAGACCGCATCCCGCGCGCTCCGGCGCGGGCGGCCGGGAGCTAGTAGCGCGCGTTCCCCGGCGTGCGCGGGAAAGGGATCGCGTCGCGCACGTTGGTGAGTCCGGTGACGTAGGCTACGGTGCGCTCGAAGCCGAGCCCGAATCCGGCGTGCGGCACGGTGCCGTAGCGGCGCAGATCCCGGTACCAGCCGTAGCGCTCGCGGTCGAGCCCGACCTCGGCCATCCGCGCGTCGAGGACGTCGAGGCGCTCTTCGCGCTGGCTGCCGCCGATGATCTCGCCGATGCCGGGCGCGAGCACGTCCATCGCCGCGACGGTGCGGCCATCGTCGTTCAGGCGCATGTAGAACGCCTTGATCGCCTTCGGGTAGTTCACCACGATCACCGGCTTGCCGACGTGCCGCTCGGTGAGGTAGCGCTCGTGCTCCGACTGCAGGTCGATGCCCCAGCTCACCGGGAACTCGAATTTCTGCTTCGAGCGCTCGAGGATCCCGATCGCCTCGGTGTAGTCCATGCGCACGAACTCCGACGCGACGATCGATTGCAGTTTCGCGACGATGCCCTTCTCGACGCGCTCGTCGAAGAACGCCATGTCGTCGGGGCGCTCGGCGAGCAGCGTGCGCAGGATGTGCTTCAGCAGGTCCTCCGCGAGCGCGGCGTCGGCGGCGAGGTCCGCGAACGCGATCTCGGGCTCGATCATCCAGAACTCGGCGAGATGCCGGCTCGTGTTGGAGTTCTCGGCGCGGAAGGTCGGTCCGAAGGTGTAGACCTTCGAGAGCGCGAGGCAGTAGCTCTCGACGTTGAGCTGGCCCGACACGGTCAGGTAGGTCTCGCGCCCGAAGAAGTCCTGCGCGTAGTCCACCTTGCCCGCGGGAGTGCGCGGCAGGTTGGCGAGGTCGAGCGTGGACACGCGGAAGAGGGCGCCGGCGCCCTCCGCGTCCGCGGAGGTGATGATCGGCGTGTTCACCCAGAAGAAGCCGCGCTCGTGGAAGAAGCGGTGGATCGCCTGGGCGAGGGTGTGGCGCACGCGCGTCACCGCGGCGATCACGTTCGTGCGCGGGCGCAGGTGCGCGACCTCGCGCAGGAACTCGAAGGTGTGCGGCTTGGGCTGGATCGGGTAGGTGTCCGGGTCGTCCACCCAGCCGACCACCTCGATCGCGGTGGCCTGCATCTCGAACGGCTGGCCCTTCGCGGGCGAGGGCACGATCGTGCCGGTCGCCGTAACCGCGCAGCCGGCGGTGAGGCGCAGCACCTCGTCGGCGTAGTTCGCGAGCGTGTTGGGGACGACCACCTGCACCGGGTGGAACCCCGATCCGTCGGAGACGTTCACGAACGAGATGCCCGCCTTCGAGTCGCGGCGGGTGCGCACCCACCCCTTGATCGTGACCGGCGAGTCTTGCGGGGCGCGGCCGGCGAGGACGTCGGCGCAGGAGAGCGAGGTCATGCGAGGCCCGGCTTGCGAGTGAACCAGCCGCGATTGTGCCTCGTCCCGGCGCGCGCCGGCGAAAATGCGCTACCTTCGGGGCGGAAAGGAACCCCGGCATGCTGAAGGCGATCCGCGAGTTCTTCGACGCGCATATCGGTGCGGAGGCTTCGGGGCGCGACGCGCAGCACGCGATCCGGCTGGCGACGGCCGCCCTGCTGGTCGAGGTGGCACGGCTGGACAGCGACGTGGACGCGCCGGAACGCGCCGCGATGCTGCGTGCGGTGCGCGAGAAGTTCGGGCTCGGCGCGGGCGAGGCCGATGCGCTGATCGGACTGGCCGAGGCGGAGGTGCGCGAGGCGACCGACTACTACCAGTTCACCTCGCTCATCAACCGGCACTTCTCGCAGGAACAGCGCCAGCGGGTCGTCGAGCTGATGTGGCAGGTCGCCTACGCCGACGCCGAGCTGAGCGCGCACGAGCAGCACGTGGTGCGCAAGGTCGCCGATCTTCTCTACGTGTCGCACGGCGCGTACATCGCGGCGAAGCTGCGCGCCCGGGACGCCGCGCGCGACTGACTGGCGCGCTATCATTCGCCCGGTTTCCCCCGGGGGCGGCTAAGTGGAGCGCATCATCGTCGGCATCACCGGCGCGACCGGCGCCATCTTCGGCGTGCGTCTGCTCGAGGCGCTCGGCGCCGCCGGCGTCGAGACGCACCTCGTCATGTCGAAGTGGGGCCAGCAGACCGTCGAGCACGAGACCGGGCTCGCGGCGGCCGACCTGCGCGCGCGGGCGTCGGTCGTGCACGGAGCCGCCAACATGGCGGCGACCCTCTCTTCGGGCTCGTTCCGCACCGAGGGCATGGTGATCGCGCCGTGCTCGATGCGCAGCGCCGCGGCGATCGCGCACGGGTACGGCGAGAGCCTGGTGCACCGCGCCGCCGACGTGGTGCTGAAGGAGCGCCGGAAGCTCGTGCTCGTCCCGCGCGAGACCCCGCTCTCCGAGGTGCACCTCGAGAACCTGCTCAAGCTCGCGCGCATGGGGGTCGCGATCGTCCCGCCGATGCCGGCCTTCTACAACAAGCCGGCGACGGTCGACGACATCGTGAACCACATCGTCGCGCGCGTGCTCGACCAGTTCGGCGTCGACGCCGCGTTCGCGAAGCGCTGGGACGGCAAGATGAGCCGGCCGGCGACGGTGCGCCGGCTGAAGTAGCCGCCAAGTAGCCGCTAGTCCTCGAGCCGGTCGAGGTTGCCCGTCATCCGGGCGATCACCGCGCGGAACACCGCGACATCCCGCCGGCCGATCCCTTTCTCCGCTGCCCGGACGATCCCGCGCGCGATCGGGAGCAGCAGCGGCTCGAGCCGCCGGCCGCGCGGCGTCAGCCACACGTGCGTCCGGCGCGCGTCCTCGCGGCTGCGCGCGCGGCGCACCAGGCCGGCCCGCTCCATGCCCTTCAGGGCGATCACCGTCGTCGGCTCCATCATTCCGACGCGCGCGCTCAGCTCGCGTTGCGTGAGTCCGTCCCGGATCCAGAGCACGCGCAGGAAGTACCACTGGCCGCGCGACACGCCGAACCGGGCGATGCGGCGCTCGAGGACGCGCTGGAACGCGCGGTGGGCGTCGCGCACGAGGTAGCCGCTGCTCCGCCCGGGCGGCAGCGCCGGCGCGCGCCGGGTGCGCTGCGGGGGCTTGCGTCGCGGCAAGGCGAGCCGTTACGCGGTCGCGACCGGCGCCTCGTCCCGCACGCCGAGCGTGCGCCAGTCGGTGGTCTTCGGCACCACGCCCTCGAAGGAAGCAAGCTTGACGTGCGCAATGTGCGGCTCGGTCGTGCCGATCGCCGGCCCGCCGTCCCGGAACTTTTCGGCGGCCGCGACCATCATGCGGCGGAAGTGGACCACGGCGAGGTCGCTCGCCCCGGCCACCTCCTCAGTTCGATCGGTGATCGGGCCCATCGACTCCCACATCGCCATGTCCTGCGCGGGGATCCCCTCGATCCCGGTCCAGTCCCCGCGCCGCATCGCCTCCCGGTCCTGGAGGAAGCGGTTAGCGAGGTTGCGTTTTTTGCGCCAGTTCTCGTCGAGCTCGATGCCGGGCCGCGCGCAGCAGAACGCGCGCCAGGCGTCCTGCGAGATGCCCTTCGTGGGGTCGGGGTGCCACGCGACCCAGTAGAACATCGCGTTCACGTCGTCCAGCGGCACCAGCATCTGGGCGAGGTGGTACCGGTCGTTGGGCGGGATGAGCACGGTGAACGGCGCGACGAAGAGGGTCGTCCGGACGTACTGGTGGGTCTCGGGGTCGCGGATCGGCTTGCGGATCGCGGCGTAGCGAAACCCGTAGCTCGTCGCCTGGATCTGCAGCCTCGGCGCCTTGTCGGTGGACGGGCGCAGCCACGCGGCGTCGGTCGCGGTGGATCCTTCCACCTCGGCCGCCGGCATGTTCGTGGAGTGCAGGCTCGAGCTGTGCGCCGAGTCGATCGCCCCCTCGAGCACCTGCGCCCAGTTGCAGGCGACGTGGATCTTGACGACCGCGACCCGCGTGTCGCGGTGCGGCCACCAGGCGGGCGGCTCCCATTCGCGCCGCGCTTCGGTCGGACCCATCCAGATCCACACGAACCCGCCGCCTTCGCGCACCGGATACGCCTTCGCCTTGCGGCCGAGTCGCTCGGCGGTGCCCGGCGCCTCCGAGGGCATGTCGAGGATGTTGCCCTCGACGTCGAACTTCCAGCCGTGATAGAGGCAGCGCAGCCCGCACTGTTCGTTGCGCCCGAAGGCGAGCGACGCGCGCCGGTGCAGGCAGTACTCGCCGAGCACGCCGAGGCGCCCTTCGGTGTCGCGGAAGACCACCAGGTCCTCGCCGAGCAGGCGCGCGCGCACCGGCGTGCCGTCGCGCTCGGCGACCTCCTCCGACAGGCACACCGGGAGCCAGTGGCGTCGCATGAGCTGCCCCATCGGCGCGCCCCCCTCCACCCGGCACAGCAGCTCGTTCTGCTCCTTGGTCAGCATGGCGCACCCGAATTAGACTTAGAAAGCTAAGTATCGTAGCCTCGGTGCCGCGACCGTACAAGCACGGCCCTCTCCATGGCAATCCCTGCGCGGCTCAGACTCGGCGTCGCCGGACTCGGGCGGGCGTTCGCGCTGATGGCCCCGACGTTCGCCGCCGACCCGCGCGTGGCGCTCGTCGCCGCCGCCGATCCGCGCCCGGAGGCGCGGGACCGGTTCGAGCGCGACTTCGGGGGCAGGGCGTTCGCCAGCGTCGAGGCGCTCTGCGCCGATCCGTCGGTCGAGGTCGTCTACGTTGCGACGCCGCACCAGTTTCACGCCGCGCACGCGTGCCTCGCCGCCGCCCGGGGCAAGCACGTGCTGGTCGAGAAGCCCATGGCGCTCACGCTGGAGGACTGCCGCGCGATGATCGCCGCAGCCCGGAGCGCGGGTGTCCGGCTCGTGGTCGGCCCGAGCCACGGGTTCGACGCGCCGATCCGGCACGCGCGCGACATCATCGCGAGCGGGGCGGTCGGGCGGGTGCGGATGATCACGGCGTTCAACTTCACCGATTTTCTCTATCGCCCGCGCCGTCCCGAGGAGCTGGACACCGCGCGCGGCGGCGGCGCCGTGTACAACCAGGCCGTGCACCAGGTCGACGTGGTGCGCCGGCTGGGCGGCGGCCGCGTGAGCCGGGTCCGCGCCCTCACCGGAGGGTGGGACGAGGCGCGTCCCACGGAGGGCGCGTATGCGGCGCTGCTGACGTTCGCGGACGGCGCGTTCGCCTCGCTCGTCTACAGCGGCTACGCGCACTTCGATTCGGACGAGTTCGTCGGCTGGGTGGGCGAGTCGGGCCGGCCCAAGGATCCGGCGCAGTACGGCGGGGCCCGGAGGCTCCTCGCGTCAGCGCCCGACGAGGCGCTGCTCAAGAACTCGCGGAACTACGGCAATCCCGACCACGCACCACCGGCGGGCGCGGCCTTCCACGAGCACTTCGGGGTCGTCATCGCCTCCTGCGAGCGCGCGGACCTGCGCCCGCTGCCGCACGGCGTGATGATCCATGGCGACGGCGGACAGCGACTCGACCCGCTGCCGGCGCCGGCCGTGCCGCGCGCGGGCGTCGTCGACGAGCTCTACGACGCGGTCGCACGCGGCATTGCCCCGCTCCACACCGGCGAGTGGGGCATGGCGAGCCTGGAGGTGTGCCTCGCCATCCTGCGCTCCGCGCGCGAGGAGCGGGAGGTTGCGCTGGAGCACCAGACCGGCATCGCAGGGAGGTGAATCGAGGATGGACGACCTCGCCGCGCGCATCGAGTCGTTTCTCGACGCGCACCACGTGCTGACGCTCGCGACGGTCGGCGACGCCGGCGCGCACGCCGCGCCGCTCATGTATGCGCGCAACGGCTTCACGCTCTTCTGGACCTCGGACCCGGGCTCGCGGCACTCGGTCCACATCGAGCGCGACGTGCGCGTCACCGCGACGATCGCGCCCGATTACACCGACTTCCGCGTGATCCGCGGCCTGCAGGTCGCCGGTCGGGCGCGGCGGCTCGACGGCGCCGAAGCGGAGGCGGCCCGCGCGGCGCTGGTCGCGCGCTACGCGTTTCTCGCCGAGCTCGCGTCGGGGCCGCCCAAGCTGCGGACGGCCTTCGAGCACGCCGGCTTCTACGCCCTCGAGCCCGAGCGGATCACGCTCATCGACAACACGCGCAGGTTCGGGCACAAGGAGACGCTGGCGCTCGAGCGCTGAGGCGGCGCTGCAGGCCTGGTGTGCGCCAAGGCCGCCGACCCGGCGGTCATCGCGCTGCAGAGGCGAGCGCGGTCCTGCCCCGCCGCTGAAGGCCTCCGGCAGCGAACGCGAGGAGGGCGAGCGCCGAGCATGCGACGAGGGCGATGAACATCGGATACGGCGTGCCGTCGTGCGCGAGGCCGACCCCCTGCACGACGACCGCTCCGACGGCCATCTGGATGCCGCTCATGAGCCCCGACGCTGCGCCGGCGTGGCCGGGCTGCGCGGCCACCGCTTCGGCCTGCACCGGCGCAATCGCCACCGCGCCGAAGAAGCAAAGCGCGATCGTCGGCACGAACCCGAGCGCGGTGTGCCACTCGAGCACGCTTGCCGCCGCGAGGCCGATGAGGCTCGCAGCGAGGCCGCCCGCGCCGCAAGCGAGGATGAGGCGCCGGCGCGGCACGCGGTGCGCCCAGCGGGCGCTCGCGTAGTTGCCCGCGACGTAGAAGGCGCACGCGACCGCGAACCACACGCCGTACTCGGTCGCGCTGCCGTGGTGGACTTCGACGATCAGGTAGGGCAGCGCCGCCTGGGTCGCGAAGAAGGTCGCCATGACGAAGGAGAAGAAGAGCGCCGGGCCGAGGTAGCGCGGATCGCGCGCGAGCGCGGCGAAGCTCGCGAACGCGCCGCGCAGCCCGAGGTCCGCGCGCCGGGACGCGTTCGTTTCGGGGAGCAGGGCGGCGAGCACCGCGAACGCCGCCGTCCCGACGCCCGCGCACAGCGCGAAGATCGCGCGCCAGCCGACGTGGTCGAGCAGGAAGCCGCCGGCGAGCGGCGAGAGCATCGGCACGAAGATCATCACGACGGTGAGGTAGGCGAGCACCTGGCCGCTGCGCTCGCGCCCGTACGCGTCGTGGACGATCGTGCGCGTGAGGACGAGGCCGGCGGCGCTGCCGGCCGCCTGGAGCATGCGTCCGAGCACGAGCCATTCGGGGGTTGGCGCAAGACCGGCGAGCGCGCTGCCGGTGCAGAAGAGCGCAGTTCCGGCGAGGATCACCGGCCGGCGGCCGAAGCGGTCGGAGAGCGGTCCGTACACGAGCGTCATCACCGCAATGGTCGCGAAGGCGAGGCTGATCAGCGTCTGGGCGAGCGCCATCGGGATGCCGAAATCGCGATGCACGAACGGCACCGCGGGGGTGAGGGCCTGGGTGGCCATCGGGCCGAGCGCGTAGGCGGCGACCAGCGCGCCGAGCGTCAGCAGGTTGATCCGCTTGTCCATCGCATTGCTCCGGTAGAGGTGGGGCGCGCGGTCACACCGCGCGCCGACCGGAGCGAGACTACCGGCGCGGCGTATCGAATCGATTTCCGGCCGGTCGCCGGATTGTTTCGGGATTGTTTCGGGCCGCGCAGCACTCGCCGCGCGGCCTCAGGCGTCCTCGCTCACGCGGCCTTCGCGGCCTGCGCCGCCGAGGCCCCCGCGATGCGCCCGAACACCGCCCCGTTGGTGAGCCCGGTGCCGCCCGGATAGTTGAAGTAGAAGATCCCGCCGACCAGCTCGCCGGCCGCGTAGAGGCCTTGAATCGGCTCGCCGTCGGTCGAGATCACCTGTGCATCCGTGTTGATGCGCAGGCCGCCGAAGGTGAACGTGATCCCGCAGGTCACCGCGTAGGCCTCGAACGGCGGCGTGTCGAGCGTGTTCGCCCAGTTCGACTTCGGGATCGCGAGGCCTTCGGTGCGGCGGCCGTCCTTGACGTTCGGGTTGAAGGCGATGTCGGTGCGCACCGCCGCGTTGTAGGCCTCGAGCTCCGCGAGCGCGGCTTCGGCGTTCACGTCGTCGAGCTGCTTCACCAGGTCCGCGAGCGTGTTTGCAACGCGCTTGGTGACCTGCTTGATCTTGTACTCGTCGCGCAACTGCGCCTTCACCTTCGCGTCGAAGATCTGCCAGGCGAACTGGCCGGTCTGCCCGAGGATCACGCGGCCGTACTTCGCGTAGGTGTAATTGCGGAAGTCGGCCCCTTCGTCCACGAATCGCCTACCCTCGGCGTTGAGGTACACGCCCCACGGATACGAGTGCTTCTGGAACTGGTCGCCGACCGCGAGGTCGCCGAACTCGGGGGCGTTGCGCTCCCACGCCACCGCGTGGCAGCCCGACCAGTTGCCGGCGGGCGCGGCGCCGATGTCGAGCGCCATCTTGATCACGTCGCCGGTGTTGAAACGCGTGCCGCGCACCTTCGCGAGCTCCCATCCCGGTCCCAGGTAGCGCGCCCGCCACTCGGGGTTCGCCTGGAAGCCGCCGGCGGCGAGCACCACGCTCCTCGCCTGCACGAAGGTGGTCTTGCCGGCGCGACGTACCTGGACGCCCTTGACGCCGTCGTCGTCGGCGAGCAGACCGGTCGCGCGCGCCCGATACCAGACGTCGATGCCGTTCTTGCGCGCGGCAGTCGTCAGCGAATCGACGAGCCCCGGCCCGCCGCCCACCGCTTCGACCGTGAGCCCGCCCCAGAACTTGAAGCGGCCGCCGATGTTGAACGCCTGCCGTCCCCACGCGGCGGTGAAGCGCACGCCCTTCGAGCGCATCCAGGCCACGGTGTCGAGGCTGCGCTTCACCAGGAGCTCGGTGAGGTCGGGGTCGCATCGGTACTCGGTGACGCGCGCCATGTCGTCGAGGAACTGGTCCTCGGTGTAGGTGCCGAAGTCGGTGCGCGCGATCTCGTCGGCGCTCAGGTCGGGCATCACCCGCTTCAGGTCCTCGACGCCGTTGTAGGCGACCCGCATCAGCCCGGCAGTGAAGCGCGAATTGCCGCCCGACTCGTCCTCGGGCGCGCGCTCCAGCACCAGCACCCGCGCGCCTTGCTCCTGTGCGGCGAGCGCCGCGCAGAACGCCGCGTTGCCGGCGCCCACCACCACTACGTCGTAAGCATCGGTCATCTTGCTGCCGCTCCTGTCGATCCGCGCGGGCTCAGGCGACCCACGGCTTGCCGAACGCCGGCTCCTTGAACGGGGTCGGCGGCAGCTGCCACGTCCCGGTCGAGGGCGGCTTCACCTTGTCGTCCACGTGCACGTCGAGCACGCACGGCCGGTTGTTCCGGATCGCCTGCTCGAGCGCGCCGCGCAGGTCCTCGCTCTTCGTGACCGTCACGCCGTCCGCCCCGCACGCGCGCGCCCAGGCGGCGAAGTCCGGGTTGTAGGGCTTCGCGCGGTCCTGGCCGCGGTAGAACGCGGTGCCGTGCTCGCGCCCGCCGAACATCCCGAGCTGGATGTCGCGGATCGCCGCCCACGCGAAGTTGTTCCACACCACCCAGATGCAGGGCAGGTCGTACTCGACCGCGGTCATGACCACGTAGGGCGTCATGGTGAACCCGCCGTCGCCGCACACCGAGATGCACGGCCGGTCCGGCGCCGCGAGCTTCGCGCCGAGCACGCTGCACACGCCGAAGCCCATCGACGAAAACCCCCAGCTGTTGAGCATGCTCTGCGGCCGGCGCGGCTTCCAGAACTGCATGAACCAGTTGTGGTGCACGCCGGAGTCGAGCGTCAGGATCGCGTCGTCCGGAAGCACCTTCTGCAGCGCGTCGACGACGTACTCCGGGCGCAGGGGCGAGGTCATTTCGGCGAAGTGCGGCCGCACGAACTTCTCCCACTCCGCCTGCCAGTCGGCCACCTGCGCGCGCCACGGCGCGAAGCGCGACGCGTCGGGCCCGCGGCGCGACGCGATCGCGGCCAGCATCTGCGCCGTGAACACTTTCGCGTCGGCGATGATCCCGAGCGTCGGGGGGTAGTTGCGGCCGAGCTCCTGCGGATCGAGGTCGACGTGCACGAGCTTCGACTTCGGGAAGTTCCACGAGTAGCCCGGGTACCACGACGACGACGAGCGGTCGTCGAAGCGGGTGCCGATCGTGACCACGAGGTCGGCATAACGGCCCGCCTGGTTGGCTGGATACGCGCCGTTGCGCCCGATGAAGCCGAGGGTGAGCGGGTCGTCCGCGGGGACGCAGCCCATGCCGTTCGGCGAGGTGATGACCGGGATGCCCAACTGCTTCTGCAGCGCGCTGATCTCGGGTCCCGCCTCGGCGAGCGTCGCGCCCTGGCCGATGAAGAGCACCGGGCGCTGCGACTCGGCGAGCAGCGCGACCGCGGCGGCGACGTCCGCCTCGGAGGCGCCTGGGCGGTGCGCGCCCATCGTGTGCGACGCCGGCGGCACCTCGACGTCGTCTTCCTCCTGGTAGACGTTGTACGGCACGTCGAGGTTCACCGGGCCCGGGCGCCCCGTCACCATCGTGTCGAAGGCCTGGCGCAGCGCGAGCGGCAGCATGTCCACGCGCGAAGGCTGGAACGAGCGCTTGACGACCGGCCGCAGCACCGACGGGAAATCCGCCTGGTTGTGCTTATAGATCTCCTGGAACGGCGCGCGGTTCGCCTGGGATGTCGGCACGTTGGAGGTGATCGCGAGGAACGCGGAGGAGTCCGCGAGCGCGGTGACGAGCGACATGGTGAGGTTGGCCGACCCCGGGCCGGTCGAGGTCAGCGTCGCGACCGGCTGGTGCTTCACGCGGAAGTACCCGTCGGCCATGTGCCCCGCGCACTGCTCGTGGCGCGGGGAGATCAGCTTCACCTTGTCGCGCACTGCGTAGAGCGGATCGAGCATTCCGACGTTGCCGTGTCCGCACAGCCCGATCACGTACGGCACCTTCTGCTTCACCAGGTACTCGGCGATCAGCTCGCCGCCCTTCATCTTCGGCATGACTGCACTCCCGCTAGTTGAGGCTGAACGTGACGATGCGTTCCTCGGTCATCTCGTGCACCGCGTAGCGCGGCCCTTCGCGGCCGAACCCGCTCGCCTTCGATCCACCGTACGGCATGAGGTCGACGCGCGAACTCGAGGTCTCGTTGATGTGCACGCCCCCGACCTCGAGCCGGCGCGCCGCCGCGAACGCGTCGTCGAGGCGGTTGGTGAAGATCCCCGTCGCCAGACCGTACGGCGTGGCATTGACGCGCGCGATGGCCTCGTCCAGGTTGTCGAACGGGACGATGCAGAGGATCGGGCCGAACACCTCGCGGCACCCGACCTTCATCGAGTCGTCGATCGAAGCGAGGAGAACCGGGGGCAGCACCGCACCCCTGCGCGCGCCGCCGGCGAGGCGCCGGGCGCCCTTCGCGACCGCCTCCTCGACCCACTGCTCGACGCGGACCGCGTCCTGCTCGCTGATGAGCGGGCCGACGAAGGTGCCCGGGTCGTACGGGTCGCCGTACGCGAGCGCCTGCACGAGCTGCGTGAGGCGCGCTTCGACTTCCGCGACGATCGAGCGGTGCACGAGGAGGAGCTGGATCGAGGTGCAGACCTGCCCGGCCTTGCGGTAGCCCGCGTTGACGACCTTGGTCAGCGCGCCGTCGAGGCGCGCGTCGTCGCACAGGATCGTGCAGGCGATCGAACCGAGCTCCATCTGCGTGCGCCGCAGGCCCGCGCGGCTCTGGATGCTGCGGCCCACCTCGGTGCTGCCGGTGAAGGCGACGAAGCGCACGCGCTCGTCCGCAATCAGCGCTTCGGCCACCGGCGCGCCGCCGGGCAGGACCGAGAGGAAGCCGCGCGGAACGCCGGACTCGACGAGCGCCTCGGCCAGCCGGCACGCGGTGAGCGGGGTCGCCGACGCGGGCTTGAGGATCGCCGCGTTCCCCGCGGCGAAGGCCGGCGCAATCTTGTGCGCGACGGTGTTGAGCGGCGAGTTGAAAGGCGTGATCGCCAGCACGACCCCGAGCGGCACGCGCAGGGTGAAGCCGACGCGGCCGGCCTGCTGCGGCGCGCCGGCGAGCGGAATCACGTCGCCGGCGAGGCGGCGCGCCTCCTCGGCCGAGAGCTTGAGGGTCTGCACGCAGCGGCGGACCTCGCCGGTCGCGTCCGCGACGGTGAAGCCGGCTTCCATCTGCATCGTGCGCACGAACACTTCGCGCCGCGACTCGACCAGCGCGGCGGCCCGCTCGAGGATTACGCCGCGCTCGTGGGGGCCGGGCGCCCCGCGGCGGAACGCGGCGTGCGCGCTCGCCACCGCGTGCACGGCCTGTTCGGCATCGGCGGTACCCACGTGGGCGCCGGTCTCGAGCCGGTACTTGTCGATCACGGGGAGGACGGCGCCTCGGCCCGCGACCCATTCGCCGTCGAGCAGGATCGGCTGCGCGGCAGTGCCTGCATTCATTGGGCGTGCTCCCGATGTCGATGTGTCAGAGCCACAGGATGCGCTTGCGGTAGTCGAGGTCGGCGCGCAGCGGCTCGGCAGGGCCCTGGTGGAAGACCGCGCCGCGCTCGAGCGCGAACACGCGGTCGGCGAGCGCGAGCACGAGGTCCAGGTTGTGCTCCACGATCACGATCGAGGTCTGGCGACGCAGCCGGTCGAACACCGTGAACAGCTCCTGGACGACGGCGGGCGCGAGCCCTTCGAACGGCTCGTCCAGGAGGAGCAGCTTCACGTTGCCCGACAGCGCACGCGCCACGGCCACCATCTGCTGCTCGCCGCCCGAGAGGTAGTCGGCGGCGATGTGCATCCGCTCCCGCAGCCGCGGGAAGTACTCCAGGATCTGCGCCTCGCTCCAGACGACGCCGTCGCGACCGTCGGTCGCGCGCGCGAGACGCCCGAGCGCGAGGTTGTCGGCCACGGTCATCCCGGCGAAGAGGCCGCGTCCCTGCGGCACGTACCCGATCCCGAGGCGCGCGATGTCGGGCGCGGGCAGGCCGGCGATATCGCGGCCCTTGAACTCGATCGCACCGGACGCCGGCGGTAGCAGCCCGCAGAGCGTCTTGAGGAGCGTCGACTTGCCGGCGCCGTTGCGGCCGAGGAGGGCGACGATCTCGCCCTCGCCCACGTCGAGCGTGGCGTCGTTCAGGATGTGGCTCTTGCCGTAGAAGGCGTTCACGCGCTCGAAGCGCAGCAGCGGCGCGCGGCTGCGCGCCTCGTCGGCGCCGCGGCTCGCCACCGGCGGCGTGCCGGTGCCGGTGTAGACCTCCTGCACGCGCCGGTCGCGGCGCACCTCGTGGGGCGTGCCCGCCATGAGCACCTCGCCCTGGTTCATGACGGTCACGCGGTGGGAGAAACCGAGCACCCGGTCGATGTCGTGCTCCACGATGAGCACCGGGACGCTGGTCGCGACCGTCTTGATGAGGTTCGCCACCCGCTCGCGCTCCGCGGCCGCGAGCCCGGCGAGCGGCTCGTCGAGCAGGAGCACCTGCGGCTTGGACGCGAGCCCGATGCCGAGGTCGAGCAGCCGCTGACCGCCGTAGGAGAGCGTGCCGCCCTCGACCACCTCGATGCCCTCGAGCCCGAGGAAGCGGATGAGCGCGTCGGTCTCCGCGACCACCGTCCGGTAGCTCTCGACGTCGCGCCACATGTTGAAGCGTCCGGCGTGCGTCGCCTGCAGCGCGAGGCGCAGGTTCTCCCGGATCGGCAGGCCGCGGAAGAGATTGGTGATCTGGAACGACCGCCCGAGGCCCTGCGCGCAGATGCGGTGCGGCGCAAGGCCGCGGATGTCCCGACCGTGCAGGCGGATGGTTCCCGCGTCGGGCACGAACATGCCGCAGACGAGGTTGAAGAGCGTGGTCTTGCCTGCGCCGTTGGGCCCGATCAGCGCGTGCACCTCGCCGGCTTCGACCGCGAGTCGCGCGCCCGCGACCGCACGGATGCCGCCGAAGTGCTTCTCGACCCCGTCGACCTCGAGCACCGCGCCGGCGCGCGCTGCGGCGCGGAGGAAATCGGGCAGCGGAATCCCGGCGGCGACCTTGCGCGCGCTCATCGCCGCGGCCTCCTCCGGCGGCGGGCGCCAGCGTCGCTGCAGTCGCGCCCAGATCCCGACCAGACCGCTCGGCGAGTACAGCACGAACCCGACGAAGACCAGCCCGAACCAGAGCAGCCAGTGACCGGTCCACATCGAAAAGAGTTCGCGGAACAGGATGTAGAAGAGCGCCCCCAGCGCCGGGCCGAGGAGGCTGTGCATGCCGCCGATGACGACCATCGCGAGCAGCTCGCCGGAGAACACCACCGAGACCGCCTCGGCGGACACGAGGTAGTGCTGGAACGCGGTCAGCGCCCCGGCGAGGGCGGTCACGACCGCCGACAGCACGAACGCCGCAAGCTTGTAGCGGTCGATGTCGTACCCGACGAAGGCGGCGCGCTGCTGGTTCTCGCGGATCGCCACCAGCACGTGGCCGAAAGGGGAGCGGACCACGCGCAGCAGGACGTAGAGGACGGCGAAGGCGACGAGCGCGACGAACGCGTAGTACGCCCTCGCGTCCTCGAGCGGGACCGGACCGATGCTGCCGCGCTGGAGGCCGCCGAGGCCGTCCTCGCCGCCGGTCACCTCGGTCCAGCGGAAGGCGATCGCGTACGTGAGCGCTGCGAGGGCGAGGGTCAGCAGCGAGAAGTAGACCCCGCGCCGGCGCAGGATGAGGACGCCGACCACGGTTGCGAGCGCCGCGACGAAGGCGAGCCCGAGCAGGATCGGGACCACGATCTGGCCGCCGAGCCAGTGCTTCTGCACCAGGGCTGCGGCATAGGCGCCGATGCCGAACCAGGTCGCGTGACCGAACGAGGTGAGCCCGGTGAACCCGACCAGCAGGTTGAGGCCCAGGGTCGCGATCGCGAGGCACACCACCACCGTCGCGGTGTTCACGGTGAGCCCGACCGCCTGCATCGCGAACGGGAGGACGACGAGCGCCGCCGCCCCGATCCACAACGGGCGCATGCGCGCGGCCCCGCGGAGTGGAAGCGTCGCGCGGCTCGCGCTGGCGCCGGCAGCGGTCACTCAAACTTCTCGATGCGCTCGCCGAGCAGGCCGCGCGGCCGGAAGAGCAGCACCAGGAACATCAGCACGTACATCGAGGCCTCGCCGGCCGCCGGGACGAAATGGATCGTGATCCCGCGCACCACGCCGACCAGCACCGCGGCGAGCACGACGCCCCAGAAGCTGCCCAGCCCGCCGATCACGACCACGACGAACGCGACGGTGATGATCTCTGCGCCCATGGCCGGGTGCACGATCGTGATCGGGGCGAACAGCGCGCCGCCGAGGGCGGCCATGCCGACCCCGAGCATCACGATCGTCGTCATGTAGGGCTGCAGGCGGATGCCGAGCGCGGCCACCATGTCCGGGCGCTGGATGCCCGCGCGCACGACGCGGCCGAACGCGGTCCGGTGCAGCAGCAGCCAGAGGCCGGTCAGCACCACCGCCACCACGGCGAGGAGCAGCAGCCGGTAGCGGGAGAACATCAAGTCGCCCAGGATCACCTGGCCCTTAAACGCGGCGGGCATCGACGCCGGCAGCGGTGCGGCGCCCCAGACGATGCGGATCGCCTGCTCGGCGACCATCGCGAGGCCGAAGGTGACGAGCAGGCTGAGGATCGGGTCGGCGGTGTAGAACCGCCGCAGGATGAAGCGCTCGAACAGGACGCCGAGCAGCGCCACCGCGACCGGCGACAGCACGACGCTCGGGCCCCAGCCGAGCAGCTTCGCGATCTCGAGTGAAACGTAGGCGCCGATCGCGTAGAACGCGCCGTGCGCGAGGTTCACCACGCCGCCGACGCTGAAGATCAGCGACAGGCCGAGCGCGATCAGCAGGTAGTAGCCCCCGAGCACGAGGCCGTTGACCACCTGCTCGAGGAGAAAGAACAGCTCCATCGTCAAGCCGGAAACGGTGCGGCCGGCGGCGGCGCGGCGCGCGCCGCCGCCGGCGCCGCGCCTACATCGCGCAGGTGTTCGCCGACTTCGGCGGCGCGAGCAGCTCGAGCGGCTGGTTCGCCCCCGGCACCGCGGCGCCGAGCACGAGGAAGTCCCACTTGTCCTTCGCCTGGCCCTTCGGCTTGACGGTGAAGGGGTAGGCCTCCTGCATCAGCTGGTGGTCCCAGGAGCGGAAGTAGGCCTTGCGCGCCTTCAGCACGTCGAACTGGGTCTCCTTCTCGAAGTAGGCGATCAGCCGCTCGGTGTCGGTCGACTTCGTCTCGTTCATCGCCTGCGCCATCATCTTGAGCGACACGTACTCGATCCAGGCGTGGTTCTCCGGCGGCTTGCCGTGCTTCTTCGTGAATGCCGCGGTGAACGCCTTCGATCCGGGCGTGTCCAGCGTGTGCATCCACACGGTGGGCCAGATGCCGCTGAGGTTGCCCTCGCCCGCGGCCCACGCGTCCGCGGTGTTCAGGTTGAACCCGACCATCGGGAACGGGAGGCTGAACTCGGCGTACTGCTTGACGAGGTTGGTGACCTGGTTGCCGGCGAGGTTGGAGCACACCACGTCGGGCTTGGCGCGCCGGATCTTGAGCATGAAGCCGCTGAAGTCGGTCACGTCGGTCGCGACGAGATCGTCGCCGATGATGTTGCCGCCGTGGCCGCCGATGAACGCCTTGGCGGCCCGCAGCAGGTCGTGGCCGAACAGGTAGTCGGCCGACAGCATGTAGAAGTTCTTGCCCTTCACCTTGTTCTCTCGCAGCAGGGACTGGCCGACCGCGTTGACCATCACGGTGACGGGGATGTCGACGTGGAAGGTGTAGCGGTTGCAGTTCTTGCCGCGCAGCACGTCGGAGCGCGCGCCGATCTGCATGAAGAACTTCTTGTTGCGCGCCGCGACCTGCATGATGGTGAGCGCCGAGGCCGAGTTGATCTCGCCCATCAGCACGGTCGCGCCGTCGCGCTCCAGCATTCGCTGCGCCTTGGTCGACGCGGTGGCGGGGTTGACCGAGTCCTCCGACATGACCTCGAGCTGCCGCCCCATCACCCCGCCCGACTTGTTGATCTCCTCCTCGGCCATCTTGATCCCGAGCACGGAGTACTCGCCGAGCGCGCCGAGAAAGCCGGTGAGCGGCGTGAGGTGGCCGATCTTGATCTTGTCGGTCTGGCTTCGCCCGATGGCGGGGAAGCCGAGGGCGGCGGTGCCGGCCACCGCCGCTCCCGCCGTGATGATGCGTCTACGCTTGTCGCTGGTCATTGCTCGTCTCCTCCTTGTGGGGTTTTACTTGGATGCTCTGCTACCTTCGGGCGACCAGAACCACCATTTGCGGTCGATCACCCAGTCTGTTGTGTCCTCGCGAAAGGCCTTGTAGTGCGCGGACGCCCGATGTGCTGCGAGCGAGGCGTCGTCGGCGTACTCCTCGAGTAGCAGGAAGAGCGCCGGATTGGTCGTTTCCTGGTGCACGTCGAAGCGCAGGCAGCCGCCTGGCTCGCGCTCGAGGCTGGTGCGCGCGTGCCGCAGGAGCCGCGCCTTGAACGCGTCGACGACGTCGGCACGGCAGGTCAGGTGAGCGGTGTGGAAGATCATCGCCGGCTCGGTTACTTGACGGCGCGCATCGGCACGCGCTCGCGGAACCCGAGCTCCGCCGAGAGGCGATCCGCGGCCGCCGCGACCCGCTTGGCCGCGCGGGTGATGTCCTCGGTTCTGATGCGCCAGGTCGGCCCCGAGATGCCGAGGGCAGCGATGCCGCGGCCCGAGAAGTCGCGCACGAGCGCCGCTGCGCAGCGCAGTTCGGTATTGAACTCGGCGTCGTCGACCGCGTAGCCGGCCTCGCGCACCCGGTCGAGCTCGCGGCGCAGCCGCGCAGGGTCGACGATCGTGCGCGGGGTGAACTCCCTGAGATCGGCGCGGGCGAGGAAGTCGTCGAGCTCGGTCTTGGGCAGCGAGGCGAGCATCGCCTTGCCGATCGCGGTGCAGTGCGCGGGGCGCAGCACGCCGACGCGCTCCGACACCCTGAACGTCGAGGTGCCTTCGGACTTCGCGATCGTGATCGCGCCGTCTCTCGAGAGCACTCCGAGGTGCGCGGTCTCGCCCAGCGATTCCGCCAGCTCGCGCATCAGCGGCAGCGCGGCGTTGACCAGGTTGACCTCGTCGCTGACCCGCGCCGCGAGCAGGAACACCCGGCGCGCGATGTGATAGCGCTTGGTCTCGGGGTCCTGGCGCAGGTAGCCGAGCGCGAGCATCGTCCGAACCAGGTGGAAGGCGGTGCTCGCGTGCAGGCCGACCGCCTTGCTCAGGTCGGCGTGGCTGATGCCCTCGGACTGATCGGCGATCGCCTCCAGGATCTTGAAGGCGCGCGCGATCGACTGTACTGGGAGGGCCTTCGGGGCGTGTTTGGTGTTCGACTTCGGCATGACCGGTGGTCTCCTGCTAGCCGCCCGTCGCATGCTTGCGCGCGGCAGCAGATGGTCGCGGCCCGGGCGGGCCCGCTTCGCCGGAGACGATCATTCTCAGGATCTCTTCGGAGTCGGTCTCGGAGGCGTGGCGGCTGCCGACCAGCCGTCCGTTCTTCAGAACGGTGATGCGGTCGCACAGGTCGAGCACGTGCCCGAGGTTGTGGCTGATGAGAAGCACGGCGAGACCCTGACTGCGCATCTCCCGTACCAGCGCGTGCACCTTCTCGGTTTCCTGCACACCCAGCGCGGCCGTCGGCTCGTCGAGGATCACCACTCTCGCGTTGAAGTAGACGGTGCGGGCGATGGCGACACACTGCCGCTGGCCGCCGGACATGGCCCGCACTGGCAGGCGCACTTCCGGGACGTTGATCTTGAGCCGGTCAAGCAGGGCGCGCGCTTCGCGCTCCATGCGCCGCAGGTCCAGGAAAGGTCCGCGGCCACCCGGGCGCATCAGTTCCCTGCCCATGAAGATGTTCGACGGCACGTCGAGGTTGTCGGCCAGCGCGAGGTCCTGGTAGACCGTCTCGATTCCCAGCAGCTTTGCGTCGCGCGGACCGCGCAGTCGGACCTCGCGGCCCTCGAAGACGATCGCGCCGTCATCCAGCGGCACCGCTCCGGCGAGGATCTTGACGAGTGTCGACTTGCCCGCGGCATTGTCTCCGACGAGCGCGTGGACCTCGCCGCGGTACACGGCGAGGTCCACGCCTTTCAGCGCCTGGACGCCTCCATACGCCTTCGCGATGCCGCGCATCGCGACGAGCGGCGGCCCGAGCTCGGCCATGGCGTCCTGCTAGCCCTTCTGCGCGGAGACGACTTTGGACCAGTCTGGCACCGGCTTCTCCTCGACCGGCATCGTCCAGGTCTTGGCGTTCTGCTTGTCGACGATCACCACCGGCAGCGCGATCTCCTTCGGCACGCGCTCGCCGCGCAGGTGCCGCACCATCGCGGTGACCGCCAGGTAGGCCTGGTCGTGCCCGCTGAAGTCGGCGGAGGCGAGCATCTTTCCGGAGAGGATCGCGGCCGCGCCGTCCGGGATCGCGTCGATCCCGACGACCTTCGTCTTCCCGCCGCGCCCGGCCGCGTCCAGCGCCTCGGCCACGCCGACCGCCATGTCGTCGTTGGCGCAGAACACGCCGTCGATCGCCGGGAAGCGCTGCATCAGATTCTCGAACACCTGCACTGCGGGCAGCCGGCGATAGTTGCCCGGTTGGGAGGCGAGCAGCTCGACCTGCGGAAATTCCTTCAACGCGCGCTCGAAGCCCTTCTTTCGGTTCTGCGCGGTGATCGCGGCCGGCACGCCGTCGATGTGGACGATCTTGCCCTTGCCGCCCATCGACTTGAGCAGAAACCTGGTGATCTCGTAGCCGATCGTCTCGTCATCGGAGCCGACGTAGGTCACCTGCTCGACGTCCGTCATCCGGTTGTTGAACACCACGAGCGGGATGCCGGCCTTGTTCACCTTCTGGATGGTCGGCACGAGGGCCTTGTAGTCGACTGGCACGAATACGAAGCCGTCGGGCTTGCGCACGACCCAGTCCTCGACCTGGCGCGTCTGCTCCTCGATGTTATCGGGCTTGGTGGGTGCAGCATGCTCGATCGTGACGCCGAGCTCCTTTCCGGCCTTGTCGGCGCCGACGCGCACCGCCTTCCAGAAGGGGTTGGTCAGGTTCTTGGTGAACACCACGATGCGAACCGGCTTCTGCCCCGTCTGGCCGACCGCAGCCGGCGAAAGCAGCACGCTTCCGAGGGCGGCGGCGCCGGCCGCCAGCACTCGCCTGCGACTCTTGAATCGATTCATGGCTTTCCTCCTCGATGGTGAGCTACTGCGGTGACGCGTCTTCCTCCGACCTGGTCGGCGAATACCGAGGCGAGCACGATGAGTCCCATGCCGCCCGCCTGCCAGAACGAGGAGACGTTTAGAAGGTTCATGCCGTTGATGATGAGGGCGAGAATCAGCGAGCCGACAATCGTTCCGCCGATTCCGCCCTGGCCGCCGAAGAGCGACGTGCCGCCCAGGCAGACCGCTGCAATCGCGGCGAGCAGCAGCTCCTCTCCGGTCCCGGGATCGGCGGCGTTCACACGCGCGATCACGACTAGTCCGGCAAACGCGGCGAGCAGGCCGCTCAGGGCGTACACGGTGATCAGATGGCGATTCACCGGCATGCCCGACAGGCGTGCCGCGACCGGGTTTCCGCCGATCGCATAGATGGCGCGTCCCAGGCGGGTGTGATGCAGCAGCACGTGCAGCACGCCGGCCAGAATCGCCGCCGCAATCACCGGCGTCGGAACCGGCCCGACATGGCCCGCCCCGAGGAAGCGGAACGACTTGTCGAAGCCGTGAATGACTTCGCCCTTCATGAAGACGTAGGTGAGGCCGTGCGCGATCCAGAGCATGCCGTAGGTGGCGATGAACGCCGGAATACGCAGCTGCGTAACCAGCGCCCCGTTCGCGAAACCGCAGGCGAGGCCGACGGCGAGCGCAGCCGCGACGCCGATCTCCGTGTACCCCGACACGATCAGCGAGGCCCCGAGGCATGCGGTGAGTCCGAGGACCGCGCCCACCGAGAGATCGATGCCGCCGGTGAGGATCACCAGCGTGAGCCCTGCCGACAGGATGAACTGCAGCGACGCCTGGCGCAGCACGTTCATCAGGTTCTGGAAGGTGAAGAAGTGCGGGCTGAGCAGGCTCAGCACCACCACGATCGCGACGAGCGCGGTCGCGCGCGTGAGGACGACGAACAGCCGGTCCGCGGGCAGGCGGGCGAGGAAGCGCGGCAGCGTGAGCGCGCCCGGGCTCACGTGCGCCCCCGTACCGAGTCGAACGCCACGCCGGCGATGATCACCAGGCCGATGATTGCCACCTGCCATTCGGCGCTGACCCCGAGCAGATTGAGACCGTTGCGCAGAACGCCGACCGCGGCGGCGCCGGCGAGGGTGCCGACGATCCCGCCGCGACCCTTCTCGAACGAGGTGCCGCCCAGCACGACCGCGGCAATGGCGTCGAACTCCAGCCCGAGCGCGATGGTCGGATGCGCGGCATTCATGCGCGCGGTCATGACGAACGACGCGGCCGCAGTCATCGCGCCGGCGAAGGCGTAGACCGCGATGAGGTAGGTCGAGACCGGCACGCCGGAGAGGGCGAGCGCTCGGCGGTTGCCGCCGATCGCGAACACATATCGTCCGAACCGCGTGTGGTAGAGGAGCGCGTACGTGAGGAGGAAGAGCAGCGCGGTGGCCAGCAGCGGGACCGGAAAGCCGAGGATCACGCCCTCGTTGAACCAGCGCACCTGCGCCGGCAGTCCGGTGACCGAGTTGCCCTGGGTCAGGACCATGGCGAGGCTGTGCGCGATCCCGAGCGTACCGAGTGTGACGATGAAGGGCGGCATCGCCGCCCAGGCGATCAACGTTCCGTTCACGATCCCGAATGCGACGCCCACTCCGAGCGCCGCTGCGATTGCGAGCGGGAACGGATGGCCGCCGACGAGCAGGAGCCCCATAGTCACGCCGGCGAGGCCGAGCACCGCGCCCAGGCTGAGGTCGATGCCTTCGGTCAGGATCACCAGGGTCATGCCGAGCGCGACGATCGTCAGGACCGCGACTTGCAGTGCGACGTTCGTGAGGTTCGTCGCGCTGAGGAACTCCGGGCGGAACATCGCCAGGAGCACGCAGAGGATCACGAGCAGATAGACTGCGCCGGGCGCGGCCGCGAGGACGCGGCGCACGCCTGGAAGAGCGCCGGGCAGCGCGAGCGCCCCAGGCCCGTTCACACCAGCACCTCGGGGTTGGCGCGCATCCATGCCGCGAACTGTGCGATTCCGGCCTCGAGCGTGAGACGAGGTTCGAAACCGAGCTCTGCGCGCATGCGCTCGCAGTCAAGTGGCCCGCGGATGACCGTCGACTGGGTCCACGGCTCGGTGCCGGGACCAACCTCGAGCACGCATCCCGGAACCGCGGCGCGCACGGCCGCGGCGACCTCGAAGGTGGTGTAGTTGCGGCCCGAGCCGATGTGATAGACCGGATGCTCCAGCGCCGCCGCCCGGTAAAGCGCGACGAGACCCTCGCTGCAGTCATCGATGTGCGTGAAGCTCGCGGCGAAATCGCCGCCGCCCGGCTCGGTGGTCGGTTCGCCCCGCAGCGCGCGGCGAAGGAGATAGGGGACCGGCCCGCGCGGGCCGTCGAAGCCGCGCGGAACGAGTGGCGGGCCGTAGACCCATGATATGCGGGCAGTCGCGGTGCTCACGCCGTACACGTTGCGATACATCGCGGTCAAGAGCTCGGCGCAGTGCTTGGTCGTTCCGTAGACGTTTACCGGCGAGGCGGGCTCGGTCTCGCGGATCGACTTCGTGCGATCGGTCCAGCGCTGGAACACCGAGCCGGTGCTCACGAGGACGAATCGCCGCCAGCCGCCCGCGCGCGCGAGGTCGAGCAGGCGCTGCACGACGCCGACGTTGATCTCGAACGCGCGGCCGGGCATGGGCTGGGTCACGAGCTCGTTCGGTAGCGCGGCACAATGGACGCAGCCATCGATCGCGCTGCCAGCGGCGAGTGCTGCGAGCGCGCCGGCGTCGGTGAGGTCGCAGCGGCGCCAAGCTGCCGCGAGCCCGCAGGCTGATGCCGCGCGCTCGTCGTATCGGCTGTGGTACTGCGCAACGACATCCAGGCCCGACGCGACCGCGGCGCGCGCCACGCCGTAGCCCACGTGGCCCATCGCCCCGGTGACGAGCAGCGCCACTACTCGTCCTCGGGCGGGCAGGTCACGACGATGAAGCGCAGATCGGTGACGCCGGTGTTGTAGATCGCGTGCTCGACGCCGGGCGGCAGGAAGATCGTGGTGAGCGGCCCGACCGGCGTGCGCGTGCCGTCGATCTCCATCAGCCCCTCGCCTTCGAGGATGTAGTAGATCTGCTCCTGCACCTTGTGGCGGTGCGGGGCGACGTAGGCCTTCGGCTGGTAGACCGAGATCCGGTAGTCGACCAGGCGCGAGCCGACGTTCTCGGGCCGTGCGAGCATCTTCGAGTAGGCGCCGCCGAAGTGGCCCGGGGGTTCTTCCCACAGCACCTCCGCATTTGTCCGGATGGTGGCGCGACGCTTGGCCTTGGTCTTCATGAGACGGCTCCCGGTTGAGTCGCTTTTGCGGCCGCGTAGGCCCGCAGTCCCGCCCGGATGTCGAAGCGCGGCGCGTACCCGAACGCCGCGTGCGCGCGGCGGAGATCGAGCGCGCCCTTCCGCGGCACCGCAATGCGGTCGCCATGGCGATAGACGCCCGGGCCAACCGACACGTCGGCGCCCGGGACGATCTCCTTCACCGCGGCGACCACCTCGGCGAGCGTCGGTGCGGTTCCGCTCGCGAGGTTGTAGACGTCGAACGGGTGGCGCGCGCAGTCGAGCGCGGCCAGCGTGCCGTCGACGAAGTCGTCGACGTATGTGTGGTCGATCGCCGAGTCCGCGCCGCTCGGCACGTGCAGCGGGCGCCCGGCGAGCGCCGCATCGATCAGGTTCTTCGGCACGCGATCGCGCGGAAGGTCGGGCCCGTACACCCAGGAAGTGCGCAGATTGATCACCTCCATGCCGTAGAGATCGCGGTAGCAGCGCCCGAGGTGCTCCACCGCGACCTTGGTCACGCCGTAGAACATCACCGGCGCGAGCGGATGGTCCTCGTCGACCACCGGCGCGCGGAACTCGCCGTAGGTCTCCTCCGAGCTGATGTGGAGCGCGCGCCGCACGCCGCAGGCGCGCATGGCCTCGAACAGATTGACGGCGCCTTCGACGTTGATCCGCACGGTGCCGACCGGGCTGTCGATCGACGAGAGCACCGAGACGACGGCGGCGCAATGGATTACCGCGTCGGGGCGATGGCGCCGGACGGCCTCGACCAGGCCCGCGGCGTCGGTGACGTCGCCCGACGCGGCGACGATGCGCGGCGAGGGCGGCGCGCTGCGCGCAAGAAGGTCGAAGCTGCGATCGAACGCGATCGCGGTGTCACCGCGATCGGCGAGTCGGCGCACGAGCGCACTGCCCAGGAACCCGCCGCCGCCGGTTATGAAGACGCGCATGGGCGACCGGCGGGGCAGCATTCGCCGTCGATCGGCGTCGGCATGGCCCGCTCCTCCTCGACGGCCGGTGGCCGTCCTCCGGCGACGATCCTACTATCAGAATGCGGGTTGTCAACTCACATTGTGATAGTAAGTGACCGGCGGGCGATGATGCAATGCGGTAAGTCGATTGACGAAGCCGCGTATGAGTTCCTGCATCGTGGGACTCGCTGCGGCAATGTGAAACCGCTGCTGGAATTCCCGCCTGGATCAACGCCTCCCGCCGCGCTAGCGCGCCCCGTCCCGGCGCGCGAGCCGCGGATACACCCGTGCCGCATTGCGGTGAAAGATCTGCTCGCGCGCCGCCGGCGCGAGCCACTCGATCGCGTCGATGTAGCGCTTGGTGTCGTCGTAGTAGTGCCCGGTCTCGGGGTCGATGCCGCGCACCGCGCCGACCATCTCGGAGGCGAACAGGACGTTGTCGGCCGGGATGACCTTGAGCAGCAGGTCGATGCCCGGCTGGTGGTAGACGCAGGTGTCGAAGAAGACGTTGTTGAGCAGCAGCTCCTTCAGCGGCGGCCGGCCCATGTCCTGCGCGATGCCGCGGTAGCGCCCCCAGTGGTACGGCACCGCCCCGCCGCCGTGCGGGATGACGAACTTAAGCGTCGGGAAGTCGCGGAAGAGGTCCGACGTGATGAGCTGCATGAATGCGGTCGTGTCGCCGTTGATGTAGTGCGCGCCGGTGCCGTGGAAGTTCGGGTTGCACGAGGCGCTCACGTGGATCATCGCCGGCACGTCGAGCTCGACCATCTTCTCGTACAGCGGGTACCACCACCGGTCGGTGAGCGGCGGGTCGGTCCAGTAGCCCCCGGACGGGTCCGGGTTCAGGTTGCAGCCGATGAACCCCAGTTCCTTCACGCAGCGCTCGAGCTCCGGGATGCAGCCCTGCGGCGCGACGCCGGGCGACTGCGGCAGCTGGCAGACTCCGACGAAGTTCGCCGGGTAGAGGGTGCAGACGCGGTGGATCAGGTCGTTGCAGTGCTCCGACCAGTGCCGGCTCACGCTCTCGTTGCCGATGTGGTGGCTCATGCCCATCGCGCGCGGCGAGAAGATCGTCAGGTCGGTGCCGCGGCTGCGCTGGATGCGCAGCTGCGCCCCCTCGAGGCTCTCCCGGATCTCGTCGTCGGAGATCGCGAGCGGCGCCTTCGCCGCGGGGCGGCCGGCCTCGAAGTCGGCGATCTGCTGCTTGCGCCACGCCTCGAGCTGCTTCGGCGCGGTGGTGTAGTGGCCGTGACAGTCGATGATCATGCGAGTGCCTCTCTAATCGTTGCCGAGGGTGCGGGTGGTCGCGTCGAAGAGCTCGTCGACCGCGTAGGCGCGCGGGATCAGCCCCTGGCGGTGGCAGCAGTCGATCGCGACCTCCAGGTTGCGCCGGTTCGCCTCGACGCCGAACGGATTGAGGTCGAGCTCGCCCGGCCGCGGCAGGCCCGCGGCGCGCTTGCTCTCCACGAGCAGCCGGTAGATCTCGCGCACCGCGTCCGGATGCGCGCGCGCGAGCGAGTCCTTCACCACCACCAGGTGGTTCACCTGGATCGCGCCGTGCTTCGCGTGCCACGCGCGCGCCGCGGCGGCCGGATCCGGCAGGAGCGTCCTGATGCGGGGATCGGACGGCGCGCCGTCGCCGACGATCGCGGCGTCGAGCTCGCCGGCGAGCAGCAGGTCGACGAGCTTCGCGCCCGCCGGGGCGCGCACGACGTTCGGCGGATCGCGGAACTCGGCGACGTGCGCCTCCTCGAAGGTCAGCCACCGGATCTGCTCGGGCTGGATGCCGTAGTCGTCGGCGAGGATCCCGCGGATCCACGCGCCGGTCGTGACCGAGTACGAGCGCACGCCCACGCGCTTGCCGGCGAGGTCGCCCGGGTCGAGCGCGCCGCGCTCGGCGTTGTACACGAGGAGGGGGTGCTGGAAGCGGCCCACCAGCACCGCTGGCAGGAGCGCCAGCGGCTTGCCGTGCGCCCGTGCGAGCAGGTAAGTGACGATCGCGAGCTCGGAGACGTCGAACTCGAGATCGCGCACCGTGCGCTTGAACGCCGCGCTCACCGGCTTGACGTCCGCGAAATCGAGCGCGACGTGCGGCGAGCGCACCGCGCCGGATTTGAGCGCTGCGGTCACCGGGTAGTCGCCAATGAGGGCGTGCAGTTTCAACGGCGGTGGTGTGCTCATCCCGTCTCCTCAGAACTGCGCTCGGTACTGTGTCGGATCGATGCGCGCGCCGATGACGAGCGGCCGGTCCTGCGGCCGCGCCGCGGCGAGCGCGCGGCCGAGGGCCGCGGCGCTTTCGACCGTCACGCCCTCGCACGCCATGGCGCGGGCGAGCTGCGGGATGTCAGTCGGCTCGAGACCCGTGCCCCAGCTCGGATAGTTGCGCTGCGCCTGCTTGATCTCGATGCGGTTGAGGCTGTCGTCGCAGAAGACCACGACCAGCAGCCCGAGCCCGAGGCCGGCCGCGAGCCGCAGCTCGCTCTGCACCATCGCCAGGCCGCCGTCCCCGATGAAGCACACGACTGGGCGCGCGGGTTCGAGCAGCTTGGCGACGATCGCCGCCGGCAGCGAGTAGCCCATCGACGACAGACCGTTCGTCATGAGCACCGCACGCGGCGCGTACGCCGTCCAGCCCTGGCCGACGAGGAGCTTGTGCGAGCCGACGTCGGTCGTCGCGATCGCCTCCCGCGGCAGCGCCTGGCGCACCAGGTCGACCACGTCGGTCGGGTTGAGTTTGCCCGCGACCCGTCCCGCGTAGTACGCCGCGCGCAGTCCTTCGCGATGGCGGGCCACTTCCGTCGTCGTCCATTTCGGCTCGCCGCGCCATGCCCCGACGATCGCTTCGAGAATCGACGGAATGTCGCCCACGATCTCGGCGTCCGCGGGATAGATCTGGTCGGTGTTCGGCGTGGCGTCGATGTGCACCGTCGGCACCGCGAGCGCCCAGGGCTTGATGAGCTCGACCGCGTCGAACCCGACCGCGAGCAGGAGGTCGCAGCCCTTGAGGAAGTCCCACACGAACGCGTTGCACGCCATGTCGAGGGTGCCCGCGTGACACGGGTGGTCCTCGGCGAGCACGCCTTTCGCCATCGGGGACACCACGACCGGGAGACCGAGCGTTTCGGCGAGTCGCGCGAGGGCGCGATCGGCACCCGCGCGCTGCGCGCCGATGCCGGCCAGCACCGCCGGCCGCCGCGCCGCGCGGACGCGCGCAGGGACGTCGGCGGCTGCCGCTTCCGATGCGAAAACCTGCGGCGCTGCGGACAGGGTCTCGAGCGGAGGCAGGGCGATTGCTGCGTCGAGTGCCTCGGCCCCGATCGCGTCGGCCGGCGTCGTGACGTGCACCGGCCCGGGGCGTTCCGCCATTGCGGTGCGCAGTGCCCGGCGCATCACCGCGGCCACGGTGTCGGGCGCCACATGCGTCGTCCACTTGCTCACCGGCGCGAAGAGGCGATTGTGGTCGAGCACCTGGTGGGTGAAGGTCTGCTCCCGCCTGCGCTCGATCTGGCCGGAGAGCGCGATCATCGGCACGCGGTCGAGCCAGGCGCCGGCCACCGCGTTCACGAGGTTGGACGATCCGGGCCCGAGCGTGGACATGCAGACACCGGGGCGGCCGGTGAGGAAGCCGTAGGCCTCCGCCATCAGGCCCGCGGTGCCTTCGCGGCGTCCGAGCACGAACTGCATGCCGGCGCGGCGGGCCGCCTCCATGAGCTCGATGTTGGGGTCGCCCGGGTAACCGAACACGTGACGGATGCCCGCGGCGGCGAGGTACTGCACGATCACTTCCGCCACGTTCATCGCGTCGCCTCCGCGGCGCCGAGCGAAGCGACGGCGTCGAGCCGCCACAGGCGCTCGAGCAACGCCCGGGCCCGGGCGGTGCCCAGCACGGGCGCCGCGAGCTCGTGGTACTTGGCCTCGAGCTGGACGTCCGAGAGCGGCGCGTCCGGATCGCCGATGCGGGTCGGCTGTAGAAACACGTCGCGCCGGCCGTCGCGCGTTTCGATGCCTACGCGGGCCGCGCGCTGCGCCGGGAATGCCGCGTCGAGCGCCGGGTCCACCGCGACCTCGATCCGCGTCATCAGTGCGCGCGTGGCCGCGTCGCCGAGGCGCTCCGGCGCGAACGCCGCGAGACGCACGCTCCCGTGCCTGAGCGCGGTCGCCACCACGTACTTGAGCGAGAAGCGGCCCTCGGCCGCGGTGCGCGGGTCCTCGCACCCGGCGACGTCGAGCGCGGCCCGGTAAGTCCCGACCGACACCCGCCGGATGTCAGCCGCGGCCACGCCCATCTGTGCCTGCAGCGCGAGCGCGCCGTCGATCGCGGCGAAGGTGTGGCCGCAGCAGGCGTGGTTCTTCACCGTCATGCGCGCGATGTGGAAGTCCCGGCCGAGGGTCGCGAGCGCCCGGTCCCAGTCGGGGCCGTCGCCCAGCGCGCGGCCGAAGCCCGCCTCGCCCTCGAGCACGTCGAGCGAGCCGGTGACCCCTTCGGCGGCGGCGAGCGCCGCGGCGAGGCCCGCCTCGGCCGCGCGGCCCGCGTGCAGGGGCTTCGACATCGAGTCCATCCGGAACGCCTGCTGCAGCCCGGCCGCGAAGGTCGCGGCCGTGGCCAGCGCGTGCGCGAAGCGCCTGGCATCGAGGCCGAGCAGGTCGGCGGCCGCCGCGCAGGCGCCGAAGCAGCCGATCGTGCCGGTGTTGTGCCAGTGGCGGTAGTGGGCCCGGCCCATCGCCGCGCCGATGCGCGTGGAGACCTCGTAGCCCACGATCACGGCGCGCAGGAATTGCGCGCCGGAGGCGCCGCGCGACTCCGCAAGCGCGAGCGCGGCCGGAATCGTCGGCGCGCCCGGATGGAAAATCCCGTCGCGAAAGATGTCGTCCACTTCCGTCGTGTGCGCCGCGGTGCCGTTGATGAGCGCAGCGGCGCGCGCGGTGGCACGGCGTCCGAGCGCGAGGCGCGCGCTTCCCCGATCGAGCTCCTCGGCGAGAGCGCGCTCCAGGAGCGTCGCGGGCGGCGCGACCGCACCCGAGACCATCGCGGCGTGCAGGTCGACGACGGCGCGCTGCGCATGGTGAACGAGGTCGGCCGCGACCGGTTCGCGGCGGAACGCTTCCGCCCAGGCCGCGAACCGCTCGACGACGTACGCCATGCGCTGCGCCGCGATCAGTTCGCTTTGATGCCGGCCTTGCGCACGACGTCGCCCCAGCGCGCCTGCTCGGCGGCGATGAAGTCGGCGTACGCCTTCGGCGTCGAGCCGACCGGCTCGGCGCTGTCGAGGGCAAAGCGCTCGGCGAGCGACGATTGCTTTGCGGCTTTCGCCGCCTCGGCGGCGAGCCGGTCGATGACGGCGGCCGGCGTCTTCGCGGGCGCGTTCAGCCCGTACCACTGGGTCGCCTCGAAGCCGGGATAGCCCTGCTCGGCGACCGTCGGCGTATCCGGCAGGGCCGCGAGCCGCTGCAGGCTGCCGACCGCGATGACGCGCAGCTTGCCCGCCTTCACGTGCGGCAGCAGCGGCGGCGTGCCGGCCGAAGTCGCCTGCGTACGGCCGGCAACCAGGTCGATGAGGTTCGGGCCGGTCCCCTTGTACGGGACGTGCACCACGTCGATGCCGGCGACGAGCTTGAGGTGCTCGAACGCGAGATGTCCGGCGCTGCCGTTGCCCGCCGAGCCGTAGTAGAGCTTGCCGGGCTCCTTTTTCGCGAGCGCCACGAACTCGCGCAGGTCCTTTGCCGGCACGTCTGCGTGCACCACGAATATGTTCGGCACCTTGGCGAGCAGCGAGACCGCGACGAAATCCCGGTTGGTGTCGAAGGGCAGCTTCTCGAACATGAACGGGTTGACCGCCAGGGTGCCGATGTGTCCGATGATCAGCGTGTAGCCGTCGGGATCGGCGCGCGCCACCTCCTGCATCGCGACGTTGCCGCCGCCCCCGGGCCGGTTGTCGATGACGATCGGCTGGCCGAGGCCCTTTTCCATCTCGACCGCGAACGAGCGCGCGACGATCGAGGACGAGCCGCCGGGGGCGAAGGGCACCACGAGACGGATCGGTTTTGCGGGCCACTGCGCCTGCGCGGCGTGGGCGAGGAGGGCGGCGAGCGCCGCGACGACGATCCGGATCATGCCTTCTCCCTTGGCGCGGTCTGTGCGACGCTAGTGGCCGGGCAGCATTGTGAACCGGCGATGACGTCCGCGCTAGAAAGTAGCGCTATACCTGCTAGTCGAAAAAGCATGCGCGCGGGTTCACCCGCGCGGGCGAGCGAGCGGAGGAACGGGCGATGCAAGCGGACGGACCATGGGACGCCGAGTACGACCTCGTCGTGCTCGGCGCCGGCGCGGGCGGGATGACCGCCGCGCTGGTCGGCGCGCTCGAAGGCCTGCGCACGCTCCTCGTCGAGCGCACGGCGCAGGTCGGCGGCACCACCGCGCGCTCCTCGGGCACCGTCTGGATCCCGGGCAACCCGCACCTGCGCCGGCTCGGCGTCACCGGCGATCGCGACGCGGCAAGCCGGTATCTCGCGGCGCTCGCCGGCGCGCGCGACGAGCCCGCGCTGCGCGAGGCGTTCCTCGCTGCGGGGCCGGCGATGATCGAGTACCTGGAGACGCGCACCGACGTGCGCTTCCAGGCCTACCCGCATCATCCGGACTATCGCCAGGAGCTGCCGGGTGCCGCGCTCGGCGGGCGGCCGCTGGAACCGCTGCCCTTCGACGGGCGCACGCTCGGGCGCGAGTTCGAGCGCGTCGGCTGGCCGATCCGGGAGCTGATGCTGTTCGGCGGGATGATGGTGACGCGCGGGGAGGCGGCCCGGCTCCTGCGCATCGGCCGCTCCTGGGACGCGATCGCGCTGGGCGCGCGGCTGACCACGCGCTATCTCACGGACCGGCTGCGGTACCGGCGCGGGACGCGGCTCGTGCTCGGCAACGCGCTCGCCGCGCGGCTCTACCGGAACCTGCTCGATCGCCAGGTTGCGGTGTGGTTCGAGACGAAGACCTCGGAGCTCGTGGTGACCGACGGGCGCGTGCAGGGCGTCATCGTCGAGCGCGCGGGGGCGCGCGTTGCGGTGCGCGCGCGGCGCGGAGTCGTGCTCGCCGGCGGCGGGTTCCCGGCGAGCCACGCCCTGCGCGAGCGCCACCTGCCCCAGCCGGCGCCGCAGTACACGGCGGCGTACGACGGGTGCGTCGGGGAGACGCTGGAGCTCGCGCTCGCCGCCGGGGCGGCGCTCGGCCCGCGGGGCGAGGACAACGCGCTGTGGTTCCCGAGCTCGATCGCGACCCGCGCCGACGGCTCGACCGCGGTGTATCCGCACATCGTGCTCGACCGCGCGAAGCCGGGGCTCGTCGCGGTCGACGCCGCCGGCAGGCGGTTCGTCGACGAGGCGGTGTCGTACCACGAGTTCACGCGCGCGATGTACCGCGCGCACCGAAGCGTCCCGGCCATCCCGGCGTGGCTCGTCTGCGACCGGGATTTCGTGTGGAAGTACGGGCTCGGGATGATCCGGCCGCTCACGCCCCGGCTCGCGCCCTTCGTGCGCCGCGGTTATCTCCGCGCCGCGGACTCGGTGGCGGCGCTCGCCGCCGCGATCGGCGTCGATCCGGCGGGTCTCGCCGATACCGTCCGGCGGCACAACGAGTTCGCGCGGGCCGGCCGCGACGCCGACTTCGGCAAGGGCGGCAACGCCTACGACCTCGCCAACGGCGACTCTTCGCATCGGCCCAACCCCTGCCTCGGGCCGATCGCCCGGCCGCCGTTCTGCGCGGTCGCGGTGGTGCCCACCCCGCTCGGCACGAGCCTCGGGCTGCGCACGAACGCCGCTGCGCAGGTGTGCGACGACGCCGGCCGGCCGATCGGCGGCCTCTATGCCTGCGGGAACGACATGCACTCGCCGCTGGGCGGCGAGTACCCCGGCGCGGGCGCGCAGATCGGCCCGGCAATGACCTTCGCCTACGTCGCGGCGCGGCACGCCGCGCGGGCGGCTGCCGAGGCGCACGGCGCGGCATAGCAGCTATTCAGGAAGTGCCGCGCTGTGGCGCTATCATTCCCGGCGCGAATCTCGACCACCGCGCAAAAAAAGGAGAAAGCATGAAACGGCTCTTCCTCGCCTTCCGCGAGTAGGACATGTCCGCACAGGAATCCGAAGCGATGGTGCGGCTCACCGCCGCGGACGGCTTCGTCCTCGACGCGTTCAAGGCCGGGGCCGGCGCCGACCGGCGCGGCGGCCTCGTCATCCTCCAGGAGATCTTCGGCCTGACCGACCAGCTCAAGTCGGTCGCGCGGTTCTTCGCGCGCAACGGCTTCGACGCGATCGTGCCGTCGCTGATCGACCGGTCGGCCCCGGGAACGGTCGTGCCGTTCGACCAGCCCGACCGCGCGCGCGAGCTGATGCTCCCGATTCCCTGGGAGAAGACGGGGCTCGACATCGCCGCCGCGGTCCGGGCGGTCGACGGGCGCGGCGGGGTCTCGGTGCTCGGCTTCTGCCTGGGCGGGGGCCTCGCCCTGCGCGCCGCCTCCGAGCTCGCCCTGGCGGGGGGCGTGTCCTACTACGGCACGCGGCTCGGGGCGTTGCTGGACAAGCCGCCGCGCTGCCCGATGCTGTTCCACTTCGGCGCGACCGACACCCATTCACCGCCGGAGATCATCGCGGCGGTGCAGAAGGCCATCCCGTCGGCCGAGACGCACGTGTACCCGGCCGGGCACGCTTTCGCGAACGACGCGCGCGCGACCTACGTGAAGGACGCGGCCGAGACCGCGCACGCGCGCACGCTCGACTTCCTGCGCAAGGTTCACGCGAGTTGAACCGCTGGAGCACCGACCGACCAATCCGTAGAGGAGATCGCAGATGCAGAAGCTGAAACCGAGCGCGCTCCGGCGCGGAATCGCCGCCGCGGTGCTGGCCGTGGCGACCACCGGTGCCTTCGCGCAGGCCTACCCCACCAAGCCGGTGCGCATCGTCGTGCCGTTCGGCCCCGGCGGCGTGGCCGACATCAGCGCGCGCGCGGTGGCGCAGAAGATGGGCGAGTCGATGGGCCAGCAGGTGATCGTCGAGAACAAGCCGAGCGCCGGGGGGATCCTCGCCTCCGAGACGGTGGCGAAGGCCGAACCCGACGGGTACACGCTGCTCTTCATCACGAACGGGAACTCGGTGAGCGAGTCGCTGTTCAAGAAGCTGCCGTACAACTCGGTGAAGGACTTCGCGCCGGTGTCCACGGTGGGCTTCTTCGACTTCGTGTTCGTCGTCAAGAACGACTCGGACATCAAGTCGATGCCGGATCTCCTCGCGCGCATGAAGGCCAACCCGGGCAAGTTCAACATCGGCACGATCAATCCCGGCAGCGGCCAGCACCTGTCCGCGGAGCTCTTCAAGTCGATGGCCGGCGTCGATGCGCAGATCATCACCTACAAGAGCACGCCGGAGGTGCTCACCGCCGTCATCTCCGGGCAGGTGCACGTCGGGCTCGACATCGTCGCGCCGGTGATGGCGCAGGTGAAGGGCGGCGCGGTGCGGATGATCGCGGTGTCGTCGAAGAACCGCTCGGCGATCCTGCCCGACGTCCCGACCGTCGCCGAGAGCGGTGTGCCGGGCTACGAGTCGGAGTCCTGGAACGGAGTCGCCGCGCCGGCGAAGACGCCGGCGGCGGTCATCGAGCGGCTGAACAAGGAAGTGCGCGCGGCAGTGGCGGCGCCGGACGTGAAGCAGCGCCTCCAGAACCTCGGCATCGACGCGCGCGCCGGCACGCCGGAGCAGCTGCGCGAGCGGCTGGTCGCCGACATCGAGAAGTGGCGCGTTGTGATCGAGAAGGCGAACATCCCGCGGCAATAGGCCGCGCGCCGACTCATCCCTTCAGCAGCGCCGGCCCGATCGACTGCAGGAGGTCGATCGTCTCCTGCGCCATGCGCGTGAGCGGCCGCTGCGCGGAGCTCGCCACCGCCATCACGCTGCGCAGTGCCGGTGGCGTGATCGGCCGCGCCGCGAGCTTCGCGCTCGGGCCGGCCTCGATCAGCGCGTGCTTCGGCAGCACCGCGTAGCCGTGGCCGCGCTGCACCAGGTCGAGGATCGCGCGGATGCCGTCGATCTCGAGGGCGACGGTCGGCTTGAGGCCGAGCGCCGAGAGCCGCGAGTCGACGAGCATGCGGATCGTGTGCGGCCGGCTCGGGATGATGAGCGGATAGGTCGGGAGCTGGCGCAGCTCGACGCTCGTCGCGCGGTCGCCCGGGCGCGCGCGGCGCGGCCCGATCAGGTAGAGCTGCTGCTCGACGAACGCGCGCAGCTCGACCGACGGCGAAGCGGGCGGGTTGTAGACGATCCCCACGTCGACCCGCCCGAGGGCCAGCCATTCCAGGATGTGCACCGTGAGTCCCTCGGCGATGCTGATGTCCGCGCGCGGGAACCGCGCGCGGAACTCCGCCACCAGCGGCCCCGAGAGCACGCGCCCGACGCTCGGCGGCACGCCGAGCGCGACCCGGCCGACCGGCGCGGTGCGCGACTCGTCGAGCTCCGCCCGCACGCGCTGCACCTGCTGCAGGATCCCGCGCGCATGCGCGAGGAGTCGCACGCCCGGCGGGGTGAGCGTCACCCCGCGGCCGTTGCGCAGGAACAGCGTCTGGCGCAGCTCGACCTCGAGGGCGCGGATCTGGCGGCTGAGCGCCGGCTGGGCCACCGACAGGAGCTGCGCCGCCTTCGAGAAGCTCGAGGCGTCGGCGACGTGCACGAAGTAGTCGAGCTGCTTCAGGTCCAAGCGCGGTCTCCCATGCCGTAGCGCGATATCGCTGGGGCGATCGATGCCGCTTGTATCAAGCCGGCATTCTGCGCGAATCCCGGCGAGAAGGCGATTGCGCGCCGTCCGCCCTACAATTCGGCGCGCCGCGAGACCCGCCGAATGAAGCTCAGCCAGCTCCGCCACCTGCTCGCCGTCGCCGAAGCCGGCACGGTCCGCCAGGCGTCGAAGAACGTCCACCGCTCGCAGTCGTCGGTCACGAAGAGCATCCAGAGCCTCGAGCAGGAGCTCGGCGTCGAGCTCTTCCACCGCGCCTCGCACGGCGTCACACCGACCGCCGTCGGCAAGGCCCTGATCGCGCGCGCCAAGGCGATCGAAGCGGAGCTGCGCCAGGCGCGCAGCGAAGTCGAAACCGCGCGCGGGGCCGGCGCCGGGGAGATCCGGCTGAGCGCCTCGCCCACGGTGGCGATGGGCCTGCTGCCGAAGGCGATCATCGGCTTCAAGCGCACCCGCCCGCAGGTCACCTTCCAGATCCAGGAGGGGTCGTATCCGGACGTCCTGCCCGCGGTGCGCACCGGCGAGCTCGACTTCGCGCTCTGCCTCGTGCCCGGGCGGCCGCGGGACGACGAGCTCGATTTCAAGATCCTGCTGCGGGACCAGGTGACGCCCGCGGTCCGGGTCGGGCACCCGCTCGCGAGCCGGGGCCGGCTGACGGTTGCGGACCTGGCGCAGCCCGACCTCGACTGGGTGATCTATCGCCGCAGCCACACCGGGCGCGACATCTTCGAGCAGACCTTCCTCGCCGCCGGCCATGCGCCGCCCAAGAGCGCCATCGAGTGCACCTCGTTCGCGTGCGCGCTCGCGCTGGTGGAGGCGAGCGACTGCGTGACGCTCGTTCCGTCGCAGCTCTTCGCGGAGCGCCGCCGCAGCACCCCGATCACCGCGCTCGCGATGGAATCCCCAATGCCGGCCTGGAACGTGACGGTCATCTCGCGCGCGCAGCACCGTCTCGCGCCGGTCTGCCGCGCGTTCCTCAAGCACCTGCACCGCGTCGCGCGGCCGCGCGCCGGGGGCGAGGCGCGCTGACGGCCGGCGCCTGATTCCAAAAAGCGATCAATTCACCCGGTTTTCGAATCAAGAGGCGATCGCCGCCGCTGCTAGATTGCGCCGAACCGGGCTACGGGGGGCAGGCGGTGGCGCAGGTGCTCGAGCGGCAGTCGCAGACGCGCGCCGGCGCGACCGTGCTGAAGAGCGTCTGCCGCGCATGCCACGGCGGCTGCGGCGTCCATCTGCACGTCGAGGACGGCCGGCTCACCCGGGTCACCGGCGACCCCGACTCGCCGCTCAACCGCGGCCGGCTGTGCCCGATCGGCACGCGGACGCTGGATCTCGTCTACCACCCCGACCGGCTCAAGCACCCGCTGCGGCGCACGGGCCCGCGCGGGAGCGGGCAGTGGAAGCGGATCAGCTGGGACGAGGCGCTCGACGAGATCGCGGCGCGGCTGACCGCGATCAAGCGCAACCACGGCCCGGAGGCGATCGCGCTCGGCACCGGCACCGGGCGGCACCACATCCGCTGGGTGTCGCGCTTCGGCCACGCGCTCGGCACCCCCAACTGGTGCGAGCCGGGGTTCGCGCAGTGCTTCCATCCGCGCATCAACACGACGCTGCTGACCTTCGGCGACTTCCCGGTTTGCGATTTCACCGGCGACGTCGCGCCGGAGTGCATCGTGTACTGGGGGCACAACCCGGTGAACTCGGGGCCGGACGGCGAGACCCGGTTCAACGCCCTCGATTCGCTGGCCGGCAACCCGAAGATCATCGTCGTCGATCCGCGCCGCACGCGGCTCGCGAAGATGGCCGACGTCTGGCTGCAGCTCCGCCCCGGGACCGACGATGCGCTCGCGCTGGCGCTCCTGAACGTCCTGATCGCCGAACGCTTGTACGACGAAGCATTCGTCGCCAAGTGGACGCACGGCTTCGACGCGCTCGCCGCGCGGGTGCGGCCGCACACGCCGGAATGGGCGGAGGCGATCACCTGGGTGCCGGCGGAGAAGGTCCGCGCGGCGGCGCGGCTCTACGCGGCGACGAAGCCGTCGATGATGGAGTGGGGCTGTGCGATCGAGCACACCCCGAACTGCGTCCAGACGGTGCGCGCGGTGTCGATGCTGCCCGCGCTCACCGGCAACCTCGACGTGCCCGGCGGCTGGGTGTTCGGCATGCGCGGGCTGGGCCGCTTTCCGAGCCTGATCGAGAACCTCACGCCCGAGGCGAACGCGAAACGTCTGGGCGCCGACCGCTTCAAGATGCTCTGCGGCGAGGGCGCAGACCTTCCTGCCGCGCACATCCCGACATTGCTCCGCGCGATGCGCGAGGGCGTGCCGTACCCGGTCAAGGCGTTCCTGATCTTCGGCAACAACACGCTCACCACCTACGGCAACTCGCGCCAGGCGTACGAGGCGCTGATGAAGGTGGACTTCCTCGTGGCCGCCGATCTCTTCATGACGCCGACGACCGAGCTCGCCGACATCGTGCTGCCCGCCGCCGCCTGGCCGGAGCTCAACCAGATCGCGGGGCTTCCGACGGCCGCGGCGAACGTCGTGCTCGGCCAGCAGAAGTCGGTGCAGATCGGCGAGTGCAAGTCGGACGAGGAGATCTTCGTCGAGCTGGCGCGGCGGATGAAGCTTCCGGTGGGCACCGAGCCGGTGGAGGCGGTGCTCGACCAGCAGCTCGCGAAAGGGGTCGGGATGACCTTCCGGGCGCTGACGCAGGTGGGGCACGTGAAGGTCCCGTTCAAGTACCGGAAGTACGAGGAGAGCGGCTTCAAGACGCCGAGCGGGAAGATCGAGCTCTACGCCACGCGGCTGGAGGCGCTCGGCTACGACCCCCTGCCGTACTACGAGGAGCCGCCGGAGAGCCCGCTCAGCACGCCCGAGGTCGCAAGAGACTTTCCCCTGGTGCTCACTACCGGCGCGCGCATCCCGTTCTTCTTCAACTCGGAGCACCGCCAGCTCGCGGGGTTGCGCAAGGCGCATCCGGACCCGATCGTCGAGCTCGCCCCCGCGACGGCGGCCGAGCACGGCATCCGCGACGGCGACTGGGTGTGGATCGAGACGCTGCGCGGGCGCATCCGTCAGAAGGCGCGCGTGACCGACGACATCGACCCGCGCGTGGTGCACGTGGAGCACGGCTGGTGGTTCCCCGAGGAGCCCGGCCCGGAGCACGGCGTGTGGAAGTCGAACGCCAACGTGCTCACCCGGAACGATCCGCCCTACGACCCGGCGATGGGCACCTATCACCTGCGCGGACTGCTCTGCCGCGTCGCGCGCGTGAATCCCGAAGACCTGACTGCTGGAGAGCCAAGATGAGCCTGAGCGAAGCGAAGTTCGCGGCGCTGCTGTACGGCATCGCGCCGATGCTGCGGGCGAAGGCGCGCAGGTACCCGGCCTTCGCCAAGCGCCTCGCCGAGAAGAACCTGTCCGTGCAGATCAGGACCTTCGACGCCGCCGTCGCGCGGAACATTACCTTCGAGGGCGGCAAAGTGTCGTCCGCGCGCGGACTCCATACCAAGCCCGACGTCACAATCGGCGTCGCGTCGGCCGAGCTCGGCGCGCGGCTCTTCGTTCCGTGGGTCGACCACCTCGAGCGGATCGAGGCGATGAAGAACTTCAACTTCACCGCCGACGGGCCCGATGAGCTGGTGGTCTGGTTCACCCAGACGCTCACGACGATGATGACGCTCGGCTGGGAGTACGGCGTCGACGTCGGCGACGGCACGAAGCGCTACGTGACGAATACCAACGGCGGGCCGCTCTTCGTCTACGTGAAGGACGGCAAGATCGTGCGTCTCACGCCGATCGAGTTCGACGACGAGGATGCGCGCCCCTGGACGATTCGTGCGCGCGGCAAGCGCTTCACCCCGCCGGCCGGAACCACCGCGGCGGTGCACACCCTGTGCTCGAAGAGCACCATCTACTCGCCCGACCGGCTGCTCTATCCGATGAAGCGGGTGGACTTCGATCCGAAGGGCAACCGCAACTGCCAGAACCGCGGCATCTCCGGCTACGAGCGGATCAGCTGGGACGAGGCGCTCGACATCGTGGCGTCCGAGATCAAGCGCTGCAAGACCCAGCACGGGCAGGGCTCGATCATGGGCAACCACGGCTCGCACCACACCTGGGGGAACATCGGCTACTACATCAGCTCTGCGCACAAGTTCTTCAACGCGATCGGCTACACGCGCGTCGTGCACAACCCCGACAGCTGGGAGGGCTGGTACTGGGGCGCGATGCACCACTTCGGCTACAGCATGCGGCTCGGCCAGACCGAGTCCTACAGCCTGGTCGAGGATCTGATGAAGGAGGCCGAGATGGTGGTGTTCTGGTCCGCCGATCCCGAGGCGACCAGCGGCTCCTACAGCGCGCACGAGGGCACGATCCGCAGGATGTGGCTGCAGGAGCTCGGCATCGAGGTCGTGCACATCGATCCGTACTACAACCACAGCGCGGCGCTGCTCGGCGGGAAGTGGTTCGCGCCCAAGCCGGGCACCGACACCGCGATGGCGCTCGCCATCGCCCACGTCTGGATCACCGAGGGCCTGTACGACAAGCAGTACGTCGCGGCGCGCTGCGCGGGGTTCGAGCCGTGGCGCGATTACATCCTCGGAAGCGAGGACGGCATTCCCAAGACGCCCGAATGGCAGGAACCCGAGACCGGGATCCCGGCGAAGGACGTGCGCGCGCTCGCGCGCCGCTGGGGGACGAGGAAGACCTACCTCGGCGCGGGCGGCTGGGGCAATGGCCACGGCGGCGCGTGTCGCGCGGCGACCGGCATCCAGTGGGCGCGCGCGGTGGCGTGCCTGCTCGCGATGCAGGGGATGGGCAAGCCGGGCGTCAACTACGGCCACCTGCAGTGGGGCACGCCGGTCGACCTGCGCTTCTACTTTCCCGGCTACGCGGACGGCGGTCTCTCGGGCGACATCGAGAACACCGGCATGCCGATCAGCCTCTACCAGCGCATGCCGCAGCTGCCCACCTTCAATCCTTCGGCGCAGCGCGTGCCGCGCCTGCAGATCCCGGAGGCAATCCTGGAGGGCAAGGCCGAGGGCTATCCCTGGAACGGCAAGACGATCGAGGGCCAGTTCCAGAAGTTCGTCTACCCGCAGGCCGGGCACTCGCCGGTGAAGATGCTCTACAAGTACGGCGGCGCGTCGATCGGGACGATGACCGACACGAACCGCTACGTGAAGGCGTACCGCACCGACAAGCTCGAGTTCGTGGTGAACCAGTCGATCTGGTTCGAGGGCGAGGCGAAGTTCGCCGACGTCCTGCTGCCGGCCTGCACGCAGTTCGAACGCTGGGACATCAGCGAGTTCGGCGGCACCGGCGGCTACGCGCTGCACGCGCAGACGCAGATGAACCACCGCGTCATCTTCCTGCAGCACAAGTGCATCGAGCCGCTCGGCGAATCGAAGCCCGACTACCAGATCTTCCAGGCGCTCGCGAGCCGGCTCGGCCTCGGGGCGTACTTCTCCGAGGGCATGACCGAGCTCGACTGGGTCAAGCGCCTGTTCGACGCCTCCGACCTGCCGCGGCACATCGCGTGGAAGAAGTTCCTGAAGAAGGGCTACTTCGTGGTCCCGCCGCTCGCGGAAGGGCGCCGCGATCCGCCGTCGCTGCGCTGGTTCTACGAGGGGCGCAAGAAGGACGTGCCGGAGCCGCATCCGCTGCCGGGCGACTACAAGGAGGAGTACGGGAAGGGCCTGCAGACACAGTCCGGGAAGTTCGAGTTCGAGTGCTCGAGCCTCAAGCGCTTCGACCCCGACGACCCGGAGCGCCCGCCGGTCGTGAAGTACGTGCCGTCGTGGGAGGGGCCGGCGACGACCGAGCTCTACGGGAAGTATCCGCTGCAGCTCATCTCGCCGCACTCCCGGTTCAGCTACCACACCCTGAGCGACGGGAAGAGTAGCGCGATCAACGACATCGCGGAGCACCGGATGCTCGTGAACGGCTGGTACTACTGGGTGCTGCGGCTCAACCCGCAGGATGCCGCCGAGCGGGGCATCAGAGAGCGCGACCTCGTGCGCATCTTCAACGACCGCGGGGCGGTGGTCTGCGCCGCGCACCTCACCGAACGGCTGCCGCGCGGGGTGGTGCACGCGTACGAGTCGTCGGCGGTGTATGCGCCGATGGGCGAGCCCGGCTACTCGACCGACCGCGGCGGCTGCATCAACCAGCTCACGCCGAAGCGCTCGATCGCGAAGAAGGTGACCGGCACCGCCGCGAACTCGTGCCTCGTGCAGGTCGTGCCGTGGGACGGCTCGGGCGAGCTGCGCGCGACTACGCGCGAGGCGGCGCCGGCGAAAGCGACGGCGCGCGAAGAGCCGATGCCGGCGTTCGCGAAGTAGAGGAGGCGCAGATGAAGAAATGGAACCTCGTGATCGATGTGGCGAAGTGCTTCAACTGCAACGCCTGCGCGGTCGCCTGCCACGACGAGTATCACGGCAACGAGTTCCCCGGCTATGCGGCCGAGATGCCGAAGCTCGGCCACCGCTGGATCGACATCCGCCAGCGGGAGAAGGGCCAGTGCCCGATGGTGGAGGTCGCCTACCTGCCGGTCACGTGCAACCACTGCGACGACGCGCCGTGCGTCAAGGCGGCGCGGGACGGCGCGGTGCGCAAGCGCCCGGACGGCATCGTGATCATCGATCCCGAGAAGGCGCGGGGCCAGCGCCAGCTCGTGGAGGCGTGCCCCTACGGCGCGGTCTGGTGGAACGAGGAGAAGCAGCTGCCCCAGGCGTGGCCCTTCGACGCGCACCTCCTCGACGCGGGCTGGACCAAGACGCGCGGGGCGCAGGTCTGCGCGACCCGGGCGATGCGCGTGCTGCACGTCGAGGACGAGGCGATGCAGCGGATCGTGAAGGAGGAGGGGCTCCAGGTGCTCCACCCCGAGTACGGCACGCGGCCGCGGGTCTATTACAGGAACCTCGACCGTTACTTCAAGGCGTTCATCGGCGGCACGCTTGCCGGGGCGATCGACGGCCTCGAGGAGTGCGTCGCGGACGCCCGCATCGTGCTGAAGCGCGGCGCGCAGACGCTCGCCGAGACGACGAGCGACCCGTACGGCGATTTCAGGTTCGCGGGCCTCGACGAAGGAAGCGGTCGCTACCAGCTCGAGATCGCCGACGAGCGGTTCGCGCCGAAGGTGGTGGCGGTCGAGCTCGGGCGGAGCACTTATCTGGGGACGATCCCGCTTGCGCCGAGGGCCGCGGTGCCGGCGTGATCGCCGCCGAGTCCTGGCTCGACGCCGCCGGGCGGCTGCTCATCGTCGCCTACTTCCTAGTGACCGGCGTCAGCAACCTGACGCCGGCGCGGATCCGGGACCACGTCGACCGGATGGTTGCGTTCGGAACGCCGCTGCCCAAGGCGGCGTTCTGGACCGGCATCGCGCTGCAGTTCACCGGCTGTGCGCTGCTCGCGAGCGGCTGGCACGCGGCGCTCGGCGCCTGGTGCCTGATCGTGTTCACGGTGGCGGCGACGGCGATCTTCCATCGCTTCTGGCGGATGCCGGATCCGCTGCGGCGCAACTTCAGCCGGCTGATGCTGCTCAACAACACCGGTCTCCTCGGCGGTCTGCTGCTCCTGCTGGCCAACGTCCGGTAGCGCTTGCGCGACCGGACCGGCGCCCCGGTGCCGGCGCGCCCCGACGGCTATGCTAGCCTCGCATAGCAGCTAGCCGGCCCGCCCTCGCTCGGCGGCTGCACTATCCCTGCCCCGTGACCTCACCGTAAACAGGACCGACCATGGCAAGAATCGTCGGCGCCATCGCCACCTCCCACACCCCCACGATCGGCTTCGCCCACGACCGGAAATCGCCCGACGACCCGGTCTGGGGCCCGATCTTCGAAGCCTACGTCCCGATCCGGAAGTGGCTGGCCGAGCAGAAGCCCGACGCGCTCGTGCTCACCTACAACGACCACGTCACGTCGTTCTTCTTCGACCACTACTCGGCGTTCGCGCTCGGCATCGGCGAGTCGTACGCGGTCGCCGACGAGGGCGGCGGCGCGCGCGCGCTCCCGCCGGTGCGCAGCCACGCCGGGCTCGCGCAGCACATCGGCTTCAGCCTGGTGGCGGACGAGTTCGACATGTCCTTCTTCCAGGACCGGCCGCTCGACCACGGCGTGCTGTCGCCGCTGTCGATGCTGATGCCGCACGACCCCGACTGGCCGGTGCCGGTGATCCCGCTGCAGATCGGCGTGCTGCAGTTTCCGGTGCCGTCGGCGCTGCGCTGCTACAAGCTCGGCCACGCGCTGCGGCGCGCGATCGAGAGCTATCCCGAGGACCTGAAGGTGGTCATTGTCGCGACCGGGGGCCTGTCGCACCAGGTGCACGGCGAGCGCTGCGGGTTCAACAACACGCCCTGGGACATGCAGTTCCTCGAGCTCATCGAGAAGGACCCGGCGCGGCTGACCGAGATCACCCAGGCCGAGTACGCCCGGCTCGGCGGCATGGAGGGCGCGGAGGTGATCATGTGGCTCGTGATGCGCGGTGCGCTGTCCGCCACCGTGCGCAAGGTCCACCAGACCTACTACCTGCCGTCGATGACCGGCATCGCCACCGCAATCTACGAGAACGACGCGATCGCCACCGAGGTCGACACGGCAGCCGCACACCGCGCGCTCATCGGCCGCCAGACCGCCGGCGTGGAGAAACTCGAGGGCACCTATCCCTTCACCCTGGCGCGCAGTGTGAAGGGCTACCGGCTCAACAAGTTCCTCCACGCGCTGATCGAGCCGGCGCACCGCGAGCGGTTTCTCGCCGACGAGGACGGCACGATGCGCGCGGCCGGGCTCAGCGACGAGGAGCGCGACATGGTGAGACGCCGCGACTGGCGCGCGCTGATCCGGTACGGGGCGAGCTTCTTCATGCTGGAGAAGCTCGGCGCGGTGCTCGGCGTATCGAACCTGCACATCTACGCCGCGATGCGCGGGCAGTCGCTCGAGGAATTCCAGCAGACGCGTAACGCGCCCGGCGCGCTGTACTCCGTCGCCGGCACCGACGCGAAGAGCGTCGCGTTCGACTTGGCAGCGAAGAAGGCGACGGTACGGTGAGCGCAAAGGTCGCCCGACCCCCGGTCGCCGCCCCGAGCACGCCCGCCTATCGGCCGCCGCCAGGCGCGTGCGACGCGCACTGCCACGTGTTCGGGCCGCCGGAGCGCTTCCCCTACGCCGAGCCGCGGCCGTACACGCCGTCGGAACCGGCGCCGAAGGAGCGCCTCGCCCGGCTGCACGCGCACCTGGGGCTCGAGCGCGCGGTGATCGTCCAGGCGACGCCGCACGGTACCGACAACACCGCGATGCTCGACGCGATCGCCGCGAGCGGCGGCGCTTACCGGGGCGTCGCGCTGGTCGCGCCCGACATCACCGACGCGGGACTCGAGGCGTTGCACGCCGGCGGTGTGCGCGCGGCGCGGTTCAACTTCGTGAAGCATCTCGGCGGCGCGCCGGACCCCGCTTACTTCGACCGCACCGTGCAGCGGGTGAGGACGCTCGGCTGGCACGTCGAGCTGCACTTCGACGCCCTGGACCTCGGGACCTACGCCGATCTTCTCGCGCGGATCCCGGTGCCGTACGTCGTCGACCACATGGGGCGGGTGAAGTCGGAGGGCGGACGCGACCAGCCGGCGCTCGCCAACCTCCTCGCGCTGCTCCGCGACGGGCGCTGCCACGTGAAGCTCTCGGGCGCCGAGCGCGTGTCGTCGTCCGGGCGGCGGCCGTTCGACGACGCCGTGCCGATCGCGCGGGCGATCGTCGAAGCCGCGCCCGACCGCGTGATCTGGGGCACCGACTGGCCGCACCCGAACGTGCCGAACGACATGCCCGACGACGGCGAGCTCGTGGACCTCTTCGCCCGCATCGTCGACGACGCGGCGCTGCGGCAGAGAATCCTGGTGGACAACCCCACGCGGCTCTACTGGAAGGAGCGGGCATGAACGCGCTGCGCATCGGGCTCGTCGGCTACGGCGAAGTGGGAAAGATCCTCGGCCGTGCGCTCGTCGAGCGGGAGGTCGCCTGGACCGGGACCTGGGATCGGCTGCTGCGCGACCCGGCGCAGGGACCGGTGATGCGGGCGCACGCGATCGATGCCGGCATCGAACCCGCGGCGTCGCTCGCCGCGCTGCTCGAGCGGGCCGACGTGGTGCTCTCGGCGGTCACCGCCTCGCAGGCCCACGCGGTCGCCGAAGAGGCGGCGCGTGCGATCCGGCCGGGCACCTGGTTCGTCGATCTCAATTCCGCCTCGCCGGGCACCAAGCAGGCGAGTAGCCGCCTCATCGACGCCGCGGGCGGGCGTTTCGTCGAGTCCGCCGTGATGACTTCGGTGCCGCCTCACGGGATCAAGGTCCCGATGCTCCTCGGCGGCGCCCACGCGGAGGCAGTGCGCGCGCTGCTCGAGCCGCTCGGCTTCAGCCTGGAAGTGGTCGCCGATCGCGTCGGCGTCGCCTCCGCGATCAAGATGTGCCGCAGCGTGATGATCAAGGGCCTCGAGGCGATCGTGGTCGAGAGTTTCACGACCGCACGCCGGTACGGCGTCGAGGAATACGTGCTCGCGTCGCTGCGCGAGACCTTCCCGACGATCGACTGGGAGAAGCAGGGCGCCTACCTCTTCAGCCGTGTCGCCCTGCACGGGAGACGCCGCGCCGAGGAAATGCGCGAGGTCGCGGTCACGGTGCGCGAAGCGGGGCTCGCGCCGCACATGGCCGCCGCCGCGGCCGAGCGCCAGGACTGGGTGGCAGGGCTGAAGGGCGCCGCGAGTCTCGGCGAGGTCGCGAAGGACGCGAACTGGCGCGAGTACGCCGATCGGCTGCTGCGCTGTCTCGAACGTGCGCCGCAGGAGGCCTGAGGGCCGCCGCTACATCAGGAACACGCCCTTCCCGGCGGACTGCTGGTCGAACTTCTGGTACGCCTCGCGCGCCTGCTCCAGTTTCCAGCGATCGGTGAACAGGTGGTCGACGTCGATCTTGCGATCGGCGACGAAGCGCGCGCACTCCCCCTGGATCACCGTCGAGAAGGTCCACGACCCGATCAGCGTCAGCTGCCGCCGCAGCATGTCCGGGCTGACGTCGAGCGTCACGCTGTCGCCCTCGCCCACGTAGCAGCAGGTGCCCCAGGTCTTCGTGCTGCGCACCGCCTGCTGGCGCGCGCTCGGCGCGCCGGAGGTGTCGAGCGTGAGCTCGGCGCCCCGCCCGTGCGTGAGGTCCCTGATCGCCTTGATCGGGTCGTCCGTCTTGGGGTTCACCGTCGCGTCGGCGCCGAACGCCTTCGCGCGCTCGAGGCGCTCGGGGCTCACGTCGAGCGCGATCACGCGCGCGCCCATCGCCGCCGCGAGCTGGGTCGCCGAGAGTCCGACCGGACCCTGGCCGAAGATCGCGATCGTTTCGCGGCCGGAGGTGTTCATCCGACGCAGTGCGCCATACGCAGTCCCGGTGCCGCACGAGATCGCTGCGCCGGTCTCGAACGAGAGCGCGTCGGGGAGCGGCACCAATGTGCTCGCCGGCACCTTCATGTACGGGGCGTGCGCGCCGTGGCCGGTCACGCCGTAGACGACGATGCCTTCCGCGCAGAGCTGCGACCAGCCGACGCGACAGTGGTCGCAGACGCCGCACCCCTTGTAGTGGTGGCACATGACGCGGTCTCCGGCGCGCGCCTGTCGCTCCGGGACGCCCGGACCGACCGCCGCGACGACGCCGCACGGCTCGTGCCCCGCGATGACCGGGCCGGCCAGGGCCGGGAGGCCGAGCGCCGAGGTGCCGCCGGTCTTCGGCGCGCGGTAGAACTTGAGATCGCTGCCGCACATGCCCGAGGCCTTGATCGCCAGAACGACCTCGCCCGGGCCCGGCGTGGGGTCGGGAAACTCCATGAACTCGAGCTCGCGCTCGCCCTTGAACACCACTGCCTTCATTTCGTCCTCCCCAGGCTGTCCGGCGGACGAGGAGGGTAGCATCCTGCGCGTGCCGATGACGACCGGAGGAGAGAGCAAGTGATCGAGCGCCACATCGTGCCCGGGCAGGTGCCGCCCTACAGCCACTACTGCCACGTCGTCCGCGCGGACCGTCACGTCTGGGTGTCGGGCGCAGTCGGCGTCACGGAAGACGGGGCCGTGCCGCCCGGCACGGTCGAGCAGTTCCGGCTGGCGCTGGCCAGCGTGGAGGGATGCCTGCGTCACGTCGGTGCGGCCGCGCGCCACGTGGTGAAGGTCACCATCTTCATGACCGACATTGCGGAGCGCGGCGCGATCAACCTGCTCCGCATCGAGTACTTCGGCGAGCATCGGCCGGCCTCGACCCTCGTCGAGGTCCGCGCGCTGGTCGACCCGCGGCTCAAGGTCGAGATCGAGGCGGTGGCCTACCTGGACGACTGAGGCGCGCGCACGAGAAAAAAGGCCCCGGACGGGGCCTACGCCGAAGCGCCGCGACGGGCGCTACTTCCCGGTGCGGACGAGCTTCGCGGTGTCGTAACCGAGCGCGGCGACCTGCGCCACGGCGCGCTGGTAGACGGCCTCGTCCATGGTGCGCGTCTGCGAGAGGATCCAGACGTGGTCGCGGTCGGTCGAGCCGAGGATCGCGTAGCGCGCATCGAGGTCGAGCGCGAGGGCGTAGTAGTCGCCCCAGGTGAACGGCGGCGCGGTGTACCACAGCGAGGTGAACCGCACGCCCAGGGTGCGCGGCGGCGGCGCTTGCTCGAGGGTCCCTTCGCCGACCTGCACGTTCCACAGGTTCTCCGCGCCACGGCACTGGGTGACCACCGAAATGTTCCCGTCGGTGCGCCGCAAGATGGTTGCGACGGTGTCCGGCCCGCAGTTGCGCTGCGGCCAGTTCGGGAGCCGGGCCACCTCGTACCAGCGGCCCTCCCAGCGCGTGAAGTCGCCGCCCGCCGGTCCGACCGCGGGCGACGGCGTGATGGTTTGCGCCGCTGCGGCGCCAGCCAGGCTCGCCGCGACTGCGCCGAGGGCAATGACGGTCCGGATCTTCATGTCGGCTTCCTCCCGTTGCGGTAGTGGTTCAATTATGCCGTGCAATCAAGACTTTCGCAGCGGACATTCACCACGTTTACGAAGTCTCGCCCGCCGCGACTACGCGGCCGGCGCGTGCCAAAGCGGCGGCACAAGCCTGCGCTTGCCGTCCGCCGTCTTGCGCACGCCCGGCTCGTCGAGCGCCTCGCGGTCCCAGAGCTGGCAGGTCACCTGCTGGTGCTTCTGGTCGAGCGCCTCGCAGTAGTTGGTGTATTCACACACGCGCACGTCCGCCCCGCACCCAAGGCGCACCTTCTCGAACCAGTCCGGATCGGCAAGGCTCTGGCGCGCGAAGCCAATCACGTCGGCCTTGCCCGCGGCGAGCAGCGCTTCGGCCTGCTCGAAGCCGTGCATGCCGCCGGTGACGACAACCGGCGTCGCGTAGCCCGCGGCACGGACGGCGCTCTGGATCGCGGCGGTCGGCTCGACGTTGCGCCCGAACGGGCCCCGCGCGTCCGAGACGTACTGCGGCATGCACTCGTAGCCGCTCGGACCGGTGTACGGATAGGCCGACCAGCCGACCGCGGGCTGCTTCGCGTCCTCGAACTTCCCGCCGCGCGAGAGCGACAGGAAGTCCATGCCGGCGCGCGCGAACTCGACGCCGAACCAGGCGGTGTCCGCGACGGTGTTGCCCCCTTCGATGCTCTCTTCGCTCAGGAAGCGGCAGCCCACGGGATAGTCCGCGCCGACCGCCGCGCGCACGCGCTGGAACACCTCGAGCGGCAGCCGCACGCGGTTCTCGCGCACGCCGCCGTAGCCGTCGGTGCGCGTGTTCAGGCGCGAGAGGAAGGACGCCATCGTGTACGCGTGGGCGTAGTGCAGCTCCACGCCGTCGAATCCGGCCTCCTGCGCGCGGTGCGCGGCGTGTGCAAAGAGCTCGGGCAGCACCTGCGGCAGGTCACGGACGTGCGGCCGCTCGACGTCGGTGACGCGCTCGCGCTCGCCGTAACGCAGCGCCTCGAGCTCGCGCGTCTCGAGCACGCGCGCGAGCTCGTCCTCGGGCAGCTGCGCGAGGTGCCGGCGCACCAGGTCCTCGGGCCAGCCCTCGGCGCCGAGCCGCTCACGGTGCCACGGCTGGATCGCGAGGAAGCGCGCGAAGAACTTCTCCCGGTCGGGCCGGCGGCGGATGGCGAGAAAGTCGATGATCTGGATCAGGAGGCGCGTGTGTCCGCCGCTCGCGCGCCGCACCGCCTCCACGAGCCGCGCGAGCCCCGGGATGAAGCGGTCGTGGCCGATGCGCAGGAGCGGTCCGCTCGGGATATCACGGATGCCAGTCGCCTCGACGACGATCGCGCCCGGCCGCCCGCGCGCGAAGCGCTCGTACCACTCGACGTTCTCGTCGGTGACGAAGCCGTCCTCGGTCGCGCGCCACGGCACCATCGCCGGCACCCAGGTGCGGCTCTCGAGCGCGAGCCGGCCGATCCTGACCGGACTGAAGAGGCGTGAGCGCGCGGCCTCGTCGCGGGTCGGCCAGCGGCCGGGCGAGGGCTTCCACTTGATGCGTTCGGGCGGGCGCCACATTGGCGTCGAGTGTAGCGAATCGCCGCGGGGCCGGCTTGAGGCAAAATAGGCGCCAAAGGCCCCCGCGTGTCGTTCTACAACCTCTATCGCCACAACTTCGTGCGCGTCGCGGTGTGCGTGCCGGAGCTGCGCGTGGCGGATCCCGCGTTCAACGCGGCGCGAACGATCGAGCTCCTGCGCGCGGCGGCGGAGCGCAAGGCGGTGATCGCGCTCTTTCCCGAGCTCGGGCTGTCGGGATACTCCTGCGAGGACCTCTTTCACCAGCAGGCGCTGCTCGAGGCGAGCCACCGTGCGCTCGCCGAAGTGATGGCCGCGTCGCGTGACCTGCCTGTCGTCGCGATCGTCGGCGCGCCGCTCGCGATCGACGGGCGGCTCTACAACTGCGCGGTCGTGATCTATCGCGGGCGGATCCTCGGCGTGACGCCCAAGACCTACCTGCCGAACTACCGCGAGTTCTACGAGCTGCGACAGTTCGCCTCGGGAGAGGCGTGCACGCGCACGACGGTCGACATCGCGGGGATGAGGGACGTCCCGTTCGGCGCGCTCGTCTTCCGCGCGACGAATCAGCCGCTGCTCGCGCTGCACGCGGAGATCTGCGAGGACCTGTGGACTCCGATCCCGCCGTCGTCCTTCGCGGCGCTCGCGGGCGCGACCGTGCTCGCGAACCTGTCGGCGTCGAACGTCACGGTCGGCAAGGACGACTACCGGCGGAGCCTCGGCGCGAACCAGTCGGCGCGCTGCCTGGCGGCCTATCTCTACGGCGCGGCCGGTTTCGGCGAGTCGACGACCGATCTCGCCTGGGACGGTCACGGTTTCGTCTACGAGAACGGCACGCTGCTCGCGCAGACCGAGCGCTTCCAGTACCGGTCGCACCTGATCACCGCCGACATCGACCTCGACCGCATCGCGCAGGACCGCGTCCGCCAGAACACCTTCGGCGAGTCGGCGCGACGCCACGCCGCCGAGGTGGCGCGCTTCCGCTCGGTCGACTTCGAGCTCGAGCTGCCCGCCGCGGAGGCGCTCGCGCTCGAGCGCACCTACGAGCGTTTCCCCTATGTGCCGTCGGACCCGGCGACGCGCGACGCGCGCTGCCAGGAGATCTACGACATCCAGGTGCACGGGCTCGTCAAACGGCTGCAGGCGATGGGCGCGACCAAGGTGGTCATCGGCGTGTCGGGCGGGCTCGACTCGACGCAGGCGCTGATCGTGTGCGCGCGGGCGATGGACGTGATGGGCTTGCCACGCGCGAACATCCTCGGCTACACGATGCCCGGGTTCGCGACGACCGCGCGCACGCTGTCGCAGGCGCGGCGGCTCATGGAGGCGGTCGGCGCGAGCGCGCACGAGATCGACATCCGACCGAGCTGCATGCAGATGCTCAAGGACCTCGGCCACCCGTTCGCGCGCGGCGAGAAGGTCTACGACGTCACGTTCGAGAACGTGCAGGCGGGCGAGCGGACGAGCCATCTCTTCCGCCTGGCGAACCTGTACGGCGCGCCGGTGGTCGGTACGAGCGACCTCTCGGAAATCGCGCTCGGCTGGTGCACCTACGGCGTCGGCGACCACATGGCCCACTATCACGTCAACGCGAGCGTGCCGAAGACGCTGATCCGTTACCTGGTGCGGCACGTCGCGGACGCGCACCAGCTGGGCGAGCGCGCGAGCGCGGTCCTGCGCGAGGTGCTCGACACCGAGATCAGCCCGGAGCTCGTTCCCGGCCAGCAGAACGGCCAGCCGGTGCAGACCTCGGAGAGCGTGGTCGGACCCTACGAGCTCCAGGACTTCCATCTCTACTACACGCTGCGGTTCGGCTACTCGCCGCGGAAGGTGGCCTTCCTCGCCTGGAACGCCTGGCGCGACGCCCAGCGCGGGACCTGGCCGGGCATCGACGCGGCCGAGCGGCGGAGCTATGCCATCGGCGAGATCAAGCGCTGGCTCGGCGTGTTTCTCAGGCGGTTCTTCCAGTCGTCGCAGTACAAGCGCAGCGCGCTGCCCAACGCGCCGAAGGTCGGCTCCGGCGGCTCGCTCTCGCCGCGCAGCGACTGGCGGGCGCCAAGCGACGGCGAGGCCGCGGCGTGGCTCGCGGATCTCGACGCCATCCCGGACCGCTGAGATGGCGCCGGCGATCGCAAACGTGGGCGGGTCGGGGGCAGGCGGACTCTCGAGCCCGCTCGTCGTGGCGGTCGTCGCGTCGGCCGCGCTGCACGTCGCGCTGCTCGCCGGCCTGCCCGATCTGTGGACCTATTCCGCGACGCCCGCGACTGCGCCGCTCAATGCGCGTCTCGCGCGCGGGGCGCCCGAGCCCGCTACGGCGATTCCGGACCCCCCTGCGCCGCCGGCCGCCGAGCCGACCGCGCCGCGACCCGCCGTGAAAACGCAGCGACCCCCGGCGCGACCGATGCCCGCCGCGCTCTCGAAGCCCCGGGAGAGCGAGGCGGTGGTGACGCCCGCGCGCGATCCGGTCGCCCAGGTCGCGGCGGCGCCGCCGGCCGCCGTGGGGAGCGCGCCCGCCGTCGGCGAGCCGACGGCCGCTCCGCGGCCGGGCGACGACGCGCCGGACCTCGGGTCACTCGCGCAGTTCCGGCTGGCGTTGATCGGCACCGCCAAGCGTTTTCGCCTGTACCCCGAGAGCGCCGTGGAGCGCGGCTGGCACGGGCGCGTCACGGTGCGGCTAGCGTTCGACGCGGAGGGCGCGGTCACCGCGGCGCTTGTGCGCCGGTCCAGCGGCCACGCGACGCTCGACGAGCATGCCCTGGACATGCTGCGCAAGGCGGCCGCGCTTACGCCGGTACCGCCCGCGCTGCGCAGCCGCGAGTTCGCGGTGGAGGTGCCAGTGGCGTTCGAGCTGCGCGGGGAGGGGTGAGGCCGGCGCGCGCCTCAGCCGCCCTGCGGCGCGAAGGCGACGACGTGGTCCACGTCGAGCCGGATGCCGATGCGTTCGCCGAGCGCGTGGTTGTGATGGCTCGGCACGAGGGCGAGCACCCTGCGTCCGCTCTCGAGCTTCAGCGTGTAGAGGATCTCCGCGCCGCGGAACGCCTTCTGGACCACCTCGGCCCGGAGGGCGCTCGCGTCGTCGTGCACGACGTCGTCGGGGCGCAGCAGCACGTCGACCTGGCAGCCCTTGCCGCACTGGTCGCAGCCGATCTCGCACATCTGCGGAATCTCGCCCGCGAGCGTCCCGAGCTCGATTTCGACCGCGCGCGAGCTGCGCACGTTTCCCGGCAGGAAGACGCCCTGCCCGATGAAGTCGGCGATGAATCGGTTCGCGGGCCGGTGGTAGAGGTTGTAGGCCGTGTCCCATTGCACGATCCGGCCCGACTCCATGATGCCGATCTCGTCGGCGATCGCGAACGCCTCCTGCTGGTCGTGGGTGACCAGGATGGCGGTGGTCCGCGTGCGCTTGATGATGTCGCGCACCTCCAGTCCGAGCCGCTCGCGCATGTCCACGTCGAGATTGGAGAAGGGTTCGTCGAGCAGCAGCAGCTCGGGCTCGGGCGCGAGCGCACGAGCGAGCGCCACGCGCTGCTGCTGGCCCCCGGACAGCTCGTGCGGGTACTTTTGCGCGTGGCCGCCCAGGCCGACCGCCTCGATCAGCCGCGCGGCGCGCGCGGCCCGCGCGCCGCGCGCCGCGCCGCGCAATCCGAACGCGACGTTCTCCACGACAGTGAGATGCGGAAAGAGCGCGAAGTCCTGGAACACCATGCCGACGCGCCGCTTCTCGGGCGGCACGATGAGACCGGGCGCCGAGACGGGCTGCCCGCCGAGGCGGATCTCGCCGCGCGTGACCGGTTCGAAGCCGGCAATGCAGCGCAGGGCGGTGGTCTTGCCGCAGCCGCTCTGGCCGAGGAGGCAGCCGATGGCGCCGCGCGCGAGCGTGAGCGACAGACCCCTGACGACCTCGTTGCCGTCATAGGCCTGATGGACTTCGCGCAGTTCCAGAAGCGGTTCGGCACCCATGCCCTTCTCATTATAGAGTGCGCCGCATTCCAGGAAACAAGAATCATTCTTGTTAGAATCGGACGGACTGCACGCGCGCGATGACCCACGGGCTGGACTCCGTCGAAGTACCCCCCGGCACGCAGCGGGCCGCGCGCGGCCGGCCGCTCGGCCTGCTCGGCTGGATCGCGCTCGCGGTCGCGGTGCTGATCGTCGCGCCCCTCGCGGCGGTCGTCGCGAACAGCTTCGCGCCCGGCGAAGGGACCTGGGGGCACCTCGTCTCGACGGTGCTTCCCGGGTACATCGCCAACACCGCGCTTCTGCTCGTGGGCGTCACCTGGGGTGTGGTGTCGATCGGCGTCCTCTCGGCGTGGCTCGTGACCACGTACCGGTTCCCGGGTCAGCGGGTGCTCGAGTGGGCCCTGATCCTCCCATTGGCGATGCCGGCGTACGTGATGGCCTACGCCTACACCGACTGGCTGCAATTCAGCGGGCCGGTTCAGGCCGCCCTGCGCGCCGCGACGGGCTGGCAGGCGCGCGAGTACTGGTTCCCCGAGATCCGATCCCTCTACGGCGCGGCGGCAATGTTCTCGTTCGCGCTCTATCCGTACGTGTACCTCCTTGCGCGCACGGCGTTCCTCGAGCAGTCGCGCAGCAGCCTCGAGGCCGGGCGGCTCGCGGGGTTCGGCGCGTGGGGGACGTTCTTTCGCGTCGCGCTGCCGCTCGCGCGGCCGGCGATCGCCGCCGGCACGGCCCTCGCGCTGATGGAGACCCTCGCCGACTTCGGGGTCGTGTCGTACTTTGCCGTCGATACCTTCACCACCGGCATCTTCAAGGCGTGGCTGTCGATGGGGGACATCGTCGCCGCCGACCAGCTTGCCACGTGCCTGCTCGGCTTCGTGCTCGTCGTGCTCGCGCTCGAGCGCATGAACCGGGGGTCGGCCCGGTACCACACCGCGCGCAAGCCGCAGCCGCCGCAGCGATTGCGCGGCCGGGGCGCGGCGCTCGCGTTTGCGGCGTGCGCCGCGCCCGTCGTGTTCGGATTCGCGCTGCCGGCGGCGATCCTGGTTCGGCTCGCGATCGTCGATCCGGATGCGCGGTGGGATGCGCACGTGTTCGCCCTGGCGGCAAACAGTACGTTCGCGGCCGGCGTGACCGCGGGCCTGGCGGTGACGATCGCGGTACTGATGGCCTACGCCGGCCGGCTCTCGCACAGTCCGCTCGTCGCGGGCGCGAACCGTGTGGCGTCTCTCGGGTACGCGATCCCTGGAGCGGTCATCGCCGTCGGGATCATGGTTCCGCTCGGCAAGCTGGACAACGCGGTGGCGGCGTGGCTGCAGCAGACGTTCGGCTGGGACGTCGGGCTCCTCGTCACCGGAACGATCGCCGCGCTCGTGTACGCCTACCTCGTCCGATTCCTCGCGGTCGCGCTGCAGACGGTGGAGGCCGGACTCGCAAAGGTGACGCCGAGCATGGACGACGCGGCTCGCAGCCTCGGCCTCGGTCCCGGGGCGACGCTGCGGCGGGTGCACGCCCCGCTGCTGCGATCGAGCCTCCTTACCGCCGGGCTCCTCGTGTTCGTCGACACGATGAAGGAGCTGCCCGCAACATTCGCACTGCGGCCGTTCAACTTCGACACCCTGGCGGTGGCGGCCTACCACCTCACCAAGGACGAGCGGCTCGCCGAGGCTGCGGTGCCGTCGCTCCTGATCGTTGCGGTCGGCCTGCTGCCGCTCGTCCTGGTCTCCCGCCGCATCATGCGCGCGACGGGATGAGTTGGGCTACCGGTAGGCGACCCGGTCGAAGAGCTTCTGCGACGCCGGCTGGTTGCGTCCGAGCACCGCAACGTTGATCGCGTCCACCCTGATCTGGCCGATCGGCGGCAGGGCAGGGTTGGCGAACGGCGCGGAGGCCACCACCGGCCATTCATTGTTGCCTTCCGCGAAGTAGCGCTGCGCCGCGTCGCTCGCGAGGTACTCGAGGAACTTGACCGCGGCGTCGCGGTGCGGCGCGTTCTTGAGCACGCCGGCGCCCGAGATGTTCACGTGCGTGCCCCAGCTCGACTGGTTGGGAAACACGATGCCGACCTTTTCGACCAGCGCCTTGTCCTCGGGCTTTTCGGAGCGCGCGAGGCGCGCCCAGTAGTAGCTGTTGACGAGCGCGAGCTCGCATTCGCCCGCGGCCACGGACTTGATCTGATCGGTGTCGCCGCCTTTCGGGTCGCGTGCGAGGTTTGCCTTCAGGCCCCGCGCCCACGCTTCGGCCTTGGACTCGCCGAGATGGTCGATCATTGCGCCCATGAGGGACAGGTTGTAGACGTGCGCGCTCGAGCGGGTGCAGACCTTGCCCTTCCACTTCGGGTCGGCGAGGTCCTCGTAAGTCGCAATGTCGCCCGGCTTGACGCGGGACTTGTCGTAGGCGATCACGCGCGCGCGCAGCGAGAACCCGTACCACAGGCCGCCGGGCTCGCGGAAGCTCGCGGGAATGCGCGCGTCGAGGACGGCGGACTTGACCGGCTGGAACAGGCCGAGCTGCTCGGCGCGCCATAGGCGCCCGGCGTCCACGGTGATGAGCACGTCCGCGGGACTCTTCGCACCCTCGTTGCGGATCCGCTCGATGACCGCGTCGTCGGAGGCCTCGATCCGGTTGATCTTGATGCCGGTCTGCTTGGTGAATCCGGCGTAGAGCGCCTCGTCGGTCTGGTAATGACGGGACGAGTAGATGTTGAGCACCGCGTCCTGAGCCTGGGCCGGAGCGACAAGCAGCCATCCGGCGCCGACCGCGGCGGCGAGGGTCCTGAGTAAGGTCATGGAGACTCCACACTCGATGGGGTTAGGGGGTGGAGGCCATAATAACGCGAATCATTCTCATTTGCAATGACGCCGACTTCACCCATGGTCAGAACGTGATCCGCCGCGCCCCGTCGAACCGCTGGGCCCAGTACCGCAGATCCATCTGCTCGATGCGGACCGCCCCGCCGCTGCTTGGCGCGTGGACGAAGCGCGACCCGCCCAGGTAGATGCCGACGTGGGAGTAGCGGCGCTGCTGCGTGTTGTAGAAGACGAGGTCGCCTGCGCGCAGATCCCCCGGACCGACCGCGGCGCCGGTCCGCGCGAGGTCGAACGTGTTTCGGGGCAGCCGCAGTTGCGCGGCGCGGGCGAACACATAGGCGACGAGGCCGGAGCAGTCGAACCCGGTGGCAGGCGATCCACCTCCCGCCGAGTAGGGGGTCCCCACGAGCGAGACCGCCATGATTGCGGCGTCGCTTGCCTCGGCGCTGCTCGGCGACCTGCCGGTCTCGACGGGCACCACTCCCTCAAGGTCGTCCGGCCCCGGCCCGACGCTCGCGCAGCCGGCCAAAGCCATGACCACAAAAAACTGCGTAAACATTGCTTTGCAGCGCATGTCTCAGGTACTTTAGGAGACGAAGGGCGGGCTGTAAAGCGGGTGAACGCAGCAAGCCCGATCCCGCGCGCCAAATCTCACCCACTGCGCCCCGGGCCGGCCGGCTGCGTCGACCTTCTCTGCGCGGCGAACGTTAGGAAGGCCATGATCGGTCCGACCGGAATCCTCCCGAGAGCCCGCCTGGCGGCGCTCTTCCTCGTCCTCGGCCTCGTCGGCGCCGCTCGCGCCGACGAAGTGGAAGTCGTTCAGCTCAGTTACCGCACCGCCGAGCAGCTGATTCCGACCCTGCGCCCGCTGGTCGAGCCGGGCGGTGCGTTGACCGGACAGCGCAACATGCTCGTCATCCGCGCCAGCCGCGCGAACATCGCGCAGATCAAGCAGGTCGTGGCGACGCTCGATACCCAGCCCCGCCGACTGCTGATTTCCGTGCGCCACGATGCCGCAGGCGCGTTCGCCGAACGCGGCGCCGGCGTCTCGGGCACGATCGGGAGCGGCAATGCGCGCATCGGGATCAACGAGCCGCCTCGCGCGCAGTCCGGCGTGTCGGCGGGGGTCTACGAATCGCGCGGCACCGCGTCCGATCGGATGACGAGCCAAGTGCAAGCCCTCGAAGGCAGTCCGGCGTACATCTCGACCGGGCAATCGATGCCGATACGCAGCACGGTGGTGACGCCCGCCCCGGGGGGTGGCAGCGTGGTGCAGAGCACGACGACTTTCCAGAACGTCGCGAGCGGCTTCTACGTGACGCCGCGGCTGTCGGGCGATCGGGTCGTGCTCGAGATCGCGCCGCAGCGCGCGACGCCCGGACCGCAGGGAACGGTGAACGTTCAGCAGATCACGACGACCGCGAGCGGGCGACTCGGCGAATGGATCGACCTCGGCGGCGTCGCGCAGTCCGCGGCCGGGTCGCAATCGGGCGTGCTCCAGGGCGCGAGCGGGGTGCGCTCCGCCACCACGAGCGTCTGGGTTCGCGTCGACGAGATCCGGTGAGCGCGCGGGTCCCGGGATGAGCGCTGGCGACCCGGACGCGGCGCTCGCCGCGATCTTTGCCGCCGACGGCCCCCTCAGCCGGGTCCTGCCCGGTTACCGCGCGCGCGCGCAGCAGCGCGAGATGGCCGCGCGAGTCGCGCAGGCGATCCGGGAACGGCGCGTCCTGCTCGCCGAGGCCGGCACGGGCACCGGCAAGACGGTGGCGTACCTCGTGCCGGCGCTCCTCGGCGGCGGAAAGGTGATCATCTCCACCGGCACGAAGACGCTCCAGGACCAGCTGTTCCAGCGCGACCTGCCCGCAGTGCGCGCCGCGCTCGAGCTGCCGGTGACCGCGGCGGTGTTGAAGGGGCGTGCCAATTACGTCTGTCCCTATCACCTCGGACGCAACCTGAACGACGCGCGCCTGCCCTCGCGTGCGGCGGCCGCGGACCTGCAGGCGATCGCGCGGTTCGCGCGCCGCACGCGCTCGGGAGACAAGGCCGAACTCGGCGTCGTCGCCGAGGATTCTTCCGCCTGGGCGGCCGCCACCTCCACGCGCGAGAACTGCCTCGGCGCCAAGTGTCCGGACTACGGGTCGTGCTTCGTCATGCAGGCGCGTCGCGACGCGCTTGCCGCGGACGTCGTGGTAGTGAACCACCACCTCTTCTTCGCCGACGTGGTGCTCAAGGACGAGGGAATGGCCGAGCTGCTGCCGGCCTGCAACACCGTCGTCCTCGACGAGGCGCACCAGCTCCCCGAGACCGCGAGCGATTTCTTCGGCGAGTCCGTGTCTACCGGGCAGGTGCTCGACCTCTGCCGCGACGCGCTGGCCGAGGCGTTAGCCTCGGCGCCCGACGTCCGCGAGCTGCCGGACCGGGTGCGCGGGCTCGACAAGGCCGCGCGCGACCTGCGGCTCGCCGTGCCGCGGAAGGAGGCGCGCATCCCTGCCGCAGTGCTGGAACAGGACGGCGCGTTCGCGCAGGCGGTCGAGCGCCTTTCGCGCGCAATCGCGGTGCTGCACGACGGGCTCGAGGCACTCGCCGAGCGCAGCGAGGGGCTCGCGAACTGTGCGCGGCGCGCGGGGGAGGTGATAGAGCGCCTCGCGCGCTGGACCGACACCGACGCCGCGGAGGTCATCCGCTGGGTCGAGGTGTTCGCCCAGGCGGCGGCGCTGCGCATGACCCCGCTCTCGATCGCCGGGCCGTTCCGGCGCCAGCTCGAGGGGCCGCCGCGCGCCTGGATCCTCACCTCGGCCACGCTCGCGGTGCGCGGGGACTTCAGCCACTACCGCGACGAGCTCGGTCTGGCAGACGCCGACACCGCCTGCTGGGACAGTCCCTTCGACTACGCCTCCAATGCGCTCGTCTACCTGCCGCCGGGGCTGCCGCTGCCCAACAGCGCCGAGCACACCGACGCGGTCGTCGACACGACGGTGCCGGTGCTCGCGGCGAGCGGCGGGCGTGCGTTCCTGCTCTTCACCTCGCTGCGTGCGATGCGCCAGGCGCACGCGCGGCTCGCCGAGCGCTTGCGCGCGGCGGGCCTCGACCTGCCGCTCCTCCTGCAGGGCGAGGGCTCGCGCAGCGAGCTGCTTGAGCGTTTTCGCCGCCTCGGCAACGGCGTGCTCGTGGCGAGCGCGTCGTTCTGGGAGGGCGTCGACGTGCGCGGCGAGGCGCTCTCGGTCGTGGTGATCGACAAGCTGCCGTTTGCGCCGCCCGACGACCCCGTGCTCGCCGCGCGCCTCGAGCACCTGCGCCGGGCGGGACGCAACCCGTTCGTGGAGTACCAGCTGCCGCACGCGGCGATCGCGCTCAAGCAGGGCGCCGGCCGGCTGATTCGCGACGAGCACGACCGGGGCGTGCTCGTGCTGTGCGATCCGCGCCTGCTCTCGAAAGGCTACGGTCGCCAGCTCCTCGACAGCCTTCCACCGATGCCGCGCACGCGCTCGATCGCGGACGTCGCCGCCTTCTTCTCCGGCGCGGCGAAGTAGGCTGGCCCTCCGCTAGAATCCGGCGCTCGGCGCGGCTGCGCGCACACTGGAGGGCGAGCGATGAAAGTCCTGATTACCGGCGGCGGCGGCTTCATCGGCTATCGGCTCGCGCGCAGGCTCCTCGAGCGCGGCACGCTGGCGGGGCCGGACGGCAAGCCGGTCGCGATCAGCGCGATCAAGCTCCTCGACGGCGCGTTTCCGCCCAATCCCGACCCGCGGCTCGAGTGCGTGCAGGGCGACCTGTCGGTGCCCGGGTTGATCGACGAGGTGCTCGACCGGGACACTGCTGCGGTGTTCCACCTCGCGGCGGTGGTGAGCGCGGGCGCGGAGGCCGACTTCGACCTCGGGTATCGCGTGAATCTCGACGGGACGCGTTTTCTGCTGGCGGCCTGCCGCCGGCTGGCGCGAGCGCCGCGGCTCGTGTTCGCGAGCTCCGTCGCCGCCTTCGGCGGCGAACTGCCCGAGGTGCTCGATGACGCGACCACGCCCAACCCGCAGACCTCGTACGGCACGCAGAAGGTGATCGGCGAGTATCTCGTCACCGACTACACGCGCAAAGGATTCATCGACGGACGCAGCCTGCGCCTGCCGACGGTCGTCGTGCGCCCCGGGAAGCCGAACCTCGCCGCCTCGTCGTTTGCAAGCAGCATCTTCCGCGAGCCGCTGAACGGCGTGGTCGCCGAGTGCCCGGTGCCGGACTCGACCGGCGTGTGGCTGGTGTCGCCGCGCAAGGTCGTCGAGGCATTCATCCACGCCCACGACCTCCCGTCGTCCGCCTGGGGCGTCAGCCGGGTGCTCAACCTGCCGGGAATCACGGTGTCGGTGGCCGAAGGCGTCGCGGCGCTGGGACGCATCGCGGGCGAGGCGGTCGCCGCGCGCGTGCGGTTCAGGCCGGACGACCGGATCAACCGCATCGTGCAGGGCTGGCCGGTGCGGTTCCGCACGCCGCGCGCGGTGGCGATGGGGTTCAGCGCCGACCCGGACATCGACACGGTGATCCGCGCGTACATCGCCGACGAGGGCGTGCGGGTTTCCTGAGCGCGGGCCCGCTCCGGCGGACGAAGGGGTCGGCGCCGGGAACGAGACGGCGGGCGGGCCGCCCCGTCAGGCGCGCGCGCGGCGCCCGGCTACTTCCAGAGCTGCCACCAGGACTTGTCGTTGCGCACGTGGGTGCCGCTCAGCCACGGGCTCTTCGGAAAGTTCTTCACCAGGACGCGCTCGGCGTCCGCGCGCAGGTCCTTCATGCCCATCGCGCCGTACGCCTGGACCATGATGTAGAGCGCCTCCTCCACGGCCGGCGCTTCCGGGTAGGTCTTCACCGCGAACTGGGCGCGATTGGCCGCCGCAAGGTAGGCGCCACGCCGCATGTAATAGCGCGCGACGTGCACTTCGTGCGACGCGAGTGCGTTCACGAGGAAGTTCATCCGCGCAAGTGCGTCGGGCGTGTACTTGCTGTCGGGAAAGCGCGTCGTGAGGTCCTTGAACGCGGCGAACGAGTCTCGAGCCGACCGCGGGTCGCGCTCGCTCGGATCCTGGTCGGCGAAGCGCGAGAGGATGTTCTGGTCCTCGTAGAAGTTGACGATGCCCTTGAGGTAGTACGCGTAGTCGACGCTCGGATGGTTCGGGTGCAGCTTGATGAACCGGTCGCAGGCGGCGACCGCGGAGGCCGGATCGTTCTCGCGGTAATACGCGTAGGCGATCTCGAGCTGGGCCTGCTGCGCGTAGCGCCCGAAGGGGTAGCGCGCCTCGAGCCGTTCGAAGTACCTCACCGCGCGGGCGTAGTCGCCATCGGCCATCGCATCCTTCGCCTCGGTGTAGAGGCGCTGGGCCGACCAGCTCGCGGTCTCGTCCGCGCTTGCGTCAAAGCGCAGCTTGTCGCATCCCGAGACCAGCAGAGCGAGGACAAACGCTACACTAACGATGGAAATGCGCGACATGGCGGCTGCCGGGCGAGGTGACGCGGGGGATTATAGTCCGACCGCCGAGCGGTCCATCCCCCGCGAGCTGGCGGGGCTGCGGCTCGACCAGGCCCTCGCGCGCGTCTACCCGGAGCATTCGCGCAGCCGGCTGCAGGCTTGGGTGCGCGCGGGGCGAGTGCTTGTCGATGCACGTCCTGCCGCCGACGTCACGCGCAAGGTCTGGGGGGGTGAACGGGTGGCGCTCGCCGCGCCCGCGGCCGACCGCGACGCCGCGCACGCCGAAGCGATCCCGCTCCCGATCGTCTACGAGGACGATGCCCTCCTGGTGATCGACAAACCGGCCGGGCTCGTGGTGCACCCGGGCGCCGGCAACCCCCGGGGGACGATGCTGAACGCGCTGCTCCATCACGCTCCGGTGCTCGCGCGAGTGCCGCGCGCCGGCATCGTCCACCGCCTCGACAAGGACACGAGCGGCCTGCTGGTGGTCGCGAAGACGGTCGAGGCCCACACCGATCTCGTCCGCCAGCTCGCGGCGCGCACCGTGACGCGCGAGTACCGCGCGATCGTCCACGGCCGGATGTCCGGTACAGGCGTGGTCGACGCGCCGATCGGCCGCCACCCGGTCGCGCGCACCCGCATGGCGGTGACCGCGCGTGGTCGCGCTGCGCGTACGCACTACCGGGCGGTCGAACAGCTCGCGGCCGCGACGCTGGTCGCGCTGACGCTGGAGACCGGACGCACCCATCAGATCCGCGTCCACATGCGCTCGCTGGGGCACCCGCTCGTCGGCGACCCGACTTACGGCCGGCGCCGCGGCGGCGCCGGTGCGGCGGCAGGTTTTCCGCGCCAGGCGCTGCACGCCGCGCGGCTCGCGCTCGTGCATCCGGTGACGCGCGAGCGGCGCGAGTGGTCGTCTCCGCTGCCGGCGGACATGCGCGCCCTGCTCGCGAGCCTGCGGTGAGCGCCGCGGCGCCGCACGACTGGATCGTGCCGGACTGGGACGCGCCGCGGGCGGTGCGCGCGCTCGTCACGACGCGCGCTGGGGGCGTGAGCCGCGGCGCGTTCGCGACGCTCAACCTCGCGGCACACGTCGGCGACGATGCCGAGGCGGTGGCGCAGAATCGCGCTCGCTTGCGCAATCACCTGCCCGCGGACCCGGTATGGCTCGAGCAGGTCCACGGCGCAACGGTCGTCGACGCCGAAGCGGGGCGCACCCTGCCGCGCGCCGATGGCGCCGTCGCGCGCACGCCCCACCGGGTTTGCGCCGTCCTGACCGCCGACTGCGTGCCCGCGCTGCTCGCGCACCGCGGCGGTGGCGCTGTCGGCATCGCGCACGCGGGCTGGCGCGGGCTCGTCGCGGGCGTGATCGAGGCGACGCTCGCGCGCATGGCCGTGGCGCCGGGCGAGGTGGTCGCCTGGCTCGGTCCCGGCATCGGGTCGCACGCATACGAAGTGGGCCGCGACGTGTACGATGCCTTCCGCGCGCGCGACGCCGGCCTCGCCGCGGCGTTCGAGCCGAGCGGCGCGGGCCGTTACCGGGCGGACTTGTACGCGGCGGCGCGCCGGCTGCTCGCGGCGGCGGGGGTGCGCGCAGTGTCCGGAGGCGGGTTCTGCACCCATACCGACTCGGCGCGTTTCTTTTCATACCGCCGGGAGCGCGCGACCGGGCGATTTGCGAGCCTGATCTGGATCGAACGATGACCCTGGCCTACATCTCGGCGGTAAGCGTCATCGGCGGGCTGCTGTCGGTCGGGCTCGCCGCGCTCGTCTCGTTCGCGACGCGCGCGCACTGGGTCAGCGCGCTCGTGAGCTTCGCGATCGGCGCCCTGCTCGGCGCCGCGTTCCTGGAAGTGCTGCCGCACGCCTTCGGCAACACCGACAACATCCAGGCGACCGCCGCGACGGTGCTCGGCGGCATCCTCGCGTTCTTCCTGCTGGAGAAGCTCGTGCTGTGGCGCCACTGCCACGTCGAGGACTGCGAGGCGCACGGTTCGCACGAGGACGGGCACGCCCACCCGCCGGCGCGGGTGCAGCACGACCACGGCCGCAGCGGCCTGATGATCACGGTCGGTGACAGCTTCCACAACTTCGTCGACGGCGTGCTGATCGCCGCAGCGTTCATGGAAAGCACCGCGCTCGGGCTCGTCACCGCGACCGCCGTGATCGCGCACGAGATTCCGCAGGAGGTGGGCGACTTCCTGATTCTGCTGCACTCGGGCTACAGCAAGACGCGCGCGTTCGTGCTCAACCTGCTATCGAGCGTCGCGATGGTGGTCGGGGCGATCGGCGCCTACTTCGCGCTCCAGTTCGTGTCGGGCTGGATCAACACGCTGCTCGCCCTAGCGGCGGCGAGCATGATCTACGTCGCGGTCGCCGACCTGATCCCCGGGCTGCACAAGCGGCCCGAGCTCGCCGCGACCGCCCAGCAGCTCGCGCTCATCCTCCTCGGCGTCGCCTGCGTGTGGGGCGTCGGGACGCTCGCACACGGGCACTGATGGCCGGCGCCGGCGGAAGAGGTAGACGAATAGCGCGAGCGGCGCGAGGCCGTAGAAGAGGAACGTCATGAGGGCGCCCACCAGGCTCGGTTCGGTGGCGGCCATCAGGACGGTGACGTACAACCAGGCGATGGCGACGATGTACACGGGCGGCGCGCGTGTGAGCGGGCGGTGCAATTCTAGCGAGCCGGGGCAATGAAGGTCCTCGTCACCGGCGCGGCCGGATTCATCGGCGCCGCGCTCTGCGACCGGCTCCTCGCGCGCGGCGACGAGGTGTTCGGCCTCGACAACCTCAACGACTACTACGACGTGGCTCTCAAGCAGGCGCGGCTCGCCCGGCTCGAGGGACGCGCGGGATTCCGCTTCGAGCGGCTGGAGCTCGCCGATCGGGCAGCGACCGCGCGTGCGTTCGCATCCGGTTCGTACGACGCCGTGGTCCACCTCGCGGCGCAAGCGGGCGTGCGCTACTCGGTGACCCATCCGGAGAAGTACGTCGACGCGAACCTGGTCGGATTCGGGAACGTTCTGGAGGGATGCCGGCACGCCGGCGTCGGGCACCTCGTGTTCGCCTCCTCGAGCTCGGTCTACGGCCTCAACGCGAAGATGCCTTTCAGCGAAGGCGACAACGTCGACCACCCGGTGTCGCTTTACGCGGCCACGAAAAAGGCCAACGAGGCGATGGCGCACGTGTACGCGCATCTCTTCGCACTGCCGTGCACCGGATTGCGCTTCTTCACCGTCTACGGGCCGTGGGGGCGGCCCGACATGTCGCCGTTCCTGTTCGTGCGCGCGATCCTCGCGGGCGAGCCGCTCAAGGTGTTCAACCACGGCGAGATGCAGCGCGATTTCACCTACATCGACGACGTGGTGGAAGGCGTGGTGCGAGTGATCGAACGGCCGGCAACCCCGGGTGCCGTGACCCCCGCGACAAGCGCGGCGCCCTGGCGCATCTACAACATCGGGAACAACCAGCCGGTCGCGCTCCTGCGCTGGATCGAGACGTTCGAACAGTGCCTGGGCCGCAAGGCGCGCCTGGAGCTATTGCCGCTCCAGCCCGGCGACGTGGTCGCGACCGCCGCCGACATCTCGGCGCTCGCGCGCGACGTCGGGTTTCGTCCGGCAACGCCGGTGGCCGAGGGCGTGCGGCGCTTCGTCGAGTGGTATCGCGCCTACTACCGCGTCTGACCGAACGCGCCGGGTCGTTGGCGGGGAGCCGCGATTGACACACTCTTTGTGCAGTGCAATACTGACTCGTTTGCCTGAGCCGTTGCTGCCGCAACGCACGTGTCCGCCACGCTCCTTCCCTCCTCTGGTGCCCCCTTTCCGGCCGGCCTGTCCGGTGCGCAAGGGCTCGATCCGGGGCAGCTCGCCGCCGTCCTCGCCGCGAACGGACCGCGTGTGGCCGCGCTTCAGGCCGAATACCAGCGCGACCTCGCTCGCCTCTGGGCCGCAGCGCTGGCGCGGCAGGCGGGGCAGCCCGTCGCGGTGGTCATTGCCCCGGACCGCGAAGACCGCCGGTTCGCCGGTGCGGAGTGGCGCGACAGCGTCTACCACGATTACCTCAAGCAGCACTATCTGCTCACCGCGCGATACATCGGCGGCATCGTGGAGGCGGCCGACCTCGATCCCGCCGCAAAGCGCCGCTTGCGGTTCTACGCCCGCCAGTTCGTCGACCTGATGTGCCCGGCGAACTTCGCCGCCACGAATCCCGAGGTCGTGAAGGTGGCAATCGATACCCAGGGCGAGGCGCTCGCGCGCGGGCTGCGGAACCTGATCGGCGACGTGGAGAAGCGGCGCATCTCCCAGACCGACGAGTCGGTGTTCGAGGTCGGGCGCAACATCGCAGTGACCCCGGGCGCGGTGGTGTACGAGAACGACGTGATGCAGCTCGTCCAGTACGCGCCGGCCACCTCGATGGTCCGCGCGCGGCCGTTCGTGATGGTTCCGCCGTGCATCAACAAGTTCTACATCCTCGACCTGACGCCGGAAAACTCCTTCGTCCGGTACGCCGTCGAGCGCGGGAACACGGTGTTCGTGGTGTCGTGGCGGAACATCACGCCTGAGGTCGCGCATCTGGCGTGGGACGACTACATCCGCGACGGCGTCCTCAAGGCGTTCGATGTCGCGACCGAGATCACCGGTGCCACACGGCTCAACGTCCTCGGTTACTGCGTTGGCGGCACCATGCTCGGCGCCGCCCTGGCGATGCTTGCCGCACGCGGCGACGACCGGATCGAGAGCGCCACGTTCTTCGCCGCGCTGCTCGATTTCGCGGACGTCGGCGACCTCGCCGTGTTCGTCGACCGGGCCGGTGTCGAGGCGGTCGAGCGCGAGCTTGCGGGTGGCGGGGTCAAGGAAGGCCGCGACCTCGCGACCGTGTTCAACATGATGCGCGCGAACGACCTCATCTGGTCGTACGTCGTGAACAGCTACCTCAAGGGTCGGCAGCCGGACGCGTTCGACATCCTGTACTGGAACTCGGACAGCACCAATCTCGCCGGCCCCTGGTACGCGTGGTACCTCCGCAACACCTACCTCGAGAACAACCTGCGCGTGCCGGGAAAGGTCAAGACCTGCGGCGTGCCGATCGATCTCGCCGCGGTGCGCGTCCCGACCTACGTCCTCGCCACGCGCGAAGACCACATCGTCCCGTGGCGGGGCGCCTACCAGACGACCCAGCTCCTCGGCGGTGAGGCGCGCTTCGTGCTCGGCGCGAGCGGGCACATCGCGGGGGTGATCAATCCTGCGGCCAAGAATCGCCGCAGCTACTGGACGAACCCGCAGGTGCCGGCTTCGGCCGACGACTGGCTCGCAGGCGCGGCCGAGCGGCGCGGGAGCTGGTGGTCCGACTGGGATGCGTGGCTCGCGCGGTTCAGCGGCGGCGAGATTCCGGCGCCGGCGCAACTTGGCAGCGCGCGCCACCGGCCGGTCGAGGCCGCGCCCGGCCGCTACGTCAAGGTGCGCGTGGTCTGACGCCGCGGCCCGCATTGCGGTCTTTTTTCAGGGGAAGTAAAGAGAATGAATGAGCGAGTCGCGTTCGTGACCGGAGGGATGGGCGGCATCGGGACGGCGATCTGCCGCCGGCTGGCGGCCAACGGCGCCAAGGTGGTTGCCGGCTGCCTGCCCGGCTATGAGCGCAAGGACGAGTGGCTGGACCGGCTGCGCGCCGAGGGGATGCACGTGCACGCCGCCGAGGGCAACGTCGAGGACTACGACTCCTGCGCGGACATGATGTACCGGATCCGCTCCACGGTCGGACCGGTGGACATCCTGGTCAACGCGGCCGGCATCACGCGCGACGGCGTGTTCAAGCGCATGTCGCCGAACGACTGGTACGCCGTTATCAACACCAACCTCAACTCGGTGTTCAACGTCACGCGCCAGGTGATCGAGGGCATGATGGAGCGTGGCTGGGGCCGGATCGTGAACATCTCCTCGGTGAACGCGCTGAAGGGACAGTTCGGCCAGACGAACTACTCGGCGGCGAAGGCGGGCATGCACGGCTTCACGAAGGCGCTCGCGCAGGAGGTGGTGAAGAAGGGCGTCACCGTAAACACCATCTCCCCGGGTTACGTCGACACCGACATGGTGCGCGCGATCAAGACCGAGGTGCTGCAGAGCATCGTCGCGTCGATCCCTATGGGACGCCTCGCGAAGCCAGAAGAGATCGCCGGGCTGGTAACCTACCTCTCCTCGGAGGACGCCGGGTACATCACCGGCGCGAACATCTCGATCAACGGCGGCCTTCACATGGAGTGACCGGGGTCGCCCCCCGCATCCGCGTCCGTCGGATGCGCGTGCCATAATTTCCGTCGCGCCTCGTAGGGCGACCAAAGGAGGGAGTCATGGCTCAGAGCAGGATCGCGCTCATCACCGGTGGAATGGGCGGCCTGGGAGAATCGATCAGCACCAAGATGCACGACGCCGGCTTTCGCGTCGTCGTGACCCACTCGCCCGGCAACAAGAACGCGGCGGCGTGGAACGCCGAGATGAAGTCGAAGGGCTACGACTTCCACCCGGTGCCCGTGGACGTCACAGATTTCGAGTCCTGCCAGAAGTGCGTCGCGACCATCCAGGCCGAGGTCGGCCCGGTGGACATCCTGGTCAACAACGCCGGCATCACGCGCGACATGACCTTCCGGAAGATGGGAAAGGCCGACTGGGACGCGGTGATCCGGACGAACCTCGACAGCGTTTTCAACATGACCAAGCCGGTGTGCGACGGCATGGTCGACCGCGGCTGGGGACGGGTGGTCAACGTCAGCTCGGTAAACGGCCAGAAGGGCGCGTTCGGGCAGACCAACTACTCCGCCGCGAAGGCCGGGATGCACGGGTTCACCAAGGCGCTTGCGCTCGAGGTCGCACGCAAGGGCGTCACGGTCAACACGATCTCGCCGGGTTACATCGGCACCAAGATGGTGACCGCGATCCCGAAGGACATCCTGGACACGAAGATCATTCCGCAGATCCCCGTCGGGCGGCTCGGCAAGCCCGAGGAGGTCGCCGGTCTGATCATCTACCTCTGCTCGGAGGAGGCGGCCTTCGTCACCGGCGCGAACATCGCGATCAACGGCGGCCAGCACATGCAGTAGACGGGCGTGCGCACGGCAGGGGGAGGCGCCGGCGGGCGCCGTCCCCGCGCCCGGCCCGCCGCTCAGCGCTTCTCGGCGGTCTTCACCATCTGTGCGGTCGCCGCCTTCATCGTCGCCTCGGACAGCTCGGCGAACTGGCGCGTGGCCTGATTGAGGCTTTCGATCATTGCGGAGGTCGCCGCGAAGGTCGACTTGAGCGCAGCGCTCGACACCTCGGTGCCGGCGGCGCCCTTGCCGAGCGTTTCCGCGCTCGCCGCCATCTCGCGGGTGAGCTTGCCGAGCTGGTCCTCGAACAGCTTGCCGAGGTGCGACTGGGTCTGGCTCACGATCTCGTAGACGCTCTGCGCGTAGGTCGCGGCCTGTTGCATGTTCGTCTGCGCGAGACGGGTGCGGACGGCCAGCAGTTGCTGCGGATCGCCCGAGGCCATCAGTTCCCGCGTCGCCTTGGCCGCCTGGTCGAGCGTGGCGCGCGCGGTCTCGAGGTTCAATGTGAGCAGCTGCTCGGCACTGGCCAGGCTTGCACGCGCATAGCTCATCGCGGCTTCGTAGGCGGCCTGGTTCCAGGCAGCGATCTGATCGGGGGGTTGGGTCATGATCGGCCTCGTTGGTCGGAGTGGGGTAAAATCGGCCTGTTGCGGCGCAACATAAACGCTGACCGGATGCAGGGCCTCGGGACGATATACGCGCCGTCCGAGCTTACCTCCGGGCCCTGCTAACTGCGGACCGAAAAGACCATGGCAGATTCCGTGCGACTGATCAAGAAGTACCCGAACCGGCGGCTCTACGATACGCAGACCTCCTCCTACATCACGCTCGCGGACGTGAAGGAGCTCGTGCTCAAGCACGAGGAGTTCCAGGTGGTCGACGCCAAGTCGGCCGAGGACCTCACGCGCCAGATCCTGCTGCAGATCATCCTCGACGAGGAATCGACCGGCGCGCCGATGTTCTCGCACGACGTGCTGACGCAGTTCATCCGGTTCTACGGCAATGCGATGCAGGGGATGATGGGCAACTACCTGGAGCGGAACATCCAGGCGTTCCTCGAGATCCAGAAGTCGATGCAGGATCAGTCGAAGCAGCTCTACGGCGATCCGGCGAAGGCGACCGAGCTGTGGTCGCAGTTCCTCTCGTTCCAGGGGCCCGCGATGCAGAGCCTCATGGCGACCTACATGGAACAGAGCAAGAACATGTTCCAGCAGATGCAGGAACAGCTCCAGAGTCAGACCCGAACGATGTTCTCCGGATTCCCCCCCTTCGGCGGTGCGGCGCAGGCCGGCGAGCAGGGCGGCAAGCCCGGCGAGGGCAAGACGGAGAAGGGCTGAGCGGGCGCATCGCAGCCGCGGCGCGGCGCCCAGCACCGGTCGTGACGCACTCCGCCCCGCGCGTCGGCTTCGTTTCCCTCGGGTGCCCCAAGGCGCTCGTCGACTCCGAGCGCGTGCTTACCCAGCTGCGCGCGGAGGGCTACGCGGTCGCGCCGACCTACGGGGGCGCCGACCTGGTGATCGTCAACACCTGCGGCTTCATCGAGGCCGCGGTCGCCGAATCGCTCGATGCGATCGGCGAGGCGCTCGCGGAGAACGGCCGGGTCATCGTCACCGGCTGCCTCGGCGCAAAGAACGGCGTCGTCAAGCATGCGCACCCCTCCGTCCTCGCGGTCACCGGCCCGCACGACCTCGCGGGCGTGATGTCCGCGGTGCACGCGCACCTGCCGAAGCCGCACGATCCGTTCGTCGATCTCGTCCCGCCCCAGGGCGTGCGCCTGACCCCGAAGCACTACGCGTACCTGAAGATCTCCGAAGGCTGCAATCATCGCTGCACGTTTTGCATCATCCCCTCGATGCGAGGGCCGCTCGCGAGCCGGCCGGCCGGCGAGGTGATGCGCGAGGCCGAGGCGCTCGTGAAGGCCGGCGTGAAGGAGCTGCTCGTGATCTCCCAGGACACGAGCGCATACGGCGTGGACGTCAGGCACCGCACCGACTTCTGGAACGGCCGGCCGCTGAAGACCCGGCTCGTTGAGCTCGCGCGCGCGCTCGGAACCCTCGGCGTGTGGGTGCGACTGCACTACGTGTACCCGTATCCGCACGTGGACGACGTGATCCCGCTGATGGCGGACGGAAAGATCCTTCCGTACCTGGACGTCCCGTTCCAGCACGCGAGCCCGCGCATCCTGAAGCTGATGAAGCGGCCGGCGTCGGCCGAGGCGACTCTCGAGCGGATCCGGGCGTGGCGGGCGGTCTGTCCGGAACTGACGATCCGCAGCACCTTCATCGTCGGCTTTCCCGGCGAGACCGAGCGCGAGTTCGAGGCACTCCTCGAGTTCCTGGCCGAAGCCGAGCTCGATCGCGTCGGCTGCTTCGCCTACTCCCCGGTGGAGGGTGCGAAGGCAAACGAGCTGCCGGGGCAGCTGCCGGAGGACGTGAAGGAGGAGCGGCGCGCGCGTTTCATGGCCGCGCAGGCGCGGATCAGCGCGCGGCGCCTCAAGGCGAAGGTCGGCAAGCGCCTGCGCGTGCTCGTCGATCGCGTCGAGGGCGCAAAGGCGGTGGCCCGCTCGAGCGCCGACGCGCCGGAGATCGACGGGGTCGTGCACGTCGCACGCGCGGAGACGCTGCAACCCGGGGAGTTCGCCGAAGTCAAAGTTAGTCGGAGCGACGCCCACGACATGTGGGCCGTTCCAGTTGCCAACTGAATGCAGTCCAGTGCAAGGAGGTCAACATGGCTCGTGAAGTCGTAGTGGTGTCGGGTGCCCGTACGGCGATCGGTGATTACGGCGGCGGATTGAAGGACATGGCGCCGACCGCGCTCGGCGCGGCGGCGATTCGCGAGGCGGTCGCGCGGGCCAAGATCGAGCCCGGCGCGGTCGGGCACCTCGTCCTCGGCAGCGTGATCCACGGCGAGGCGCGCGACATGTACATCTCGCGCGTGGCCGGCATCGAAGGCGGCCTGCCGATCGGCACGCCGTGCCTCACCGTGAACCGCCTGTGCGGCAGCGGGCTGCAAGCGATCGTCTCTGCCGCGCAGCACATCATGCTCGGCGACACCGACTGCGTGGTCGGCGCCGGCGCGGAATCGATGAGCCGCGCGGCCTACTTCATTCCTGCCGCGCGCTGGGGTCAGCGCATGGGCGACGGGAACATCGTGGACGCGATGGTCGGCGCGCTGCACGACCCGTTCGGCCACGGCCACATGGGAATCACCGCGGAGAACATCGCGGCCAAGTACGGCTTCACCCGCCAGCAGCAGGACGAGTTCTCGCTCGAGAGCCACCGGCGGGCCGCGGCCGCGATCAAGGACGGGCGCTTCAAGAGCCAGATCCTGCCGCTCGAGATGAAGACGCGGAAGGGCCCGGTGGTGTTCGACACCGACGAGCACGTGCGCCACGATGCGAAGCCCGAGGACATGGCGAAGCTCAAGCCGGCGTTCAAGAAGGACGGCACCGTCACGGCCGGCAACGCCTCGGGCATCAACGACGGCGCAGCCGCGATCGTCATGATGGAGGCCTCCGCCGCGCAGAAGAAGGGGCTCAAGCCGATCGCCCGCCTGGTCGCGTACGCGCACGCGGCGGTCGATCCCGACTACATGGGCCTTGGGCCGATTCCGGCGGTGAAGAACGTGTTCGCCAAGGCCGGGCTGAAGCCCTCCGACATGGACGTCGTCGAGTCGAACGAGGCGTTCGCCGTCCAGGCGATGGCCGTGACCCGCGACCTCGAGCTCGACCCGGCGAAGGTCAATCCGAACGGCGGCGCGGTCGCGCTCGGCCATCCGATTGGCGCGACCGGCGCGATCCTCACCGTCAAGGCGCTCTACGAGCTCCAGCGGACGCAGAAGCGCTACGGCCTCGTGACGATGTGCATCGGCGGCGGTCAGGGCATCGCCGCGGTCTTCGAGCGCATCTAGGACGACGGACTGCGTCAGCTCGCCTGCGTCAGCTCGCATGTGCGAGCTGACGCACGAAGGCCTCGATCCCGCGCAACAGCATCTCGACCGCGATCGCGGTCAGGACAAGGCCCATCAGCCGCTCCAGCGCGGCGAGCGTGCGCTCGCCGAGCCGTTGCGCGATCCGCTCGGCGAACGCGAGCACGGCGAACGATACAGCGACGGCGACCACGATCGCGATCACCCATTCCGGCCAGCGCTGCGGCGCGCTCGAAGCGAGCAGCACGACGGTTGCGATCGCCGTCGGTCCGGCGATAGAGGGGATTGCGAGCGGCACGATGAACGGCTCGCCCTCGGGCAGCGCACCAAAGATCTCGCCGACGCTGCGGAACACCATGCGGATCGCGATCAGGAACAGGATCACCCCGCCGGCGATCGTGAGCGAGGTGTCCGTTAGGCCGAACAGCCGCAGCATCGCATTGCCGGCGAACACGAACGCGAGCAGCACGGCAAACGCGATCGCGCACTCGCGCGCCACCACGCGCACGCGCCGCGCCGGCTCCACCCGGCGCAGCAGGGTGACCGCGAGCGGGATGTTGCCGATCGGGTCGACCACCAGCAGGAGCACGACGATCGCGGAGCCGAAGCTGAGGTCCATGGATCGCTCCTAGCGGCCCTGCCGCGCGGCGATCCACGCGCCGCTCAGCACGATGATCGCCATGCCGACGAGCGACCAGCCGTCGGGGAAGTCGCCGAAGACCGCGTAACCGAGCGCGAGCACCGTCGCGAGCTGGGCGTACACGAACGGGGCGAGTACCGATGGCGGCGCGTATTCGAACGCGCGGATGAGCACGAAGTGCCCGCCGGCGCCGAGCACGCCGAGCGCCACGAAGAGCAGGGCGTGAAAGGGGCCCTGCGGCAGGCCCCAGTAGAAGGGGAGCAGGAACGAGATCACGATCGTCCCCACCACGGCGCCGATGAAGAGCGTGGCCATCGTCGAGTCGATGCCGGCGAGGCGGCGCGTCAGGAGCTGGTACGTCGCGAAGCACAACGCGGTGCCGAGCGGCAGCAGCGCGGCCGGCGAGAAGACGGCACCGCCCGGGCGGACGATGAACAGGACGCCGACGAAACCGGCCGCGAGCGCGATCCAGGCGCTCGCCCGGACCCGCTCGCGGAGGAAGTACGCGGACATCGCCGTGACGAGCAGGGGTGCAAGGAACGTGATTGCGGACGCCTCCGCGATCGGCATGAACGCGAGGGCGGTGAAGAAGAGGAGGGAGGAGGCGGCGAGCACCACGCCGCGAAAGACCTGCAGCCACGGCCGCTCGGTCGCGACCAGCCGCCAACGCATGCGCGGCGCAACGAAAACCAGCATGACGAGGACGTGCATCGCGTAGCGCACCCACACGATCAGCGGCACCGGGTAGGTCCGCGAGAGGTACTTCGCGATCGTGTCGAGGACCGCGAAGGTGCTGACCGCGGCGATGATCAGCAGGATGCCGCGCGCGTGGTGTTCGGAGTGGAGGGAGCCGGGCATCGGGGGCGCGACGCGCCGCCCGCACGCGAGGCTCGTGCACCGGGGCGCACCGGATCGCCCGGCATTATATCGGCCGCCCCGCGGGGCTTCAGTGCACCATGCGGGCAGCGGCCTCGAGCCGGTAGGCCGGTGCGGCCGGACGCAGCGAAGCCTCGATGCGCAGCGCCTCGTTCCAGCGGGCGAGGCTCGCGCCGTGGCCGACCGCGCCGAGTTTGGCGTAGCCGGACTGCCACGCGGTGGCGAGGTGGACGAGGCTGACGTCCTCCACTTCGATCTCCCCCGTGCCCATGAAGACCGGCCAGCCGGCGCCGCGCGCCGCATCGAATGCGGCGCGCAGCGCGCTCAGCGTGCCGGCCGCCTCGGGCCGCAGGATCGCGGCGGAGACCTGCTGGCCGGCAACGGCCGTGGCGATGCGCTCGGTGTCGCTGCCGAGCGACTCGTTCCCGATCAGGCGAATCCTGCCCTCCACGTCGCGCGCGAACCTTGCAGTCGCCGCGTCTTCCGCGAAGGGCTCCTCGATTCCCGCGATGGGGAAATGCTCGATCCAGCCAATGAGGCGCTCGCTCCAGCCGTCCGTGTCGAAGGACCAGTCCGGGCCCGCGTAGCGCCCGGACGCGAACAGGCGCGCGGCGCCGACGTCGACGAGGAGCCCCACTTCCTCGCCTGGGACGAACCCCGCCGCCTCGATCCCCGCGAGCACGGCCTCGATCGTGACCTCGTCGTACTCGCCCGGAGCCATCGCGCCGCAGGCCTCCAGCGCCGCGCGCTGGATCTCGAGGCCGAGCTCGAGCGCATGGTCGACGCCTTCGGCCGCGAACGGCACGATCGCGAGAGACCGGATCGGGCTCGCGTCGTTCCCGCGCGCGAAGACGTCGATGACCGGAAGCGGCATGCGCGCCGACTGGCCGCGGCGCAGGTAGCGATGCAGCGGCTCGCCCGCCGCGCGGGCCGCCGCACGCGCCGCGGCGATCGAGCTTGCGCAGGTCGCCGCGCGGCGCGCGTGCTCGTCGCCGCCGAGGGCGAGATTGACGAGCGTGGCGTCGATATCGTCCTGCCTGCGCGCGTCGAGTCCGTGCAGCGCGGCGGCGACGAGGCCGTTGATCGCGGCAATCGTCGCGCTCGGTGCGCTGCGGACGTCGGTCGGGTCGGGCCGGGCGGGCCTGACCGGCGCCGCGAGCGCGCGTCCGCGCGCGCCGCAGGCGAGGGCGATCTCGGCCTCGAATGCCGCTTCGCCGGCCGCGGTCCACACGCGGCGGCCGACGACGTTGACGATGGTGGTGTCCGGCATGGCGTCACGCCTCTAGTGACGAAACGCCGCCAGCGACGTCGGCTAGGGTGCGCGAGGGAGCCGTTCCGGCACCGCGGGAGTGTTGCAAAGTGCCGAAGGTCGTCAGGCGGGTCGGCATAGCGTCGCATCCCAAGAAGGATTGCAGTCACCTCAGCCAGATCCGTTCCAGGGAGAAGGCCCTCGCAGGGCCGGGCGTGATGCTGTTCACGCGCCCCGCGCAAGACGGGTCGGTCGCCGACGCGCTCGGGCGCTACTGCTCCGGCCGCATGTGCGGAAAGAGGATCACGTCGCGGATCGACGGGCTGTTCGTGAAGAGCATCACCAGCCGGTCGACGCCGATGCCGCAGCCTGCAGTCGGCGGCAGGCCGTGCTCGAGCGCGCGGATGTAGTCCGCGTCGTAGTACATCGCCTCTTCGTCGCCCGCCGCCTTCGCGCGCGCCTGCTCGTCGAAGCGCGCCGCCTGATCCTCGGGGTCGTTCAGCTCGGAGAACCCGTTCGCCATCTCCCGCCCGGTGATGTAGAGCTCAAACCGGTCGGTGACCTCAGGGTCCGAGTCGTTGCGGCGCGCGAGCGGCGAGACGACCGCAGGGTAGTCGACGATGTAGGTCGGCTGGATCAGCATCTGCTCGGTCGTCTCCTCGAACAGCATGAGCTGCAGCTCCGCGAGCGCCGCGCCCTTCTTCGGCTCGGCGCCGGCCTTGCCGAGCTCGCGGACGAGCAGCTCGCGGTTTGCCAGATCGGCCTCGGAGAAGTGCGGATGGTGCTTGCGGATCGCCCCGGTGATCGTGAGGCGATCGAATGGCCGCCCGAGGTCGACGACGTGCTCGCCGTACGGGATCTGCAGGGTTCCCAGGACCTTCTGCGCCACTTGCCGGAGCAGCTTCTCGTTGAAGTCCATCAGGTACCGGAAGTCGCGGTACGCCTCGTAGTACTCCATCATCGTGAACTCGGGGTTGTGGCGCGTGGAGATCCCTTCGTTCCGGAAGTTGCGGTTGATCTCGAACACCTTCTCAAAGCCGCCGACCACGAGCCGCTTGAGGTAGAGCTCCGGTGCGATCCGGAGATAGAGCGTCATGTCGAGCGCGTTGTGGTGGGTGACGAAGGGCTTCGCCGCCGCACCCCCCGGGAGCGGCTGCATCATCGGCGTCTCGACTTCGAGGAATCCCTGCGCGACCATGAACGCGCGCATCTCCTGGATCACGCGGCTGCGGATCGCGAAGGTCCGGCGCGCCTCCTCGCTCGTGATCAGGTCGAGATAGCGGGCCCGGTACTTCTGCTCCTGGTCCGCAAGCCCGTGGAACTTCTCCGGAAGCGGCCGGAGCGCCTTCGCGAGCAGACGCACCTTGGACGCGTTGACCGTCAGCTCGCCGGTCCGGGTCTTGAAGAGAGTGCCCTCGACCCCGAGGATGTCCCCGAGATCCCAGTGCTTGAATGCCTCGTGCGCATCTACCCCGGTCGCGTCGTTCGAGACGTAGACCTGGATGCGGCCGCTCATGTCCTGCAGCGTCGCGAAGCTCGCTTTCCCCATCACGCGCTTCAGCATCATCCGCCCGGCGACCGCGACGCGTATGGCGTGCCCCTCGAGCTCTTCCTTGCTCATCGCGCCGTACGCGTGCTGCAGGTCGCCGGCGAGATGCTCGCGGCGATAATCGTTCGGGAATGCGATGCCCTGGGCGCGCAGCGCCGCGAGCTTCGCGCGGCGCTCGGCGACGATCTGGTTCTCGTCCTGGGCCGGTGGCCCGGCTTCGTTCTTCGACACCGTCTCTCCCTCGCGCGGCGTCAGGCCGCGGCCCTCGCCCCCACGCCCCGCTTGAGGCTCGCCTCGATGAAGTCGTCGAGGTCCCCGTCGAGCACCGCCTGAGTGTTGCCCTTCTCGACGCCGGTGCGCAGGTCCTTGATGCGCGACTGGTCGAGCACGTACGAGCGGATCTGGTGGCCCCATCCGATGTCGGTCTTCGAGTCCTCCAGCGCCTGCTTCGCCTCGGTGCGCTTGCGCAGTTCCTGCTCGTAGAGCTTCGCCTTCAGCATCGTCATCGCCTCGGCGCGATTGCGGTGCTGAGACCGGTCGTTCTGGCACTGGACCACGATCCCGGTCGGGAGGTGCGTGATGCGCACCGCCGAGTCGGTCCGGTTCACGTGCTGCCCGCCGGCGCCGGACGCGCGGTAGGTGTCGATGCGCAGGTCGGCCGGGTTCACCTCGATCTCGATCGACTCGTCGACCTCCGGGTAGACGAAGACGCTGGCGAACGAGGTGTGTCGGCGGGCGTTCGAGTCGAAGGGCGATTTGCGCACCAGCCGGTGGATGCCGGTCTCGGTGCGCAGACTGCCGTAGGCGTAGTCGCCGCTCACCTTCAGCGTCGCGGTCTTGATCCCGGCGACCTCGCCCTCGGACTGCTCGAGGATCTCGACCTTGAAACCGCGGCGCTCGGCGTACTTGAGGTACATGCGCTCGAGCATCTGGGCCCAGTCCTGCGCCTCGGTACCTCCGGCGCCGGCCTGGATGTCGACGAAACAGTTGTTGGGATCGAGCGGGTCGGCGAACATGCGCCGGAACTCGAGGTCGCCGACGGTCTTGCCCAGGCCGGCCACGTCGCGCTCTATCGCGGCTAGCGTCGCGTCGTCTTCCTCCGCGCGCGCCATCTCGAACAGTTCCTGCGCGTCGCGCATGCCGGCATCGATGCCAACGAGGTTCGCGACCACCGCGTCGAGAGCCTTCTTCTCCTTGCCGAGCTCCTGCGCGCGCTTCGCGTCGTCCCAGACCTTCGGGTCCTCGAGCTCCTGCGCGATGACCTCTAGACGCGCTCGTTTCGCGTCGAAGTCAAAGATACCTCCGCAGCTCGGCGGCTCGACCGGCGAGGTCCGCGAGCGTGTTGGCGATGGCGTTGATGCGTTCGGCTTCCATGATGGTGTCCCGCAAAGGGCGAGATTATACGCGCGCGCCGCGGCGTGCCGCGACGGAGGGTTCGTCCGACCGGTATCATGCGCGCGACGCGACTCCCGAGCCCTGCTCGATGCCCGATCCTTACACCGTCGCCGAACGCAGCGGCCGCAGCTTCACGGCGATCTTCGTCGTGTGCCTCGGGCTGCTCGGCTTCGCGCTCTATCTGCAGCACGTGAAGGCGCTGGATCCGTGCCCGTGGTGCGTCGTGCAGCGCATCGGCTTCATGCTGGTGGCTTTGATCGCACTGGTCGGCGCGCTGCACCGGCCGGGCGTGGCGGGGACTGTCGTGTACGCGCTCCTCGGCCTCGCCACCGCGCTCGCCGGCGTCGCCGCGGGCGCCTACCACGTGTGGCTCCAGTCCGACCCGGAGCGGGCCGCGAAGTGCGCGGGCTCCCCGGTCGAGCGCATCCTCGACCAGCTCGAGCTCGGCCGCATCGTGCCGCCGCTGCTGCAGTACGACGGGCCGTGCACGCTCAAGCCCTGGAGCCTGTTCGGGCTCTCGATTCCCGAGTGGTCGCTGGCCTGGTTCGTGCTCCTCGCGATCGCCTTCCTGGCGCTCCCGTTCCTCGTGCGGCGCTGACGCGGTCGATGTGCAAAGGATTGTGAAATCTCGGGCCGGGCACTGGCGCGCGGCGCCGCGCGGCCCGATGATCGGCACCGCAGTGGAGGAGGGAGAAGTGCAGTGCTGGGGCGGAACCCGAGGGTTCCGCCCTTTTTTCTTTCGGGCCTAGCGCCGCAGCACGCACTTCTCGTAGAGCCCGGGCAGGCGCCCTTCCGGGTCGTAGCGCGCCTTGAGCGCGTCGTAGGCCGCGCCGCCGTAGAGGGCCCGGAACTCGTCGCGCGGGAAGTAGCTGTCCGAGTACAGCGACTTGATGCCGCCGAGCTCCGCGACCTTGCGCTCGACGAGCCGGTTGAAGTGGCCCGGCGGATGCGCCTCGCGGGCGCGCACCACGTCCCAGAATCCGAAATTGACGTAGAGCGCGTCGGGCCGCGTCGGGAAGAGCGACCACTTCGCGGTGGGGTCGGCGGCGCGGAACGGACAGATCCAGACCGGCAGGATGCCGACCTCGCGCAGGAAGAAATCGAGGAACGCCGGGGCGCGCTCGATCGGGATGTCCACGTCCTGGATCACCGACTCGGGATGACGCCCGGCGAGGCGGTCGAGCCAGCGGGTGACGCCGACCCGCGCGTTCCAGCGCATCACCTTGGTGTAGAAGACCGAGTTCAGGCGCCGGCGGCCGAGCAGCCGGCGCACGAGCGGGTTCTGCGCATACAGGTTCTTCGAGCACCAGAACCAGTCGGTGTCCCAGCGCCAGAGATAGTCCCGGGCCGAGAGGTAGTCCTCGTCGCGTTCGCGCAGGCTGCGGTAGTAGATGCGCTCGAACGTGTAGTCGCTCGCGTACGGGGCCGAATCCACGAACCGGCCGACCGTCGTGACCATCTCCCGCGGCCCGAACACCACCGCGTCGACGAATTCCGCGGGCGACGCGCACACCGCCGCGACGTTGCCGAAGAACGCCTCGGGATCGGCGTGGTGCACGTGCTCGAGCCGGACGAACGGCTTCACCGGTACCGTCTTCACCTTCACCCGCAGCGCGTAGCCGAGCGTGCCGTAGGAGTTCGGGAAGCCGAAGAACAGGTCGCGGTGCTCGTTGTCGGGGCGGGCGAGGACGATCGTGCCGTCGGCGAGCAGCACCTCCAGCTCGAGGACGGTCTCGTGCACGAGACCGTGCCGGAAGGACGAGGACTCGATCCCGACGCCCGCGACCGCGCCGCCGATCGTGATTGACTTCAGCTGCGGGACCACGCACGGCATGGTGCCGCGCGCGAGGGTCGCGTCGGCGAGCGCCGCGTAGGGCGTCATTGCCTCCGCGTCGACCCAGCCGGCCGCGGGGTCGACTGCGAGGACGTGGTTCAGGTCGCGCACGTCGAGTCGGCGGCGCGGCCCGGACTCGCGGTCGCGGAAGAGGTTGGAGGTCCCCTTGTCGAGCCGCGGCGGTCCGGCTGCGCGCGCCTCGCGCAGGCTGCGCGCGAGATCTTCGCGCCGCTCCGCGTAGCCGGTCACCGCGGCCTCACGCGGTCTCCGCGACCGGTCGCTCGCGCGCCGGCGCAGCCGCCCGGACGTCCTGGTAGAGGAACGCCCGGCTCATCGGGTAGTTGCGCTGCGTGATGTTCCCCTTGCTGAAGACGATCTGGAAGAGATGCGTCTGGCCCCGGGGCGAGCGGAACATCTCGGCGCAGCCGTAGAGGTAGGTGCGCCAGACGCGGCGGAACCGCTCGTCGAACCGCGCCGGGTCGAGGGCGTGGATCCGCTCCCAGTTGCGATCGAAGCGCTCGCCCCACGCGTCGAGCGTCAGCGCGTAGTGGCGGCGCAGGTTCTCGACGTCGACGACCTCCAGCCCGGCGTCCTCCATCGCCGCGATCGTCTCGGCCAGGCTCGGGATCCAGCCGCCGGGGAACACGTGCTTGCGGATGAAGAACTCGGTGTCGCGCACGCCGACGTGGCCGATGAAGTGCAGCATGCCGAGCCCGCCTGGCTTGAGGAAGTCGGCGTGCGCCTGCACCACCTCGCGCAGCTGGTCGCGCCCGGCGTGCTCGAGCACGCCGATCGACACCACCTTGTCGTACTGCCGGTCGACCTCGCGGAAGTCGGCCTCGCGCACCGCGATGCGCTCGGCGAGGCCGCGCCGCGCCACTTCGTCGCGCAGCCAGTCGCACTGCTCGGTGGTGGTGTTGAGCGCGGTGCCGCGGATCCCGTGGCGCTCGACCGCATGGAACATGAAGCCGCCGAAGCCGGTGCCGATGTCGATCACCTCCTCGCCGGGCTGGAGGTGCACCTTGCGGCAGACGTGCTCCACCTTGTTCGCCTGGGCCTCTTCGACGGTGCGGGTGCCCTCCTTCCAGTACCCGCAGGTGTACATCATCAGCCGCACGTCGAGCCAGAGGCGGTAGAAGTCCGCCCCGAGACCGTAGTGGAACCGCGCGTTCGCCTTCGCCTGCGCGATGGTGCGGTTGGAGAACCGGAACTCGTGCCAGCGGTTGCGCACCTTCAGCAGCGGGTTGCGCAGCGTGCCCGAGTCGAAGCCGGACTCCGAAGCGATCCGGAACGCCACCGGCAGGCTCCCGTCGATGTCGATGTCTCCCGCGAAGTACGACTCGAGAAAACCGATGTGGCCGAAGAGCGCGACGTTCCACTGCGCCCGCGTGGTGCGCAGCCGGACGGTCACCTCGGGCGCGCCGGCGCGATTCTGGTGCGACGAGCCGTCCGGGAACTCGAATCGAAGGCAGTGATCGGTGTGCGCGCCGATTGCGGCCGCCACCTTGCGCATGCTCGCGTGCATAGGCCGGGGGCTTCTTGTTCGGACTCGGGCCAAGTTTATCCTGACACCGGCGGGCGGCGCAGCCCGGTCCGCCCCCGCGCGCGGTCGCGAGGGCAAAGGCCTTGGTCGCATCCGCCCTAAACGCGCCGGGATGGATACTCGTCGGCGATCTTGTCCTCGAAGAAGCTCACCGGGGACGGCGCGGCCATGAACCGCCGGTGGACCTCAGGGGACACGCCGCCGTAGGCCAGCACGCGCCCGTCGTTGAACTCGACCTCGAGCACCTGCGCGCGCGGGTCGTAGCCGATGGCCCGGATCTTCGCCGAGCTGATGCGCTTGCGTTCCATGAACCCTCCCGGTCAATGCGCCGGCTCGAAGGCCTCGACGCGCAGCGCGAGCGCTTCGGTCCCGTTCCACTCGTCGATCCCGAGCCCGTACGCCGCACGGACGCGCGCGGGGACCGGCTCGGTGCGCCCGAACGCAATCGCATCGTACCGCGCGCCGTCGCGCGCGAGCTTGAGGCGCAGGTGGCGCTCGCCGACGAGCCGCTGGCTCTCCACCGCGAACTCGTCCGCGAAGAGCGGCGCCGCGAAGCCCTGTCCCCACACCTCGCCATCGAGCATCCGCGCGACGTCGAGGCTGGCGTAGCCGCGCTCGAGCGGGCCGTCGGTCTCGACGATGCGCGCGAGCGCTGCCGGATCGATCAGCTCGCGGACCGCGGCGTCGAACAGCGCGCCAAAGCGCTCGACATCCGCTGCGCGCAGCGTCAGCCCCGCCGCGGCGGCATGTCCGCCGAAGCGGACGAGCAGACCGGGTGCGCGCTTGGCAACGAGGTCGAGCGCGTCGCGCAGGTGCAGGCCGGGAATCGACCGGCCCGAGCCGCGGAGCTCGCCGTCGCCGGCGGGGGCGAGCGCGATCGCAGGGCGGTGGTGCCGGTCCTTGAGCCTTCCGGCGAGGAGCCCCACCACGCCCTGATGCCAGCGCTCGTCGTACAGGACGATGCTGGCGGTCCGCGCGACGTCGATCTCCGCGAGCGTCGCCTCGGCGTCGTTGCGCATCGAGGTCTCGACTTCCCGGCGCTCGCGGTTCAGCCGATCGAGTTCCTGCGCAATGTTGAGCGCGCGCGCGAAGTCCGCGGTCGCCAGGGCCTCGATGCCGAGGCGCATGTCGGCGAGCCGCCCGGCGGCGTTGACGCGCGGGCCAAGGGCGAAGCCGAGATCGAACGCGCGCGCGCGGCGGGCGTCCCGGCCGGCGACGCTGAAGAGCGCGGCGAGGCCCGGCTGGAGGCGCCCGGCGCGCATGCGCCTGAGCCCCTGCGCCACCAGCACGCGGTTGTTGCGGTCGAGCTTCACCACGTCGGCGACCGTCCCGAGCGCCACGAGGTCGAGGAGATCGGCGAGATTGGGCTCGGCGTGGGCGGCGAACGCGCCGCGCCGCCGCAGCTCGGCGCGCAGCGCGAGCATGACGTAGAACATGACGCCGACGCCCGCGATCGACTTGCTCGGGAACGGGCAGCCGGGCTGGTTCGGGTTGACGATGCACGCGGCATCCGGCAGCGCGTCGGCCGGCAGGTGGTGGTCGGTCACGAGCGTCGCGATGCCGCGCTCGCGGGCGCGCTCGATGCCGTCGAAGCTGGCGATGCCGTTGTCGACGGTGATGATCAGGTCGGGTCGCGCCGGCGCGACGACGTCGACGACCTGCGGCGACAGGCCGTACCCCATCTCCATGCGGTTCGGAACGAAGAAGTCCACTTTCGCGCCGAACGCGGCGAGCGCCCGCAGCCCCACCGCGCAGGCGGTCGCGCCGTCGCAGTCGTAGTCGGCGACGATGAGCAGCCGCTTGCCCGCGCCGATGTGATCCGCAAGGAGCGCGGCGGCCGCGTCGGCGTGCTTGAGCTGCGACGGCGGGATCAGCGCGCCGAGCTCGCAGTCGAGGTCCGCCGGCGCGCTCACGCCGCGCGCCGCATAGACGCGCGCGAGGAGCGGGTGGATCCCGGCTTGCACGAGCGAGCGCTCCGCCGCGAGCGGCACCTTGCGTGCGACGATGCTGCCCGCGGAGGTCATGCCGGGACGGCGTACGCCGCGAGCGGCCGCGAACGGCGCCAGAAGTAGCGCAGGTCCTGGCGCGTGGTTTCCGCGTCGAGCGCGCCGCCGGCGCCGATGGCGTGCAGCGTCACCATGCCGACGCGACCCGCGCCGAGGGCTGCCGCCAGGGGCGCGAACCACTCGCGCTCGAGCGCCTCGAGCCGCCCCGCCCAGGCTGCGCCGTCGCCGTAGTTCGCGGCCGTGCGCAGGTCGTCGAGCACGATGAGCTCGACGCCTTCGCGCGGCGCGGTCCGGAGCCAACTCTCGGCACCGTCCGGGCGCGGCAGCGCCGCGCTGCCCGCGGCGGCGGCGAGCCCCGCGGCGAGCGGCACGTTCGCGTGCACGCGGGCGAACGGACGCGCGGGCGGAGGCGTGAGGCGGCCGGCGCCCCACAGCCAGAGGCCGTTGACGGGCAGGTCGCCGCGTTCTTCGCGCGCCGCGTTGACCGCGTCGCCGTGGAGCACCATCTGGATCTCGTTCGCGAGGGCGGCGAGGCGCGCGTCCGCAGGCCTGCCGAGGCGCTGGCCGCGCGCCACCGCGAGCGGCGGCGCGCCGCTCACGATCGCCTCGTGGGAGCGCAGGTACCAGCGGGCAGGATGAAGCGGGAAGAAGGTGAGGCCGGTCGGGGCGAAATGGCGGTTCAGGCGCTCCGCCAGCGTGCCGGCCTCGGCGCGCGTGAGCCCGAAGTGCGTCGCGTCGAGCGGCACCAGGTGATCCAGGTTCACGCGCAAGCTGCAGGGCTCCGCGCACAGCCACCAGGCGTCGCCCGGTTCGCCCCCGTCGGCGAGGAGCGCGTAGGGTGCGGCGCCGGCATCGCGGACCCGCCACGCCGCGAGCAGCCACGACTCGAGGATCTGCTCGGCACCGGCGGTGCGCCGGCCGCGCGCAAGGAGGCGCTCGAGGGCGCGCGCGCGCGGTTGCGGCGGCGCGGCCGCGGGATCGGGCCAGAAGAGATCGGGAATCGCGACGTGAACGTTCATCGGCCGCAGGGTTCAGTCTAGCACGCACGCGCGGGTATACTTCCGCCACCTTGCAGTACGAGCTCTTCATCGGCCTGCGTTACACGCGCGCGAAGCGCCGCAACCACTTCATCTCCTTCATCTCGCTGATCTCCATGGCGGGGATCGCGCTCGGCGTCGCGGCGCTGATCACCGTGCTGTCGGTGATGAACGGGTTCCAGAAAGAGGTCCGCGCGCGCATCCTGAGCGTGGTCGCGCACGTCCAGATCACCGGCCAGCGCGGCGAGCTCGCGCAGTGGGCGCGTGTCGCCGAGGCGGCGCGCCGAAATCCGGCGGTGGTCGCCGCCGCGCCGTATGTGAACGGGCAGGCGATGCTCGTCAACGAGGCGACCGCCCGCGGCGCCCTGGTGCGCGGCATCGACCCCGCGCTCGAGACCCGAGTCGCCGAGGTGGCGACCAAGGTGATCGCAGGCCGGCTCGACGCGCTCGTGCCGGGCGAATTCGGGATCGTGCTCGGCGCCGATCTGGCGCGCAGCCTCGGCGTCCACCTCGGCGACCGCATCACGGTGATCGCGCCGCAGGGCCTCGTGACGCCGGCCGGCGTGGTGCCGCGGCTGCGCTCCTTCCGCGTGGTCGGGGAGTTCCAGGTCGGCCACTACGAGTACGACAGCGGCCTCGCGCTGATGCACATCGCCGACGCCCAGCGGCTCTTCCAGCTCGGGGAGGGCGTGTCGGGAGTGCGGCTGAAGCTCGTCGACCTCTTCGAGTCGCGGCGCGTCGCGCGCGAGCTCTACCGCGAGATCGGCGGCGACATCCTGATCAGCGACTGGACGCGCAGTCACGCCAACTTCTTCCGCGCGGTCGAGATCGAGAAGACGATGATGTTCATCATCCTCATGCTCATCGTCGCGGTGGCCGCGTTCAACGTGGTCTCGACCCTGGTCATGGCGGTTACCGACAAGCAGTCCGACATCGCGATCCTGCGCACGCTCGGCGCCAGCCCGGCGAGCATCATGCAGGTCTTCATGGTCCAGGGCGTGGTGATCGGCGTACTCGGGACGCTGCTCGGGGTGGCGGGCGGCATCGCGCTTGCGCTCAACATCGACGTCGTCGTGCCCTTCCTCGAGCGCCTGCTCAAGATGCAGTTCCTCTCCAAGGAGGTGTACTTCATCAACGAGCTGCCCTCGGACCTGCATGCCGCGGACGTGGTCGCGATCACCTCCGTCGCACTGGTCCTCGCGCTAGTCGCGACGATCTACCCGAGCTGGCGGGCCTCGCGCGTGCGCCCCGCCGAGGCGCTGCGCTATGAGTGAGGACGCCGCCGCGCAGCCGGTGCTCGCCTGCCGCGGGCTGCAGAAGACCTACCACGACGCGCGCGTCCCGGTGCCGGTGCTGCTCGGCGTGGACCTCGAGGTGGCGGCGGGGGAGGTGGTCGCGATCGTCGGGGCGTCGGGGTCGGGGAAGAGCACGCTGCTGCATCTCCTCGGCGGGCTCGACGAGGCGTCCGGGGGCGAGGTGCGCGTTCTCGGCCGGCCGATGAACGCGCTGTCCGATTCCGCGCGCGGGCGCCTGCGCAACGAGGCGCTCGGTTTCGTCTACCAGTTCCACCATCTGCTGATGGAGTTCTCGGCGCTGGAGAACGTCGCGATGCCGCTGCTGATCCGGCGGATGGCGCGTGCGGAGGCACTCGATCGTGCGGCGAAGGTGCTGCGCGAGGTCGGGTTAGGCGAGCGCCTCGACCACGTGCCCGGGCAGCTCTCCGGCGGCGAGCGGCAGCGCGCGGCGCTCGCGCGCGCGCTGGTGACGCGGCCGGCGTGCGTGCTCGCCGACGAGCCGACCGGGAACCTCGACCGGCACACCGCTGCGGCGGTGTACGAGCTGATGCTCGAGCTCAATCGCGCCTACCGGACAAGCTACGTCATCGTGACCCACGACCCGGCGCTCGCGGCGCGCGCGAACCGGGTGCTGCGGCTCGACGACGGGCGGCTGGCGCCGGAGCGCTAGGTGCGAGCGCGGCGCCGGGCCTTGCGCCGGCGCCATTGCACGACGACCCACGCGCGCCAGAAGACCTGCACCGCGGCCCAGCCGAACGCGGCCAGGCCGAGCGCGAGCGTGACGAGCCCGATCACGAGCGGTCGCCCGAGCGCGCGGGCCCAGTCGACGAGCGCCGCGATCCACTCGCCGATGTTGGACCAGCTGAACTCCGGCGGCTCGGTCATCGGCACGCCCGCCCCGCCGACGAGCAGCGAGCCGATCCAGTACCCGACCAGGTAGAGCGGCACGATCGTGAACGGGTTCGTGTAGAGGGTCGTCAGCAGCGCGACGGGGAGATTCACCCGCAAAGGAATCGCGAGGAGAGCCGCGGTCAGCATCTGGAGCGGACCGGGAACCAGGCCGGAGAAGAGGCCCACCGCCACCCCGCCCGACACCGAGTCGCGGTTGAGGTGCCACAGGTTCGGATGGTGCAGGTACCGGGCGAGCCGGCCGAGATACTTGTGGTTGCGGACCGAGTCGTGGCTCGGCAGGTATTTCCGGAAATATTTTCGGGGCATCGGTCTCGCCGGCGCGCAGGGCCGGGGCCGGCGGTCGAAGGTCGCGGTGCGCGCGAGGCACGCGATTCTACCCAGAATCAACCGCGCGACGCCCCCACGCGTTGAAGGCCGATGCGCGCGGCTGGATAGCGGAATGAGACCCGGCATCGTGGCGTTCGCGACCGGCGTCTGGATCCTGCAGTTGCAGGCCCAGCTGCCCGGCTGGAGCACCGTCGCGGTGATCGCGGCCGCCTGCGTAGCGCTCGTGTCAGGCGGCGGGTGCAGCGCGGCGCGCGCGCCCACCGCAGCCCGGGCACTCGTCGCGCTCGCCTGCCTCGGGGCCGGCTTCGCGTTTGCCGCCGGCGCGGCCAAGCTGCGCGTCGCCGACCGGATCGACCTCGCGTGGGAGGGGCGCGACGTCACGCTGACCGGCGTCGTTTCGAGCCTCCCGCAGCCGTTCGAGCGCGGCATGCGCTTCGAATTCGAAGTCGAGCGTGCCGAGCCGTCGGCGTTCCGCGCGCCCGGACGCATCCTGCTTTCCTGGTACAACGGCCTTACGCCCGAGGAGTTCCAGGAGGTGCTGCCCGTCCGCGCCGGCGAGCGCTGGCGGCTGACGGTGCGGCTGCGCCGGCCGCACGGCGGCGCAAACCCGCACGGGTACGACTACGAGCTCGCCCTGCTCGAGCGCGGCATCGGCGCCACCGGTTACGTGCGCCCACGCGGCGAGCGTGTGCGGCTCGCGACGATGGTGTGGACGCCGGCCTACGCGGTCGAGCGCGCGCGCGAAGCGGTCCGCGCGAGGCTCTGGGATGCGCTGCCCGAGCACCGGTATGCAGGCATCGTGATCGCGCTCGCGATCGGCGACCAGCGCGCGATCGAGACGGTCGACTGGGAGACGTTCACGCGCACCGGTGTCGGCCACCTCATGAGCATCTCCGGTCTCCACGTGACGATGGTCGCCGGCCTGCTTGCCGCGCTGGTCGCTCTCCTGTGGCGGCGGTCGACGCGGCTCGTGCTGCGGCTGCCGGTGCGCAAGGCCGCCGCGGTGGCGGCAGTGCTCGGCGCCGCCGGCTATACGCTCCTTGCCGGATTCGCGGTGCCGGCGCAGCGAACGCTCTACATGGTCGCCGTGGTGGCCGCGGCGCTGTGGCTCGATCGCATGCAGTCGTCGTCACGCGTCCTTGCGGCCGCGCTTGCGATCGTCCTCGTCCTGGACCCCTGGGCGGCCGTGTCGGCGGGTTTCTGGCTGTCGTTCGGCGCGGTCGCCCTCATGCTCTACGTCGCCACCGACCGCGTCGGTGGCCGGCACTGGCTCGCGCAGTGGGGCCGGGTGCAGTGGGCGATCACGGTCGGGCTGGCGCCGCTCGTGCTGCTGCTCTTCCAGCAGGTCTCGGTGGTCTCGCCGCTCGCGAACGCGGTCGCGATCCCGGTCGTCAGCCTGGTCGTCACGCCGCTTGCACTCGCCGCGGCGGTGACGCCCGGCCCCTGGGCTGCCGAGGCGGCGCATGCGGTGCTCGTGGCGCTGATGCCCGTGCTCGACGCGCTCGCGCAGCTCCCCGGGGCTACCTGGCGGCAGCACGCGCCGGCGCCGTGGACCGTCGCGCTCGCGGCAGTCGGTGCCGCATGGCTCCTCGCGCCGCGCGGGGTGCCGGCGCGCTTCGCGGCGCCGCTGCTCTTCGCGCCGCTGTTCGCGGTGCGGCCGGCGCCGCCCGTCGAGGGCGAGGTCCGGGTGACGTTCCTCGACGTGGGGCAGGGCCTCGCCGCGCTGGTGCGCACTCGCAACCATGCGCTCCTCTACGACACCGGACCGGCCTACAGCGCGGGCGCCGACGCGGGCACCCGCGTGGTCGTGCCGTTCCTCCGCGGCGAGGGGCTCGAGCGGCTCGACGCCGTCGTGGTCACGCACAACGACATCGATCACGCCGGCGGCGCGCGTTCGGTGATGCGCACGCTCCCGTCCGGCGTGCTCTGGTCGTCGCTCGACCCGGGTCACCCGGCGCAGTCGGACGCGCCCTACCGCCTGCCGTGCCGCGCCGGCGTCCGCTGGACCTGGGACGCGATCGGATTCGAGTTCATCCATCCGCCCGCGGGCCGCGACGGCGACCCGGTCGTGCGGCCGGACTCGCGCAGCTGCGTGCTGCGCGTCAGCGGCCCCGGGGGCGCGATCCTGCTGACCGGCGACATCGAGGCGCGCGACGAGCGCGAACTGCTCGAGCGCGGCGCGGTGCAGCGCGCCGACCTGCTGCTCGTGCCGCACCACGGCAGCGGGACGTCTTCGTCGCCGGCGTTCGTGGCGGCCGCACGCCCGGCGCACGCAGTGTTCGCCACCGGCTATCGCAATCGCTTCGGCCATCCGAAGCCGGAGGTGGCCGAGCGGTACGCGGCGGCCGGCGCGGCGCTCTGGCGGACCGATCGGGACGGCGCGGTGACGATCGCCCTAACGGACGGCGCGCTGCAGGTGTCGCCGTTTCGCGACGCGCGGCGGCGCTACTGGCGTTAGCCGGCAATTGACGTCGTCATAATGCCGGCGGCATACTGCGCGCGTCCGGGAAGCAGTGCAAGGGCATGGCCAACACGAAGAAGGCGCCGGCGACGTCCGCCCGCCGGCCGATGTACGGGATCACCCGCGTGGACCACGAGGGCTCGCGCACGCATGCGTGGCGGGTCACGATCCAGCGCCAGGGCAAGATCCACGTCGGCCACTTCTCCGACGGGGTGTACGGCGGCCGGCACAAGGCGCTCGCCGCGGCGAAGAAGTACCGCGACGATCTCCTCTCCAGGTTCCCGCCGCTCACGCGCAAGCAGTACTGCGCGATCCTGCGCCGGAACAACCGTTCCGGCCTCGCCGGAGTGTCGTTCCACGCCGAGGTGATCGAGACCGACCATGGTCCGGTGGAGCGGCGTTTCTGGATCGCGCGCCTGCCGCTGCAGCCGTGGCGCACGAAGCTCGTCAAGTTCTCGGTGGCCAAGTACGGGGCGGAGGAGGCGTTCCGCCGCGCGGTGAAGGCGCGCATGGACGCGCTGTCCGGGCTCTCCGGAAACTTCAATCCCGGCGCGGCGCCGAAGCTCTGACCTGCCTGCCGCCTCACTCCCCGCGCGCGTAGCGCAGGTCGAGGGTGGACGGAAAGCGGGGGTTGGGCGGCTCGCGCCTCACCGCCATCGGACCCGGCGTGTGGCCGTGGTCCCAGAAGCGCGCGAAGCGTCGCGCCTCCGCCTCGTTCGCGTTCACCGGAAAGGTCGCATAGTTGCGCCCGCCAGGATGCGTGGTGTGGTACGTGCACCCCCCCAGCGCGCGCCCGCTCCAGGTGTCGACCAGGTCCAACACGAGCGGCGTCTGCACCTCGATCGTCGGATGCAGGGCCGACGGCGGGTTCCAGGCCTTGTAGCGCACGCCGGCGACGAACTCGCCGTGCACCCCGGTCGGCGTGAGCGGCACGACGCGGCCGTTGCAGGTGACCACGTGGCGCTCGAGCGTCAATCCGCTCGCCTTCACCTGCAGCCGCTCCACCGAGGAGTCGACGTAGCGGGCGGTGCCGGTGCCGCTCGTCTCCTCTCCGAGCACGTGCCACGGTTCGATCGCCTGGCGCAGCTCGAGCGTCACGCCGGCGTAGGTCACCGTGCCGAAGCGCGGGAAGCGGAACTCCAGGAACGGCGCGAACCACTCGTCCATGACCGGATAGCCCGCCGCGCGCAGGTCGATCGCGACGTCGTGGATGTCCTGCTGCACGAAGTGCCCCAGCATCCAGCGGTCGTGGAGCTGGGTGCCCCAGGGCACCAGGCGACCGCGGTAGGGCGTCCTCCAGAAGCGCGCGACGAGCGCGCGCACGAGCAGCGCCTGCGCGAGACTCATCCGAGCGTGGGGCGGCATCTCGAAGGCGCGCAGCTCGACGAGGCCGAGGCGCCCGTTCGGCCCGTCGGGCGAGTAGAGCTTGTCGATCGAGAACTCGGCGCGATGGGTGTTGCCGGTCAGGTCCACCAGGAGGTGGCGCAACAGGCGGTCGACGAGCCACGGCGAGGCGGCGTCGGCGCCGGACCCCGCGTGCGCCTCGAGCTGCTGGAAGGCGATCTCGAGCTCGTAGAGGTTGTCGTCGCGCGCCTCGTCGACGCGCGGCGCCTGGCTCGTGGGGCCGACGAAGAGCCCGGCGAAGAGGTAGGAGAGCGACGGGTGGTTCTGCCAGTAGGTGATCAGGCTGCGCAGGAGGTCCGGGCGGCGCAGGAACGGGCTCTCCGCCGGCGTGGGGCCGCCGAGCGTCACGTGGTTGCCGCCGCCCGTGCCGGAGTGCCGGCCGTCGAGCATGAACTTTTCGGTGCCGAGACGCGCCTCGCGGGCCTCCTCGTAGAGCGCAACGGTGGTCGAGACGAGCTCGTCCCAGCTCGAGGCCGGGTGGACGTTCACCTCGATGACGCCCGGGTCGGGCGTCACCGCCAGGGTGCGCACGCGCGGGTCGCGCGGCGGCGGATAGCCCTCGATCCGCACGGCGCGGCCGAGCGCCTCCGCCGCGTGCTCGACCGCGGCGACGAGATTCAGGAAGTCCTCGATATGGGTGACCGGCGGGAGGAAGACGCACAGGTAGCCGTCACGCGCCTCGACGCACAGCGCCGTGCGGACCACCTCGCGCGCGGCGGCCCCTCCGATGCGGGCGCGGCGCCGCTTCTCGCTGCGCAGGTGGGCGTCGTGCAGGTCGTCGCGCGGATCGAAGGGGTCGCGCGCGAAGTCGGGCTCGATCTCCTCGGGCAGGCGCTCGGGAAGCGAGGCGAGCGGCAGACGGTAGCCGGCGGGCGAATCGCCCGGCAACAGGAACAAGCGCTCCCGCTTGAGCGGCCACGGCGAGCTCTCCCAGACGGTCGTCCAGTCGGCGGCTGCGGCGCGCGCAGTCTTCGCCGCGGGCGAGGCCGGGCGCGCACGCAGCGGCAGCACGTGCGCCGCGGGCTCGCCGGCGCCGTGCTCGAGGATGCGGCGGAGCCGGGCACGGTCGTCGTGCGATTTCAGCGGCACCTGCGCCGGGTCGACGTTCACGGGCAGCGCCGCATCGAGCGCAAGGAGGGGGATCGGATCTTCGTAGGCCGGAAGGACGAGGGTTGCGTCGAGCCCCAGCTCCCGCGCCAGCGCGACGGCGAATGCGCGCGCGTGCGCGGAGGTCGCGTCCGGCGGGACCTCCGTGCCGGCGATTAGAGCCGCATTGCGCCAGAGCGGCCGGCCATCGCCGCGCCAGTGAAGGGCGAGCGCCCAGCGCGGCAGCGGCTCGCCCGGATACCACTTGCCCTGGCCGAAGAAGAGCAGGCCGCCGGGTGCGAAGCGCGCCTTCAGGCGCCACGCCAGCTGCTCGGCGAGCGCCCATTTCTGCGGCGAGAGCGCGGTGTAGTTCCACTCGGCGCCGTCCATGTCGTCGATCGCGACGAAGGTCGGCTCGCCGCCGTGCGTGAGCCGCACCGCCGCCGCATCGAGCTCGCGGTCGATTGCGCGCCCGAGCGCGTCGATCTCGGCCCACTGCGCGTCCGAGTAGGGCCGCGTCACGCGCGGGTCCTCGTGGATGCGCGTCAGCGTCATCTCGAACTCGAGCCGGGACTCGCAGGGCTCGGTGAACCCCGCGACCGGCGCCGCGCTCGAGGGGAACGCGCTTGCGGCGAGCGGGATGTGGCCTTCCCCCGCGAGCATGCCGGAGGTGGGGTCGAGGCCCACCCAGCCGGCGCCCGGGATGTACACCTCGGACCAGGCGTGCAGGTCCGTGAAGTCGGCCGCCGGCCCGGCGGGGCCGTCCAGGGGCTTGACGTCCGCGACGAGCTGGACGAGGTAGCCGGACACGAAGCGGGCGGCGAGCCCGAGATGGCGCGCGAGCTGGACGAGCAGCCAGCCCGAGTCGCGGCACGACCCCGCGGCAAGGCGCAGCGTGTCCTCGGGCGGCTGGATCCCGGGCTCCATGCGCACCAGGTACTTCACGTCGCGCTGCACCCGGCGATTGAGCGCGACGAGGAAGTCGACCGTGTTGCTTCCCGCCTCGAACCCGTCCCGGCGGAACCGCTCGAGCCAGCCGAAGAGCAGAGGCCCCGCCGGCTCCGTCTGGCGGTACGGCGCGAGCTCGGTGGCGAGCGGTTCGGGATACTCGAAGGGGAAGTGCTCGGCCCAGTGCTCGACGAAGAAGTCGAACGGGTTGATGACCGTCATGTCGGCGACGAGGTCGACCGTCACCGTGAGCGCGCGCGCCTTTTCCGGAAAGACGAGCCGCGCGATGTGATTGCCGTACGCGTCCTGCTGCCAGTTGAGGAAGTGCTTCTCCGGCTCGACGCGCAGGGAGTAGCTGTGGATCGGCGTGCGGCAATGCGGCGCCGGCCGCAGCCGCACCTCGTGCGGCGAGAGGCTCACCAGCCGGTCGAACGAATAGCGCGTCTGGTGATGCAGCGCGACGCGGATCGTCACGGGCCGGTCTCGCCCTCCCAGTACGGATCGGGCAGCTGCGCGAACACGCGTCGCAGACCCTCGCCCCACTGGTGATGGATCATGGTGAAGTAGGGATCGGTCTCGCCGATGCGGCGCCGGAGCTGGACCCGCAGCGCGTCGTTCGCGTAGCACACGAGGTCGATCGGCAGCCCGACCGAGACGTTCGAGCGCATGGTCGAATCGAACGAGATCAGCACGCACTTCGTCGCGTCGACGATGCTGGTCGAGGGCTTGACGACGCGGTCGATGATCGGTTTGCCGTACTTCGTCTCGCCGATCTGGAAGAACGTCGTGTCGGGCGTCGCCTCGATGAAGTTGCCCTCCTGGTAGAGCATGAACAGCCGCTGCGCCTCGCCGCGCAGCTGGCCGCCGACGATGAAGTTCGCGCTCGCGTCGATGTTGTGCTGGGTGAGGTACGGCCCGTCGCGCTGCTTCACCTCGCGCAGGCTGTCGCCGAGCATGGTCGCGACCTCGTACATCGACCGCGCGGCCCAGATGCTCGGCGCGCCCTCGCCGCTGCGCGACTGCTGCTCGAGCAGGTTGATCGCGTTCTGGGTGACCGACAGGTTGCCCGACGAGAGGATGACGATCACCCGGTCGTCCGGCCGCTCGTAGACCGTCATCTTGCGAAAGCTCGACACGTGGTCGACGCCGGCGTTCGTGCGGGAGTCGGAGGCGAACACCATGCCGCTTTCGAGCAGCACGCCAACGCAGTAGGTCATCCTGGCCCGCCGACGGGGTGGGGTGGGTGGTCGTGGGAACGCGCTTGCACCTGGGCTTCGCCCCTTTTCTCGAACCCGCGGTCGCAAACCCGCGGCGGGGCGAATTCTACGGCAGCAGCGCTCGCGGCAGCGCGCTACGCATACGTGGGAACGAGGAAATGCTTGTTGACCTCCGTGTTGAGCGCCCCGATCTTCTCCAGGAAGGCGAGCAGCCACTCGTGCAGCCCCACCTGGAAGATCCGCTCCGTCCGGCCGTAGTGCAGGAGCGCGTGGATCTCGCCGGCCAGGCGCTCGGGCTCGAGGCGGTCCTCGTCCGACAGGCCGCGGATGATCTCGTAGATCTCGTTCATGCAGGCGTGCAGGCTGCGCGGCACGTCGTCGCGCAGGATCAGGAGCTCGGCGACGCGGAACGGCGTGATGACGTCGCGGTAGATCTTGCGGTAGATGCTGAAGGCGGAGACCGAGCGCAGCAGCGCCGACCACTGGTAGTAGTCGACCGCGCCGCCGACCTCCTGCGCGCTCGGGAGCAGCGTGTGGTACTTCACGTCGAGGATGCGCGCGGTGTTGTCCGCACGCTCGAGGAAGGTGCCCAGGCGGATGAAGCTGAACGCCTCGTCGCGGACCATCGTGCCGAAGGTGACGCCGCGAAAGAGGTGCGAGCGGTCCTTCACCCAGTCGAAGAACGCCGACACGCCGCCCGCGCCGATCTCGGCGAAGGTCTTGTTGCGCACCGCGAGCCAGGTGTCGTTGAGGCTCTCCCACATCTCGATCGACAACGCGCCGCGCTGCGCCCGGGCATTCTCGCGCGCGGTCTGCAGCGAGGAGTAGATGGACGACGGGTTGGCGGCGTCCAGCGTCATGAAGTGCAGCACGTGCTCGGACTGAAGGTCGGAGTAGCGCTGGTAGTAGTTGGTCGCGAGCCCGTTGATGATCAGCGGCAGCGCCCACGGCTCGGCCCACTTCTCGCCCGGCTCGAGGATCCGGTAGGGCAGGAGCGACATCCGGTAGGTCACGTCGAGCATGCGCGCGACGTTCTCCGCGCGCTCGATGTGGCGCGACATCCAGTACAGGTCGTTCGCGGTTCGGGACAGCATTCTCTGGCTCTAGCGTTCGAGCACCCAGGTGTCCTTCGTCCCGCCGCCCTGCGAGGAATTCACGACCAGCGAGCCTTCCTTCAGGGCGACGCGCGTGAGGCCGCCCGGGACGAGCCGCACCTCGCGTCCGGAGAGCACGAACGGCCGCAGGTCGAGGTGCCGCGGCGCGATGCCGGCGTCCACGAACGTCGGGCAGGTCGACAGGGCCAGGGTGGGTTGCGCGATGTACTTCTCCGGGCTGGTGACGATGCGCTCGCGAAACTCCGCGCGCTGCGTCATCGTGGCGGCGGGCCCGACCAGCATCCCGTAGCCGCCCGAGCCGTGGACTTCCTTCACGACGAGCTCGTGCAGGTGCTCGAGAACGTACTTCAGGTCGTCCTTCTTGCGCAGCTGCCACGTCGGCACGTTGTTGAGGATCGGCTTCTCGCCCAGGTAGTACTCGATCATCTCCGGCACGTGCGGGTACATCGACTTGTCGTCGGCCACCCCGGTGCCGATCGCGTTGGCAAGGGTGACGCGCCCCGCCTGATAGGCAGAGAAGAGCCCGGCGACCCCGAGCAGGGAGTCGGGCCGGAACACCTGCGGATCGATGAAGTCGTCGTCGATGCGCCGGTAGATCACGTCCACGCGCTTCGGCCCGCGCGTGGTGCGCATGTACACCGTGTGGTCGCGGACGAAGAGGTCCTGGCCCTCGACCAGCTCGATGCCCATCTGCTGCGCGAGGAACGTGTGCTCGTAGTACGCGGAGTTGTACGAGCCGGGAGTCAGGAGCGCGACGCTCGGGTCGGCGACTCCCTGGGGGGCCACCTGGCGGAGCGTGTCGAGCAAGAGATCGGGGTAGTGGTCGACCGGCGCGACCTCGTGCAGCGCGAAGAGCTCGGGAAAGAGCCGCATCATCATCTTGCGGTTCTCGAGCATGTAGGACACACCCGAGGGCACGCGCAGGTTGTCCTCGAGCACGTAGAACTCGCCTTTTCCCGCGCGCACCACGTCCACGCCGGCGACGTGGGCGTAGATGTCGCCCGGCACCTTCATGCCTTGCATCACGCTGCGGTACTGCGCGTTCTCAAGCGCTTTGCGCGGCGGGATGATGCCTTCGCGCAGGATCGCCTGCTCGTGGTAGATGTCGCGCAGGAACAGGTTGAGGGCGCGCACCCGCTGGATGAGCCCGCGCTCGAGGGTCTGCCACTCGTCGGCGGGCAGGATGCGCGGCACGAGGTCGAACGGGATCAGCCGTTCCTCCGCAGCCTCGTCCCCGTACACGGCGAACGTGATGCCGACCCGCTGGAACAGCACGTCGGCTTCCTGGCGCTTCTGCGCGAGCACCTCGGGCGGCAGCCGTGCGAGCCAGTCGGCGTAGCGACGATAGTGCGGCAGCACTTCGCCGGCGAGGCCGTGCATCTCGTCGAAGAAGACGGGGAGTGTTGCGGTCATGGCGGGGACGTGCGGCGAGCCAGTGTAGCGCACCGTCTCGGGGAGGGGAGCAACGCCCGTGCCAGGCTCTTCGCCGGTGAATCACGACGAATGGTGCGTCGGACGGCACCGCGGCGGTGCACGGCGCCCTCGGGTGGTGCGCAAGCCGCTTGCTATACTCGTCGCGCACAGCGCCGGGCCCCGCCGGGCCCCCATGAGCCCGGGCCAATGAGCCGTCCATTCACCGCCACCGTCGTCGTCGAAGGCGATCCGCCGCTGCTGGCGGGGTACCGGGCGCGCGTCAACGCGCTGCTCGACGGCGAGGCGGATGGCGCGTACCGCGAGCTGCACACGGCCGGCCGGCTCGACTACCGCATCAAGGCGAGCGGCGTCCCGTATCCCCCGTTCGTCGAGGCCTCCGCCGAATTTCCCGATCTGACGGTCCGCGTCGAGTGGCAGAACCCGCTCGGCGGGACGGGCGGCGCGGCCACGATCCGCGCCGGAAAGCTGGTGGACCAGACGACCGGGCGCGCCGCCGCCGCCGCCGACCGGTCGATCGAGCTGCGGGCGGAGAGCGACGGCACGCTCGTGCTCGCCGTGGCGATGCGCCGACGGCGGGCCGGAGAATGGATCGGGTACGCGCTCACGGCCGATCAGCACGCGTTCCTGCGCGCCTCGGATGGCGCGACCGTGCTGGAGGCGGCCGACGGCGCGACGCCCGAATGGGCCGAGCGCTGGACGATGCGCGACGACGAAGCGACGTACGCCGAGCTCGACCCGCGCGAGCCGATCGATCCCGAGGTTGCCGCCGATCTCGAGCGGCTCGCGCACGAGTTCGCGGACGAGTGGATCTGGTTCGCCGAGTCGCCGCCGGAGGAGACCGCGGTCGAGCGGCAGCGCTACGCGGACTACGGCTACCGGATCAATGCCGCGAACGTCCGCGTGGCCAAGCTGAGGACGGTGCTGACGCCGGCGCCGGGCGGCGGCTACGTGCTCGAGGCCGCCGATCCCGCGGCGCGCACGATCGCCGCGCGGGTCGCGCGGCTCTGGCTCCAGGCCGGAAGGCACTGAGCGTGGGCGCGAGCTGCCGCCGTCGTGCCGTGACCGCCGCATCCGGGAGCGGGCTGCACCGGCTGTCATACCTCGAGTGGGGCGATCCGGCGAATCCGCGCGTGGTCGTCTGCGTGCACGGCCTGACGCGCTGCGCCCGCGATTTCGACCCGCTCGCCACGGCGCTCGCCGAGCGCTATCGCGTGGTGTGTCCCGACATGCCCGGCCGCGGCGAGAGCGGCTGGCTCGCCAACCCGATGGAGTACGCCACGCCCACCTACGTCAACGACGCGGTGACGCTCGTCGCGCGGCTCGGGGTCGAGGCCGTCGACTGGGTGGGCACCTCGATGGGCGGGCTGATCGGCATGGCGCTCGCCGCGCTAGAGGGCACCCCGATCCGCCGCATGGTCCTCAACGAGGCCGGGCCGGTGGTGGCCGCGGCCGCGCTCGAGCGCATCGGCACCTACGTCGGCAAGGCGCCCGAATTCCCTTCGCTGGACGCCGCGGAGCAGTACATCCGCGCGATCAGCGCGCCGTTCGGGCCGCACAGTGACGCCGAGTGGCGCTTCCTCACCGAGCACGTCGTGCGCCGGAAGCCCGACGGCGGCTATCGCGTCCACTACGATCCGGCGATCGCGGTGCCGTTCGACGCGGCGGCGCCGCACAAGGACCTCGAGCTGTGGCCGTTCTGGGAACGGATTCGCTGCCCGACGCTGGTGATCCGGGGCGAGCTCTCGGACCTCCTCACGCGCGCGACCGTCGCGCGCATGTGCTCGAGCGGGCCGCGCGCGCAATCGGTCGAGATTCCCGGCGTCGGCCACGCGCCGACGCTCATGCAGCCCGACCAGATCGCGATCGTCCGCGACTTCCTCGCCGCGGGCTGACGCACGCCGTCAGGCGCGGGGCAAGAGCCGCGCGGCCGGGTCCTGGCGGTAGAAGAGCGCGAGCTGCTCGTACACGCCCGGGAACTCCGCGCGCAGCGCGTGAGGGTCGGTGAAGAAGGTCTCGCTCGCCACCGCGAAGAATTCCGCCGGATGCTCGGCGCCGTACGGATCGAGCAGCGTCTCCTTCTCGCGCTCGACCATGCCGACGAAGCGGGCATAGGCCGACTCGAGCGTGCGCTGCCAGACCCCGGCGTCCATGTCGTCGTGCGGCACCGGGAAGCCGTCCGCTTCGCCCTTGAGCATGTCGATCTTGTGGGCGAACTCGTGGATCACCACGTTGTAGCCGGGCTCGCCGCCGTCCGCGGCGGGGGCGACGCCGAGCTCGACGTCCTCCCACGAGAGCGCGACCGGGCCGCCCGGGAATGCCTCGCCCGAGAGCTGGTCGTCCCATTCGTGCATCACCCCGTCCTCGTCGAGCTCCTGACGGCGCACGCGGAACTCGCCCGGGTAGACGACGACGCCCACCCAGCCCTCGTAGAAGTCGAGCCCGAGGTTGAGGATCGGCAGGCACGCCTGCAGCGCGATCGCAAGCCGGATCTCGTCGTTCAGCTCGAGGCCGCCCACGGCGGCGAGCTCCTTCTCGTGCAGGAACAGCAGCACGAGCTCGCGGAGCCGCCGGGTTTCGACGGCGGACAGCCCGGCGAGGAAGGGCAGGCGCGCGACCACGCGCTCCCAGAGCGACTCGTCGATCGTCGCGCGCTTGAGCACGCGCTTGCGGCGCCAGGAGCGGAGCACGGTAATCCGATTCGATGCGCGGACGCGGTGCGGAACGCGCCGATTATGACGCACGGCATCGCGACCGTCCGGTAACATTCCGCGCTCCCCGAGGACTCCCGTCTCGCGCAGTGGTCTCCGTCGCTTCCGCCCCCGGCACCATCGTCGAACCCGGCCTCGAGGCCGCGCTCGCCGGACTCGATGTGGCGGAGCGCGCGCTCGTGCTGCGTGCGCACGAGTTCGCGGCGTCCCTCTACGCCGACCGGCGGCTCGGCACGGGCGAGCCGGCGATCGAGCACGGGACGAGCGTCGCCGCCAGCCTGGCGGCGCTGCGCCTCGACGGCGCGACGCGCGCCGCCGGCCTGCTCTTCGCGGTCCCCGAATACCTTCAGGACGCGGACGAGCGGCTCGAGGCGCATTTCGGCGCGACGGTCGGAACGCTGGTGGAGGGCGTCTGGAAGTTGAACCGCCTGCGTGTGGTGACGCGCGGGCTCGCCGCGCAGGGGCCGAAGGATGCCGCCCGGCAACCCCAGGCCGAGGTGCTGCGCAAGATGCTGCTGGCGATGGTCGAGGACATCCGCGTCGTGCTCATCCGGCTGGCGAGCCGCACGCAGACGCTGCGCTTCCTCGCGCACGCGCCGGACGAGGCGCGGCGGCCCACGGCGCGCGAGACGCTCGACATCTACGCGCCGCTCGCGAACCGGCTCGGCGTCTGGCAGCTCAAGTGGGAGCTGGAGGACCTGTCGTTCCGCTTCCTCGAGCCGGCGCTGTACAAGCGCATCGCGCAGATGCTCGACGAGCGCCGCGCCGAGCGCGAGACCTTCATCGCGCAGGCGATCGAGGCGCTCTCCCGCGCGCTCGCGTCGGCGGGCCTCGGGGCGGAGGTGAGCGGGCGCCCGAAGCACATCTACAGCATCTACAGCAAGATGCAGACGAAGGGACTCGATTTCGCCGAGCTCCACGACGTGCGCGCGCTGCGCGTGCTCGTCGACGAGGTGAAGGACTGCTACACCGCGCTCGGCGTCGTGCACGACTTGTGGCAGCCGATCCCGGAGGAGTTCGACGACTACATCTCGCGGCCCAAGGCGAACGACTACCGCTCGCTGCACACCGCGGTGGTCGGCCCCGACGGGCGAGCGCTCGAGGTGCAGATCCGCACCCACGAGATGCACCGCGACGCCGAGCTCGGCGTGGCGGCGCACTGGCGCTACAAGGAGGGCAGGGGCGCGCGCGGCGACCCGTTCGACGAGAAGATCGCGTGGCTGCGACAGGTGCTCGCGTGGCGCGACGAGGTGGTCGACGCGGCCGAATGGGTCGAGCAGTCGAAGCGCGCCGCGCTCGACGAGACCGTCTACGTCCTGACGCCGCAGGGGCGCGTGATCGATCTCCCGCGCGGCGCGACGCCGATCGACTTCGCCTACGCCCTGCACACCGACCTCGGGCACCGCTGCCGCGGCGCCAAGGTCGACGGGGTCATGGTGCCGCTCGACTATGTCCTGCAGAACGGGCAACGCGTGGAGATCGTCGCGGCGAAGACGGGCGGGCCGTCGCGCGACTGGCTGACCCAGCCGCGCTACCTCGCGAGCTCGCGCGCGCGCCACAAGGTGCGGCAGTGGTTCAACGCCGAGGAGCTCGCGCGCACCGTCGCCGCCGGCCGCCAGGTCGTCGAGCGCGAGATCCAGCGCGAGGGGGGCGCGAAGGCGAACCTCGAGGCGCTCGCGCGCGGGCTCGGTTTCGACAAGCCCGACGACCTCTTCGCGGCCGTGGGGCGCGAAGAGGTCGGGACGCGCGCGGTGCAGATCGCGCTGCGCGGCGGCCAGGAGCTGCAGGCGCCGGCCGACACGGTCGTCACGAAGAAGAGCAAGGCGGGCAGCGGCGGCGGCATCCTCTTCGTCGGCGTCGACCGGCTGATGACGCAGCTCGCGCGCTGCTGCAAGCCGGTGCCGCCCGACCCGATCATCGGCTTCGTCACGCGCGGGCGCGGCATCTCGGTGCATCGGCGCGATTGCGCGAGCCTCGGCCACCTCCTCGCGCGCCAGCCCGAGCGGATGATCGAGGCGCAGTGGGGCGCGCGCGGCGACGAGGTCTACCCGGTGGAGATCACCGTGCAGGCGCACGACCGACAGGGACTGCTGCGCGACGTGTCCGAGGTCCTGTCGAAGGAACGCATCAACGTCACCGCGGTGAACACGCTGACCCGCCATCACGTGGCGAACATGGCGTTCACGGTCGAAGTGGCGGACCTCGAGCACCTGAAGCGCGCGCTGGCGCAAATCGGCGAGGTCGCGGGCGTCATGTCGGCGCGGCGGCGGTAGCGCCGCGCGCCGCGCCGATGGAAATCGAGCTCAAACTGCTCGTCGCGCCGGATGACCTCGCGCGGATCGACGGTCATCCGGCGGTCCGGGCCCTGCGCCGAGGGGGCGCGCGCAAGCAGCGGCTCGAGAGCGTCTACTACGACACGCCCGCCGGCGCGCTGGCGCGCGCCGGCGTCGCGCTGCGTCTGCGGCACGACGGCACCCGCTGGGTCCAGACCCTGAAGGGTGGCGGGCAGGCCGCGGCGGGACTGCACGCGCGCGACGAATTCGAATGGGTGGTCCCCGGCAACGCGGTCGATGTCGCGTTGATCGACGCGACGCCTTACGCGGCGCTCTTCGCGAAGGGCAAGGTGCGCACGCGGCTGCAGCCGGTCTTCGCTACCGCGTTCGAGCGCACGGCCCGGATGCTCGCATTCGCGGATGGCACGGCCGCGGAGCTCGCGCTCGACCGGGGCGCGATCCGGGCGGGCGGCGCGGAGGCCCCGATCAGCGAGGCCGAGATCGAGCTGAAGGGCGGGGATGCCGCGCGGCTGTTCGCGCTCGCGCGGGCGCTCGCGCGCGACCTCCCGCTGCGGCTCGGGCACGCCTCGAAGGCCGAGCGCGGTCATGCGCTCGGCCACGGGCCGGCGGCGCCGCAGAAGGCCCGCCCGATGCCCCTCGAGCCGACGATGACCGCCGGCGCGGCGCTCGCGCGGATCGCCATGGCGTGCGTCGCGCAGATGCAGGCGAACGAGGCGGGCGTGCGCGACGGGCGCGACGACCCGGAGTACCTGCACCAGCTGCGCGTGGGCCTGCGTCGGCTGCGTGCCTGCCTCGGGCTCGTGGCGCTCGCTTCGTCGAAGGAGGCGGTGGCGCCCTTCGCGGACGAGCTGCGCTGGCTGGGCGGCGCGCTCGGGCCGGCGCGCGACTGGGGCGTGTTCATGACCGAGACGCTGCCGCCGCTCGCGCGACGTTTCCGGCAGATGCAGGGGCTCGCGAGCTTCCGTGCGCGCGCGGCGCGGGCGCGGCGCGCGCACGACGCGGCGGCGCGCGAAGCGGTGGCCTCCGGCCGTTACACCGACCTCGTGCTCGCACTGGGCGAAGCGTTCGCGCGCGACGATCTGCCGGCCTTCGCGACGGGGGGTACGCCGCGAGGGGTTGCGGGAGACGCGGGCGAGCCGCTGCCGCGATTCGACGCGCCGGTCGGGGCCTTCGCCGCCTACGCGCTCGAGCGGCGCCACCGCCGGGTGCGCAAGCGCGGGCGTGGCGTGCCCGAGGTGACGCCGGAGGAACGCCATCGCGTCCGGATCGCCGCGAAGAAGCTGCGCTACGCCGCGGAGTTCTTTCGCTCGCTGTACCCGGCGAAGCGCGTCGCGCGGTACGTCGGGGCGCTCGAGGACCTGCAGGACATCCTCGGCGCGCTCAACGACGCGGCAGTCGTCGATCGGCTGCTCGCGGAGGTGTCACAGGGCGGAAAGCCGATCGCGGCGGGGGTCGACGGCCTGGTGCGCGGCTGGGTGGCCGCCGTCGCGCAGCACGAGCTCGCGCGCTACGCCCGGGCGTGGGACGAGTTCAAGGACGCGAAGCCGTTCTGGCGGTAGCGGTCAGACCATCGCCGAGCCGCCGTCCACCACCAGCGTCTGCCCGGTGACGAACGCGGCGTCGTCGCTCGCGAGGAAGCTCGCCGCGCCGACCAGGTCCTCGGGGTGCTCGTCGCGCTGTATTGCCCGGCTCTTCACCACCGCGTCGCGGAACTTCGCCACGTGCGCGGTGTTCTTGAGGATGTTCTCCGACAGCGTGAAGCCGGGCGCGAGCGCGTTGACCGTGATGTTGTGGGGGCCCAGCTCGCGTGCGAGCGCGCGGGTGAGCGCGATCACCGCCCCCTTACTCGTGACGTAGTGGAGCATGAAGGGCAGGCCCTTGATCGGCGCGCCGGAGGCGAGGTTGATGATGCGGCCCGCGCCGCGCCGCTTCATCTCGGGCACGCACGCGCGCGCGGCGAGGAAGACCCCGAGGGTGTTCACGTCCATGACGCGCCGCCATGCCGCGGGATCGATGTCCTCGAACGGCGTCGGCTCGATCGACGCGAAGAACGCGGCGTTGTTGACCAGGATGTCGATGCCGCCGAACGCGCCGCGCGCCTCGGCAGCGACGCGTGCGAGGTCGTCGGGCGAAGTGACGTCGGCCGCGACGCCGAGGGCCTTGTAGCCGGCTGCGGCGAGCGCACGCGCGGTCTCCGCCGCCTGCTGCACGTCGGCCAGCACCACCGCCGCGCCGTCCTGCGCGAGCCGCGTCGCGATCGCACGCCCGATGCCCTGCGCGCCGCCGGTGATCACCGCCGTCCTGCCTGCGAGCTTCATTCCACGGCCTCCGTGAGGGGAGGCGGCATGCTAGGCGGCGGGCGCGGCCGGTGTCAAAGACCGGCTACTTGCGCACGCTGCTGAAGACGTAGTCGCGCGACTTCTGACTCGCGTGGCACTCGAAGCAGGCCTTCGCCGCGTTCGCGCCCACCGCCCGGTCGGTCGGGCTGTCGTCCTTGAATCCCTCGAATCCCCAGCCGCCGGTCGCGGCGTACTTCTTGGCGTCCTTGTGCATCACACCGACGACCTTGCGCGGGCCCTCGGTCACGGCGTTGTCGGCGCTCTTCGCCTCGAGCAGGTCGAACACGATGATTGCCCCGTCGGGGAAGCTGCCGCTAGCGTAACCCTTAAGCGCGGGCTTGTTGGCATAGAGATGGTGGATACCACCGAACGCGTCGTAGAGCGGGTGCCCCGGGTTGATCACCATCGATTTCACGTGGTGCCAGTCGCGGTAGCCCTTCGGGTAGGGCACGTCCTGGGCGTAGACGGCGGTCGCGGCGCCGAGCAGGGCGACCGCGGCGATCGAGCGGATCATTGGAGCCTCCATTGCTAAGATGCAGGGCCGATTGTTCATGCGCAGGCGGCGACTGCGAAGCGGGCACCAGACGGTCCGGTAGGCACTTTCCGGTTCATCTTGATGACGGCAAAGCCAAAAATTTCCTCGCGCATCGTCCCCGGGGCGGGCGCGGCGCGCATGGTGGAAGACATCGTGGGCTGCAAGTGGAGCCTCACCGTCCTCGGCCTCGTTCGCAGTGGCGTGAATCGGCCCGGCGCGATGGCGCATGCGGTGCCGGGCCTGTCGGCGAAGGTCCTGAACGAGCGCCTGCGGAAGCTCCAGCGCTTCGGCATCCTGTCGAAGAGGAGCTACCCGGAAGTCCCCCCGCGGGTCGAATACTCGCTCACCTCGTTCGGGGCGAGGTTCGTCGATGTGCTCGACGGGATCGAGCGGCTCGAGCGCGAGCTTGGCGCCGATCCGTCGCGGTCCGCGGCCCGTACCCGCGCGGCGAGCACTCCCGCCCGGCGCTGAAGGACGACCGGCTACGCGAGCCCGAGGGCCGTGCGCGCGAGCGCCGCGCCAATCGCCGCCCCCGCGGGCACGTCGGTCGGGTAGTGCGGGCCGAGCACCACGCGGTAGCCCGCGACGTGAGCGCCACATCGCGAAGCGGCGGCAATCCATCACGCCTGAACGCATTTCCAGTTCGATTCATCAAACTTTCACCGACGCGTCATCGCGCCGTCACCGCGCGTTCCTAGATTCGCCGCGCAAGCGAACCGAAAGGAGCGCACCCATGCTCAGAAGCGAGCCGTGGCTGGAGAGCGGGACGAGAAGGCTGGTCGTGCAGCTCGCGCGCACGCCGGCGGAAGTGCGCGCCGCGCAGCGGCTGCGTTACGCGGTCTTCGGCGAGGAGTTGGGCGCCCGGCTCGACGGACCCGAGCCGGGGGTCGACGAGGATCGCTTCGACCGGTACTGCGACCACCTGCTGGTGCGCGAGGTCGCGAGCGCCGAGGTCGTCGGCACCTACCGGATCCTCGGGCCGCGCGCGGCCGAGGTCGCCGCGGGCTACTACTCCGAGCAGGAGTTCGATCTCGCGCGGCTCGCGCCGCTGCGCGCGACGCTGGTGGAGGTCGGCCGCTCGTGCATCCGCGCGGACTATCGCACCGGCGCGGTGATCGCGCTCCTGTGGGCGGGACTCGCGCGCTACATGCTCGCGCGCGGCCACCGCCACCTCGTCGGCTGCGCGAGCATCGGCATGGCCGACGGCGGGCACGCGGCCGCGAACCTGTACCGGCGCATCGCCGAGCAGCATCTCGCGCCGGCGGAGTACCGGGTGTTCCCGCGCGTGCGCCTGCCGTTGGAGCGCTTGGCCAACCGCGCCAAGGCAGAGATGCCGCCGCTCATCAAGGGCTATCTCCGGCTCGGTGCGCAGGTGTGCGGTGAACCGGCCTGGGATCCGGATTTCAACACCGCCGATCTGCTGGTGCTCCTGCCGATGGCGCGCGTAAGCGCGCGTTATGCGCGACACTATCTCGGCGACACGACGGCGGGCGCGATATTCGAAGCGCCCGCGCACGGTCAACCACATTTTCTGCAATGAAAGCACTCGACCGCACCCTCGTCTCCAACCACACCGCCAACCCTTCCCTGGACGAGCTCGTCGCCTCGGCCTTGGCACGCCGGCGCTTTCTGCGTGCCGGGATCGCGGGCGCGATCGGCGCGCTGCCCGGCGCGAGCCTCCTCGGCGGCTGCGCCACTGGCGTCGCACCCGCACCGCTGCTCGGATTCGCCCCGGTGGCGCCCTCGACCGCCGACCGCGTCGTCGTGCCGCCGGGCTACCGCGCGCAGGTCCTGTACCGATGGGGCGACCCGGTGGGCGCGCCCGAAGGCAGCCCGGCGTTCAGGCTGGACGCGTCCAACTCCGCCGCGGAGCAGGCGCTGCAGGCCGGCATGCACCACGACGCGATCGAGTATTTCGCGCTCGAGCGGGCCGCGCGCGGGCTGCTCGCGATCAACCACGAGTACACCGACGACGGCCTGCTCCATTCCGACGGCCAGCAGACCTGGAGCGCCGAGAAGGTGCGCAAGTCGCAGGCCGCGCACGGCGTGTCGATCATCGAGATCGAGCGCGCCGGGGCCGAGTGGCGCGTCGTGCGCCCGTCGCGCTACGCGCGCCGGGTCACCGCGTACACGCCGATGCGGCTGTCGGGCCCGGTCGCCGGCTCGGTCTACGTGCGCACGAACGCGGACCCGGCGGGCGCCACGGTGCTCGGCACGTTCAACAACTGCGCGGGCGGGCGCACGCCGTGGGGCACCTACCTCACGTGCGAGGAGAACTTCAACGGCTACTTCGGCAACGCGCCGATGATCACGCCGGTCATGGCCCGCTACGGCATCCGCCGGGAGGGCTGGGGCTATCGCTGGCACGTGCACGACCCGCGCTTCGACGTCGCGCGCGAGCCGAACGAGCTGAACCGCTTCGGCTGGATCGTCGAGATCGATCCATTCGATCCGCGCTCGACGCCGGTCAAGCGCACCGCGCTCGGCCGGTTCAAGCACGAGGGCGCGATGCTCACGCTCGCCGCCGACGGTCGCGTGGTGGTGTACAGCGGCGACGACGAGCGGTTCGACTACGTGTACAAGTTCGTCTCCGACGGCCGCTTTCGGCCCGGCGAGCGCGACGCGAACCGCGATCTTCTGGACCGCGGGACGCTCCACGTCGCGCGCTTCGACGCCGACGGCACCGGCGAGTGGCAGGCGCTGCGACACGGCGATCCCGGCCTGACCGCCGCAGACGGATTCGCGGACCAAGCCGATGTGCTCGTGCGCGCGCGCATGGCGGCCGACGCGCTGGGCGCGACCAAGATGGACCGGCCGGAATGGGTGGCGGTCCATCCGCGCACGCAGGAGGTGTACTGCGCGCTCACGAACAACGCGCTGCGCGGCCGCACGGGGCAGCCGCCGCCGGACGCCGCGAATCCCCGCGCCGAGAACGTGTACGGACACATCATCCGCTGGCGCGAGGCGGGCGGGGACCCTGCCGCCACGCGCTTCGCGTGGGACATCTTCGTGCAGGCGGGCGACCCCGCACATCCCGACCCGGCGAAGCGCGGAACGGTGCGGGGCGACGGCTTTGGCAGCCCGGACGGAATTGCCTTCGACGCGCGCGGCGTGCTCTGGGTCGCGACCGACGTGGCGGCGAGCGCGCTCAATCGCGGCGACTACGCGCGGCTCGGCAACAACCAGCTTCTCGCCGCCGACGTGACGCGCGGCGAGGTGCGCCGTTTCCTGGTCGGGCCGCCGAACTGCGAGATCACCGGGCTCGCCTTCGCCCCCGACGGGCGGTCGATGTTCGTCAACGTCCAGCACCCGGGCGAGACGCCGTCGGAGCGCAGCGACCCCGGCAATCCGCGTCAGTGGTCGAACTGGCCGGACTTCGACCCGGCGGGGCGGCCGCGCTCGGCGACCCTCGTGATCACGAAGGACGACGGCGGGGTGATCGGCGGCTGATCAGGCCTCGCGCGGTGGCGCGAGCCACTCGAGCAGGTCCTCCTGGACGCTGCGCCGGGCCTTGCCCGGGGTCTTGCGCGCGTAGCTGCCGTCGGCGTTCATCTCCCACGCCTGGACGTTGTCGCCGAGATAGGCCTGGAGGCCTTCCTTGATCACGCGCGCCTTGAGCTTCCTGTCCAGCACTGGGAAGCAGATCTCGATGCGCCGGAAGAAGTTTCGATCCATCCAGTCCGCGCTCGACAGGTACACGTGCTCCTCGCCGTCGGCGCGGAAGTAGAAGACGCGGTGGTGCTCGAGGAACCGCCCCACGATCGACCGCACCTTGATGTTCTCGGACAGCCCGGCGATTCCGGGGCGCAGCGCGCACACCCCGCGCACGACGAGGTCGATCTTCACCCCCGCCTGCGAGGCCTGGTAGAGCGCCTCGATGGTGTCCGGCTCCAGGAGCGCGTTCATCTTGGCGATGATGCGCGCCGGCTTGCCCTCCGAAGCGAGCCGCGTCTCGTTCTGGATCGCCTCGACGATGCGCTGGTGCAGCGTGAACGGCGACTGCCACAGGTAGTGGAGCTTGCCCGCCTTGCCCAGGCTGGTGAGCTGGTTGAACACCTGGTTCACGTCGGCGCAGACCTGCTCGTCGCAGGTGAACAGCCCGAAGTCGGTGTACAGGCGCGCGGTGCGCGGATGGTAGTTGCCGGTGCCGAGGTGGACGTAGCGCCGCAACCGGCCTTCCTCGCGCCGCACGACCATCAGCATCTTGGCGTGCGTCTTGTGTCCGACGACGCCATAGAGCACGTGCGCGCCCACCTCCTCGAGCCGGGCGGCGAGGTTGATGTTCGCTTCCTCGTCGAAGCGCGCCTTCAGCTCGACGACCGCGGTCACCTCCTTGCGGTTGCGGGCCGCCTGGATCAGCGCCTCCATCAGCGCCGAGTCGGTGCCGGTGCGGTAGACGGTCTGCTTGATCGCGACCACGTCCGGGTCCTCGGCCGCCTCCTGCAGGAAGCGCACCACGGGCGAGAACGACTGGTAGGGGTGGTGCAGCAGGATGTCGCCCGCGCGGATCGCCTCGAACATGTTCACGCGCTTGGCGAGCTGGGGCGGGAAGCCGGGCCGGAACGCCGGGTAGAGGAGGTCGTCGCGCTGCGCCTCGGTCGTCACCTGCATCAGCCGCACGAGGTTCACCGGGCCGTTGACCCGGTAGAGGTCGTCGGGCGAGAGGCCAACCTGCTGGAGCAGGAACTCGGCGGTCTGCGGGGAGCAGTCGTCGGCGACCTCGAGGCGCACCGCGTCGCCGAAGTGGCGCTGCGGCAGCTCGCCCTGCAGCGCGCGGCGCAGGTCCTTCACGTCCTCCTCGTCGACGAAGAGGTCGCTGTTGCGCGTGACGCGGAACTGGTAGCAGCCGAGGACCTTGATGCCGGAGAAGAGCTCCTGCACGTGCTCGTGCAGGATCGAGGTGAGGAACACGAACGCGGTGCGGCCGGTGCCCGCAAGCTCCGGCGGCAGCCGCATCACGCGCGGGAAGATGCGCGGCGCCTGCACGATCGCCGCGCGCGCGTCGCGGCCGAAGGCGTCGCGCCCCTCGAGCTCGACGGCGAAGTTCAGGCTCTTGTTGAACACGCGCGGGAAGGGGTGCGCGGGGTCGAGGCCGATCGGGGTGAGCACCGGCATCATCTCGCGGAAGAAATAGTCGCGCACCCAGACGCGCTGCGCGTCGTCGAGCTCCGAGCGGCGCAGGAACTTGATCCCGGCGCGCTCGAGCTCGGGCAGGATCGTCTCGTTGAGGAGCTGGTACTGCCGCGCCACCAGCTCGTGGGCGATGCGGCTGATCGCCTGGTACACCTCGCGCGGCGCCATCCCGTCGGGCCCGCTGCCCGGCACGTTGAGCCGGATCTGCTCCTGCACCCCGGCGACCCGGATCTCGAAGAACTCGTCGAGGTTCGACGACACGATGCATAGGAACCTCAGGCGCTCGAGGATCGGCACTCCGGCGTCCTCCGCCTGCGCGAGCACGCGCCGCTGGAACTCGAGGATGCCGAGCTCGCGGTTGAGAAAGTGCGCCTGGACGTGCCGGGTGATCGGGGCGGGGCGGGCGGTCATGGGGTACGGGCGGGCACGGCGGGGACCGCGGATAGTACCGCCGGTGCGCGCGCGCAAGCTACCTCGGGGCGAGGCTGCACCGCAGCACAACTGTCACATTCGGGGCATACCCTGCTCGCCCTGGACCCCGACGGCGAGGACCGCCATGCAGCCGACCGCGCACCGCTCGAAGGACTACGACGCCGATCTGCTCGCGCTCCGCGCGGGCGTCCTCGAGGCCGGGGGCATCGTGGAGTACCAGATCCGCTACGCGCTCGAGGCGCTGCGCACCGGGGACCGCGCGCTGATCGCGCGCGTGATCGCCGACGAGGAACGCGTGAACGCCTTCGAGCGGCAGATCGACGAGGCGTGTACGAACCTGATCGCGCGCCGCGCGCCGGCGGCGAACGACCTGCGCTTCATCATGATGATCTACAAGACGATCACCGACCTCGAGCGCATCGGCGACGAGGCGAAGAAAATCGCGCTCGCGGCGCGCGAGGTGCGCCTCAACGAGCGTTGCACGCCCGGCTTCCCCGAGATCCGGATGATCGCGGGCCTCGCCATCGACATGCTGCGGCGTTCGCTCGACGCGATCGCGCGGCTCGAGGCCGACGCCGCGCCCGAGGTCGCGCGTATGGACCGCGGCGTCGACGGACACTTCCAGTCGATCGTGCGCCAGCTCCTCACCTACATGATCGAGGATCCGCGCACCATCTCCCCGGCGCTCGACCTCGTGTTCGTCGCCAAGTCGATCGAGCGCATCGGCGACCACGCCAAGAACATCTCGGAGTACGTCGTATACATGATCAAGGGGCGCGACGTCCGTCATCTCCCGCTCGAGGTGATGGAGACGGTCGCCCGCGCCTGAGGCACGGCCGTTGCGGGACGGGGGGCGCGGTGCTAACGTGCGCGGCACCCCGTCCAGCCGGCTCGCCCTCGTGCAGTTCGACTCCCTCGCCGCCGTCGACCTCGGCTCGAACAGCTTCCACCTGCAGGTGGGGCGCGTGGTCGACGCCCAGATCTACCTGCTCGACAGCCTGCGCGAGCCGGTGCGGCTCGGCGGCGGCCTGACGCGCGACAAGCGCATCGATCGCGCCACGCAGCTGCGCGCCCTGGAGGCGCTGGCGCGCTTCGGCGAGCGCCTGCGCGGTTTCCCCGCCGGCGCGGTCCGCGCCGTCGGGACGAACACGCTGCGCGTGGCGAAGAACGCGCCGCAGTTCCTCGACGACGCGCGCGAGGCGCTCGGCTTCCCGATCGAAGTGATCTTCGGCCGCGAGGAGGCGCGCCTGATCTACCTCGGCGTGTCGCACAGCCTGCCGCTCGCCCCGCACCGGCGGCTCGTGTTCGACATCGGCGGCGGCTCGACCGAGTTCGTCATCGGCACCGGCTACGAGCCGGAGCTGATGGAGAGCCTGCCGATGGGCTGCGTGAGCTACAGCATGCGTTTCTTCCCCGAGGGCAAGATCGAGAAGTCCGGGATGAAGAGGGCGGAGCTCGCCGCCTCCAACGAGATCGAACGCATCGCGCGCGACTTCCGCCGCGCCGGCTGGAAGGAGGCGGTGGCGTCTTCCGGTACCGCCAAGGCGCTCGCCGCGGTGCTGGCGCAGAACGGCTGGGGCAAGGGCGAGATCAGCGCCGACGGCCTCGACCGGCTGCGCGCCCAGGTGATCAAGGCCGGCGACGTCGACCGCCTCGACGAACTCGGCGTGCGCGACGACCGCGCGCCGATCCTGCCCGGCGGGCTGGCGATCATGGTCGCGGCGTTCGCCGAGCTCGGGCTCGAGGCGGTGCAGGTCTCGGAGTCCGCGCTGCGCCAGGGCGTCCTGTACGACCTGCTCGGGCGCGTCCAGCACCACGACATGCGCGAGATGACGGTGCGCCAGTTCGTGCGGCGCTATCACGTCGACGCGGCGCAGGGCGAGCGCGTGCGCGCGCTCGCGCTCCAGATCCTCGGCGGGCTCGCCGAGCGCCCGCGCGAAGCCGACCGGCTTCTGCTCGGCTGGGCGGCGCAGCTCGTCGAGATCGGCCTCTCGATCGCGCATGCGGCCTACCACAAGCACTCGGCCTACATCCTGTCGAACGCCGACATGCCCGGGTTCTCGCGCGACGAGCAGGCGCGCATCGCGCGCGTGGTGCTCGCGCACCGCGGCAAGCTGGCGAAGATCGAGGGGCTGCCTGCGCGCAGCCCCGACTGGGCGCTCGTCTTCTGCCTGCGGATCGCGGTGCTCTTGTATCGCAGCCGCGTCGAGCTCGAGCTCCCGCGGATCGCCGCGCGCGCGACCGACAGCGGCTACCAGCTCGCCATTCCGGCGCAGTGGCTCGAGGCGCATCCCCTGACCGCTGCGGCCCTCGAGGCCGAAGCCGAGGAGTGGCGCAACGTCGGCCTCCGGTTCGACGTGCGTGCGCAGAGCGAGCGCGCGCAGGCGGCGGGCTGAGCCGCCGCGCGGACCTAGACGAGGTCCGGGCCGATCACGGCGCGCAGGACGACCTCGACCTCGCCGCCCCGCACGCGCCGTCGGAGCCACCAGACCGCGCCTTTCTTCACCGACCAAGCAGAAGCAGTCCCGGTGAGTGCGAGCGCCGCCGTCTCTCCCAGCGTCGGCTGATGCCCGACCACGAGCACGGTTCCACCACCGTCCGGCCAGCCGGCGGCCTTCAGCACTTCGCTCGCGCTGGCCCCCACGTCCACGCGCGGATCGGTCGTCGCCGGGCGATCGAGCGCGGCGGCGGTCTGCTGCGCCCGCGCCGCGGGGCTCACCAGGATCCGGCAGTCCTCGGGCAGCCGTTTCGCGAGCCAGCGCGCGACCGCACGGGCCTGCTTGCGGCCGCGGGCGGTCAGCTCACGCGCCCGGTCGGGCGCGCCGTCCTCGGCCTCCGCGTGCCGCCAGAGAAGGATGTCGATCGAATCGTGCTTGGGGGCCATGGGTGCCTTTGTGGGGCGCCGCGCGGAGGCTAGCCGGGACCGAACAGGGCGAGCACGGCGGTGAGGAAGAACAGGCCCGCGGCGATCCGACGGACGAGGTCCATCCTGACGCGCTCCGCCAGCTTCTCGCCGACGAGCACCGCCGGCACGTTCGCGACCATCATCCCGAGCGTGGTGCCGGCCATCACTGCCCACACCGACTCGTAGCGCGCGCCGAGCGCGATCGTGGCGAGCTGCGTCTTGTCACCCATCTCGGCGATGAAGAAGGCGACGAGCGTGGTGAGGAAGATGCTGCGGCTCGCGCGCGGGCCGGTCGCCTCGTACTTGTCCGGGACGAGCGCCCAGAGGCCGAACGCGGCGAACGCCGCCGCCGTGATCCAGCGCACGGTCGAGGCGTCGAGCAGGGTGGCGATCCACACGCCGGCCGCGGCGGCGAGCGCATGGTTGGCGGCGGTCGCGGCGAGGATGCCCCAGATGATCGGCAGCGGGCGGCGCAGGCGCGCCGCGAGCACGAACGACAGCAGCTGCGTCTTGTCCCCGGTCTCCGCGACGGCGACGAGGAGCGCGGAAGCGAGGAAGGTCTCCACGGTGATGGGAATGGCGAGCGCCAGGGGCGGGGCGCGCCCGCCACCGCCGCCGTGCGCTCACTTCCGGTTTGGACAGTCGGGCTTGATGCAGTCGGCGTACAGCGCGAGCGCGTGGTCGCGGATGGCGAATCCGCGCTCCTTGGCGATGCGGCCCTGGCGCTTCTCGATCTCCGCGTCGTAGAACTCCTCGACGCGACCGCACTGCAGGCACACGAGGTGGTCGTGGTGGCTCGAGTCGTTGAGCTCGAACACGGCCTTGCCCGACTCGAAGTGGTGGCGCTTGAGGAGCCCCGCCTGCTCGAACTGGGTGAGCACGCGGTAGACCGTCGCGAGACCCACGTCCACCCCCTCGCCCATGAGCATCCGGTACACGTCCTCCGCCGAGAGGTGCCGCACCGTGCTCCGGCCGAAGAGCTCGAGGATGCGCAGGCGCGGGGCGGTCGCCTTCAGGCCGATCGTCTTGAGGTCTTGCGCGTTGGACATGTCGTGTGCGGGCCGCGTCCGGGCAGTTGCTTCGACTATCATAACGGCTTTGCAACGTGCCGAGAACCGCACCCGCCCTTCCGATGCGCGCGCTTTTGATCGTGCTCGCCCTCGCGCCGCTCGTCGCCGCGTGCAATCCGCTCGGCGTCTTCTCCGTCTACCGGATGGAGATCCAGCAGGGCAACTATCTCACCCAGGAGATGGTGTCCCAGCTCCAGTCGGGCATGACGCGCGACCAGGTGCGCTTCGTGCTCGGGACGCCGCTGCTCGTGGACATCTTCCACGACAACCGCTGGGATTACGTCTACCGCCGCGGGCGCGCCGGGAGCCGCGAGATCGAGGAGCGGCGGCTCTCGGTGTTCTTCGAGAACGATCGGCTCGTGCGGGTCGAGGGCGACGTCACCACCGGCCTGGAGAAACCCGCGGCGCCCGCTGCGGCGGCGGAGCCGAAGCAGGCCGCGGAGCAGCAGAAATGAGGCTCGCGATCGCCGGCGCGGCCGGCCGCATGGGCCGCACGCTGATCGAAGGCATCATGCGCGCCGGGGGCCTCGAGCTCGGCGCCGCCTTCGAGGCCGCCGGGCACCCGCAGCTCGGGCGCGACGCGGGCGAACCGCTCGGCACCGCGTGCGGCGTTCGCATCGGCGCGGACGTTGCGGCGGCGATCGGCGCCGCCGACTGCCTGATCGATTTCACCCGGGCCGACGCAACCACGGCCAACGTGCGCGCGTGCGTCGCCCTCGGCAAGCGCGCGGTGATCGGGACCACGGGCTTCACCCCGGCCCAGAGGGACGAGATCGTCGCGGCCGCGCAGCGGATCCCGATCGTGCTGGCGCCGAATTTCGCGGTGGGCGTGAACGTCACGTTCAAGCTCGCGGAGGTCGCGGCGCGAATCCTGGGCGACGGGTACGACGTGGAGATCGTGGAAGCGCACCACCGGCACAAGGTCGACGCGCCCTCCGGCACCGCACTCCGGCTCGGCGAGGCGGTCGCCGGCGCGCTCGGGCGCGACCTCAGGTCCTGCGCGGTCTACGGCCGCGAAGGCATTACCGGCGAGCGCGACCCGAAGGCGATCGCCTTTCACGCGATCCGCGGCGGCGACATCGTCGGCGAGCACACCGTGATCTTCGCCGGCGAGGGCGAGCGGGTCGAGGTCGCGGTTAAGTCGGGGAGCCGCATGACCTATGCGGTGGGGGCGCTGCGCGCCGCCCGCTGGCTCGCGGGGCGCGGTCCGGGGCTCTACGACATGTTCGACGTGCTCGAACTGAGGTAGGCCCGGGCAGTGCGGCGCGCCTCGCTCGTCACGCTCGCGCTGCTCGCGCCGGTGACCGCTGCGCTCGCGCAGCAGGGGGTCGGGGACGTGGTCTACGTGCCGACCCCGCAGATCGTCGTCGACACGATGCTGCGGATGGCGAACGTCGGTGCCAACGACTACCTGATCGACCTCGGTTCGGGCGACGGCCGGGTCGTCATCACCGCGGCCAAGCGCGGCGCGCGGGCGCTCGGCGTCGATCTCGACCGCCACCTCCTCAAGGTGGCCACCGACGCGGCGCAGCGCGAGGGCGTCGCCGCGCGCGCGACCTTCCGCGAGCAGAACCTCTTCGAGACCGACCTGGCCGGCGCGACGGTCATCACCACTTATCTGCTGCCGGACATGAATCTGAAGCTGCGGCCAAAGCTCCTCGCGCTGCCGCCCGGAACACGGGTCGTCGCGCACGACTACCACATGGGCGACTGGCTGCCCGACGAGCGCGAGACGCTCGCGGTGCCGGAGAAGAAGGTCGGCATGGCCGGGGTCAGCTACCTCTACCTCTGGCACGTCCCGGCGCCGGTCGCGGGTCGCTGGCAGGCGACGATCCCCTTCGGCACCGGGACGACGACCCTGGAGTTCGATCTGGAGCAGAAGTTCCAGGTGCTCGGGGGACAGGCGAGCGCCGTCGCGGGACGCCCGACGCGCCTGCGCACCCCCACGATCCGGGGCGACGCGCTCGCGTTTCAGTTGGAGATCGGCACAACCCAGACTCCGGTGCGCTACTGGTTCCGCGGCAAGGTCGTCGGCGACACGGCAACCGGAACCGTCGTGGTCTCCGACCCGGCGCGCGGCCAGCGGGAGCAGACGTGGAGCGCGCGGCGAATCGCCGCGGCGGCGGCGAAGGCAAGCTGACCGCGCACGCCTGCTGCACTGCGATATAATCGCCACCCAATTGCACGGGGCGGACGGCAGCGTCCGAACCGTCGCCGCTACCCTAGAGGTCGATCCCGGAAGTGTCCGCCACGCCGTCGCCTGCCCTGCTCGCGCTCGCCGACGGTTCGCTTTTCTCCGGTCACTCCATCGGAGCGGCCGGCCTCACTGTCGGCGAGGTCGTGTTCAACACGGCAATCACCGGCTACCAGGAAATCCTGACCGATCCCTCGTACTGCGAGCAGATCGTCACGCTCACCTATCCGCACGTTGGCAACACCGGCGTGAACGCCGAGGACGAGGAGTCGGCGCGGCCGTACGCCGCGGGGCTCGTGATCCGCGACTTGCCGCTGCGCGCGTCGAGTTGGCGCGCGGAGCGCACGCTGCCCGAGTACCTGCGGGCGCACGGGGTGGTCGCGATCGCCGGCATCGACACGCGCCGGCTCACCCGCATCCTGCGGGAGAAGGGTGCGCAGGCGGGCTGCGTGATGGCCGGGCGCGTAGCGGCCGAGGAGGCGCTCGCGCAGGCCCGGGCCTTTCCTGGCCTCGCCGGGAAGGATCTCGCCAAGGTGGTGAGCGCCCCGCGTGCCTATGAGTGGACCGAGGGGTCCTGGCGGCTCGGCACGGGCTTCGCCAGGCTGGAGCGGCCGCGCTTCCGCGTCGCCGCCTACGACTACGGCGTGAAGCGCAACATCCTGCGGATGCTCGCCGACCGGGGCTGCGCCGTCACCGTATTCCCGGCGCAAACGCCGGCCGGGGAGCTGCTCGCGGCGAAGCCGGACGGCGTCTTCCTGTCGAACGGACCCGGCGATCCGGAGCCGTGCGAGTACGCAATCGAGGCGATTGGCCGCATCCTCGACACGACGCGCATCCCGGTCTTCGGGATCTGCCTCGGCCATCAGCTGATGGGCCTCGCCTCGGGCGCGCGCACGATGAAGATGAAGTTCGGCCACCACGGCGCGAACCACCCGGTGAAGGACCTCGACACCGGGCAGGTCGTGATCACCAGCCAGAACCACGGCTTCGCGGTGGATGCCGCCACGCTGCCGGGGACGCTGCGCCCCACCCACGTGTCGCTCTTCGACGGCAGCCTCCAGGGGCTGGCGCGGACCGACCGCCCGGCGTTCTGCTTTCAAGGCCATCCCGAGGCGAGCCCCGGGCCGCACGATGTCGGTTACCTGTTCGACCGCTTCGTGAAGCTGATGGAGGAGCGCCGTGCCTAAGCGCACCGACATCAAAAGCATCCTGATCGTCGGGGCGGGCCCGATCGTGATCGGACAGGCGTGCGAGTTCGACTACTCCGGCGCGCAGGCGTGCAAGGCGCTGCGTCAGGAAGGCTACAAGGTCATCCTGGTCAACTCGAACCCGGCGACCATCATGACCGACCCGGAGATGGCCGACGTCACCTACCTCGAGCCGATCACATGGCAAATGGTGGCGCGCATCATCGAGCACGAGCGCCCCGACGCGCTGCTGCCCACGATGGGCGGGCAGACCGGGCTCAACTGCGCGCTCGACCTCGCGCGCGAGGGCGTGCTCGAGAAGTTCGGCGTCGAGCTGATCGGCGCCTCGCGCGAGGCGATCGACAAGGCCGAGGACCGCGAGAAGTTCAAGCGCGCGATGGAGCACATCGGGCTCGCCTGTCCGCGCTCCGCGCTCGCGCACTCGCTCGAGGAAGCGATGCAGATCCAGGCCGGGATCGGCTTCCCGGTAGTGATCCGGCCGTCGTTCACGCTCGGCGGCTCCGGGGGCGGCATCGCCTACAACCGCGAGGAGTTCGTCGCGATCTGCGAGCGCGGGCTCGACGCCTCGCCCACGCACGAGCTCCTCATCGAGGAGTCGGTGATCGGGTGGAAGGAGTTCGAGATGGAGGTGGTGCGCGACCGCGCGGACAACTGCATCATCGTCTGCTCGATCGAGAACCTCGACCCGATGGGCGTGCACACCGGCGACTCGATCACGGTCGCGCCGGCGCAGACGCTCACCGACAAGGAGTACCAGCTGCTGCGCGACGCCTCGATCGCGGTGCTGCGCGAGATCGGCGTCGACACCGGCGGCTCGAACGTGCAGTTCGCGATCAATCCGGCCGACGGCCGGATGCTGGTGATCGAGATGAACCCGCGCGTGTCGCGCTCCTCGGCGCTCGCCTCCAAGGCGACCGGTTTCCCGATCGCGAAGGTCGCCGCGAAGCTCGCCGTCGGGTACACGCTTGACGAGCTCAGGAACGAGATCACCGCCGGGGCTACGCCGGCCTCGTTCGAGCCGACGATCGACTACGTCGTCACCAAGATTCCGCGCTTCGCCTTCGAGAAGTTCCCCCACGCGAACGACCGGCTCACGACGCAGATGAAGTCGGTCGGCGAGGTCATGGCGATCGGCCGCACGTTCCAGGAGTCGTTCCAGAAGGCGCTGCGCGGGCTCGAGATCGGCGTCGACGGGCTCAACCAGCGGACCACCGATCGTGAGGCGATCGCGCGCGAACTCGGCGCGCCGGGGCCGGAGCGCATCTTCTACGTCGGCGATGCATTCGAGAACGGGTTCACGCTCGACGAGATTCATGGCCTCACGCGCATCGACCCTTGGTTCCTCGCGCAGATCGAGGACATCGTGCGCACGGAGATGGCGCTCGACGACCGCGCACTGGACCGCGTCGGAACGGAGGAGCTGCGCGCGCTCAAGCGCAGGGGCTGGTCCGACCGCCGGCTCGCGAAGCTCCTCGCCACCACCGAGGAGGCGGTGCGGTCGAAGCGCCACGCGCTCGGCGTCCGCCCGGTGTTCAAGCGGGTGGACACGTGCGCGGCCGAGTTCGCCACGAACACGGCGTACCTGTACTCCACCTACGAGGAGGAGTGCGAGGCGGCGCCGAGCGCGCGGCGCAAGATCATGGTGCTCGGCGGCGGCCCGAACCGGATCGGGCAGGGGATCGAGTTCGACTACTGCTGCGTGCATGCGGCATTCGCGCTGCGCGCGGACGGGTTCGAGACCATCATGGTCAACTGCAACCCGGAGACGGTCTCGACCGATTACGACACGTCCGACCGGCTCTACTTCGAGCCGCTCACGCTCGAGGACGTGCTCGAGATCGTGCACGTCGAGAAGCCGGTCGGCGTGATCGTGCAGTTCGGCGGCCAGACGCCGCTCAAGCTCGCCCGCGATCTGGAGGCGAACGGCGTGCCGATCATCGGTACGTCGCCGGACATGATCGATGCCGCCGAGGACCGCGAGCGCTTCCAGCGGCTCCTGCACGACCTCGGCCTCAAGCAGCCGCCGAACCGCACCGCGCGCGACCCGGCGGAGGCGATCCGCCTCGCCGAGGAGATCGGCTATCCGCTCGTGGTGCGCCCGAGCTACGTGCTCGGCGGGCGCGCGATGGAGATCGTCCAGGCGCAGGACGAGCTCGAGCGCTATATGCGCGAGGCGGTTAAGGTCTCGAACGAGTCACCGGTGCTGCTCGACCGTTTCCTGAACGACGCGATCGAGGTGGACGTCGACGCGGTGTCGGACGGCGCAGACGTGCTGATCGGCGGGATCATGGAGCACATCGAGCAGGCCGGGGTGCACTCGGGGGACTCGGCGTGCTCGCTGCCGCCGTACTCCATCCCGTCGCACGTCGAGCGCGAGCTGCGCAAGCAGACGGTGGCGCTCGCCCGCGGCCTGGGCGTCGTCGGCCTGATGAACGTGCAGTTCGCGATCCAGCGCGCCGAGGTGTACGTCCTGGAAGTGAACCCGCGCGCCTCGCGCACGGTTCCGTTCGTGTCGAAGGCCACCGGCGTCGCGCTCGCGAAGGTCGCCGCGCGGTGCATGGCGGGCCGCAGCCTGCGGGAGCAGGGCGTCGGCGGCGAGGTGCTGCCGCCGTACTTCTCGGTCAAGGAGGCGGTGTTCCCGTTCAGCAAGTTCCCCGGCGTGGACACGATTCTCGGGCCCGAGATGCGCTCCACCGGGGAGGTGATGGGCGTGGGCGACGCGTTCGGCGAGGCCTTCGTCAAGTCCCAGATCGCGGCCGGCACCCGCTTGCCGCGGCGCGGCAAAGTGTTCGTCTCGGTGCGCAACGCCGACAAGTCCGCGGCGATGGAGATCGGGCGCGAGCTGCACGAGCTCGGATTCGAGCTGGTCGCCACCCGCGGCACCGGGGCGGCGCTTGCCGCCCAGGGACTGCCGGTGACCATCGTCAACAAGGTGACCGAGGGCCGCCCCCACATCGTCGACATGATCAAGAACGGCCAGATCGCGATGGTGATCAACACGGTGGAGGCGAGCCGCAACGCGGTCGCCGACTCGCGTTCCATCCGGACGACCGCGGTTCAGGCCCGCCTGCCGTACTTCACCACCGTGGCGGGCGCGCGCGCCGCCTGCGTGGGCATGCGCCACCTGAATTCCTTGACGCCTTACCCGCTGCAGGGCTTGCATCGCCGCCTGAAGGCTGCGTAACATTCCCGCAGCGGTCCGCCCGAACGCGGCCGCCAACCCCGCCCCGGCCCGCGCCGGGGCGCGCTTTTTGCCTCCCGGATCCCGACGAATGAGCAAGGTCCCTCTGACCCTCAACGGCGCCGCATTGCTGAAGGCCGAGCTGCAGCGGCTGAAGACCGTCGAGCGTCCGGCGATCATCCAGGCGATCGCGGAGGCGCGCTCGCACGGCGATCTGTCGGAGAACGCCGAGTACGCCGCGGCGAAGGAGCGCCAGGGCTTCATCGAGGGGCGCATCATCGAAGTCGAGGGCAAGCTCGCCAACGCGCAGGTCATCGACCCCAAGCTGATCGACGCGGACGGGCGTTGCGTGTTCGGCGCGACCGTGGCGCTCGAGGACGGGACCTCGGGCGACGCGGTCAGCTATCAGATCGTCGGCGAGGACGAGGCCGACATCAAGCAGGGCAAGATCTCGATCACCTCGCCGATCGCACGCGCCCTGATCGGCAAGTACCCCGGCGACGCGGTGGAGGTGCAGACGCCCGGGGGCTTGCGCGCGTTCGAGATCGTCGACGTCCGCTACGACTGAACGGCTAGCGCGAGCGGATCTTGGCGCGACGCGGGGTGCCGCGCCCGCTCGGCCGCCCGGGGCGTGCCCCCCGCCGCGGCGGCGCTGCGGGCGCGGGCGCGATCGCTTCCGGGGGGCGCTCCCGGAAGATCACCAGGACCTTTCCGATGTGCTGGACCGGCGCGGCGCCGGTCGCCGCGCAGACCGCCGCGAGCAGCGCCGCGCGCGCAACGCGCTCCGCACCCATGACCCGGATCTTGATGAGCTCGTGCGCCGTGAGGGCGCGTTCGATCTCGCCGGCGACGGTCGGCGTGAGACCGGCCTCGCCGACGAGAACGACCGGCTTCAGGCGGTGGGCGCGTCCTTTCAGCGCCTGCCGCTCGGCCGGCGTAAGCTCCCTGGGCAATTGAGTTTCCCCCGTTCGCCCCGATTGTATCCGGCAGCGTCCGCATGACCCGCACCAAGTCCAGCCGGGCGTGGCTCGAGCGCCACGTGACCGACCCGTACGTCCATCGCGCCCAGAAGCTGGGCTACCGTTCGCGCGCGGCATTCAAGCTGCTCGAGATGGACGCGCAGGACCGGTTGCTCGCACGCGGCCAGGTGGTCGTGGACCTCGGGGCGGCGCCCGGGGGCTGGTCGCAGGTTGCCGCCGAGAAGGTGGGCCCGAGCGGACGGGTCATCGCCCTCGACGTCCTGGAGATGGCACCGCTCGCGGGCGTCACCGTCATCCGCGGCGACTTCGCGACCGAGGAGACGCTCGGCGCGCTCGAGGCGGCGCTCGACGCTCGCCCGGTCGACGTGGTCCTTTCCGACATGTCGCCCAACCTGTCGGGCGTCGCGGCGACCGACCAGGCCCGCAGCCTCGCCCTCTGCGAGCTCGCGCTGGAGTTCGCGACTGCGCACCTGAAGCCGGGCGGCGCCCTGCTCATGAAGGGATTTCAGGGCGCAGGGTTCCCGGAGCTGCTGGCGCGGCTGCGACGCGAGTTCGCGGCCGTGGCGACGCGTAAACCCGAGGCCTCGCGGCGCCGATCGAGCGAGATGTACCTCCGGGCCCGCCGGCGGTAGGGCTTTCTCGCGGCATCTTCCGGTTTTCGCGGGGCTTTTGGCTGCGTCCGGCGCCCCCATTTGAGCGTAGAATCGGTCTCAATCGGACGCCGCGAGCGGATGCCGCGGACCGTCGCTGACTCGAAGGAGTGCACTTGAATAACCTGATCAAGAATCTGGTGATCTGGCTGGTGATCGGCCTCGTGCTGATGACGGTTTTCAACCAGTTCAACACGCGCAGCACCGCCCAGGCGCCGATTCCGTACTCGACCTTCGTCGACGAGGTCCGTGCCGGCAAGATCAAGAGCGTCCAGATCGAAGGCCGCATGCTCAAGGCGGTCACGACCGAGGACAAGCGCGTCACGACGTTCTCGCCGGGCGACATCTGGCTGATCAACGACCTCCTCAAGTACGGCGTCAAGGTCGAGGCGAAGCCCGAGGAGGAGCCCTCGCTGCTGATGAACATCTTCGTCAGCTGGTTCCCGATGCTGCTCCTGATCGGCGTGTGGATCTTCTTCATGCGGCAGATGCAGGGCGGGGGGCGGGGCGGCGCGTTCAGCTTCGGCAAGTCGCGCGCGCGCATGCTCGACGAGTCGAACAACAACGTGACCTTCGCCGACGTCGCCGGGTGCGACGAGGCGAAGGAGGACGTCGCCGAGCTGGTCGACTTCCTGCGCGACCCGTCCAAGTTCCAGAAGCTCGGCGGCCGCATCCCGAAGGGGGTGCTGATGGTCGGCTCACCCGGGACCGGCAAGACGCTGCTCGCGCGCGCGATCGCGGGCGAGGCGAAGGTGCCGTTCTTCTCGATTTCCGGCTCCGACTTCGTCGAGATGTTCGTCGGCGTCGGCGCGGCGCGCGTGCGCGACATGTTCGACCAGGCGAAGAAGCACGCGCCCTGCATCGTGTTCATCGACGAGATCGACGCGGTCGGCCGCCAGCGCGGTGCCGGCCTCGGCGGCGGCAACGACGAGCGCGAGCAGACCCTCAACCAGCTGCTGGTCGAGATGGACGGCTTCGAGGGCACCACCGGCGTGATCGTGATTGCCGCGACCAACCGCCCCGACGTGCTCGACCCGGCGCTGCTCCGGCCCGGCCGCTTCGACCGCCAGGTCGTCGTGCCGCTGCCCGACATCCGCGGCCGCGAGCAGATCCTGCTCGTGCACATGCGCAAGGTGCCGCTCGCCCCCGACGTGAAGGCCGACATCCTCGCGCGCGGCACGCCCGGCTTCTCCGGCGCCGACCTCGCGAACCTGGTGAACGAGGCGGCGCTGTTCGCCGCGCGCGGCAACAAGCGGCTCGTGGACATGGACGACTTCGAGCGCGCGAAAGACAAGATCATCATGGGCGCCGAGCGCCGCTCGATGGTCATGCCCGAGGAGGAGCGCCGGAACACCGCGTACCACGAGTCGGGCCACGCGGTGGTCGCGAAGCTCCTGCCCAAGACCGACCCGGTGCACAAGGTCACCATCATCCCGCGCGGCCGCGCCCTCGGCGTGACGATGCAGCTGCCCGAGCAGGACCGCTACAGCCAGGACCGGGAACGGCTGCTCAACATGATCGCGGTGCTCTTCGGCGGACGCATCGCCGAGGAGGTGTTCATGAACCAGATGACCACCGGGGCCTCGAACGACTTCGAGCGCGCGACCGAGATCGCGCGCCGCATGGTCACGCAGTGGGGCATGTCCGACGTGCTCGGACCGATGGTCTACGGCGAGAACGAGGGCGAGATCTTCCTCGGTCGCTCGATCACCACGCACAAGAACGTGTCCGAGACGACGATGCAGAAGGTCGACGGCGAGATCCGGCGCATCATCGACGAGCAGTACGCGCTCGCGCGACGGCTCCTCGAGGAGAACCGCGACAAGGTCGAGGCCATGGCCAAGGCGCTGCTCGAGTTCGAGACGATCGACGCCGACCAGATCAACGACATCATGGCGGGGCTCCCGCCGCGGCCGCCGAAGCCGGCCCAGGCGCCGCCGCAGCAGCCGCCCAAGCCCGACGCGCCGGGCGCCACGGCGCCCGCCGCCGCGGCCTGAGCGAGCAGGGCGGGTACGGCCCGCAGGCGCATGCCTGCGGGCTTTCCGTTTCAGGGGGCCAATGAGCGCGTTCCTCCGCTGCGGACGATTCCGGCTCGCCCTCGACCGGCCGCTCGTCATGGGCGTGGTCAACGTCACCCCCGACTCGTTCTACGACGGCGGGCGCCACGCCTCCACCGCGGCCGCCGTTGCGCACGGGCGCCGGCTGGCGGAGGAGGGTGCGGACATCCTCGACGTCGGTGGCGAGTCCAGCCGGCCCGGATCGGAAGCGGTGTCGCTCGACGAGGAGCTCGCGCGCGTGCTCCCGGTGCTCGAGGCCCTGCGCGACCTCGAACGCCCGGTGTCGGTCGACACGACCAAACCCGAAGTGATGCGCGCCGCAATCGCCCACGGCGCGGCGATGATCAACGACATCACGGCGCTCGCCGCACCGGGCGCGCTCGACGCGGTCGCGGCGAGCGGCGCCGCGGTGTGTCTGATGCACATGAAGGGCGAGCCGAAGACGATGCAGGCCGACCCGGTGTACGCGGACGTCGTTGTCGAAGTGCGCGATTTCCTTGCCGCCCGGGTCGCGGCCTGCGCGGCGGCCGGCATTGCGCGCGAGCGCATCGTCGTCGACCCCGGCATCGGGTTCGGCAAGACTCTCGCGCACAACCTCGCGCTCACGCGCCACCTGGATGCCCTGGCGGGGATCGGGGTGCCGGTGCTCGCCGGGTGGTCGCGCAAGTCGAGCCTCGGGCGGATCACCGGGCGTGCGGCCGAGGAAAGATTGGCGGCGAGCCTCGCCGCGGCGCTCATCGCGGTCCAGCGCGGCGCTAGAATCGTGCGGGTTCACGACGTGGCGGCGACGCGCGATGCGCTCGCGGTGCTCGCCGCGATCCAGGGAGGGCCATGACCCGGAAGTATTTCGGCACTGACGGCATTCGCGGCTGCGTCGGCGAGCCGCCGATCACCCCCGACTTCGTCCTGCGGCTCGGGTTCGCCGCCGGCGAGGTGCTCGCGCGCCAGCGCAGCGGCCACGAGCGTCCGGCGGTGCTCATCGGCAAGGACACGCGCGTGTCGGGCTACATGCTTGAGGCGGCGCTCGAGGCGGGCTTTGCGGCCGCCGGTGTGGACGTCATGCTGTGCGGACCGACGCCGACGCCTGCGGTGGCCTACCTCACCCGCGCGCTGCGCCTGTCGGCGGGCATCGTGATCAGCGCGTCGCACAACCCGTATCCGGACAACGGCATCAAGTTCTTCTCCGCCGACGGCGGCAAGCTGCCCGACGCGGTCGAGCACGAGATCGAGGCCGCGCTCGAGCGCCCGCTCGCGTGCCGGACCTCCGCCGAGCTTGGCAAGGCGCGCCGCATCGACGACGCCGCCGGCCGCTACATCGAGTTCTGCAAGAGCACGTTCCCGAACGCGCTCGACCTCAAGGGACTGCGGATCGTGGTCGACTGCGCGCACGGCGCGGCCTATCACGTCGCCCCGCACGTGTTCCACGAGCTCGGCGCCGACGTGACTGCGGTCGGCGACGAGCCGAACGGCTTCAACATCAACGAGCGCGTCGGCGCCACGCATCCGCAGGCGCTCGCCGCTGCGATCCGGGACCACCGCGCCGACCTCGGGATCGCGCTCGATGGCGACGGCGACCGGGTGCTGATGGCCGACGCCGGCGGGCGGACCTACGACGGAGACCAGCTTCTGTATGTGATCGCGTCGCGGCGCGCGCAGCGCGGCGGGCTGAAGGGCGTCGTCGGCACCCTCATGACCAATCTCGCGCTCGAGCGTGCCCTGGACGCGCTCGGGGTCGGGTTCGTGCGGGCGAAGGTCGGCGACCGCTACGTCCTCGAGCTGCTGCACGAGAGGGGCTGGGATCTCGGCGGAGAGAACTCGGGGCACATCATCTGCCTCGACAAGCACACCACCGGCGACGGCATCGTGTCCGCGCTCCAGGTCCTGGCCGCGATGCGCGAGGACGGCCGGTCGCTCGACCGCGTGGCGGGCGCGCTCGAGCTCTTCCCGCAGAAGCTCGTCAACGTTCGGGTCGCGCGCGGCTTCGACTGGGAGCGCGACGGGTCGATCCGCGCCGCGCGGGAGGCCGCGCAGGGGCGCCTCGGCGCCCGCGGCCGGCTCCTGCTGCGGCCCTCCGGCACCGAGCCGGTCCTGCGCGTCATGGTGGAAGGCGAGGACCGGGCGCTCGTCGAGGAGATCGCCGCGGACCTTGGTCAGGTGGTCGAGCGCGCGGCCGCGGCGTGACGCCCGCTGTCATGGTGCTGTAACGCGCGCTGCCTAGACTCTCGCTGATCCCGCGCGTGGCCGACCCCGGCCGGGCGTAGGGGACGTCCAGCACAAGGAGAGTCCCAATGAAGCAGATCAAGCTCTACGCGGCGGCGGCGGCCCTCGCCGGCGGCGTCGCGACGGCGCCGCTCGCCTCGGCGCAGGTGGTCAAGGTCGACGGCTCGAGCACGGTGTTCCCGATCACCGAGGCGGTCGCCGAGGACTACCAGAAGGCTACCAAGGGCAAGGCGAAGGTCACCGTCGGCATCTCGGGCACCGGCGGCGGATTCAAGAAGTTCTGCCGCGGCGAGATCGACGTCTCGAACGCCTCGCGCCCGATCCTGAAGAAGGAGATGGACGACTGCAAGGCGGCCGGAATCGAGTACTTCGAGCTGCCGGTGGCGTTCGACGCGCTGACCGTCGTCGTGAACCCGAAGAACGCCTTCATCAAGCAGCTGACGGTCGCCGAGATGAAGAAGATGTGGGAGCCGGGCGCGCAGGGCAAGGTCACGAAGTGGAACCAGGTGAACCCTGCGTGGCCCGACGCGCCGATGAAGCTCTTCGGGCCCGGCGCCGACTCGGGCACGTTCGACTACTTCACCGAGGCGGTCGTCGGCAAGTCGAAGTCGAGCCGCGGCGACTTCACCGCCTCCGAGGACGACAACGTCCTGGTGCAGGGCGTCTCGCGCGACGTCAACGGGCTGGGCTACTTCGGCTACGCGTACTACATCGAGAACAAGGACAAGCTCAAGGCGGTGCCGATCGTCAACGAGAAGGGCCAGCCGGTCGAGCCCTCGATGGACGCGGTCCTGAAGGGGACCTACTCGCCCCTCGCGCGCCCGATCTTCATCTACGTCAACGCGAAGTCGCTCGAGAAGCCGGAGGTGAAGGCCTTCGTCGAGTACTACATGAAGCACGGCGCGAAGCTTGCGAAGGAAGTGAAGTACGTGCCGCTTCCCGACTCGGCCTATACCGTCGCCTGGGATCACATCCAGAAGGGCAAGAAGGGCACGGTGTTCGGCGGCACGGCCGAGGTCGGGGTCACGATCGACGAGCTGCTGAAGCGCGAAGCGAAGCTGTAAGCCCTTGATCGGCAACGAGGCGGGAAGGGCGGGGCCCTTCCCGTCGCCGTCCTGCGGACAGCTCGGCTAAACTCGCCGCGGAGAACAACGATGTCAGCCGTCGCCCGGAGCGGCGCTGCCCCCACCGTGCCAGCCGAAGGGCTCACGAGCGCCCGTCTCGCCCACCGCCGCAGCCGGATCTGGTTCGAGAAGCTGATCGAGCTGGCGCTGTTCGCCGCCGCCTCGGTTTCCGTCTTCGTGACGATCGGGATCGTCTACGTCCTGGTCAGCGAGTCGGTCGTGTTCTTCCGCCACGTGCCGGTGTGGCAGTTCCTCACCGACACGCAGTGGACCCCGCTGTTCGACGACGCGCACTTCGGAATCATGGTGCTCCTGTCCGGGACCCTGACCAGCTCGTTCGTCGCGCTCTGCATCGCCATTCCCCTCGGCACGATCATCGCCATCTATCTCTCCGAGTTCGCGCCCTTCAAGGTGCGCGAGATCGCCAAGCCGTTCCTGGAGCTGCTCGGGGGCGTGCCGACGATCATCTACGGCTACTTCGCGCTGCTCTTCGTCACGCCGTTGCTGCAGAAGATCTACCCGGAGCTGCCGGGGTTCAACCTGCTCTCCGCCGGGCTCGTGATGGGGATCATGATCATCCCCTACGTGAGCTCGATCAGCGAGGACGCGATGCGCGCCGTGCCGATGAGCCTGCGCGAGGGCTCCTACGCGATGGGCGCGACGCGCTACCAGACCGCCACGCGGGTGGTCGTCCCGGCGGCGTTCTCCGGCATCGCGTCGGCCTACATCCTCGGGATCTCGCGCGCAGTCGGCGAGACCATGATCCTCGCGGTGGCGGCCGGGATGCAGCCGAACCTGACCTTCAACCCGCTCGAGCCGGCGGCCACCATCACCGCATTCATCGTGCAAGTGGCCCTCGGCGACCTGCCGCACGGCTCGATCGGCTACCAGACGATCTTCGCCGCCGGCCTGACGCTGATGGTGCTGACGCTCGTCTTCAACATCCTCGGCCACACCCTTCGCCGCAGGTTCCGGGAGGCCTACTAGCGATGGCCGCAATCCCGCCGCCCGCGGCGCCGCTCGCATCCGCGCACCACGACGTCGTCGCGATCCGCGCGCTGATCGCGAAGCACAAGCGCTGGGACTTCATCTTCGGCCTGCTCGGCCTTGCCGCCCTGCTGGTGGGGGTGCTGACGTTTACGGCGCTCTTCGCCGACATGGCGATCCAGGGCATACCGCGCCTGAACCCCGAGTTCTTCACGAACTTCCCGTCGCGGCGACCCGAGCAGGCCGGGATACTCTCGGCGTGGGTCGGCTCGACGCTGGTGATGATCGTCACCGCCTTCTTCGCGGTGCCGCTCGGCGTGGCGGCGGGCGTGTACCTCGAGGAGTACGCGCCGCGCAACCTCGTCACCGACATCATCGAGATCAACATCACCAATCTCGCCGGCGTCCCCTCGATCGTCTACGGCCTGCTCGCGCTCGGGCTGTTCGTCTACCAGTTCGGGTTCGGGCAGAGCATTCTCTCGGCGGGGCTGACGCTCGCGCTGCTGATCCTGCCGGTGGTGATCGTCGCGACGCGCGAGGCGATCCGGTCGATCCCGCGGTCGATTCGCGAGGGCGCGTACGCGCTCGGCGCGACGCAGTGGCAGACGGTGAAGGACCACATCATCCCGTACTCGTCCGCGGGGATCCTCACCGGCGTGATCATCGGCATGGCGCGGGCGATCGGCGAGACCGCGCCGGTCATCACGATCGGGGCGCTCACCTTCATCGCCTTCCTGCCGCCCGCGCCGGTGTCGGGCGAGTTCCCGTTCCTGAGCCTCGAGTGGCTGCTGTCGCCGTTCAGCGTGATGCCGATCCAGATGTTCAACTGGACCTCGCGCCCGGAGGCGGCGTTCCACCAGAACGCGGCCGCGGCGGGATTCGTGCTGGTGATCATGACGCTGGCGATGAACGCGCTGGCGATCTGGCTGCGGTACCGGCTGCGCAAGAACATCAAATGGTGAGTCAGTGCCGAATGCGACGGGAGCTAAGACGATGACTGCGGCAGATGCGGGCCTGGCGGTGAAGGCGGAGGTGAAAGACCTCAGTTTCTTTTACGGGGACTTCCAGGCGCTGAAGAACCTGAACATGCCGGTGCACGAGAAGAAGGTGACCGCGCTGATCGGTCCGTCGGGCTGCGGCAAGTCGACCTTCCTGCGCTGCTTCAACCGCATGCACGATCTCTATCCGGGCAACCGCTACGTGGGCGACATCCGACTCCACCCCGACAACACCAACCTGCTCGCCAAGGGGGTCGATCCGATCGAGGTCCGGATGCGCATCAGCATGGTCTTCCAGAAGCCGAACCCCTTCCCGAAGTCGATCTACGAGAACGTCGCATACGGCCTGCGCGTACGGGGCGAGCGCAACCGGCGGATGATCGACGACAAGGTCGAGCAGGCCCTGCGCGGCGCGGCCCTCTGGGAGGAGGTCAAGGACCGCCTCGACGAACTCGCATTCAACCTTTCCGGTGGCCAGCAGCAGCGCTTGTGCATCGCGCGCGCGCTCGCCACCGATCCGGAGATCCTTCTGTTCGACGAGCCGACCTCGGCGCTCGACCCGATCGCCACCGGGAGCATCGAGGAGCTCATCTCCGACCTGAAGCACCGCGTGACGATCCTGATCGTCACCCACAACATGCAGCAGGCGGCGCGCGTCTCGGACTACACGGCCTACATGTACCTGGGCGAGATCATCGAGTACGACGTCACCGACACGATCTTCATCAAGCCGAAGAAGAAGGAGACCGAGGACTACATAACGGGCCGGTTCGGCTGACGGCGCGACGCTCGGTTCCAGGCCCCTTTGGCGCCCGCCCGCCGCGGGCGTTTTCGCGTCCGGCGGGCGCGGTTTGACGCCCCGGAGGCGCCTCCGTAGACTACGCGCCTTCCGTTTCCACCCCCGACGCGTCTCCCGTGTCCAGCGCCGCTTCCGGCGAGCCTCGCCGGCTCCTCGACCTCTACCGGGTCATGGCGCGGATCCGCGCATTCGAGAACGCCGCGGAGGAGGCGAGCAAGGGCGGCGTCGCCGCGTTCGGAGCTTCGCTCGGCACCGCGCACGTGCGCGGACCGCTGCATCTTTCCACCGGCCAGGAGGCCGTCCCGGCCGGCGTGTGCGCGAACCTCGAGCGCACCGACCTCCTCACCTCGACGCACCGCGGGCACGGCCACACCATCGCCAAGGGCGCGGACACGACCGCGATGATGTGCGAGCTGTTCGGGCGCGCCTCCGGGTCCAATCGGGGCAAGGGCGGGTCGATGCACATCGCCGACTTCGCCGTCGGGATGCTCGGCGCGAACGGGGTGGTGGCCGCCGGAATCCCGATTGCGGTGGGGGCGGCGCAGGCGATCCGGCTACGCGGAGGCAGCGAGGTCGTCGCATGCTTCTTCGGCGATGGCGCGGTGAACCGCGGGCCGTTCCTCGAGGGCCTGAACTGGGCGGCGATCTACCGCCTGCCGGTGCTGTTCGTGTGCGAGGACAACCGCTATTCCGCGACCACGTCGACCGCGGAGATGACCGGAGGGGACGGCGCCGCCGCCCGCGCGGCGGCGATCGGCGTGCCGGGGCGCGTCGTGGATGGCAACGATGTCGAGGCCGTGGACGAGGCGGCCGGCGCGCTCGTCGCCGAGGTCCGCGCGGGCGGCGGCGCGCGTTTCCTGCACGCGGTCACCTATCGGGTGAAGGGGCACGTCTCGGTCGACGCCGCGGCGTACCGGGACGCGGGCGAGGTCGCCCGCGCGCTCGAGCAGGATCCGATGCGAACGGCGGCGGACCGGCTCGCCGCGCGCGGCGTGGAGGAGGGGGTGCTGGCCGACCTCCGCGCGGAAGCCGACGCGGAGATCGCGCGCGCGGTCGCCGCGGCCCACGCTGCGCCCTGGCCCGAGGTCGCGGAGGCCTACCGGGACGTGCAGGACGTCGGCGCGGGACGCTGGATCTAGATGGCGCAGTTCTCGTACGCCCTGGCCGCCTGCAACGCGCTTGCGGAGGCGATGCGCGCGGACCCGCGCGTCGTCGTGCTCGGCGAGGACGTCGGGCGCGGCGGGGTGTTCGCCCAGTACCGCGGGCTGCGCGAGACGTTCGGCCCCGAGCGCGTGATCGACACGCCGATCTCCGAGTCGACGATCCTCGGCGCCGCAGTCGGGATGGCGCTCAACGGGCTCAAGCCCGTGGTCGAGATGCGGGTCATCGACTTCGCGCTCTGCGCGATGGACGAGGTGGTCAACCAGGCGGCGAAGGCGCGCTACATGTTCGGCGGCCAGGGCCGCGTGCCGCTCGTGGCCCGCATGCCGATCGGCCTGTGGGCCGCCTCCGCCGCGCAGCACTCGCAGTCGCTCGAGGCGTGGTTCGCGCACGTGCCGGGGCTGGTGGTGGTGACGCCCGCCACGCCGGCGGACAACTACGCGCTGCTTCACGCCGCGCTCGCGAGCGGCGACCCGGTCGTGTACATGGAGCACAAGGAGCTGTGGGGCCTGCAGGGCGAGGTGCCCGACGGACACCGCGTCGCGCTCGGCGAGGCCGCGGTGCGACGCGCCGGCACCGACCTCACGCTCGTCACCTGGTCGCGCACGATCCATCCGGCGCTCGAAGCGGCGGAGGCCGCCGCGCAGGCCGGCGTCTCGGTCGAGGTCGTCGATCTGCGCACGATCTGGCCGTGGGACCGCGAGGCGGTGCTCGCATCCTGCGCGAAGACCGGCCGCCTGCTCGTCGCGCACGAGGCGATCCGTGCCGGCGGTTTCGGCGCGGAGATCGCCGCGACGGCGGCCGAAGCGCTGCAGATCCCGGTGCGGCGGGTCGGCGCGCCGCGGGTGCCGGTCGGCTATTCGAAACCGCTCGAGGACGAGGCGCGCGTCGGCGCCGACCGGATCCTCGCCGCCATCACTGCGCTCGCTGAATGCGGCGGGCGCGTCAAGACCGCCGCCCGGCGCTAGGCGCCGGGCCCGGACGTTCACGCAACGAAAGGAGCAATCATGAAGTCCACGTTCACCGTCGCGGCGATCGCCGCGGCCGCGTTGGTCGCCGGCTGGTCGATGCCGGCCGCGGCGCAGACCAAGTACGCTGCCGAGTACCGTCTGTCCACCGTCGTCGGCACCGCTTTCCCGTGGGGCAAGGGCGGCGAGCTGTGGGCAAACCTCGTGCGCGAGCGCACCAAGGGCCGGATCAACATCAAGATGTACCCTGGCGTCGCGCTCGTCGCGGGCGACCAGACGCGCGAGTTCACCGCGATACGGCAGGGCGTGATCGACCTCGCGATCGGCTCGACGATCAACTGGTCGCCGCAGGTGAAGGAGCTGAACCTGTTCTCGCTGCCCTTCCTGATGCCCGATTACGCGGCGATCGACGCGCTGACGCAGGGCGAGGTGGGCAAGGAGATCTTTGGCATCCTGGAGAAGCAGGGTGTCGTGCCGCTCGCGTGGGGCGAGAACGGCTTCCGCGAGGTCACCAACTCGAAGCGCCCGATCCGCACCCCCGCGGACATGAAGGGTCTCAAGTTCCGGGTGGTCGGCTCGCCGCTCTTCAACGACACGTTCACTGCGCTCGGCGCAAACCCGACCCAGATGAGCTGGGCCGACGCGCAGCCGGCGCTCGCCTCGGGCGCGGTCGACGGGCAGGAGAACCCGCTCACGGTCTTTACCGCCGCAAAGCTCCAGACCGTCGGACAGAAGAACGTGACCCTTTGGGGCTATGTCGCCGACCCGCTCATCTTCGTCGTGAACAAGGAGGTCTGGGCGTCGTGGACGCCGGAGGACCAGAAGATCGTGCGCGAGGCGGCAGTCGAGGCCGGCCGCGAGGTCGTCAAGCTCGCGCGCGCCGGCCTGATGGCGCCCGACGAGAGCATGATCAAGTCGGTCGAGGGGCTCGGCGTCAACGTCGTGAAGCTCACTCCGCAGGAGCGAGGGGCGTTCGTCAAGGCGACCCGCAAGGTCTACGAGAAGTGGACCAAGACCGTCGGGCCGGATCTGGTGAAGAAGGCCGAGACCTCGATCGCCGCCCGGGCGAAGCGCTAGGCGGGGCTTCGCCCGTCGTCACGGGCGCCTGCTGCGATGGAACCCACCGGCTCGGGCGCCGGGCCGGCTTCCCGCCCCGACGGGGGCGCGCGCGTGCCCGTGGCGATCGAGGAGGCGATCGCCGCCGCGGCGCTGGCGGCGATCGTCCTGATCACGTTCGCGAACGTCGTGGTGCGTTACTTCACCGACGAGTCGTTCGCCTTCACCGAGGAGTTCTCGGTCTTCCTGATGGTGGTGCTCGCGTTCGCCGGCGCCTCCGCCGCGTTCGCGAAGAACAGCCACATCCGCGTCGCGTTCTTCGCCGAGAAGCTCGCGCCGCGCCCCGCGGCTGCGATCGAGCTCGCCGTGATGGCGGTGACGATCGCGCTCTTTCTCCTGATCGGCGGCTTCGGCGTGCGGCTCGTGCTCGACGACCTGCGCTTCGAGACCACCTCGCCGGGGATCGGCGTGCCGCAGTGGCTCTACTCGATGTGGCTGCCGGTGCTCTCGGCTGCGATCGTGCTGCGCGTCGCGGGCCGCGTCGCGCGGCTGCTCCAGGGGAAGGCCTGAGCGTGGCCGGCGAGGGCGCGCTCCTCCTCGCCGCGGGCTTCGTGCTCCTGCTTCTCGCGGGCGCGCCGCTCGCGGTCGTGCTCGGCGCGACCGGCGCGTTCGTGATCCTGGTCGAGCGCCTCGGCATCATGTCGGTGCCGACCAACGTCTACGCAGGCATCGCGAAGTACCCGCTGCTCGCGCTGCCGGTGTTCATCCTGGCGGGCATGGTGTTCGAGCGGGCCGGGGTCGCGCTCCGCATCGTGCGCTTCATGAGCGCGCTGGTGGGCAGCCGCCGCGGTGCCCAGGGGGTGGTGGCGATCCTCGTGTGCATGCTGCTCGGGGGCATCTCCGGCTCGGGCCCGGCCGACGCCGCCGCGGTCGCGATGGTGATGATCCCCGCGATGGCGAAGCAGGGCTACCCGCGCGAGTTCTCTGCGAGCCTGATCGCCGCCGCGGGCTCGACGGCGATTCTCATCCCGCCCTCGATCGCCTTCATCGTCTACAGCGTCCTGCTGCCCCAGGCGAGCGTGCCCGCGCTGTTCGCGGGCGGCGTGATTCCCGGCATGCTCGCGGGCCTCTCGCTCATGCTGCCGGTCGTGTACTTCTCGCTGAAGCGCGGCTGGGGCGCGGAGGACGAGGGCAGCCCCATCGGCGTGTGGCGGAGCTTCGCGGACGCGGTCTGGGGCCTCGCGGCGCCGGTGATCATCCTCGGGGGCCTGCGCACCGGCTTCTTCACGCCGACCGAAGCGGCGGTGGTTGCGGCGATGTACGGCTTCTTCGTGGGGACCGTGGTCTATCGGACCCTCGACCTGCGCACGATCTACCGCGTGCTGGTCGAGTCGGCCGAGATCTCGGCGGTGGTCATGATCATCATCGCGCTCGCCGCGGTGTTCGCGCACGCCGGCAGCACGGTCGGCGCATTCGACGCGTTCGCCAAGGGGCTCCTCGGCGTGAGCGGCAACGAGGCCATCATGCTGGCGCTCGTGATGCTCCTCATCCTGATCGCGGGCATGTTCCTCGACGGGGTGTCGATCTTCCTCGTGTTCCTGCCGATCCTCGTCCCGATCATGAACCAGTTCCGCTGGGACCCGGTGTGGTTCGGGATCCTGCTCACGATGAACATCGCGATCGGGCAGTTCACGCCGCCCCTCGCGGTCAACCTGATGGTGACCTCGAGGATCGCCGGGGTGTCGATGGAATCGACCGTGCAGTGGGTGCTCTGGATGGTGGTGGCGATGCTCGCGGCGCTCGTGCTCGTGGCGGCCTTTCCGCAGCTCGCGTTGTGGCTCCCGGGCGTCATGGGCTTCTGATGATCGCGCTGCTGCAGCGCGTGACCGAGGCGCGCGTCGTCGTCGACGGCCGCGTCGTCGGCGAGGTCGGCGATGGCGTACTCGCGCTCGTCTGCGCCGAGCGCGGCGACGACGAGGCGAGCGCGGGGCGGCTCGTCGAGCGCATCCTGAGCCTGCGGATGTTCGCCGACGGCACCGGCAAGACGAACCTCAGCGTGCGCGACGTCGACGGCGGCGTGCTGATCGTGCCGCAGTTCACGCTCGCCGCCGACACCCGCGGCGGCAATCGCCCCAGCTTCACGCCTGCCGCCGACCCGGCGCGCGGGCGGGCGCTCTATGAACATGCGGTGGCGCGGGCGCGCGCCGCGTACCCGCGCGTCGCGACCGGACAGTTCGGCGCGCACATGCGGGTCGAGCTCGTGAACGACGGTCCGGTCACGTTCTGGCTCCGCGTCGATCCGCCTGCGGCGGCAGAGGCGAAGTGACCGCGGTCGCTCGGGAGCTCCGTCTCGGCCTTGGCGCCAAGGTTGCTGCGGTGCTGATGCGGCTCGCCGGCTGGCGGCTCGTCTACGTCCCGCCGCCCGCGCCGAAGTCGGTGATCGTCGTCTACCCCCACACCTCGAACTGGGATTTTCCGATCGGCCTCGCTGCCCGCTCGGTCGCCGGGATTCGGTGCCACTTCGCCGCGAAGGACACGCTGTTCCGCGGGCTCTTCGGGCGCTGGCTGGCGCGCGTCGGCGGCATTCCGGTGAATCGCCGCGAGCCCACCGGCTTCGTGGGGCAGCTCCTCCGCGAGTTCGAGCGCCGGAGCGAATTCCACGTCGTGTTCACCCCCGAGGGGACGCGCTCGCGCACCGAGCACTGGAAGTCCGGCTTCTACCGGCTGGCGCTCGCCGCCAGGGTCCCGCTCGGCCTAGCATTCATCGACTACGGGCGACGCGAGGTGGGCATCGGCGCCTGGCTCGACCTCACCGGCGACGAGCAGGCCGACCTCGAGCGCATCCGCGTGTTCTACGCGGGCAAGCGGGGCCGGCGGCCCGCTCTCGCCGGGCCGATCCGCTTCCCCGAGCGGGAGCGGTCGCAGTGAGGACGATCGTCGTCGCGGAGAGCGTGACGCAGCTCGGACCGGAGGTGCGTGGCGCGGTGCTGGTCGCCGGCTCGCACGCGGGCGTGATCGCAGCCTGCTATGCGGCGCGCGCCGGCGCGCGCGCGGTCGTGCTGAACGACGCGGGCATGGGCAAGGATGGCGCCGGGGTCGCCGGGCTCGCGTATCTCGAGGCGATCGGCATGGCCGCCGCGGCGGTTGCGCACGCTTCCGCGCGCATCGGAGACGGCGCCGACACGCTCGCGCGCGGCATCGTGTCGCGCGTCAACGCGACGGCCGCGGCGTGCGGGGTCGCCGCGGGCATGCCCGCGCGCGAGGCGGCGGAGCGGCTGCGCGCTGCGCCGGCGCCGCAGTCGCCCGCGCCGCCGTACCAGGAGGGACGACACCTCCTGCAGTCGGTGGCGGGCAGCCGCGACATCTGGGCGCTCGATTCGGTCGGAATGGTCGAGCCGGGCGACGCCGGTCGCGTGCTCCTGATCGGATCGCACGCGGCGCTGCATGGCGGTCGCCCGGATTCGGCGCTCGCGGTGGCCGCGCATGCCGCGGTCTTTCACGACGCGGGGAACGGCGCCGCCGGGGTGACGCGACTGCCGGTGCTCGATCTGCGCGGCATACCCGCGGTCGCGGTCGACGGCGCGACCGCGCGCATCGGGGATGGACGGTCGCTCTGGGCGACGGGCGTGATCGCGCACGTCAACGCGGTGGCCGCGCGCGTGGGCGCCCGGGCGGGCATGCCGGCGCGTGAATTCGCGCGCGCTGTGGCGCGGCCGTGACGCGGATCAAGGCGCGGGGTCCGCGCCTGCGCTTGCGCTAAGCCCTCGTTTTCATTGACCCGTTCGGTGTACGGTAGGTACAATCCGCCGGTTCTGGATGGCTCGGATGCGAACGCGGCTCGTCGCTGGAAACTGGAAGATGCACGGCAGCCGCGCCGCGAACGCGCCGCTCCTCGATGCGGTGAAAGCGGGCGCCGGCCGCGCTGCCGGCGTCTCGATCGCCGTCTGCGTCCCGTTTCCGTACCTGCAGGAGACCGCAGTCGCGCTCGCGGGGACGGCGATCGCCTGGGGCGGGCAGACGTTGAGCGAGCACGAGGCCGGGGCGTATACCGGCGAGGTTTCGGGCGGCATGCTCCGGGACTTCGGCTGCACGTATGTCATCGTCGGGCACTCCGAGCGACGCGCGCTGTACGGCGAGGACGATTCCCGGGTTGCTGCGAAGTTCGCGGCGGCGCGCCGGGCGGGCCTCACGCCGATCCTGTGCGTGGGCGAGACGCTCGCGGAGCGCGAGCGCGGGAGCACCGAGGCGGTGGTGGCACGGCAGCTCGCCGCGGTCGTCGACGCAGGCGGTGCCGGGGCCCTTGCCGGCGCGGTGGTGGCCTACGAGCCGGTCTGGGCGATCGGGACCGGGCGCACCGCCACCCCGGAGCAGGCGCAGGCGGTGCACGCGTTCATTCGCGCGCGCGTCGCGGCCTCAGACCGCGCGACCGCCGCCGCGCTCCCGATTCTGTACGGCGGCAGCGTGAAGCCGAGCAATGCGGCGGAGCTCTTCGCTCAGGCCGACGTGGACGGGGGGCTGATCGGCGGCGCGTCGCTTATCGCCGCGGACTTCGTCGCCGTCTGCATTGCGGCGGCGAGTCAAGACTAGGAAATCGACATGGACATCCTGCTTACGGTGGTGCTGGTCGTGCACGTCGCGACGGCGCTGGGAATCATCGGACTCGTGCTGCTCCAGCACGGCAAGGGCGCGGACGTGGGCGCGGCGTTCGGCTCCGGCAGCTCGGGCAGCCTCTTCGGCGCCACCGGATCGGCAAACTTCCTCTCGCGCACGACCGCCGCTCTCGCGGTGGTGTTCTTTCTCTCGAGCCTCGGGCTGGCGTACCTCGCGAACGTCAAGCCGAAGACCGGCGGCAGCGTCATGGACCAGGTGCCGGCGGCACCGAGCACGCCGAGCGGACCGAAGAGCGACGTGCCGAAGCCCGCGGCGCCGGACGCGCCGGGGTCGAGGGCGAACGAGGTTCCGAAGTAGAATACGCGCCGGCTGCGCGGGGATTTCCACGCGGCCGACGACGCGCCGACGTGGTGAAATTGGTAGACACGCTAGCTTGAGGGGCTAGTGGCCGCAAGGCTGTGGGAGTTCGAGTCTCCCCGTCGGCACCAACGTGATTTGATCGGGCGCCAGGCCGGGCGTGCAGAGCCGGTGCGGCGCGACGGAGAGAGAGAAAAGCAGCCCGTCCGCGGGCGGAATGCGATTCCTGCGACCCACCGTGCTGGCCGACTACTTCCCCATCCTGCTCTTCATCCTGGTCGCGTTCGTCTTCGGCGGCGCGATGATTGCGGTGGGTTGGGTGCTCGGCCCGCGCCGCCCCGACGGCGAGAAGCTCGCGCCCTACGAGTGCGGCTTCGAGGCCTTCGAGGATGCGCGCATGAAGTTCGACGTGCGCTACTACCTCGTCGCCATCCTGTTCATCCTGTTCGACCTCGAGATCGCGTTCCTCTTCCCCTGGGCCGTGACGCTGAACGAGATCGGCGCGTTCGGCTTCTGGTCGATGATGATCTTCCTCGCGATCCTCGTGGTCGGGTTCGTCTACGAGTGGAAGAAGGGAGCCCTGGAATGGGAATAGAGGGCGTCCTCCAGGAAGGGTTCGTCACCACCCAGCTCGACAAGCTGGTCAACTGGACGCGCACCGGCTCGATGTGGCCGATGACCTTCGGGCTCGCGTGCTGCGCGATCGAGATGATGCACGCCGGCGCTTCGCGCTACGACCTCGACCGGTTCGGCATCGTGTTCCGGCCGAGCCCGCGCCAGTCCGACGTGATGATCGTGGCCGGCACGCTGTGCAACAAGATGGCGCCGGCGCTGCGCAAGGTCTACGACCAGATGTCGGAGCCGCGCTGGGTGATCTCGATGGGCTCGTGCGCGAACGGCGGCGGCTATTACCACTACTCGTACTCGGTGGTGCGCGGCTGCGACCGCATTGTCCCGGTGGACGTCTACGTGCCGGGCTGCCCGCCGACCGCGGAGGCGCTGCTGTACGGCATAGTGCAGCTGCAGAACAAGATCCGGCGCACCAACACGATCGCCCGGTGACGCGCCGCCCCGGATGACCCCGAAGATCGAACGGCTCAACGCGGCGCTCGCCGCCGCGCTTGGCGCGCGCCTCGCGAGCAGCACGACCGCGCTCGGCGAGGTCACGATCGTGGTGAAAGCGGAGGACTACCTCTCCGCGGCGCAGACCCTGCGCGACGACCCGACGCTCGCCTTCGAGCAGCTCGTCGACCTGTGCGGGGTGGACTATGCGAACTACGGGGAGGGCGCCTACCAGGGGCCGCGGTTTGCCGCGGTCTCGCATCTCCTCTCGGTCACGCACAACTGGCGTGTGCGCCTGCGCACCTTCGCGCCCGACGACGGCTTCCCCGTGGTCGCGTCGCTCACCGGTGTCTGGCCGTCGGCGAACTGGTACGAGCGCGAGGCGTTCGACCTCTTCGGAATCGTCTTCGCCGGTCACACGGACCTGCGGCGCATCCTCACCGACTACGGCTTCGTCGGGCACCCGTTCCGCAAGGACTTCCCGGTCTCCGGGTACGTCGAGATGCGCTACGACCCCGAGCAGAGGCGGGTGGTCTACCAGCCGGTGACGATCGAGCCGCGCGAGATCACCCCGCGCATCATCCGCGAGGACGAATACGGCGGCCTGGGGCCGCCGCACGGCGGCGCGAAGCACTAGCGATGGCGGAGATCAGGAACTACACCCTCAACTTTGGCTCCGGCCGGCCGACTGCGGCGGCCTTGACCTGCCGTTCCGGCGGGTTAGCCTTCGCCGAAGTTCAGCTCCGTCATTGGCGCACGAACCTCATCCCGGTCCCAAAGGCAGCCTCGTAATGGCGGAGATTCGCAATTACACGCTGAACTTTGGTCCGCAGCACCCCGCGGCCCACGGCGTGCTGCGCCTCGTCCTCGAGCTCGACGGCGAGGTGATCATGCGCGCCGATCCGCACATCGGGCTGCTGCACCGGGCGACCGAGAAGCTCGCCGAGACACGCACGTACCTCCAGGCGCTGCCGTACATGGACCGCCTGGACTACGTCTCGATGATGATGAACGAGCACGCGTACTGCATGGCGGTCGAGAAGCTCCTCGGGGTCGAGGTTCCGCTCCGCGCGCAGTACGTCCGCGTGCTGTTCGACGAGCTCACCCGCATCCTGAACCACCTGCTGTGGATCGGGACGCACGCCCTCGACGTCGGCGCGATGACGATGTTCCTGTACGCCTTCCGCGAGCGCGAGGATCTCCTCGACTGCTACGAGGCGGTGTCGGGCGCGCGGATGCACGCCGCGTACTACCGGCCGGGCGGCGTCTATCGCGACCTGCCGGACTCGATGCCGCAGTACAAGGCGACCTCGTTTCGCGGCGCGAAGGAGACGGCGCTGCTCAACGCGAACCGGCAGGGCAGCCTGCTCGACTTCATCGCCGACTTCGTGCGGCGGTTCCCGGCGTGCGTCGACGAGTACGAGACGCTCCTCACCGACAACCGCATCTGGAAGCAGCGCACGGTGGGCATCGGCGTGGTCGCGCCGGAGCGCGCGCTCGCGCTCGGGTGCACCGGCCCGATGCTGCGCGGCTCGGGCGTGGCCTGGGACCTGCGCAAGAAGCAGCCCTACGCGGTATACGACCGGATGGACTTCGACGTCCCGGTGGGCGTGAACGGCGACTGCTACGACCGCTACCTGGTGCGCATCGAGGAGATGCGCCAGTCGTGCCGCATCGCCGGTCAGTGCGTCGAGTGGCTGCGCGCGAATCCCGGCCCGGTGATCACCGACAACCACAAGGTGGCCCCGCCGTCGCGGGTCGAGATGAAGTCGAACATGGAAGAGCTGATCCACCACTTCAAGCTCTTCACCGAGGGCATGCACGTGCCGCCGGGCGAGGCGTACGCGACGGTCGAGCACGCCAAGGGCGAGTTCGGCGTCTACCTCGTCTCCGACGGCGCGAACAAGCCCTACCGCATGAAGCTGCGCGTGGCGGGGTTCCCGCATCTCGCGGCGATGGACGAGATCGCGCGCGGTCACATGCTGGCCGACGCGGTGGCGATCATCGGCACGCTCGACATCGTCTTCGGGGAGATCGACCGCTGATGCTCACTGCCGAGGCGCTGAAGCGGATCGAGCGCGAGGCCGCCAAATACCCGCCCGAGCGGCGGGAGTCGGCGGTGATGGCCGCGCTCGCGATCGCGCAGGACGAGAAGGGCCACCTCACCCCGGAGCTCATGGCGTTCGTCGCCGAGTACCTCGGCATGCCGGCGGTGGCGGTCGAGGAGGTGGCCACCTTCTACGCGATGTACGATCTCGCGCCGGTCGGCAAGTACAAGCTGTGCGTGTGCACCAACCTGCCGTGCGCGCTGCGCGGGGCGACCGAGGCGGTGGCGCACCTGCAGCGCAAGCTTGGCATCGGGCTGAACGAGACGACGCCGGACGGGAGATTCACCCTGAAGGAGGGCGAGTGCTTCGGCGCCTGCGGCGATGCGCCGGTGATGCTCGTCAACAACAAGAAGATGGTGAGCTTCATGACCCCGGAAGCGCTCGACCGCTACCTGGCGGAGCTGTCGAAATGAATACCGCGCGAGTGCCGTTCGACCCGGCCGTCTACGGGCCGGATGCGCTCATCATGAAGGGCGTGAACGGCCTGAACTGGGGGCTCAAGGACTACGAGGCGCGCGGCGGGTACGGCGCGCTGCGCAGGATTCTGGCCGAGAAGATGCCGCCCGAGGCGGTGGTCGCGGAGGTGAAGAAGTCGGCGCTCCGCGGCCGCGGCGGCGCGGGTTTTCCGACCGGCCTGAAGTGGAGCTTCATGCCGCGGGCGTTCGCCGGGCAGAAGTACATGGTCTGCAACTCGGACGAAGGCGAGCCCGGGACGTTCAAGGATCGCGACATCCTGCGCTACAACCCGCACGCCGTGATCGAGGGCATGGCGATCGGCGGCTACGCGTGCGGCGCGACGGTCGGCTACAACTACATCCACGGCGAGATCTGGGAGACCTACCAGCGCTTCGAGGAAGCCCTCGAGGAGGCGCGCGCGGCCGGCCTCCTCGGCGCCAACATCCTCGGCTCGGGCTTCGATTTCCAGCTCCACGCGCACCACGGCTACGGCGCGTACATCTGCGGCGAGGAGACCGCCCTGCTCGAGTCGCTCGAGGGCAAGAAGGGCCAGCCGCGCTTCAAGCCGCCGTTTCCGGCGAGCTACGGCCTGTACGGCAAGCCGACCACGATCAACAACACCGAGACCTTTGCGGCGGTGCCGTGGATCATCCTGAACGGGGGCGACAAGTACCTCGAGCTCGGCCGGCCGAACAACGGCGGGACGAAGCTCTTCTCGGTGTCCGGCGACGTCGAGCGCCCGGGCAACTACGAGGTGCGGCTGGGCACGCCGTTCGCGCAGCTGCTCGAGATGGCGGGCGGCATGCGCGGCGGACGCAGGCTGAAGGCGTGCATCCCGGGCGGCTCGTCGATGCCGGTGCTGCCGGGCGAGGTGATGCTGCGCACCGACATGGACTACGACTCGATCGCGAAGGCCGGCTCGATGCTCGGCTCCGGCGCCGTGATCATCATGGACGAGACGCGCTGCATGGTGCGCTGCCTCGAGCGCCTGTCGTACTTCTACTTCGAGGAGTCGTGCGGCCAGTGCACGCCCTGCCGCGAAGGCACCGGCTGGCTCTACCGCATGGTGCACCGGATCGAGACCGGCCGCGGCCGGCCGGAGGACCTCGACCAGCTCACGCGCGTGGCCGACAACATCGCCGGGCGCACGATCTGCGCGCTCGGCGACGCGGCCGCGCTGCCGGTGAAGAGCTTCATTCAGCACTTCCGCGCGGAATTCGAGCACCACATCGAGCACAAGCGCTGCCTGGTGGACGCGCCAGCGCGTGCGGCGCGCGAGCGGGAGACGGCGTGAGCGCCGCGACCGCGAAACTCGAGATCGACGGCAAGCCGGTCGAGGTGCCCGTCGGCTCGATGGTGATGGAGGCCGCCAACAAGCTCGGCATCTACGTCCCGCACTTCTGCTACCACAAGAAGCTCTCGATCGCGGCGAACTGCCGCATGTGCCTCGTGCAGGTGGAGAAGGCGCCCAAGCCCCTGCCCGCGTGCGCGACGCCGGTCGCCGACGGGATGAAGGTCTGGACGAGCTCCGACGCCGCCAAGCAGGCGCAGCGCGGGGTGATGGAGTTCCTGCTCATCAACCATCCGCTCGACTGCCCGATCTGCGACCAGGGCGGCGAGTGCCAGCTGCAGGACCTCGCGGTCGGCTACGGCGGCTCGGACTCGCGCTACGGCGAGCCGAAGCGCGTGGTGAGCGCGAAGCCGATGGGGCCGCTGATCTCGGCCGAGGAGATGACGCGCTGCATCCACTGCACGCGCTGCATCCGCTTCGGGCAGGAGATCGCCGGGGTGATGGAGCTCGGCATGGTCAACCGCGGCGAGCACTCCGAGATCGTCTCGTTCGTCGGGAGCGCGGTCGCCTCCGAGCTTTCGGGCAACATGATCGACCTCTGTCCGGTCGGCGCGCTCACGTCCAAGCCGTTTCGGTACACCGCGCGCACCTGGGAGCTCGGCCGGCGCAAGTCGGTGAGCCCGCACGACGGGCTGGGCGCAAACCTGGTGGTGCAGGTGTACAAGAACCGGGTGATGCGCGTCCTGCCGCTCGAGAACGAGGCCGTCAACGAGTGCTGGCTCTCGGACAAGGACCGCTTCTCGTACGAAGGGCTCAACGCGGCCGACCGCCTGGTGCGCCCGATGATCCGCTCGGGTGGGCGGGGTGCCGCGGCGACCTGGCTCGAGGTCGACTGGGAAGAGGCGCTCGCGTTCGTCGCCGAGGGCCTGAAGAAGGCGCGCGGGCCGGGCTTGGGCGCGCTCGTCTCGCCGCACGCGACGCTCGAGGAGATGTTCCTCGCGCAGAAGCTCGTGCGCGGGCTCGGCAGCGAGAACGTCGACTTCCGCCTGCGCCACGCCGACTTCGCCGCCGACGGCCGGCGCAAGGGCGCGCCGTGGCTGGGCATGCCGATCGCCGAGCTCGGGACGCTCGACCGGGTGCTCGTGGTCGGCTCGTTCCTGCGCAAGGACCATCCGCTCCTCGCGAACCGGTTCCGGCAGGCGGCGAAGCGCGGCCAGCAGGTCAACGTGCTCCACGTCGCCGACGACGATCCTGCAATTGCGGTCGCGAACCGGGCGGTGGTGCGCCCGAGCGAGCTGCCCGCGGCGCTCGGGGCGGTCGTCAAGGCGCTCGCGGTGGAGAAGGGCACGGCGGCGCCGGCCGCGGTCGCGGGACTTGCGGTGAGCGATGCCGCGCGCGCGATCGCACGCAGCCTCGCCTCCGGCAAGAACGTCGGCATCGTCCTCGGCAACAGCGCGGAGCAGCACCCGCGCGCGGGCCAGCTCCACGCGCTCGCGCAGGAGCTCGCACGGCTCGCCGGCGGCCGCCTCGGCTTCCTCGGCGCGGCCGCGAACAGCGTCGGCGGGTACGTGGCCGGCTGCGTGCCCGGCGCGAATGGACTGAACGCCGCAGCGATGCTCGCCCAACCGCGCGCTGCCTACCTGCTCGTGGGCGTCGAGCCCGAGCTCGACGCCTACAACCCGCGACAGGCGCTCGCGGCGCTGCACGCCGCCGGGTTCGTGGTCGCCCTCGGCGCCTACCGCGGTGCCGCGGCCGACTATGCGGACGCGCTGCTCCCGATCGGCCCCTTCACCGAGACGGCCGGCACGTTCGTGAACACCGAAGGGCGAGCGCAGGGTTTCAATCCGGTCGTCCAGCCGCTCGGCGAGGCACGCCCCGGCTGGAAGGTGCTGCGGGTGCTCGGCAACCTGCTCGGCCTTTCCGGCTTCGACTACGAGCGCAGCGAGCAGGTGCGCGACGAGGCGTGCCCCGGCGGAGACGTCGCGGCGCGCCTCTCGAACGCGGTCGAGGGCGTCGCCCTCGACCTCGCGAACGCTGCCGCCGCGCTCGAGCGCGTGGCCGACGTTCCGATCTACTTCGCCGATCCGGTGGTGCGGCGCGCGGCGGCGCTGCAGGAGACCGCCGACGCCGCCGCACCGCGCGCGTTCGCGAACGGCGCGCTCCTCGGCCGCCTCGGCGTGGCCGTCGGCAGCCGCGTGCGCGTGAAGCAGGGCGGCGGCGAGGCGGTGGTCGTCATCGAGCGCGACGACCGGCTCGCCGACGGCGCCGTGCGGCTGGCGGCCGCGCATCCGACGACGGCCGGGCTCGGCGGGATGTTCGACCCGATCAGCGCGATCGAGAAGGTGTCATGAACGCGCTCGTCGAGTCGCTTGCCGGCTACTCGTCGGCCTGGTTCGGGCCCGAGTGGGGGCCGCCGATCTGGATATTCGTCAAGACGCTGGTGCTGATCCTCCTGATCACGCTGCCCCTCTTCGGGTGCGTCGCCTACCTCACGCTCGCCGAGCGCAAGGTCATCGGCTACATGCAGGTGCGCATCGGCCCGAACCGGGTCGGCCCGGCGGGGCTGCTGCAGCCGATCGCCGACGCGGTGAAGCTCATGTTCAAGGAGCTGATCATCCCGGCGGGGGCCAACAAGTTCCTGTTCGTGCTCGCACCGATGCTCACGCTCATGCCCGCGCTGGCGGCGTGGGCGGTGATTCCCTTCAGCGCGGAAGTGGTGCTGGCGGACATCGACGCCGGCCTGCTCTACGTGATGGCGATCACCTCGATGGGGGTGTACGGCGTGATCATCGCCGGCTGGGCCTCCAACTCGAAGTACGCGTTCCTCGGTGCGATGCGCTCGGCGGCGCAGATCGTCGCCTACGAGATCGCGATGGGGTTCGCGCTGGTGTGCGTGCTGCTCGTGTCGCAGAGCCTCAACCTGTCGGACATCGTCAACGCCCAGGCGCGCGGCCGCTTCGCCGAGGAGGGGCTGAACTTCCTGTCGTGGAACTGGCTGCCTCTGCTGCCGATGTTCCTCGTGTACTTCATCTCGGCAGTGGCCGAGACCAACCGCGCACCGTTCGACGTGGCGGAGGGGGAGTCGGAGATCGTCGCCGGCTTCCACGTCGAGTACTCGGGCATGACCTTCGCCCTGTTCTTCCTCGGCGAGTACGCCAACATGATCCTCGTCTCGGCGCTCGCGACGATCATGTTCCTCGGCGGCTGGCTGCCGCCGATCGACTCGCCGGTGCTCAACGCGATTCCCGGGTTCTTCTGGCTCGTGCTGAAGATCGGCTTCCTCCTGTTCTGCTTCCTGTGGTTCCGGGCGACGTTCCCGCGCTACCGCTACGACCAGATCATGCGGCTCGGCTGGAAGGTGTTCATCCCTCTGACGATCGTCTGGCTGGTGGTGATCGCGGCGTGGATGCAGACGCCGTGGAATCCGTGGCGCTAGGGAAGCGAGGCACCGCCATGGTCGAACGCCTCCGCGACTTCCTCAAGACCTTCCTCCTGCTGGAGCTCGTGAAGGGGCTCGCGGTCACCGGGCGGCATCTGTTCACCCGTAAGATCACGGTGCAGTTCCCGGAGGAGAAGACCCCGGCCAGCCCGCGCTTCCGCGGCCTGCACGCGCTGCGGCGCTACCCCAACGGCGAGGAGCGCTGCATCGGCTGCAAGCTGTGCGAGGCGGTCTGCCCGGCGCTCGCGATCACGATCGAGACGGCGGAGCGGGAGGACAAGACCCGCCGCACCACGCGCTACGACATCGACCTCACGAAGTGCATCTTCTGCGGCTTCTGCGAGGAGTCGTGCCCCGTGGACTCGATCGTGGAGACGCACATCCTCGAGTACCACGGCGAGCGGCGCGGCGACCTCTACTACACGAAGGAAATGCTGCTCGCGGTGGGCGACCGGTACGAGGCCGAGATCGCCCGGGCGCGGGCAGCGGACGCGGCGTACCGCTAGGCGAAGATGACGATCGAGCTCCTGGTCTTCTACGTCTTCGCCGCCGTGCTGGTGTTCGCGGGCCTGCGCGTCATCACCGCGCGCAACCCGGTGCACGCCGCGCTCTTCCTCGTGCTCGCCTTCTTCACCGCGGCGGCGATCTGGATGCTGCTGCGCGCGGAGTTCCTCGCGATCGCGCTGGTCCTCGTCTACGTCGGCGCGGTGATGGTGCTGTTCCTGTTCGTGGTCATGATGCTCGACATCAACCTCGACCGGCTGCGCGAGGGGTTCTGGCGCTACCTGCCGCTCGGCGCCGCGGTCGGCGTGCTGGTGGTGTTCGAGATGGCGCTGGTGGTCGTGGCGAAGTACTACTCGAGCGGCGCGCGCCCGATGCCGCCCGACCCGGGCCCGGGCTACAGCAACACCAAGGCGCTCGGCCGGCTGCTCTATACCGACTACGTCTATCCGTTCGAGCTCGCAGCCGTGCTGCTGCTCGTGGCGATCGTCGCGGCGATCGCGCTGACCATGCGCCGCCGCAAGGACACGAAGTACCAGGATCCGGCACGCCAGGTGGCGGTGAAGCGGGGCGATCGCGTCCGCCTGGTGTCGATGCCGGCCGAGAAGAAGGAGTAGGGGCGGGGAGCCGTCGCGCCCGGGCCGCCCGCGCGGCCCGCCCGCGCCGCCGGCGCCCGAGCCCCGCGACAAGGGGAGATCGCTTGCTGTCGCTGTCGCACTTTCTGATGCTGGGCGCGTGCCTGTTCGCGATCAGCGTGGTGGGGATCTTCCTCAACCGGAAGAACGTCATCATCCTGCTGATGGCGATCGAGCTCATGCTGCTCGCCGTCAACATGAACTTCATCGCCTTCTCGCACTATCTGAACGATATCAGCGGGCAGGTGTTCGTGTTCTTCATCCTGACGGTCGCCGCAGCCGAGTCCGCGATCGGACTGGCGATCCTGGTCGTGCTGTTCCGCAACCTGCGCACGATCAACGTCGACGACCTCGACCGGTTGAAGGGCTAGGGGCGCGCCGCGATGAAGACCCTCTACCTCGTCATCCCGCTTGCGCCGCTCTTCGCGGCGATCATCGCCGGCCTCGGCGGCCGGCTGATCGGGCGCGCCGGCGCGCACTCGGTCACGATCGCGGGCGTCGCGATCTCCTTCGTCGCCTCCTGCCTGGTGCTCTCCGACGTGCTGGCGGGGAACACCTTCAACGGCAGCGTCTACACCTGGCTCGCCTCCGGCGGGACCCGGTTCGAGATCGGGTTCCTGATCGACCGGCTCACCGCGCTGATGATGGTGGTGGTGACCTTCGTGTCGCTGATGGTGCACGTCTACACGATCGGCTACATGGCCGAGGATCCGGGCTACCAGCGCTTCTTCGCCTACATCTCGCTCTTCACCTTCTCCATGCTGATGCTGGTGATGGCGAACAACTTCCTGCAGCTCTTCTTCGGATGGGAGGCGGTGGGGCTGGTCTCCTACCTGCTGATCGGCTTCTGGTACGACCGGCCGACCGCGATCTACGCGAACCTGAAGGCCTTCCTCGTCAACCGGGTAGGCGACTTCGGCTTCCTGCTCGGGATCGCGCTCGTGCTCGCGTACTTCGGCACCCTCGACTACGCGACCGTCTTCGCGCAGGCGCCCAAGCTCGCGCTCGACACGATCGACATCCTGCCCGGCACCCCGTGGCTCGTGATCTCGGTGATCTGCATCTGCCTCTTCATCGGCGCGATGGGCAAGAGCGCGCAGTTCCCGCTGCACGTGTGGCTGCCCGACTCGATGGAGGGCCCGACGCCGATCTCCGCGCTGATCCACGCCGCGACGATGGTGACCGCGGGCATCTTCATGGTCGCGCGGATGTCGCCGCTGTTCGAACTCTCGGAGGCCGCGCTCTCGTTCGTCATCGTGATCGGCGGGATCACCGCGTTCTTCATGGCGCTGATCGCGCTCGTCGTGTACGACATCAAGCGCGTGGTCGCCTATTCGACGCTCTCGCAGCTCGGCTACATGACCGTCGCCCTGGGCGCCTCGGCCTACCCGGCGGCGATCTTCCACCTCTTCACGCACGCGTTCTTCAAGGCGGCGCTCTTCCTCGCCGCGGGCTCGGTGATCATCGCCCTACACCACGAGCAGGACATGCGCAACATGGGGGGGCTGCGGCGCTACCTGCCGATCACCTACGGCGTGATGCTCGTCGGGGCGTTCGCGAACGCCGCCTTCCCGCCGTTCGCGGGGTTCTTCTCCAAGGACGCGATCATCGAGGCGGCGCACCTCGCGACCGTCCCCGGCGCAACCTTCGCCTACCTGTGCGTGCTCGCCTGCGCCTTCGTGACCGCCCTGTACAGCTTCCGCCTGGTGTTCTACGCCTTCCACGGCAAGGAGCGGTTCCGGCATGCCGCGGGGCACGGGCACGACGACCACGGACATGGCGGCCACGGGCACGACCCGCACGAGCCGCCGTGGGTGGTGTGGGTGCCGCTCGTCCTGCTCGCCATCCCGTCGATCGGGGCGGGCTGGCTGATCGGGCAGGTGGTGTTCGGCGACTACTTCGGCGACTCGATCGTGATTGCGGCCGCCCATCCCGGCCTGGCGGAGATGGCGAAGGGGTACCACGGCGTGGTGGGCATGATCACGCACGGCTTCTTCACCGCGCCGTTCTGGCTGGTGGTTGCCGGGATCGCCACCGCCTTCTACCTCTACATCCTGCGGCCGGACCTGCCCGGCGCGCTGCGCGCGCGGCTCGGGTTCCTGGTGCGGATCCTCGAGAACAAGTACGGCTTCGACGACTTCAACCAGCGGGTGTTCGCCGACGGCGCGGTGAAGGTGGGCACGGGGCTGTGGAAGGGCGGCGACGTCGGCGTCATCGATGGGGTGCTGATCAACGGCTCCGCGCACGCGGTCGGCGGCTTCGCCGGGTTCGTGCGGCGATTCCAGACCGGCCACATCTACCAGTACGCCTTCACCATGATCATCGGCCTGGCGATCGCGCTCGCCGTCTGGATGAGGCCCTGGTTCTGGCAGCGCCTCCTGGATCTGTTCGGCAGGGGGTAGCCGGCATGGAACCGACCTCCTACTGGCTCAGCCTCGCGATCTGGATCCCGATCATCGCCGGGCTGGTCGTGCTCGCCACCGGCGGGGACCAGAACGCACGCATCGCCCGCGCGCTCGCGCTGCTGGGCGCGGTGGCGGGGCTGCTGGTGACGATACCGCTGTACACGCGCTTCGACGCCGCCACGAGCGCGATGCAGTTCGTCGAACGCATGCCCTGGATCGAGCGCTTCAACGTCCACTACCACCTCGGGGTGGACGGCATCTCGGTGCTGTTCATCCTGCTGAACAGCTTCATCACGGTGCTCGTGGTGATCGCGGGCTGGGAGGTGATCAGGACGCGCGTGTCGCAGTACATGGCCGCGTTCCTGATCATGTCGGGACTGATGAACGGCGTGTTCAGCGCGCTCGACGCGATGCTCTTCTACGTCTTCTTCGAGGCGACGCTGATCCCGATGTACCTCGTGATCGGCGTGTGGGGCGGGCCCAACCGGGTCTACGCGGCGCTCAAGTTCTTCCTCTACACGCTGCTCGGCTCGCTGCTGATGCTGGTCGCGTTCGTGTACCTGTACAACCAGGCCGGCGGCAGCTTCGCGCTCGCCGACTGGTACCGGGTGCCGCTGTCGATGAGCGCGCAGGTGTGGCTGTTCTTCGCGCTGTTCGCGGCGTTCTCGGTGAAGGTCCCGATGTGGCCGGTGCACACCTGGCTTCCCGACGCGCACGTCGAGGCCCCGACCGGCGGCTCGGCGGTCCTGGCCGCGATCATGCTGAAGCTCGGGGCCTACGGCTTCATCCGCTTCTCGCTGCCGATCCTGCCCGACGCCTCGCGCGACCCCTACGTGTCCGGGTTCATGATCGCGCTGTCGCTCGTTGCGGTGGCCTACATCGGCCTGGTGGCCCTGGTGCAGGCCGACATGAAGAAGCTGATCGCTTACTCGTCGATCTCGCACATGGGCTTCGTGACCCTCGGCTTCTTCATCTTCAACGCCTACGGCGTCGAGGGCGCGCTCGTCCAGATGATCTCGCACGGGTTCGTGTCCGCCGCGATGTTCCTCTGCGTCGGCGTCATGTACGACCGCATGCACAGCCGCATGATCTCCGACTACGGCGGGGTGGTGAACACGATGCCGAAGTTCGCCGCGCTGATGATGCTGTTCGCGATGGCAAACAGCGGCCTTCCGGCCACCAGCGGGTTCGTGGGCGAGTTCATGGTCATCATGGGCGCGATGCAGTTCAACTTCTGGGTCGCGTTCTGCGCTGCGACCACGCTCATCTTCGGCGCCGCCTACACCCTGTGGATGTACAAGCGCGTGATCTTCGGTGCCGTCGCGAACGAGCACGTCGCGGCGCTCGAGGACGTCAACGCTCGCGAGCTCGTCGTGCTCGGGCTGCTGGCAGTGGCGGTGCTGTGGTTCGGGATCTATCCGGCCCCGCTCACCGAGGTGATGCACGCCTCGGTGAACGACCTACTGAAGCACGTCGCGGCGGGCAAGCTATGAACATGTCTGACCTTCCGATCCTGCTGCCGGCGTACGCCGAGATCCTGCTGCTCGCGATGGCCTCCGCCATCCTGCTCATCGATCTCTTCCTGCCCGAGCGGCTGCGCGGCCTGACCTACTGGCTCTCGCTCGCGACGCTGGCGGCCTGCTTCGTGATCACCGTCCAGGTGGTGCGCGCCACCGGCGGCCAGGCGGCCTACACGTTCGGGGGAATGTTCGTCGCGGACCTGATGGCGAACGTCCTGAAGCTCCTGACCTACGCCGCAGTGGCCGTCTCGCTCGTCTACTCCAGGCGCTACCTTGCCGAGCGCGGGATGCTGCGCGGCGAGTTCTTCGTGCTCGCGCTGTTCGCGACCCTCGGCATGGCGGTGATGATTTCGGCCAGCCACATGCTCGTGCTCTATCTCGGCCTGGAGCTGATGTCGCTGTGCCTGTACTCGATGGTGGCGCTCAATCGCGACTCCGCGGTGTCGACCGAGGCGGCGATGAAGTACTTCGTGCTGGGCGCGCTCGCCTCCGGGCTGCTGCTGTACGGCATGTCGATGCTGTACGGCGCGACCGCGACCCTAGACATCATCCAGATGGCGCAGGTCATCGCGACCGGCGAGGCGAACGCGGTCGTGCTCGTGTTCGGCCTGGTGTTCGTCGTGGCCGGGCTGTCGTTCAAGCTCGGCGTCGTGCCGTTCCACATGTGGATCCCCGACGTCTACCACGGGGCGCCGAACGCGATGACGCTGTTCATCGGCGCCGCGCCGAAGCTCGCCGCGTTTGCGATGGCGGTGCGCATGCTGGTGAACGGGCTGATCGACCTGGCGGTCGACTGGCAGCAGATGCTGGTCGTCATGGCGGTGCTGTCGATGGCGGTCGGCAACCTCGCCGCGATCGCCCAGACGAACATCAAGCGCATGCTCGCCTACTCGACCATCTCGCACATGGGCTTCATGCTGCTCGGCCTGCTCGCGGGCGTGGTCGGCGGCAACCGCCTGTCGGCCCCGGATGCCTACAGCGCCGCGATGTTCTACTCGATCGTCTACGTGCTGATGAGCCTCGGGTCCTTCGGCATGGTGCTCGCCCTGTCGCGCGCGGGATTCGAGGCCGAGGCCTTGGACGACTACCGGGGTCTGAACCAGCGCGAGCCCTGGCTGGCGTTCCTCATGCTGCTGCTGATGTTTTCGCTCGCCGGAGTGCCGCCGACGGTCGGCTTCTACGCGAAGCTCGCGGTCATCGACGCGGTCGTCAAGGCAGACCAGATCTGGCTCGCGGTGGTTGCGGTGCTGTTCTCGCTCGTCGGAGCGTTCTATTACCTGCGGGTGGTGAAGCTGATGTATTTCGACGAACCGAAGGACGCCGCGCCGATCGAGCCGGGCACCGACGTGCGCTGGCTGCTCTCGGCGAACGGCCTCGCCGTGCTGATCCTGGGCGTGATGCCGGGCGGACTGATGGCGCTCTGCCTAGTGGCGGTCCAGGGGCTCTATCCCCTCGCGCGTTGAGCGGCGGGCGCGAGCACGCGAGCGCCGCGCCGCCGTCGGAACGAACCCGTTGAGCACCGACGATCAGAAGGACCTGACCGAGCACCGCGTGAGCGGCGCGGCGGTCTTCGACGGGAAGCTCCTGCACGTCCGGCGTGACGTGGTGCGGCTCCCCGACGGGTCGGAGGCCACCCGCGAGTACATCCTCCATCCCGGCGCGGTGACCATCATTGCGCTGCTCGATTCGGGCGAGCTGGTGATGGAGCGGCAGTATCGCTATCCCCTCGGGCGCGAGCTGGTCGAGCTGCCGGCGGGGAAGATCGACCCGGGTGAATCGACCCTGGAGACGGCGCGCCGGGAGCTCCTCGAGGAGACCGGGTATACCGCGGGCGCCTGGGCCTACGTCGCGACCATCCACCCGCTGTGCGGCTATACGAACGAGCGCATAGAGCTCTGGCTCGCGCGGGGTCTGCGTCACGAAGGGCAGCGGCTGGACCACGGCGAGTTCCTGGAGACCTTCACGCTTCCGCTCGGCGACGCGGTCGAGTGGGTGCGATCGGGGCGGATCACCGACGCGAAGACGATCGTGGGCGTCCTGTGGGCGGAGCGGATCGCCGCCGGTGCATGGCCCGAACCGGACGGGATGCCGCCGGTCAGCGGCTGACCGGCGCGCGCGTTACCGGTCCATCACAGCAACCCGGCGTGCCGGGACCACCAGGGAGCAGCCTCAACCATGGCGCTTTACGCCGCCACGATCGCCGTCAGCGCGTTTCTCCTCTTCCTCGTCCAGCCGATCATCGCCAAGCAGATCCTGCCGTGGTTCGGCGGCTCGTCGGCGGTCTGGACGACGTGCGTGTTCTTCTTCCAGTTCCTGCTGCTTGCCGGTTACGCGTACGCGCACGCGCTGGTGCGCTACCTTCCGGCCCGGCCGCAGCTCATCGTCCACGTGACGCTGCTCGCGGCGAGCCTCGTCGCGCTGCCGATCGTCGCCGGCGCCGACTGGAAGCCGGTCGGCAGCGAGGACCCGAGCTTCCGCATCCTGGGCCTGCTGGCGGCCACGGTGGGGCTGCCGTACTTCCTGCTCTCGACGACGAGCCCGCTCGTCCAGGCGTGGTATGCGCGCCGCGTCGATTCGCCGTACCGGCTCTTTGCGCTGTCGAACCTCGCTTCTCTTGCCGCGCTGCTGTCCTACCCGGTCCTGTTCGAGCCGCTCATCGCGACGCGAATCCAGGCGCTCTTCTGGTCGGGCAGCTACGTGGTCTTCGTCGTGCTGTGCATCGCGGCCGCGATCTACAGCCTGCGCGGGGTAGTCGGCACCGGCGGCACGCCGGTGCAGCTCGAGCGCGGGCCGGCGCCACGCTGGACCGAACGGGCGCAGTGGGTGCTGCTGCCGGGAATGGCTTCGTTCCTGCTCGTTGCGGTGACGAACCACCTCACGCAGAACGTCGCGTCGATCCCGTTCCTGTGGATCCTGCCGCTCACGCTCTACCTCCTGACGTTCATCCTCTGCTTCGACGGCCGCGGCTGGTACCGGCGCGGCCTCTTCGTGCCGCTCGCCGCGGTCGCGGTGGTGGCGATGGCGTGGGTGCAGCGCGATTTCACGCTCACCCATGACCTCAAGCTCGCGGTGCCGGTCCACGCGGTCGGGCTGTTCGTGCTGTGCATGCTCTGCCACGGCGAGCTGGTCGGCCTGAAGCCGCGGCCGGCGCGACTGACCGAGTTCTACCTCCTGATCGCGCTCGGGGGTGCGCTCGGCTCGCTCCTCGTGTCGGTCATCGCCCCGCGCGTGCTCCCGGGCGACTTCGAGTTCGCGATCGGGCTCGTGGCCGCCGGCCTGGTCCTCGTTCTGCGCGTCGCCACCATGGGCCGGATCGCGGCCGCTCTCGGCACGGCGGTCGCCGCATTCGTGGCGTGGGCCGCTTACGACTACGTGCACGCCGTGGTCGAGGACACGCGCGTGCTGAAGCGCAACTTCTACTCGAGCCTGCGGACGCGCGACGAGGTGCGCAACGAAGGCACCGTGCGCAAGATGATCCACGGGACGATCAACCACGGCGAGCAGTTCGTCGACGCCGACAAGCGCTGCCAGCCGATCGCCTACTTCGGGCCGAAGGCCGGCATCGTCCTCGCGCTCGAGGCATTGCGGCATGCGGACATGAGAGTGGGGGTCGTCGGACTGGGCGCCGGCACGATGGCCGGTTGGGCGCGCCCGGGCGACCTCTACCGGTTCTACGAGATCAACCCGCAGGTGATCGAGCTCGCCCAGACCGAGTTCACCTACCTCAGGGAGTGCGGCGCAAGGATCGAGCTGGTGCTGGGCGACGGCCGGCTCGCGCTGGAGCGCGAGCCGCCGCAGGGCTTCGATCTGCTGGCCGCGGACGCATTCTCGAGCGACTCGGTGCCGATGCACCTGATCACGCGCGAGGCGCTGCAGGAGTACATGCGCCACGTGCGGCCGGGCGGAGTGGTGGTCTTCAACGTCACCAACCGCTACCTCGACCTCGCGCCGATCGTGCGCCGCCTGGCCGAGTCGCTGAACCTACACGCGCGCATCGTCAGCCACCAGCCGACCGACGAGGAATACTCTCTCTATTCGTCCACCGACTTCGTGCTCGTCACCGCCGATCCAGCGCTCTTCGACCGGCCTCCGCTCGCGGGCGTGGCCGAGGCGATCGCGCTCCCGCGCAAGGTCTCGGTCTGGACGGACGACTTCAACAACCTGCTCGAAGCGCTGCGGTAGCGCACCGGGCGGTCGCTGCTGGACATGGCGGCCGCGGCGCGCGGCGGGGAGGGACCCTTTCGGCCCTCTGCGGCGCGCGCCGCGTGCCCCGTGCCCGCTTCAGGCCTTGTCGCCCAGGAAGGCGACGAGCGCCTCGAGCACCTCGTCGGGCTTCTCGGCCATCAGTGCATGGCCGCTCGCGCCGACTTCGACGACGCGGGCCCCCTTGACCGCCTTGGCCAGCTCGCGGCCGGAGCGTGCGGGGGTCATGACGTCGCGCCGGCCGAGGACGAAGAGGGCGGGGCACGCCACCTGCGCCGCGCGCTCCGCGCCGGCCGCGTAGTCGTTGCAGGCCTTGAAATCCACGTGCATCACGCCCGGCTTCTGGCGCTGCATCAGCCGCAGGTTTTCGCCGATGACCCAGAAGCCGGGTCCCGGGTTGCTCGGGTAGTGCGCGTAGGCCGAGTGGGACCAGATGTTCACCATGTCCTGGGCGAGCGGCTCGTCGTCGCGCGTCGCCGCGAGCAGGTCCGCGGAGACGCGCATCGGGAACGCCGCCCCGACGAGCGCAATCCGGCTCACGCGGCCCGGATGCCGGGCGGCGCTGTCGAGCGCGACGAGCGCGCCCATGCTGTGGCCGACGAGCGCCGCCTGCGCGACGTTCGCCGCGTCGAGCATGGCCGGAATCCAGTCGGCGATCGCCTCGACGCTCGCGAGCGGCGGGCCCGCGGAGCGCCCGTGCGCGGGCAGGTCCACCGCGAGCACGCCGTAGCCGTGGTGCGCGAGGTAGCGGCTCTGCAGGATCCAGACCGAGTGATCGTGCTCGGCGCCGTGGATGAACAGGACGCAGGGCAGGGTCGAGTCGAAGGGCTTGCCGCCGGTGTATGCGTAGGCCTTGTGGCCGCGAACGACGAGGTCCATGGCTCAGGCCTTCTGCGCGGCGCGCAGCGCCCGCGCGAGGTCGTCGACGAGGTCCTGCGGGTCCTCGAGCCCGATCGACAGCCGGATCGTGCCCGGTCCGATGCCAGCCGCGGCGAGCGCGGCATCATCCATCCGGAAGTGCGTCGTGGTGGCCGGATGGATCACCAGCGACTTGGCGTCGCCGACGTTGGCGAGGTGGGAAAACACGGTCAGGGTCTCGATGAACTTTCGGCCCGCGGGGCGGCCGCCCTTGATCGAGAAGCTGAACACCGCGCCGCAGCCGCGCGGCAGGAGCTTCTGCGCGAGCGCGTAATCGGGGTGCTCCGGCAGCTCGGGGTAGCCGACTGACTCCACGGCCGGGTGGCTGCGCAGGAACTCGACCACCTTGCGCGTGTTGGCGACGTGCCGCTCCATGCGCAGCGGCAGCGTCTCGATGCCCTGCAGGATCTGGAACGCGGTCGTGGGGCTCATGCACGCGCCGAAGTCGCGCAACCCCTCGCGGCGGGCGCGCAGGCTGAACGCCGCAACGGTGGACTCCTCCTGGAAATCCATGCCGTGGAAGCCGGCGTAGGGCTCGGTCAGCTCGGGAAACTTGCCAGACGCCTCCCAGTCGAACGTGCCGCCGTCCACCAGCACGCCGCCGATCGCCACGCCGTGACCGCCGAGGAACTTGGTCGCCGAGTGGAAGAGGAGGTCGGCGCCGAGGTCGAACGGCCGCATGAGGTACGGGGTGGTGAAGGTCGAGTCCACGAAGAGCGGGATGCGATGGCTGTGCGCGAGCTCGGCCAGCCGCGGGATGTCGAGCACGTCGAGGCCGGGATTGCCGAGCGTCTCGCCGAACAGGCACCGGGTGTTCGGCCGGATCGCCTCGCGCCAGCCGTCCAGATCGCGCGGATTCACGAAGGTCGTCTCGACGCCGAACCGCGGCAGGGTGTAGGCGAGCAGGTTGTGCGACCCGCCATAGAGGGCGCGGCTGGCGACGATGTGCACGCCCGCGCCTGCGATGGTCGCAAGCCCGAGATGCAGGGCGGCCTGGCCGCTTGCCACGGCGAGCCCGGCGACGCCGCCCTCGAGCGCCGCCAGACGCTCCTCGAGCACCGCGTTGGTCGGGTTCGAGATGCGCGAGTAGACGTGGCCCGCGCGCTCCATGTTGAAGAGCGCGGCGGCGTGGTCGGCGTCGCGGAAGACGAAGGAGGTGGTCTGGTAGATCGGCGTCGCGCGGGCGCCGGTGTGCGGGTCGGGCGCCTGGCCGGCGTGCAGGCTCAGGGTGTCGAACCGGAGATAGCTGGGCTGGGACATCGGGCCTCCGCGGGGGAGGGCCGATTCTAGCGGGCGCGCGGTCGCCCCTCTTCCCCGACCTTGGGGAAGAGCGGACGGAGGAGATGGGGGCAGGGCGGCGATAGGCTGTTCACGAGCCGCCCAGTCCCAAAAAAAAGCGCCCGCGCATTGCCGCGCGGGCGCGAGGGACTCAGTCGGAAGGGGGAGGAGTGACTGAGTCAGAGGAGCCTCGAGCGCCCTCCCATGGCGCTCACCCCCATTAGTCCGTTTCAGGCCCGAATTGGTTCCATCCGGAGTCTGGAGGGGTGCCCGGCGAGGGCCCGAGGCAGCCCAACCGGGGCCCGCACCGGGCCTCCCGCATGCCCTGCCCGGCTCGGCGAGCCTATGATCACGCCATGAGCAAAGCCTTCACGAAGGAGACGGACGAGGCGCCCGAGGACGAGGTCGCCGAGCGCGACCCCGCGGCGCAGCTTCCGGCCGGCGCGAAGAACTACATCACGCCCGCCGGCCACCGCCGGCTGCGGGAAGAGCTCGCGCAGCTCTGGGAGCGCGAGCGACCGAAGCTCGTCGAGACGATCGCGTGGGCGGCGTCCAACGGGGACCGGTCCGAGAACGCCGACTACCTCTACGGCAAGCGCCGGCTGCGCGAGGTCGACCGGCGCATCCGCTTCCTGTCGAAGCGGCTGGAGATCGCCGCGCTCGTCGACAACGCCGGCCAGGGCCACGACCGCGTGTACTTCGGCGCGACCGTGACCTACGTCGACCCGGGCGGTGCCGAGCGCACGGTGAGCATCGTCGGAATGGACGAGGTCGACCCGGCGCGTGGACGGGTCTCCTGGATCGCCCCGGTCGCGCAGGCGCTGCTCAAGGCGCGGGAAGGCGACGTCGTCGCGGTGCGCACGCCGGCGGGCGTGGAGGAGATCGAGGTCGTCGCGATCCGCTACGACGCCATCGACTGAGCGGCGTCAGTTCGGCTTCGCGTCGGCGCTCTTGGTCTCGGTCGCCTTCGCGGAGACCTTGCTGAAGTCGCCGGCCTTGACCGTCGTGAGATCGTCGACCTTGAGGTGCCGGCGCATGGCCTCGCGCACCTCTTCGGGCGTGAGCGCGGCGATGCGGGCCTCGAACGCCTTGTCCCACGCGAACGTGCGCCCGGCGACCGCGTACGAGAGCAGCCGCGCCGCGAGCGCAGAATCGGTGTTGCGGGCGACCTTGCGCGCCTGCAGGAGCCCCTTGCGCGCGTTCTCGAACTCCGCCTTGGGGAAACCTTCGGCGAGCGCGCGCGCGACCTCCTCGCGCACCGCCTGCTCGAGCCGCGCGCGGTTCTGCGGCGCGTAGATCGCGTAGACGCCGAACTCGCCCGCTTCGTCGAGCGCGCTCGCGTTGATCCACGAGCCGACGCTGTACGAGAGGCCCTCCTTCTCGCGGATGCGCCGCGCGAGACGCGCATCCGACGTTCCGCCGAGCAGGTAGTTGCCGAGCACGAGCGCCGGGAAATCGGGATCGTCGTCGCGCAGCTTCAGGTTGAGCCCGGCGCGGTACACGGCGTTCGCCTTGTCCGGGGTCTCGATCACGCGGTCGGCCGAGGGCACGTCGAAGTAGCGGTGCGGAATGCGGCGGTAGGGCGCCGGGTTCTTCCAGTCGCCGAACAGTTTCTCGGCGAGGCGGGTGACCTCGTCCGGGTCGAAATCGCCCACGACGACGAGCTCGCTGTGCGAGGCCCCGACCAGCTCGGCGTGGCAGCGGCGCGCGTCCTCGAGCGAGACTGCGCGCGTGCGGTTCGTGCGCTCCTCGAGCGTCGGGCTGTAGAACCAGTGCTCGGGCGGGTAGGGGTTGAGGTGCCGGCCGATCGACAGGCTCGCGAGGGCCTGCGGATCGGTGCGCTGGGTGTCGATCGCGGTGAGCATCTGGCGCTTTACCTGGTCGAACTCCTTTTCCGGGAAGGACGGCTGGCGCAGCATCTCCGCCACCGTCGCGAGCGCCCCGGGGAGGTTCGCGCGGATCGTGTCGATCGTCGCGCCCTCGCTCGACACGCTCGCGTTCGCGCGCAGCTTGTCGAGGTCGTCGCGGAGCTGCTCGCGGGTGCGCTTGGCGGTGCCGCGCGAGAGCATCGAGCCGGCCACCGCGCACGCCGCGCCGCGGTTCGCCTTGGACTGCTCGTCGCCCCAGCGCAGGCCGAGCGCGGCGACGACGGTGCCGCCGCGCGTCTTCTTCGGCAGCATCACGAGCTGCATGCCCGAGGGCAGCGTGCGCCGGATGACGCGCGCCTCGATGTTCTCCGGCGTGGGATCGAACACCTCGCCCGCGGCGACGTCGGTGCCGCCGGTGAAGTCCTTGAGCATCGCCGCGACGTCCGGCGCGCGCGGGACCGCCACGCGCTCGGGCTGGGCGGACGGATAGAAGAGGCCGAGCGTGCGGTTGGCCGGCTTGAGGTAGGTCGTCGCGATGCGCTGGACGTCATCGCGCGTGACGCCCTGCAGCCGGTCGCGGTACCAGAAAAGCAGCCGCCAGTCGCCCATCGCGACGAACTCGGACAGGGTGAGCGCGAGGCTGCGCGAGTTGTTGAGGACCTGCTCGATGTCGTTCTTGATCTTGGTGCGGGCGCGTTCGAGCTCCTCGTCGGTCACCGGCCGCGCGGCGAAACCCTCGACCGTCGCGAGCAGCGCCTCGCGGGCCGCCTCGAGCGGCAGGTTCTTGGCCACGCTCGCGCCGAAGTACACCGACCCGGCCTCGCGCGTCTGGCGCTCCGCCCCGAAGGTCGCGGTCGCCTTCCCGCTCTCGACGAGCGCCTTGTGCAGCCGGCCCGAGGGCTGCGCGACCAGGATCTGGGTCATGAGGTCGACCGGGACGAAATCCGGGTGCGAGCCGGGCGGGATGTGGTACATCGCGGCGGCGATCTGGACCTCGCCGACGCGCCGCAGGATCACCGTGCGCTCGCCGTCCTGCGGCGGCTCGGCGGTGTAGGTCGTGCGCAGCGCGCGCTTCGGGCGCGGGAGCTGGCCGAAGGTCCGCGCGACCGTCTCGAGCGCGCGGGCCTCGTCGAAGCGCCCGGCGATGATCAGAACCGCGTTGTCCGGCTGGTAGTAGTGCCGGTAGAACGCCTGCAGGCGGTCGATCGGGACGTTCTCGATGTCGGACAACGTTCCGATCACCGAGCGGCCGTAGTTGTGCCACAGGTAGGCGGTGCCGGTCATGCGGTCGCGCAGCAGCCCGAAAGGGCTGTTCTCGCCCGACTCGAATTCGTTGCGCACGACGGTCATCTCGGAGTCGAGATCGGCCTTCGAGATGCGCGAGTTCACCATGCGGTCGGCCTCGAGGTCGAGCATGAGGTCGAGGAGCTCGGGCCGGGCCGGGAAGGTGCCGAAGTAGTTGGTGCGGTCGAACGAGGTCGTGCCGTTGTAGCGCACCCCGTGCTTCACGAACTCGCCCTTCGGGTTCGGGTACTTCGCCGTCCCCTTGAAGACGAGGTGCTCGAGCAGGTGCGCCATGCCGCGCTCGCCGTAGCTCTCGTGCCGGGAGCCGACCAGGTAGGTGAGGTTGACGGTGACCGTCTCCTGCGAGCGGTCGGGCAGGAGCAGGACCTTGAGGCCGTTCGGGAAGTTGTACTCGCTGATGCCGCCGAGCGCGGGACCGCGGGTGACCCCGGCGGGCAGCGCGACCGCGGCCGCGGCGGAGGCGAAGAGGAGCAGGACGGCGGCGAGCGCCGGGCGGAAGCCGAACGCTCGTAACCAGCGCATCGGTCGGGACCTCGGTTGTTGGGAGGGCGGCCGCGAATTGTACCGGCCCTCCGGGGGCCGGTGCCGGGACGGGCTATTGCCTCAGATCAGGCTCGGCCGGCAGGGTTCCCGAGGGTCGCCTCTAGGCGAGGAACCGTTCCGCAAGGTGGAGGGCGACCATCCCGGCGACGATGGTCGCCAGGGTGTTCCGGGTGCGCCAGGCCACCGGCCCCGCGACCAGCGCGGCCAGGAGCTTCGGGTTGTCGAGCCCGAGCCGCAGGGCCCCGCCGGCGAAGGCGATGTCCGGGACGACCAGCGCCGCGAAGACCGCCGCCGGCACGAACCGCAGGCCCCGCTGGACCGCGGGCGGGATCGGCAGGCGCGCGAGGAAGAGGATGAACGCCCCGCGCGTCGCAAAGCTCGACACCGCCAGGCCGGCGATGAGCAGCCAGGCGGTCAGCGGGTCCATCGCTCCGCCAGCATGCCTGCGGCGATGCCCGCCCCCGCTGCGAGGATGAGCCCGAGCCGGTAGGGGAGGCCGATCGCCAGGATGGCGGTGACCGCCGCGGTCGCGGCCGCGATCGCCATCGCCTTGTCGCGGATCACCGAGATCCCGAGGGCGAAGAACGTGAGGGTCACCGTGAACTCGAGCCGCCACGCGGGGGGAATGCCCGCGCCGAGCGCGACGCCGAGCGCGGTGGACGCCTGCCAGACCGTCCAGATCCCGGTGCAGGCGCCGAGGTAGTAGCCCACCTTGCCGGCCTCGTCGGGGTGGCTCGCGTAGCGCGTGATGAAGTGCGCGTAGCCGTTGTCCGAGAGGAGGTACGAGTACAGCCACTTCCGCGGCGTCGTCGCCGACCGGAAGTGCGGTGCCATGGAGAGGCTGTACAGCGCGAAGCGGAGGTTGAGCACCAGCGCGGCGAGGAAGATCACCGCGAGCGGCGCGCCCGCGGCGTGGAGCTGCAGCGCGGCAAGCTGGGCCGTGCCGGCGTAGGTCGCGAGCGACATCGCCATCGCGGCGAAGGGCGTCATGCCGCTGCCCACCATCGCCACCCCGCTGATGATTCCGAAGGTCCCGACGCCCGGCAGGACGGGCAGCACGGCGCGGATGCCTTCGGAAAACGGGCGGGAAAGGCTCAACGGGACCGGAGGCGGGAGCGGACGGGCGGATTCTACCGGAGGGGAGGGGCTTGACCGCGCGGCCGGACGCCCCAATATCCCGCCCGCGAAGATCAATCGACAGTGAGGGACACGGCGCGATGACGGCCACCGCAACCCGGGAAACGCTCGGCTTCCAGGCCGAGGTGAAGCAGCTCCTGCACCTGATGGTGCACTCGCTCTACAGCAACAAGGAGATCTTCCTGCGCGAGCTCGTCTCGAACGCGTCCGACGCCGCCGACAAGCTGCGCTTCGAGGCGCTCGCGAGCCCGGCGCTCTACGAGTCCGATCCGGAGCTCAGGATCCGGGTCGCGTTCGACAAGGCGGCGCGCACCATCACCGTGTCCGACAACGGCATCGGCATGTCGCGCGAGGAGGTGATCGCGAACATCGGGACGATCGCGAAGTCCGGCACGCGCGAGTTCTTCGCGCGGCTCACCGGGGATCAGGCGAAGGACGCGCGCCTGATCGGGCAGTTCGGCGTCGGGTTCTACTCGTCGTTCATCGTCGCCGACCGCGTCACCCTGGTGACGCGCCGCGCCGGGGCGCCGGCCGCCGAAGGCGTGCGCTGGGAGTCCGACGGCGCGGGCGAGTTCACCGTGGAGGCGATCGAGAAGGCGAGCCGCGGCACCGACGTCGTGCTGCACCTGCGCGAGGGCGAGGACGAGCTCGCCTCGGACCTCGCGCTCAAGACGATCCTGCGCAAGTACTCCGACCACATCGCGATCCCGATCGTGATGCAGAAGCTCGAGTGGAGCGAGGAGAAGAAGGAGACGGTCGCCACCGGGCTCGAGGAGACGGTGAACCGCGCCTCCGCCCTGTGGGCGCGCCCGAAGGCCGAGGTCAAGGACGACGAATACCAGGAGTTCTACAGGCACGTCGCCCACGACTTCGAGGCGCCGCTCGCGTGGACGCACAACAAGGTCGAGGGGCGCCAGGAGTACACCCAGCTGCTGTACATCCCGGCGCGGGCGCCGTTCGACCTGTGGGACCGCCAGCGCCGCCACGGCGTGAAGCTGTACGTGCGCCGCGTGTTCATCCTGGAGGACACCGGCGATCTCATGCCCGCGTACCTGCGGTTCGTGCGCGGCGTCGTGGACTCGGCCGACCTGCCGCTCAACGTCTCGCGCGAGATCCTGCAGCAGAGCCGCGACGTGGAGGCGATCCGGGCCGGCTCCACGCGCCGCGTGCTCCACCTCCTCGAGGAGCTCGCCGAGAACCAGAAGGAGAAGTACGCGACCTTCTGGAAGGAGTTCGGCCGGGTGCTCAAGGAGGGCGTGGGCGAGGACGCGCCGAACCGCGACCGCATCGCGAAGCTCCTGCGTTTCGCGACCACGCACACCGACAGCGAGGAGCAGAGCGTGTCGCTCGCCGAATACGTCGCGCGCATGAAGGAGGGCCAGGACAGGATCTGGTACGTCACGGCCGATTCGCACCTCGCGGCGAAGTCGAGCCCGCACCTGGAGATCTTCCGCAAGAAGGGCGTCGAGGTGCTGCTGCTCGGCGACCGGGTGGACGAGTGGGTCGTGTCGCACCTCGCCGAGTACGAGGGCAAGGCGCTCGCCTCAGTCGCGAAGGGCGATCTCGATCTCGGCAAGCTGGAGAGCGACGCGGAGAAGGAAGAACACCGCAAGCAGGCCGAAGCGGCGAAGGGGCTCGTCGAGCGGATCAAGGCGGCCCTCGGCGAGCGTGTCAAGGACGTGCGCGCCACCTCGCGGCTCACCGACTCGCCGGCGTGCCTGGTCGCCGACGCGTTCGACCTCGGCGGGAACCTGCAGCGCATCCTGCGTTCGGTCGGGCAGGACGTGCCCGCGTTCAAGCCGATCCTCGAGGTGAACCCCGAGCACCCTATGGTGCTGCGGATGAAGGACGAGGAGCAGCGCTTCGCCGACTGGGCGCAGATCCTCTTCGACCAGGCGCTGCTCGCCGAGGGCGGGCAGCTCGAGGACCCGGCCGGGTTCGTGAAGCGGTTGAACGCGCTGATGCTCGACCTCGCCGGCGGCGGGTCGCGGATCTGGACGCCGAACTAGAGGTCAGGATCCGCGCATGCGGATCTTCTACTCCGACCACTTCGTCCTGCCGCTGCCTGCCGGGCACCGGTTCCCGATGAGCAAGTACGCGCTGCTGCGCGAGCGCGTGCTCACGAGCGAGTACGGGGACGGCTGCCGCGTGCCGGAAGCGGCGCGCGACGAGACGATCACGCGGGCGCACTGCCCGGCCTACCTCGAGCGCGTGGTGCAAGGGACGCTGAGCGCCGCCGAGCAGCGCGCGATCGGCTTTCCCTGGACACCGCAGATGGTGGAGCGGTCGCGGCGGACGAGCGGGGCCACCGTCGCCGCGGCGCGCGCCGCATTGCAGGACGGAACGGCCGCGAACCTCGCCGGCGGGACGCATCACGCGTTCCGCGATCGCGGGGAGGGGTTCTGTGTCTTCAACGACAGCGCGATCGCGGCGCGGGCGCTGCAGGCCGAGGGGCTGGTCGAGCGCGTGCTGATCGTCGACTGCGACGTGCACCAGGGCAACGGCACCGCGGCGATCTTCCGCGACGACCCGTCGGTGTTCACTTTCTCGATCCACGGCGCGAACAACTTCCCGTTCGCGAAGGTCGCGGGCGACCTCGACGTCGAGCTCGCCGACGGGACCGGCGATCGCGAGTACCTGGAGGCGCTCGAGCGCGGGCTGGCCGAAGCGCTCGCGCGGGCCGGCGCCGATCTCGCGATCTATCTCGCCGGCGCCGATCCGTACTTCGACGACCGGCTCGGCCGGCTAGCGCTCACGAAGCAGGGGCTGCTCACTCGTGATCGGCTGGTCTTCGAGGCGTGCGCGCGCGCGGGCGTGCCGGTCGCGGTGACGATGGCGGGCGGCTACGCACGCGACATCGCCGACACGGTCGAGATCCAGTTCGCGACGGTCGAGACCGCGGCGTGGTTCTGCGCGAATTGATTTCCAGGATCTGCGGGGCTCGCAGCAATCCCGCGCAGCCACCGTGGTCATCCGGCCGGGCCAGCGTGTTAAGGTGCCCGTACGGTGCACACGAAGGAGGCGACGCATGATCCGGCAATCCAAAGCAAACGCCGTCTGGCGCGGCGGACTCAAGGACGGCAAGGGCACGGTGTCCGTCGACAGCGGGGTGCTGTCGAACACCGCTTACACATTCGCGCAGCGATTCGAGGCGGCGAAGGGCACGAACCCGGAAGAGCTCGTCGCCGCCGCACACGCGGGCTGCTTCTCGATGGCACTGTCCGCCGAGCTCGGCAGGGCCAACCTCGCCCCCGAGAGCATCGAGACCCGGGCGACGCTCGACTTCGACATGAAGGACGGCAAGCCGACGGTCACGAAGATCCACCTCGACTGCATCGCCAAAGTGCCGAATGCGAGCGCCGAGGCGTTCAACAAGGCCGCGCAGGACGCCAAGGCAGGGTGCCCGATCTCGCGCCTGCTGAACACCGAGATCACGCTGAGCGCGCGCCTCGGCTGAGGTCGAACAAGAAAGGTGTGCCGTCTCGGCACGCCTTTCTTGCGCGGGAGCGAACGGCTACAGCTTCGCCAGCATCGCCTCGGCGCCCGATACCTCGTACTTGCCGGGCGCCTCGACGTTCACCTGCTTCACCACGCCGTCCTCGACCAGCATCGAGAAGCGCTGCATGCGCAGGCCCATGTTGCGCGCGGTGAGGTCGAGCTCGAGCCCGAGCTTCTTGGTGTAGTCGCCGTTGCCGTCGGCCAGCATCCGCACCTTGCCGCCCGTCTTCTGGTCGCGACCCCACGAGGCCATGACGAACGCGTCGTTCACCGCGACGCACCAGATCTCGTCGACGCCCTTCGCCTTGAGCTTGTCGTAGTTCGCGACGTAGCTCGGGACGTGTTTCGCCGAGCAGGTGGGGGTGTAGGCGCCGGGCAGGCCGAAGATCGCGATCTTCTTGCCCTTGACGAGGTCCTGGACCTGCAGGTCCCGCGGGTTCATCGGGCATCCGGTGGCGTCGTCGAACTCGGTGGCCTCGGTCAGTCTCCCTTCGGGCAGGCGGTCTCCTGGCTTGATCGGCATGAATTGGCTCCTGGCGCAAGATCTGCGGGACGGCGAGGATGGCCCAGAACGCCCACAAAGTCAAAAAACGAGGTCTAAGAATCCGGGCGAAGCCATTGAGACGTAAGGGTTTTGTGGCTATAGTCCAAATTCGCCCGGGGAACCCAGAATGGCCCTTGCAGCCGTCGCCCACGAAGAACGCCGACTCACCGTCGCCGAAGTGATCAACGCGCTCGTCGCCGACGGCCTGGTGCCGCGCGCCGAGGCCGAGCGCCTGGTCGCCGACCGCCGCGCCCACCGCGCGGGCAGCGTCCACCCGCTGGTCGTCGCGGCCGAGCAGAAGTGGCGCTCCGCGCTGCCGCCGCACAAGCTGCTCACGCTCGATGCGCTCACCGAGTGGTACGCGCCGAAGACCGGGCTCGCGTACTTCCACATCGATCCGCTCAAGATCAACTTCGCCGGCGTCACCGACCTGATGTCGAGCGCCTACGCCGAGCGGTTCAAGATCCTGCCGGTCGAGGTCAAGGCGAAGGAGGCGGTCATCGCCACCGCCGAGCCCTACGTGCGCGAGTGGGAGGCCGAGCTCCAGCGCATCCACCGCATCGAGATCAAGCGGGTGTTCGCGAACCCGCTCGACATCCAGCGCTACATCGTCGAGTTCTACAACCTCGCGAAGTCGGTCAAGGGCGCGAAGGGCACCGCCGAGGCGCGCTCGGGCATCACCAATTTCGAGCAGCTGGTCGAGCTCGGGAAGTCGAACCGCCAGCTCGACGCGAACGACCAGCACATCGTCAACATCGTCGACTGGCTGTGGCAGTACGCCTTCGACCAGCGCGCGAGCGACATCCACATCGAGCCGCGCCGCGACATTGGCGTCGTGCGCTTCCGCATCGACGGGGTGCTGCACGGGGTCTACCAGCTCCCCGCACCGGTGATCGCCGCGATGACGAGCCGCATCAAGATCCTCGGACGCATGGACGTCGTCGAGAAGCGTCGCCCGCAGGACGGCCGGATCAAGACGCGCACCGCGGACGGCCAGGAAGTGGAGCTGCGCCTCTCGACGCTGCCCACCGCGTTCGGCGAGAAGCTGGTGATGCGCATCTTCGATCCGGAGGTGCTGGTCAAGGACCTCACCGATCTCGGGTTCTCGGACGAGGACAAGGCGCGCTGGCACGAGATGACGGCCAAGCCCCACGGCATCATCCTCGTGACCGGGCCCACCGGGTCGGGCAAGACGACCACGCTCTACTCGACGCTGAAGACCCTCGCCACGCCCGAGGTGAACGTCTGCACGATCGAGGACCCGATCGAGATGATCGAGCCCGCGTTCAACCAGATGCAGGTGCAGCCGGCGATCGACCTCTCGTTCCCCGAGGGCGTGCGCGCGCTGATGCGCCAGGACCCCGACATCATCATGATCGGCGAGGTGCGCGACCTCGAGACCGCCGAGATGGCGATCCAGGCCGCGCTCACCGGCCACCTCGTGCTCTCGACGCTGCACACGAACGACGCGGCCGCGGCGGTCACGCGCATGCTGGACCTCGGGCTTGCGCCCTATCTCCTGAACGCAACGGTGCTGGGCGTGATGGCGCAGCGCCTCGTGCGCACGCTCTGCCCGCAGTGCAAGGAGAAGGTCCCCTACGGCGAGGCGCGCGCCGACGACACCACGTGGGAGGAGCTGGTGACGCCTTGGAAAGCGCGGCGCCCGAACCGGATCTACCGCCCGGTGGGCTGCCTCGACTGCCGCATGACCGGCTACCGCGGGCGGACGGGGATCTACGAAGTGATGCTGCTCACCCCTGGAGTCAAGCGGCTCATCAACGCCGAGGCCGACATCGCCAAGATCCGCGAGCAGGGCTACAAGGACGGGATGAAGTCCCTGCGGATCAGCGGCGCGATGAAGGTGGCCGCCGGCGTCACGACCTTCGAGGAAGTCCTCAAGGCCGCGCCGCCGCACCAGAGCGACGGGGCGTGATGCCACGCGCCCTGCGCTACGCGGCGATCTCGCTCGGCCTCGCCGCCGGGTATTTCGCCGCCGTGCGGGCAGGGCTAGCGTTCGCGGTCGTCTACCCGTACGTCTCGCTCGTCTGGCCGGCCTCGGGGCTGGCGCTCGTTGCCCTCACACTGCTTGGACTGCGCTACTTTCCGGCGCTGCTGGCCGGCGGAGTGGCCGCGTACGTGACCGCGGGCCTGCCGCCGCTCACCGCGGCGACGATGGCAGCAGGCGGGACCCTCGCCGCGCTCGCCGGCGCCTGGCTCCTCGATCGCGCGCGCGGCTTCGATCCGTCGCTCGGGCGCGTGCGCGACGTCTTCCGTCTGATCTTTCCGGTCGCGCTCGGGACGCCGGCGATTGCAGTGACGATAGGCGTCGCGAGCCTGTACGAGGCCGGACGCCTTTCGTCCGACGCCGTCACCCGGGCCGCGCTCACGTGGTGGGCCGGCGACGCGCAGGGCGTGCTCCTCTTCGCGCCGTTCGCCTTCGCCTGGATCGGGCGGCGCCGGCCCGGCCGGCACGTCGCCGAGGCGCTCGCGCACGCGCTCCTCATCGCGCTCGTGCTGCTGTTCAGCGCGATCGTGCTCGAGGGCTATCTCGGTCCCGAGAAGACCCAGTTCCTCGTGTCGTTCGCGCTCTTTCCGCTCGCGGTCTGGCCCGCAGTGCGTTTTCCGATGCGCGAGGTTGCGACCTTCAACCTCGCGCTCGCGGCGCTCTGCCTCGGCGGCGCGTGGCTCGGAATCGGTCCGTTCGTGTCCGAGCGCGATCTAGCGGGCCTGGTCACGCTGCACGGCCTGCTCGGCGCCGTCACGCTCACCACGCTCCTGCTCGGCGCGCTGAGCAACGAGCGGCGCGCGGCGATCGCCCGCCTCGCCGAGAGCGAGGCGCGCTTCCGCAGCCTCACCGGCCTCTCGGCCGACTGGTACTGGGAGCAGGACGCCGAGCTGCGCTTCACCCAGCTGTCGACGGGGCGGCCGGGGTCGCAGCCCTTCGACGCCGGCGAGCACATCGGGAAGCGGCGCTGGGAGGTGCCGTTCGAGGATCTGCACTCCCCGGAGTGGGCCGCGCACCGGCGGCAGGTCGAGGCGCACGAGCCCTTCCGCGACTTCCTGGTGGTGCGGCGCGCCGCGGACGGACGGCTGCGCTACGCGGTCACGAGCGGCGAGCCGGTGTTCGACGAGGCCGGGGGCTTCCGCGGCTATCGCGGCGTCGGGCGCGACGTGACCGCGCAGATGGAGGCCGAGATCGAGCTCCGGGCCTCGCGCGAGCTCTTCGCGCGCATCTTCGGCGACAGCCCGATCCCGATGATGTACCGGCGGCTGGACGACGGCGTGGTCACGGCGGTGAACGACGCCTGGACCCGCTTCTTCGGGCTCGGCCGCGACCAGGTGGTAGGGAGGCCGGTGCAGTCGCTCCCGTTCAACGTCGACCCCACCGCGGCCCGGATCGTCCAGGAGCGCGTGGTTGCGGCGGGCGAGATCACGAACCACGAGCTGCGCGTCCGGGTCGCCAGCGGCGACGTGCGCGACGTTCTGTTCTCCGCGCAGGTCGTCGTCCTGCACGGCGTCGCGTCGGTGATCAGCACGAGCGTCGACGTCACCGAGCGCAACCGCGCGGCCGCCGAGCTCGCGGTCTCGCGCGAGCGCTTCGAGCGGCTGTTCCGGGCGAGCCCGCTGCCGATCGCGATCTCGGGCCTGGACGACGGCGCAGTGATCGACGTCAACGACGCTTGGACGCGCGCATACGGCTACTCGGGCGAGGAGGTGCGCGGCCGCAACTTCGTCGCGCTCGGCCTGTGGGTGGACCCCGACGCGCGGCGCCGGGTGCGCGATATCCTGCGCGCCGACGGGGTGGTGCGCAGCTACGAGTGCCGCTGGCGCAGGAAGTCGGGCGAGATCGCCGACGTGCTGATCTCGGCGGAGGTGGTGGAGCTCGGCGGCGAGCGCGTCATGCTGTCGAACGGCATTGACGTCACCGAGCAGCGGCGCGCGGAGGCGGCGTTGCGCGAGTCGCAGGCGCGGTTCGAGAAGATCTTCCAGTCGAGCCCCGTGCCGGTGGTGATCAGCCGCCTGGAGGACGGTCGCTACGTAGAGGTGAACGACGCCTGGCTCGCCTGGTCCGGCCACAGCCGCCGCGCCGCGGTCGGCGCCACGTCGGTCGACCTCGGCGTATGGCTCAGCGCCGCCGACCGCGAAGCGTTCGCGCGCGAGCTGCGCGAGCGGCGGACGGTGCGCAGCTTGGAAGTGCGCATGCGCAAGCGTTCCGGCGAGGTGGCCGACGTGGTGCTCGCCGCCGAGCCGATCGACCTGGGCGGCGAGGCGTGCATCGTGACCTCGGTGATGGACATCACCGAGCGCAAGCGCGCCGAGCGGCAGCTGCGCGACTCGGAGCGCCGCTTCCGCGATTTCGCCGAAGCGGCGGGCGAGTACGTCTGGGAGATCGACCGCGACGGGCGCTTCACCTACCTCTCGCGCCGCGTGGAGCAGGTCACCGGCTATGCGCCCGAGGACCTCCTGGGCCGCGAACCGACCGACTTCATGCCCGCGGGCGAAGCCGAGCGCGTGCGCGCGGCGTACCGCGAGGCGGCGCGCGCGCGGGAAAGCTTCCGCAACCTCGAGCACCGCACGATGTCGCGCAGCGGCAGCCAGCTGTGGCAGCTGGTGAGCGGGGTGCCGATCCTCGACGCCGAGGGGCAGCTCGTCGGCTACCGCGGCACAGCGCTCGACATCACCGAGCGCAAGCAGTCGGAGGCGCGCATCTCGGAGCTCGCGACACGCGACCCGCTGACCAACCTGCCCAACCGGCTGCTCCTGTCCGACCGCCTGGCGCGCGGGATCGCGAACGTCCAACGCGAGGGGGCCTCACTCGCGGTGATGTTCATCGACCTCGACCACTTCAAGCGCGTGAACGACACGCACGGCCACGAGGTCGGCGACGGGCTGCTGCGCGAGGTGGCGCGCCGCATCGGCGGGCTGCTGCGCAAGGGCGACACGCTCGCGCGGCTCGGCGGCGACGAGTTCGTGGTCGTCCTCGAGGGCCTCAAGACCGCCGAGGACGCGGGCCAGGTCGCGCAGAAGATCATCAATCTCGTGTCGCAGCCGTGCGAGGTGGGCGGGCACACGCTCAACACCGCGGCGAGCGTCGGCATCGCGATCTGCCCCACCGACGGCGCCGACGCGACCACGCTGATGCGCCACGCCGACACCGCGATGTACGTCGCGAAGTCGAGCGGCCGCAGGAACTACCAGTTCTTCTCGGCCGAGATGAACGTCCGCGCCACCGAGCGGCTGCGCCTCGAGGCGGGCCTGAAGAGCGCGGTCGAGCACCGCGAGCTGCGCGTGTTCTACCAGCCGCGCGCCGACATCGAGACCGGCACCCTGACCGGCGCCGAGGCGCTGCTGCGCTGGCAGCATCCCGACCACGGCCTGCTCGCCGCCGGCCGGTTCCTGCCGCTGATCGAGGAGACCGGGCTCATCCACTCGATCGGCGAGTGGGTGCTGCGGGGGGCGTGTGACCAGGCACAGGGGTGGCATGCGCTGAACGGGCCGGCCTTCGCCGTTTCGGTGAACGTGTCTCCCAAGCAGTTCAACCGCGCGCTGCTCGGCCGCGTGCGCACCGCGCTCGACGCGAGCGGCGTCGAGCCGCGCCTGCTCGAGCTCGAGCTGACCGAGGCGGCGCTCGCGCGCAACCCCGACGACGCCCGCGCGGTGCTCTCCGGCCTGCGCGGCCTCGGCGTGCGGGTGGTGGTCGACGACTTCGGCACCGGCTACTCGTCGATGAGCCAGCTGCGCCGGTTCGCGATCGACGGCATCAAGATCGACCGCTCGTTCGTGCGCGGCATGCTCGCGAGCCCCGACGACCGCATCGTCGTGAAGGCGATGATCGACATGGCCCGCAGCCTGCGGATCAACTCGATCGCCGAGGGCGTCGAGGCGCAGGCCGAGCTGGACCTCCTGAAGAGCATGGGCTGCGAGGAGTACTCCGGCCACCTGCTCGCGGAGGCCGCGAGTCCGGGCGAGTTCGAGCGGCGCTGGCTGCGCACCGAAAACGTCTTCGCCCTCCGGCCGCGCCGGTAGCCGGCGTCGCCCTCGCGCGCGGCGATCCTGCCGCTTCGCGCCCCTTACGCGACGGTCGCGAACGCCTCCGGGGTGCGCGCTTCCCGGTGCTTCGCGCGGTTCCGCGCCAGGCGCTCGTCCACCAGGGCGACGATTTCGTTCAGCGTGTCGGACCCGAGACCGCGCTGGCGGGCGATCCGCTGCACCAGGCTGTCGACCCGCTCGATGTGCTCGGCGCCGCCGAAGAGGGCGCGCGCCGCGGAGGAGGGCTTGCCCAGGCCTTCGGCCGCCTTGGCGTACTTCTCGAACGGCACGAGGTCGTCGGCGTCGGCGCCCAGCCCGGTGCAGAGCTGCGCGACCCACTCGTAGACCGCCCGGGACCGATCGAGGTCGCCGTGCACCGCCTCCCGGATGGGGATCATGTCGTGCGGCCGAACGCAGCGGTAGTTGCCGGCGATCAGCATCGGCCACTTGGCGAGCGGCACGAAGACCGAATCGTGCACCTTGAGCTTGACCGGAATCTCGATCGCCTCGCCATCGAGGGCGAAGCGGGCCGCCTCGATGTCCGCCTCGAGCCGGCGCAGCATCGCGGTCGGCTCGGCGGCGTCGAAGCGCGCCGCCTTGAAGTTGGTCGGCAGACCCACCTGGAGGACGTTCTTCGGCTCGCCGGCGGGGCGGAATGCCTGGGGATCGGGACTCGCCAGGGTGATCAGGGCGGGGTCGAATCCCGACCACACCGCGGGGTCGGCGTAACAACCCTCGAGCGCGCCGGTCGCGAGCCCCGGGATGCGCTTCAGGTAGGGTAGCGGCGGCATGTTCATGATCGCCAGGCACGGCTTGCGCGCCTGGGCGATGCGCGCCATCAGCTCCCGGACGCCGGGTGCCCCGTACTGCGCCTCCTGCATCCCGAGCACGACGAGGTCGTACGCACCCGGGTCCACTTCGTCGGGCGCGCTAGCCGAGAGCGCGCCCGGAAGCGCCGGCGATGCGATCTCGAGCAACCCGTCGCGGCCCCGGATCGGGAAGCGCACCCGGGTTCCGTCGCGCCGGATCAGTTCGGCGGTGGGCCGGGTGCAGACCAGCGTGACCCGGTGTCCGGCCAGCAGCAGCTTGGTGCCGAGCAGGGAGCCGTAGGAGGCCCCGAGGACGAGGACGTTGTAACGCATCTGAGTGACTCCCTTTCTCCCGTCGGTGCGGTCGTGACGCTGCCGCCTTTGCGTAGACGGACGATATAGCCAGAATGTAGTAAATTTGACTTCGGAAATTTCACATTGTTAATTTCACACCGGCATGTCCCAGCACACCCGCAAGAGCCACTTCCTCGGCACCAAGCTGCGCGCCCTGCGCAAGCGCAACGGCCTGACGCTGGAGGAGCTGTCGACGCGCTGCATCCAGCTCGATCCGCACCGCGCGCCGTCGGTGTCCTACCTGAGCATGATCGAGAGCGGGAAGCGGGTGCCCTCCGAGGACGTGCTGCGGCTCCTCTCGTCGATCTTCCAGCGCGATCCGGGCTGGTTCCTGGACGGCAATCCCGAGATCGAGCCCCCGGCGCTCCGGCAGCGGGCCGGCGGGACGGCGGGGGTGCCGTTCGAGCCCGCGTTCCTGTTCTCCAAGGAGCTGCTGCAGGCGGCGATTCCCGAGCTCCTCGCGCAGACCGGCACCACCGGGCGGCAGTTCGCGCACCTCCTGATCCGTTCCCACCAGGAGATGTCGCGCAACGACTTCCCCGACCTCGAGCGGGCGGCGGAGAACGTCGGCAAGCGCGCGTTCCCGCTCGGGGTCGACGAGCTCATGCGCCTCGCCCGCCACCACGGTCTCGTGCTGCGCTGGTACGACCGCAAGCCGGTCCTCGCGCGCGACAACGACCGCGAGCTGCGCAGCATGGTGCGGTCGTTCTTCGAGTCCCCGCGCACCGTCTACCTCAACCGCGCGCTGCAGGACGATCCGGCGCGCCTCAAGTTCGACCTCGCCTCGCACCTCGGCCACCGCATCCTGCACGACGGCGACGGGCTCAAGTCCGCGCACGCCACCGGCGGCGAGATGGGCGGCAGCCCGGAAGGCGGTGCGGGCACCGCGGCCGGCATGAGCGCGCAGGACGTCCTGCACGCCTGGCGGGACTTCGAGTGCAGCTTCTTCGCCGGCGCGCTGCTGTGTCCCAAGATGCCGTTCCGGCGCTTTCTCGCCCGCGAGTCGTATCGCGTGGAGGCCGGTGAGCGGATCGAGCTCACGCCGGCGGTGGTGATGCGGCGGATGACCAAGGTTTCGCCGTATCCGTACTGGCACTTCTTCGACGCCTATCCGCCCGGCTACCTGCGCGCGGTGTATCGCGGCAACGGCATCCCGCTGCCCTGGGGGAACCTGGCGCAGGCCACCGATCCGTGCCCGAACTGGGCCGTCTTCCGCATGCTCGACGGGCACCGCGGCGCCGACCGCGGCGCCCAGATCTCGGTCCTGCGGGACGGGGACCAGTCCCTGCTCTACTGCTGTCATTCGCGCCGGACCGAGGACATGGCGGGCAATCCCCACGTTCTCTCGGTCGGGATCGACCTGGTGCCCGCGCTGCGATCGCACGGCGTCGATTCGGACGGCGTGGTCGCCAGCATCACCGAGGAATGCCTCCGCCACCGGGGCGAGGCGCGAATCCCCAGGACCGCCGCGGAGTCGATCCGCGGCGCGGCCCGGGTGCTGAACATCGCCTGGGTCGAGGACGCGCTGTCCGGCCCGGCGCGCATCATCTGCCCGCGCAGCACGCGCTGTCCCCGGACGGAGCATTGCGAGGGCGCGCGCGCCTCGCGCGCCCGGGAGATCACCGACGTGCGCGCGGAGATCGTCAGCGCCACGCGGCGCGGGCACTGAGCGGCGCGCGGCGGCTACTTCGAGAGGTAGCGCATCGCGCGCTCCAGACCTTCCATCGTGGTCGGGTACATGCGAGCGCCCATGATCTCGCGCAGGATCGCGATCGACTGCCGGTAGGGCCAGAGCTGCTCGGGCTCGGGGTTGAGCCACACCGCTTTCGGGTACACGTCGAGCATCCGCCGCATCCACACCGCGCCGGCCTCCTCGTTGTGGTACTCGATCGAGCCGCCGGGCTGGAGGATCTCGTACGGGCTCATCGTCGCGTCGCCGACGAACACGAGCTTATAGTCGTGCCCGTACTTGTGCATGATCTCCGCGGTGCGCGTGCGCTCGGCGTGGCGGCGCCGGTTGTCCTTCCACACGAAGTCGTACAGGCAGTTGTGGAAGTAGAAGTACTCGAGGTGCTTGAACTCGGTCTTGGCCGCGCTGAAGAGCTCCTCGAGCAGCTTGACGTGGTCGTCCATCGACCCGCCGATGTCGAGGAAGAGCAGCACCTTGACCGCGTTGTGCCGCTCGGGCCGCATGTGGAGGTCGAGGTAGCCGGCGTTGCGCGCGGTCTTGTCGATCGTCGTGTCGAGGTCGAGCTCCTCGGGCGCGCCGTCGCGCGCGAACTTGCGCAGCCGGCGCAGCGCGACCTTGATGTTGCGGGTGCCGAGCTCGGTGTCGCCGTCGAGGTTGCGGTACTCGCGCTGGTCCCACACCTTGACTGCGCTGCGGTTGCGCGACTTGTCCTGGCCGATCCGCACGCCCTCGGGGTTGTAGCCGTAGGCGCCGAACGGGGAGGTGCCGGCGGTGCCGATCCACTTGGATCCGCCCTGGTGGCGGCCCTTCTGCTCCTCGAGCCGCTTCTTGAGCGTCTCCATGAGCTTCTCCCAGCCGCCGAGGGACTCGATCAGCGCCTTCTCCTCGGGGGTGAGGTTGAGCTCGGCCTGCTTGAGCAGCCACTCGATCGGGATGTCGGCCTCGGGACCGAGCAGGGTCTCGACGCCCTTGAAGTGCTCGGCGAACGCGCGGTCGAACTTGTCGAAGTTGGCCTCGTCCTTGACGAGCGTTGCGCGCGCGAGGTAGTAGAACTCGTCGATCGACGGTCCGATGACCTTCTTCTGCATCCCCTCCATCAAGGTGAGCCACTCCTTGATGGAGACCGGGACCTTGGCGTGCTTGAGCTTGAGGAAAAAGCCGGTGAGCATCGGGAGCGGGGCGGCGTCCTACCGGTTCTGCCGCGCCATGAAGACGAGCCGCTCGAACAGGTGCACGTCCTGCTCGTTCTTCAGCAGCGCTCCGTGCAGCGGCGGCACGATGGTCTTGCGGTCCTTGGCGCGCAGCGCGTCGGGCGGGATGTCCTCGGCGAGGAGCAGCTTCAGCCAGTCGAGGAGCTCCGAGGTGGACGGCTTCTTCTTCAGGCCGGGGACCTCGCGCACCTCGAAGAACACCTCCAGCGCCTCGCGCAGCAGGGTCTTCTTGATGCCGGGGAAGTGGACGTCGACGATCCGCTCCATCGTCTCCTTGTCGGGGAAGCGGATGTAGTGGAAGAAGCAGCGGCGCAGGAACGCGTCGGGCAGCTCCTTCTCGTTGTTCGAGGTGATGAAGACGATCGGGCGGTGCTTCGCCTTGACGAGCTCGCGCGTCTCGTACACGAAGAACTCCATCCGGTCGAGCTCGCGCAGCAGGTCGTTCGGGAACTCGATGTCGGCCTTGTCCACCTCGTCGATCAGCAGGACGACGGGCGTCTCGGACGTGAGCGCCTGCCAGAGCATGCCCTTCACGATGTAGTTCGAGATCTCGTGCACGCGCGGGTCGCCGAGCTGCGAGTCGCGCAGGCGCGACACCGCGTCGTACTCGTACAGGCCCTGCTGCGCCTTCGTGGTCGACTTGATGTGCCACTCGAGCAGCGGCAGCCCGAGCGCCTGCGCGACCTCCTCGGCGAGCTTGGTCTTGCCGGTGCCGGGCTCGCCCTTGACGAGCAGCGGCCGCTGGAGGGTGATCGCGGCGTTCACCGCGAGCTTGAGGTCGTCGGTGGCGACGTAGGTGTCGGAGCCTTTGAAGCGCATTCGCGTCCTTTCGGGGATCGCGCGATTATACCGGCGCGATGCGCGCTCTCGCCGTCCTGCTGCTCTGGATCCTCTGCGGAGCGTCCGCCGCCGCGCCACTCATCGCGGTGGACGTCGGGCACTACGCGGGCGAGCCCGGGGCGACGAGCGCGCGCGGACGCCCCGAGCTCGAGTTCAACCGGGACCTCGCCCTCGAGCTCGCGCGCGCGCTCGAGGCGCGCGGTCTCGGGACGCGGCTGATCGGCGAGAACGGCGACATGGCGGTGCTGTCGCGCCGCACGGCGGTGGCCCGGGACGCGGCGCTCTTCGTGTCGGTGCACCACGATTCGGTGCAGCCGCACTACCTCGAGGAGTGGGAGCACGGGGGCGAGCGGCTGAAATTCAGCGACCGCCATGCTGGCTTCTCGCTCTTCGTCTCGCGCCGCAATCCGGCGCTCGAGCACAGCCTCGCGTGTGCTTCGGCGATCGGCCGCGAGCTGCGGGCGGCCGGTTTTGCGCCGTCGCTCTACCACGCCGAGCCGATACCGGGGGAGTCCAAGCCGTTCGCCGACCGGGCGAACGGTGTCCACTACTACGACAATCTCGTCGTGCTGCACAGCGCGACCCAGCCGGCCGTGCTCTTCGAGGCTGGCGTGATCGTCAACCGCGCCGAGGAGCTCGCGCTGCGGGAGCCCGCGACGCAGCAGCGGATCGCCGCGGCGGTGGCCGAGGGGGCGCGCCGCTGCCTCGCCCGTGCGCCGCGCTGAGCGTGGCTCGCTTTGACCCGCCTGGGGTCGTCGGGTAGAATCGCGCCGCTTTTCGCGGGCTTCGGCTCCTCTCCACTCACGAAAGCGACCAGGATGAAAACGACACTCGTCGCCGCGCTCGCCGCCCTCGCGTTTGCCGGCGCCGCGCAGGCGCAGCAGGCGGGCCCGAAGGGCGACGCGGCGCGGGCCCAGGGCAAGCTCTCCATGTGCAACGGGTGCCACGGCATCGTCGGCTACCGCACCGCCTTCCCGGAGGTCTACCACGTCCCGCGCATTGGCGGCCAGAATCCCGGCTACATCGTCAAGGCGCTCGAGGCCTACAAGTCGGGCGAGCGCGATCACCCGAGCATGCGCGGCATCGCCGCGTCGCTCACGCCGCAGGACATGGCGGACCTCGCCGCGTACTACGGCGGCCAGCCGAAGTGAGGCCCGCGATGCGCAAGATCCTGTTCGCCCTGATCGCCCTGGCGTTCGCCGCGCCGAGCTTCGCGCAGGACGCCGCCAAGAAAGCGAAGGAAGTGTGCGCCGCGTGCCACGGCGACGACGGGAATGGCAAGAAGGAGTTCCCGGACTATCCGAAGCTCGCCGGCCAGTACGAGGACTACCTCTACCATGCGCTGCGCGGCTACAAGAGCGGCGCGCGCAAGAACGCCATCATGGCGGGGATGGCGCAGCCCCTGACCGACGCGGAGATGCGCGCGCTCGCGCGGTTCTACGCCGGGCAGAAGAGCGAGTTCAAGGAGCTCCGCGAGCACGCGGTGTTCGTGAAGTAGGGCGTCTCCAGGAGTCCAAGAGAGAAGGGCCCGCACGCGCGGGCCTTTCTTCTTTTTGGGCGCAGAGAAGAGTCAGGTCTTCCGCCGGCCCGTCACGCCGGCGCCGAGGCCCAGCAATCCGAGGGCGATTAGTGCGAGCGTGGCCGGCTCCGGTACGGCCGCCGGTGCCACGCGCTCCGCGACGAAACCTCTCGCTAATCCAGGAAAGGCGGCATGGAGATCGTCCGGGGCGTCATTCCACGCCCAGCCATTGCGGAAGTCGTAGGCGACGTAGTCCTCGTCATTTGAGTTGTTCGGTTCGCCCCCCCACCAGTTCGTGTACACGAACGGTTCCCCGCTGACCCAGACGTAAGTGCCTTCCAGCGCGGCGTCGTTCGCCCCGATCCAGAAATGCGATCGGTCGGTCGGGCTGAGGGGAAGTAGTCCGGTAACGAATGCGTTCTCGGCCGCCGAGGTGATCGTGGCGAGGTCCCAACCTCCTCCGGGTAGCGCTTGGGCCGCAGCTCGTGCGTTGGTCCAAGACACGGTGTTCAAGGTAACGACCTCGTACTCGTGGCCATTGACGCCCCAGACGACCCCGGCGTCGGCCGTCGGGACCATTGCTGTCGCTGCTAGCGCCGCGACGCAGTAGTGAATCGTTCTTGATCTCATCATTCCCTCCCCGTGCGCGCAAAGGCCCGAGGTGATTCGAAGCACGTCCCGCGCCAAGCACCCAAAGGCTTGCTGTGACGAAGGTTTCCTTTCGCCGCAAGGAGCGAGTGTAAGAATTTCCGACATCGATTGACGGTTCCAGCTCGGAGACTGGGCAAGCGGTGCGTGCGGGCCGGCGGCAGCCCCTGAAGCTGATCGTGCATCCGCGGGATCACTGGCGGCGCAAACACTCCAGATACGCCTCCGCATCCGGCGCCGCCCGGGCGCGCTGCGCGCGCCAGATCGTCTCGCCCAGGCACTCGAGCACCGCGTGCAGCGCGTCGTGGCGGTCGCCGCGGCGCGCGCGGATGCGCTCGAACTCCGCGCGGATCCCCGGCGGCTGGTCGATCGCGAGCTGCTCCTCGATCGCGAGATGGAGGCTCATGTGCAGAAACGGATTCGCCTCGCCTTGCTCCGGGACGTAGTCGCGGTCGAGGAAGCGGCCGGGATCGTCGAGGATGTGGTGGTACTCCGGATGCAGCAGCATCACGTCCACCGCCACCGTCTCGAGCCCCTCGAGCGGTGCGCGCTCGCGGTACTTGCGCCACGTCTCGAAGAGGAAGTTGCGGGCCTGGTCGCGGGACGGGTTGAACATCGGGACCTCAGGCGGCGCGCGTCTTGGCGCGGTACTCGCACAGATCGGCGATCGGGCACCGCGGACAGTCGGGCTTGCGCGCGACGCAGACGTAGCGGCCGTGCAGGATCAGCCAGTGGTGCGCGTCCTTGCGGTACGGCTCGGGCACGAACTTCAGCAGGCGGTCCTCCACCTCGCGCGGCGTCTTGCCGGGCGCGAGGCCGGTGCGGTTGGCGACCCGGAAGATGTGCGTGTCGACCGCGATTGTCGGCTGTCCGAACGCGGTGTTGAGGATCACGTTCGCGGTCTTACGTCCCACCCCGGGGAGCGCCTCGAGGGCCTCGCGCTCCGTCGGAACCTCTCCGCGGTGCCGCTCGACCAGGAGGCGGCAGGCCTCGATCAGGTGCTTCGCCTTGCTGCGGAAGAGCCCGATCGTCTGGATGTAAGGGACGAGGCCCTCGACCCCGAGCGCGAGCATCTTCTGCGGCGTGTCCGCCACCGAGAAGAGCCGCGGCGTGGCGAGGTTGACGCTCTTGTCCGTGGCCTGCGCCGACAGCACGACCGCGACCAGCAGCTCGAACGGGCTGCGAAAGGCGAGCTCCGTGGTCGGCGTCGGGTTCGCCCGAGCGAGCCGCGCGAAGATCTCCGCACGCTTCGCGGGGTTCATCGGCCGCTGCGCGGCGCGAAGGCCCGTCGCCGCGCGCGGGCGCGCTCGAGCGCCGCATCGATCGCTGCCCGCTTGGCCGCGGACGTCGGCGCGTCGCGCAGGCTCGCCGCCCGGAGCGCGAGGCGCTCGGCCCGCTCGGTCGCATCCCGCGCCAGGCGCACCTTGCGCGCGAGGTAGCGCGAGCGCGCCGCGTCGGCGCGCTCGCGGGTCCACAGCTCATCCGCGCCGGTGGCAGGAACCATCGCGATGCAGTCGACCGGGCAGGGCGGTACGCACAGGTCGCACCCGGTGCACAGCGCTGCGATCACGGTATGCATCCGCTTCGGCCCCCCCGCGATGGCGTCGACCGGACACGCCTGGATGCAGAGCGTGCAGCCAATGCAGCGTGCCTCGTCGATGGTGGCGACGCGCAGCGGCTGCTCGAGCCCGCACGACGGATCGAGCGGCAGGTAGGCGCGGCCGGTGAGCGCCGCCAGCGCGCGGACCCCGGCCTCGCCGCCGGGCGGGCAGCGGTTGATCGCCGCCGTCCCCGCCGCCACCGCCTCCGCGTAGGGCCGGCACGCCGGATAGCCGCAGCGCGTGCACTGCGTCTGGGGGAGCACTCGGTCGATCTCGTCCGCGCGCATGCTGGAAGGCTAAGCCGCGCGCGCGGCCGGCGCCGCGAGGCCGCGCACGATGTCGCGAACCAGGCCCGGGCCGCGGTAGACGAGGCCGGTGTAGACCTGCACGAGCGACGCCCCGGCCGCCAGCTTCTCGCGCGCGTCGTCGGCGCTGAGGATGCCGCCCACGCCGATCACCGGCACCCGGCCGCCGAGCGCCTGCGCGAGCTTGCGGACGATCGCCGTCGACGGCGCGCGCACGGGCGCGCCGGAAAGCCCGCCTGCCTCCTCGGCGTGGGTCAAGCCCTCGACGCCCGCGCGCGAGACGGTCGTGTTCGTGGCGATGACCGCGTCGACGCCGTGCCGCTCGACGAGCCGCGCGATCGCGGCGACCTGCTCGTCGTCCAGGTCCGGCGCGATCTTCACCGCGAGCGGCACGCGGCGCTGGGCGCCCTTCGCCAGCTCGCCGCGGCGGCGCTCGATCCGGCCGAGCAGCCCGTCGAGCTCGTCGGCCTGCTGGAGCTGCCGGAGGTTCTTCGTGTTCGGCGAGGAGATGTTCACCGTCACGTAGCTCGCGTACGGATAGACGCGCTCGAGGCAGGCGAGGTAGTCGTCGGCCGCGCGCTCGATCGGCGTGTCGAAGTTCTTGCCGATGTTGATCCCGAGGATGCCCTGGTAGCGCGCGCGCCGGACGTTCGCGACGAAGCGCTCGACCCCGACGTTGTTGAACCCCATCCGGTTGATGATCGCCTCGCGCTCGACGATGCGGAACAGCCGCGGGCGCGGATTGCCCGGCTGCGGGCGCGGGGTCACGGTGCCCACCTCGAGGAAGCCGAACCCGAACGCGGCAAGCGCGTCGATGTACTCGCCGTTCTTGTCGAGTCCGGCCGCGAGGCCCACCGGGTTCGGGAACTCGAGGCCCATCGCCTGCACGCGCGGACCGGAGAGCGGCCGCCCGGGCAGACCGGGCAAGCCGCAGCGCGCGAGCAGCTTGAACGACGGCAGCGCGAGCTCGTGCGCCGTTTCGGGATCGAGGTGGAAGAGCAGCGGGCGCGCGAGTCCGTACAGCATGCGCGCGGGAGTCTAGCTCAGCCGTCCACCTCGGCCGTGTCGAGCCGCCGCCAGACGCCGTCGACGAGGCCCTCGATCGGGCGGAAGCGCGCCTTGTAGGCCATCTTGCGGCTGTCGCGGATCCAGTAGCCGAGGTAGAGGTACGGCAGACCGGACGCGCGGCACTGCTCGATCTGCCACAGGATGTTGAAGGTGCCGAGGCTCGCGCCTTCGAGCTCGGGATCGAAGAACGTGTAGACGGAGGACAGCCCGTCGGAGAGCTGGTCGACGATGCTCACCATCACGAGCTTCGCGCCGTCGCGGAACTCCACCAGCCGCGTGTTCACGCGGCTCTGGAGGAGGAAGTGCGAGTACTGGTCGCGGCTGTCCTGGTCCATGCCGCCCCCGGCGTGGCGCGCCGCCTGGTACCGGAGATAGAGCGCGTAGTGCTCGACGCGAAAACGCAGCCCGAGCGCGACGGCCGTGAGACCCTCGTGCCGGCGGATCGCCCGCCGCTGGTAGCGCGTCGACTCGAAGGCGGCCACCGGGATGCGCACCGGCACGCACGCGCGGCACGTGTCGCAGTGCGGCCGGTAGGTGAAGATGCCGCTGCGGCGAAACCCGAGCCGCACGAGGTCGCCGTACAGGTCGTTGCCGATCAGATGCGAGGGGGTGGCCACCTGCGAGCGCGCCATCCGCCCGGGCAGGTAGCTGCACGGGTACGGCGCCGTGACGTAGAACTGCAGGACGGCGTGCGGCAGGTCGTTCAGCTGCGACATGCGGCGGGTCTCGCGCTCCTTTGCGTTCGGGCCGGCGGCGACTGCCAACGCCGCGGCGGGCGGTCGTAGTCTACCAAGTCCTTCAGGCGGCGTGAGAACTCGCGGCGCGGCAGCGCGCGCGCGCCGAGCGAGGCGAGGTGCTCCGTATGCATCTGGCAGTCGATGAGGGCGTAGTCCGCGGTGCGCAGGTGCTCGACGAGGTGCACGAATGCGATCTTGGAGGCGTCCCGGCGGCGCGTGAACATCGACTCGCCGAAGAACATCCGGCCGATCGCCACGCCGTACAGGCCGCCGGCGAGCTCGCCGTCGATCCACGTCTCGGCGCTGTGCGCGTAGCCGAGCTCGTGCAGCCGCCCGTACGCTGCCCGCATCTCCGCGGTGATCCAGGTGCCGGGCTGGCCGGCGCGCGGCGCCGCGCACCCGCGCATCACGTCGTCGAAGGCGGTGTCGAAACGCACCTCGTAGGACGCGTTGCGCAGGGTCTTCGCGAGCGAGCGCGTCACCCGCAGCTCGGCGGGGAAGAGCACCATGCGCGGATCCGGGCTCCACCACAGAATCGGGTCGCCCTCCGAGTACCACGGGAAGATGCCGTGCCGGTAGGCGGCGAGCAGCCGGCGCGGCGAGAGGTCGCCGCCGACCGCGAGCAGGCCGTTGGGCTCCTTGAGCGCTGAGGTGAGCGGGGGAAAGGCGACGGCGGTGCCGAGCCAGGGGATCAACACTTCACCTGCTGACGGCAGTAGTCCCCGAGCGCCTTGACCTCGCACGTCCCCTCGACCGCCGCGCGCGCGCGGTCCCCGTGCTCGAGCGCGAGCCGCAGCTCGTACTTGGCGAAGAAGTCGGCGAACATCTCCCCGCCGAGCGTCCCGACCGCGTACAGCTCGTCGGCGGCGCGGTCGTAGTCGAGCAGGATCGCGGCGAGAGGCTGCGGCGCGGGACCGGCCAGCACGCGGCCGCCGTCGGCCGGGTCGTACTGGCTGTGCTCGGAGCAGCAGTGGATGACCTGGGCGAACCTGCTGCCCGGGGTCTTCTCCGCGCGATAGCTGATGAAGCTGATCTCGCGCGTGGGATAGGTGAGCTTGTGCGCGCAGATCGCGGAGTAGGCGACGATGCCGCCGCTCGCGCCGGTGCCGCCGGCCCACTCGTAGGCACGTGCGTCGGTGGTCTTCAGCCGCGCGCGCGTGCGCGTCGGCTTGCCGAGATTGAGGAGGAAGCACGGCGTCCCGGCGAACGGGTAGTGGAAGATGAGGTTCTGCCCGACCGGTATCGCCTTCGACTTGAGCGGCTGCCCGCCCGGGCCGACCAGCCGCGCCCGTCCGTAATGCCGCGGCGCCGCGTCGCCCTGCGCGAGCGCCCGGGAAAGCAGCTGCGGCACCGACGCGGCGGCGCCGGCGAGCGCGCAGGCACGGACGAACCTCCTTCGCTCCATGGAGCGAAGCTAGCCAGCGGCTCCGGCGCTGTCAATGCCTCGAACCGCCGGTCGGGGTCAAAGGCTGTACCCGGTCTCGTTGTGCAGGACCGTGTCGAGGCCTTCGGTTTCCTCCTCGGGGGCGACGCGCATGCCGACGAGGGCGTCGGTCACCTTGAGCGCGACGTAGGTAATCACGCCGCACCACACCGCGACCGCCGCGATGCCGGCGAGCTGGACCAGGACTTGGCCGCCCATCGTCTGGCCCTCGGGATAGCCGATGCCGCCGAGCGCGGTGGCGGCGAACACGCCGGTGAGCAGCGTGCCGAGCACGCCGCCGACGCCGTGCACCGGAAAGACATCGAGCGAGTCGTCCACGCGCAGCGCGCGCTTCAGGTAGTTCGTGGCGACGAAGCACACCACCCCGGCCGCAGCGCCGATGACGATCGCCCCGAGCGGCCCGACGAACCCCGCGCCGGGCGTGATCGTGCCGAGCCCGGCCACCATACCTGTGACGATGCCCAGCACCGAGGGTTTGCCGAAGCGCACCCACTCGCACACCATCCACGCGAACGCACCGGCCGCCGCGCCAATGTGGGTCACGAGCATCGCCATCCCGGCGGCGCCGTCGGCGGCGAGCGCGCTGCCGGCGTTGAACCCGAACCAGCCGACCCAGAGCATGCAGGCGCCGCTGACCGTCATCGTGAGGTTGTGCGGCGGCATCGGCGTCTCAGGGAAGCCGCGGCGGCGGCCGAGCACCAGGGCGGCGACGAGCGACGCCAGCCCGGCATTGAGGTGCACGACGGTGCCGCCGGCGAAGTCCATCAGCCCGAGCTTCGCGAGCCAGCCGTCGCCCCACACCCAATGCGCGACCGGCGCATAGACGGCGAGCAGCCAGATCAGGCTGAACAGCAGCATCCCGGAGAACTTGACGCGCTCGGCGTAGCCGCCGATCACCAGCGCGGGCGTGATGATCGCGAAGGTGAGCTGGAACATCGCGAACACGGTCTCCGGGATCGTGCCTTTCACCGCCTTTGCGTCCACGCCCGCGAGGAACGACTTGCCGAGCCCACCCCACCAGGCATTGGCGGTGCCGCCGTCGCCGAACGCGATGCTGTAGGCGACCACCACCCAGGCGAGCGTGACTACGCAGGTGATGGCGAAGCACTGCATCAGGACCGAAAGGACGTTCTTTGCGCGCACCAGCCCGGCGTAGAAGAGCGCCAGCCCCGGCAGCGTCATGAACAGCACCAGCGCCGTCGCAGTGATCATCCACGCCGTGTTCGCCGCATCGAGCTTGGGCGGCTCGGCGGCGAGCGCGAGGGGCGCGTGCGCGAGCGCGAGCGCGAGCAGCAGTCTCGTGAGGGTACGAATGCTCATGGCGGGTCTCCTCCGGTCTCCGTTCGTGTTCTGCCATGCCTGCTGCGCCCGGCGACCGGGACGCCGGCAGGCGTGGGGATGTCCTGCGAGGGACATCGGCGCGCCAATCTACTCCCGCGCCTGCGAAAACACAAAGCGCCGCGCTTGCGCGCTTACTTGACCGGAAGGATCTCGCCGGTGTGGAAGCCGTACGCGCCGGCCTTCCGGTCCGAGTAGTAGTGCTTGAGCGTCGTGGAGATCGTGCGGAAGGCGATCTCCTTCCACGGGATCGCATTCTCCGCGAACAGGGCCACCTCGAGGCTCTCGGTTCCGGGCCCGAAGCCGAGGTCGAGCAGCCGTCCGCGGTAGAAGATGTGCACCTGATTCACGTGCGGGACCGAGATCACCGAGTACATCGCGGTGAGCTCGACGCGCGCATTCGCCTCTTCGTGCGTCTCGCGCAGCGCCGCCTGCGCCACCGTCTCGCCGTTCTCCATGAAGCCGGCCGGCAGCGTCCAGAGGCCGAGCCGCGGCTCGATCGCGCGCCGGCAGAGGAGGATCCGGTCCTCCCACTCGGCGATGCACCCGATCACCATCTTCGGGTTCTGGTAGTGGATCGTGTCGCACGCCGGGCACACGTGGCGCGGGAGGTTGTCGCCGGCGGGGACACGGAGCTCGACCGGAGCGCCGCAGTTGGAGCAGAACTTCATCGTCGGGGTGGCGGGTGCACTGCGGCCCTATGATAACCTGCCCGCGCGCCGCATCCCGCGCCCGAGACATGCGTCCTTCCGACCTCGCCGCAGTGATCGACCGCGAGTTCAGCGCCGCGGCGTCCGGCACGCACACGCCCGTGATGCTCTGGGGCCCGCCCGGCGTCGGCAAGTCGCAGCTCGTGGCACAGGTGGCCGCGCGTCACGGCGTGCGCCTCGTCGACGTCCGCCTCGCGCAGATGGAGCCGACCGACCTCCGCGGCATTCCGTTCCGTGACGGCCGCCACGTCGTGTGGTCGGTCCCGGCGCTGCTGCCCGACGCGGCCCGGCACGGCGCGCGCGGCATCCTCTTCCTGGACGAAATCACCTCCGCGGTGCCGACGGTGACGGCCGCCGCCTACCAGCTGATCCTCGACCGGCGGCTCGGGGAGTACGCGCTGCCGGCGGGCTGGGCGGTGCTCGCCGCGGGCAACCGCCAGGGCGATCGCGGGGTGACCTTCCAGATGCCCGCGCCGCTCGCGAACCGCTTCGCGCACTACGAGCTCGAGCCGGACCTGGACGACTGGGTGGCGTGGGCGCATGGCGCCGGGATCGACGCGCACCTGATCGCCTTCCTGCGCTTCCGCCCCGACCTCCTCTTCGACTTCGACCCGTCGCGGCATGCGGTCGCATTTCCGTCGCCCCGCTCGTGGGAGTTCGCAAGCCGCGCGATCGCGAAGTTCGGCGACCGGCCCGACCTGCTGCGCGCCGCGCTCCAGTCGTGCGTCGGCGCGGCGGCCGGCCTCGCCGCGGCGGCGTACCTCGAACACCTCGGCGCGCTGCCCGACCCGGCCGAGGTCGTCGCGGGGCGGGTGACCGAGGTCCCGCGCGGGGTGGAGCTGCAGTACGCCCTGGCCGCGGCCGTCGTCCGGCACGTCGCGCGCCTCGAGGGCGCGCCGCAGCGCGACGCGGCTTCCGCCGTCCTCGAGTACGCCCGCCGGTTTCCGCAGCGCGAGCTCGGCGTGATGCTGGTCGCCGATCTCCAGCGCGTGGTCGGCCGGCCGCTCTACGACGCGCCCGCCTTCGCGGGGTGGGCCGAGAGCGTCGCCGACCTCCTCTCCCACGACCGCGCCTGAGGCATGGCGGAGGCGACCGCGCGGAAGCTGGCGGCGGCGCGCGCGCGCCTCGTGCTCGAGCGCCCATTCATCGGTGCGCTCGTCCTGCATCTCGACCTCGTTGCGGCGCCGCGCCTGCGCACGATCGGCACCGACGCGCGCGCGATCTACTACAACCCGGGGTTCGTCGCCGGGCTGTCGTTCGAGGCGACGCAGTTCGTGCTTGCCCACGAGGCCCTGCACTGCGCGCTCGGTCACTTCCACCGCGGCCGGCACCGGGTGCGCGCGCGCTGGGATCGCGCCTGCGACTACGCGGTGAACCAGCTGCTCGTCGACGACGGCATGAGCGCGCCCGCCGGGGTGCTGCTCGACGCGGCGTACCGCGGGCTCGCTGCGGAGGAGATCTATCCGCTGGTTGCGGACGAGGCGCCGGGCGCACCGCTCGACGAGCACCTCTTCGGCGCGGCGCCGATGGGCTTCGCCGCGGCCCTGCGCGCGACGCGCGGCGCCACGCCCGAGGCGGCGCAGCTCGACGAGGCGTTCCTGGAGAGCCACCGCGACGGCCTGGACGAGATCGGCACGCGGGCGGCGCTCGCCGATGCGCTCGCGCGGGCCTGGCAGGACCGCCTCGCCGCCGCCGCCCTCGAGGCGGCGCAGGCGAATCGGCTCGGCCCGGCGTTTCGCCACGCGGTGGACCGGCTGGTCGAGCCGCGCCTTCCCTGGCGCGCGCTGCTCGCGCGCTTCCTGACCACGGCGGCGAGCGACGACTACAGCTTCCAGCGGCCGGGACGGCGCGGCGGCGAGGCGCTGCTCCCCGGGCTGCGGAGCCGCTCGGTCGAGCTCGTGCTCGCGCTCGACACGAGCGGGTCGGTGACCTACGAGGACTTCCGCGCGTTCGTCGCGGAGATCGACGCGCTGAAGGGGCAGGTGCACGCGCGCGTGACGCTGCTCGCGTGCGACGCCGCGCTCGCGCCGGGCGGGCCGTGGGTGTTCGAGCCGTGGGAGCCGATCGAGGTGCCGGCGGACCTCGCGGGCGGCGGCGGCACCCGCTTCACGCCGGTGTTCGAATGGATCGCTGCGCGGGGCGCACGTCCCGACGCGCTCGCGTACTTCACCGACGCGCAGGGAGAGTTCCCCGCGGAGGGGCCCGGCTACCCGGTGCTGTGGCTGGTCAAGGGGAACGCGCCGGTGCCCTGGGGCGAGCGCGTCCAGCTCAACTGACGAGCGCGGGCAGCTCCGCGAGCGAGGCGAGGACGTGATCGGGCGCGAGCCCCAGTCGGTCGACCGGGGCGCCCGCCCGGTTGACCCAGAACGTGCGGAACCCGAACGCCTTGGCGCCGAGCGCGTCCCAGCAGTTCGACGACACGAAGCCGATCGCCTTCGCGGGCACGCCGAGCCGGTCGACGGCGATCCGGTACACGCGCGGATCGGGCTTGAAGACCTTCACCTCGTCGACCGACAGCACGTCGGTGATCAGACCATGCAGGTCCGCGTTGAAGACGACCGGCTCGAGCATTGCCGGCGACCCGTTCGACAGGATCGCGAGGCGGATGCCGTGCAGGCGCCGGAGCGCGGCGGTCACCTCGGGGAAGGTGGCGAGGTGGAGGTAAGCCTTCAGCAGCTGCGCGCGCTGCGCCTCCTCGACAGGGAGGTCCAGCGCGGCGCAGGCGTAGTCGAGCGCGGCGGCGGTGACGTGGGCGAAGTCCTCGTAGCGCCCCATCAGGCTGCGCTGCCACGTGTACTCGAGCTGCTTCGTGCGCCACAGCTGCGATAGCGCTGCGCCCTTGCCCGGCCAGAGCGACTCCGCGGCCGCGGTGACCGAGTGGACGTCGAAGAGCGTCCCGTAGGCGTCGAAGACGAGGGCGGCGGGGCGGGCGGTCATGGCGTCCTCCGGGGTCGAGGCGCCAATGGTAGTACGCGGCGGGCGGTCAGCCGAGGGAGCGCAGCGCCGCGGCGAGGGTCGGATCGGCGCGGCGGCGCTTGTCGACGGTGCACTCGTGCATCGGCTCGATGCTGCCATCTTCCTTTGCGGTCTCGAGGCGCACGGTGAAGCCCCACAGGTACGCGAGGTGGCGCAGGACGTCCTTGTACATCGGCGCGAGCGGGCGGCGGTCCTGGCGGAAGTGCCGCAGCGTCATCGAGCGGTCGCCGCCCACGTCGACGTTCACGATCTGGATGTTGGGCTCGCGCTCGGCGAGCGAGTACTGGCGCGCAAGCGTCTCGCGCACCTGGCGGTAGCCGGCGTCGTTGTGGATCGCCCCGATGCGCAGGTTCGGGAGGTCCTCGTCGTCGATCAGGGCGAAGAGCCGGAAGTCGCGGATCACCTTCGGGCTCAGGAACTGCTGGATGAAGCTCTCGTCCTTGAAGTTGCGCATCGCGAAGTCGAGCGTCTTCAGCCAGTCCGAACCGGCGATGTCGGGGAACCAGCGCCGGTCCTCGTCGGTCGGCGCCTCGCAGATGCGCCGCAGGTCGCGGTACATCGCGAAGCCGAGCGCGTAGGGGTTGATCCCGCCGTAGTACTCGCTGTCGAACCCGGGCTGGGTCAGCACGTTGGTGTGCGAGTGCAGGACCTCGAGGAGGAAGCTGTCGGCGAGGAGACCCTCGTCGTAGAGGGTCTGCATGATCGTGTAGTGCCAGAACGTGGCCCAGCCCTCGTTCATCACCTGGGTCTGGCGCTGCGGGTAGAAGTACTGCGCGAGCTTGCGCACGATGCGCGCGATCTCGCGCTGCCAGGGCTCGAGCAGCGGCCCGTGCTTCTCCACGAAGTAGAGCAGGTTCTCCTGCGGCTCGGGCGGAAAGTGCGCCTCGCGCCGCTCCGGCGCGTCGTCCGCGCGGTGAGGCAGGGTGCGCCACAGCTCGTTCACCAGCGCCTGGAGATGCTCCTCGCGCTCCTTCAGGCGCAGGCGCTCTTGCGCGAGCGTGCGCTTCGGCGGGCGCTTGTAGCGGTCCACGCCGAACGTGGCGAGCGCATGGCAGGCATCCAGCGTGCGCTCGACCTCCTCCTCGCCGTAGCGCTGCTCGCACTCGATGATGTACTGGCGCGAGAAGAGCAGGTAGTCGACGATCGCGTCGGGCTGCGTCCAGGTGCGGAAGAGGTAGTTGCCCTTGAAGAACGAGTTGTGCCCGTAGCAGGCGTGCGCGATCACCAGCGCCTGCATCGGCATCGTGTTCTCCTCGAGGAGATAGGCGATGCACGGGTTCGAGTTGATCACGATCTCGTAGGCGAGCCCCATCGCCCCGCGCTTGTAGACCTGCTGGGTGGCGAGGAAGCGCTTCCCGAACGACCAGTGGTAGTAGCCGATCGGCATGCCGTTGGACGCGTAGGCGTCCATCATCTGCTCGGCGCTGATGATCTCGACCTGGTTGGGGTAGGTGTCCAGGCCGTAGTGCTCCGCCACCCGCGCGATCTCGCGGTCGTAGCGCGCGATGAGGTCGAAGCTCCACTCCGAGCCGGTCGACAGGGGCTCCGCCGCGCGCCGCCGCGCCGGGTCGCGCGGCGGCAGCGACTCCGCAGCACGCCCCTCGGCGCCGCGATTCTTGAGGAACTCGGGGAGCGGGAGCGGCATCTGGCTCTTTTTGCCGGGCGGTCGCACTGACTTCGTCATGCGGCCGCTTTTTCCTTCTTGGCGAATAGCTCCCTCAGCACCGGGTAGATGTCGGTGCGGTCGCGGATGCGGCCGAGCGCCATGTTCGGCCGGGCCGCGCGCGCCTGCTCGTAGTGCACCCAGAGGTTCTGCGGCTCGCCGGTCGTGATCTCCACGTAGGTGAAGTACTGCACCAGCGGCAGCAGGTCGTTGAGCAGGAGCTCCAGGCAGCGCGGCGAGTCGCCCTCCCAGTTGTCGCCGTCGGAGGCCTGGGCGACGTAGATGTTCCACTGGTCCGTCGGGAAGCGCGCGTTGATCTCCTCGGCGGCCAGCGTGAGCGCGCTCGAGACCACCGTTCCCCCGGTCTCGGTCGAGTGGAAGAACTCCTCCTCGTCGACCACTTTCGCGGTGGTGTGGTGGCGGATGAAGACGATCTCGATCCGCTCGTAGTGCCGCTTGAGGAAGAGATGCAGGAGGATGAAGAAGCGCTTCGCGAGGTCCTTGCGCGACTCGTCCATCGAGCCGGACACGTCCATGACGCAGAACATCACCGCCTGCGCGATCGGCATCGGCTGGGTGATGCGGTTGCGGAAGCGCAGGTCGAAGGTGTCGATGAAAGGGATCTTGGCGACCCGGGTGCGCAGCTCCGCCTGCTCCTCGAGGAGCGCGAGGACGCGCGGATCGTCTGCGGCGGCGCCTTCGTGCTCGAGCGCGGCGAGCGCCTCCTCGATCTCGCGCAGCCGCGCCGAGTGCGGTCCGCCGAAGGCGATCCGGCGCGCCAGCGACTCGCGCATCGTGCGCACGACCGCGAGGTTCGTCGGCGTGCCGTCGGTCCGGTAGCCGGCGCGAACGCGCTTGTGGTGCGGGATCGCGGCGAGCTGGGTCTTCACCAGGTCGGGCAGCGCCATGTCCTCGAAGAAGAAGTCGAGGAACTCCTCGCGCGAGAGGCGGAAGCGGAAGGCATCCTCGCCTTCGCCGTCGTCGGAGGCGCCGCTGCCCTGGCCGCGGCCGCCCCCGGGCGGCCGCTCGATCTCGTCGCCGGTGACGTACTCCTTGTTCCCGGGCAGGATCACCTCGCGCCGGCCGCCGGCGCCGTGCTGGAAGACCGGCTCGTTCAGGTCGCGCGCCGGGATCGAGACGCTCGCGTCGCGGTCGGCTTCGGCGATCTTGCGGCCGGAGATCGCGCGCGCCACCGCCTCGCGGACCTGCGCGCGGTAGCGCTTGAGGAAGCGCTGCGCGTTGACCGCGCTCTTGTGGCGCGGGTTCTCGCGCCGGTCGATCACATCCGTCACGACCCTATCCGGTTGGCCCGCACGCGGCGCGGACGGTCACGACGACTTCCGCACCCGCAGGTACCACTCGACCAGCAGGCGCACCTGCTTCGGCGTATACCCCTTCGCGACCATGCGGTCGACGAAGTTCTGGTGCTTCTTCTGCTCCTCGGCGGAGGCCTTCGCGTTGAACGAGATCACCGGCAGCAGGTCCTCGGTGGTCGAGAACATCTTCTTCTCGATCACGGTGCGCAGCTTCTCGTAGCTCGTCCAGGACGGGTTCTTGCCCTGGTTGGCCGCGCGCGCGCGCAGCACGAAGTTCACGATCTCGTGGCGGAAGTCCTTCGGGTTGCCGATGCCCGCGGGCTTCTCGATCTTCTCCAGCTCGTCGTTGAGCGCGCCGCGGTCGAGGATCTCGCCGGTGTTGGGGTCACGGTACTCCTGGTCCTGGATCCACAGGTCGGCGAAGGTGACGTAGCGGTCGAAGATGTTCTGGCCGTACTCCGAGTACGCGTCGAGGTACGCGGTCTGGATCTCCTTGCCGATGAAGTCCACGTACGGCGTCGCGAGGTACTCCTTGACGAAGGAGAGGTAGCGCTTCTCGCCTTCCGGGGGGAACTGCTCGCGCTCGATTTGCTGCTCGAGGACGTAGAGCAGGTGCACCGGGTTCGCCGCCACCTCGGTGTGGTCGAAGTTGAACACCTTCGACAGCACCTTGTAGGCGAAGCGCGTCGAGAGCCCGGTCATGCCCTCGTCGACCCCGGCGAAGTCGCGGTACTCCTGCATCGACTTCGCCTTCGGGTCGATGTCCTTCAGGTTCTCGCCGTCGTAGACGCGCATCTTCGAGAACAGGCTCGAGTTCTCCGGCTCCTTGATGCGCGTGAGGACGGCGAACTGCGCCATCATCTTGAGCGTCCCGGGCGCGCAGGGGGCGTGCGCGAGCGAGGAGTTCTTGAGCAGCTTCTCGTAGATGTGGACCTCGTCGGTGACGCGCAGGCAGTACGGCACCTTGACGATGTAGATACGGTCGAGGAAGGCCTCGTTGTTCTTGTTGTTGCGGAACGACTGCCACTCGCTCTCGTTGGAGTGCGCGAGGATGATGCCGTCGAACGGGATCGCGCCGAAGCCCTCGGTGCCCTTGTAGTTGCCCTCCTGGGTCGCGGTGAGCAGCGGGTGCAGCACCTTGATCGGGGCCTTGAACATCTCGACGAACTCGAGCAGGCCCTGGTTCGCGCGGCACAGGCCGCCGGAATAGCTGTACGCATCCGGGTCGTCCTGCGCGTACTGCTCGAGCTTGCGGATGTCGAGCTTGCCGGTGAGCGAGCTGATGTCCTGGTTATTCTCGTCCCCGGGCTCGGTCTTGCAGATCGCGACCTGCTGGAGGATCGAAGGGCGCAGCTTGACGACGCGGAACTTGCCGAGGTCGCCCCCGTACTCCTTCAGGCGCTTCACTGCCCAGGGCGAAGGAATCGGGTTCAGGTAGCGCCGCGGGATGCCGTACTCCTCCTCCAGCGTCGCGCCGTCCTCGTCGGGGTTGAACAGCCCGAGCGGCGTCTCGTTCACCGGCGAGCCCTTGAGCGTGTAGAACGGCATCTCCTCCATGAGCTGCTTCAGCTTCTCGGCGAGCGAACTCTTGCCGCCCCCCGGCGGGCCGAGCAGGTAGAGGATCTGCTTGCGCTCCTCGAGCGCCTGGCCCGCGTGCTTGAAGTAGGCGACGATCTGCTCGATCGTGTCCTCCATCCCGTAGAACTCGCGGAACGCCGGGTAGACGCGGATGACCTTGTTCGAGAAGATGCGCGACAGGCGCGGGTCGTTGCGCGTGTCGATCGATTCGGGTTCGCCGATCGCCATCAGCATGCGCTCGGCGGCGGTGGCGTACGCGGCGGGGTTGGACTTGCAGAGCTCGAGGTACTCGGCGAGCGAGTACTCCTCCTCGAGGCGGCTCTCGTAGCGGGCGCGGAACCGCGACAGGACTTCGCCGCGGTGCTCGTGCCCCCGTTCGGTGCCGGCGCGCTGGGCGACCGCCGCCCCCGCCTCGCCGAATGCCGAGAAGACCTGCGTCGGATTGCCTTCCATGCGAGCCTCCGCTGCGAGGAAAGTGCGCTCAGTATCTGCTTCGCGTTCGCTGCTCATGTAGGAATTTGTGGCGATTTTCAGGTCTGACGGCCGCTATGACAAGCGCCACGTTCCAAAGTTGCGACGCCGCTCAAACCCGGCGCCCGCTCGTACAACGCATTTTGCGCCTGTGGCGATGACGGTGCACGCGGTCGCGGCGACTGCCGCGCGGCCGTCCCCCAGCATAATGCGGGCATGAGCGCCGATTTCGACCCGCGTCTCGTGCGCGCGCTGCGCGGCGCGCGCAGGATCGGGGTGCTCACCGGCGCCGGCATCTCGGCCGAGAGCGGCATTCCCACGTTCCGTGACGCACAAACCGGATTGTGGGCCCGCTTCCGGCCGGAGGAGCTAGCGACGGCCGAGGCCTTTCGGCTTAATCCGCAGCTCGTCTGGGACTGGTACGCATGGCGGCGCGGCCTCGTGGCCGGCGCCGTGCCCAACGCCGCGCATCTCGCCCTCGCGCGGCTCGAGGGGCTCGTGCCCGTGCTGACGCTCGTGACCCAGAACGTCGACGGCCTGCATCAGCGGGCGGGGTCGGTGGATGTGGTCGAGCTGCATGGAAACATCCATCGCAGCAAGTGCTTCGTCGAGGACGTCGTGATCGCGGCGGTCCCCGACACGGACGAGCGGCCGCCGCGCTGCCCGCGCTGCGGGGCGCACTTGCGGCCCGACGTGGTGTGGTTCGGCGAGGCGCTCCCGCCGCGGGCGCTCGAGCGCGCGGAGGCCGTGGCGCGCGAGTGCGATCTCTTCCTCTCGATCGGGACCTCGGGGGCGGTGTTTCCGGCGGCGCAGCTCCCGCTCACCGCCCGTCAGGCGGGGGCGACCGTCGTGGAGGTCAACCGGGATCCGACCCCGCTGACGCGCGTCGCGTCGTTCAGCCTGCTGGGTCCGGCGGGCACGATCCTGCCGGCGCTGGTCGATGCCGCATGGCCCGCGACCTAGCACTCGGCCCGGCACAGTGCTAATTTCCGCCGCGGAGGACGGATGCAGGACCGTTACGACGAACTCTACCGCGCCTTCCGCTGGCGGGTGCCGGAGCGCTTCAACATGGCCGAGGCGTGCTGCGGCCGGCACGCGCGCGATCGCCACCGCTTCTGCCTCTACTGGGAGGACGAGTCGGGCGCGACGTCGGCCTGGACGTACTGGGACATCCAGCAGCAGGCGAACCGGCTCTCGAACGCGCTCGCGGCCCTCGGGGTGACGCGCGGCGACCGCGTCGCCATCATCCTGCCGCAGCGCCCCGAGACGGTGATCGCGCACATTGCCTGCTACCAGATGGGGGCGGTGGCGATGCCGCTCTCGATCCTGTTCGGGCCCGACGCGCTCGAGTACCGGCTGCTGAACAGCGAGACCTCGGTCGCGTTCGTCGACCCCGCGTCGCTCCCCAACCTGCAGCCGATCCGCGACCGGTTGCCCGACCTGACGCACGTCGTCGGCGTCGCCGGGGCGCGCGAGGCCGGCGTCAGCGCATGGGAGGCGCTGCTCGAGCGGGCCGCGTGGCGCTACGCGCCGCTCGACACCGCCGCCGAGGATCCCGCCCTCCTCATCTACACGAGCGGCACGACCGGCCCGCCCAAGGGAGCGCTCAAGCCCCAGCGGGTCCTGATCGGCAACCTGCCGGGATTCCTCTACTCGCACGACGAGTTCCCGCAGCCGGGCGACATGTTCTGGTCCCCCGCGGACTGGGCCTGGACCGGCGGGCTGATGGACGCGCTGCTGCCCACGATGTACTACGGCTTCCCGATCCTCGGCTACCGCGGCCGCTTCGACCCCGAGCGCGCCTTCCATCTCCTCGAGAAGTACCAGGTGCGGAACAGCTTCCTCTTTCCGACCGCGCTCAAGATGATGATGAAGGCCGTGCCCGCCCCCCGCGCGCGTTTCGATCTGAGCTTGCGCTCGATCATGAGCGCGGGCGAGGCGGTCGGGGAGACGGTGTTCAGCTGGAGCCGCGGCGAGCTCGGGGTCACGATCAACGAGATGTTCGGGCAGACTGAAATCAACTACCTCGTCGGCAACTCGCAGGCGCTCTGGCCGGCGAAGCCGGGCTCGATCGGGCGCCCCTACCCGGGGCATCGCATCCGCATCATCGACGACGCCGGCGCCGAGGTGCCGGTGGGGGACATCGGCGAGATCGCGGTGAACCGCACCGACATCCACGGCGACCGGGACGCGGTGTTCTTCCTCGGCTACTGGAAGAATGAGAAGGCGACGCGCGAGAAGTTCACCGGCGACTGGTGCCGCACCGGGGACCTGGCGAAGCGCGACGCGGACGGGTACTTCTGGTACCAGGGGCGGGCGGACGACATGTTCAAGGCCGCGGGCTACCGCATCGGGCCCTCCGAGATCGAGAACTGCCTGGTGAAGCACGCGGCGGTCGCGAACGCGGCGGTCGTGCCGAGCCCCGACCCGGAACGGGGCAACGTCGTGAAGGCGTTCATCGTCCTCACGCCCGGGCACCAGGCCTCCGCGGCGCTCGAGGAGGCGATCCGCGACCACGTGCGCGGTCGGCTCGCGCCGTACGAGTACCCGAAGGAGATCGAGTTCATCGACGCGCTGCCCATGACCACCACCGGCAAGGTGCAGCGGCGGGTGTTGCGGCTGAGGGAGGAGGAGCGGAAGAAAGGGAAAGAGTAGGGCGGCTGCTATCTGGTGCTGCTGACCAGGATCTTTCCTTCAGCTTCGACCACCACCTCTCCGCGCTGGTTGCGGCACGCGCCGGTGAGCACGCAGATCCCGCCGTGATGTTTCGGTTTGTCGAGCTTGTCGACGATCGTCCAGGTCGTGGTCAGGGTGTCGCCGGGACGCACCGGGCCCTTGAAGCGACAGGTGTGCTCCATGTAAGCGATCGCGGTCGTGTGGAAGTACATGCCGACCGGGGCGGAGACGAGCGCGCTCGTGAACGGGCCGTGCAGGATGCGCCCGCCGAAGCGCGAGCGCCTGGAGTGCTCCTCGTCCACGTGCAGCGGGTTGAAATCGCCGAACAGACCCGAGGCCATCACGAGATGGGTTTCGGTGACGGTGAGCGACGAGCTGAACGTCTCGCCCACCTTCGTCTCGTCGTAGTGCTTGCCGGGGAACATCGGCGTCCTTTCGTCAGGGTAGACTTGTCGCGTCGACGTTCCGGAGTGTACCGATGAAGCTCTACACGTACTTCCGCTCCTCCGCGTCCTATCGCGTGCGCATCGCCCTCTCCTACAAGGGAATCGCGCACGAGGCGGCGTACGTGAGCCTGCCCAAGGCCGAGCACCAGGGCGATGCGTACCGCGGCGTGAACGTCCAGGGCCTCGTGCCGGCGCTCGAGGACGGTGGGCGCACCCTCGTCCAGTCGCTCGCGATCATCGAGTACCTCGACGAGCGCCACCCGGTGCCGGCGCTGCTGCCGAAGGATCCGTTCGAGCGGGCGTACGTGCGCGCGGTGAGCCAGATCATCGCGTGCGAGATCCATCCGCTGAACAACCTGCGCACGCTCAAGCACATCCGCAAGGCCTACAAGCTGGACGAGGCGGGCGTCAACACGTGGTATCGCCACTGGATCGCCGACGGCTTCGCGATGCTGGAGGGCTATCTCGAGCGCGAGCGGCGCCACGGCCGCTACTGTCTCGGCGACTCGGTCTCGATGGCCGACTGCTGCCTCGTGCCGCAGGTGTTCAACGCCCAGCGCTACGAATGCGACGTCGCGCCGTATCCGACCATCATGCGGATCTTCGACGCGTGCATGCAGCTCGACGCGTTCGCCTCGACCCAGCCGATGAAGCAGGCGGACGCCGCAGCATGAACGCTGGTCCCGCCGTCAGGAATCGAACCTGAATCTAGCGCTTAGGAGGCGCTCGTTCTATCCATTGAACTACGGCGAGGCGGCGCGGATTCTACGCGATCCATCCCGGAGATCGCGGCGGACCGGCGATGACCGCGGGCGCGATGCCACGCGAAGGGATCCGCGGGCTCCAGGCGCGCCGCGACCGCGGGGAGGTGACGGCGCAGGCCTTCACCGACGCGTGCCTCACCGAGATCGCGGTGCGCAACCCGCAGCTCAACGCCTTCGTGCGCGTCGACCCGGACGGCGCGCGCGCAGCAGCGCGCGCGTCCGACGAACGCCGGCGCCGCGGCGTAACCCTCGGGCCGCTCGACGGCGTTCCGCTTGCGATCAAGGACAACATCGACGTCGCGGGCCTGCCGGCGGCCTCGGGCATCGCCGCGCTGAGGGCACGCATTCCGCTGCACGACGCCGCCTGCATCGCCCGCCTGCGCGCGCAGGGCGCGGTCTTCCTCGGCAAGACCCTCATGGACGAAGCGGCGCTGGGCGCACGTGGTGACAATCTCACGTTCGGCCGCTGCCACAATCCGCTCGCGCACGGCTACACGGCGGGTGGCTCGAGCAGCGGTTCGGCGGCGGCAGTGGCCGCGGGGCTTTGCGCGGCGGCGCTCGGCACCGACACGCTCGGCTCGGTGCGCATCCCGGCTTCGTACTGCGGGATAGTCGGGTACGTGTCGAGCAGAGGCCTCGTTGACGCGGCGGGCGTGATGCCGCTCGCCGCCTCGCTCGACCGCGTGGGCGTGCTCGCGCGCTCCGTCGCCGACGCCGCGCTCGTCGCCGAAGCGCTGTCCGACGGGTTCCGGGTCGCGCCCGCGCCCGCCGTCTCCGTCGGCGTGCTGCGCGGGCTCGACTCCGTCGTCCCTGCCGAGATCCTCGCGGCAGTCGACGGACTTGCGCACGCGCTCGGCCACAGCGGCCATCGAATCGTCGACGTGTCGAGCGGCGCGTTCGACTGGACGGGCGTGCGCCGGGCGGCCTTCCTGCTCAGCGAGGTCGAGGGCGCCGGGGTGCACGCTGCGCTCCTCGACGACCCCGCCGCCGGCATTTCCGCGCACCTGCGCGCCGCGCTCGAGTACGGCCGCAGCGCGAGCGCCGAGCGCATCGAGCGGGCGAAGGCGCGGGTCGACGCGGCGCGCGCGGCGATCTCGAGCTGGCTCGCGCAGTGCGACGTGCTGCTGCTGCCCACGACCCCGCAAGTCGCTTTCCCGTTCGACGACGAGGTGCCGTCGACCCAAGGCGACCTCACCGCGCCGGCGAGCATCGCGGGCCTCCCGGCGATCAGCGTGCCGGCGGGTGCGCTGGCCGGCGGACTGCCCGTCGGTGCGCAGCTCGTCGCCGGGAGCGGGCGGGACGCGCTGCTGCTCGGCGTCGCGGCGAGCCTCGACTAGACTTCGGTGCGCCCGCCACGCAAGGGAGGAAGCCCGTGTCGAACCCTCGCATCGACTACCAGTTCTCGACTTCGCATCCCCGGCTCCAGCCCCCGGATGGGCGGCCGATCGTCGTGAATTTCGTGGTCAACGTCGAGCACTGGCGCATCGAGGACCCGATGCCGCGGACGCTCCTCACGCCGCCGCACGGCAAGGAGACGGTCCCGGACGTGCCCAACTTCGGCTGGGTCGACTACGGCATGCGCTGCGGGCTGCCGCGCATGCTCGCGCTCTTCACCGAGCGGCGCCTCCCGGTCTCGGTCAGCTTCAACGCCGGCGTGATCGACGCCTACCCGCAGGCGGCGGAGGCGATTCTCGCGGCCGGCTGGGAGTTCGTGGGGCACGGCATGCACCAGAAGTCGCTCAACGCCGCCTCGGACGAGCGCGATCTGATCGCCGCTTCGCTCGAGAAGATCGAGCGCTTCGCGGGCCGTCGCCCGCGCGGCTGGCTGTCGCCGGGGCTGCGCGAGACCTGGGACACGCTCGACCACCTCAAGTCCTGCGGCATCGAGTACTGCCACGACTGGGTGATCGAGGACGTGCCGGTGTGGCTGCGCACGAAGCACGGCCCGATCATCGGCATGCCGTACGCCCTCGAGGTGAACGACAGCGTGATCTACGCGGTGCAGCAGCAGCCGACCGACGAGATGCACAAGCGCCTCGTCCGCACGATCGAGTGCTTCGAGCGTGAGGGCAGGCGCCAGACGCGGGTCCTCTGCATCGGCCTGCACCCGCATTTGATGGGCGTGCCGCATCGCTGGGGCGACATGGAGCGGATGGTCGACCTCCTCCAGTCGCGGCCCGACGTCTGCTTCATGTCCGGGAGCCAGATCGCGGACTGGTTCGCCGCGCAGGCCGTCTAGCCGGCACCGGCACGCGGGGCCTCGGCCGCCGCGCGCTGGCTCTCCTCGCGGATCAGCGCGAAAACCTCGCGCCGCAGTCGGTTGAAGTCCGGGGTGGTGGTCACTTCGATCGCGCGCGGCCGCGGGATGTCCACCTGGATCGTCTTCTTGACGCGCCCGGGGCGCGCGGTCATCACGCACACGCGATCGGCGAGGAGCAGCGCCTCCTCGATGTCGTGCGTGATGAAGAGCACCGTCTGGTGGTGGCGCTCCCAGACGGCGAGCAGGAGCTCCTGCATCAGCGAGCGCGTCTGCGCGTCGAGGCTGCCGAAGGGCTCGTCCATCAGCAGCACCTGCGGCTGCATGATGAGCACGCGCGCGATGCCGACCCGTTGGCGCATCCCGCCCGAGAGCTCCGCCGGGTAGTGCGACTCGAAGCCGGCGAGGCCGACCTGCTCGATGATCTGCGCGGCGCGCGCGCGGTACTCGGCAGCGGGCTGCCCCTGGGTCTTCGGCCCGAACACCACGTTCTCGAACACGCTCAGCCACGGAAAGAGCGCCGGCTCCTGGAACACGACCGCGCGCCGCGGCGACGGCTCGCCGACCGGCTCGCCGCCCGCGAGCACGCGCCCGCTCGTCGGCCGGTCGAAGCCGGCGACCATGTTGAGCACCGTCGACTTGCCGCACCCCGACGGCCCGAGGATCGCCACGAATTCGCGCTGGGCGACGCTGAGGTCGAAGCTCTCCACCGCGAGCACGCGCCGCTCGCCTTTGACGAACTCCTTGCGCACCTGCGCGATCTCGATCGCCGGCACGCCGCTCATTCGTGCGCCTCGAGCGTGCGCCAGCGCAGCAGCAGGTGCGAGGCGGCGACGATGATGCGGTCGGAGAGGAAGCCGAGGAGCCCGACCGAGAACATCGTGGCCACGCAGATGTCCATGCGGCCGACGTAGTACGCGTCCCACAGCACGTAGCCCAGCCCCGACTTCACCGCGATCATCTCGGCGACGATCACTGCGGTCCAGGCGACGCCGATGCCGAGCCGCAGGCCGGTGAAGATCGACGGCAGCGCGGACGGGAAGACGACTTTGCCGAGTACGGTCGCCGGCCGCGCGCCCATCATGCGCGCTGCGCGCAGCAGGAGAAGATTTGTGTCGCGCACGCCGTGGGTGGTGTTCACCACGATCGGGTAGAACGCGCCTAGGCCGATCAGGAAGAGCGCGCTCGCGTCGTAGATGCCGAACACCGCGATCGCGAACGGCAGCCAGGCGGTGATCGGCACCGGGCGCAGCAGCTGGATCGACGGGTCGACGAAGCGCGCGACCAGCCGGTTCCAGCCGATCATCAGGCCGAGCGGGATGGCGACCAGCGCAGCGAGCCCGAAGCCCTGCAGCACCCGCCGGGTGGAGTAGGCGACGTTATCGAGCCAGGTCCCGGAGTAGGGCGAGAGCGTCGCCTTGGCTGCTCCGAAGATCCAGATGCGCCACGACTCGATCACCTGCGCCGGGGCCGGGATGATGCCCTCGGCCACCCAGCGCTGGGTCACCGCGAGGTGCCAGAGCACGACGAACGCCGCGGGCAGGACGAGCGCCCACGGCGTCCGGAGCAGTCTGGACACCCAACCTCCTGCGACCGCCGCCTACTGCTTGAGCCCGAGCTGGTCCGGGGACTTGCCCGTCGCCTTCGACAGGAAGTCGTAGGTGTAGTGCTGTGCGATCTCGCCCGACACGTCGCGGGTGATCACGCCGTTGTCGGACAGGAACTTCGAGATGCGCTTGATCGACTCGAGCGGCAGCACCGGGTCGAGCTGGGTGATCCGGATCGACTCCGCCGCGACGTTCTCGGGCAGCCCGGCCTTTTCCGCGTAGATCTTGGCCCAGCGCTTCTGGTCGCCGCGCGCGGTGTTGAGCACGTCGAGATACGCGGTCACCAGGCGCTGCACGGCGTCGCGGTTCTTCTCCATGAAGCCACGGTTCACCGCGAGCACCGAGATCAGCCCGCCGACGGTCTTCGAGCGGTTGTGGTCGATCGTCGGGTAGGCCCCGAAGCCCTCCACGATCGCCTGGGCGCAGAAGGGCTGCCACACGGCGGCCATGTCGATCTCCTTGCCCTGCAGCGCCTTGAGGTAGTTGGACCCGCCGCCGACGATGTTCACGATCTTGAGATCGCCGTACTTCAGGCCGTTCTCCTGCACCGAGGCGGCGAACTTCAGCCACGAGATCGAGCCCGCCCCGACGCCGATGCGCTTGTCGGCGAGGCTCTTCCAGTCCTTGATGTCCTCGCCCTTGCGGACCACCAGGCAGTCGTTGCCCGAGCCGACGCCGGCGACGCCGACGAGGCTCTTGGCGCCCGCCCCCACCGCGAGCGAGATGTCCTGCGGCCCGAACGCGGTGAGCTGGATGTCGCCCGAGGCGAGCGCGGTGCGCGCGTCGGCGAAGCGCTGGAACATGACCATCTCAATCTTGATGTTGTACTTCGCCGCCTCCTCCGGCAGCAGCCACAGCGGCGAGAGCGCGGGCACGTTGAGCATGCCCTGCTTCACGCTCACCGGCGCCGGAAGCGGCGCGCGGAGCGGGTCGGCCTGCGAGTGTGCGGCGAGCGGTGCGGCGGCGAGCGCCGCGAGCAGACAGCCTGCGGTGAATCCCGTTCTGGTGTTCATGGGCTTCCTCCGTGGTGGGGGTGCTGCGCGCGGCATGTTACCGGCTTTTCGCCAGCGCCTGCAGTCATGGGCGCGGCTCCTGCAGTCGGGCTGTCGGCGGGCGGGTTGGGCGGCCGCGATGGCGGCGAGCAGCATCTTCGTGGTATTGAACGCGACGCGCCCGATCCTGCGCCCGGATGCCTCGAGGTCGGGCGGCGCGGCGGGCGGGCGCGAGCGCCTGGGCGACGCGGGCGCCCGGAACCGGCGCCTGGACGAACCGATTTCCCGAACAACCACGCGAGGAGTGACCCATGGATGTACGCGCTGCCGTCGCCCACCGGGCGGGCGCCCCCCTGACGATCGAGACGGTGCGGCTCGACGGGCCGAAGGCCGGCGAGGTCCTGGTCGAGATCAAGGCGACCGGCGTCTGTCACACCGACGAGTTCACGCGCTCGGGCGCCGATCCGGAGGGGCTCTTTCCGGCGATCCTCGGCCACGAGGGCGCGGGCGTGGTCGTCGACGTCGGGCCGGGAGTGAGCGCGCTCAAGAAGGGCGACCACGTCATCCCGCTCTACACGCCGGAGTGCCGCCAGTGCAAGAGCTGCCTCTCGCGCAAGACCAACCTCTGCACCGCGATCCGCGGCACGCAGGGCAAGGGCGTGATGCCCGACGGCACCAGCCGCTTCTCGCTCGCCGGGAAGATGGTCCATCACTACATGGGCTGCTCCACCTTCGCGAACTACACCGTGCTGCCCGAGATCGCGCTCGCCAGGATCCGGGACGACGCGCCGTTCGACAAGGTCTGCTACATCGGCTGCGGCGTGACGACCGGCATCGGCGCGGTGATCAACACCGCAAGAGTGGAGGCGGGCGCGAACGTCGTGGTGTTCGGGCTCGGCGGGATCGGGCTCAACGTGGTGCAGGGCGCGCGGATGGTGGGCGCGAACATGATCGTCGGCGTCGACCTCAACCCGGCACGCGAGGCGCTCGCCCGCAAGTTCGGCCTGACCCACTTCGTGAACCCGAAGGACGTGCAGGGCGACCTCGTCGCCCACCTCGTCGAGCTGACCGGCGGAGGCGCGGACTACAGCTTCGAGTGCGTCGGCAACGTCGACCTGATGCGCCAGGCGCTCGAGTGCTGCCACCGCGGCTGGGGCGTGTCGGTGATCATCGGCGTCGCCGGCGCCGGGCAGGAGATCAAGACGCGCCCCTTCCAGCTCGTCACCGGGCGGGTGTGGAAGGGCACCGCGTTCGGCGGCGCGCGCGGGCGCACCGACGTCCCGAAGATCGTCGACTGGTACATGGAGGGCAAGATCAACATCGACGACCTGATCACGCACGTGATGCCGCTCGAGCGCATCAACGAGGCCTTCGACCTGATGCACGCGGGAAAGTCGATCCGCTCCGTCGTCACGTACTGAGCCAGACGGTAGCATACGCAACCATGAACGCGGTCCTGTGCAAGGCCTGGGGCAGTCCGGCGACGTTGGTCGTCGAGGACCTGCCGTCGCCGCGTCCCGGCGCGGGCGAGGTCGTCGTCGACGTGAAGGCGGCGGGCGTGAACTTCCCCGACGTGTTGATGATCCAGGGGAAGTACCAGGTCAAGCCGCCGCTGCCCTTCACGCCGGGCGTCGAGCTCGCCGGCATCGTCAAGGAGACCGGTAGTGGCGTCACGAGCGCGCGGCCGGGCGACGCCGTCGTTGCGAACGTCGCGTACGGCGCGTTCGCCGAGGAATGCGTGGTGACGGCAGCGAGCCTGCTCCCGCTGCCGCGCGGCATCGACTTCGCGGCCGCAGCCGGGTTCACCGTCGCGTACGGGACCGCGTGGCACGCGCTCAAGGACCGCGGGCAGCTGCGACCGGGCGAGACGCTGCTCGTGCTCGGCGCGGCGGGCGGCGTCGGTCTCGCGGCGGTCGAGCTCGGCGCGGCGATGGGCGCGCGCGTGATCGCCGCGGCCTCGAGCGACGAGAAGCTCGCGGTGTGCCGCGCTCACGGCGCGGCCGAAACGATCAACTACTCGACGCAGGATCTTCGCGAGCGGTTGAAGGCGCTCGTCGGCGCGAAGGGTGTCGACGTCGTTTTCGACCCGGTCGGCGGGAGCCTGAGCGAGCCGGCGCTGCGCAGCGTCGCGTGGCGCGGGCGGTTTCTCGTGATCGGCTTTGCCGGCGGGGAGATCCCGCGCCTGCCGGCCAACCTGCCACTGCTCAAGGGCTGCGCGATTGTCGGGGTGTACTGGGGCGCGTGGCTGCAGCAGGAGCCCGAGGCGAGCCGGCGCGAGATGGTCGAGCTCGCCGGCTGGCTCGCCGACGGCCGGGTGCGTCCGCGCGTCTCGGCGCGGTATCCGCTCGCGCGGGCGGCGGATGCGATCAGCGCGCTCGCCGGCCGGGCGGCGACCGGCAAGATCGTGATCGAGCCCGAGGCTTGAGCGGCGCCATGGCGATCGCGTCCTGGGCCGAAGTGCTCAAGTTCTGGTTCGGCGCGCCGGAGTCGCCCGAATTCGGGCGCCCGCGCGCGGCGTGGTTCGTGAAGTCCGACGCGTTCGACGCGCTCATCCGGGACCGCTTCCTCGCGACGCACGAGGCGGCGGCGGCGGGCGCGCTCGCCGGCTGGGCGGCGCGGCCGCTCGGGGCGCTCGCGCTCGTGGTGGCGCTCGACCAGTTTCCGCGCAACCTCTTCCGCGGCGATCCACGGGCCTTCGCCGCCGACGCGCAGGCGCTCGCGCTCGCGCGCGCAATCGTGGCGCAGCGCTTCGACGCGGCGCTGCTCCCGGTGCAGCGCTGGTTCGCCTACCTGCCGTTCGAGCACGCCGAGGACCTCGCCGCCCAGCGCGAGTCGCTGCGGCTGTTCGAGCGGATCGCGGGCGAAGCCGGCGGCGCCGGCACGTTCGCCTATGCGATGCGGCACTACGCCGTCGTCGCGCGCTTCGGGCGCTTCCCGCACCGGAACGCGATCCTCGGGCGCGCGTCGACGCCCGAAGAGCTCGAGTTCCTGCGTCAGCCGGGATCGTCGTTCTAGCCGGGGGATCGACGCGGAGATGGAGACCGCACACGCGCTGCTCGCGCCGTCGCCGTGGGTCGTCCGCTGGGCGGGCCTGATTGCGCCCGGCGCCGACGTCCTCGACCTCGCGTGCGGCGCCGGGCGCCACGCGCGGTACCTCGCCGCGCGCGGCTGCGCGGTCGTGGCGGTCGACCGCGACGCCGACGCGATTGCGGCGCTTGCGACGGTGACCGGGGTTTTCACGCGGCTCGCCGACCTGGAGGGCGGGCCCTGGCCGTTCGCCCCGGCGAGCTTCGATGTGGTGGTGGTTGCGAACTACCTTCACCGGCCGCTCTTCGGCCCGATGCTTGACGCGCTGCGCCCGGGCGGGATGCTCCTCTACGAGACGTTCATGGTCGGGAACGAGCGCTTTGGCCGGCCCTCCAATCCGGATTTCCTGTTGCAGCCGAGCGAGTTGCTGGAGGTCGTTCGCGGGCGCCTCGAAGTCGTTGCCTTCGAGCAGGGCGAGGCCGCCGTGCCGCGCGCCGCGGTCGTCCAGCGAATCTGCGCCCTGAAGGGCGCCGCAGGGGGTGCAAGAATCGGCTAAGGGTGCGTTCCGGCGGGGAAATCCGTTAAAATCGGCCATTCCCCCAAGGGGCAGATGCCAATGATCACCGGCAGCCTGGTTGCCATCGTCACGCCGATGCTCGAGGACGGGCGCCTCGACATCCCGCGGTTCAAATCCCTCATCGACTGGCACATCGCCGAAGGCACCGACGGCATCGTCGTCGTGGGCACCACCGGCGAGTCGCCCACCGTCGGCTTCGACGAGCACAAGGAGCTGATCCACGTCGCGGTCGCGCACGCCGCGGGGCGCATCCCGATCGTCGCCGGTACCGGCGCGAACTCCACCGCCGAAGCGATCGAGCTGACCGAGTCGGCGAAGCGCGCAGGCGCCGCGGCGTGCCTCTCGGTGGTGCCGTACTACAACAAGCCCACGCAGGAAGGGCTCTACCGCCACTTCGAGACGATCGCGGAAGCGGTGGACATCCCGAACGTCCTGTACAACGTGCCGGGGCGCACGGTGGCCGATCTCGCCAACGACACCACGCTGCGGCTCGCGCAGGTCCCGAACATCGTCGGCATCAAGGACGCGACCGGGAACATGGAGCGCGGCACCGATCTCGTCAAGCGCGCCCCGCCCGGATTCGCGATCTACAGCGGCGACGACGCGAGCGGGCTCGCGCTGATGCTGATGGGTGGGCACGGCGTGATCTCCGTGACCGCGAACGTCGCGCCGCGGCTCATGCACGAAATGTGCGCCGCCGCGCTCGCCGGCGAGGTCGTGCGCGCGCGCGAGGCCAACTTCCGGCTCCTGGGGCTGCACAGGCACCTCTTCGTCGAGGCGAACCCGATCCCGGTGAAATGGGCGGTCGCGCAACTCGGTCTGATCGAGGCCGGCATCCGGCTCCCGCTCACGCCGCTCGCGGCGCAGCACCACGACACGGTCAGGGAAGCCATGCGCGAGGCCGGCGTGCTGCAGCAGGCGAGCGGCCTGCGCCTCGTGGAGGGCCGCGGGGCATGAAGCGGCGCGCGCGCGGACTCATCCTGGCGATCGCCGTCCCGGCGCTCGTTGCCGGCTGCGGCCTGGGCGAGATGATCGCCGGTGGCAAGCCGGTGGAATACAAGTCGGCCGGGAAGCTTCCGCCGCTCGAAGTGCCGCCCGACCTCACGCGCCCGGGACGCGACGACCGGTACGCGGTGCCCGACGTGAGTCCCACCGGCACCGCAACGTTTTCCGCCTACAACGCGGAGCGCGGCGGCGGGCCGCGCGCGACCGAGGTGCTGCCGTCGGCGACCGGCGTGCGGATCGAGCGTGAAGGCAACACCCGCTACCTCGTCGTGAGCGAGCCCCCGGACAAGGTCTGGCCGGCGGTCAAGGAGTTCTGGCAGGAGAACGGGTTCCTCCTGAAGGTGGAGTCGCCCGATGCCGGGGTGATGGAGACCGACTGGGCGGAGAACCGCGCCAAGATCCCGCAGGACCCGATCCGCAACGCGCTCGGCAAGCTGCTCGACCAGGCGTACTCGACCGGCGAGCGCGACAAGTTCCGCACCCGCCTCGAGCGCACGTCGAGCGGGGGCACCGAGATCTTCATCAGCCACCGAGGCATGGTCGAGCAGGTCGTGAACAGCTCGCGCGGCATGGAAGGCACCGTGTGGGAGCCGCGTCCCGCGGATCCCGAGCTCGAAGCCGAGTTCCTGCGCCGGATGATGGTCAAGCTCGGCGTCGAGGACGAGCGCGCGAAGGCGATGCTCTCGCCGGACGGCAAGCGGCAGGAGCGCGCGCAGCTCGTGAAGGGCGCCGACGGCGCGAATCTCCTGCGCGTCGACGACCCGTTCGATCGCGCGTGGCGCCGCGTCGGGGTGGCGCTCGATCGCGTCGGCTTTACCGTCGAGGACCGCGACCGCGCGAAGGGCGTCTACTTCGTGCGCTACGCCGATCCGGCCAACGACGTGAAGAAGGACACCGGCCTGCTGTCGAAGCTCGCGTTCTGGCGCTCCACCGACACTGCGAAGCCCGCCGAGCAGTACCAGGTCGTCGTCAACACTGCCGCCGGCGCGAGCCAGGTGCGCATACTCGGCAAGGACGGCGGTCCCGACAAGACCGGCGCCTCGCAGAAGATCCTCGGCCTCCTCTACGATCAGCTGAAGTGACGCCGCGGCCGCGCCGCGCGTCGCCGGCCTTCCCGTCCCTCGCGAACTCACCGTGCCGCGCGCTGCGTGCGGCACGGTGCGCGCGCACTCGCCGCGCATTCGATGCGCTTCGCCTCGCTCGGTAGCGGCTCTGGGGGCAACGCCCTCGTCGTCGAGGCGGGTGCGACCCGCGTCCTGGTCGACTGCGGCTTCTCGGTCGAAGAGACCGACCGCCGGCTCGCGCGGCTCGGGCTCGCCGGCGGCGACCTCGCGGGCATCCTCGTGACGCACGAGCACGGGGACCACGCCGACGGCGCGACCGCGTTCGCACGTCGCCACCGTATCGGCGTCTGGATGACGCACGGGACGCTGCGGGCGACGCAGGATACCGGCGCGCCGGATGCGAGCGTCACGGTCATCGAGTCGGATGCGCCGTTCGCGCTCGGCGACCTCGAGGTGTCGCCCTTCCCGGTGCCGCACGATGCGCGCGAGCCGGTGCAGTTCTTACTGGGCGACGGTGCGCGGCGCGTCGGCGTGCTGACCGATATCGGCGCGTCCACGCGCCACGTCGAGGCGATGCTCTCCGGTTGCGACGCACTCGTGCTCGAATGCAACCACGACGAACGGATGCTCGCCGAGGGCCGCTATCCCGGGTGGCTGAAGGCGCGTATCGGCGGCCCGTTCGGACATCTCGCGAACGGCGCCGCCGCCGCGCTCCTCGCCGCGCTCGACCGGTCGCGGTTGCGGCACGTCGTCGCGGCGCATCTTTCGGAGGCGAACAACCGCCCGGAGCTTGCGCGCGCGGCGCTCGCCGGCGTGCTCGGCTGCGACGAGTCGTGGATCGGCGTCGCCGAGCAGGCGCGCGGGTTCGACTGGCGCGAGCTCTGACGCGTGCGCGGGCTGCGCCCGAAATGAAGAAGGCCGGCGTCAGGCCGGCCTTCGCGTTGCTACACCCCGGCGTTCGCCGGGAGACTACCCTTCGCGATTACTTCTTCATCGCCTCCATCGCGCCCTTCTGGGCGCCGGAGACGGCACCCGACGCGCCGCCTTCCTTGGCGCCTTCTACGCCGCCCTTGGCAGCGGCTTCCGCAACCGCCTTCGCCTTGTCCATCGCCTCTTTCGACTTGTCGTCGGCAGCCTTCGCGGCGTCGCCGGCGGCGGGCGCAGCCGCAGCGGCTGGCGCGGCCGGCGCGGCGGCCTGATCCGCCTTCGGCGCGTCGGCTTTCGCGTCGGCAGGCGCAGGCGCGGGCGCGGGCGCAGGCGCGGGCGCTGCGGCGGGCGCGGCCGGGGCCGCAGGAGCGGCGGGCGCAGCGGGTTTCGGTTCTTCCTTGCCGCAGGCAACGAGCGCAGCGGCAGCCACTGCTGCGATCAGCAGGGTGCGTTTCATGACGATTCCTTTATTTGGAGTGGAGGAGGTGCCGGTCGACGTCGTGGCGGGCGGCAACGCACGCCATCGCGTCAGCCGAGCGCCAAGATTATACGCCGCGGACCGGCGATGGACTGGCGCGCGCCGCGGCGCGTCCCTACAGGCCGAGCGTCGTCGCCGAGATGGCCGGCACGGAGCTCTGCCAGATCTCGTCGAACCGTTCGCGCATCAGGCGCGCATCCTTGTAGTCGTTGAGCGTGTAGACGCCGCGCGGCTGCGCGGCGACCGGCCGGCGCACGAAGTGCTCAGTGTCCGCGAGCACGAAGCAGTCCTGCACGCGCGCGGCCTCGCCCTCGCTTTGGTGGATCCCGATCGCGGCGCTGAAGTCGCGCAGGCAGTCGATCATACGGGGGCAGCTGCGCTTGAGGTGCTCGGGGTCGTGCACGACGAGGAAAAGCCGGTTGTCCGGGCTCGCGAGGAGGAACTGGCGCAGCGCCGCGTTGCGCGCGGGTGCGTTCAGCTCGAGCTGCATGCCGTCGGGGTCGAACACCCGCAGCTCGCGGCGGACGAGCGCGAGCAGCCCGTCGAATGCCTCGAGATACTGGCGGCGGCTGGTGAGCACCTCGCGACGCGGCTGGGGAATGACCTTCGCGAGGTCTCTTGCGACGTCCTCTGGGGTCCCGGTCATTGCGGCTCCAGTCCTCGAAGCGCGGGAGCAAGATATCCCGCCCGGTACCAAGTGTAGAGGAGGCGCGCCGCGGCTGGCGTGATGGAAGTCCCGGGCAGGAGCGCGCGGCGATCGGCGAGCGCGGCGAGCGCGCCGCGGGCGCCGGTCGGCGCGGCGACCGACTCGCCGTTGATGAAGAGGCGGTTCGCGCGGTAGAGCATGCCCGCGGCCGGCGCGAGCGCGACCCCGCGCGCCTGCAGGGCGCGCGCGAACGCGGCCGGGGCGAGCGGCCGCCGCGGCGGCGAGAAGCGCACGTGCGGCTTCGGCTCGGAGAGGTGGCGGCCGAGGAACTCGACGACGTCGGCGCGCGACCACCGCACCTTTTCGAGCATGCGCGCGCAGCGCGCGACGAACGCGTCGTCGAGCCGCGCGGGCGCGCGCGCGGGCGCGAGGTCGGGGTCGGCGTAGCGCGTCTCGGGCAGCAGGAGGTGGTCCTGCAGGAAGCCGAGGAACTCGGTGCCGAGCTCGCGCGCCGACGGAGCGCGGAAGCCGATCGAATAGGTGAAGCACGGCTCGAGCGCCACGCCCTCGTGCGCGACGCCCGGGGGCAGGTAGAGCATGTCCCCCGGCGCGAGGACCCACTCGCGCTCCGGCCGGAAGTTCGCGAGGATCTTCAGCGGCGCCCGCCGGTCGAGGCTCCGGTCGCCGCCCAGTGCGATGCCCCAGCGCCGCCGGCCGCAACCCTGAAGCAGGAACACGTCGTAGGAGTCGACGTGCGGGCCGACGCCGCCTCCGGGGGCCGCGTAGCTCACCATCAGATCGTCCAGACGCGCATACGGCGCAAACGCGAAGCGGCGCATCATGCGGTCTGCGGCCGGGAGGAGGTGGTTCAGCCCCTGCACGAGCAGGGTCCAGCGCCGCGCGGGCAGGGCCCGCAGGCGCCCCGGAGGAAACGGGCCGTGCTGCAGCGTCCAGCGCTCGCCGCGCCGCACGACGAGCCGCGCCTCGCAGTCCTCGCGCGCCGCGAGGCGGAAGAGGTCGCTCACTGACGCGGGATCGCGCAGGCCCGGCCACGCGCGGCGCACCAGGAGCGGGCGCTTCTGCCAGTAGCGAGCCAAAAATTCACGCGGCGTCATCCCGCCGAGCAGCGTGCGAAGTGCGGGGAGCTGCGGAGCGGCGGGCATGGCGAGCGCGGCGGTGCGAAGCGGCGATTATATGTGCCACATGCCGCGCGCACGGTTGACGACGGCGCAACGAAGTGGTTTAGAATCGCCGCGACTCGGTGATGCCGAGAGAAAATCGCGCGCTGCGCCTCCGGCGCGGCCTCTCGGCACACCGCTGGACGAGCGAGGACATGACGACCCGACGTCTATCGATGCTCGAACCTGCCGCGGCGACCGGCGCGCTGCGGCGCGCGGCGCGCGCCTAGGGACGAATCGTGCTGCAGCCGGGCCAGCCTGCTCCGACGTTCTCCCTGCCGGACGCCGACATGGAGACCGTGGCTCTCGACGACTTCAAGGGCAAGAAGAACGTCATCCTCTACTTCTACCCGAAGGATGGCACCGCGCCCTGCACCCGCCAGGCGATCGACTTCAGCGACCACGAGGCGCAGTTCGCGCGGCACGACTGCATCGTGATCGGCGTGTCCTGCGACGACTGCATCACGCATGCGCAGTTCCGCGACGAGAACGGCATCTCGCTCACGCTGCTCGCCGACCCGGACGGCGACGTGTGCCGCGCGTACGGCGTGTGGCGCGACCCCGACGACAACGGCCAGCGGCGCAGCTGCATCGTCCGCTCGACGTTCGTCATCGACAAGCGCGGCAAGCTGCGCCACGCGCTGTACGGCGTGAATCCGAAAGGCCACGTCTCGGAAGTCCTCGGGCTGGTGAAGCAGCTGTCGTGAGCGGACCGCACGCTGCGGTCGGTCGCGATCGCGTCGTCGCGATCGACCTCGAGCTCGCCGACTTCCACGGCAACGTGATCCAGCGCTCGGACCGGCCGGTTCACTATCTGCACGGCGGCTACGGCGATCTGCTCCCTGCGCTCGAGCGTGCGCTGGACGGCAAGCGCGTCGGCGCGCGCGTCGTCGCGCGGCTGGAGCCGGAGGAGGCGTTCGGGGACTACGACGAGAACCTGCTGCGCGTCGAGCCCCGCGACCGGTTCCCCGAGACGCTGGCGGAAGGCATGCGGTTCGAGGGCGTGCCCGGCGAGGACGGCGACGGGACGATCTACAGCGTGACCGACATCGCCGCCGACAAGGTGGTGCTCGACGGCAACCATCCGCTCGCCGGAATCGGGCTCGAGTTTCGCTGCACGATTCGCGCGGTGCGCGCGGCCAGCGCGGACGAGATCGCACGCGGCACGGCCGACGATCCGGAGGGACTCGCCCTGCGCATCGGCTGAGCCGTCGGCTTAGCCGCGCGCGAGCGACATGCGCCCGGCGTCGGGCGCGAAGTCCAGCCGGTGCGCGTGGAACGCCGCGACCGAGGGCCGGTGGGCGATGCTCACGATGGCCGCGCGCGGCAGCCGCGCGAGCACGAGCTCGTAGAGTTGCCGCTCGGAGGCCTCGTCGAGCGACGCGGTCGCCTCGTCGAGGAAGAGCCAGTCGGGCGCGTGCAGGAGCGCGCGCGCGATCGCGAGCCGCTGCTGCTCGCCGCCCGAAAGCCGCATGCTCCAGTTCTCACGCTCGTCGAGGCGGTCCGCGAGCCCCGCAAGCCCGACGTCGGCAAGCGTGGAGCGCACCGTCACGTCGTCGAACGCACCCGGCGCGCCGGGATACGCCACCGCGTCGCGGAGGCTGGCGATCGGGATGTAGGGCTTCTGCGGGAGGAAGAGCACGCGCGCGCCGCGGGGCACGCGCACCTTCCCGCGGCCGTAGGGCCAGATGCCTGCGAGCGCGCGGAAGAGCGTGCTCTTGCCCGCGCCCGAGGGGCCGGCGATGAGCAGCCGCGCGCCCGGCTCGATCGCGAGCGCAGCGTCGGCGAGCAGCACCCGCCCGTTGGGAAGCGCGAGATCAAGGTGCTCGGCGCGCACCGCGCGCGCGTCGTCCAGCTGCACGTCGATCCCGCCCGGGCGGCGCTGCTCGGCGGCCGCCTCCTCCAGCGCCCGATGGAACGTGAGCAAGCGATCGACGCTCGCCTTCCAGCTCGCGAGCGTCGAGTAGTTGTTGACGAACCAGGAAAGCGAGCTCTGCACCTGGCCGAACGCGCTGGCGATCTGCGTCAGCCCGCCGAGGGGCACCGCGCCCGAGAAGTAGCGGTGGCCGGCAACGAAGTAGGGGAACACGATCGCGACCTGGTTGTAGCCGATGGTGAAGATGTTGAGCCGCTTCGTGTACTGCATCAGGCCCCACCAGTTCGACCGGATCCACTCCACGCGCTCGAGCAGGGCGCTCTTTTCCGGGGCCTCGCCGCGGTAGAGGGCGATGCCTTCCGCGTTCTCGCGCAGGCGCACGAGCGAGTAGCGGAAGTCGGCCTCGTATCGCTCCTGCATGAAGTTGAGGCCGATCAGCTTGCGGCCGACGTAGTGCGTGAGCACGCTGCCCACGACGGCGTACACGAGCGCCACCCACAGCAGATAGCCCGGAACGGTCAGCTCGTTTCCGCCGAGCGCGAGCGGCATCGCGCCGGAAAGGTTCCACAGGATCACCGCGAACGAGGCGAGCGTCACACCCTCGCGCATGAGCCCGAGCGCGAGGCCGAGCGTCCCCGCGGTGAACTGCCGCAGGTCCTCGGCGATCCGCTGGTCGGGGTTGTCGGTACCGCGGCGCTCGAGCTCGAGCCGGTAGTACACCTGGTTGCCGAGCCAGTCGCCGAGGTACTGCTTGGTGAGCCAGATGCGCCAGCGCATCTGCAGCATCTGCTCGAGATAGGTCTCGTAGACCACCGCGGCGATGTAGAGGGCCGCGAGAAAGCAGAAGTAGACGAGCAGGACGAAGAAATCGCGCTCGTCCTTCTGCTCGAGCGCGTTGAAGAACTGCCGGTTCCAGTCGTTCAGCAGGACCAGCAGGTACACGGTCGACAACGACAGGACGACGATCGCCACGAGCAGCGTCCACGCGCGCGCTTGCTCCTCGGAGCGCCAGTAGGGGGCGGCGAGCTTCCAGACGTTGCCGAGAAACGTGCGGGCATCGATGAGGACGCTGGTATCCATTTCGGAGAGTTCTCCGGAAAGCGAAGTGCGACGGTGGGGAAGCGGCGGGAAGGCTAGGGCGTGCGGCGCTCGCCGTTCGCGAGCGCGCGCGCGGCGTCGACGAGCTCGCCCGCAGTGAGCCCGGCCGGACCCGCCCCGCGCGCGACGAGCGCGTCGGCGGCCGCGCCATGGAGGTGGACCCCGGCGACGAGCGCGTCGTCGGGCGGCATGCCCTGTGCGGCGAGCGCGCCGACGATGCCGGTGAGCACGTCGCCCATGCCGGCGCTCGCCATGCCGGGGTTGCCCGAAGCATTGACCCACCAGCGGCCATCGGGCGCCGCGATCACCGTGCCGTTGCCCTTGAGGGCGACGTGGCTCTTGAACTTCGCCGCGAGCCGGCGCGCCGCGCCGATGCGGTCGGCCTGCACCTGCGGCGTTGCGGTCCCGAGCAGCCGCCCGCACTCGGCCGGATGCGGGGTGAGGAGCGTCGGGTGCTTGCGCGACTGCGCCGCCGACTGCAGCACGGTGTACGTGGCGACGAGGTTCAGCGCGTCGGCGTCGAGCACGACCGGCAGCTCCATGCGCAGCACGTGCGCGAGCAGGCGCTGTGCCACCGCGTCGGTGCCCATACCGGGACCCGCCGCGACCGCGGTGAGCGGTACGTCGGCGAGGAGGTCGCCGGGCTTGCGCAGCATCAGCTCGGGCTGGGCGTAATCGACGCACGGCGGATCGTCGGCGAGCAGGCCGAGGAACACCTTGCCGGCGCCGAGCCGGATCGCCGCGCGGCCCGCGAGCAGCGCTGCGCCGACCATGCCCGCGGCGCCGCCGACGATGCCGAGACTGCCCGCGAGCCCCTTGTGGAAGTTCCGCGGGCGCGCGAGCAGGGGCGAGGCGAGCAGCGCCGCGGTGACGAGGTGGCCATCCGGCGGCGCGAGCGCCGTGGCGTCGAGCCCGAGCGGCGCCAGCGTGATCTCGCCGCAGCAGTCCGGGCCGTCTAGCGTATAGAGCCCCGGCTTGCGGGCGATGAAGGTGATCGTGTGCGTCGCGCGGAACGCCGCGCCGAGCGCGGCCCCGGTGTCGGCGTTGACGCCGCTCGCGATGTCGAGCGCGAGCTTGCGTCCCGGCAGCGCGTTTGCGGCCTCGATCACCTGGGCGACGGCACCGCTCGCCGCGCGCGTGAGTCCGATGCCGAAGAGACCGTCGACCACCAGGTCGTAGCGTGCGCCGGGCGGCACCGCCTGGAGGAGCCGGCCATCGACGGCGTTCCACTTCGCGAGCGCCGCGGCCGCGTCGTGCGGAAGCTTCGCGGCATCGCCGGCAAACACGACGTCGACGCGGTAGAACCAGCGCTTGAGGTGCATCGCGAGCTCGAACGCGTCCCCGCCGTTGTTCCCGGGGCCCGCGAGCACGAGCACGCTGCGTCCGCTCTCGCCCGCGAGATCGCGAGCGAGCTCGGCTGCGGCGAGCCCGGCCCGTTCCATCAGCCGCGCATCGGGATCGCGCTTGAGCGCGGCCGCCTCGAGCGTGCGGACGCCGGCGGTCAGGTAGAGAGCGGGCAGCACGGAGGGCGGCATCGGCGGGCGCAGTGTAACCGAGCCCCGCGCGCGGCTACTTCGACATCATCTGCTGCGGCAGCCAGGTCACCAGCGCGGGGAAGTAGTACGTCAGCAGGATCGCGACGACCATCAGGTAGAACATCGGCAGCGTGTGCTTGGCGATCCAGGTGATCTGCTTCTTGGTCATGCCCTGGAGCACGAACAGGTTGAAGCCGACCGGCGGCGTGATCTGCGCCATCTCGACGACGAGCACGACGAAGATCCCGAACCAGATCAGGTCGATTCCAGCCTTCTGCACGGTGGGCAGGAGCACGCCCATCGTGAGCACGACCATGGAGATGCCGTCGAGGAAGCAGCCAAGGAGGATGAAGAAGACCATCAGCGCCATCAGCAGCCAGAACTGCGACAGGCCGAGGGCGCTGATCCACTCGGCGAGATGGCGCGGTAGCCCGATGTAGCCCATCGCCAGCGTGAGAAACGAGGCGCCGGCGAGGATGAGCGCGATCATACAGTACAGCCGGGTCGCGCCAAGTAGGCTCGTGCGGAACGTTTCCCAGGTCAGCGAACGCTGCGCGGCCGAGACGACGAGCGAGCCGACGACCCCGAACGCGGCCGCCTCGGTCGCGGTCGCGATGCCGGTGTAGATCGAGCCGAGCACGAGCAGGATGAGGACCACGACCGGGATCAGGTTGCGCGAGGCGTAGATCTTCTGCGCAATGGTCGTGCGCTCGGTCGGCGCCGGAATCTGACCGGGGTTGAGCAGCGCCCAGACCATCACGTAACCCATGAAGAGCACGGCGAGCAGCATCCCCGGCACGATCCCGGCGATGAACAGGCGCGCGATCGACACCTCCGCCGTCACCCCGTACACGATCATGATGATCGACGGCGGGATGAGCAGGCCGAGCGTTCCGGCGCCTGCGAGCGTGCCGATCACCTTCGAATCGGGGTAGCCGCGCGCCTTCAATTCCGGCAGCGTCATCTTGCCGATGGTCGCGCAGGTGGCGGCGGAAGAGCCCGACACCGCGGCGAAGATCGCGCAGCCGATGATGTTCGTGTGCAGCAGCCGGCCCGGCAGGCGCTCCATCCACGGCGCCAGCCCGCGGAACATGTCCTCGGAGAGGCGGGTGCGGAACAGGATCTCCCCCATCCAGATGAAGAGCGGCAGCGCGGTGAGCGTCCAGCTCGACGCCGTGCCCCAGATCGTCACCGCCATGGCGTCGCCGACCGGGCGCGTGGTGAAGAGCTCCATGCCGATGAACGCAACGCCGATCAGGGCGAGGCCGATCCAGACGCCCGTGCCGAGGAGCAGGAAGAGCGCGGCGACGAGCAGGGCGGTGATCGCGAAGTCGCTCATTCGATGCGTGCCGGCTCCTCGCCGGTCTCCACCTCACCGCCGTCGCGCAGCACGGCGACGAACGCATCGATGAATGCGACGAGCAGGATCGCCGTGCCGGTCGCCATCGCGATCTGCGGGATCCACAGCGGGGTGGCATCGTTCGCGGTCGAGATGTCGTTGAACGTGTTCGACTGCCACGCGAGCCGCACGCTGTAGAAGGCGAGGATCGCGGCGAGCGTGACCGCAATGACGTGGCACCAGATCTCGAGCGCCCTGCGCGCGGCCGCGGGTACGTGGCCGAGGAGCAGCGTGACACGGATGTGCTCGTTGCGGCGTAGCGTGAACGCGAGGGCGAGGAAGCCGCACGCCGCCATGCAGTAGCCCGCGTAGGCATCGGTGCCGCGCACGTGGAAGCCGAAGAGGCGGCCGAAGATCCCGAGCAGCACGAAGACGAGCGTGCCGATCATGAAGACCGCGGCCAGCCAGCCGGCGGCCTCGTAGAGGCGGTCGAGCGCGGTTCGCATGGGCCCGTTTCCTCTCTCTCGGAATGCGACGGGCAGGCGCCGGCGGGTCGGACGCCGCCGCGACCGGCCGGCGGGGCCGCGGCGGGAGGACGAGGCGCTACCGACGCGTCACATCTTCCGGTAGGCGTCGATCACGGCCTTGCCCTCTGCCCCGGCCTTGTCGAGCCATTCCTTGAGCATCGTGTCGCCGACCTTGCCGAGGTCGGTCTTGAGCTGCGGGGCGGGTGGCGCGACGTTCATGCCGTTCTTCTTGAGCTGCTCGAGGTACCAGCCGGTCTTTTCCTCGGAGAGCTTCCAGCCGCGGGTCTCGGCCTCCGCAGCAGCCTTGAGCACTGCGTCCTGCGTGGTTTTGTCCAGGGCATCGAACGCCTTCTTGTTGGCGATGATCGCGTTCTTCGGCAGCCAGGCCTGCGTGTCGTAGAAGTTCTTCACGTGCTCGAAGATCTTCGTGTCGTACCCGGTCGCGCCGGACGAGATCATCGAGTCCATCGCGCCGGTCGCGAGTGCCTGGGCCACCTCGGCCGCCTGGATGGTCACCGGCTGCGCGCCAACGAGCTCGCCGATGCGCGCCGTCTGCGGGCTGTATGAGCGCCACTTGAGCCCCTTCATGTCGGCCATGCTCGCGAGCGTTTTCTTGGAGTAGACGCCCTGCGGCGGCCATGGCACCGCGAAGAGCAGCATCATCCCCTGTGCCCCGAGCTTCGCCTCGAGCGCCTTGCGCGAGGCCGCGTAGAGCTTCTTCGCGTCCGCGTAGCTCGTCGCGAGGAACGGTACGCCGTCCAGCCCGTAGAGCTGATCCTCGTTGGAGAAGTTGACGAGCAGGATCTCGCCGGCCTGCGCCTGGCTGCCCTGCACCGCGCGCTTGATCTCCGGCGCCTTGAAGAGCGATGCGTTGGGGTGAACGGTGATCGCGAGCTTGCCGCCGGAGGCTTTCGCGACGTCGTTTGCGAACTGCTGGATGTTCTCGGTGTGGAAGTTGGTGGCCGGATACGCGGTCGGCAGGTCCCACTTGGTCTGCGCGTGCGCGGCGCCGAATACGCCGGCGGCGAGCGCCGCGGCCAGGATCTGGCGGGAATTCATCTATAGCTCCTCCTCAGGAAAGCGGCGGCTAGGGTAACCGAAATCCCCGCGCCGGCACAAACCGGTACGATCGCCGCGCCGCACGTCGTTTGCGACCATGACGCCCGTTCCCGCCCTCGGCATCCTCGCGCTCGATACCCGCTTCCCGCGCCTGCCGGGCGACGTCGGCAATCCGGAGACGTGGCCGTTTCCGGTGCGCCTCCGGGTGGTGTGCGACGCCTCGCCGGAGCGCGTCGTGCGGGGCCGCGCCGAAGGTCTGCTCGACGCTTTCGCCGTCACGGGCTGCGCGCTCGCGGAGGAGGGGGCCGGAGCGCTCGTCACCACCTGCGGATTCCTCGCGCTTCACCAGCGCGCGCTCGCTGCACGGCTGCCGGTCCCGTTCGCCTCGTCGAGCCTGCTCCTCGTGCCGCTGCTCGCGGCGCTCCTGCCGGGCGGACGACGGCCGGGGGTGCTCACGGCCGACGCCGCCGCGCTGACGACCGCGCACCTCGTCGCGGTCGGCGCCGATCCGGCTACGCCGGTCACGGGCGTGGACCCGGACGGCGAGTTCGCACGGACGTTCATCGGCAACCGTCCGTCGCTCGACCGCGCCGCCGCCGAGCGCGAGGTGCTCGCGGCCGGAACGCGGCTCGTGGCAGCGCACCCCGACGTCGGGGCGATCGTGCTCGAGTGCGCGAACATGCCGCCCTACGCGGCTGCCTTGCGCGCGCGGACCGGCCTGCCGGTGTACGACCTCGTCGATCTCGGGAAGTGGCTCTACGCGGGGCTCGCCGCGACGAGGTCGCGGACGTAGTCGGCGAGCGCGAGCGCCGCCGTGAGGCCGGGCGACTCGATGCCGAACAGGTTCACGAGACCCGGTACGCCGTGCTCGCGCGGGCCCTCGACGACGAAGTCCGCCGCCTTCGCCTCGGGGCCGACGATCTTCGGCCGGATGCCGGCGTATCCGGGGGCGAGCTGCCCGTCGCGCAGACCGGGCCAATAGTCGCGGATCGCGGCATAAAAGGAGTCGGCGCGGCTTGGATCGACGTCGTAGTCGATGCGGTCGATCCATTCCACGTCCGGCCCGAAGCGGGCCTGCCCGCCGAGGTCGATCGTGACGTGCACGCCGAGCCCCGCCTCGTTCGGCATCGGGTACACGAGCCGGGAGAAAGGCGAGCGCGCCGCGAGCGAGTAATAGTTGCCCTTCGCGTAGTAGGTCGGCGGGACGTGCGCCGGCGGCAGGCCCCGGATCGACGCCGCGACGCGCGGGGCGTGCAGCCCAGCCGAGTTGACGACGGTGCGCGCGAGCACCTGCAGCGGCTCGGCGCCGCCGACCTCGAGCATGATGCCGTTGTCGCGGATGCGGCCGCGCTCGAGCGGGCTCTTGAACGCGATTGCCGCCCCGAATGCTTCCGCGTCGCCCTGCAGCGCGAGCATGAACGCGTGGCTGTCGACGATCCCGGTCGAGGGGGAGAGATAGGCGGCGACGCACCGGAGCGCCGGCTCGAGCGAGCGCGCCTCGGCCGCGGAAAGGAACCGCAGGTCCGACACGCCGTTGGCGTCGGCCTGCGCCTTGATCGCGTGAAGCTTCGGCAGCTGCTTCTCGTCGGTGGCCACCAGCAGCTTGCCGCAGTTGCGATGCGGGATGCCCCGCTCGGCGCAGTAGGCGTACAGAGCGTGCTTGCCGGCAACGCAAAGGCGTGCCTTGAGCGAGCCCGGCGGGTAGTAGATGCCGGCGTGGATCACCTCGCTGTTGCGCGAGCTCGTCTCGGTGCCGATGCCCTCGGCGGCCTCCAGGACGATCACCTCGCGTCCCGCGCCGGCGAGCGCGCGCGCCACCGCTAGGCCGACCACGCCGGCGCCGACGACCACGGTGTCCACTCTTTCCATTGCGGTGCTGCGCGTCCGGTAGCGGCTTGGAATTGTACCGGCGCCGCTGTAATCTCCGGTCCTTCCACGCGAGGAGTCGCCGCATGCATTCCGCCGAGCGCCTGTCCACGCCCAGCGCGGCGCGCGCGGCGGCGCGCTCGGGCGAGCTGAAAGGCAACACTGCGGGCGTCGCGTACGGGCACGTGCAGGGCAACGTCGCGATCCTGCCGCGCGACTACGCGGGCGAGTTCGAGCGCTTCTGCCAGCGCAACCCGAAGCCCTGCCCGGTGCTCGCGGTCGGCGACCCGGGCGACCCGCGCCTGCCCACGCTCGGCGCCGACATCGACATCCGCACCGACTGCCCGCGCTACCGCGTGTTCCAGAACGGGGAATGCGTCGACGAGCCGCACGACATCGCCCGCTGGTGGCGCGACGACCTGGTCGCCTTCATCCTCGGCTGCTCGTTCTCGTTCGAGCAGGCGCTGCTCGAAGCGGGCGTGCCGCTGCGGCACATCGAGCAGCGCAGGAACGTGGCGATGTGGCGCACGAGCATTCCGACCACGCCGGCTGGCCGGTTCCACGGGCCGCTCGTCGTGTCGATGCGGCCGCTCAAGCCCGCCGACGCGATCCGCGCGATCCAGGTCACGTCGCGCTTCCCGACCGTGCACGGCGCGCCGGTGCACATCGGGCTGCCGGAAGCGATCGGCATCCGCGACCTCGGCCGGCCGGACTGGGGCGACGCGATCGAGGTGAAGCCGGACGAGCTGCCGGTGTTCTGGGCCTGCGGCGTAACGCCGCAGGCGGTGGTCGCCGCCGCAAAGGTGCCGTTCTGCATCACCCACTTCCCGGGTTCAATGCTCGTGACCGATTTGCGCAATGCCGAGCTGGCCGTGTTCTGAGGCGGACACGGCCGCGCAGCCCGCAAGACACTAAGGAGGAGAAGCGAATGAAAGCCGTACTGACCACACTTGCTGCAGCATTCCTGCTCGTCGTGCCGGCGCAGGCGCAGGACCTGCCGAAGACCTCGCTCAAGGTGGTCGGCTCGATCTCGAGCCTGCCGCCCTACAAGGAGTTCGAGGTGCCGTTCTGGACCAAGACGCTCGCCGAGAAGTCGAACGGCGCCATCACGGCCGAGATCAAAGGGTTCAACGAGATGGGGCTGAAGGGACCGGAGGTGCTGCGGCTCATGAGCACCGGGGCGCTCGAGATCGGCGCGACCGTGCTCGCCTACCTCGCTGCCGACGACGCCACCTTCGAGGCGGTGGACATTGCGGGGCTCCTCACCGACGTCGACTCGGCCCGCAAGGCGACCGATGCCTCGAAGGCGATGTATGCGAAGGTGATGCAGAAGTTCGGCGTCAAGCTGCTCGGCATCGGTACCTACCCGGCGCAGGTCATCTACTGCAACGCCGAGCTCACCGGGCTCGCCGACGTGAAGGGCAAGAAGGTGCGCGTGGCGGGCCGCTCGCAGTCCGAGCTCGTGCAGGCGCTCGGCGGGACGCCGGTCACCATGGCCTTCGGCGAGGTGGTGCCCGCGATGCAGAACAAGACCGTCGACTGCGGGATCACCGGCACGCTCTCGGGCAACCTCGCGAAGTGGAACGAGGTCTCCACCCACCTCGTCGCCCTGCCGGTGAGCTGGGGCCAGATCGCGTACGCCACGAACGCGAAGACCTGGGACCGGCTCGATCCGCGGGTGCGCGCCCTGATCGAGAACGAAGTGAAGGGCCTCGAAAAGAACATCTGGGATGCCGCGGCCTACCACACCGCGCAGGGTCTTGCGTGCAACGCGGGCAGCGACGAGTGCAAGATCGGGACCAAGGGCAAGCTGAAGGTGATCCAGCCGACCGCTGCCGACCGCGCGCTCCTGAAGAAGGTCGTCGACGAGACGATGCTGCCGAAGTGGGCGGCGCGCTGCAGCGCGGAGTGCGTCGCGGAGTTCAACCAGACGATCGGCAAGACGGTCGCGGTCGCCGCCAAGAAGTAGCCGGCTTGCTCGACCGCGCCCTCACGGCCGCCGACTGGCTCAGCCTGCGCGCCGTGTGGGCGGGCGGGGCGCTGCTGCTCGCCGCCGCGCTGACCGTGTCGGTGGACGTGATCGCGCGCAAGCTCTTCACTGTCTCCCTCGGCGGCGCCGACGAGCTGTCGGGTTATGCCTTCGCGATCGGCAGCGCCTGGGCGTTCCCGTTCGCGCTGCTGCGCCGCGCGAACGTCCGGGTGGACGCGCTCTACCAGCACCTGCCGGCGCGGCTGTGCGCGCTGCTCGACATTCTTGCGCTCGCCGCCCTCGGCGTGTTCGCGGTGTTCCTGGCGCGCTACGCCTGGGACGTCATGGCGACCTCCTGGTCGCTCGCTTCGCGCTCGAACAGCGCGCTGAAGATCCCGCTGTGGATCCCGCAGCTGCTATGGGTGGCGGGCCTCCTGCTGTTCCTCGCCACGCTGGCGCTGATGCTCGCGCGCGCGCTGCGGGCGCTTGCGGGCGGCGACTGGGCCTGGATCCACGCGCGGCTCGGCGCGCGCAGCGTGGTCGAGGAAGCGGCGGACGAGGCGACGCACGCCCGCGCGCTCGGCCGTGATTTCCGATGATCGGTACCGCGCTCCTGACGATGCTCGTGCTGATGGCGCTGGCGATCCCGGTGGCGGCGACGCTGGGCGTCCTCGGCCTGGTGCTCGAACGGGTCTATTCGCAGCTGCCGCTGATCCGCGCGATGGGCGAAGTATCCTGGTCGGCGTCGAACGAGTTTCTGCTCGTCTCGGTGCCGCTCTTCATCCTGCTCGGCGAGATCCTGCTGCGCGCGGGGTTCGCCGAGCGGATGTACGGGTCGCTCATCCACTGGGTGTCGTGGCTGCCGGGCGGCCTGATGCACTCCAACGTCGCCACCTGCGGCATCTTCGCGGCGACCTCGGGGTCGAGCGTGGCGACCGCGGCCACCGTCGGCACCGTCGCGCTGCCGCAGGCGCGCCGCTTCGGTTACAACGAGCGCGTCTTCCTCGGCACGCTCGCGGCGGGCGGCACGCTCGGCATCCTGATCCCGCCGTCGATCAACATGATCATCTATGCGGTGCTGACCAACACGTCGGTGCCGAAGCTCTATCTCGCCGGAATCGTCCCCGGAATCCTGCTGATGCTGCTATTCATGCTGGTCGTCGTGGCCCTCTGCGTGGCGCGCCCGGAGTGGGGCGGGCAGCGCGTCACCGCGACCTGGCCGGAGCGGATCCGGGGGCTCGCGCACCTCGTGCCTCCGGCGGGTATCTTCCTCGTGGTCGTCGGGTCGATCTACGCCGGCATCGCCACGCCCACCGAGGCCGCCTCGCTTGGGGTGCTCGCGGCGCTCGCCCTGGCGTGGTGGAAGGGGCGCCTGTCGCTGGCGATGGTGCGCGACGCGGTCGAGGGGACGATGAAGACCACCGCGATGGTGATGCTCATCATCCTGGCGGCGTACTTCCTCAACTTCGTGATGTCGGGGATCGGCCTCACCACGGCGCTCACCGCGTTCATCGAGGGGCTGGGTTTGCCGCCGCTCTGGATGCTGGTGGCGGTGGTCGTGTTCTACGTCGTGCTCGGCTGCTTCATGGAAACCCTGTCGATGATGATCACGACCATCCCGATCATCGCGCCAGTGATGTTCAAGCTCGGTTACGACCCGGTGTGGTTCGGGATCGTCGTCATCGTGCTGATCGAGACGGCGCTCGTCACGCCGCCGGTCGGACTGAATCTCTTCGTCGTGCAGAACCTTCGCCGCAGCGGGTCGATGAACGACGTCATCGTCGGTACGCTCCCGTTCGTCGCGGCCCTGTTCGCGATGCTTGCGCTGCTCGCCGCCTTTCCCGGCCTGGCCACCTGGCTTCCCGGGGCGTTCGGATGAGCCGCTGGGAATTCTGGATCGACCGCGGCGGTACCTTCACGGACGTCGTCGCGCGCACCCCCGAGGGCCGCCTCGTCACGCACAAGCTGCTCTCCGAGCACCCGGAGGCCTACCGCGACGCGGCGATCGCGGGCATCCGCCGGGTGCTCGAGGTGCCTCCGGATGCGCCGATCCCCGGCGGCCGCATTGCCGCGGTGAAGATGGGGACGACCGTGGCCACCAACGCGCTGCTGGAGCGCAAGGGCGAGCCGACCGCGCTCGCGATCACGCGCGGCTTTCGCGACGCGTTGCGCATCGCCTACCAGAACCGCCCGCGCCTCTTCGACCGGCACATTGTCCTGCCTGAGTTGCTGTACGCGCACGTGATCGAGATCGACGAGCGCGTCGGCGCGCGCGGCGAGGTGCTCGTTCCGCTCGACGAGGCCGCCGCGCGGCGCGACCTGCAGGCGGCTTTCGACGCGGGCATCCGCGCGATCGCCATCGTGCTGATGCACGGCTACCGACACACCGCCCACGAGGCGCGGCTCGGCGCGCTCGCGCGCGCGATCGGCTTTACCCAGGTTTCGGTGTCGCACGAGGTAAGCCCGCTCATGAAGCTCGTGTCGCGCGGCGACACGACCGTCGTGGACGCCTACCTCTCGCCGATCCTGCGCCGCTACGTCGACCAGGTGGCGGGCGAGCTCGCCGGGGTGCGGGTGATGTTCATGCAGTCGAGCGGCGGGCTCACCGACGCCCGGCGCTTCCAGGGCAAGGACTCGATCCTCTCGGGTCCGGCCGGCGGAATCGTCGGGGTGGTGCGCACCGCCCAGGCGGCCGGCTTCGAGCGCATCATCGGCTTCGACATGGGCGGCACCTCGACCGACGTGTCGCACTTCGCCGGCGAGTTCGAGCGCGCGTTCGAGACGCAGGTGGCGGGCGTGCGGATGCGGGCGCCGATGATGAGCATTCACACCGTCGCCGCGGGCGGCGGGTCGATCCTGCACTTCGACGGCGCGCGCTACCGCGTCGGGCCCGACTCGGCCGGGGCGAACCCCGGGCCCGCGTGCTACCGGCGCGGCGGGCCGCTCGCGGTGACCGACGCCAACGTGATGCTCGGCAAGATTCAACCGGCGTACTTCCCGGCGGTGTTTGGCCCCGCGGGCGACCTGCCGCTCGACGCCGAGGTCGTGCGGCAGCGGTTCGCGGCGCTTGCGGAGGAGATCCACGCGGCGACCGGGGACGCGCGCAGCCCGGAGGCGGTCGCGGAGGGCTTCGTTGCGATCGCCGTCGGCAACATGGCCAATGCCATCAAGAAGATCTCGGTCCAGCGCGGGTACGACGTGACGCAGTACACCCTGTGCACGTTCGGCGGCGCCGGCGGACAGCACGCGTGCGCGGTGGCGGACGCCCTCGGCATGCGGCGGGTGTACATCCACCCGCTGGCGGGCGTGCTGTCGGCGTACGGGATGGGGCTCGCGGACATCACCGCCATGCGCGAGCAGGCGGTCGAGCTCGTCCTCGACGACGGCGCCCTGCCCGAGTGCGAGGCGGTCCTCGGCCGGCTCGGGCTGGCGGCGCACGCCGAGGTGCGCGACCAGGGCGTGGACGGGGCGCGCATCCGCGTCGCGCGGCGCGCGCACCTGCGCTACGAAGGCACCGACACCGCGCTCGTGGTGGCCTTCGGTTCGGCTCCGGAGCTGCGTGCGCGATTCGAAGCGGCGTACCGCCAGCGATTCTCGTTCCTCATGCCGGGCCGGGCGCTGGTGGTCGAGGCGGTGTCGGTGGAGGCGAGCGGCGCGGGGGGCGCGGTCGCCGACGCCGCGCCCGACGCGGCGGGCGCGGACGCAGGGGGGAGGAACGCGCGCGTCGCCCCGGCCGCGGTCGTCGACATGTTCAGCGGCGGCGCCCGCCACCGCACACCGGTATTCCGCCGTGCCGAGCTCGAGCCCGGCGTCCGGCTCGAAGGTCCCGCAATCATCGCCGAGGCGAACGCGACTACGGTCGTCGAGCCGGGCTGGCGGGCGGAGGTGACCCGGCCCGGTAACCTCGTGCTGGAGCGCGCTGCCGCGCCGCAGCGCGCGGCGGCGATCGGCACGAGCGTCGATCCGGTGATGCTGGAGATCTTCAACAACCTCTACATGGCGATCGCCGAGCAGATGGGGTTCGCACTCGCGAACACCGCCCATTCGGTGAACATCAAGGAGCGGCTCGACTTCTCCTGCGCGCTGTTCGACGCGGACGGGAACCTGATCGCGAACGCGCCGCACATGCCGGTGCACCTCGGGTCGATGGGCGAGTCGGTCAAGACCGTCATCCGGCTGAACGCGGGCCGCCTGGCGGCGGGCGACGTCTATGCGCTGAACGCGCCGTACAACGGCGGCACGCACCTGCCGGACATTACCGTGATCACGCCGGTGTTCGACGACGCCGGCGCACGCGTGCTCTTCTACGTCGGCTCGCGCGGCCACCACGCCGACGTGGGCGGGATCACGCCCGGATCGATGCCGCCCGACTCGCGGACGGTGGACGAGGAGGGCGTGCTCATCGACAACTTCCTCCTCGTCGAGCAGGGCCGCCTGCGCGAGGCCGAGACCGTCGCGCTCCTCTCCTCGGGGCGGTATCCGGCGCGCAACGTCGGCCAGAACGTCGCCGACCTGCGCGCGATGATCGCCGCGAACGAGCGCGGGGCGCAGGAGCTGCGCCGCATGGTCCGGCACTTCGGGCTCGACGTGGTGCACGCGTACATGCGCCACGTGCAGGACAACGCCGAGGAAGCGGTGCGGCGCGTCATCGGGGTGTTGCGGGACGGCGCGTTCACCTACGAGATGGATTGCGGCGGGGTGATCCGCGTGCGCATCGCGATCGACCGCGCGGCGCGGCGCGCGACGATCGACTTCACCGGCACCTCGGGGCAGCTCCCCAACAACTACAACGCGCCGTCTGCGGTGTGCATGGCGGCGGTGCTGTACGTCTTCCGCACGCTGGTCGACGACGACATACCGCTCAACGCAGGCTGCCTGAAGCCCCTCGAGGTGATCATCCCCGAAGGCTCGATGCTGCGGCCGCGCTATCCGGCCGCCGTAGTGGCCGGGAACGTGGAGACCTCGCAGTGCATCACCGACGCGCTGTACGGCGCGCTCGGCATCATGGCCTCGGCGCAGGGCACGATGAACAACTTCACGTTCGGCAACGCGCGCCACCAGTACTACGAGACGATTGCCGGCGGCTCCGGCGCGGGCGCAACCGCGCTCGCGGCCGACGGCACCCCGGTCGACGGGTTCGACGGCACCGACGTCGTGCAGACCCACATGACCAATTCGCGCCTCACCGACCCTGAGGTGCTGGAGTGGCGCTTCCCCGTCCTGCTCGAGCGCTACGAGATCCGCCGCGGCTCCGGCGGCGCGGGCCGCTGGCGCGGGGGCGACGGCGGTACGCGCCGCGTCCGGTTCCTCGAGGCGATGACCGCGTCGATCCTCGCCAACCACCGGCGCATCGCGCCGCACGGCCTGGCGGGCGGCGGGCCGGGCGCGCCGGGGCGAAACTGGGTGGAGCGCGGCGACGGCACCCGGGTCGAGCTCGGCGCTGCCGATCGGGCGGAGATGGCGCCGGGCGATGTATTCGTGATCGAGACGCCGGGCGGCGGCGGCTACGGCCGGCTCCCGCACTGAGCGCTGCGTACGCGCCGACGCGGCGCTCACCTGACCTTTTCCCGCATTGGCGCGCGAGGGCGCGCGGACCCCGGCCGGCGCTGGCACTTTTGCACGGGTGGGGCTGCCCCGGGGGTGCTACGATGCGCGGGTTTCTCGGCGGCATGACCGCGGCATAAAGATCCCGGGAGCATGGACAGAAGAACGGTTCTCACGAAGACCGCGAAGGGCCTCATGGAGGTCACCGGCAAGACGAGCCTCTTGCCGCGCGACCTGCGCAACGTCCTCGCGCAGGTGGACGGCAAGGCCACCGTCGGCGACCTGCACCAGAAGCTCGACAAGTTCACCGAAACGAAGCTGATCGACACGCTTGGCAAGCTCGTCAGGGACGGGTTCGTGCGCGAGTTCGTGTCGGCCCCCGCCAGCGTCTCCCCGCCCTCGCAGGTGCCGATCGTCCAGGAGGACGTCGACCTCGACTTCACCGCACTGATCAGCCGGCCGCCGACGAAGGAAGAGGTCACGGCGCAGAACTCCGCGGAGGCCGACGAGGTCGCCCGCCAGGTGGCGCAGGCGCGCGCCAAGCAGGACGGGGGCAAGGCCGACGCGGCGGCGCGGGCGAAGGCCGAGGCCGAAGCGAAGGCGAAACGCGAGGCCGAGGAACGCGCACGCAGGGAAGCCGAGGCGAAGGCGAGGGCGGCGGCCGAAGCGGAAGCGAAGGCGAAGCGGGAAGCCGAGGAGCGCGCGCGCAGGGAGGCCGAAGCCAAGGCGCGCGCGGAGGCGGAGGCGCGGGCGAAAGCCGAGGCCGAAGCGAAGGCGAAACGCGAGGCGGAGGAACGCGCACGCAGGGAAGCCGAGGCGAAGGCGAAGGCAGCGGCCGAAGCGGAAGCGAAGGCGAAGCGGGAAGCCGAGGAGCGCGCGCGCAGGGAGGGCGAAGCCAAGGCACGCGCGGAGGCGGAGGCGCGGGCGAAAGCCGAGGCCGAAGCGAAGGCGAAACGCGAGGCGGAGGAACGCGCACGCAGGGAAGCCGAGGCGAAGGCGAAGGCGGCGGCCGAAGCGGAAGCGAAGGCGAAGCGGGAAGCCGAGGAGCGTGCGCGCAGGGAGGCCGAAGTCAAGGCACGCGCCCAAGCCGAGGAGAAGGCGCGGCGCGACGCGGAAGAGCGGGAGCGCAAGCTGTCCGAGGATGCCGACCGGCGCGCCGCGGAGGCGCGCCGCCTGGTCGACGCCGAGGCGCGCCGCCTGGTCGAGGCCGAGGAGCGCGCGCTGAAGGAAGCCGAGGGCCGCGCGCAGCGCGAGCAGGAGGGACGCATCCGCCGCGATCTCGAGGAGCGGGTGCGGCAGGCCGAGGAGCAGTCGCGCCGCGAGGCGGAGGAGCGCCGCCGGCGGGAGTACGAGGACCGCGCCCGGCGCGAGGCCGAGGCCGCGGCGCGCCGCGAGGCCGAGGCGCGCGCGAGCCGCGAGGCGGAGGAGAAGGCGCGGCGGGAATCCGAGGAGCGCGCGCGCGCGGACGCGGAGGCGCGGAGCAGGCAGGAGGCCGAGGAGGCCACGCGCCGCAAGGCCGAGGAGGAGCGCGCGCGCCGGGACGCGGAGCGCCGCGCGCGGGACGAGGAGAAGGCGCGCGCAAAGGCCGATGCCGAGGCGGCGGCTCGCGCCCGGCGCGATGAACGCGCGCGCGAGAAGGCCGACGCCGAGGCAAAGGCGGCCGCGCGCGAGAAGGAACGCGAGAAGGATGCCGCGGAGGTGGCCGCCCGGCTGGAGAAGATCCGCAGCGGCAAGTCGCGGGGCAAGGGCGGGCTCGGGAAATACGTCGGGCTCGCCGCGGTCGCGCTCGTGGTGGGCGGCCTCGTCTATCTGCAGTTCATGCCGGTCGACATTCCGAAGTACGAGGCGCTCGCGAGCCAGCGCTTCGGCCAGCCGGTCAAGATCGGGGCGGGGAGCATCTCGCTCGTGCCGTCCCCGGCGCTGCGCTTCGAGAACGTGACGGTCGGTGCCGGCAAGAACATCCGGATCGCGACCGTGGCCGCGACGCCCGAGTTCAGCGCGGTGTTCGCCGAGGCCCCGGTGCTGAGGTCGCTCGAGCTGTCCGGCGTGACGCTCGATGCCTCGGGCCTCGCCGGGATCCTCTTCAGCCGCTCGCAGGGCAGCGCGCTCGGCATCGAGCGCATCCATGCGACCGGCGTCAAGGTCGTGACGCCGGGATTGAACCTGCCCGAGCTCGAGGCGACCGTGACCTTCCTGGGCGACGGCGCCGTGCAGAAGATCGCGGTCACGAACCCCGGCAAGACGATCGCCGCCGACATCCAGCCGCAGAGCGGCGGTCGCGCCGCGGTGGACGCGTCGCTCGGCGGCGCCGGTGCCCTGTTCGGCCTGCCGTTCGCGATCGAGACGCTGAGCGTGAAGGGCGTGGCGAGCGCTTCCGAGTTCGCCGCCTCCGAGATGGACGCCAAGGTCTTCGGCGGCGTCGCGCGCGGCAAGGGGACGCTGCGCTGGAGCGGGCCGATCGCGTTCGATGCCACCCTCGAGGCGCGCGGCCTCGAGGCCAAGCTCCTCACACCGATCATGACCGGGACCGTGCAGGGGCCGATGGCGGTCGCGGCCCAGGGCGAGACCCTCGAGAGGCTCGGCGAAGGCGCGCGCCTCGACTGGAGCTTCGCGCTGCAGAACGGGGTGATCAACGGGATCGACCTGCCGCGCACGCTGCAGTCGGGCAAGAGCGTCGGCGGATCGACCAAGGTCGACGAGATGACCGGGCAGGCAGTCGTCGGCGACGGCAGGGCGGCGCTGCGCAACGTGCGCATCGTCGGCGGCCCGATGCAGGCGAACGGCACGCTCGACATCGAGGGCGGCAAGACGCTCGCCGGCCGCTTCAACGCCGACATGAAGACCCCGGGCGCCAGCCTTCGCGCGACGCTCGTCGTGTCCGGCACGCCGACGCAGCTCTCGGTCAAGCGCTAGCGCGCGGGAGGGCCAGCCGCCGGGCCGTATAATTCCCGGCGTCATGCCCATCCTGAAGTTGCGCGGCGGCGCGGCCCTCTCCGCGTTCCGCCGCGCCAAGCTCGAATCGGTCCTGCGGGCGCTCCATCCCGGTCTCACCGTCGCTGCCGCGACCTACTGGCACTTCGTCGAGTCGGTGCGCGAGCTCGATCCGGCCGAGCGCGAGGTGCTCGAGCGGCTGCTCCGGTACGGCGAGCAGCCGCAAGAGGCGGGGCCGGAGCCCGAGGGAGTGCTGCACCTGGTCGTGCCACGGCTCGGCACGATCTCGCCGTGGGCCTCCAAGGCGACCGACATCGCGCGCAACTGCGGGCTCGCATCGGTCGCGCGGATCGAGCGCGGCATCGCCTACCGCGTCGCCGGCGACGGGGCCGCGGACGCGCGCGTGCCCGCCGCGCTGCACGACCGCATGACCGAGACGGTGCTCGACGCCCTCGCGGGTGCCGATCAGCTCTTCCGCCACTTCGCCCCGCGCCCGCTCGCGACCGTGCCGGTGCTCGCCGGCGGCCGCGCCGCGCTCGAGCAGGCGAACGCAGCGCTGGGGCTCGCCCTCTCCGCCGACGAGATCGCCTATCTCGCCGAGGCCTTCCGGCGCCTGGAGCGCGACCCGACCGACGTCGAGCTCACGATGTTCGCGCAGGCGAACTCGGAGCACTGCCGGCACAAGATCTTCAACGCGTCGTGGATCGTCGACGGCGTCCGCCAGGACGCGAGCCTCTTCGGGATGATCCGCACCACGCACGCGCGCAACCCGCAGGGCACGGTACTCGCCTACTCGGACAACGCGGCGGTGATCGAGGGGCGACCGGCGCGGCGCTGGTTCGCCGACGCGGACGGCCGCTACGCCGAGCACGCGGAGCTCACCCATACGCTGATCAAGGTGGAGACGCACAACCACCCCACCGCAATCTCGCCCTTCCCGGGCGCGGGGACGGGGGCTGGCGGCGAGATCCGCGACGAAGGCGCGACCGGGCGCGGCGCGCGGCCGAAAGCAGGGCTCGTCGGTTTCTCGGTGTCCAACCTGCGCGTGCCCGGGTACGAGCAGCCCTGGGAGCGCGACTTCGGGCGGCCGGGGCGGATCGTCTCCGCGCTCGCGATCATGCTCGAAGGGCCGATCGGCGCTGCGGCGTTCAACAACGAGTTCGGGCGCCCGAACCTCGCCGGCTACTTCCGCACCTTCGAAACGGAAGCGGGCGGCGTGGTCCGCGGCTACCACAAGCCGATCATGATCGCCGGCGGGCTGGGCAACATCCGCGCGCTGCACGCGCTCAAGGCCGATGTGCCCCCCGGCGCGATGCTCGTCCAGCTCGGCGGCCCGGGGATGCTGATCGGCATGGGCGGAGGCGCGGCGTCCTCGCTCGACGCCGGCGCGAACGTGGTCGACCTCGACTTCGACTCGGTGCAGCGGGGCAACCCCGAGATTCAGCGCCGGGCGCAGGAGGTGATCGACCGCTGCACCGCGCTCGGCGAGGCGAACCCGATCCTCTCGATCCACGACGTTGGCGCGGGCGGGCTCTCGAACGCGCTGCCCGAGCTCGTGCACGCGGCGGGACGCGGGGCGCTCATCGACCTGCGCGCCGCGCCGAACGAAGAGCCCGGCATGACGCCCCGGGAGGTGTGGTGCAACGAGGCCCAGGAGCGCTACGTCCTCGCCGTTGCGCCCGAGCGGCTCGATGCCTTTCGTGCAATCTGCGCGCGCGAGCGCTGCCCCTTCGCGGTGGTCGGCACGGCCACGCTCGAGGGCCGCCTCACGGTCGCCGATCCGCACTTCGACAACAAGCCGGTCGACGTGGATCTCGGCGTCATCCTCGGCAAGCCGCCCGGAATGGTGCGCGACGTCGCGCGCGTGCGCCGGCCGCTCGTGCCGCTCGCTCTCGACGCGATCGACCTCAAGGAGGCGTGCTACCGGGTACTGCGCGCGCCGGCGGTCGCCGACAAGTCCTTCCTCATCGCGATCGGCGACCGGACGGTCGGCGGCATGAGCGCGCGCGACCAGATGGTCGGTCCGTGGCAGGTGCCGGTCGCCGACTGCGCGGTGACGCTGATGGACTTCGCCGGCCACGCAGGCGAGGCGTTCTCGATCGGCGAGCGAACGCCGCTCGCGGTGATCGACGCGCCCGTCTCGGGGCGGATGGCGGTCGGCGAGGCGCTCACCAACCTCGCGGCGGCGCGCGTCAGCGACCTCGGGCGCGTGAAGCTCTCCGCCAACTGGATGGCGGCGGCCGGTTTTCCCGGCGAGGACGCAGCCCTCTTTGATACCGTACGCGCGGTGGCGCTCGAGCTCGCCCCGGCGCTCGGCGTCGCGATTCCGGTCGGCAAGGATTCGCTGTCGATGCGCACGACGTGGCGCGAGGGCGGCGGGACGCGCGAGGTCGTCGCGCCGCTCTCGCTGATCGTCTCGGCGTTCGCACCGTGCGAGGACGCGCGCCGCACGCTCACCCCGCAGCTGCGGACCGACCGCGGCCCGACCGAGCTGGTGCTGATCGATCTCGGGCGCGGGCAGAACCGGCTGGGTGGCTCCATCCTCGCGCAGGTGTACGGGCAGATCGGCGACCGCGCGCCCGATCTCGACGAGCCGGCTGCGCTGAAGGCCTTCTTTGGGGCGATCCAGGGCCTCGCGCGCGACGGCCTCGCGCTCGCCTACCACGACCGGTCCGACGGCGGCCTCTTCGCGACTGCGTGCGAGATGGCGTTCGCCGGCCGCTGCGGCGTCACGCTGAACCTGGACCTCCTCTGCTACGACCCGCTCGCCCACGACGTCGACGGCAACGAGCGGCGCCCCGAGCTGATGCGCGGGCGGGACCTCGAGCGCGCGCTCGGCGCGCTCTTCGCCGAGGAGCTCGGCGCGCTCGTGCAGGTGCGCACGGAGGACCGCAACCGGGTGATCGGGCGGCTCGCCGACGCGGGCCTGCACGCGCAGGTGGTCGGGTCGACGAACGAGCGCGACGAGATCCGGCTGGTGCGCAACGCGCGGGCCGTGCTCGCGGAGCGCCGCGTCGCCCTGCAGCGCGCGTGGTCGGAGCTCTCGTACCGGATGCAGGCCTTGCGCGACAACCCGGACTGCGCGCGCGAGGACTACGACCGGATTCTGGACGAGCGCGACCCGGGGCTGCCGGCACGACTGACGTTCGACCCGTCCGAGGACGTCGCGGCGCCGTTCGTCGCGCGCGGCGCGCGCCCGCGCGTGGCAGTGCTGCGCGAGCAGGGCGTGAACGGCCACGTGGAGCTCGCCGCGGCGTTCGCGCGCGCCGGATTCGAGGCGATCGACGTGCACATGAGCGACATCCTCGCCGGCCGCACGGCGCTTACCGGGTTCAAGGGCGTGGCCGCGCCCGGCGGCTTCTCCTACGGCGACGTGCTGGGTGCAGGGGAAGGCTGGGCGAAGTCGATCCTCTTCAACGCCCGTGCGCGCGACGAGTTCGCGGGCTTCTTCGCGCGCGCCGACAGCTTTGCGCTGGGGGTCTGCAACGGCTGCCAGATGATGGCCGCGCTCGCGCCGCTCGTTCCCGGCGCCGCGGACTGGCCGCGCTTCGTGCGCAACCGCTCGGAGCAGTTCGAGGCGCGCTACGTGGCGGTAGAGATCGCACCGAGCCCCTCGATCTTCTTCACCGGCATGGCGGGGAGCCGTATTCCGGTAGCGGTGGCGCACGGGGAGGGGCGGGCGGTGTTCGCGTCGGGCGCGGCGCGCGGCCGCGCGCTCGTCGCCGCGCGCTTCGTGGACCACCTCGGCGCGCCGGCCGAGCGCTATCCGCTGAACCCGAACGGTTCGCCGGAGGGCATCACCGCGGTGACGACCGCGGACGGCAGGTTCACGATCCTCATGCCGCACCCGGAGCGCGTCTTCCGCACCGTGCAGTGCTCGTGGCACCCGGACGAGTGGGGCGAGGACGCTCCGTGGCTGCGGATGTTCCGGAACGCGCGCGCATGGGTGGGGTGAAGCTCGACGCCCCGTTCTACACCGAGGCGGAGCTCGACGCGCTCTACGAGACCGACCCGGTCGCCGCGCTGCGCATCTCGCGCGAGCAGCTGCGCCTGAAGCGGCAGCTCGAGGCCGCGGGCGCGGGGGCCGAAGGGCCGGTGCCGACCGAGGCGGACGTGCGCGCCGCGATCGACGAGGCGCGCCGGATCCTGCAGCGGGACGGCGGCGACCTCGAGTTCGTGTCGCTCGAGGCGGGGGTGCTGCGGGTGCGGATGACCGGCGCGTGCGCGGGTTGCCCGCGCGGCCCGCTCGACCTCAAGCACGTCGTCGAGCGGCTCGTGCGCGCCCGTCTGCCCGCGATCCGGAAGGTCGAGAGCGGGTTCTAGCGCCCCGGCGGGGCGCGCCTACTCGACCTTCGCCTTCGCGCGCAGGTCCTGGATCAGTTTGGTGAACTGCTGCTGCTGGATCGCCTGCGCGATCTGCGGCTTCGCTTCCTCGAGCGTCGGGAACTTGGTGTCGCGCACGTCTTCCAGCAGGATCACGTGCCAGCCGAACTGCGTCTGCACCGGCACCTCGGTGTACCTGCCCTTCTGGAGCTTCGTCAGCGCGTCGGCGAAGGGCTTGACGTAGCCGCCCGGGGCGTTCCAGTCGAGCTCGCCGCCGCGGTCCTTCGAGCCGGGGTCCTTCGACTGCTTCGCGAGCTCCTCGAACTTGCGGCCCTTCTTGAGGTCGGCGACGACCTGCTTCGCCTCGTCCTCCTTCTCGACCAGGATGTGGCGCGCCTTGTACTCCTTGTCGCCGCGCTGAATCTTGACCCGGTCGTACTCGGCCTTCACCTGCGCGTCGCTGACCGGCGTGCTCTGGATGAAGTCGGCGATGAAGGCACCCCAGAGCACCTCCTGGCGCGAGAGCTCCACCTGGGCTGCGACGTCGGAGCGCTTGGTGAGACCCTTCTTCGCCGCCTCCTGGGCGACCACCTCGCGCACGATGAGCTGCTCCTTGATTTCGTTGCGCATCTGCTCGCTGTCGGGAACGCCGCGCTGCGCCTGCGCGCGCACGACGATGTCGACGCGCGACTTCGGGATCGCGACCCCGTTCACCGTTGCGACGCGGGTCGCGCCGCCCTTGTCGGCCTTGTCCTGGGCCGCGGCGGGGTGGGCGGACAGGCCCAGTGCGACGAGCGCGGCGAAGCCCAGGCGGAGGAAGGCGGAATTCATGCAGGTTCCTTTCGGGAGGGAGGGGAGGTGGCAGCGGCGGCCTCTTCGGGCGCGAGCGCGCTGATCGCGAGCGCGTGGATGTCGCGCCGCATCAGGGGGCCGAGCGCGGCGTACACGAGGCGGTGCCGCGCGACGGTGGAAACGTTGCGGAAGCGGGGCGAGACGATCATCAGGCGGAAGTGCCCGCCGCCGCCTTTTGCGCCCGCGTGCCCGGCGTGCAGCGCGCTCTCGTCGGCGAGGTCGATCCTCACCGGGTCGAGCGCGGCGAGGCGTTCGCGGATCGCGCGCGCAAGCGCGCTCACGGCTTCTCCTCGACGTACTTGGCCAGGAACATGCTCTGGGCGAGGACGAACAGCACCATGAGGCCGATGCCGCCGAAGAGCTTGAAATTGACCCACGCGTCGGTGGAGAAGCTGTAGGCGACGAAGAGGTTCGCCGCGCCCATAAATGCGAAGAAGCCGGCCCAGCTGCGGTTGAGCGTGCGCCAGGCGTGGTCGGGGAGCTGCAGCTGCCCGCCAAGGAGCGACCGGATCAGGTTGCGCCGCAGGAAGAGCTCGCCGCCCGCGAGCACCGCGGCGAAGAGCCAGTACAGGATGGTCGGCTTCCACTTGATGAAGGTCTCGTCGTGCAGGAAGAGCGTCGCGCCCCCGAACACGACGATGATTGCGAGGCTCGCCCAGAGCATCGTGTCGACCTTGCGGCCGCGGAGCTTGAGCCAACCCACCTGCGCGAACGTCGCCGCGATCGCCACGCCGGTCGCGACGTAGATGTCGGCGAGCTTGTAGGCGACGAAGAAGAGGATGACCGGGAAGAGGTCGAAGAGGAACTTCATGCGGCCGGCATTATCCCACGGACGCCAGCGGCCCGGCGCTCGCGCAGGCCACCGGCCGTCCGGCGCCGGCGGCCGTCCGGCGGCGAGCCCGCTCAGCTCTTGTCGAACTTGAGCGAGGCGGAGTTGATGCAGTACCGCAGGCCCGTCGGCTGCGGTCCGTCCTCGAACACGTGGCCGAGGTGGGAATCGCAGCGCGCGCAGTGCACCTCGGTCCGGCGCATGAAGAAGCTCGAGTCTTCCTGCGTCTCGACCGCCTCCGGCGCCGCAGGCTGCCAGTAGGACGGCCACCCGGTGCCCGAGTCGAACTTGTGCGCTGAGCTGAAGAGCGGCGCGCCGCAGCCTACGCACCGGTACATGCCCTGCTCGTGGTGGTCCCAGTACTGGCCGCTGAACGCGCGCTCGGTGCCGTGCCGGCGCGCGACGCGGTACTGCTCGTCGCTCAGCTGCTTGCGCCACTCGGCGTCGGACTTCACGATCTTGTCGGCGGTCTTCTCGCTCATCGGCTTCTCCTGGTGGCGGCGGGCATTGGTCGCGCGCGGTGCGGAATCCTTGCGCGGCGCCTACAGCCGGCCCGCCCGTTTGGTACGCATACAATAGCCGAACGGATTCAGGGAGGGAACGGCAATGACGATGCTGAAGATGGTCGAGCACGCGGACGCGGCGCCCGAGGCGCGCGCGGTCTTCGACGACATCATGGCGGTGCGCAAGACCGACTGGGTCAACAACTTCTGGAAGGCGCTCGCGGTCCACCCGCCGACGATGCGGCGCCTGTGGGAGAACGTGAAGCAGGTGATGGCGCCCGGCGCGCTCGACCCGCTGACGAAGGAGATGCTCTACGTGGCGGTCAGCGTCACCAACGGCTGCGAGTACTGCATCCACTCCCACGTCGCGGCCGCGCGCGCCAAGGGGATGACCGACGCGCAGTACGCCGAGCTGCTCGCGGTGGTGGGACTCGCGAACGAGACCAACCGTCTTGCCGAGGGCTATCGCATGCCGGTCGACCCGCAGTTCGTCCCGCGGCACGGCTAAGGTGGAGTGGGACTTCGGCGCGCTGAGCGCGGCGAGCCGCTACAAGCTGCTCGTCGCGCTGGTGATTCCGCGGCCGATCGCGTTCGTCTCGACGCGCTCGGCGCAGGGGGTGGACAACGCCGCGCCGTTCAGCTTCTTCAACGTGATGGGCGAGGACCCGCCGATCGTCGTGCTCAGCATGGACCGACGCGTCGACGGGACGCGCAAGGACTCGGCCCGCAACATCCTCGAGACGCGCGAGTTCGTCGCGAACATGGTGGACGAGCCGCTGCTCGAGCGGATGCACCGGTGCTCGGTCGCATTCCCGCCGGAGGTGAGCGAGTTTGCCGAGACCGGGCTGACGCCCGTTCCGGCCGCGAGAATCGCGGCGCCGCGCATCGGCGAGTCGCCAGTGTCCTTCGAGTGCCGCCTCCACACGCACGTGCCGTTCGCGCAGCGCGACCTGCTGGTGGGCGAGATTCTGTGGGCACACGTGCGCGACGGGCTGGTGGACCCGGCAACGCTGCGCGTCGCGCCCGGGTACGCGCCCGTCGGGCGGCTGTACGCCAACCTCTACACCTTCACGCACGAGCGGATCGCGCTCGACCCGAACGCGTACCTGCAGGAGCTGCGCCAGCGGGGGCGGGCGTAGGCGGGACCGCGCGAGGCGCCTACTTGGCCGGCGCCGGCGCCGACCCGCGCGGCACCCGCTCCAGGATGCAGTCCAGGGCCGCGGCGTTGTTGCCGGGGTAGAAACCGTTCATCGCGGTCACGTACTGCCGCGCCGAAATGGTCTGGTGGTACAGGCGCGAAGTCTGGTTGACGAAGAACGGGTCGGAGATCAGGTTCGAGATCTGCATCTTGCCGATGCTGTGCGGGTGGCACTCCTGCGAGATCTGGCGCAGGAAGTCATTGAACGTCGGCGCGGCGCGCCACGAGTCGGGCGCGCACGCGGCCAGCGTCGTCGCGGCGACGAGAAGGGCGAGGCGCCCTCTCATCGGGCGGTCGTCGCGCGCACTTCCGCGGACCGGTCCCAGAAGTTCGGCAGCAGGGTGTTGTGGTAGCCGGACACGAACGCCTTCGGCGCGCCGGTCGCCGGGTCGAACACGTGGCGGCTCACCGCGCCGATGTTGGCCCCGTACACGTGGATGCTGATCGACGGCCGGTCGGCAAGCGCATTGGAGACCACATGGATATCGCCCACGCGCGGCGAGACGAAGTCGATCTCGCCGGGGCGCACCGGGTGGCTGCCGCGCGGGGTCATCGGCTGGCCGGGCGTCGGTGCGGCGTACTCCTCGCAGCGCTCCTCGCCGCGCATCATTCCGACCATGCCCCAGACCGTGTGATCGTGGATTGGCGTCCGCTGGCCCGGCCCCCAGACGAAGCTCACCACCGAGAAGCGCTCGCGCGGGTCGCAGTAGAGCAGATACTGGCGGTAGGAATCGGTGGCGGCGCGCGCGAACTCCTCGGGCAGCCAGTCGTCGCGGCTGACCAGCGCCGCGAGCAGCTTGCCGCCGTCGTCGAAGATCCTGCGCTCGTCGGCGCCGTGCGAATCGACGAGCGCCGCGAACGCGGCGATGAAATCGCGAAAGCGCTGCGGGTTGCTCATGCGGTTCTCCTGATGCCGAGCTCGGCCAGCACCTCGTCGGTGTGCTCCCCGAGCGCGGGCGGCCGGCGGTTGATCGGGCCGGCGCGCCCGAGCGGCGAGCCGAACGTGCGGGTGCGTGCGCCGTTCGCGAGCTCGAGCGGCTGCACCCAGCGGTAGTGCGCGACCTGCGGATCGGCGAGCGCGGCGGAGTAGGTGTTGATCGGCGCGCACGGCACGCCCTGCCGGCGCATCACTGCGAGCCACTCGTCCGTGCCGGCGCGAGCGAACTCGCGCTCGAGCAGGTCCTTCAGCTCGACCTGGTTGCGCGCCCGCAGCGCCGTGGTCGCGAAGCGCGGATCGTCGGCGAGCTCCGGGCGGCCGACGCCGGCGCACGCGCGGCGATAAAGATCGTCGTTGCCGGCGGCCATGACGAAATAGCCGTCCTGGGCGCGAAACGCCTGGTAGGGCGCATTGCGCGGATGCGCGGAGCCGAGCTTCACCGGGTCGCGGCCGTTGCCGAAGTACTCGGAGGTCTGGAGCGCCGCGATCGCGAGCGTCGTCCCGAGCATCGGGACATCGATATGCGCGCCTTCGCCGGTGGTGGCGACACGCCGCAGCGCGGCGGCGATCGCGTAGGCCGCGTACAGCCCCGCGGCGAAGTCGGTGAGCGGGACGCCGGACTTCACCGGCGCGCCGCCCGGCTCCCCGGTCACGCTCATGACCCCGCCGATCGCCTGCAGCGTCACGTCGAATCCGCCCTCCTGCGCGCGCGGACCCTCCTGGCCGAACGCCGAGATCGAGCAGTAGACGAGCGCCGGCTTCTCCCGCACGAGCGTTTCGGGCCCGAGACCGAGGCGCTGCATCACGCCGGGGCGGAAATTCTCGAGCACGACGTCGGCCGCGAGGCACAGGGCGCGCGCCGCGGCGAGGTCGGCCGGGTCCTTGAGGTTCAGGACGACCGAGCGCTTGTTGCGGTTCACCGACGCGAAGTTCTCGGAAAAGCCCGGCGCCGCGGGGTCGGACGCGGGCCGGGTGAGCGGCGGCCAGTTGCGCATGCCGTCGCCCTCGGGCGACTCGACTTTGATCACGTCGGCGCCCTGGTCGGCGAGCAGCATCCCGCAGAACGGGCCCGCGGCGATCTGGCAGAACTCGATGACGCGGATGCCCGACAGCGGTTCCATGCCCGGATGGTAAAGCGGCGGCGAGAAAACCGGAAACTGCGGCGCGACTACGATGCGCGCTTCACGGAGGCGGGCTCGGGCGATGGATGACTTGACCTACTGGGTGGGCATGGCCGCGGTGGCGGTGACGGCGGTGACCGGGGTGCTGGAGGCCGGCAGGAAGCCGATCGACCTTTTCGGCGTGGTGCTGGTGGCGCTGACCGCGGCACTCGGCGGCGGCACGATCCGCGATCTGCTCCTCGACCGCAAGGCGTTCTGGCTGGCCGACCAGACCTACCTCTTTGCGGCGCTGTTCGCGGGCCTCGCCACGTTTGCGCTCGTCCGGGTGGTGCGGCTCCCGGCCAACCTGTTCCTGATTCCGGACGCGATCGGGCTCGCGCTCTTCACCGTGATCGGCACCGGGATCGCGCTCGACGCCGGCGTCGCGTGGTTCCCCGCCACGTTCCTGGGCGTGGTGACGGGTGTCTTCGGGGGGGTGCTGCGCGACATGCTGTGCAACGAGGTGCCGCTCGTGTTCGCGGGCGAGCTCTACGGCACCGCCGCGTGGGCGGGGGCGCTCGCCTTCGTCGGCCTGCTCGCGCTCGGGGTCGGGGCGGCGCCGGCCGGATTCGTGGCGATGGCCGCGATCATCGCGATCCGGCTGGCCGCGCTGCGCTGGCGCCTCACGCTGCCGACCTTCGTCGCGCGCCATTGAGCGGCGCTACTCGGGCTTGAGGCCCGCGTCGCGCGCGACGGCGCCCCACTTCGCGGTCTCCGCCGCGATCTGCCGCCCGAGGACCTCCGGCGGCGACCACTCGGCGGTCGCGCCCTGCTTGGCGAAGCTGTCGTTGACCTCGGGCTGGGCGAGGACCCCGCGCAGCGCCTCGCTCAGCTGTGCGATGACCGGCTGCGGCGTGCCGGCGGGCGCGAGGACGAACAGCCGCGGCGAGGCGTCGAAGCCGGGCAGCGTCGCGGCGAGCGGCGCCCAGTCGGGCGCGGCCGCGAGCCTGACCGGGCTCGAGAGAGCGATCGCCTTGAGCTTGCCGGCGCGCGCCTGCGCGATCGCCGGCGAGGCGCTGATGATCGCGAGCGGGATCTGGCCGCTCAGCAGGTCGGGCACGATCGGCGCGGCGCCCTTGTAGGGGATGTGCACCACGTCGACGCCGGCCTGTTTCTTGAACAGCTCGAAGGCGAGGTGCTGGACCGTACCGAAGCCGGGCGAGCCGTAGCTGTACTTGCCGGGATTCGCCTTCAGCAGCGCGATCAGCTCGGATGCGGTGGAGGCCTGGACCGCCGGGTTGGCGACGAACACGAGCGGCAGCGACACCACGTTCCCGACCGGCGCGAAGCTCTTGACCGGGTCGTAGGGGAGTTTCGCGTAGACGGCGGGCGCGATGAGAATCGCGGTGTCGGCGAAGTACAGGGTATAGCCGTCCGGCGCGGCCTTCGCGAGCGCATCCGCGGCGAGCGTGGCGCCCGCGCCGGGCCGGTTGTCCACCACGACCTGCTGGCCGAGCGCGTCACCGAGCTTGGCGGCGACGATGCGCGCGAGAGCGTCGGCCCCGCCGCCGGCGGCGTAGCCGACGAGCAGGCGCACCGGGCGGTTCGGATACGGCTGCCCTGTCGCGGCGGTGGCGAATGCGAGCGCCGCGAGCGCGGCGAAGATGCGCATCATCATGCCTTCCCCTTTCCGTGCGAGGTCGGGCGCTGCGCGAGCTCGCGCACCGCGTCGGCGCGCGGCTCGAAGCCGAGCCCCGGCCGCTCGGGGAGCTCGAGCCAGCCGTCGATGGGGTCGGTGAGCCCGTCGAAGATCTCGCGGCAGCAGAGCACCGCGACGTGGTGGTACTCGACCAGCGTGCCGTTCGCCAGCCCGGCGTGCAGGTGCATGTTGTGGTGGGGCCACGCGCCACCGTTCGCGACCGGGACGTTGAACGCGGCCGCCATGCCGGCGATTCTCTGGCACTGCGTGTACCCGCCGCCGATCGTCACGTTGGGCTGGATCACGTCCACCGCCTGTGCGACCAGCATGTCGCGGAAGCGGAACGCAAGCCCCTCGTTCTGCCCTGCCGCGATCGGGATCCGCACCTGCCTGCGGAGGTCGGCCAAGAGGCGGACGTCGTTGTGCGTGATCGGTTCCTCGAAGAACGCGATGTCGCAGTCCTCGATCATGCGCGCGAGCCTGAGCGCGTGGTAGGGGTCGAGGCTGCAGTTGGCGTCGACGTAGAGCTGCACCTCCGGGCCGACCGCCTCGCGCACCGCGCGCACGCGCGCCGCGTCCTCGTCTATCACCTCTGCGATCGGGCGCGGCTCGTCGCGCCGCTGCAGCGCGTGGTGGCCGACCACCATCTTGAGTCGCCGGTGACCTTGCGCCACCCAGTGGCGCGCCGCGGCGACGAGCTGGTCGCGGTCGAAGAACCCGAAGCCGAAGGTCGCGTACACCGGCACCCGCTCGCGCGTGCCGCCGAGCAACCGCCACACCGGCTGGTCGAGGTGCTTGCCCTTGAGGTCCCAGAGGGCGAGGTCGACCGCGGCGATTGCGTGGCTCGCGTAGCCGGTCTGACCGCGCGGCGAGAGCAGCCAGTAGAGCTTCTCCCACAGGCGCTCGTGCGCGAGCGGGTCCTCGCCGAGGAGCGCGGGCGCCGCGATCTGGTCGATTGCGGTCGCGACCACTTCCTCCTCGGTGATCGCGGTCATGCCGTGACCGACCAGGCCCGAATCGGTCTCGACCTCGACCAGGCAGACCGAAAGCGCCGTCTCCCTGTCGAGCCCGAGCAGCCGGACGCGGACCGGGACGTTGAGGGGCGTGGCCTTGACGCAGGCGATCTTCATGATCGGCGGACGCGCGATTATGCGTCAGGCCGGGTCAGCGCGACGCGAGCAACCGCCGAGCGAAGTCGTCCAGGAGCGCGTTGAACCGCTCCGGCTCGTCGACGAACAGCGCATGGCCGGCGCGCTCGAAGACGACGGTCTCGGTCCCGGGCCGGTTGCGCGCGAGGTTCGCCGCCTGCTCGGCGAACTGGGGCGTCACGACGTAGAGCAGCGGCGCCGTCACGCCATGCGCCGCGGCGCGCCAGTGCGCGCGCGGCACCGGGTAGGACAGCAGGGCGAGGCTGTCCTCGAGCCGCATCTGCAGCGCGCCGGCGACGAGCGCGGTCACTTCCGACTCCGGGCGCGGCGTCCTGAAGATCGCGCGCACGAACTCGTTGAGCGCGCGCCGACGGTTGCCGCGCAGAGATTCCTTGAAGACGCCGGCAGGCGGCGTGGGGGGCTCGCCCACCGAGCTGTCGACGATCACCAGGCCGGCGATGCCCGCTTCGCCGTATGCGCGCACCATCTCAAGCGACTCCAGCGCGCCGAGCGACCAGCCGACCAGCACCGCGCGCGGATAGGCGGCGACGAACTCGCGGACGTCGGCGGCGCGCCGCTCGAGCGTGTAGCCGGATTGCGCGACCGCCGAGCGTCCCTGCCCGCGCGGATCGAGCGCGGCGACGCGATACCGCGCGCCGAGGGCCTCGAGCTGGAGGCGCCAGATGTCCGCGGGCATCGACCAGCCCGGCACGAACGCGATCGCGCCCGCGCGCGGCGGGCCGCCTTCCAGGACGTGCAGCTGCACGCCGTCGGTGGTCGTGAAGTGGCGGCTCTCGAGCGCGGGCGCGGTGGCGGGCACGGCCGCTAGGATAGCCGCCAGCGCCGCCGCGAGACGGCGCCGCAGGCTCACGAGCGCTTCGCCGTGCCGCGCGCGAGGATCAGCCCGGAGTGGCCGTCCTGCCAGTGATAACCGAACGGGAAGGGCAGGTCGGCGACCTTGCCGCTCGTGCGGTAGGCGGCGGCGAGGTCGTGCTGGTAGCCGTAGTTGAAGTCGCGGATCGGGCGCGCGTAGCGCCCATAGAGGCTCACCTCGAACCCGCGCGCGCGCAGGTAGCGGTACGGGATGCCGGTGTCGTCCTGGACCAGCAGGTCGGTCGCGTCGAGCAGCGCCGCCCGCGTGTCGGCGAACTCGTTGCCGTGCAGGAGGTACGAGGCGGACTTCAGGAACGTGACGCTCGGCCCGAACTGGGCGAGGAACGGCAGGAACTCCGGGTTGGCCCGAAGCGCCTTGTCGGTCGCGTCGAGCGACAGGTAGTAGAGCGTCTGCGGTTTGCCCACCTGCGGGTGCCAGAACGAGATCTTCAGCCCGCGTGCGCGGCGGCCGGCGCGGCGCGCGTCCTCCGACCCGGGCCCGAGGTCGAACGGCTCGACCGCGGTGACGCGCACGTCGAGCAGTCCCATCGAGGCGAGCACGAGCGGCGCCACCCCTTTCAGGTGCGGCGTGTGTAGCTGCTTCGCCATGCGGCTCGTGATGAAGTAGTTGCGCTCGAGGAAGTCGGTAAGCGCGACGCGCATGTCCTTCAGGTACAGGCCGGCCTCGTCGCCGCCCATCGTCTCGAACGGCGGCGGCGTCCCGGGCGCCTCGAGCCCGAACATCACGTAGGTCTCGCAGCGCGGGAACAGCAGGTACGCGTTCATGAAATCCGGCCCGCTGAACGGGTAGAGCAGCGTGCGGCAGGTGACCGCGTCGGCGCCGAGGGTCCGGTTGCGCCAGGTCTCGATGACGCTCAAGCGCTCGCGCTGCAGCCGCGCCCATTTCGGCGCCATCGCGGCCCGGTGCGCCTGCCACGCGTCGAGCGCGGCGATCCGCGCGTGGGCCGGGTAGTCGCTCTCGGTGCCCGCGAGCAGCCGCGCGATGGACGTGACCCGCGGATCGAACGGGGCGGGCGGTTCGGCGGTCGCCGCGGACGCGCCTGCGAGCAGGCACGCGGCGGCAAGCGCGGCGAGCGCCTGGCGGAGCGCGATCGAAGAGAGCGCGGGCATGGGGGGCGATTTTTTACACGGCCGCTGGCGAGCGGCTTTGACGTGCGCTACCAGGAGAACGCGTGCCAGGCGGCTGCGTTGACCGCAGCGTTAGGCGGTGCCAACTATTCCGCGGAACCGGGGGCCGGGAAAGCGTGCATGGCGCGACACCTGACCGCATTCCGGCAACTGGAACGGGGCCAATTCCCGGCCACGCGGCGACCCATGGACATGGACCCGCCCGCGGCGCTCGTGCGCGAGCCGCTGAAATATACTGTCCGAACGCCATGTCCACGCACCTCGACGAAAGACCGGGCGGTCGGCGCGCTCCCCCGGGTCGAACGGAGTCCTGAGCCGATGACCGCACCCGCCGCGGCTTTGCTTCGTGCAGCGGTCGAGCCCGTGTGCCGCCAAATCGCCGGCCGGGCGCTCGACCAGAGGCTCGAGTCCGACCTGAATCGCGCGTTCCCCGCCGGGAGCGAGACGTATCGCGCGATCGAGCGCGCCTGCCACGCGGGCATCGCTGCCGGCGTGCTCTGCACGCAGGGCGACGCCAGGCGCCGGTTCGGGCGCGTGTTCGAACCCGACGACGGGCTCGCCCGCTTCAGCGTCGATGTCGTGGACATCACCGATCTTGTCGGCAATCACCACACTCACCCGACGGGGGAGATCGACCTGATCATGCCGGTCGATCGGGACGCGAAGTTCGACGGACGTGGCGCGGGCTGGCTCGTGTACGAGCCGGGCTCCGGGCACCGGCCGACGGTCACCGAGGGACGTGCGCTGATCCTGTATCTCCTCCCGGAGGGCCGGATCGAGTGGGCGAAGACCGGCTGAGGCCGGCGCGAGAGGAGGGCACATGACGACAGCACTCAGCAGGGCCGACCACGGGGCGAGCCCGCCCGTGATCGAGATACCGCGGCGCTACAACGCGGCGCACGACCTGATCGAGCGCAACCTCGCCGCCGGGCGCGGCACGAAGCTCGCGTACATCGATGACGCGGGACGCTACACCTACGCGGATCTCGCCGAGCGCGTCAACCGCGCTGCAAACGCCCTGACGGGGCTCGGTCTCGGTCCCGAGGACCGGATCCTGCTCTGCCACCTCGACGCGATCGACTGGCCCGCCGCGTTCCTCGGCGCGATCAAGGCCGGCATCGTCCCGATCGCCGTCAACACGCTGCTCACCGCCGCCGACTACGAGTTCATGCTGAACGACAGTCGCGCGAAAGCGCTGATGGTGTCGGAGGTGCTGTGGCCGCAGTTCGCGCCGATCCTCGCGCGCTGCCCGCAGCTCCGGCACGTGATCGTGTCGGGCGCGAACGCGCAGGGGCGGTTGCGGCTGCAGGACCTCCTCGAACGCGCGGGAACCGCCTTCGAGCCGGCGCCCACGAGCTGCGACGACCCGTGCTTCTGGCTCTATTCGTCGGGCTCGACCGGCACACCAAAGGGGACGGTGCACGTCCAGTCGAGCATGATCTACACGGCGGAGCTCTACGCCCGGCCGGTGCTGGGGCTGCGGGAGGACGACGTGGTCTTCTCGGCGGCGAAGCTCTTCTTCGCCTACGGGCTGGGCAACGCGCTCAGCTTCCCGCTCGCGATCGGCGCGACGACCGTGCTGATGGCCGAGCGCCCGACGCCCGCATCGGTGTTCAAGCGCCTGAAGGAGCACCGGCCGACGGTGTTCTACGGCGTGCCCACACTGTACGCGGCCCTGCTCGCCGCAGCCGACTTGCCGCAGAGCGGCGAGCTCGCCCTGCGCGTGTGCACGTCCGCCGGCGAAGCGCTGCCCGCGGACATCGGGCGGCGCTGGACCGAGCGCTTCGGCGTCGAGATCCTCGACGGCATCGGCTCGACGGAGATGCTGCACATCTTCCTGTCCAACCGGCCGGGCGAGGTGCGCTACGGCACGAGCGGGAAGGCGGTCCCGGGTTACCGCCTGCGGATCGTGAACGAGACGGGCGCGGAGGCGGCGATCGACGAGATCGGCGACCTGCTCGTGGCCGGCCCGAGCGCGGCCACCGGCTACTGGAACAACCGCGAGCGCAGCCGCGCGACCTTCCTCGGTGAATGGACGCGTACCGGGGACAAGTACGTGCTCGACAAGGACGGCTACTACACCTACGGTGGACGCTCCGACGACATGCTCAAGGTCGGCGGCATCTACGTCTCGCCCTTCGAGGTGGAAGCGGCGCTGCTCACCCACCCGGACGTCCTGGAGGTCGCGGTGATCGGCGTTCCCGACGAGCAGCAGCTCGTCAAGCCGAAGGCCTACATCGTGACCAAGCAGGGGGTCCAGGGCACCCCCGCGCTCGGCGAAGCGCTGAAGGTCCACGTGAAGGAGCGCCTCGCGCCCTACAAGTACCCCCGGTGGGTGGAGTTCGTCCCGGAGCTCCCCAAGACCGCGACCGGAAAAATCCAGCGCTTCAAGCTTCGGGCGCTCGCCGGGGGGCGCTGATCGGGGTCCGGGAACTTCTGGGCTCAAAGGTTGACCAAATCGGTCAGGTATCGTTATACTTGACCAAAAGTATCGGCTATTGGCCGGTACGCAACCTTTCGACCAGGACTGGAGACCGCCAATGCGTCTGACCACTAAAGGCCGTTTTGCCGTTACGGCGATCCTCGACCTCGCCCTCTCGCAGAAAGGCGGGCCGGTCTCGCTCGCCGGCATCAGCGAGCGCCAGGGCATCTCGCTGTCGTACCTCGAGCAGCTGTTCGGAAAGCTGCGCCGCAACGAGCTCGTGAGCAGCGTGCGCGGGCCGGGCGGCGGTTACCTGCTCGCCAAGAACCTCGAGGAGGTCTCGGTCGCCGACATCATCCGCGCGGTCGACGAGCCGATCGACGCGACCTCGTGCGGCGGCAAGGAGAACTGTCACGACGACCAGAAGTGCATCACCCACGACCTCTGGGCCGGCCTGAACGAGCAGATCTTCGAGTATCTGAGTTCGGTCAAGCTCGCGACGCTCGTCGACAAGCAGAAGGAACGCCGCGCCGGCCACACCGGCCCGGTCCAGTTCTTCGACATGCGCGAGAAGCGCGAGACCGGGACGGTACCCGCGTGAGTCGTCATCCGCGAGGATCCTGCCAGTGACCATCACCCTCACCGCATCCGCAGCCCAGCAAATCAAGGCCAACGTGGCCAAGCTCGGCGGCATCGGCCTGCGCCTCGGCGTCAAGAAGGTCGGCTGCTCGGGGCTGGCGTACACCTTCGACATGGCACGGGAAGTCGGTCCGGGCGAGCACCTGATCGAAGGCCACGACGCCAAGCTCGTGGTCACCGGCGAGGCAATGGAGGTCGTCGACGGCTCGGAGCTCGACTACGTCCGCGAGGGCTTCAAGCAGATGTTCACCGTGCGCAACCCCAACGTGAAATCCACGTGCGGCTGCGGCGAGAGCTTCAGCGTCTAGGCGACGATGGGCGCCGTCCTCCAGAACCTGATCGACCAGCCGTACAAGCACGGCTTCGTCACCGACATCGAGGCGGAGACCGCGCCGAAGGGGCTGTCCGAGGACATCATCCGGCTGATCTCGCACAAGAAGGGCGAGCCGGAGTGGCTGCTCGAGTTCCGGCTGCAGGCCTACCGCCACTGGCTCACGATGACCGAGCCGAAGTGGCCGAACGTCACCTACCCGGCGATCGACTTCCAGGACATCATCTACTACTCGGCGCCGAAGCCGAAGAAGAAGCTCGCGTCGATGGACGAGGTGGACCCCGAGCTCCTGCGCACGTTCGAGAAGCTCGGCGTGCCGATGCACGAGCAGAAGGCGCTCGCCGGGGTCGCGGTGGACGTGATCTTCGACTCGGTCTCGGTCACCACCACCTACAAGAAGAAGCTTGCCGACGTCGGCGTCATCTTCTGCTCGATGTCGGAGGCGGTGCGCGACCACCCCGATCTGGTGAGGAAGTACCTGGGCGCCGTCGTGCCGACCGGCGACAACTACTACGCCGCGCTCAATTCCGCGGTGTTCACCGACGGCTCGTTCTGCTACATCCCGAGGGGCGTGCGCTGCCCGATGGAGCTGTCGACCTACTTTCGCATCAACACGCAGGAGTCGGGGCAGTTCGAGCGCACGCTGATCGTGGCCGAGGAGGGCGCCTACGTGTCCTACCTCGAGGGCTGCACCGCGCCGCAGTTCGACACCAACCAGCTGCACGCCGCGGTGGTCGAGCTCGTCGCGCTGGACAACGCCGAAATCAAGTACTCGACGGTGCAGAACTGGTACGCGGGCGACGAGACCGGCAAGGGCGGCATCTACAACTTCGTCACCAAGCGCGGCCTGTGCAGGGGCGTCAACTCCAAGATCAGCTGGACGCAGGTCGAGACCGGCTCGGCGATTACCTGGAAGTATCCGTCGTGCGTGCTCCAGGGAGACAACTCGGTCGGCGAGTTCTACTCGGTCGCGCTCACGAACCACCTGCAGCAGGCCGACACCGGCACCAAGATGATCCACCTCGGCAAGAACACCCGCAGCCGGATCATCTCGAAGGGCATCTCGGCCGGGAAGTCGAACAACTCCTATCGCGGCCTGGTGCACGTCGGGCCGCGGGCCGACGGGGCGCGCAACTATTCGCAGTGCGACTCGATGCTGATCGGCGCCCAGTGCGGGGCGAACACCTTCCCGTACATCCGCGTCCAGAACCCCACCGCCAGAGTCGAGCACGAGGCGACGACCTCGAAGATCGGCGAGGACCAGCTCTTCTACTTCCAGAGCCGCGGCGTGGACATGGAGCAGGCGGTGTCGATGATCATCAACGGCTTCGTGAAGGACGTGTTCACGCAGCTGCCGATGGAGTTTGCCGTCGAGGCGGGGCGCCTGCTCGGCTTGAAGCTGGAAGGAAGCGTCGGATGATCACCGCAGGCGCGCGGACGCTGCTCGAGGTCCGCAATCTCTCCGCGAAGGTCGCGGGAGTCGAGATTCTGAAGGGCATCAGCCTCGCCGTGCGCGCCGGAGAGGTGCACGCGATCATGGGACCGAACGGCTCGGGCAAGAGCACGTTCGCCAAGGCCCTCGCCGGGCACCCGGCCTACGAAGTGACCGGCGGCGAGGCGATCTTCGAAGGCAGGAACCTGCTCGAAATGGCCGCAGAAGAGCGCGCCCGGGCGGGCCTCTTCCTGGGCTTCCAGTACCCGGTCGAGGTGCCGGGCGTCGCGAACAGCCAGTTCCTGCGGCTCGCGTACAACACGGTGCAGGGTGCGCGCGGGAAGGACGAGCTCGACCCGCTCGAGTTCGACGATTTCGTGCGCGAGAGGATGAAGCTGCTCGAGATGGACCCGGCATTCCTCGACCGCAGCGTGAACGAGGGCTTCTCCGGCGGCGAGAAGAAGCGGAACGAGATCCTGCAGATGGCGCTGCTCGAGCCGCGCCTCGCGTTCCTCGACGAGACCGACTCGGGACTGGACATCGACGCACTGCGCATCGTGGCGAACGGCGTGAACAAGCTGCTGACCCCCGACAACGCGGTGGTGCTCGTCACCCACTACCAGCGACTGCTCAACTACATAGTGCCGGACTACGTGCACGTGATGGACGGGGGGCGGATCGTCAAGACCGGCGACAAGGCGCTCGCGCTCGAGCTCGAACGCCGCGGCTACGACTGGCTCGACAAGCAGGCGGCCTGACGTGAGCGTGGCAACGACGGCTTTCCTGGAAAGCCTGCTCGCCGGGCGGCCCGCCGTCCCCGCTGCGCCGCTCGGCTGGCTCGCTGAACTGCGGGCCGCGGCACTCGAGCGCGCGAACGCGCTGACCCTGCCGACGACGCGCGACGAGGACTGGCGCTTCACGGACCTGTCGGCGCTCTACGCGCTTGCGTTCAAGCCCGCCGTGGCGGGCGCGGGCGCCGGGTGCGCGTCGATCGAGTCGTTCGCCGTGCCCGAGGTGTCGGCGCGCCTCGTGTTCGTGGACGGCCGGTTCCAGGCGCAGCTCTCCGGTGGTGCAACCGCCGCCGGCCTCGAGGTGCGCGACCTGGCGAGCGCGCTCGCCGGCGACGACGGGTTCCTGCGGGAGCGGCTTGCGCAGCTCGCCGACCACCGCAACGACGCATTCCGCGCCATCAATACCGCCGCCCTCGCGGACGGCGCGGTGATCCGCGCGCGCCGCAACGTCGCGGCGGCAGGCCCGGTGCAACTGCTCTTCCTCAGCGCGCAGGCCGGTGTCGCGACCCACCCCCGGGTGCTCGTCGTGGCCGAGCAGGGCGCCGAGCTCACCGTGCTCGAGCAATACGCCGGCCTCGTCGCCGACGCCTATTGCGTGAACGCCGTCACCGAGATTGCGCTCGGGCCGGCGGCGCGGGTGCGTCACGTGCGCGTCCAGCGCGAGGCGGCGCCCGCCTTCCACATCGCGACGAGCGCGGTCCGGGTCGAGCGCGACGCGCACTACGCGTCGGTGTCGGTCGCGCTCGGCGCGCGCCTGTCGCGCCACAACCTGAACGTGGTCCAGGCGGGTGAGGGCGCGAAGGTCGATCTCGACGGCCTCGCCCTGATCCACGACCGCCAGCTCGCCGATACCCACAGCTTCGTGGATCATGCGCACCCGAACGGCACCAGCCGCCAGCTTCACAAGTGCGTGGTCGGCGGGCAGGCCCACGCGGTGTTCAACGGCCGCATTCTCGTGCGCGCGGGCGCGCAGCTCACCAATTCGGGGCAGCAGAGCCGCAACCTGCTGCTCTCGCGACGCGCCCACGTCGACACCAAGCCGCAGCTCGAGATTTTCGCCGACGACGTCAAGTGCGCGCACGGCGCGGCCATCGGCCAGCTCGAGGCGGACGAGCTGTTCTACCTGCGCAGCCGCGGCCTGAGCGAGAGTGCCGCGCGCAATCTCCTCACGTACGGCTTCGCGGCCGAGATCGTGGAGCGCATCCCGATCGCGTCGGTGGCGGCCGGGCTGCGGCGCGCCGTGCTCGAGCAGACGCAAACCGACCTGGAACCGCGTTGATGAGCGCTCAACCCCTCGCGCGCCCTGCGGCGCACCCGGCCACCCCGCTCGACGTCGCGCGCCTGCGCGCCGACTTTCCGATCCTCGCCAACGTTCGCCCGCACGGCAAGCCGCTCGTCTACCTCGACAACGGGGCCTCGAGCCAGATGCCGCAGCAGGTGATCGACCGGTACGTCCGCTACCGCCAGCGGGAGCACGCGAATATCCATCGCGGGGTCCACCACCTCTCGCAGGTTGCGACCGAGGCCTACGAGGCGGCGCGCCGCACGGTGCAGCGCTACCTCAATGCCGCGGAAGAGCGCGAGATCGTCTTCACCTCGAACGTCACCGACGCGATCAATCTCGTCATGCACGGCTACGGCCGGAAGTTCGTCGGCGCCGGCGACGAGATCGTGCTCACGCACCTCGAGCACCACGCGAACATCGTGCCGTGGCAGATGCTGTGCGAGGAGAAGGGCGCGCGGCTGCGTGTGGTGCCGATCAACGACGCCGGCGAGCTGCTGCTGGAGGAGTACGAGAAGCTATTCAATCCGCGCACCAGGTTCGTGGCGATCACGCACGTGTCGAATGCGCTCGGCACGGTGAACCCGGTGAAGGACATGATCGCCACCGCGCACCGCCACGGCGTGCCGGTGCTGGTGGACGGGGCGCAGGCGGTGCAGCACATGAAGGTGGACGTGCGCGACCTCGACGCCGACTTCTATGCCTTCACCGGCCACAAGCTCTTTGGCCCGACCGGGATCGGGGCGCTCTACGGCAAGGCACGGCTCCTCGAGAAGATGCAGCCCTTCAAGGGCGGCGGGGACATGATCCTGTCGGTGACCTTCGAGAAGACGACCTACAACACGATTCCGCACAAGTTCGAGGCGGGCACCCCGCCGATCGCCGAGGCGATCGGACTCGCTGCCGCGATCGACTACGTGGGCGCGGTCGGTCTCGAGAAGATCGCCGCGCACGAGCACGCGCTGCTCGATTACGCGACCGAGGTCGTGTCGGGAATCGGGGGCGTGCGCATATACGGCACCGCGCGCGACAAGACGGCAATCGTTTCGTTCAACGTGGGCGACGTGCATCCGCACGACGTCGGCACCATCCTCGACCACGAAGGCGTCGCGGTGCGCACCGGGCACCACTGCGCGCAGCCGGTGATGCAGCGCTTCGGCATTCCGGCGACTGCGCGCGCATCGTTCGCGTTCTACAACACCTTCGACGACATCGACGCCCTCGCCGCGGCGATCCGAAAGGTGCAGAGGCTGTTCGGGTAGGCGATGGATTCGAAGCAGCTCTACCAGCACGGTCGAACGAGGGGGCACACCCCCTTGTAGATCCCGCGATATGGATTCGAAACAGCTATATCAAGAGGTTATCCTCGACCACAACAAGAAGCCCCGCAACTACGGGAAGCTCGAGGACGCCACGCACCGCTCGGAGGGGCTGAATCCGCTCTGTGGCGACCACATCTGGATCGCGGTTAAGCTGGGCGGGGACCGGATCGAGTCGATCGCCTTCGAGGGCCAGTCGTGCGCGATCTGCAAGGCCTCGGCGTCGATGATGACCACCGCTGTGAAGGGCAGAAGCGTCGCCGAGGCGGAAAACCTCGTCGAGCACTTCCGCGCCATGGCCACCGGCCAGGAGGACCTGGAGACGAGCGGCCGCCACCTCGGCCGCCTCACCGTCTTCGCCGGGGTGAAGGACCTGCCGTCGCGCGTGAAGTGCGCCATCCTGCCCTGGCACACGCTGCACGCGGCAGTGAACGCCGAGGCGGTCACGACCACGGAAGGCGACGCAGACCCGGTCGCGCGCGCCGCCGAGTAGCCCGATGCCGAAGATCGCCGAAATCGAGCCGACGCCGAACCCGAACGCGATGAAGTTCGTGCTCAAGGAGCCGCTCACGTGGGGGGTGTCGCGGTCGTACGCCTCGCGCGACGAGGCGCAGGGCGATCCGCTCGCCGCCGCGATCTTCGATATCCCGCACGTGACCGACGTGTACTACGTCGACCACTGGATCACGGTCACCCAGGACGGCGCGGCGAGCTGGGACGAGCTCATGCGCAAGGTCGCGGTGCCGATCCGCGAGGCCCCGGCGGCCGATGCACAGTCGCAGTCGTACGGCGGGTTCGGCGCCGGCCACCCGGCGCTCGACGACGAGACGCTCTCCGACGACCAGCGGCAGAAGCTCGCGATGATCGCCGACATGGTGGACCAGAACGTGCGCCCCTACCTCCAGGGCGACGGCGGGGACCTCTACCTGGTCGGGCTCGAGGGCAACGTCCTCAAGGTGCACTACCAGGGCGCGTGCGGCAGCTGCCCGAGCTCGCTCTCCGGCACGCTTGCCGGCATCGAGAGCATGGTGAAGTCGATCGATCCGGAGATCGAGCTCGTCCCCGTCTAGCCGGGGCGCTTTCTCCTCTGCTATCCTCGCGGCACGGCATGTGCCGGTCTTTGCAGAAAGGAGGTGATCCGGTGTCTAGTCGCTACCTGAGGCTTGCTGCCGCGATCGCATTTCTCTTCGCGGCGAGCGCAGCGTCGGCCTGTCCCGGCGCGAAAATGAAGTCCGCTGACGGCTCGCACGGCTCCACCCCTTCCAGCAGCGAGAAGGGCAGCTAGGCGAAGACCGGACGCGCGGCTTCGTTCGAGCGCACCGACGCACTCGAAGGTAACGAACGAAGCGCGACGAAATGGCCGCAGGGGAGACCCTGCGGCCATTTTGCTTTATCGACCGCGCGCCTGACTGTCGACCGGGCGCCGCATTCCATACCCGCGCGGCGCCTCTGCAAAGCGGAACACGATCGGCGCGCTGGGTAAACCCTAGTCGCGGCCCATTCGCCGCATGGCGAGCGTCGGGCTGCTGCTTGCGGCGTCCAGGATCGCCGGCTACGCTCAGCCCGTGCTGTCCATCCGCGGTCTGGCGAAGTCCTACGCGGGCCCCCGCGCCCGCACCGTCCTCTCCGGCATCGATCTCGATCTCGCGCGCGGCGAGTACGTCGCGGTGATGGGCGAGTCGGGCATCGGCAAGTCGACGCTACTGAATCTCGTCGCGGGGCTCGACCGGCCCGACGCCGGCTCGATCGCACTCGACGGAGCCGAGCTCGCTGCCCTCGACGACGACGCGCTCACCCGGGTGCGGCGCACCCGCATGGGCTTCGTGTTCCAGGCCTTTCACGTGCTGCCGTACCTCACGGTGTCACAGAACGTGGCGCTGCCCCTGCTGCTCGCCGGCGCCGCCGCGCCGGACGCGGACGCGCGCGTCACGGCGATGCTCGCGGCCGTCGGCCTGGCCGACCGGGGGGAGAGTCGGCCGCGTGAGCTCTCCGGCGGCGAGCTGCAGCGCGTGGCGATCGCGCGTGCGCTCGTCCACGGGCCGCAGCTCGTGCTTGCCGACGAGCCCACCGGCAACCTCGATCCGGACAGCGCGCAGCAGGTCCTCGAGCTCTTGCGCCGCGAAGTGAAGCGGGGCGATGCGGCGGGAATCCTCGTCACGCACTCGCACGCCGCGGCGCGAACTGCCGACCGGGTGCTGCTGTTGACCGCCACCGGCCTGCGCCCGGCCCGAGCCGTGTGACGCGCACATCGCTCACACTGGCGCTCTTCGCCGGCCCGCTGTGGGCGAGCAAGGGCCGCGTCGTCCTGTCGCTCGCCGCGATCGCGCTCGGCGTCGCGCTCGGATTCGCGGTGCAGCTCGTCAACCAGTCGGCGATCAACGAGTTCACCCAGGCGGTCCAGGCGCTCTCGGGCAGCGCCGACCTGCAGGTCGTCGGGCCGCGCGCGGGCTTCGACGAGCGCGCCTATCCGCGCCTCGCGCGTCTGCCCGAGGTGGCGGTCGCGAGCCCGGTGGTCGAGGTCGATGCGCGCCTCGCCGGCCGGCGCGAGAGCCTGCGGGTGCTCGGTCTCGACGTGTTCCGGGCCGCGCTCGTGCAGCCCGAGCTGGTCGCCACCGACGCCGCCGATTCGCTCGACACGCTGCGGCCGGACGCGATCTTCCTGAGCCCGGCAGCGGCGGAGTGGCTGCGCGCGAGCGCGGGCGACATCCTGCGGTTCCAGGCCGGGCTCGGCGAGACGGCGTTCCGCGTCGCCGGCATCGTGCGCGGGGCCCCGGGGCGCGTCGCGTTCGCCGATATCGCCGGGGTCCAGGCGGCCTTCGACCGCCTCGGGCGCCTCAGCCGGGTGGAGCTGCGGGTGCGTCCCGGCGTCGACGTCGCCGCGCTCCGCACGCGGATCGCCGCCGATCTTCCGGCCGGCGTGCAGATCGAGCGCCCGGAGGCGGCGGTGGAGCGCGGGGCGAGCATCTCCCGCTCCTATCGCGTCAACCTCAACGTGCTCGCGCTCGTCGCGCTCTTCACCGGCGGGCTGCTCGTGTTCTCGACGCAGGCGCTCGCGATCGTGCGCCGCCGCGCACAGCTTGCGCTCCTGCGTACGCTCGGCGTCACCCGGCGCGCGCTGGTTGCGGCGCTCCTCGGCGAAGGGCTCGCCGTCGGCGCGCTCGGCGCGGCGCTCGGGCTGCTCGCCGGGTATGCGCTGGCGCTGGCGATCGTCCGCGTGGCGGGCGTCGATCTCGGCGCGGGGCTCTTTCGCGGAGTCGAGCCGTCGCTGGGGTTCGACGCGGTGGCAGCCGGGGTGTTCTTCGTGCTGGGGGTCGCCGTCGCGCTCGCCGGCAGCTTCGTCCCCGCGCTCGACGCTGCCCGGGCGGCGCCCGCTGCCGCGCTCAAGGCCGGCGACGAGCAACGCGCGTTCGAGCGGCTCACGCCGGTATGGCCGGGCCTCGCGGTGATTGCGGCCGGCATTGCAGGCACCGCGCTTCCGCCGGTCGCCGGGCTGCCCGTCTTCGGCTACGTCGCGATCGCGCTGCTCCTGATCGGCGCGATCATGCTCATGCCGCGGGCGGCGGTTGCGTTCTTCGGTCTCGTGCGGACCCCCGCGGTGCCGGCGGTGCGGCTCGCCGTGGCGCAGCTGCGCGGCGCGCCCGGACAATCGATGCTGAGCCTCGCGACCATCGTCGCGGCGGTCAGTCTGCTCGTATCGATGGCGATCATGGTGGCGTCGTTCCGGGTCTCGCTCGGCGCGTGGCTCGACCACGTGCTTCCGGCCGACCTCTACTTCCGCACGACCGGGGCGGGCGACACCGGGTTCCTCGCCCCGGAGGACCAGGCCGCGGTGGCACGCGTGCCCGGCGTGCGCCGCGTCGAGTTCATCCGTGCGCAGAACCTCCTGCTGGCGGGCGACCGGCCGCCGGTCACGCTCCTCGCGCGCCCGATCGATCCCGCCGACCCCGCCCGCGTGCTGCCGATCGTCGGCCGGGTCGTCGTCCCGGCGCCGGGCGCGCCCCCGCCCGTCTGGGTCACCGAACCGATGGCCGAGGTCTACGGCTTCACGCCCGGGCGCATCGTCGAGCTGCCGGTTGCGGGCCGCGCCGAGCGCTTCACCGTCGCCGGGGTCTGGCGCGACTACGTCCGCGCACAGGGCGCGGTGCTGATCGAGCTCGGCCGCTACGTCGCGCTCACCGGCGACCGCAACGCGAACGACGGCGCGGTGTGGCTCGCCGAGGGAGCGGATCCGCTCGCGGTCAAGGAGGCGCTGCGGCGCGCGGTGCCCGGCGGCGAGCACCTCGACGTCGCCGAGCCGGGCGAGATCCGGAGCCGCTCGCTGCAGGCGTTCGACCGCACCTTCGCGGTGACCTATGCGCTCGAGCTCGTGGCGCTCGTCATCGGCCTCACCGGACTGTCGTCGAGCTTCGGGGCGCTGGTGCTCGCGCGCCGGCGCGAGTTCGGCATGCTGCGCCACGTCGGCATGACGCGCCGGCAGATCGGCGCGATGCTCGCCGCCGAGGGCATGCTCGTCAGCGCGCTCGGCCTAGCGGTCGGTCTCGCCGCCGGGTTCGTCATCAGCCTCGTCCTCATCCACGTCGTGAATCGCCAGTCGTTTCACTGGACGATGGAGCTTGCGGTGCCCTGGCTGCCGCTCGCGGCGTTCTGCGCGACGATGCTCGCCGCCGCGTCCCTGACGGCCCTCTTCAGCGCGCGCTCGGCGATGGCGGACGACGCGGCGCGTGCGGTGAAGGACGACTGGTGAGGCGCCGGGCCTTCCTGGCTGCGCCGCTCGCGCTCGTCGTGCGCGCGACGCGCGCCGACGACGGCTACCCGCCGGTCGTGCCGGGCCACGCGCTCGAGTTCCCGCGCGACCACGGTGCGCATCCGCCGTTCCGGACCGAGTGGTGGTACGTCACCGGCTGGCTCGAGACGGAGGGGGCGCCCCGGCGCGGCTTCCAGGTCACGTTCTTCCGCAACCGCCCGCGCATCGCGGAGGCGAGTCCCAGCCTCTTCGCCCCCCGCCAGCTCGTCTTCGCGCACGCGGCGCTCGCCGACCCGCGCGAGGGGCGGCTCGTGCACGACCAGCGCGCGGCGCGCGCGGGCTTCGGGCTCGCCGAGGCGCGCATTGGCGACACCGACGTCTGGGTGGATGACTGGTCGCTGCGTCAGGATCCGCGCGGTTACGCAGCCCGCATCGTGGCGCGCGACTTCGCATTCGACCTCGCCTTCACGCCCACGCAGCCGGTCCTGCTCCAGGGCGAGGAGGGATACTCGCGCAAGGGGCCGCTCGCGCGGCAGGCGAGCTACTACTACAGCCTGCCCCAGCTCGCGGTGTCGGGAACGGTGGCGCGGGGGGCGCGCAGCGAGCGCGTGTCGGGGCGCGCCTGGCTGGACCACGAATGGTCGAGCGAGGTGATGGCGCCGGAAGCCGTGGGCTGGGACTGGATCGGCCTCAATCTCGCCGACGGGGGCGCCCTGATGGCGTTCCGCATGCGCGGCCGCGAGACCGAAACGTTCTGGGCGGGCGGCACCCTGCGCACGGCCGCGGGCCGCGTGCGCACGTTCGCGCCGGGGGAGATCGGCTTCGAGCCCGTGCGGCGCTGGCGCTCGCCGCGAACCGAGGTCGAGTATCCGGTCGCGATGCGCGTGCGGGCGGGCGAACTCGCGCTCGAGCTCGAGCCGCTCTTCGACGACCAGGAGCTCGACTCGCGCTCGAGCACCGGCACGATCTACTGGGAGGGCGCGGTGCGCGCCCGCGCGGACGGCGGCGTCGCCGGGGCCGGCTATCTCGAGCTGACCGGCTACTGGCGACCGCTGAAGCTCTGAAGCGGCGCGGTTAGACTTTGCGCGCGGGAGAGAGACCGAGCTTGCATCGCCACGATCATTCCCACGTCGAGGTCGGCGGCCGGCGCATCGAGGTGCGCACGATCGCGGGCGACCCGGGGCGCCCGACGCTCGTCTTCCTGCACGAGGGGCTCGGCTCGGTCGCGATGTGGCGCGGCTTCCCGGCGCGTGTCGCCGAGGTCACCGGCTGCCCGGCGCTCGTCTATTCGCGCTACGGCTACGGTGGTTCCGACGTCCTCGAGGCGCCGTTCGCCGTCGACTACATGCACCGCGAAGCGCGCGAGGCGCTGCCCGAGCTCCTGGCGAAGCTCGGCGTCGACCGGCCGATCCTGGTCGGCCACTCGGACGGCGCCTCGATTGCGCTGATCTACGCGGGCACGCACCCGGACGGGTTGCGCGGGCTGGTGGCGCTGGCGCCGCACGTCTTCGTCGAGGACATCTCGGTGCGCAGCATCCGGGAGGCGAAGGTCGCGTTCGAGACGACCGACATGCCGAAGAAGCTCGCGCGCTACCACGCCGACGCGCGGCGGACCTTCTACGGCTGGAACGACATCTGGCTCGATCCGGATTTCCGTCGCTGGAACATCGAGTCGTACCTGCCGCAGATCCGCTGCCCGGTGCTCGCGGCGCAGGGCGTGGACGACGAGTACGGCACCATGGCGCAGATCGAGGCGGTCGCCGCGCAGGTGGCGGGGCCGTGCGAGCTCGTGAGGATCGAGGCCTGCGGCCACCGGCTGCACCGCGACCAGCACGACCTGACGCTGGCGGCGATCGAGCGGTTCGTGGCGCGAATCGCCGGATAGCAGGCGGTTGAAAGCGGTACGGCGCGAGCGCCCGCGGCTTCTCTGCGGGACGCGCACGCGCCCCAAGCCTTTGATCGTGCGAGCGTCCAGCCCAGCGGTGGAGTCGAGCGAAGCTGCGAACGGACGTTTTTCGACGAGCTGTTAGGAGGACGCGATGCGGGGACTCAAGGGCAAGGTTGCGCTCGTGACCGGCGCGGCGAACGGGATCGGGCGCGCGATCGCGCTGCGGCTCGCCGAGGAAGGCGCCACCGTCGGCATCTTCGACCTCGACGAAACCGGGGCGCTCGACTGCGCCGGCCAGATCCAGGCGCGCGGCGGCCACTCGCACGTGGAAGTGGTGGACATCGGCGACTATGAGCGCGTGGTCGGAGGGGTCGACGCGCTCGAGAGCGCCCGCGGGCCGGTGGAGATCCTGGTGAACAACGCCGGCTGGGACCGTGCGGTGAACTTCGTCGACAGCGAGCCCGCCTTCTGGGAGAAGGTGGTGCGCATCAACCTCTTCGGCCCGCTCAACGTCCACCACGCGGTGCTGACGCGCATGGCGGCGCGCGGGCGCGGCTGCGTCGTCAACATTGCGTCCGACGCGGGGCGCGTCGGCTCCTCCGGCGAGGCGGTGTACTCGGCGTGCAAGGGCGGCGTGATCGCGCTCACGAAGACGCTCGCGCGCGAGCTCGTCGGCCGGGGCATCCGGCTGAACGCGGTGTGCCCGGGCCCGACCGACACCGCGATCTTGCGCGGCTTCACCGAGGGACCGGACGGGGCAAAAATCCTCGAGGGGCTCAAGCGCGCGATCCCGATGCGCCGGCTCGGCACGCCCGAGGACTACCCCGGCCTCGTAGCGTTCCTCGCGAGCGACGATGCGGCCTACATCACCGGGCAGACGATCAGCGTTTCAGGCGGCCTCACGATGCATGGCTGACTTGGGCAGCAGGTGGCAGCAGGTGCGCGACCGAGTTGGCGTAGTACGCGATCAGGCGCGCCTCGTCCGGCCGCGCCGTGTAGAGTCCGTCGGCCTCGTCCACGACGTGCCGCAGCTGCAGCATCTCCAGCCCGGCTGAAATGGCGTAGTCGCGGTCGGCGCGCGGGACGTAGAGCTTGGCGCCGCGGGCCTCCAGCGCCTCGATCAGCCGCTCGACCTCGGCCTTGATCTCGAGCTCCGATAGCGCTCGCCCGGGATTGCGGTCGAACACGCTCGCGATCAGCGGCACCGGCAGCACCGGGACGAGGCGACCGATCTCGTCCATCACGCGCTGCGCGAGCTCGCCGATGCGGGCGAAGCGGTCCTCCTTCGAGAGGCGGCGGAAATCGAGGTCGCGCGCGGCGGCCCACTCGCGCACCGAGATCGGCGAGCCGAAGTTGACGCACGCGTAGCCGAAGCGCCGCCAGCGGCTGCGCAGCATCAGCCCGAGCTGCTGCCCGGCGAACTTGAGCGTCGTCCACGCCGCGCCAAACACGCCGGTCCGCGGTCCGCCCGGCGCGCGGTCGATGAGCAGCGTCCGGTCCTCGAGCGTGCGGTCGTAGTTGATGCCGAGCGGGATGAAGACGACGTCGCGGTCGCCGTGCGGGTCGAAGCTGCGCAGCATGTAGTCGAGCACGCCGAGCCGCGGCTCGCCCAGCCGCCCGTCGCGGCTGAGGCGCCCCTCCGGATACACCGCCTGCGTCACGCCGTTCTCGGTGGCCATCGCGATATAGCGCTCGAGCACGCGCCGGTAGAGGTCGTCGCCCGAGCCGCGCCGCACGAAGTAGCCGCCCATCGACCGGATGAGGCTCTGCAGCGGCCAGATGCGCGCCCACTCGCCGACCGCGTAGGAGAGCGCCGCACGGTCCGCGGCGAGGTAGGCGGCGAGCACGTAGTCCATGTTGGACCGGTGGTTCATCACGAACACCACGGTCGCGTTCGGAGGCACGCGCGCAAGGCCCTCGTCGTCGCTGTAGCCGACGCGCACCCGGTAGAGCGCCTGCGCCGCACGCCGCGCGAGCCAGTAGCCGACGCGAAAGTAGAAATAGGCGTTGAACGCCGGGACGATCTCGGAGGCGTATTCGCGCACCTTCTGGGTGGCGAGCGCGCGCGGCATGTCCTGCGCCGCGGCCTGCGCGGCGGCGGCCTCCTGGACCTTCGCGTCGTAGACGAGCACGTCGACGAGGGCCTGGCGGCGCGTGCGCTGGAAGGGGCGCACCTCGATCTTCAGCCGGCCGGCGACCTCGTCGAGCACGCGGTTCGCGCGGGTCCGCAGCAGCCAGCGCCAGCTCGGCCGCATCACCCGGTCGTAGACGCCGAGCGTGGCGAGGACGCCGATCGCCAGGGCGAGCCAGACTGGCAGCGTGAGGGTCATGACCGCGCGAGGCTAGCGCCTCGCGCCCGGCGAGGAAAGTGCCGCGCGTGCGCCCGCCGCTAGCGCAGCAGCAGATCGTCGTACAGCTCGCGCAGGAAGCCGAGGAGGTACGGGGTGTAGAAGTCGCCGTGCCCGTCGATGATCGGGCTGTCGGTAGAGACCACCCAGAACGGGTTGTCGGGGTCCGACTGGCCGGCGAGATGGGTCAGCACCACGCCCGACCCGTAGCGGCGCTCCCAGCCCTCCTTGCTGCGGCCGTCGGCGTCGCGCCACTGCCGGTCGAAGGCCTGCCGACGCGCGAGTGCCTCGCCCGGCGAGTCGCTTTCGACCCAGCGTCCCACCGGGGACGGGCAGCGGCACGGCCCATCGGCCGCGGTTTGCGGCGCCGGCGGCGGCGCACCGGGCGCGAGCGTCAGGCGGTGCGTCCGGTACCGGTCCGCGTGGCCGATCGTGCGCAGGTTCGCTTCCCGCTCGATCTTCCAGCGCTCGCCTTCGCCCTGCGCGTACTGCTCGAACAGGGTGTTCACCGAGCGCCCGAGCGGGAACGCGTAGCGCGTCGCCCAGTCGCTGTCCGAGGTCACCGCGACGAAGACTGGCTGCCGCTGCCCGCGTCCCGCCCACGCGCGCCGCCCCGCCGCGTGGTAAAGCGGCTCGTAGCGCACCGCCTCGAAGGCCGGGTTGATGAGCACGACCAGATCGCCGAACGGCTCGACGGTCGCGTCGCCGTCCACCACGTTCTGCAGCAGCCACGGCGACACCGCCGCGAACAGGATCAGCCCGCCGAAGCTGTGTCCGACCGTCACCATGCGGGTGCGGCCGGACCGGCCGGAGTCCTTGCCGGCTTGCGCGCGGACGCGCGCGGGATCGTTCTGGAGCCGATGGAACTTGCCCAGCCAGGCGAAGAGCTCGCGCACCGAGCCGAGCGCGACGTGCGTCGCCGCGTTCTTGCGCGAGTAGAACGTCACGTACTGCGCGTCCCCCGGCCCGGCCACCTCGCGCCCGCGCCACCCGACGTAGACGCCGATCACCCGGCGCGCCGCGGCGCCGTACTGGCGGACTTCGGCCTCCTGGATCGCGCGCAGCACCTCGCGGAAGCAGCCGACGTCCTCGTTGCAGGCGTCGGCATCGTGCTTCCACCCGTGGACGTACGCGACGATGATCAGGTCGCGCGCCTTGCCTTCGGCCTCGAGCAGGTCCTCGAGCAGCTGCATCTGCGAGGCGACGGCCACGCGGCGCCCGCGGTTCGCGCCGTTCTCCTGGTAGCGGTAGAACCAGCCCTGATCGTCGAACTCCACGAACGCGAGCTTGAACGCGCCGCCCGGCGCGCCCGCGAGCGGGTGGACCTCGACCGCGAACTTCTCGCACCGGTGGTGGGTCCAGCCTGCGGCCTGCGGGTCGGCGGGCGCGTAGTCGCACTGCGCGGGGTCGGATTGCGCGATCTGGTCGCGGATGATGACGTGCGAGGTGCAGGCGCTAGTGAGCGCCGCGGCGACTGCGGCGCCGAGCAGCCGAAGAATGCGGATCCGCATGCTGTCCCCCTCCAGGCGTGGCCCGAGGCCTGCGCCGGAATCGACGATAGGGGCTGCCCGTGCCGGCGAGAATAGGCCGGTCGGACTACGCCTAGAGCGCCAGCGCGACCCGGGTGCCTTCGTCGATCGCCCGGAACGCGTCGAGCTCGGCGGCGACGTGCGCGCCGCCGACCAGATGCGAGCGTACGCCACGCGCCGCGAGCTCGTCGTGGAGGCGCCGCACCGATTCCTGTCCGGCACAGAGCACGACGTGGTCGACCTCGAGCACCGTCTCCCGGCCGTCGTGCACGACGTGCAGCCCGCGGTCGTCGATGCGACGGTACTCGACGCCGGTGAGGATCTTCACCCCACGGCGTGCAAGCTCCGCGCGCAGCGCCCACCCGGTCGTGGCCCCGAGCGTCCGGCCGGCTGGCGTTGGCTTGCGCTGGAGCAGCCAAATTTCCCGCGGCACCGCCTCCGGCACCGGGGGCGCCAGTCCGCCCGGGCTCGCGCCGCTGCGATCGACGCCCCAGACATCGAGGAAGTGGTTGCCGCCCGGTGCGCTGAGGAACACCGCGGTGTCGAAGCCGATCCCGCCCGCGCCGACGATCGCGACGCGGCGGCCGACGGTCTTGGCGCCGCCAAGTACCTCGTCGTATCGGAGCGCCTTCGGGTGGTCGACGCCCTCGAGCGCCGGAATGCGCGGCGTGACGCCGGTCGCCACCACGATCTCGTCGTAACCGCCGGCTGCGAGCTCGCCGGCCGACGGCCGGGTCGCGAGCTTCAGCGTCACGCCGAGCCGCTCGATGCGTCGCGCGAAGTAGCGCGTGGTCTCCGCGAATTCCTTGCCGGGGATCGCCGCGGCGAGGTTCATCTGTCCGCCGATCGCGCCGGCCGCCTCGTAGAGCGTGACGGCGTGCCCGCGCTCGGCGGCGGTCACCGCGGAGGCGAGGCCCGCCGCGCCGGCGCCCACCACCGCCACCCGCTTCGCGCGCGGCGCGGGGCCGGTGGGGAAATCGAGTTCGCGGCCCGCGCGCGGGTTCACCAGGCAGGTCGCAGTCTGGTTGGCGAAGATCAGGTCGAGGCACGCCTGGTTGCAGGCGATGCAGGTGTTGATCTCGTCGCCGCGGCCGTCGCGCGCCTTGGCGGCGAACGCGGCGTCGGCGAGCATCGGGCGTGCGAGCGAGACGGCATCGGCGACGCCCTCGGCGAGGAGCTTTTCGGCCACCTCGGGGGTGTTGATCCGGTTCGTGGCCATCACGGGAACGTCGACGGCCGCGCGCAGGCGCTTCACCGCGAAGGCGAACGCGGCGCGCGGCACCATGTACGCGATGGTCGGGACGCGGGCCTCGTGCCAGCCGATGCCGGTGTCGAAAAGATCCACCCCGGCGTCAACGACCGCGCGCGCCTGCGCGATCGTCTCGTCGGCCGAGAGACCCTGCTCGACGAGGTCGAGCGCGGAGATACGGTACACGACGAGGAAGTCGCGTCCGACGCGCGCGCGCGTCCGGCGCACGATCTCGACCGGGAAGCGCAGACGGTTCTCGAGCGTGCCGCCCCAGCGGTCGGTGCGGGTGTTGGTGCGCGGGCAGGTGAACTGCGTGATCAGGTAGCCCTCGGAGGCCATGATCTCCACGCCGTCGTAGCCGGCCTGGCGCGCGAGCGCCGCGCACGCCGCGAAGGCGTCGATCGTGCGCTCGACCTCGCCCTCGGCGAGGGCGTGGATCGTGCGCCGGTTGATCGGCGAGGGGATGGCGGACGCGCCGACAGCGTCGCTGCACTTCGCGTAACGGCCCGCATGCAGGATCTGGAGGCAGATCGGGCTGCCCGCGGCATGCACCGCATCCACGATCGTGCGGTGGAAGGGAATCTGGTCGGGCGAATCGAAGATGCTCGAGTCTTCCTCCATCCGGCCGGGCGAGTCGGGCGAGACGCCACCTGTGATGATCAGGCCGGCGCCGCCCCGCGCGCGGGCGGCATAGAACGCGGCGAGGCGCTCGGCGGGACGGTCGGCGGCTTCGAGGCGCGTGTGCATCGAGCCCATCACAATGCGGTTGGCGAGCGTGAGGGCGCCGACCTTCAGCGGCTCGAAGAGGCGGGGATAGGCGGTCATCGCGATCGATCGGCCGGGGTTGCAGGGCGCGGCATTATCCGGTTCGCGGCCGGCCGGAGCAACCCGCTAGCGGGGCGCGGGCGCCGCGTTGTCGACGCCCACCGCCTCGTCCACGCGCGCAATCCCGTCGCGCTCCAGCAGCCGAACGAGACCGCGCTTGATCTCGCGCACGATGCCCGGGCCCTGGTACACGAGCGCGGTGTACACCTGCACGAGCGATGCTCCCAGCCGGATCGTGCGGTAGGCGTCCTCGGCCGATCCGATGCCGCCGCACCCGACGAGTGCGAGCCGCTTGCGGTCGATGCGGCGGTACCACTCGCGGGTCGTCGCTTGCATCCAATCGAGCGCGACCGGCGCGGAGACGCTGCCGCGCATGCGTGCAAGCTCCGCCGGGGGCGTCTTGAGTCGCGGGCGCAGGTCGTTCTTCGGGTCGTAGAACGAAAGCCCCTTCACGAATGGAAAGGGGTCGAGCGCCTCGAGCACCGCGTCGATCCCGCGCGGGTCGTGCGCGGGCGTCACGCGGGCGAACACCGGAACCGTGCCCACGACCTCGCGCAGCCCCGCAAGCAGGGCGCGCAGGTGTGCGGGATCGTCGAAGTGCGAGAAACCGCCCGCGGAGTTCGGGCAGTTTAGGTTGAGGGCGTAGTAGGTCGCGATTCCCGCGAACCGCCGCGCCGCCTCGACCAGCTCCGCGATGACCCGGTCGACCGGCGCCGGCGTCCCGGTGTTGGTCTCGACGAGGCTGATCCCCAGCGGAACCGGCAGGCGGACGCGTGCGAGCCGTACGGCGACCTCCGCCGCGCCGTCGTTGGGTACGCCGTAGAAGACGATGAGCCCGTCGTCGGCCGGAATCCTGAAGAGCCGCGGCCGTTCCGGATTGCCGGCGGAGGGGTATGCCGACACCGAGCCGACGTCGATCGAGCCGAAGCCGAGCGCGGCGAGCGCCTCGGTCGCGACGCCGTTCTTGTCGAAGCCCGCCGGCAGGCCGACCGGGTTGGGGAAGTCGAGGCCGCCGACCGCGATGCGCAGGCGCGGATCCTCGAATCCGTACAGCGCCCGGACGAGCGCGCGCCCCGCCGCGCTGCGTCCCACCGCCCCCGCGATGCGCAAGGTGGCGATATGCGCGCGCTCGGCGTCCATCCGGAAGAGAAGCGGGCGCACGCACGCACGATAGAGACGCGGGCCAAGCATGCCGGAGTATTTCGGGCCGCGCGCGGCCGGTCAACCCGGCGCCGACTTGCCCGGGCGGCGCGCGCTCCCCTATACTGGCCTCGTTCAAACAAAAGTTCGCATTCCGAACTCAAGCCGTGGCCGCCGCGACGCCTGCGCAGGACAACCCGAAGAACCTCGTGCAGTCGCTCGCGAAGGGCTTCCGCGTGCTCGAGGCCTTCGGCGCCAACGACCCCGAGCTCACGCTCGCCCAGGTCGCGCGCCGCGCCGCGCTGGACAACGCCACCGCCTTCCGCCTGCTCAATACGCTGGTCCTGCTCGGCTACGTCGAGCGCATCGACGGCACCCGCAATTTCCGCCTGACGCTCAAGTGCCTCGACCTCGGGTTCAACGCGATCGCGCGCGCCGAGTTGCGCGAGCGCGTGCGCCCGGTGCTGCGCTCGCTCGTGGGCGAGGTGAACGAGGCCGCGAGCGTCGGCGTGCTCGACGGCGCCGACGTGGTGTACGTCGAGCGCGTCCAGGCCGGCCTCGTGCGGCTCGGCGTGGACGTGCGCGTCGGCTCGCGCATTCCGGCCTACTGCTCGGCGATCGGGCTGGCGATCCTCGCGTTCCTGCCGCGCGACGAGCACAATCGGGTGCTCGCGCTGAAGCCGCGCGTGAAGCTCACGCCGCGGACGGTCACCGACCTCAAGGAGATCCAGGCGCGGCTGGCGCGCGTGCGCCGCGCCGGCCACATCGTGGTCGACCAGGAGATCACCTCCGGCCTGCGCGCGCTCGCGGCGCCGGTGCTCGACCCGGACGGCTATCCGATCGCGGCGGTGAGCGTGGTCGCGCCGGTGATGCGGATGCCGCTCGAGCGCTTCCTGAAGGTGGCGCTCGAGCCGGTGCAGGCGGCGGCGCGGACGATTTCGAAGGCGATGCAGGCGGGCGGCGCGATCGCGCAGCAGGCCGCCTGAAGGACGCAGTTGGCTGGACGGAAACGCGACCAAGGAGAGCGAGCATGAGCAAGAAGTGGGATTACAAGGGCATCGTTCCGGCAATGCAGGTGCCGTTCAAGCCGGACCAGTCGATCGACGAGCCGGAGCTGCGCCGCTTCACGAACTGGCTGTGCGGGTTCGACGGACTCGCCGGGCTCACCACGAACGGGCACACCGGCGAGGTGTTCGCCCTGTCGGCGAAGGAGCGCGCGGAGGTGACACGCATCGTCGCCGACGAGGCCAAGGGACGCCTGCCGGTGATCTCGGGCATCTGCACCGAGAGCATCACCGAGGCGGCCGAGCACGGCGTGATGGCGCGCGAGGCGGGGGCCACCGGGCTCCTGGTGATGCCGCCGCACATGTGGCTGCGCTTCGGGATGAAGCCCGAGCACGTCATCGACCACTTCACCGCCGTCGGCAAGGCGAGCGGGCTCGACCTGGTGGTGCACGTGTACCCGTCGTGGACGCGCGCCGCCTACTCGCACGAGCTGCTCGCCGAGCTCGCGCGCCTGCCGTGGGTCAAGTGCTTCAAGGTCGGCACCCGCGACATGAACAAGTACGCGGTCGACGTGCGCTCGATCCGCGAGGCCGCGCCGGAGAAGACCATCCTGACCTGCCACGACGAGTACGTCCTCGCCACGATGGTGCAGGGGGTCGACGGGGCGCTGCTCGGGTTCGCTTCCTTCATCCCGGACAAGCTGGTCGCGCTCTGGCGCGCGGTGCAGGCGGGCGACCTCAAGCGCGCGATGCAGCTTCAGTTCGAGATCAACCCGCTGAAGGACGTGGTGTACGGCTTCGGCGAGCCGACGGGCGAGGCGCACGCGCGCATGAAGTACGCGATGGTGCTCGCCGGGCGCATGAAGTCGCCGCTCTGCCGCGCGCCGACGCGGGTACCCGAGGGCGAGGCCGCGAAGCGGATCGAGGACGCGGTGCGCAAGAGCGGCATGCTCGCAAGAGCGGCGGCTTGACGTCCGACGAGAGGAGGAGGGTCATCATGAGCTGGAAACGCATTCTCGGCGCCGCGGCGCTCGCCTTCGCGGCGGGCACCGCGCAGGCGCAGCAGGACCTCAAGTTCCAGGCGATGCCGCTCGGCTCGATCTGGTACGTGTTCGCCGCGAGCTTCACGAAGCACATCCAGCCTGCGCTTCCCGCGGGCACGAAGCTGGACGTCGTCGCGCGCGGCGGGGGGATCGGCAACGTGATCCTGGTGAACGAGAAGAAGGCCGACCTCGGGTTCGCCAACACCTGCACCTCGGTGTGGGCGATGGAGGGCGAGCAGGAGATCTACAAGGGCAAGAAGTACACCGACGTCCGCGCGCTGCTCGGCGGGCTGAACGAGGTGTGGATCGTCGGCATGCTGACCGAGGATTACATCAAGCGCACCGGCAACAACACCCTCGAGAAGGCGCTCACGTCGAAGCAGCCGCCCCGCATCATCATGAAGCCGGCCGGCAGCACCGTGCCGCCGGCGGTGCGGATGGTGCTGGAGGGCGTGGGCCTCGACTTCGACAAGTACAAGGCGAAAGGCGGGCAGATCATCCAGGTCGACGTCGGCCAGATCCCGCAGCTGATGCGCGACGGGCGCGCGGACCTCTACTTCGAGAGCGCCTCGCCCGGTCACCCCGCCACGCAGGAGGTCTCGCTGACCGTCCCGGTGCGCTTCCTCGACCTGCCCGAGAAGTCGCTCGCCGTGCTCGGCAGGAACGGGATGAAGGTCCACCCGATGCCGGCCTCCTTCAAGGGCCAGAACGGCCCGACCAAGGCGGCGGACTTCGGCACCAACCTGATCGTCCACCGGGACATGCCCGAGAACGTCGCGTACGCGATCACCAAGGCGATCATCGAGAACCGCGACGCGATCGTGGCGGAGAACAAGGCGATGGCGGGCTTCGTGGCCCAGGACGCGTGGCGACCGGAAAACGCGGGCATCCCGCTCCATCCCGGCGCGGCGCGCTACTACCGGGAGCGAGGCTGGCTGAAGTAGCGCGCGCCGGAACGGGCGGCGCGGCCGCGTGACCCCCGACACCCGACTCCCCACCGACGGCGTCGCTTCGGCGGCGCCGTCGGCGGCCCCGGACGTTCCGCTCCTGCGGCGGCTGGCGAGCCCGCGCTGGCTCGTCGCCGCAATCTGGCTCGCCTTCCAGCTCTATCTTCTCTGGGACCCGGTGCCGCTGCAGATCGCGCGTCCGACGCACGTCTGCCTCGCCCTCGCCACCGTGCTCCTGTGGTGGCCGCTGCGCAGGGGCGAGGGCCCCGACTGGCGCGCCGCGCTCGACTGGCTCCTCCTTGCCGGCACCGCCGCGGTGCTCGGCTACTACCTCGCCGACTTCCAGCGGCTCTACACGCGCATGGAGAACGTCGACGAGGTGTTCCCGCGCGACGTGGCGTTCGGGACGCTCGTCCTCGTCCTCCTGCTCGAGTGCGTGCGGCGCGTGGTCGGCTGGAGCCTCCTGTGGGTGATCGCGGGCTTCCTCGCATACGCCTTCCTCGGCCGCTGGTTCCCCGGCTGGCTCGCGTTCCAGGGCTTCGACTACGCGCTCTTCATCGAGATCATGACCATGGCGACGCACGGCATCCTCGGCGTCACCACCGAGACCTCGGTGAACTTCGTCTGGTACTTCATCCTGTTCGGCGTCGTCTACTCGGCCACCGGCGGCGGGCAGCTCTTCATCGACGCGGCGCTGCGGCTCGTCGGCCGGCGCCCGGGCGGCGCGGCGAAGGCGGAGATCGTCGCGAGCGCGATGTTCGGCACGATCAGCGGCAGCGCGGTCGCCAACGTGGTCGCGACCGGGATCTTCACGATTCCGCTGATGAAGCGCTCGGGCTACTCGTCCGAGGAGGCGGCAGCGCACGAGGCGACCGCCTCGACCGGCGGCCAGCTCGTGCCCCCGGTGATGGGGATCGCCGCGTTCGTGATGGCGGAACTGCTGGCGCTGCCGTACGCGCGCATCGCGATCGCCGGGCTGATCCCGGCGGCCGCGTATTACTTCGCCCTGTACATGATCGTCGACCTCAAGGCGAAGCACCGCGGCATCGGCACCCTCGGCGAGGGCGACCTCGCCGGTGTCGGCCCGATCCTGCGACGCGCGCACCTGTTTCTTCCGCCGCTCGTGCTGATCGCGATCCTCGCGAGCGACTACTCGGCCACGACCGCGGCGATGATCGCCGCGGTCGTCGCGCTCGCGATCTGCTACCTGCGGCCCGACTCGCGGCTCTCGGCGCGCGGCTGGGTCGACATGATCGAGGAGGTCGCGAAGCAGGCCGCGCAGGTCGCCGTGCCGATCATCGCGATCGGCATCATCATCGCCGTGGCGATCCAGTCGAACCTCGCGCTCAAGTTCTCGACCCACCTGATCGCGCTTTCGGGCGGGACGCTGATCGGCGCGATGCTCATGATCATTCTCGGCTGCATCGTGATGGGGATGGGGCTGCCGACGGTGGCCGCTTACATCATCGGGGCAATCCTGTTCGTGCCGGCGCTGACCAAGCTCGGCATCGACCCGCTTGCGGCGCACTTCTTCGTCATGTACTACTGCGTGCTGTCGATGATCACCCCGCCGGTCGCGCTCGCCTCGTACGCGGCCGCCGGCGTGGCGAAGGCCGACGCGATGAAGACGGGATGGATCGCATTCAAGCTCTCGCTCGTGCTGTTCCTGATCCCGTTCGCGTTCGCGTTCGATCCGGCTCTGCTCTGGTCCGGTTCCGCGCTCTGGATCGCAGCTGCCTTCGTTTCGATGATGGGTGCCACGTTCGCCTGGGCGGTGTTCCTGGAGGGGTATCTGGGCGGCGCCATCTCCTGGGTCGCGCGGCTCGCGTTCGGTGCGGCGGCGCTCGCAATCATCTTCGCGCCCACCGGCAGCGCGTGGTGGTGGGCGGGCTGCGGCGGGGCGGCTGCGCTCGCGGGCTGGGTGCTCGCCCGCCGGCCGCGGGCGCCGCAGGCGGCGCCGTGAACGCGGCCGGTGCCGGGAAGGGCCGCCTATGGGCGTCCGAGTCGCGCTGGCTCCTCGACGAGGCGACCGGCGCGCGCATCCGGCAGGTCACGGCGCACCCGTCGATCCACCATCACCCGTTCTTCTTCGTCCCGCCCTACGACGACGCGATGCGGCGCCTCGTGTTCGTCTCGCACCGGACCGGGCGGCCGCAACTCTTCGCGGAGGAGCAGTCGAGCGGTCTGCTCGTGCAGCTCACCGACCGCGACGACCTCGCCGAGTGGTCGTTCCATCCGGCGCGCGACGGACGGCACGTGTTCTTCGTCGCGGGGAGCGGCGCCTGGCGGCTCGACCTCGAGACGCTCGCCGAGGAGCGCCTGGCCGACTTCGGCGACGCGGAGATGCGCGAACGAGGCATGGTGGGCGCAGCGATGGGCACCACCACCGTCTCGCGCGACGACCGCTGGTGGGCGGTGCCGGTCAAGGTCGGGAAGGTCTCGCGCTTCGTCGTGATCGACACCGCGAACGGCGCCGCGCGCGTGATCCTGGAGCGCGACACGATCGGCCACCCGCAGTTCTGTCCGGACGACCCCGACCTCATCTTCTACGCCGGCCCGCTGACCGATCGTCTCTGGCTCGTGAACCGCGACGGCGGCGGCAACCGGCGGCTCTGGCAGCGCGAGCATCGCGACCAGTGGCTGACGCACGAGAGCTGGCTCGCCGGCCGGCGCGAGCTCGCGTTCGTGGACTGGCCGAACGGCGTGCGCGCGATCGGCGTCGATACCGGCGAGCTGCGCTGGATCACGCGCTTTCCCGCGTGGCATGCGCATCCGGACGACACGGGTAGCTGGTTCGCCTGCGACACCAACTTCCCGGACATCGGCCTCCACCGCTTCCCCGCGGCGGGCGAGGGCGCACCCGAGCGGCTGTGCCTCTCGCGCGCGAGCTCGGTCGGCGCGCACTGGGGCGGCCCGTTCCCGTACAACGACGGCCCGCGCGAGGTCTACGCGCCGCAGCACACTCATCCCCATCCGCGCCCGTCCCCGGATGGGAGGCGCGTGCTCTACACCTCGGACGCGTCCGGCCACGCCCAGCTGTACGAGTGTCGCCTCGAATGACGCCCGCCCAGGCAGCCCGGCTCGCAATCCGCGCGAAGCGCCACACCGGCACGACGCGCGGCCTCGCGCTCGGCTACGTGCAGTGCAACCTCGCCGTCGTCCCGAAGGCCGACGCGTTCGACTTCCTGCTCTACTGCCAGCGCAACCACAAGGCCTGCCCGGTGCTCGAGGTGTGCGACCCGGGCGATCCGGAGCCGAAGCGCCTCGCGCCCGGCGCCGACCTGCGCACCGACCTGCCCCGCTATGCGGTGTACCGGGAGGGCGAGCGCCTGCCCGACGTCACGGACCTCCACGATCTGTGGCGACCGGATCTGGTCGCTTTCCTCATCGGCTCCGGGATCACGTTCGACGATGCGCTCGAGCGCGCCGGCGTGCCGACCGACAAGCATCGCTGGGTCGTGCGCTCGACGCTCCCGACCGTGCCCGCGGGGCGTTTTCGCGGCGAGCTGATCGTGACGATGCGCTGGCTGACGCCGCACCAGGCGATCGTCGCAACCCAGGTGTCGAGCCGCTTCCCGCAGAACCACGGCGCGCCGATCCACATCGGCGACCCGCAAGCGATCGGCGCCGACCTCGCGCGCCCGCTCTTCGGGCCGCCGGTCGAGCGCGTGCCCGACGGGCTCGTCGCCGTGTTCTGGGCGTGCGGCGTGACCCCGCAGCAGGCGGCGCTCGACGCCAAGGTCGAGCTGCTGCTCGCTCACTCCCCGGCGCACGGGTTCATCACCGACCTGAAGGCCGACGCGTTGGCAGTGAGCTGATCGCGCCGGCCCGCGAGGGCTTTGCGAAACGGCTTGCTTGGTGGCAAAGTCCATCGATGCCCCCGCACGAAGGATGTTCCGTGAATGCACCGCCGCGCGGTCCCGCGCTATATCGGTGGGCGAGCCGCGAGAGGCTGCTGGCCCTGTGCTTCGCCGCTCTCGGTCTCGGCGCATGTAGCGGCCCGATCACCGGGCTGCCGATTGAGCCGGGTGACGCGCCGATCCCGCCTGGCGATCCTGCCTACGCAACGACGCTGCAGATCCGCTACCTCGGTGCCGGCGGGGTGCTGCTGAAGCGCGGCGAGGACGCGCTGCTCGCCGCGCCGTTCTTCTCCAATCCGTCGATGCTGCGAGTCGCGTTCGGCGAAGTGCGATGGCGCAAGGAGGAAGTCGACCGGTTTCTCGGGCCGAAGGACCGCGATGACCTGGCCGCAGTCAGCGGGGTCATCGTCGGTCACGCGCACTACGACCACCTCATGGATTTGCCGTACATCAAACAGACGTACCTGCCGAAGGCGAAGATCTACGGCAGCGACACCGCGAGGAACACGCTCCTGGGGGACGAAACGCTCAAAAAGAAGCCCGAGGACCTGGTGTCGGTCGAGCACCAGGCGTGGGCCGCCCCCCCGGCGGGTCAGCCGGAGCCCGTGGTCGTGTGGACGCAGGTGAACGAACGCATCCGCTTCCTCGCCCTGAAGTCCGAGCACGCGCCGATCTTCCTTGGGATCAAGTTCTTCGAGGGGCACTATCGGGAGCCGCTGCCGGTGATCCCGACGAGCGCCTGGGCCTGGCGGGAGGGCGAAACGCTCGCCTACCTGATCGATTTCCTAGGACCCGACGGCAAGACCGTCGAGTTCCGCGTCCACTATCAGGATACGGCGAGCAATCCGCCGCTCGGATTCCCGCCGCCGTCGGTCGTGCCGCCCGACGGGCGCGGGGTGGATGTCGCGATCCTCTGCGTGCCTGGACACACGCAGGTGAAGGGCTACCCGGCGGGGATCGTCGAGCGCTTGCGGCCGCGACTCGCGGTTCTGATCCACTGGGAGGACTTTTTCGCGCCGCTTCCGGACGATCCGCGCGACTTGCGAACCGTTGCGCTGCTCCAGGGCGAGCGCTTCATCGAGGCACTGAAACCGGCGCTCAATGGCGCGCCGTACCGCATGCCCGCGCCGGGAACGTGGCTCCGCTATGCCCGCTGAGGCAATCAATGTCGTCCCGCGCAGCGACGCCGCGCGCATCCTGGTGGTCGACGACCAGCCGGACAACGTCCAGCTGCTCGCCGATCTGCTGACCCTTCACGGCTACGCGGTCGAGACGGCGTCGAGCGGGCAGGCGGCACTGGACGCCGTCGCCCGGGCGGTCCCCGATCTCGTCCTGCTCGACGTGGTGATGCCGGGCCTGTCGGGGCTCGATGTCCTGCGCCGGCTGCGCGCCGACGCGCGCCTGGCGATGCTCCCGGTCGTGCTCGTGACCGCGCTCGATCCCGACACCGAGCGCGTCAAGGGTCTGGAAGCCGGGGCCGACGACTTCCTCGGCAAGCCGGTCGACGGCAGCGAGCTCATCGCCCGCGTGCGCTCGCTGGTACGGGTCAAGCGCCTGTTCGACCGCGTGGAGGCGCAGGCCGCGGAGCTGAAGGTTCTGAACGACGACCTCGAGCGGCGCGTCGCAGCCAAGGTCGCCGAGGTGGAGCGCCTCTCCAAGCTGTCGCGCTTTCTCGCCCCCCAGGTCGCCGCACGCGTCGCGGTCGACGGGCCCGATTCGATCCTCGCGTCGCACCGCCGCGAGATCGCGGTCGTCTTCTTCGACCTGCGCGGGTTCACCGCGTTCTCGGAGGTCAACGAGCCGGAGGACGTCCTGCGCGTGCTGCGCGAGTTCCACCACGCGATCGGGACCGAGTCGCAGCGCTTCTCCGGCACGATCGAGCGCTTCGTGGGCGACGGCGCGATGGTGTTCTTCAACGACCCGGAGCCGGTGCCGGAGCCGTGCGTGCAGGCAGCCCGGTTCGCGCTCGCCGTGTTCCAGGCGTGCCGCGAGCCGCTGGCGCGCTGGGACCGCGCGGGATTCGGCCTGCACATCGGGTCGGGTCTCGCGTACGGCTACGCGACGCTCGGGGCGGTCGGGTTCAGCGACCGCTACGACTACGCGGTGGTCGGGACGGTCGCGAACCTCGCGTCGCGGCTGTGCGGCGAGGCGCGCGGCGGGGAGATCATCGCCAGCGCGCGCGCTGCCGCCGCGCTGCCCGCGCCGTTCCGACTCGAACCGGTCGGGCCGCTCACGCTCAAGGGTTTTCGCGACCCGGTGGAGGCGTTCCGGCTGGCCGGCGGCGGTTGAGCCGCTAGCATCGAGCGCTCTCGTCGCCCGCCGCGAGCAGATTGCGGATCTTGGCGACCAGCCGGTCGAACACGACCGGTTTCGTCTCGAACTCGTCGCAGCCCGCGGCGAGCGCCCGGGCGCGATCCTCCTCCAGCGCGTGCGCGGACAGCGCGATGATCGGGGTGCGGCGCGACCCCGAACTCGCGCGGATGAGGCGCGTGGCCTCGAACCCGTCCAGGCCCGGAAGGTAGAGGTCCATCAACACCAGGTCGGGTGCCTCCCGCGCGGCGAGCTCGACGCCCTGCGCCCCGGTGGTGGCCACGATGACCTCGAGGTCGCCCTCGATCTCGAGCCACGCGGTCAGCATGGCCGCGTTGTCCTCGTTGTCCTCGACGTACAGGATGCGGGGCATCGGGTTTGCGCTCGGCGGCGGCGTGCGCGGGGTGTGCGGCGCGTCAGGCGCCCGCGCGCGCGTCGCGTTGCCCGGTCAGGTGATGCAGCGTTTCGGCGAGGCGATCGAGGTCGACCGGCTTGCTGAGGCACGCCGCCGCCCCGAGCGCGAAACCCTTGTTCAGCTCCGAACCGAGCGCCGCCACGACGATCACCGGAATCACGCACAGCTCGGGATCGCCCTTCAGGGCCGCGAGCACCGACCACCCGCTGTAGCCCGGCATGACCACGTCGAGCGTGATCGCCGCGGGATTGAGCTCCCGCGCGCGCCGCAGCCCTTCCAGCCCGTCGGTCGCTACGGCCGTGGCGTACCCGTCGCGCGCGAGGCGCTCGACGATGAGCTCGCGCGCGGCCGCATCGTCGTCGATGACGAGCACGACGCCGCTCGGCCGGGCGGGCTGCTCCGTCGCGGCGGCGTGCGGTTCCGGGCGCGGGGCCGGCGACGCGCTTTCGGCGGGCGGGTGCTCGGGAAGCCGCGCAGTGAAGGTCGAGCCCTTGCCGGGCGCACTCACGACGGTGAGATCGCCGCCCATCGCCCGGCAGATGCGGCGGCTGATCGCCAGGCCGAGCCCGGTTCCGCCGAACTTGCGCTGCGCCGCCTCGTCACCCTGCGAGAAGTCCTCGAACAGCCGCTCGAGCTGGTCGGGCGCCATGCCGACGCCGGTGTCGGCGACCGCGATGTCGAGCCACTGCCGGGCGTCCGCGCGCGCGGGCGCGATCGAAATGTCGATCCGCCCGCGGTCGGTGAACTTGCAGGCGTTGGAGAGCAGGTTCAGGACCACCTGGGTGAGGCGCTTGGGGTCGGTCCGCAGGGGCGGGAGGCCGGCCGGCGCGTGGACGCTGACGGTGTTGCCGGTCTGCTCGGCGAGCGAGCGCGTGGTCTCGACCGCGTCGCGCACGAGCGCCGTGACGTCCACGTCCTCGTAGCGGAAGCTCGTCTTGCCCGCCTCGATCTTCGCCATGTCGAGGAGGTCGTTGATGAGATTGAGCAGGTGGCGACCCGCCCGCAGGATGCGCTCGAGCGGATCCTTCGCCCGCTCGGTGCCGAAGCGCTCGGGGTGCCGCGTCATCAGCTCGGAGTAGCCGATGATCGCGTTGAGCGGGGTGCGCAGCTCGTGGCTCATCGTGGCGAGGAACTGGGACTTGGCGCGGTTGCTCTTCTCCGCCTCCAGGCGGGCGCGCTCGGCGATCTCGATGAGCGCCTGGTTCTCGAAGCCGCGTCGAATCGACTCGTCGATCAGGCTGTTGATCCTGCGCCCGAAGGTGATCGCCAGCACCAGCGCGATGATCAGCGGGACCGCAAGCGCGATCTGCTCCATGTGCCCGCTCGCCAGCGAGCGCACGATGAACGGCGCGAGCACCAGCACGACCAGCGGATAGAAGGCGGGCGCAAACAGGGAGAGCGTCGGGATCGTGAGCGACGCCACGCCGAAGAGCACGAGGCACAGATACACCAGGGAGATCGTGGACTCCGGGACGTAGAAGAGGAGCCCCGCGCTGCCCCAGATGCAGCCGGCGATCGTCGTGGCGAGGATGTAGAGGCGGCCCCAGTAGCGCGACTGCGCGACATCGGGATTGGCGGCGAGGTAACGGCGATAGCTGTAGATGCGGAAGCCCTGGTGAATCGCCAGCGCCGCGCCCCATGCGAGCAGGATCGCGTGCGGCACGTCCTTCCACATCACCGCGATCAGGAACGCGCCCGCCACGATCGACCCGCCGGTCGTCGTCGGCGAGTGCAGGTACACCATGCGGATCTGCTCGGCGCGGACGCGCTCGGCGAGGTCCGGCTGCGCGGGATCGATCCGTGCCGCCGGCAGCGTCGTCTCCGGTCGGCTCATGCGCTGCTCAGGCGACGACCGGTTCGGCCGGGCGCGTGGTCGCTCGCCGCGGCGGGTAGACGACGCGGGATTTGCGCCACTCCGGCAGCAGCGCGCCGGTCTCGTCGGTCACCCGCCACGGCTCGAGCAGCGCGCGGCGCTCGGCCTCCGAGGCGAAATCGGCGTCGGCGAGCGGCACCGACTCGGGCGGCGGGATGTCGGTGCCGGCGATGAAGGTGCGATCCGGCGCGTCGTACGCGCCGGCCTGCGTCGTCAGGAGGTCTCCGGCACCGATCAGCGCCGGCAGCCAGTAGCCGCGCGCCAGGAAAGCCGGCACGTCGTGCGCGATCTTCGCCAGGCGCCGCCGCAGCGAGAAGACCTCGCGCGCGACCTCGCGATACGCGGCGACGAACGCTTCCGGCGAGGACTTCCGGGGCCGGACCGCCAGCGTATACCCCGCCAGGTCCCGGAGGAGCACGTTGGGCATGAATGCCGGCGGCTGGACTTCGCGTGCCAGGCGGTGGAAGTGGGGCGTTCCGGGGATCGGCGACTCGAAGGCGAGGAACGTCGGCACGCGGAGCCCGCAGCGGTCCAGGTGCTCGGGGATGCGCCGGATGTCGTCGGGCGAATCGAGCGTCGGACTGACCATGAGCCCGGCGACGATCAGGATGCCGTGCCTGCGGCAGGAGTCCAGCGCGGCACGCATCTTGTGGATCGCGTTCTGGTGCTTGCGCATGTCCGCCAGCGTGGCCGGATTGAAGCTTTCCAGCCCGACGAACAGGCCGCGGCAGCCGGAACGCGACATCGTGCGCACGAGGTCCGGGTTCGCGATCACGTTGAAGGTGGCAGCGCCGTACCACTGGAGCCGCAGCGGCTCCAGCGCCGCGCACAGCGTGCGCAGGTAGGTCAGGTCCCCGCCGATGTTGTTGTCGCAGAACCCGACGAACCGCCGCTTGTACGCCGGCACCCGGCCGGCGAGCATCCGCTGCCCCGCAAGGAGGTCGCGCAGAACGGACGCGACCGGGCGCGTGTGATGCCGCGTGCCGAGCCCGGTCAGCACGCAGAACTCGCAGGAGAACGGGCAGCCGCGGGTCGCCTCGAAGCACAGGGCCTGGTGCTGCATGCCCGGAAAGAGGTCAAAGCGCGGCGTCGCCACCCGGTCGGGCGAGTAGGGCGGCGAGACGTAGCGCTTCTGCAGCGCGTTCGCGCAGAAGTCGGCGTAGAGGCGCGGAACGGTGCCTTCCGGATCGCCCACCACGACCGAATCGAACCAGGGCTCGCACAGGTCGGGGTAGCTGCTCGCGAACGAGCCGCCGACGACGGTCTTCGCGCCGCGCCGGCGCCAGTAGTGCGAGATCTGGCGCGCCCGGTCCATGTCCGGATGCAGCGCCGAGATGAAGAGGAGATCGTAATCGCGTCGCCAGTCGAGGTCCTGCGCGGTCTCGTTGACGATCTCGATCTCGACGTCGCGCGGCAGGAGGCCGGCGAGCAGCGGCCCGACCTGGGGCTGGAGGGAATGGGGGTTCTTCCTCCCGCGCCGGTGATAGTCGACGAACACAGATACGATGCCCACCCGCATTCCCCGCCCCCGTCGTTGTCTTTATTGGTGCCGCATGGGTCGGGAGCAGGATACCAGCATACCTGGCGAAAATTACCAGATTAGTCCGTTCGTACACCCCGACGCGCCCGGGGAGAAGCGGGCGACTCGGTCGCGGCGGTGTCCGAACGCGCGCACGGTAGAATCGCGCCTGCCTTTCACCCGACCTGGCCGCCATGAAACGACTGCTCCTCCGCGTTCTGCCGCTCGTCGCGCTCGCGGGCGCCGCACCCGCCCAGGACAAGGCCATGGAGGCGGTGTGCGGCGAGCTCTTCGGCGCCCGCCAGACCGCGATCCGCATGCGCGACAGCGGCTTCCCGCTGCAGGTCACGCTCAACGAGACGCTCGCCCGCCCGGAGTGGCGCGACGCGTCGATGCAGCACCAGCAGCTCGCCGTGCGGGTGGTGCAGGAGGCGTATTTCGCGCCCCAGCTCCAGACCTCGGAAGTGGTGCGCGAGGTCTGCCAGCGCGCGCTCGGCGCACCCAAGTCGAACTAGCCGGACCGGCACGCCCGAGTGACCGCCGCCACCGCTTCCCTCCGGGCCGACGCGAAAGTCATCAGCCTCGTGGGCCTGGCGCACGGGCTGTCGCATTTCTTCCAGCTCGTCCTGCCGCCGCTCTTCCCGCTGCTGAAGGACGAGTTCGGCGTGAGCTACGCCGCGCTCGGTGCGGTGATGGCGGTCTTCTACACCGCTTCCGGAATCGCGCAGACCGCCGCCGGCTTCCTGGTCGACCGCTACGGCGCACGCGCGATGCTCCTTCTCGGGCTCGCGCTCGTCGCCGCCGGCGCGATCCTTACCGGCCTCGCGCCGTCGTTCGCCTGGCTCTTCTTCGCCGCCGTGATCGGCGGGCTCGGCAACAGCGTGTTCCATCCGGCCGACTTCGCGCTGCTCAACGCGAAGGTGACGCCCGCCCGCCTCGGCCACGCGTTCGGCGTGCACGGGATCGTCGGCAACCTCGGCTGGGTCCTCGCGCCGGTCTTCGTGTTCCCGATCGCGCAGGCCTACGGCTGGCGCGCGGCGGTGATCGCCGCCGGCGTGGTCGGGATTGCCGCGCTCGCGCTGCTTTCGACGCAGCGCGACCTCGGCGGCGGGCGGCCGCGCGCGCACGTCGGGGCGAAGGAGGCAGGCGGACTGCGGGCCGACGTCCGGCTCCTCGCCTCCTGGCCGATCCTGATGTGCTTCGCGTTCTTCTCGCTCTACGCGATCACGCTCGTCGGGTTCCAGACGTTCGCTACCACGGCGCTCGCGCAGCTCTACGCCGTGCCGCTCGCGGTCGCGACCGGGGGGCTTACCGCGTTCCTGCTCGGCGGCGCGGCGGGGATCCTGTTCGGCGGCTTCGTCGCCGGACGCACCGACCGGCACACCGCGGTGACGGTGGCCGGGATGCTGGTGCCGGCCGCGCTCGCGCTCGTGATCGCGACCGGGGCGCTGCCGAGCGCGTCCCTCATGGTCGTGATGGCCGTCGCCGGCTTCGGCTTCGGCGCGATGGGCCCCTCGCGCGACATTATCGTGCGCAAGATCGCGCCCGAGCACGCCCGCGGCAAGGTCTACGGGTTCGTGTACTCGGGCCTGGACGTCGGCGGGCTCGTGGGCCCGCTCGTGTTCGGCTGGTTCCTCGACCGCGGCCACCCGGCGTGGGTGTTCGCGGGGGCCGCGGTGATCATGCTGGCCGCGATCCCCACCGTGCTCGGCATCGGGCGCCGCCCCGGGTGGCGTCTCGCGGCGCGGTCAGTCGGGTAGGGCGTTGAGGTAGTACATCGCCTGCAGCAGCGTCCCGGGCGGGCCGAACGGCCCGAACCAGCGCTTGTAGATCTCGACCATTCCCGGCCCGCGGTAGAGCTGCGCGAGGGCGCGGTTCACCGCCACGCGGTACGCGGTGTCGTTGCGACGCAGGGCGAGGCCGTAGGGCTCGAACGAGTAGTCGTCCTCGCTGATCACGTACTTCTTGGCGTCGCGGCCCTGCACGACCGAACCGACGAGCAGGATGCGGTCGTTCGCATAACCGTCCACCTTGCCGGCGTCGAGGGCCTCGAGCGCCTCTTGGGCATTCTTCACCACGACGATCTCGGCGGAGATCAGGTCCGCCTTCAGCTTTGCCCGCAGCGCGTCCACCGCGGTGGTCCCGGCGCCGACGGCGATCTTCCGGCCGTTGAAGTCGGCGATGCGCCGCAGGTTCGAGTCGGCGCGCGCGAGCACCGAGCCGGTCTCGACGAAGATCGGCGCGCTGAAGTCCACTTGCTCGAAGCGCGCGAAGGTCATCGTCGTGGAGCCGCACTCGAGGTCGACGCGTCCCTGCGCGACCGCCTGGAACCGGCTCTCGGCCGTCACCGCGACCCAGCGCACCGGCAGTGCCGGCAGCTTGAGGTGCTGCCGGATCGATTCGGCGACCGCCTTGCAGATGTCGACCGAGTACCCGGCCGGCAGCTTGTCGTTGCCGGTGAAGGAGAACGGCATGGTGCTCTCGCGGTAGCCGAGCACGATCTCCTTGGCATTGCGGATCTTCGTGAGCGTCGGGCCGAGGTCCTGGGCCGCGGCCGGAAGGGCCAGCACGAGGGCGAGGCAGAAGAGGGCGATGCGTTTCATCTTTGTGTTCTCGGGTGGGAAGGGCGCGGGAGTATAGCGGATACACTTTGCGGCATGGATACGCCGCTTGCACGGCTGCGCATCGACAAGTGGCTGTGGGCGGCGCGCTTCTTCAAGACGCGCAGCCTCGCGGCGCAGGCGGTCGAAGGCGGGCGGGTGCGGCTGGGCGGCGAGCGCGTGAAGCCGGCGAAGGAGTTGAAGCCGGGCGACGAGGTGACGGTGCACATCGGCGAGCTGGAATGGGTGGTCGAGGTGCGCGCGCTATCGGCGCGCCGTGGGCCGGCGGAGACGGCCCGGCAGCTCTACGCCGAGCGCGAGGCGAGCCGAACGCGGCGCGAGGGGATCATCGCCGCGCGCAGGCTCGAGCCGGAGCCGGGGTTCGGGCTGCGGGGCCGGCCGACGAAGCGCGACCGGCGGATGCTGCGGAAGCTGACTGGCGGCTGAGCGGGCGCGCCGGCGAGGTCGTTGCCGCACCGAGCGCCGAGATGTGCGACGTCGATATCGGTCTCGATCGGCACGTCGCGCGCGGCACGAGTGCCGCCTGAGGCCAATTACAAGGCCTTGCGCTGATCAGCGACTACGCTCCGCTTCCTCGCTGATCAGCGTACTCGATCGCCGTCGACAGAGGAGAAGGCCGCTTCGGGGCACAAAAGTGTCAGGCATGTCCCCGGACTCTTCTGTCAACTATCTCCCCGGCCGCTCACTCATTCAACCGCCTGAGCGACGAAAGCTGACGGCCTTGCGCGTCGAAGTTCGTGGGCGCGAGCCACAGCTCGAAGTTGGCTCGGATACGTGGCCACTCGTAGTCGAGTATGGAATACCACGCCGTGTCTCGATTGCGGCCCTTCACAACCATGTGCTGATAGAAGATGCCCTCGAACGTGAACCCCAACCTTAACGCTGCGGCGCGCGACTTTTCGTTCAGCGCATTGCAGCGCCACTGCATTCGACGATATCGCAGCCCGTCAAACGCATGACGCAGCAGGAGGAACAGTGCTTCGGTTGCTTGGGGGGTACGCTGCAGGAACGGGGCGAACCAGATGTAGCCGATTTCGATCGACCCATGGGGTGGCCGGATATCCAAGTACGTCGCCATTCCACCGAGGCGCTCGGAACCTTTGTCACGAACAGCGAAGAATAGTCGGTCCGGCTCCGTCGCCAGCCGCGTTGCCCATTGCCTGAACGACGCCAAATCGTCGAACGGCCCATCGGGGAGAAATGTCCAGACGCGCCTTGCCTCCTCGTCCGCATGTGACGCCGAGTAGAGTGCCTCGCCGTGCCGATCCGGATCGAGCGGCTCGAGGAGAACGAGCCGTCCTTCGAGTGGACGTTTTTCGGGAGCCTTGCCCGAGGGCGGGACGTCAACATTGCCAGTCGAGATATTCCGACTCATTCCCGGTTGCGCCCGAACGCCAGTCAAGTGGATCGTGCCCGCTAACGAGGCTGTACAAAAAGCCGCTTCTGGGGCCGCTGCTGTGCGCGCAGTCGCGTCACGGTGTGCAATCGCATCGTGTCGGTCTCGAATCCGGCTTCGATCTCAGCGGAGGCGGACTGCGCCCCG